>JAABUY010000011.1_pt1 | contig 512046 bp, 443 predicted proteins | sample 5560271 | NCBI WGS metagenome assembly JAABUY01 (sample SAMN10711886, study PRJNA513374) | rock metagenome | isolation source: Antarctica rocks | place: Antarctica: Victoria Land, University Valley
AGAAGATTTAGAACCCTTCTTCCCCGATAGATTCTCGAAAAGATATTCGAGAAGAGGTTTCCGAAAGACTTTCATTATTATCCGCTCTAGGAAAGGGACTACTAGCCATAGATAATAGACTAGTAACTCACCTATTTCTCGAGGTAGATATCGATAAATGATTTTCGTAGACCCTGAGATCGAATATCCTTTATAGTAGAAAGTAACAAAAAAGAGAAGTCCGTTTTCAAGAAAGATATTCCGGGTCCCAGTCTTCGTAGAATTCGTATACCGGAGGGATAGTAGTTCCAGAGCCCTAGCCGGTTAACCCCCGGTTACGTGAACTAGGACGAGAAGTTTTTCGAGAAAGAGAAGAATAACTAAAATCTAATCGGAAAGCTTTCGGGTATTTTAAGTAAGCTGAGGTCTAAGGATCGAGAATAGACTAACTAGATCGGGACTAGTAGCTATCCGATCGAATAGGAATTTTTCCGAATTTTCTAGCCTGAGATCTATACGAGAATCCGATAAGAAATTTGAAAACGGGGTTAAATTAATCGGATTATCGTATAGTTTCTACTAAGAAATCTTAGGGATTTATCGGATAGGACTTTTCCGCGTAGAAATACTATTTTCGAATAGTATATCTAGAAAAAGGATAGCCCGAGTTAAAGAAGTAAGGCCGTGAATAAATCCTTGAAAATCTGAAATCGAAAAAGAAGAACCCCTTAAAGAAGTCGAGTCCCCTTCCTAATCGACTTTTCCTAAGGAAGTCGAAGTCCGGGTAATCTTTATTCCGTAGCTCCGGAGGTCTAGCATCCATTCGAAAGGAGTATAAGAACCCCGAACGAGAAATCGATTTACAAGAGTTTTTAGTCGTAGTAGAGGGCCTGCCGTAAGTTCGGCCTCGGAAAAATGTTGAGCCGGAGTACTAAAAGTACTAGAAGTTGAATCCGAGTCGTTAGGGGCATTCTTAATATAGGAAGAATTTTCGAAAGTAAGTTAAAGAACGAGAAAACGGCTAATTTTTAGAAAAGACGATAGAATTAAGGGGTAGCTATCTAGACCTCTAAATCCACGTTAGTCTAGTCCTAGAACGGCTAGTACGTCGACTAGGGGGAGCTCGTATTCGTCTTCGGAAGTAGAATAGTCGAGAAGAGAAATCGAGAAATTAAGTAAAGACTTTTCTAGCTTAGATAAACTAGAAAGCTTACTAGTATTTCTAGGCCGGATTCAAGTATTTTCTTCGATATCGAATTCGTCTTCTTCTTCTTCGCTAGTCTCGATTTAGTTAGACTCGCTAGAAGAATCCTCGTTTCTTAAGGACTTAGTATTTTAAATAGTTTCTTCGAATTTTTTAATATCGTCGATATCGGAGGTAATCCAGACAAACTTTTAGTAGGAAAGTTATTAAGAAGAGGTCAAAGAATACCTTAGAAATTTACTAGAACTCGAATCCTCTTAGGTTCTAATAAAAAAGCTGAAAACCTACTTCTACCCGCGAGAATAAGTTGAAATTCGGCTCGGATCCTAATAGGCTCTAAAGGGTTTAGCTCGGGACTAATTTTTTTTAGTCCGAACTATCTTAAAACGTGCGAAAACACCTATATTTAATAGGGTTTCTTGAGACTTTCAGGCTAGTTCGTTGAAAGCTAGCTAGACGACTTTTAATAGGGGAGTATTCAGCTCCCCTATTAGCTCTAGTAACTCGAGCCTATCTAGACCTTCTAGATAATAGCCCCATCAAGTCCTTTCTAGCTAGGGACTCGGGTCGTCGAATAGGTTTTATTAAATTTTTCGTATCTAAGTATTTTAATACGCTAGAACTTTCGAGTCTAGTATAGTCTATTCTAGGTCCTATCTCGAGATATCTATATATACTATTAGTATAGCCGTTTCATATAGAAATAACTACTAAATACCTTGGGAATTCCCAGAAGAAGACCTAGATCTCTTAAAGCGATTTTTAACCTCTCTCTTATCCTTAACGTCTCTAGGTAAACTAGCCTCTCTAGGCCTAGCTTCTCGCCCTGAAAAAGATCGTTTAGGGTCTACTCTAAAGTAGGAACGACCGGAGGCTAAGTAGAAGAATTATTAGTAGTAAATATTAGATTTCTATAGAATAATAACTAAGGAACCCTTAAGAATTCGCCCCTTTCCTCTAGGGTTTTCCTAATCGTGAGAGTCCCTATAATACCTTAATATAACTCGAGTAGATCTACCTATAAAGGAATAGTCTTAGCACGCTAACCTATCTAAGTAGAGGGCTAGATTAGGAAAGAAGAAAGGGAAGGTACTCGGAAACTCAGAGTCTTTAATACCGGATACCTCCTAAATAACGCTAGGATATTTTCTAGCCTTAGTAAGGATTTATCCCCTAATTTCAGAGGAAAGATTATATAAGGTACGTTGAAAGTAATAGTCGAGACTAGAAGGAAGAATAGAGTATTTATACTCTTAGCAAGCTAGAAAGCCGGTATCTCCGAGAATCGAGATATAATCCATCGTATTAGAAAGAGACGAGTTGATTTCCTATCTAGATTTCAGCCCTAGATAGGAATATTAATTTTCTAATAAATAATCTAGGAAGGAGAAAAAAAGTAGGTTAAAGGAATATTAGAAGTTAGCGGCCTCGGCGGCTATATTAAAGTTACTATAGCTAACTAGCCCTCCTACGCGGGTAAAAGAGTAGCTGAGATATTCCTACGTCTAGTTCCTACTCTAATCTTATAGTTCTAATATAATTTTTTACTATAGATATTCTATAGATATTATAACTCTAGGATATATTTAAGACTCTAGAGATTCTAAAAATATATATATATATCTATATTTAGCGTAGATATCCTAGTTATTATACGTCTAAAGATAATATACCCTAAGAATACTAGAGAATTCTCTACTAGATAGTATTTACTTAATAACTTTCTTAAATCTTACCTAATATAGCTAGTTCTTTTTTCTTAAATTTTTTTAAATTTTTCCCTATCTAACTTATATATAGTATCTAATCTAAATCTAGATTTATTATATAATATCCTAAGTAATTAAGAATATTATTATTTTTAAGCGTAGAAACCTAGGCTAACCCTATCCGTTTAAGCTAAAAATTAGCTCGCTAGATAGCCTAAGTATAGCTCTATAACCCTATATATTTCTTATATATTTCACTTCTATATATAGCTAAAGGAACGAGCGAGAGAGAATAAGCTCGTACTAGTAGTAGATTACCCGCTAGGGGCGGAATATTAAGAATTTCCTAGTTTTCTAAAAATTCTAGAAAATTAAGACTAGGCCTAATAAGGTATATAAGCGTATTATTTTATAGAGCTAAGTCTAGGCTTTCTAATAATATACTTTTTAAAAGAATCGGCTTAGGTTTTAACTATTATTTATTTAGAATAAGAAAATTAAATAAATTATAACTAAATCCTTAGTAGTATTTAAATAAATAATAGTTATTATTTATTTATCCTTATAAGGTAGGTATAAGATACTTATAAATAGGGTTAGAGATAAAATAGCTTAATAGATATTATAGTAGTAGATTAGAACTTATATTTATAACTATAAGATATATACTCTTATATTTAATATAATATATAATATAAGAGTATTCTACTCTATTAGTAGAAGGTATAACTAGGTATAAAGACTATAATCCTATCTTATTATTAGGCTATCTATTCTAGTTAATATAATAATTATTTAATTCTAAAATAGATAATAAGCTATTATCCTACGTTTTAATATCTTTATATTAATTAGAACTTACTAATATATCTTTATTACCTTTTATATCTACTTCCTTAGTATTATTATTATTATTATCTAAGACTATTTCTTTAAGTATAAATTACTAGAGTTATAATATAGGTTTTAAACTCTTTATTATAAGATTAGATTAGCTAGAATAATAAGGAGGCTAATAGGGGTAATCTAGATTATCTATTATAAACTATCTAGTAAATTAATAAGTAAACCTATTTAAGTAGATTAGTAAATTTAGATTTCTAGGTTTTCTTAAGGTTATTATCCTTTAATATTTTAGTATAATCTTATATCCTCTTTCTAATAGGTTTTATATACTAGCGCTTAACTAATATTATAATATACTCCTAGTACCCCTATTTATCCCCTCTCTTCTTCTACTACTAGACGTTTATTATATTACTTAAGTTATATTAGTTAAGTATTACTTAAATAGATTAACTATTTCTTATAATAAAGTAAAAGAAGAGATCTTCCTTTATTATATTAGTATTATATATCTTATTATAATCTTATAATATTAGTAGTATCCTAGAGTATATTAGTATTAATTATAAGGATTTATAAGTATCTTATTACTTATTATAATAAAGGTACTAATTCTAACCTTAGAGATATTCTATAAATATAATTAATAGAGTATAGTATAATAAATTAAGTAAGGCCTTAGTAATAGATAGATAGGTAATCTAGATTAATAGTTAAAGTAAGAGGTATAATAGTAAAGTAGTAAGAAGGGGTTACTTAGATAATAAATAGGGCGGTTAAGTAAGAGTTAAAGTAATATTAGAAGTAATATAATAGTTAAGATTATTAGTATATAAAAGTAAGATATATTTATTCTACTTAAAACTACTAATACTAGTAAGGGGTAGTATAAAGCTTTACTAATACTATAGTAATAATATATAAAGACTAAGGTAGGCTAGAATAAGTAAAGGCTATAAATTTTAGGGGGCTATTATTAAAGGATAGAGTTATAATCTATAAACTCCCTTTATTATAAAAGTAAAGTATTTATATCTAATAGCTATAATAGAAGATAGTAGAATTACTAGAATTATAAACTAAGTAAATATTATAAGGAGATTAAGGTAATTACTTATAAACTCTTATAGATTTATAACTAGGTACCTATTAAGGTTAAGTAAGTAGATAAAAGGAATAAGGGTATTAGAAAGGGATAGAATAAATAGGTAGATAAGAATTATAAGAGAGGTTATAAGTAATATTAATAGTAAGTTAAGATATTTATTATTTATCTTAAATAACCTATTTTAACTAGTATATTAGTAAGCTATTAAGTACTATAAGAAACTCCTTAATCTATTATACCTTTACTTTAAACTCCCTTAAAAATAAGCTTTAATTATAAGTAAGTAATTTATATAATTAACTATCTAATAATACCTACTTACTAGTAACTTATCTATTAGAATAATATTAATATAAATAAACTTTTTAAATAGATAGGATATACCTTAAGAGTAGACTTAGGTAATATAATAGGGGACGAGTTAGATAATATAATAGGGGATAAATAAGAGCTAGATAAATTAGTTAGAATTATACTAGGAGTATAAATAGGTAAGAGTAAGATTAAGAGTAATATAAAGTAAGTAGAAGGTATAATAGCTAATATTAAGCTAACTAGATTTTATTAAAAAGGCTTAATAAGGATTATAAGTAATAGGTTATATAAGAAGAAGATAGTAGTACCCTTTAAATAAGAATAAGATAACTTTAAGCTTATAATACTAGAGGTAAAAGTCTTATATAATTAAAGCTAGGCTCTTTTCTAAGAGGCTTTAAGGATACTACTTAGAATATATTTATTACTTAATACTATACTAATCCTTAAATAGGAGTAGTTAAAAGGTATTAAACTTAAAGATTACTAGGTAGATAGAATTACTTAAGCTATCCTACTTAAGAAGAAGGGTATTAGCTTAATACTATATAATAAAATAGGACTTAGAAAGATACTTTAACTTCTTAGGCTTATAATTAAATATTAAGTATAAGATAGTAGTCTAATATTAGTAGTAGTACCTCTAGCTATTATCTAATAGTAGGAGGCTAAGATTAATAAGTAGGTAGTCTAGAATATACTTAAGGTTCTAATCTATTATAATAAGAGTTATATCTATCTAAGTACTAAAAAATTACTAGGGCTTAATAATCTTATTTAATATAACCTTATCCTTATAATATTTAAGGTCTTATAAGGTAAATATTACTAGTATATTATATTTACTAAATTATATTATACTATTATATAGAAATATATAATTAATAATATAATAATAGATAATTAACTTTAACTCTAATAATTAAAAGGTAATTAAAAGCTTAAGGCTTAACTACTACCCTCTTTATAATATATACTTTATACGCGTTATAATAGATAAAGTATATAAGATATATAATAAAATCCTAATTAAAGAGGTCGTATTTATAATAGTAAGGTATTAGAGTATCTTTTACTCTAGAATACTATTTTAAAATACTTACTAGTTTATTACTACTATATTTATATTTATTAAGTATCTACCTTTTAACTTATAAATATATATAAAGTAGGTAAGTACCCTTATAAAGAGATTATATAAATAATTTAAGTAACTTTAATTAATAGTAGTATTTTATTAATAATAAATAGAATAATAGAATAAATTTTAAAGATTAATTAAAGGGTCTTTATAAATAAATTATATAAATAATATTAAAGGCTATTATAATATATTAAATATTAAAAATACTATTTAATAAATAGGTAATTATAATAATTCTTAAAGTAATAAAGATAGTACTAGTAGAATATAATCTTAATACTACCCTAATATATAAGATACTTCCTAATTTTAAGGTATATCTAAGTAGATAAGGAAAAGGTACTTTAATAAATAAGTTAGAATAGTAGATTATTAGAAAATAATATTAAGAATTAAGTAAGAGAAAAGTATAAGATAAGGATACCTTTTAAAGCTTTATTATTTAATATATAATTATAACTTATTATATTATATATTAGGTAAATTATAGTAATATAACTAATATATATAAGGATATAAGAGATTTAATATAAGAGAAGTAGTATTAAGAGGTATATAAGGAGGAGGAGGAGGAGTTTACTAATAGTAAAGACGACTTATCTAGAGATAATAGTAACTTAGAGGAGCTTATAACTAGACTTAAGTATAAAAAAGATAATTAAGTAAAGTTCCTAGCTTATATTTATAAAGATAGATACTAGAAGTTATTTAAGATAATAAAGATTATAAAGCTAGTCTAGAACCTCCTTAATAACCCCTTAAATAAAGGGCTAGGAAAGATTATTATCTTTAATAACTTTCTAATTATACTAAATATTTTAGATATAAGCCTTAAAGAGAATAGTATTAAATAGTATAAGTATAATAGTTATATAATATTATTAGCTTAGAGTTAGACTTAAAAGATATTTTAAGAAGAATCTAAGATATAAGTTATACTTATAACTATTACCTTAAGTTATATAAGTATTAACCTAGTAGTTATAATAAATATTATCTTTTTAACCCCTAGCTAGAATTTATATATTAAGGTATAAGCTATTAGACGCGTATATTATATTAGTAATAACTAGGATATATATATATAATAGATAGTAAGTAAGTATTTAATTAAAGAGTAAATTATTATATATTAAGTATTAAAGGAAAAAAAGGGCGCTTAACTTCTAAGCGCGATAATAGGTAGGTGTAATAAGGAGTTAAAGATATAATTTAAAGAGGACTATATAAGTATAATAAGTAGAACTTAAGTAAATAAAAATGGAATTAAGTTAGAATACTAATATTATACCTAGATATATAAGATTTAAGTAGAGACCTTTAAAGGTATAAAGTCTAATAAGAGGAGTAACTAGATTAAAGTTATTCCCGTCTTTAAAGACTTTAAGAGGGTTATAAATAAGCTATTAATATTATTATTAGAAGTAGAAGTAGCTAGAAAGGAAGGGTATAAGTAGTTAATAAAAGAGGTCAATATATAAGATTAAATAAATAGGAGGTAGGTAATCTAAATAACTAGTTAAATAAGATTAGATAATAGTATACTAGTAAGGAAGGAGTAATAAAGTTAATATAAGTTATAAATAGTAGGAGTAATCTTTAATTAAAGGGTATAAAGTAATTATATAAAGATATAAGGGCTAAGTATTAATAAGTAATCCTAGTATTCTAATACTACTAACTAATACTTTAAAAGAATATAATTAATATCTAATTTAAGAGCTTATATTATAATTAAGATTAATACTAACTACTAATAATTATTCTTTTAAAGAATATTCTAGATATATAATTTAAGATTATATAGTAGTAGGAAAATATAAGTTAAGTTATATTAAAGTAAGTAAGAGTTTTATTATTAAATATAAAGAATATTAGTAACTATAATATCTATATATAAGCTACTACTATAAGTATAAAGATAGAAATAAAGATAGTTATAATTAACTATTATAATATATCTACTACTATTAATATCTAAATCCTAAGTAATAATAATATTAAGTAGTTATATAATTAGAATTATTATAGTAATCCCCTTACTTACTACTATATTAACTAATAATAATAGCTTTAAATAATCTATAAATTAGTATAATATAAGGATACTAGATATAAGGTAAATAGTTAAGAAAATTAAATAGAATATTAATAAAGTTATAATTAAAATACTCTTTTATAATAATATCCTCTAACTCCTATATAATTAATAGTAGAGGTATTATAAATTTATATATTAGATAGCTAAATATTTTATAAAGAGCTAACTAGAATTAATTAGTAGAAGTAGTTATAAGATAAATATTAATATATAATTAAATAGTAAGGTTACTAGTATTTTACCTATTAACTTTAATAAGGTATTAAAAGTACTAATTATTAAAGCTCTTTATAATAAGAGCTTAATCCTATTAAAGAAAGGTAGCTTATTTTATTATATTTATAAGGAGGCGTATTTTCTTATTTATATAAGTATTATACTACTTAAATAAACCCTATATTATTTCTATATTATACCTAGGGATATTTACTAGTAAGTTATATCCTCTTATAATCTAGGTAGATAGCCCTTTAAAAGGGCTAGATACTATATAACTTAAGAGATCTAGGTTATAAATCTAGAATTATATTATATATTATATTAAGTAATAATTATAATAGCTACTAGCTCTTAGAAGATATAAAGACTAGATAATCTTAAAGGTAACTTAAGGTATAATCTCTTCTTAAAGAGTAGTAATAATATAAGAACCTAGTAGAAGGTACTACTAGATAACTTTAATATTAAGGTTATAATAATAAAGAGGGATATTATCTACTTAAGTAATATTAAGGCGCTTTAAGTAGTAGTATTATAAGTTAGATATAAATTCTATTACCTAGTTAATATAAAAGTAGGTAGTTATAATATTAAGGTTAATAGAGATATATTACTATAATAGGAGTAAGATATATTATAAGTTTATAGTAGAGTATAATATAATATTATATTTAATTAGTTATAATAATCTTAAGGGAATAAGGTAATATAAAGTAATACTAATATAATATTATCTAGCTTAGTCTTAGTCTTTTTTAGATAATAAGTAAGAGTTATATTATATTAAGTAAATAGAAGGGTAGTAATATTAGATTAAGACTTACTTTAAAGTATTACTATTATAATTAGATCTAGTAGAATCTACTACTACTAGTAAAGAACTATTAGAATATAAATACTTTAGTATAATAATAATAATAATAATAGATTAATAATATAATATTTAAAGTAGTATTCTAAGTTATATAATTTAATAGGTAATCCTAGTAATCTACTTATTTTAGGAGTTAATATAAACTAAGAAAGATATTAAGTTAATTAAGTAGAGAGTATTAAAGTAGTATATTATACTAGAAGATTATTTATAAGTATAATAATTTAATAATAAATTATAATAATCTAGTATATTAATATTTATTAATAATATTACTTATAACTTACTTTATTAATAATTTAGACTTATCTTAATAGTTATATAATAGTAGAGTAAAAGAGGGATTATCTTAATAGATAGAGAGGGTTTAAAAGAATAAAGGTTTATTAAAGAAAAAGTAGAGGATAGTAGAAGGTATATATAAGACTAGTATTTATATATATAAATAAATTATAACTTATTAAAGTATTATATTTATAGAGTTAAACGCGTAGGTAAATAATTAAAGATAAGATTTATTAATAGAGATATATATTATCTAGTAGTATATTATATATATTAGTTTTATTAGTAGCTTAATTAATTCTTAGATTAATAATAGTTAATTTAAGTAATTATATTAAAGAGTTAACTTTTAAACTCTAAGATTTATACTTAACTTTAAATTTTAATATTTTAGTTTTTATATTTAAGATAATAGATAAATAATACTTTATCTAAGTAAATATAACTATATTTAATATTTAAAAAGTTTAAGTAAAACTTAATATTAACTTAATAGATATTATATTATAATTAACCTTAAGTATTAAATCTCTAGCTTAAATACTAATTATATATTATAAGGTAGAAGGATTATAATTTACTAATAATAGGTAGGAGGGTAGATAGAATTATAAGTATAAAGGGGTTAAATACGCGAGTTATAAGGTAATAGCGTGAATTTTAGATAATAATATCTTATAATAGTAGTAAAGTAACTTAAATAACCTACTTAGATAAGGTAGTATAATATAATAATAAGTAATTAGAGGATAAAGTATATAACTTAACTTAATATAATTAGAGGCTTAATATATCTTTCTTTAATATTAAAAATAGTAGATAGATCTTAATATCCTAGATATATTAACTTATTACTTAGTAATAAAATAACTAGTTAAATTAAAATAATAACTACCCTTATTAAAGGGTAAGAACTAGGTACTAAGTAAATTATTTCTATTAAGGTAAGCTTACTAGGTTATAAACTACTACTAAGTTACTAGTAGTAAGATAGGTATAACTAGAGTATAAGCTAACCCTCTTAAATAGGATATTATATAAGGGTAAGGTTAAAGTATAATATAAAGGGCTTATAAAGAATACGCCTATTTAAGATTAATATTAAGGTATTATTTAAAGGGGAGAAGGAATATATATTATAAGATTAATATAATACTAGTAGTAGACTTATAAATTAGAGTAAGGTAGATAATAGTTATAATATATATTATATAAAGGCGGTTATTAAGGTAGAGGAAGATACTCTTACTTATAATTACCTAGTATATAATAGCTTACCTTATAAGGGGTAGGAAGATTTTACTTAATAGATTAAGAAGTAGTTATATATAATAGATAGAATAATATAATAGGTAAATCTTATTTATCTTAAGTTAATAGTATATATAAGTATAGAAATACTATTAATATTAATAAGCTAATATAATAAGCTTATAAAACTCTATAAGTTAATACTTATTCTAGGCTACTATAATTATTTTATATTACTAGGTAATTTAAGTAATAAATTAACTTTAATTAAGGATATAAAGTTTTAAGCTATTACCTTTCTAAGAGTTAGCTTTAAATTATACTTCTTATACTTAATATAATAATAGATTATTATTTATAATAGCTTAGCCTTAGATTATAATAAATTACTAGCTTAGTAAGTAAGATATATTACTTATATAAGTCTTAGTAAGTATATATTAGACTTAATATATACTTTAATTTAAATACTAGTAGAGATATATACTAATAAAACTCTTAATAAAGATAGATAGGAAATATTAAGTATAAGTTATAAGGATATAAAAGGTAAGCTAGAGAGGTTAACTATTAATATACTTAATAATAGCCCTTAAGTATAAGTAGAATAGAATACTAAGGTTAATAGCGTATTATACTAGATATTAAAGTTAATAGGAATAGTATATATACTTAAGAGGATATATTAAAAGGTAATATATAATATAATAAAAGTACCCTAGCTTATAATTTAAGTAGATAGTAGGTAATACTACTTTTTTAATAACCTTAAATAAACTTATATACTAGGTAAGGTAGAAGTATAATATAAAAAATATTAAAGACTCTTAATTCTAAATTTATTAATAGGGCCCCTATTAAACTTTTAATATTAATAGATATCTTCCCTCTTACTTAAGAGTAAGAATATTACTAGGTAACCTTAAATCTAAGTATAAATAAGATAACCTAGGTAACTCTAAGTAGCTTAATTAAGTAAAATTATATAATATAATTACTCCTAGCCTAAAATCTTAAAGTATTTTTTATAAGTAATTTATATAATTATAAGAGTTTAAAAAATTAAGATAAGTAGAGTAATCTAGGTTATTTATAATTAATATAATTTCCTTAAGAATTAAGGTATATTTATTATAATTAATATAAACTCTTTAAGTTTAAAGTAGATACTTTAAAATTAATAGAAGTAGATTTTTTAAGTTTAAAGTAGATTCTTAAGAATTAAAGTAGATTATTTAAAATTAATAGAGGTAGATTCTTTAATATTAATATATATTCTTAAGGTTTAAAGTAGAAACTCTAAAATTAATAAAGGTAGTAATTCTAGAATTAGAGTTAATTCTCTAGGATTCAGGTAGATTCTTTATAATTAAGGGATATTCTCTAGGATTAAGATTAATTCTCTAAGATTAAGATTAATTCTTCTAAGAATTAAAGTAGATTCTCTAGGATTAAGGTAGATTCTCTAGGATTAAGGTAGATTCTCTAGGATTAAGGTTAATTCTCTAGGATTAAGGTAGATTCTTCTATAAATTAAGGTAGATTCCTAGAAGTTCTAAAATCTCTAAGTCTTTTTATACTAGTAATTAAGGTTAATCCTAGAGAATTAATCTTAATTATATTAAATATTAGTATTATTTCTTTAATAAACTAATAGAAACTACTTACTTAAGAGATTTAGTAAGAATTAGGCTAATTCCTAGGTATTATAATATTAGGCCTATTAGTTTATATATTTTAGTATAACTACTTAAGATATATAAGCTAAGAGTTATAAGAGGGATAAATAATAATAATAATAATAATTTTAGTAATAAGACTACTAACTACCTACTTACTAAGGAAGAGATTAGCTTACTCTACTTATTTTATCCTAGGATTTTTAACTAGGTAATTCTAGATAAGATATAAAAGGTTAAATAATAGATAACTTAGACCTATTAATTTATAATAATACTATATCCTAAGTATTATAAATTATATATAATAATAGTAATAATTAATTAGATTAATAATTTAAAAGGGATCTTATACTTATTCTAGAAGCTAGTATTTAATATAATACCCCTTCTATATAAGTTTAGTAATAATAATATAAGTAGGCTTATACTAGACTTAATTCTAGCCTAATATAAAGTAGTTAAAGGTACTATCTAAGTATTAATAGATATAATAGTATTATTATCTATAAATAATAAGGGTAGCTATCTACCTTTTCTTAATTCTAATATATTCTCTAACTATATATATATATATACCTACTAGTAAGTAAGTTAACTCTACTATTATATATACTATTCTTTTAATTATCCTTAATCTTATTTAACTAAGATATATAATAGTTATAATTATTAAAGGTATCCCTAATTATAAGGTATTTATTATTAGTACTAAGATCCCTTTAACTAGATAGATATATCTAGAACTTAGTATAAATACTAATATATTAAAGGTTTATATTATAACTTATAAATACTATACTAGCTTATTAAGTACTAGGATTAATAAGATTACTAAGAGTATAAAGCTTAATATAATAATCTATTATTGCTTATATTAAGCTATTATTAACTCTAATCTTAATAACTTCTATTATAAGTTATAAGGTATTATAATATCTATTAATATATATTATACTAAGGGTTAAGATTATAAAGTAATATACTACTATTATAATATAAAGTTAGATACCTAGTAGATTATACTAGCTCTTAGTAATTATATATATATAAGGATCTATCTTACTTAATACTTATTAAAGTTAAAGCTACTACTATTAATAGTATATACTATTTATAACTAATATAACTAAAAATTACTTATTTTTATTAACTAGCTACTAATCTAATAGTATATAGAGATAAGCCTCTAGAATATAAGCTTTAATATCCTTAAGCTACGCGCTTCTTATAAGGTAGTAGAGTAGGACTCTTATATTAATAAATTTAATAATATAAGAAGTCTCTTATAAGTTTTAGTTACTAGCTTATATATCTTATTAGTAGCTATTAACTTCTAGGTATACTACTCTAATATTATCTTTATTAATATCCCTAGTAACGCGTAAACTATATTATAAGTAGCTAGCTAGGTTTTATATATTAGTTAAATAAGGGTATATTATATCTAGGTAATATATATAAATTACTTATATAATTAGACTATCTAATATAAAAATATAATAAAGATACTTAGAATTATTTCTAGATAGGAATAATTAAGTACTAATAGCTTAGATAATTATACTACTTAAGTAGAAGCTAATAATAAAGAGCTAGACCTTATAAATAATAAGTAGCTATTATAAATTAAGTATAATATACTTACTATTAAGGTAGTATAAATATACTAGTAGATATTTAGATAGTACTCGTCCTATTATAATTACTAGTAGGTATAAATAGGAGATATAACCCTTAAGGACTAGATTAGTAAAGAGGTAGAATTTTAAACCTAGGAAAGCCTACTAGTCTACTCCTACTTATATAAGGTAAATTCTAGTAAGTTAATCCTTTATTATTTATAGTTAATAATAGATTAATTATTACCTATTATAATCCCTATTACTATTAATAGTAGAGAGATTAATAATAAGTTCTATCTTACCTAGCTTTTAAAGCTAATTCTACCCTCTCCCTCTAATAGTATATAACCTATCCCTAACTATTATAAGTATATTAATAGTCTTAGATAATACCTCCTTTAATACCTCTCTCTTATATATTATAAATACTTTAATAGCCCTTAATCTAACTTAATATCTAGAGCTACTAGGTATATTAATATCTATTATTAATTATAAATAATATATTAATTAAAATAGCTACTACCCTATTTATAAAAACTACTATATAACTAGAACTATCTCTAGGTACTATACTATTAAGTATATTAATATCTACTATTAATTATAAATAATACTCTAGTTTAACTAGCTATTACTCCTTCTACTAATAATACTATATATTTAAAATCCCCTTAAGCTCTAGTACTACTAAGTATATTAATACCTATTATTACTTATAAATAACTTATTAATTAAGATAGGTAATACTTCTTTAACTAACCCCCTTATATAGCTAAAATCTCTTAAGGCCCTTATACTACTAAGTATATTAAAACCTACTACTACTTATAAATAATATATTAATTAAAATAGGTAATACCCCTTTAACTAAACCCCTTATATAGCTAAAATCTTATAAGGCCCTTATACTACTAAGTATATTAATACCTACTATTAACTATAAATAATATATTAATTAAAATAGGTAAAACTCCTTTAACTAACCCCCTTATATAACTAAAATCTTATAAGGCCCTTATACTACTAAGTATATTAATACCTACTACTAACTATAAATAATATATTAATTAAAATAGGTAATATCCCTTTAACTAATCCCTTAGTATAATTAAAGTCTAGTAGTCTAGGTCTATATATAAGTTCTACTTTACTAGATATATTAATTATTATTATTAATTATAGATAATAAGTTAATAAGAGTAGCTATTAAATCTTTATAACTTCTTAATAAGGCTTTTTATAAGTCTTATACTAAACTATTTATAAGTATTATACTAATAGTTACTCTTAGTATTAGGCTTATATATAAAACCCCTTATACCTAAGGTTAATAAGAAATATAAGCCTAGTCTATAAATCCTAACTAATATTCTAGTAGACCCTAATTCTAAATTTATTATATACTAACTTAATAAGTCTAGTAAAAAGTATAAGGTTATATTAGATAAATTTATATCTAAATCTAATAATAATAATAATAATAATAACTTTAAAATTATAAAAAAGTAACTTAAATACGCTAAGGTAAGTAATATAGCCTTAGAGTTATTAAAGGTTAATAAGAAAATAGTAGCTACTAAGCTAGCTTAAGGTAATATAATCCTAGTAAGATTAAAGGTCTAGAAGAAGTAGGGAGGTATTAAGTAGGATTTAAGTAGAACTTATAAGGGTTATTAAGGGGGTAAAGAGTAGGGTAGTATTAGTAGTAGTCTTATATAGGTATTTCCCCTTTATAAGGGTAGGTAGCTTTAAGATAATAGGAGTAATTATACTAGTTAGATAAGGGAGGTTATTATACCCTAGCTAAGATAATATTCCTCTATATTTCCTATATTATTAATATATAATATTAGACCTTATATAAGATAGATTAACTAATTAATAGACTACTTATAATTTTTACTTAAATACTTCCTAGCTTTAATAACTATTAGTAAACCTAGTATTATATAAGTAATTAATTTATTATACTATTCTAATATATTTTATAAAGTACTACTAGATTAGTATTATAACCTTATAATATCTATTTAAAGACCTACTACCCTCTACTAATCTACCTTAAATACCTTTCTTTCCTAACTACTATAAGTTCTTTACTTTATATTATACTACTAATATTAGCCTTAGAGGTAATATTTAATATAAGTATAATAACTACTATTTATATATATCTCTTAACTCTAACTTAAAAGTTACTAACTCTTTTAAAGTTACTCTTTACCTAGTATTAGTTATAATTAATAAGGATATATATATTATTATTACTATTTACTTTATATCTACCTATCTTAAATTATTTAGTAATATATAGTAGTATTCTAACTCTAAGGTATCTTCTATCTCTTTATTATCCTATTTATTACTATTACCTTTCTACTAGTATAAGTATATATTTAATATACTATATATCTAATTCTACCTAGATATAATATACTAATAGATAGGTTATTTAGTACTAAACCTATTTTTTTAAGTTACTTATATTAAAATAAGCTCTATTATAGTACCTATTTATATTATAATATTTACTAAAAACTAGCCTTTTAAGTCTAAGGCTTTAATACCTAATATATTAATTAGGGCCCTTATATACTATTCCCTAACTTTATAAGATAATTACTTATACTACTAGCTCTATTATACTACCCTATTACCTTAAGCCTTAGTATATAAGTATTAATAAAGGTTATATACTATTAAGGTACTCTTAAATAGGTAATTAAATATATATAAGTATTAAGAGTTTAAATTATAAAGATTTAGCTATCTAATTTAAAGTCTTAGTTATATATATAAGAATTAAGATAAGGGGTTACTATTAATAATTTAGTTCTTAAGTTATTATAATATATCTTACTTAAATACTATTATATTTTACTTAAGCTATTTAATATTAGGCGCGTATAAGTCTATTTAGTATTATAAGGTATAATATAAGATAATTAGTAGATATTATTAATAATAATAGATAAGTTTAATTATTAATTATTAAATTAGGGAGTACTTAGTAGTTAGTATTTAAAGAATATCTTTAACTTTAAGTATAAAGCTTATTATACTATTAAAAGTAGTCTTCTTTATCTAGTATTAATACTAGGGTTAGGAAGAGCTAGAAGGGTAATATAATAGTAGTCTTATTAACTAGAGATAAGAGGATATTTATAATATAAGATATAGATAAGGAGAGGAGTTAGAAATAGGGGTTAGTAGGTTAGATATTAATAGGAAGAATAATAGCCTTACTAATACTTAATAGATCCTATTATAACTTTAAGAAGGCTTAGCCCTTTATTATAATTCCTTAGAAATCTTACTAATAGTATCTTAGTTAAAATTAGATAGGTTTATTATAATTTAAACTTAGAATTAAAAGTTAAATTAAGGTTAGAAAGCTAATATATAATAGTTTAGTAGTATAACTAATAATAGTAAGGTAGCTTAGTAGTTAAGATTATTAGATTAAAGTTAAATTAACTTAAGCTAATATTCTCTACTACTAAGCTACCTAGCTATTTTTTTAGTTAAATCTAGTTTAAGGAAGTATATTAGAATATATTAGCTTATTAATAAGATAGATATTTCCTTCTATTTAAATTAATATTAGATATATTAGTAGGTAGAGTAAATAGTAGGAAGTATATTAGATATATTAGTAGGTAATATAAGTAGTAGAAAGTATATTAGATATACTAAGCTATTAATAGAATAGATATTTCCTTTTATTTAAACTAATATTAGATATATTAGTAGGTAAGATAAATAGTAAGAAGTATATTAGATATATTAGTAGATAGATAGCTTATATATATAATAGTATTAGTTATATTATATATATATACTTATTCTAATAGTATTTTATACCTAGTAATAAGATAGATATTTCCCCCTTTTTAAGTAATATTAGATATATTAGTAGGTAAGGTAAATAGTAGAGAGTAAATTAGATATATTAGTAGATAGATAGCTTATATATATAATAGTATTAGTTATATTATATATATATACCTATTTAGATAGTATTCTATACCTAGTAATAAGATAGATATTTCCCTTTATTTAGACTAATATTAGATATATTAATAGGTAAGGTAAATAGTAGGAAGTATATTAGATATATTAGTAGATAGCTTATAAATATAATAGTATTAGCTTATAAACCTATATAATAATATAGATAATTCTAATAGTATTATATACCTAGTAATAAGATAAATATTTCCTTTTATTTAACTTAATAATAGATATATTAATAGGTATTATTATAGAATAGATAAAATATAAATAATATTAGGATTTTTATTATTTATAATCTACATCCTAGCTATTAGTATATAGAATTTAATAGGTAAATCTATTTATTTAGATATATCTTTTAAATTACAAGACTAATTTTAATTCTTTTTAAAGTATTTAATACCTTAAGATAAGGTAAGTAATATAGTTTATCCTAAAAGTTATATAATAGGTAGGTATATATATAGATAGAATATAAAGAAAGTTAGGACTTTTAATATTTACTATAGTTAGTACTAGTTTTAAAGGGGTAACTAGGGGACTTATTAACTAACTAATAAGTAGTAATAAGCTTAAGGTCTTAAATTATATATATTCTATTATAGTAAGAAGATAATCTAGTCTAATTATATATATAAGTATTACTACTATTTATTAGAAATAATAATATAAATATAAATAATAGTAAGCTATTTATAAAGAAGGTAGATAGTATATATATATACTAAGCCTTAGTTATATAACTAGTTATATAACCTTAGATTAGACTATAATAGTATACGAGTTTACTATTAGAATAGTACTTTCTAGTATTTATTAACTAATCCCCTTTTCTATAATCTAACTACTACGTAGCTATCCTACTAAATTTTTAGGGACTTAAGTATTTACGGCCTACTAGTATAAGCGCCAACGGATTTATATAAGACTGTGTATTAACTTCGACTTCTTCTACTACTAACTTTTAACAGGGGTTTACACTTACGTCTTAGCGATTATATATTAGGCGTTACCATTGATTCCGCCGTTAAATGTCATCGCAGCATATTAGATAGTAGTCTAGCTCCGCTCGCCTCTCTTTCTACTCGTTAGACTATCTCTACTATATGAAAGGTTCTATCTGATTAGGCCTCCGCACCTATTGGTTCCGCTTCACCACTTCAACCGGGCCAATATAACTGTGTTTTCCCCAGATGGCATAATATACCAACGACCAGATCACTACTCCGCCGTACATGACCACTGCCCAATTCATATTTTGTGGCGACACCGGGGTTGCCGCGGGCCAAAACGCAAAGAAGTAGATCGGGGTGAGGAGAAGAAGCGCGGCGATATTGATCGCTAGACCATATCTACCAAGCGACCATCGCCCTAGTGGTAATGGTTCTCCCCTCAGACGTCTCCAAACCAGACAGGCGATAGTGATGTAGTAGGCGCTTAGGAGAGATACGATGGTGAGGGAGGTAATGGCGTTGAGAGCGGCATTAGAACCAATATTGATCAACGATACGAGGCAGGTAATACACATGGAGGTAAGGATTGCGCGAAGAGGTATGTGCATCGTAGGGGAGACCTGGTTAGAAATTCAGCTGGGCTCCAAAATCAACAAGTAATAAACCCACATAGGCCAGCCAATTGGAGAAAGGTAACCCTTGGTCACGCGCGAACGACCAGAGCTGCCTAGAGGAAGTCGCCAGGTTGCTAACAGCACAGGCTGTGATGGTGATGATCATGATTGTTACCATGATGTTGGTTGCAGCATAGCTCTTTGTAGCATTGTAGAAGACTTGGATGAATGGATATCCAGTTTGCGTCTGAACAACCTGGGAAAGGTCTCCAAGAACGAAACACATAGTGACGGCCATAATAAAGCCCATCGATCCGTTGAGATAAACAGACCACATGATTGATCTTGGGAGGGTTCGGCCGGCATCTTCAATTTCTTCCGCTGGGGTTGACATCAGTATCAACGTCAGGTAAAAGGTTCTGAGAATACTGACACATGTGGACCGCACAATCAAACCCACACAAGGAGCCCATGGGTGTAAGAAGACCAATCATGGCGGATATGCCAAATGTAGGCCATTGACCTCCGTTTGTAAAGGTTAAAAGGGCCTCGTTGCCGGTCGCTCGAGGTGAGAGAATCCACAGCGGGACAATAATGGCGAACAGCCCCATGATGTGGATGATAAGGACAAGACCCTCTACCGCTGGTAACCTCTTGGCTAGGATGGTGTTGAAGATAACGCAGAATGAGACAATTGCCCAGACAAGTAAAGTCCCATGCCATCGTTCAAAAACATAATTGGGGTGGTTCAAGACAATCAGACCCTGTATGATGGTCCCAACCACATAGGAAGTCCCTAGGAGACCGGCCTGCCATCCTGTCATACAAATCCATCCTGTGTTGATGTGAGAACCTGGTGAAACTTCGTAGGGAGGGGATCCTGTACCGACTATATAGCTCAAAAACTTTTGGTACTGTGGCGGTGCAAATTCCGACACCCAATGATACTGACCGCCTGCAGCAGGTGCCCTAAGAGCGGTCAAGAAGATGTGGATGCAGACGAGCAGCGAGCTTACATGGAAGCCATCTCAGCCAAACTCGCATAGGTCAACCCAAAAATGAACAGGACCACTAGATAGCCCCAGAACAAGTCCGCTGTGCCGCCGTTGGTGCTGACAAACAGGATGTCTCTTTCCCCCATGTCAGTGATGGCGAACGTTGACAATAGGAAGCACGCGTCTTACGCCAGTAAAAACTCCCAAGTGCAAATCAGAGTGCTATTGAATCCAAGCATGGACAGAAATTTGAAATTTCGCTAACTCGGCTTGTCAACAGTATTCGTGCGGCGAGCGAGGCCTGGCTGAGTACGACTGCCTCCTTACGCGCAGTACTTGATGTCTACCCAGAGTTTCCATGTCAACTTTGTCCTGGGACGTCCCCCTCCACTTCGGCTTGACAAGCACCCCCGTCGGATCCAATTGGTCCATCGGATGATCGTGCATATTGTCATCGATCGCATAGGTTTGAACATCGTTCAGCTTTTCCTCTTTGGTATCCATGATAAGTGGATGTGCAAAGGTAGGGAAACCAGGGGAGAAATGTACGAGGTTGGCGCGGGGTGCGCGAAAGTGGGTAGGCAAGGTCACAATTTACGAACTGAAATCTGAAGAGGCACTTCGGAAAGGGGACAACAGTGCGACTAAGTATTGTCCATGAATCAAGACTAATACAGCCAGCCATGCGATCAGATCCAGTGCTACTACTAGCTGGGCACAGAACGGAGATAGAGCGAACTATGTCGAGGAGCCGCGAGCTCTGTCTCTAAGTCTAAGCTGGCCGTAGCAGCTTTAGCATGGGGGTTGACAGGCCGTATTACCAGGGTCGACGGCACCTACCTTATCCAGTATCCCGTCTTTGGCGTGTTTCCCATACTACTACGAATTTGGCGGAGAGCCCCTTGTCACGCTAACATTTGACTTGCTGAGCACGTGTAGTAGATAACGCCAGTGTGCTTGTGTACCACGGTACGTAATGCTGGAGATTGTCAGATTAACGGGGCGCGCGGGGGAAGCTCGCGCGAGCGTCGGCGAATCCAGCCCACTCAACACGCCGTTTCCCACGGGTAGAGGGACTATCTTGGACAATTGGCTGAGGGTAAGCGAACAAGGGACTTGTCGGACAGAAAGAGACGGGCTACTGGGCCGGGTCTCCGATCGGCTAGCCATGGAACACCCTGCCGGAACTCCGCTTCGCTAGACTGGGAATAGACGACTATACTAAAACGTGCTACTGTGGTGTCCAGCGGGCTGGCTGTTAGCGTGACATGGGCTATCTTGGTGTGTCCTCTCCTAAATAATCCCTGACGCGTTAACGACTAGCCCCCAGTAGACTTGGCGTTAACGAGCTTCTGTTTGACTTTGTGGCGTTCAGCGGGCGCTTCGGCTCAGGGAAACCCTCCCCCGCGGTCCACTTTCCACCGAAAGGAAGCACGGTCCCTGCGAAGGCTTCGAATCCTATCAGTAGATCTCAATCAGGCTTGAAGGCTCTCCATCGCCTCGTACAATATGTTCCTCCCTGGTCTGGATGAGCAAGAAGCTCTCATCTCTGTTTTGTTGGAAGGTATTGTCAGCGAATCCCATCAGTGTCGAGGGATACACTACAAAAACAACAACGACAACAACAACAACAACAACAACAACAACAACAACAACAACATCGTCGATGTCGTCGGCGCCTGTTACAACCCAACACCCTCCACTCCTTCAAGTCACCCCTACCGATCACAGCGCATGGATTGCTGTCGCTACTGTGTTGGGCCTGTGTTGCGCTCTGGTCACTTTGCTCATCAGGGCCTTCGTCCGAATAGTGATCAGTCCACCTTTGGGTTACGATGACGCTGCAATCCTCGCAGCGACGGTGAGTTATCCTCAGTCATACTCTGTCCGTTGTTGCGCACCAGCTGAGGGAAACGAAGATTATTGCGACGATACAATCGTCTGTGGTGCTGCGCGGCGTCTGTAAGGGACTTGGGAAATCCATAGATCTGATCAGTCCTACCGATCTACTCGCGGTAGAAAAGGTAGATCACCAGACCAATACTCTCATACTCTCAGAGGAATGATACTTCTAGGCCGCTTATGCCAGTGATACTCTATATCTATTTTCCGCGTACCTTGCGAAAGGCTCGGTCATGTTGTTACTACTCCGTTTGACTTCGAACCCGCGGCATCGGATGGCTTTCAAGACCACTCTTGCGGCATCAACTGTCTGGTTTATAGCGTCATTTTTCGCTATAGCTCTGCGCTGCGATTTATCGCACCCTTGGGTTCTTTTCCAAGAGAAATGCACCGGTCTAGTACTTAGAAGCCCCTGGCTTTTCGCTTCTTTGTCAACTAACCACTGATACAGCTCCTCCGATGGCAAATCGTGACCGCTTTCGATGTTATTGACGAATTTATTATATTTGCAATGTCATACTACCTAGTCCACGGTCTTCAAATGGGATTAAAGAACAAGTTCATTGTAGTGGGGACTTTCGCATTTCGGCTGGCGTGAGTTGATCCAAATCTCGTTGGTGTCTTACGCCCATTCAAATCCCTACCTCTGGTCCGAGTATCTCTTCGCTCCGCATTAGCACTCACGTAGTTCATCGTCACTAAATCGGACTAATAGGCTCATACCGACCTTGATCATTCGACTAGTCAGCTTCCCCCGCCACAACCTAGCCACAAATCCCGCATTCACCCTGACGTACTTCTACGTATGGACGCAAACTACACTCTACATCTCCCTAATGACCAGCATGATTCCATGTCTCAAACCATTTGTGGCGGGCCTCCACACCGGATACGGCGCTTTTGACATGGAACAGGTCGCCACTCAAGTACAAAACTCCTACGGTTCGAACCACCACGCCCGGAAAAGCAGGCGCACCGACCATTCAAGCAGTTTCCCCTGTAAATCAGCATTCAATTCCACGACCGGGCCAAGTAGTCTCGTTGGAGACGGTGTTGGGAAAAAGCGAGCAACATTGAATGGTGGACTCGAGTCTCCCACCACAGGGCACCACGGGCGTCCGAGTCAAGCGATTCCGGTAACAAGGGATATGGGGCTCGGCTTGGATCCGAGAGTGGCTGGTAAAGACAATGGGCGTGGCGAAGGAGAAGTGATGAACCATACATCGGCGGTGGCGCAGGACGGAAACAGTATTGGCAGCAACGATAGCCAGCAGATGATCATTCGCAAGGATGTTGAGTGGGCAGTGGTATACAGCGACCCGTGATCATGGCGAAGAGAAATGGAAACGTTTCAACGTGCAAGAAACGTTATCTGGACGGCGATGGCATAGCCCTCGCGGGGTTCAACGAAGATAAGACTTCCATAGCATTTCGTGTCTTCGGGATAGAGGCCTTCAACTTGGAGGGATGTATTTTATAGACTGACTGCGTCAGGTCGGTACTTCGAAGTCGAGTCGGGTACCCGACTCGACTCTTAGCGAGTTAATACCCATTTCTCTTTTCTACCTATACACCTGCCTGAGTCCTCGCAATCGCTAGAAGAATCACGGAATTCCCCCAGCATACCCACCTCTACACCTGGAAATTACTATGGCGATCCCTCGCATGCCCTCAGTATCAACAATAGCAGCATGAATACCCTTGCAATCCTCAGTCCGATACACCGCCAGCGTCCCAGAGCCAGTACCCCAGTCGAGTCTCACTCGAGGGTTTGTAGGCTCAAAGGTAACATGTTTACCCTTTAGGACCTTGGGCCGAGCTTTGTTCGTACCTTCTTGGCCGCCCAGATTTCATGGAGATAAGGTTGTCTCAGTGAAAGAATATTCATACACGGCGTTGCGCTTCAATCATCCCACGACCTGCCAATTGACAGTGCTATAGCCGATGACCTGTGTAAAGACCTCGTCTCTCTTCGCTACGTTGCTCGCACTGTATGCCGCGTTGTCTGCATCCACAAAACGTAGGTCTTTGCCAGAACCGAATTGAACGATTGTGTTCACCTATGCGAAGACGACATTGTGAGCAGGCTTGCGCGGCTTTGACTGCCGTGATTTGGGAGGAGCTAGGGTTGATATCGCTTACCTTCTCTATACGGTTCATGTTTTCGAACTTTATCATCCACTGGTGCGAGGATCCCACAAAGGACTCAAAGCGAACGCCTTCCGATTTCACGACAAGTCTACCACAGTGCTTCGCACTCGAGCAGGTGTAAGATCCGTACGCTACCACCTTTGATTGGGATTGCGTTGTGCACGACTCCGGCCCAGTTGTTGGGTGAGTACTGGATGTTTCACTCTGTACACCCGGTTGGTTCTCGGCTTCATGCGGCGTGTCGTGTGCCTGACGACTCCCTTCGGCCTGTAGACGTGCAATGGCCCATTCAACTATCGATGCAGATCAGCGTCTGCTCAATTTATACAACTTCAACAGTTCCACAACGACTTACCATGACTTGGGATACCCCAAAAGAGCCATTTCATTGGCGAAGCTAAGAGTCTGTATCGTGGGTATCGACTTGCGATGGGGAAAAGAGCGAAGAATGTTATCCCAGCAAACAGCGACATCGTCTTCACAAGCAGCCAGACAGGCGTCATGTAAAATGCGATACAGCCAATGCCAAACCAGACGAGTGTCCATGCAGTACGGGTAGGCTGTCGCCATTCGTAGAAGCTATGGCTGGTCAGAATCGAGCCGGCACAATACAGGTGTATCGAAAGGTACAGTGGACTCACTTTAGCAATACTTCCAGGAGATTCGCCATGTCTCCCAATTGCAATAGCAGCCATTCCCCCATATCTTCGATCAAAGGATCAATCCAGCTTTGTGCCCCTCTTTTCTCGATCTGTTCAGGCAGTGTATGAGCGGTTATCGAAGGATCTTCGGTACGCATGATGGCTTGACGAAGTTTTTCAACAGACGGCTTTTCATATCGACGGCGCAAGACCTGACCGATCAATGCCAGGCACTGTCTCCTATTCAGCCCGGATGCCATGTGATGTGGTTGATTACCGATGACTTACAGCAGCTGCGCAGAGACCTCCGATTGCCCACAAAATCACGTAAGCTACAAGATAAGCTACAGTCTCGGTGTGGTTTTCCCATCTATAGATACGCCGGATATGCATCATCAAATCCTGCCATGGTGTAGAAGCAACCAAGAGCCTTTCAATACTGGCACTCACTGTCTCTTGAGAAGCAGGCGGTGGCTCAGAGAAGAAACCGATGTATTGGCCACCATACTTCTCAGCCTGTTGGAGGACTAGCTGGATTAGGTCACGTAGCGTTAGCCGGTCCAACAGAGTGCCGTGGTAATTCGATGGAACGGACACACCTGATGACTGTATTCTTTCCAGTCAGATCTCTGTTTCTCTACGTCTGTTTGGCTGCCGAACTCTTTGTGTTTTCGGTCCTGTTCCTCTTTACATTCGAGCCGTTTCAACTTCAAGACATGGCGATCCATCGTCCACCTGACGAACAAATCTTGTCTGGCCTTCTTCAGTGTCTCCAAATCCTGACAGGCCCGTAGCTTGTCTTTCTCGGTATCCGCCCCGTCTACGGTTTCTTGGGCATGGATAAGATTTACATCTTGCGCGTGCGTGACTTCGGGGCTCAGCAGATTAATTGCGACCTCTTTGTTGGTTTTTCGTTCAGTTTTTGCTTTGATGGTGTCCACCGGATGGTGCACTAAATCTTTGAAGCCTTGAGGCCCTGTCGTTGGTGGTGAGTTGTGATCGAGGCGTGCCTCTCCAGAAGTGGCATCTGGGGAGGCTGCAAGGGTCACAGTATGGGATCCATCCGCATCGTTGAGCTGATCATTGTGGACGTGCAACACACTCTTGACTTTCCCAACGAGTCTCTTCCGCTTTGACATGTGCATGTCGCTGTCAACAGCTGAATGATCCGAAACCTCGCTTGTATGTGTTACACGGGCCTCGTCATTGTCGTCGCCTGTTCCAGATTCTATTGCAGCACGATCGAGAACTGATTCACCTTGATGGTTGGCAAACATGGTGGAAGGCAGATACTTGGTATAGATTTTTGAGATTTGTGAGATGGAATGGAGCTGTTCTGGTAGTCCTGCTAAAGGATTGATTAGAATGATAATGAGATGTATGAGGTGAAGTTGGACTGAGACTAGTCACAGGCCATGGCCTGTTGTGGTCTAGGTAATGTGTTGAAATGGATGATAAACAACTACTTTAGCAGCTCAAGGTGTTCATGTACTACCAATCACTTGCTGTCCCGAGTGATCACGCTCTCATGCGCATAAAACTTCGTCATCACTTTTGCGAAAGGGCCGAGTGCAAATGACATCATCCTCGAAAGACTTGGGTTGATGAAATGCTTAGTCATGCCATTCGTGCTGCTCCCGACCAGCTCGTTCTGTCTCATAAAGAGGCACAACATGTATGGCGAAGTACTCGAGGGACGCCCAAGGTAGGCTCAGTATCTACATTCAAGTCATTGACTACGCTGCTTCACCGTTCTATAACTTTCATCTAGTAAGGTAGTTATGGTCGTGGAGGAGCTGGGCGTAGTCAATGATCCATCTCGTGTTCGCGTGCATCAAAATACACGAATCGCTGCATAGATTGATTTCATACGGGTCCGAACAAATACTCAGATGGTACTGTTCGACTATTCCGGCAGATCCACTGGGCATGCGCAAGGCCCAGGATGCAAGCGTCATTTCTCATCACTTTGAGCTCTTTTGGGGCATCATGGTGGTGTGATAACCGTTCAACATGAAGCCGAATGATGATGGTTGGATACACAGGCCATAAATTTGATGGCTCCTCATTGCTAATATATACTCGGGTGAGTCACCATGCCTCGAGGTTAATATCCAGACATCGGATCGTCTTGACGTACGACTTGATACAGGCCTCGTTCACCGTAAAGCACAAGCCATAAGTACTGGATGACTAGAAGCACAAGCGGGTTGCCGTTCTGAGACACGTGAAACCATAAGACCCAATGAGATGTATAATCAGCGAAGGATATGGAGCTAAAGGAAAACAAAGCATTTATCAATGACTAGGAACTTTGTCTACCACAAAACTTGTGCTGCGGTTCTACCAAGTGCATCGGAGTTTAAACCTTCCGTTAGAGGCCAGAGTGCTCAACAGCTAGGTATACACTCCACTTCTTCCATAAGAGCACAATGGAAAGATCTGGTAAACATCTTTTCATCAACTCTAGAAAAGGAATGAGTGACTTTCGTGAGATAACCATCATAGTAAATGGATATCCAGACACTGCCAAAGAGGACTGCACACTATCCAATCGGCAGGCATTTCGTGCGTAAGAAACACCCCGAACTGGAGGCTCTCTTGCGTGTCTCTCGTAGTGCTCTTGCCTCAGCCGCTCAGGCCGTTCCGACTCTTCCCGTCAAATACTTGTGGAGATGTCGCAGGACTGGTAGCACAATTGCTGCCTCATCGCATGGGATTGGAAAACGTATTACGGCAAAGAAGACAGCTTCTCGCCTTACCTAAGAAGGTCTGATTCCAGGGAGGCTCAAGGTAGTATATATTATAGTCTATATTCCGCCAAGCGTATGCGAGCCCTCGGATTCTTGATGAGGGGTACTACAATGACACCAATGACACCGCAGGTGCCGTGCGAACCCTTTCAAGCCTCGAGCTAGCCTGCCTCTGAGTGAGACGGTAGTATATCTTTGAGAATGATCGACGGGAGGTCCTTCGTGTTATTACCAGGAAGGTCTTGTGACAGTAATCCTTGGGACAGCTCCTTTACTGGCGAAGAGAATATCGAGAATTCGAATTTACGAGCGGTCTTCGGGAAGAACATTCCATAAGGCTACTTGAACCTGTGTCTCTCCACAAAAATCTTCTCGACGAGTCCGTTGGGAGTATCCCCCGTCAACGTGATTCAATCCGCATCTTTCGGCAATTTAACAGCATATCAAGGACAAATGCCCCGAACCTAATTCAAAGAATTTTCCTAACACTCCTCAGCAGGTTTCACCGCTGTTCCTCTGAGAATCATCGTTTAGTACTTCTACGTAGAGGATTCCTAGGTCGTCCCCTACTTCAACATCCATACTTATAATGAACACGCGAACCTCATAAATTGGCAGTAACTACCACGCGGTTGCAACAGGGAATTTCCATCTTGTAAGGGTCCACATTTATTACACAAAAGATGGCATATACTTCTGTCATAGTCGCCGAGCATTGCCATGAGCACGGATAATTTGACTACATTATCAGCACAGGCGGATCAGATCGCACATCTTTGGAAACGTCAATGGTGATATCCGCGCGTCCAGGAGGCTCCACGGAGTTCATCATCTGGGGCATTATCTCACAACACGAAATATCGCTGGGGTGACCGGCCTTCCTATGATGCCTACCCTAATAAGTATTGAGACCCAGAATCTGATATTGAATGCTATCCCTCAAAGATTTATGCGCCAGGATACGGGCATGGTATGAATACTCATTGAATCGAATTGGAGCAGTATGTTCTTGTTTGAAGTCGTATAGGAAGGTGTCGCACATGATGGCATTATGTTTGTGCCTGAAAGGAAAGGGGATCAAAGGCGTGGCTAGGACCTCGATGTACCCTTCTGATACAATTTCAGACATGTTCCCTGCTTTCTGGTAATGTACATGTGCAGAAGTGGATGTAGCAATGGATTGGTTGAGCAGCAAGACAAAGGACGAAATCATTACTTTAGTTAGTACTGCTCGTCACCTTTTCCGAGGACCATGTTCTCCTTTCAGACATACTTTACCTGATGTAGAGGCCATAGTCGCTGGAGTACGGTCCATCATCCGAGTCTCAAGACTTGATTCTCAGTCGGCCTCCTTTCAATGATACTCCTTGGGATTTGTGATGCTGCACGATGACATCAACGCCAAGAACCCGCCTTGCCCTTGGCAAGAGCCTTCAAACTGGTATCACCTCCTTCCCCAGTGCAACACCCAAGCTCCTCACAACCCACCTCTCAAACACAATCACAGTCCCTCATACAACCCCCACACATCTCCATCAGACCTAGATCACCACCCCATCACAGCCCTGATCATGGACTTCATCAAGAACGCCATGGGCAACAACAACGACAACGACCAACGCGAACCCAACCAACAGAATCGCACCAACGAGCCCCCCGCCCAAAAAGCCGGCGGAGGCGGTGGCGGTGGCTTCTTAGGCGGCTTCGGCGACAAATTGAACTCTGCCGCTGGCGGCGGAAGGGAGAGCGAGAAGAACGAGGATTATCTGGACAAAGGTAACAGCGCCCCGTTCCCCCGAACCGTAGCACATACACAAGAGCTATTCCATACTTGCCACACACATACACTCATAACACACACACACTGACGCAAGAGTCATGATCCAGGCATCGACGCAGTACAGCAATACGGCTTGGGACAGGGCGATCAGAGCAACGAGTCGGCGCTGGAACAAGCCAAGGACGAGCAGATCTCCGATGCGATTCGTCGTGAGTACAAGAGCAAGGTTGGCAGTGATTTCCCGATCAAGGATAAGGAGACTCGCTTTGGTTGAGGGTGAGGCTGGGGTTGAGGTGCTGGGGGTGTGGAGTGGGAGGGTGGTGTTGGGGGGTGGGGGTGGGGGTTGAGGGGTGGGTTATATGACTTGCGAGAGATGAGTTATGGACGACTATGAGTTACGAGCGAGCATTATCACTAGCAGAATGGCAAACACTCTTTCGGCGTTGGTCGTGAGCTTGGGTCCGAAATGAGTGTCAACGATCGACTCATCGCTTATTCCAGCTTCGAAATTCATGCACGAGAGTGTCGAGAAATATCCGGCCGTGGCGTCTGCTCACAGGAAACTACCCCCGTCACTAAAATGAAATCCTGAATGCCAGTAACATTATCAATCGGGTAAGGAAACATGTCCGCCGATGTTGGCACATCTTTTTACCCGACTCCTCCTCCGCCAAGTACGCTCCGTCCCAGTTGTCCCTGTGCTATGACTACTGCCATATCACAAAATTCCTCACCCCTGTCAATTCAACAACAGCCCAACCTCCGCCGCCTCCACGCCTTTCGGAAAGTATCTCCCAAACAACGTCGCAGCCCCATACTCACTAGTAAGAAACCACATCTGTTCCAAAACAGCCACCACCTCCCCTTTCGTCACACCTGGCGTTGATCTAGGCCACAACGTAAAGGACACATGGCCGACGGTTTCACGGACATTTTTGACGAAATCCTTAGCGGTACCTTTCTTGCTGAATCTGAGGCGGACTATGTCGAGAATGTCGTCGCAAACCTTTTCGTCGAAATCAGTGTGGCCGACATCTCGGGTGATGATGTTTTGGATGAGCATGTATGAATTTGGTTCTTTCAACCAGACCTTGTAAGGGGTCGGAGGCCAGACATCTGTGCTGAATCTGGGAACTGATGTGTTCAATAGTGGAGGGATAAGGTTCAGCGATGGCAATTGGAGAGTCGGGGGTTCGGAGGGTATGGAGAGCACTGAGGTGGTAAATATGATGACTAGGGTAGTGGCTGCGAGGATTAGCGAATACATGCTAACATCCAGAGCCACGAATTGTCATCGTTAATGTGGTAAACAAAGATTTTATACGGATGGGCCCCACTCGAAAGGCCACATGATCGCGGGTCTGCCATGTTTCGGAGAATTTAGGCGCAAACCATGGTAGGCGATGAATGGCATCCGTCCCGTGTCATTGATAAGACTTCCGCGCTAGACGCTCTCCTTTCCGATTGGGACTTCCTATCCACTGCGACAAAAGAAGTTGCACACGGCTGGGACAAGGGCCTTTGGTAGGTACGGCGATCCAATACACAGTTGTCGCGTGGACGTGCATATCGTAAGCGATCAATCATGGATGTTGCATTGATAGCTCGTGTCTGCGTGTCCTCAAAGATGTGCCCAGGTCGTCTAATTGCTATAGGATCTCGTAACTGGCTTCATTAGCAGGCTGATATGCGAAGTGTCAGCACCTGCTAAGTCAGTAGCCTTATCCATGGTTCACCATAGGGTTGATCCGCGCGTACCAATTGCAGCTAGGAGCGCTACGCAGGGACCACTGGTAGCATAGAGACTTCCAAGAACTCTCGGGATCGTGCAGTTGGAACCTCGAGAAACCGGACCCTCGCTACCGACGTATACGAGAAAGTACGCCGGCGGTCGTATTGATACGCCACACTCGCCAATTAGCCTATGAAGATGTCAATATTTACAGCGTTTTGGATCGGCCCCACCATAATCTTTAGCCAGCGCCCTCAAACTTTTTGTGGCCGCCGGCATTCCCTGTAGATTTGTATCTACAATGTCCATGATGACCGGAACGACGAAAAATTGAGATGACTGACTGTGAACACTAGAGGTCTTCATCTGAGCGAAGCTGGGACAAGTATATATCACAGCGCAATCACGCAAGGACTTCGATGCCGGCGGTGGGTTCCGCTGAAGTACTCACGATAAGGCCTTGCTTTGAGCGTATTGATGGAAGAATCCTAGTCATTGACATAACGCCTTCGACATAGGTCCTGACGATCGCAGTCAACTGGACTGGCGTCGAAGATCGACTATGAAAACAGAATGATCAACTTTACGAGAGTCGAACACAACCCTCGTGCACATGCGTCGAAGCATTGGGGTGTGTCGCGGCTCTATTGGTGGGATTCGGTGAGCAGATCGTACGGAAAGAGCTGATGGAAGAGAATAGCCGGCATTGTACCTAGTATTATGTCCCTTCACAATCAGAGATGACAGAGTGGCTGTATTCTACCCTCGTAATGCTGACATACGGCCGCTGCTGTACCTGTGTCCCTTCGCGAATGCAACCATCAGCAACACGGACATTCCAGAGCTTGCGACGAATACTGCCTTGTGCGCACAGATATTTGCATGTTTGATGGACTTTTCGTTACACTTTGTGCGTTCTTTAGTGAAGATAGTAGTGTACTGTTGGATCGACTCTCCCAATCGCAAATAGAATATAGCCATCTTCATCCCAAGAGTCCGTGTTTCATGTTCCTGGCTCCGCCACGACCTGGCATGTTGGTTGTAAGCTCTGTCAGAAGTTGTCCAACGTACCATGAGACCAAATGTTCTAGAATTCTTTATTGGATCTTCTTTGTGGGGCGAAGCAATCGCGAAGTTGAGACTTCATACGCCCCAGTAGATTCCACTATACAACGAAGATGATTGGACTGTCGCATGGCCATTCGCTATCAGCCGTTGATGGCAGGTTGCACCGTATCCACGATGCGAGATGACGGTGGGGCTGAGTCTGAGAAGAGATGAAAGCGGCGGGAGTTAGCGTATGCAAAGACTCTTACACTTCTCCAGCACTTGAATTCGCCTATGAATTCCCTCGCCAGTTTGGTATGAAATCAGTGCAGCACTGTGGTCACTATTGTGACTAAGGAATGTCCCATGATAGTTATAACTTATATTGGCAGATGTAGCCTCTCGCTAAAGTATACTTACGTGCTTACCAAGCTTACCAAGATGAAGCTCGGGCGTGCCAAGCCGGGCTTGCCGGCTGCGTAGAAGCTAGCTGGAAGGGGCTTAGCAGCTAACTTCAGGCTTGGCTGTTGGGATCTGAATAAGGTAAAGTATTTTCTGTTGGTACATCTGAGACGGAGGCAAATACCTTAAGGTGTACAGATGTTGGGATCTGAATAAGGTGTACAGATGTTGGGAGGTGGGGTGAAACCTAAGTCTAGGAGTCTTGCACACGCTAGGTCTCATCTATGTTGGATGTTGGCGAACAACCAACAGGGAATGACATGCATCATCCGTCTCATCATCTATCGGGTTGCGACATCAAGCAACTCTATCACACAGCCTGCCAGCCCAAGCCCACCTGCGCTAATGTCATCCCTTCGTCTGATGTAAGATTCGGCTAATCCTAATTGCTGTCGTATTGAAGACACGTGGGAGCAGCGCTGCTGTGCAAGCTGTATAGTCATATTGGGTAAGAAGTGCGAGCTGAGGCGTTTCAGTAGCTTGAACGACAGTCTTATTTGGTATATCTGTAGCGGGCTCTACACTTATACCAAAGGTCATTTACTTCAGCCACCTTGCTCAACGGTCCACCATAAGACTGACTCCACATGCTCGCCAATATCGCCCTATCTTTTCACTTCTCAAGGCTTCCTTCTCATTATTTAAAAATCTCTTCTCATTACCTGTAGGCCTCACAATACCTAATCTCCAGGAACCCATCGACGAACATGACTGGTCGAACCATCATCTCCACTGTCCTTATCCTCATTGTTATATTCACTGCGCTGGAATCTGCCAGAAGAATCCACAACCAAAATCTAGACATCACACTGTTCTACGCGTCTGCCGCAAAATCTCCAGACGATCAGCCCCATGAAGCACGGGTGCTGTCCGCTCAGGACCTGCTCCGACGACCACTAGCCACAAATTTGACCACGGTCCCCAAGATCTTTCACCAAAGTTGGTCCACCTCGACGCTTCCCATCAAGTTCGAGAAATGGAGTCGCTCTTGCGGCGAGGTACGGAACAATTCTAGTCATCACGGTCTTGCTACCAATATCCTTGATCATTCAGTCCATCGTTACCCGTTCTTCCTCTCCATAAATCGTCGAGTCTCTGAATAGAACTTCGCGATGCAATGCTAACGACGTATTGGTTCAGGCTCATCCAGATTGGGAATGGGTTCTATGGACCGATCAGGACAACCTGGATCTCGTCCGCTTGTACGCTCCCTGGTTCTTGCCGACCTACGAAGCGCTGGGGGATCACATACCCGTCTATCGTGCCGATGTTGTGCGCAACCTGTACATGCATATTTTTGGAGGGTACCTCAGACTTCCGCTGGAATCTTTGCAAACATGATGCTGACACAATCCCGCAGAGTCTACGCCGACCTTGACATGGAATGCCTACGATCAAGCGACACGTTATTCGAGGCATATAGACAACCGGGAAGGCAAGCGTTTCTCGGGCGCATGGGAAGCGACGATAGCTCATCGGCCTCCTTGCCCAATGCATGGTTCGCCTCTACTCCCGGCCACCCATTCTGGGTTCTTCCCCTCGAATATGTCGAGTCGAAGATCCACGAAGACCTCACCGCAGAAGGTCTATCAGGCCCTGGCGCTCTCTACAAAGTGGTTGAAGAGTACAGAGACACTTATGCTGGGGATGAAATGAACCGTCACTACGCGCAAAGCGGCTGGCGGAATCTGTTCCAGCAACCCGATCCAATCATGTCCGACAAAGACGACCAGACGGTGACCATACTTCCGCAGTGGGAAATATACCCATACTCATGGTTACCAATCGCATCACCGTATTCCCATTTCTGCTGGACAAGGGCGGAGCTGTTCGACGAGAGGATGTGCAAATTGCTGCTTGGGACCGAGGAACAAGGCAGTCACGCTATCACCTACTGGAGTCACACATGGGGTGATGATGGAGGCGGTCACGATACCAAGGGGTGGAAGTCGATATCTGAACAGGAGTCCTGATTGAATTACTCTCCTCTACGAATGATATCGCTCAACAACGCAATCGAGCCCGTCGTGACGAGCTCGATTTACCACGGCAGTCACGCCGTTCTTCCTCGAACGCCCAATTACCAACTGCAAAGTCTGGCCGTTTGCCAGTATTGTGAGCCGGTACTATTTGATGCTGATGGTGCAGAGCATGAGGAGGTGATCACAAGGAAGGTGCTGATTTCTTGATGTGCCAGCAGTGAGTATGGGAAGGGAGACATCGGCGGTGCTGGCCGGGTAACAATGAAGGGATGAGAGCTAAGAGGAAGAGTCGGAGTTATATGAAGAAATGTCATGCTTACGACTTCGTTGTGCACCGACCGCTACGCATCCTGGCACGCGGTTGACGACCACTTTCTTCGTGTTTAATTAAGAGAACCTCATCCACGGCTATTCCTTGGGTTCTCCCCACCTCGACTCGCAAGCGTCAAACATTAGCCTTAGCATTCCGCTCTCTTCGTTGACTCTCGAGATCTACATCCCCTCTATTGACGGCTGTATCAATGACCCTTGGGGTATATGTTCCTCACAAATCTCAACACACTCATCCAGAGCATCCACTTCACCCGTCAAGGTAGCTGAGAACTACCACTTCTCCACTTAACAAAACCCCCTGCCGACATATGATACTTACATTTATCATCGACAGCATCCCTACATCGATAGCTATTTGAATCTCCGATCAGAAAGAATTCCCTTCACCACCCTCAGCACGCAAACAAGCCGTCCTTCCAGAAGCACATCTTCCACTCTTTGTTCACCATCCCGGTCCACCAAACCCAACACCCCCCTTTCCCAACAGTCCGATCAACTCGCCATCTACCAAGTCCCCCGTCCTTACCGCCAATCCATCACCTGCTCCTATGTACAGAGCCAATCCATAACGAGTACGAACACAACTACCTTGGAAATCCGTCTCGCACCAATATCATAGGTCTTAGTTCGTCTGGAAGAACACAATGTACAAGATTCATGTATCAATGCCCTCTTTTTTAACACGGATATCCTACCAGCTCTAGGCAAACTCTTATTTCCTACAACTTTGCTATTGACAAGTAGCGTATCAACAATACAGATACCAGCACCGGTGAACTATCTCTTACCGATATTGTACGCTGCTCCACCATGTCCTATTTCGTTTCCATTGATACAGCGTTCATGTATCAACTCCCTTCCATCGAGCTCAGATATCCTACCTGCTACGGCCTCATATCCACCACAGCTTCGCCGTTAACAGGTAGCGTATCAACAGTAAAGGTACGTACCGGTCGCTACCCCATCAACCATCGACATATACACGTACTTCCCGGGTCTGGGATCGCGGGCATGTGGCTATCTACATGTATGCTTGCTCGGGAGACGTTGTATCTTTGGGGGACGGTATCCGCATCTTGCGTCATGGAGAGGTGATGAATGCTGATCCGCGATTAGTCTCACAGCGCCTACAGTCGTTGGGGCTTAGATATCGCGGTTTTGCTTGATAGTGTCTTTGCTCGTTTCTTTGACGGTGAATTTGCCCTGATGCATTAAAGGGAATGGATGCGGTCTTTGAGACTTCGGCTACCGTTGTAGAAAATCCTATATACCGTAAGGGAAATAGCAGTACTCTACTCGCCGAATTGGGTCCAATTGGCCGTATTCAGGCATTGGAAATGGGGTTAGGCCAATGTGGATTTTTCGATTTCTTTGTTCGGTATGCGGTGTACCAGGTGCGTTCAATACCGGTAGCCGATTCTTTGTCTGCGATTGCTATTTAAAGAGGGACAAGAATGGCCAACGTCTTTTATCGTTTTACTTTACCCATTGGGTTTCAGACTTGCTCTGATATGTCTATTATTGGTTTTTCTCACAAGATGTCTTTGACTGCCATTTCAATTCAAATGACAGCCTATTCTGTCCAACAACGACAGGGGTCAGGCTGCTTGTGCTGGCCACAAAGCCCGGACCATCTAGTTCCATTCATCCTTGCCAACATTACATTCATTGGTAGCGAAGTCTTTCCCTAAATATATAGGTTCGAACCCCATTCTTGGCAATCATTCCCGCCTTTGCAGATACGATTCGAACAGGAAGCCATCATGAGTGGACAAGACGCTTCTGGATCGGGACCAACAGACGGAATCTCTGGACTTGTGCGGGCGCAAGTCGAGTCATTGGTGGGTGAGTATAGACTCCAAGTCAAGAATTGGAAGTCCTCGGAGAACTCACACCTACTGCAGAATTTGTTAGAGCAAGAACTTGATGGACTTTCGAACCTCCAAATCGATCGGTGCATATGTTTCGGTCTAGGAAGACTCACCCCATCCGAGCCCAGATGGCCCGGCGATACCGTGGATAATCGCATCATACAGAGCAGAGTAGTCATGGAGCAACTGGTTCTCCTAATGATGGTCCTGGAGTCGCTGAGAAAGGTACACCCCATCCACGAGGTCTACTTCCAAGATCCACTGTTCACCCAGGTGGACACCTTATTCCTCGAATCTCTCGGTTTCACCGTGCTGCAGGATCCCGAAGCGATGGAGATTTTGACAGGAACCACTTTCGTCTTCGCGCCATACCCTCCCAATGTTGTCGTTGCTGATATTTTCAAGATCTGCGAGCCGGCGTTCTACCTCGGAGCCAATTTGACCACTGTTCGGGGTGGTGAAATCGATACTTTGGGGGGAGATGTCATGGAAGAGAATACCTTGTCTGAATCGGCCAGAGAGCGGAGGCTGGAGAAGTTTGGAGCTGTCAGCACTTATGAGGATAATGCGTTGATGACGGCGATGCCTATTTTTGATGGCTATTATTGGTCTCGAGGCCTGTGTCTATACTGGCAGGGGTGACGATATTCGCCATCGTACACGGACTTAATTAGAAGACAGAAAGCTAGGCTGTCAGTCAATCCGGGTGGTCTGTTCGAATGATAGTCTCTTTCGTGACTTCAACCAAGGCATTACTAACCTAACGCACGGAAACAGACATCGAGCCTCGTATTATTCGATAGTATCGGAGCTTGCAATAAAGACTGAGCGTGATGAGGGGTAAATGGACTAGCGTTGGAATCATATATTTAGGGAGGCGAATACCCCTATTCTTCCTACTCCTTGGCAACCCCCATAGTAGCAAATCAATATCAGACAACGACATCACAAATCCTACCTTTTCTGAGCGAATTCATCTGGGGTGTCTAGTCACGTGACAACATCGTCGGACCGATATCTCTAAGCGTCCAGTCTTGATTAGCTACAACAAACTTTACATAGCATTTCTTTGTCTTCACCCCCATACCACTCGGATGAATATGCAACGCTATTTCGTTCATGACAAAGCTCTTCCGCTTCTCTACCTTAGTAGTGGCGACCCGCATCGTGAATGATAGATGATTCAATGATTGATATTTATAATAAACAGATATTTATACTGTTATCATTTCTCCCCTTTCCATTGTTTCACGATAGTGCCATACAGCCGCAAAGCTGAAAAGCGCTACCCTTCAGTATGGCTTCTAAAAGCCCAGATGGGAAAGTGGATGTACTGATCTGTGGTGGGGGTCCTGTCGGTCTTTTGATTGGCTACTGCCTTGCACGGTACGGCATATCAACCTATGTCATTGAGCAGCGTGAAAGAGCGAAGCAGACCAGATATGGACGAGCAGCCATGATAGCGCCACGTACGCTTGAGATGCTTGATCAATTGGACTTGGCGGATGCGTTGGGCCAAATAGGCTTTGTGGTTCGCGGTCAGGTCTCATACAAGAACGGAGAAAAGGTAGACAATATCACGGCATCGTCTTCGAATATTACCGATACGTTCTTTGATTATCTTCTCCTTTGTCGACAGCGGTACACTGAAGATGTGATTCGCGATGGCTATGCTAGGTACAGTCATAGAGAGGTTTACAACGGGGCCAGATTGGTGGATTTCTCCATTAAGGAAGGTGAAAGTCACCCCGTGACGTCGACCATAGAGACCCCTGATATGGGTCATTTGACGATATGGAGCAAGTTCATCATAGGAGCTGATGGTGGGCACTCTAAAGTTCGAGAGCTTGCTGGAATACCGTTCGATGGAGAAAGCAGCACCCGTAATTGGATCCGCATCGATGGCGTTGTCGAAACAAATATGCCAGAAGCGCGAAGAGGCATTTGTGGCATCGAATCCAAAAGTCATGGGTCCATCCTCTGGGCTTGTCTAGATCATGGAGTCACCCGGGTGGGGTTTGCTCTTCCAGAAAAGTTATGGGCAGAGCTCGGCGCGAACATCACCCAGAACGATGTCATCCAGGAAGCCAAGAGAGCGCTTCATCCGTTCACGCTCGAATTCAAGACGGTTGACTGGTGGACAGTATATTCTGTCGGCCAGCGCCTTGCAGCCAACTATCGGGTACGTGACGGAGTGTTCATAGCTGGAGATGCCGGACACACCCACTCATCGGGTGCAGCGCAAGGTATGAACACTGGAATACATGACGCCGTCAATCTCTCATGGAAGCTCGCTGGTCACATCAATGGCTGGCTCGCAGAGAAAGTGCTTGATACCTACGAAGCCGAACGCCGGCCGATAGCAAAGCAAATCATCGATCAAGACAAGATCATCTCAGTCTTGACAGGAGGCGAGATACCGGAAGCCTACAGAGGAAATCCAGACACGAACCCCCATCATCTGTTGACCGAAACTTACAAGGCGAACGCCTCTCTCAATACCGGATTAGGTATACGCTACCCGTCAGATAACATCATCGTTGCGGACTCTAGCCCAAGGCATTCCGAGAAACTATCCGCGGGGGAACGAGCGCCTGATGTTCTCCTCCAGCGACCTGGGTTGCGTATCCCACTCCGTCTCTACTCGTTATCCAAGAACGACGGAAAGTTCACCATGCTACACTTCTGTGGGGATCCCGCCAAACACGGTCTTCGCTCCAAAGGTGGCAAGATTGTGTTGATACTACGAATACGTTACAACATGTCTCAACCTGTATTTCTCGTCATATCACCATCATGATCTGCAATAACACGTCGGGCTCGCCTTCAGAGCATCTTGGCACACCATGCTTTGGCGAAGCGTTCTACGACGTTGAAGGTGCGGCACATGAAAGATACAGGGTCGCCAAAGACAAAGGAGCAGTCTTCATATTAAGACCTGATGGAACCATTGGGACTATTTGCGATCTGGGAGACGACGAGATTGTGGCGACGTACTTTGAGAGATTTGTGATTGTCAACAGGCATGATGCTGTGCGGAAAACACAAGATTATGGACCGCGCTCCGTCCCCGCAACAGGAGAAATTGAGCTCGAGAGGGAGGAAGGTTCGAGAGACACAGCTGGAGTAGCTCATCAGACTACATGATGCTGCTGCAAGGAACAAGGCCTGATAACACTCGAAAGATATAATGAAAAAGCATAACCCACATAAGAAGAAGCCTTCCCGCGATGACCTTTGACTCGCCCATCAGAGTGATTTGAAATGGCTATCTGCAAACCTCGTGAGCATGTCCATCTTACAAACCCGTTTCCGTTCCACAACCCTGTCGCATTGGATAATCAGCAAAGGGGTCAGAAGAATCCAGGTATAGAGGGCAGCACTAAGCTTTACGACAATCGAGCGCACATGTCCAAGCGCCAATCAAATTTTCCTTGTCATTTTGGATTAGGTGCGAATAGCAAGGGCTTCCTCCGGAACTAAAGCTCCACAAAAATGACCAAATATTATTTTATGGAGAGTATATAGACGAGGACGATTGTTAACCCCATCCGCGAGAAGCTCTAAAGAGGCGGAGTGAGGCTGGAAAGGGAAGGGAAGTAAGAGGGATTGCAAATCAATGAAGAATTGCAGGTGGATAACCGTGCCCCGTTTTGGGGCATAGGCCTCGTCGGAATCCATTGGAGTTGGGAAAATTGGGTGACAGTAAACAAGGCGCCAAGTGGATTGAGGGAAGGTCGTCGGATGGTGTTTGTGGATTGGGTTTCTCGATAATGGCTGGAGTGAGAGGTGTAGAGTCCAATTCTCTTTATCGGTTGTATCTATTCTATGCATATGTCTCGCCCTCACATGCAGATGGACCCTATCAAATACAATGGACCAGCAGTGAGCCAAGAGCGTCCTTCTGCATTTGAGTCGGCGCTCTAGACGCTGCCTCCTTGATGTACCACCAAGTTGCCTTGTACATACAAGCAGCCGGAACTGCCCTGAGTGGAGTGAGTGCACTCAAGTCATACTTGGTGGAGACTTCGAGTTGCTAGACCTGCTTGTCGAAAGGGGTTGGGGACGACGAAGGTATTGACCATCTAATATGGAAGGTTTGCGAGCCTAAATTGACGTGTTTATTGCTCGTATGGACAGGCTCGGACGAATGGCCACGCGTGGACCTTCGCAAGCGCGAACAATGGCCCAGTGTCACTGAGATCAAGATGGAGGCCCAAGTTGACGGGATTGGAATTGAGGATACAGCGCCTTCGGCTAGGATCTGACCTAATTGTCTCAAGGTTGATGGATGTCCATGCTCGGCACTGAGGTTTGCGAAGGCCTTAGGTTTTCCATCTTCGGAAGAAGGTCAGCGACGCGAAATGGCTTTGGCATTACATCGTCCTGTATGAGAATTAGCCTAGTCCCACGGATTGTGATCCCATGTTCGTATACGCCATGATGTTTGGTGACTTACCATTCCCGCCGCGATGGAGGTTGCGATCTGCTCTTTACGCGCATTGGCAGTCACAGCTATAAGTGGCACGTGAGCCATGAGAGTACCCTCGGTCTGCAATTCACGTATACGCCTGGCACATGTAAGTCCGTCCATGACGGGCATCTCCAGATCCATGAGTACAATGTCCAAAGCATAGCCCTCGGGATTATCCTTCCATAGTCTTGAATTTTCCAGGCATTCTAAAGCCTCGACACCATGGTTGGCGACGTGAACCACACAACCGGCTTTCGTGAGCTGCTTGCTAAGGACTTTCTGATTCACGAGATTGTCTTCTACAAGCAGGATTTGTAACGCCATAGCTTTTTCGTTTCTTGGACTATCGTATCTTGTGGATTGGCTTACCGTATGGCTAACTTGCTTCTTTTCAGGGTGTTGAGACGCCTCCGAGGCTCTTCTATTGTTTTCTCGGGATTTCTCCGGGGCAGTAGTCCGTTTTCCCTTGACGTAGAATGCGAATGTGCCTGGAACAGTCAGACCCTGCTCTCAGTGATGAAGTGATGCGGCGTATTACTTACTACCCTTCCCGGCTTCAGACCAGAGGCCAATTTCTCCACCATGTAACTCTGTGAGCTCACGGGATATGAAGAGACCGAGCCCAGAGCCTCCATATTTAACGTGGGTCCGTGGGCTCGCTTGCTGACTGTAGCATTAGCCCTCTTCCCTTATCAAGGCAAACAGGGACAACGAGCCGTAGACGTACAGCAAAACGATGGAATAACCGCCTCTTCTCTTCGTCTCCTAAACCGCTGCCGGAATCCTGCACTGCAAAATAGACGTAGACATCTTTGCCAGTTCCCCATTCCTCATCCACGGTCAGATCTCTTTTCAAGCGTACTCCTCTAGACGGGAACCATTCCAGATTCTTCGTCTCACTGTAGGGGGGCTTGTGTTCTGACCCACCAACGGACATTCTGATATGGCGCATTGGCTCAGTCCTGGTAAACTTAATGGCGTTGGTCATGAGGTTGATCAGGATCTGAGTTAAGCGTGATGGATCCGCCAGGATCCAGTCAATATTGTATTGCTGGAAGGACTGCTCGAGCGCGAACTCATGTTCAATGCCACATGAAAGGAGCTCCCCCTCGAACATCTTCAGAACTCCTTTGGCAACGGCTGGTGGCTGCATGGGGACGGGAGAGACTTGCAGCATCGCTGAATCGAGTTTCGAGAGGGTCAGAACGTCGTTGATGATTCGGCCTTGGTGTTGAGCACAAAGCTATCGTACGAGTCAGCGCGACAAGAGCCCGTCAATCTACAAAAGATGGGCATTAATGTACAGTAATAATTTGGACTGCCTCCAGGTTCATCTCAACAAGTTCGTCGGAAACAACAGGAGTCTTCGGTGAAGCTTGGAACTCGAGGAGCGAAGTGGCTATACCGTCGGCGCTTTGAAGGATGGCGCTCAGCGGATTGCGCATCTCATGGCTGGTAATGTCCATGAACTTCTCCATGCTCTTGCGAGCGTCTTCTGCCTCTATGGCGCTGCGTACTTGTATTTCATTGGCTTCCTGTTCTGAGCGAGCAAGCTTTTCAGAAAGCTTAGCACGTTCCACTGCGTCCTCTTCTGCTTGCTTTTGAAGGCTTATGTCAGTTATACACCCCATGACACTCTTAAGAGATCCATCTTCATTCTGCTCGTGGCCGCAACAAGCTAGAATCCAGGTGTATTTCCAGCTATCGGTTGGTTTATGAAACCACTTTTTGGTCAACCGAATTTCGAAAGCACGTTTCTCTCTGAGGACGGCCAAGTGATGCCATTGGTCTGTGGTAAATGGTCTATCATCTTCCATCACAACGTTCATGAAAGCCCTAGAAGTCATGAGATATCAGTGATGGCATTCGATGAGGTCGATGGAGGCCTCTATGGAGGGCTTCCGCTCATCGAGGTATCAGACAACCTTACATGTCAGAAGTGTCGTTCTTAGGAAACCCTGTCATCTCGTACTGAACCCTTATCAGCGAGGTCCTCTACTTCAACTTGACTGAATTTTGATCGGGCACTCGCGCTTACCCCTAAGACGCGTTAGAAGGATTCCCACAGGGCTATGGGGGAACCATACATGTATCATTCGCGTACATAACAGACCCACTTGGGGTTATGTAGAACAGTCTAAGCGTTCGTTGTGTCAGTAGACTCGTAGTGACGGAGCTCATCAATATTTACCCTGCAGAGTTGAGTTCAGTCAACGCTTTGAACCTAGATTCACTTTCCGCAACATCTTTTGACAATCTCGCTTGCTTTTGTTTTGCTTGCTCCATCAATACAGCTGAAGTTAAGGATGTTGCCAGCTGCCTACTCAGCAGCTGTATAAAGCCGTCAAAGTCGTCGTCGTAAGCTCGCCGAGGATTCAAGCCCAAGACGAGGAAACCTGTGATTTCCTTCGCCGCAAATAATGCCAACACTACCAGCACGGTTGAGGACTCTCCGAAACCTCTCCATGACACTCCGTTGAGAAGGCCTGTTGGTATACCACCGTCGCTCTCATGGAGCACCATGGGCACTTCGGTAGTCACTGATTTGTTCAACAGTCGCACCAGCTGGTCGGTGGGGTTGGCAAGTTCTATGCTTTTGATCGCCAGTGAGTGATGCTTATCGATACCCAGCCCTCCCTCAAAGGACGCCTTGAAGTTTGGCCACTCTTGATCAGATGTACGTTCCAGAGAGTAAATCGCCGCCAATGGTATGTCTCGCTCATTGAGCTCCAACCCCTTAAGAACTTCCTTCCAGTACGTAGCAATATTAGGCGCAGTCACAATGGATATGAGTCTAACTTCAAATTAGCATCAGCGACGATTCGCATGCCGGCAGACTCACGTCGATGTCCTCCGTTCCCATATCTTCTGTCTCGTTGTCTCGATAGCAGTGATGTAGAAGCCGCGGGTAGTGCCAGACGAGTCACCGATGGGTACCAGGTTGTAGGAAAAGAATGTTTCCTCAAGATAACCATCCCTCTCAACAAAAAACGGTGCATTCTCCATCGTCTGTGCCTTGCCCTCCGCTTCGGCAAGGGCAAAGATAGGATCCATATCATCAGCGATCTCGGCCCAGAATTGTGCCCATGTTGAGCCCATCATCGAAGGATGTCTGTTGCTTGCTACAGCAGTATAAGCCTCGTTATACACGACGACTTTGTGAATGCCCCTACCAAATTATTGAGCAAACTCTACCAGTGTAAGGACATGAACGGGGGATAGACATACCAGCATAAACATGCAGGACGAGAATCAGCCATGAGGAACCGAGTCGTCTGTCGAAGGAGGCTTGGCCATGCTTCTAATGGTCCAAGGGATGTAGCCGACCAATCTGTGTCTTTGAAGAACTTCACGTGCGTGTTTTGGGGTAGACCTTCAACCCAGACGGAAGCCGAATGATCTCGGTGGCTATCTCTTGTCCTGAGCGTGCTGATGAGCTGTTCTCCGGCAGGTCGGGTCCCCCTTTGGAGTGCAGATGCCGCTGGATTAAATTCACCACTCGGATTCGCAGGCGTATCAAGCGCATCACGGCTCCTAGTAATATCCCCATTGAAAATCCTCCATCTCTTCCGCAACGTAGAGCATGTCCAGCAAAGACCTCCGTAAACAGATGTAGATGGTGCAGCGCCGCCAATCCATTCCTTGAACCTAGAACGTTCTACAGCTTCGAGTGCATCTGCAGATATTTCCAATCTCCCGTGTATGAGTCTGGAAACGCGTGGATGCCGTTGTAGAGCACTATTTGAGAATACAATCTGTGAGTGCTGGTTTTCTCCGACCTGGCTATCTTCGAGTTCGAGGACGAAGGAAGGTCTTGGGTCATTCTCAAGGAGCTCGGTAATACCCCAAGAGCTCAATGTTGGGGACACAGCAGGCACTTGCCCCACACTGTTCAATCGGTCGGGCATGTACTTGGTAAGAGGCCCCTTCACTTCCGCGGTGACATTAGCAGACGTTCAAGTAGGTTCATTATGGCACTAAGGGGGGCGGGCCGGCTTGAGACTATGTCACGATTCAGGTTACTTCGTGTCACCACCAGCCACTTCCATAAGAAGGGTTCCCTGCACATCTCCCCATCAGATAGGAGCATCTGTAATATCAAGCCTGCGTGTTCTGACAGACCATGGCTATCCTGTCGACGCGCTTAATTCAAGCGCGTCTTAGCTAACTGCCATGGAGACACGAAATCTACCGAGGTACCAAGCAAAAAGCACTTCCAGTAACACTATCAGTGCGAACCTAACTTTCGACCTTCAACTCGAGCTGGCGACGACCCGGGATGGCTGCAAATGTAATGGTCCAGGGCCCAGCTCCATCAATTGTGCTCAAGATATTGTGCTCAAGAGGACAAGGGTACAAGCCTATAAGAGCGGGCTGGCATTTCCCTTTTCTATTATTGACCTTCTAGCAAGACTCTATTTGAAGGTAGTCAAGAGGAGCACCAACAGGAGGCTCATTTGAGATAACGCACATAATTACCCTCCCACCACCGACCCTACCCACATGGATCCTCGAAAGTTCTTCTGACCAGGTTAATTTACGAAAAATGTCAAGAGCTGTATTTCCCAGGCATAAGAGCATGACCATGGGTCACCCAAGCCAGACAAAGGAGAGGAGGACATTGGATACTGTATAGAGGTCGCGACCGCGGCCAAGAGAATCCGACAGATATCTCCGTGTGGAATCGAGGAAGGGATATTCACCTAGACGTGGTGGTAGAGATGGATGAAGTCACGGTACTTCCTTACGGGCCAAAAGCACGTCGGTCCAGGACCATATAGTGACCAATGCTCTGCCATCTTCAAAAAAGGCATACTCGAAAGGCTCAAGCTAAGAGACGAGATCCTGCTTGTGGTAGAGGTGCCGTCTTCCCACTGCGATGGTATAAGGTTGATACCAGTACAGATAGAGAGATCATATGTGAGCATGATAGGGGTCAACAGACGGCACACTTGGACACTAGGTACAATCTACAGACCCACGATGAAGTTATCATGCAGCTGCAGCCGTTGGGGTAGGAATAGGCATGGGAAAGCTGCCGAAGAAGCTGGATGCAGGATTTATGGGTTCTGAAAGCTACACAGTATGGTTATATGTGACAGCTGAGACGGAAGTACGGCTAGCTGGACCTCGCTATTGTTGTGGGGAGTGCCGGAAGAGGCGGGGATCAGATCGTGTGTGATGCGGACGAAGTATTTTGCATGGCGGCACAATTGGTTATTGCACGAAGTAAACCAAGTAGTTGTCGTAGCTCATATCATTCATAAAGCGTCATGGGTCATCGTAAACACCCTGAAACCACCTAACGCCTGGTATTCCCCAAGGCCCATGCTTCAAGCTTCGACAGCAGCCTCCTTCCTCCCACCCTCCTCCTCAGCCTTTCCCTTCCCCTTCCCCTTCGCATCCCCCACCCCATCCACCACCGCATGCGCCCCTCCAACTTCCTCCCCCTCTTCCCCGTCCTCAGTCTCCCACCCATCGTCCTCTCCCTCTCCCATCTTCATCGCCGTCTCCAGAACAAGCAGATCCCTCTCCAGTACCTCAGCCCAATTCTGTATATCCCCCAACTCCTTCAGCTTCGCCCCCGCATCGTCCGCGACCTTCTGATGCTTTTTACTCTCATCCGCTAGCTTCTTGGCTTGCTTGCCTATCTCATCCTCCTGTTTCGAGATGGCGAGGGAGTTGGAGTGGATATCGCCGACGCGCTGTTCGAGGGCGGAGACGTGCGAGTTGCCGATCGAGGTGAGATGTGCTGTGAATGCGGCGCGGGCTTCGGCTGTGCGTTGGGGATCGGGTGGTGGTGGTGTGGCGAGGGTGGGTGAGGATGGAGGTATCGTTGCTGCCATGGCATGAAACTTGCTTTGATGCGTCAACCAATGTGAGCGTGTTAATGGCTTGGAACGGGCCTCGCTGGTCACTGCGTTGGTAATTTATAAGGCCTCAACGGAAGCCTGCGGGACACTGAAGGATGATGGTAGGATCAATACCACAGTAAGAACGCCCGCTTCGAAGCGTTCCAGCGTTTAGGTCGTCACCTGCTCAATACTGGAGTGGAAAGGGCGCGGAAGTGACAGAAGTCTGCCCCAACCTCACCATAATACCAGGTCTGGGGTGAGCGCCGCTCTATCTCTTTTGAACAATGTGATGATGGCTATCTACACAGTAAGGTAAGCATTGGGAATTGAAAGCTCTGGTTGAAGATTGTTGGAGATCTGCATCTAGCCCAATCCATACCATACTAGTTCTAGCGGCTTTTGTATGGTTCATGCGAGCATGCTAAAATGTACCTAGAATCTTCAACTCCTTGCTTTCTTAAATCCTATGCAAATAGCCATAATCATATTTAGGACGACCATACATTGTGCAAAGTGAAAATTTCAGTGGACATTTCCGTCAGTCCACACACCTCAAGATCTCTTCCCAATTTACGCACGTTCTTCGTGTAGCAATAGACAATATGTCAAAATGACGTCCCTTCTTGCATAGAAGAGAGTGACACCAATGTCCAGCAAGTACGACCCTTCCACTGCACAAGATTACGTTCTATGGATCAGCTTCAATATTCCGGCTCTTCTCTAGGACCTATATCAAGCTAGACAACCGAGCACTTAGGAATGAATATGGAGGGCACAAAGGTTTATTACAATGGACTTTACTCTTTCGGCTAATTACATTAGCAACGGGAACCTGTCAATGGTAAGGAAACACAGTACAAGACAGGCCATCTTGCAAGTGGTCTGATACTTGCACCCTTCCATTCCGAGAGCTCACTGATGAATACAGGCGTCAAAATATATACTGTGCCATTAAAAAGGAAACAACTTTCAGGGACTTGTTCCGCCGTCATAATGCTGCGCCATCCTAAGATAATAATTGCTTACATGGTCGGTAGTGCTGTTCAAATCGACACAGATGGCGTCTGTAACGTGGCTGGAAGCATACATTCCAACGAGGTTCCCCCTGATCCACAGCGTCATCATGTCATCACTATGACACAGATTGATTAGCATCGAAACGAAATTACATGAGGCTTTTTGGAATACTTATGTTCAGATAGCATCCATTAGGTCTGAATCTATCTTACATTATCACTTTCACCTGCTGTTCGACACAATCAGACTTTACAGCCGACAACTCACCGATTCTAAGGTAGCCCTGATGGCAAGTCTTATGCAACGCTACGGACTCACTTACGCATGGCTGTCCTTACCGAGCGATCATCAGCAGCTGTGGAACATCATGTCTATGCCCTTGGAAGCTATGGGACCGTGATCACGAGGAATCGACGGACCCTGGGAAGTACTGCATTGTTGCAACCTACTCAGCACTGAGCCGAGACATACACAACTATGAGGTCATGCGGTGTGCTACATGACGCAGGTATCTGCCCTTGATACCGTCTGGGCGCTGAGCCACTGTCGTGCGGGTTCAGTGCAAGAACTTCGGACCAATCGAGTCTTTAATGGGGTTGTGTTTCGGCCATGATCCAATAGGATCTGATAGCGGTCAAATCAAAACCCTTGACCTCGCGTGGAATGGTCACGATGCAAATTAGCCAATAAACGCCCATCAACGCCCCTACATTCCAAGTCAAGATCCGCCACATTGACAACTTCCTAAATTGTCACACGGCCGAGATGCGAGAATGCTCCCTTGCTTGTCCAACCAATCATCTTGCTGTGCTCTCACCGTCTCATTGTACGACCAACTAGTGTGGCCGAACAGGTAGGAGGTCGATATATTTATCGACGATCTTGTAAGACTTTCCCATTCTAAACAGGAATCAACAAAGATGTCAGCTATCACTCTTACTGTATAAAAACGTGCTCCAGCACTGAGTCTTGAGTTCCTCAAGTCCAAGGTCGTTCTTCCCACACGACCACCCAAACCCTAAATTATCTCTCGTCCTACCAATACGCTTTGGGCAAGCTTATAAAAGTCCGTCCAGTCGTTACCTAATACTTACCCTTGTCCAAAAAAGATCCGTCGTGCACCTGTACAATTAAGTACATCAATACAAACGAAAACTTAGCCGTCATACGAATATTGTCATCAAAGCACATATTAGTATCCTCAATCGCCCTACACAATTACGATGCTCTACTCCATCTTCAAAGGAGCGGCAGTCGCCAGCATTTTCATCTGCCAAATCTTGGCGGCACCACAAGGACGAGGATCCGAGGATGACACAAAGAATTTGAATCTTCCCAACCCAGTACAGCTGGCCTCTGAGCTGGGTCTCCCATCTACAGCCATCCTTGCATACACATCGATTGCACAAACTTTAGCAAAGCCAACAGCGCTCGCCGTTGCAATACAATCAGCGTCTCTCATAACCCCACCGACTCCAACCACGGGGCCCACAGTCCACAAACCGACCGCGACCTCCAACGGCACCAAGAAGGAACTGCATCGTGAGGCCAGGGCGCTCGCAAAACCATCATCTACCACATCGCTGGCGGTGACGATGAAGCGAGCGGTAGTTTGGGTCATGGAACATACTAACTTGGCAAACCCATAACTCAAGATTGCAGAAACTAACGCAGACTTGTGGTCTGTCCCTTCTTCACTTCCATCGTCAATGGTCGTCAAAAACAACGTCAAAGCATCACATTATGCAGCGGACACTGCGCACGTCAGACACGTCTGGAGCCATGCGTCGGCGCTGTGTGTGGGAACTTTCGGGCTTTGGGCTTAACGGGAACTCGATGTGCGAGATCAACTTTCATTTGCGGATGAATGTAAGATTGTGTGTTTTCAACTGTCTCATCTCGATAATCAAAGGAGGGACAAAACTTCGTTAGTGATAAAAGGGGAGGGAAGTTTGGCTGCCACGACATTTTGGTAGAAGCTATTTTCATAGTATTTGTGGTATTCATAAATCCACATGACTCCTGTAGCGCACTTTCCTTCCACGTCAACTTTCAAGTAGAAGAACAGTCAATGCCAGCGTATTCTTCCTAATCGCTGCTGATCGTCATGCAAAGTCGTGACATACCTTTCCTTGTTCCATCTCAATAAATCTCCTACATGAAGGGAGAAAAAAATCCTTCACAATCCCTCGTAATTTCATACCAGCACTGTTGTCCCACATCCCATCCCCCCATCCATCCCCCCATCTCATCCCATCCCATCAACAATCCCAATCCCGAAACCCAGTCAGTCCACCAAACCACATCCCACCCCTCTCCAAAAATCCCAATCCCAATCCCACAACAACCCAAGTATCCCCGCCCCGCCCTCCTACCCTCCTCCTCAACCCCCCTCCTCAACCCCTCTTCTCAAAACTCCCCCATATCCCCTTCAAGACTCGCACTCTACTCTATCGCGTACAAAACGAGAACTCCAGTCATGCTTGTTGTATAGATACCTGATTAGCGATGAGCCTTGCCAGAAGGAATCTTGATCTGCATGGGGATGGGCATAGGGATGGAGGAGGGTTGCGCCCTTGATGTGATGTGATGGATTTTTGGGTGCGGTGGCGTGGCGTGGTGAGGGGGATTGGGTTTTTGGTGTGTAGTGTTGTGTATAGTAAGGTAGGTATGTTATGAGTGTTTGGAGGGATGAGGGTGGGTTAAGGGTGTGGAGAGGATAGATATTCTGGGTGGGGAGAGTGTATGAGTATGAGTATGATGCCTATTCTACTGCACACGGCCAGATTTCCAATTCGGATATTGTACGGAGTATTCCACAGCGAAGTCGAATCCCAAACTACACACTACTGTTACTTAGCTCATTCAGTCAACACTTTAGTAACCACGTCTTCCTTCTTTCATCATCACCATCACCACGACCACGACCACCAACACTAATACCAACCCCCATCCAAACAACCCACGTACCTTCCTCACATCCTCAATCCAATCACACACACCTCCACCTCCACCTCCAGATCATATTCACAACAACTAACTGACTCACTGTACCGCGCGCTGTGGAGTCGTGCTACCTATACCCATTTCCCATGTCCCATGCTGTATTCTAGGTGCAGTCGTGACACCTCACATCACTTCACCGTAGGGTCTCTGGTTACGGAGAAGGAGAAAGAGACGGGAAAGACGGTTGGTTCTGACATGACTTTCGTCAACTCCTGAGTCGGCTGTAGATACTGAGAGGAATGCAAGGACGGCTTTATTGTCTCGTACGTCTCAGCCCTTGATGTTGTATGGATGCCTCTCACTTCTCCCGTTATTAAGTATGTCAACATTTGATCGCTCCCATCGATCGAGACAAATCTTCTTTTCCGGTCTCTATTCTAATACCCATGAATCCCCGCACAAAACCCCAAGTCATAACCTCGGATTCTCGAGCCATCGATCGATTAAAAAATGACACTCTGTTCAAGAAATTATTGTAGTCGCTCGATACCCTCACGGAGAAGAGTTCTAGGTATTACTATTCGCCCAAACGGTGGCTGGAGGGCAGAAAGGACAAAGTACTTATGCATTCGCAAATCGCCACAGCCGTCGCAAATCGCATCCACGGAACGATATGACAGACAGAGGTATAGCAGGATCGATGATATAATATCTCTCTCTTTCTCTTACATGCCGAAAAAGTCATCGCACGCAGATTTCTCCCGAATTTCAAGCGCCATCTCGAAAATCGATCAAAGATCCATTGCGCAAGATCCAAGGACACAAGACCCAACATGCAGCGCACCCTCGCTCTCCCCTTCCTCTTCCTCCGACTCACCGCGCAAAGTCTCGCAAACCCAGTCGCAGCATCCACCCTGCCCCTTTCGCCAGCAGCACCAGACACCCTCCTCGCCGACACAAACCCAGCTCCAAGTCAACCCCCCCCCCCCCTCCGAAAACGTCTCCACAGTCACAAGATACCCCATCGAACACAGCCCCCTCACCCTCTTCCTCCAACCCACCGCCCACGACGAACAAATCGCCCGCGCAGACCTCGTCACGGCCCTGTACGACAGCCGAGAGTGGATCCTGCATGAAATCACAAAGTATGGGAACAGTACGCTAGCTCCGAGCGACGATCCTTTCAATAGCAGCGGCCATGCGGGTGGGAAAGGGAATGGGGGTGTGAACTGTGTGGTGGTGGTAGGGACTGGTGCCGGGGCACAACCACGATTGACGTATGTAGATGTGGAGGGTGTGGTGCAAGGGTTGGTGGATGTGATGTTGTATCCGTATAGGGTGAGGGCGGAGGGGGTGACGTTTGCGGTGCATCATGCGGTTTGGGGGTTTGTGGGTAGTGGCGCGGTGAGGGTTGCCCGGGTGGGAAGGAGTGCTTAGGCTGTTCGGGGGATGGGAAGGGAGGGTGGTGGGTTGGGGAAGTGGTGAGGTGATGGGTGATGTAGCGACGAGATCCGAGATCAATCCGTCTACTGAGAGCCCGATGTTGTAGAAGAGATCTCGGATAACGCCGACAATGTCGCCAACGATCCCGCTTGTTCGCTCCGAAGTACCTAGGATGAAATCAGTGCCGTTGTAATCTTCAATGCTGCCCACCCCAACCAGTTCCTCGAATCACCTCACGTCAGGTGATTCGCTCATAACACGTTATCATATGCAGTCGTTGTTCAGACGTATCTCAAGTAAACGACGCTTGCATTTTCCCTTACACGCACATCCAGTAAATCGGAATGCTCGGTGCATACGCATGAGCTGAATCTGAAACGTCCACAATCCAAGACCGAAGCCGAGAATTGCATGCAGAATGCAACATAATCTTCATCCAATGCACACCTCAATTGAAAGTCACTTCTGGACCCCTGGAGACTCGGAGATATGGAACAAGGACATTAAATTGCCAATGCGAAGCTTCGATACTGCCTTTGTCGAACGGATGATTGTCGAGATCGATACCGCTGAATTCGCGGCTGGGCTTTTGACGTTCTCGCAATTCACCGATCGTTGATCATGCAATTGACACTTACCGAGAGCCATTGAGTGATAGTGCTTGCGGCGAGCCAGAAGGTTTCCATCTTTCAGACCGCTGCGAGTTAATGATGTGTGGACAGAAAATGAAGGTGGGGGGCGAATGCACGGATGAAGTACAATGGCGGGTGAAGAAGGTAATGTGAGCTGATAGAAGGCAGCAACTACGTGCGGCGTAGGCCATCATGCAGACCTTGTGTATGCCGTTGCTCAGGTCGGTACCTCGTCAGTGAGATGTGAGCTGAAGCTGAAGATGAAACATGTGTGTAGCGAGATCAAGGGCTGAATCTGGCCCGGATGAAAGCAGAATATGACGACAAGAACCAAGTAATGATTGAAGGCTTCTCCAAGGTAAAGAGAGGATTTGTCTGCAGCGATGTTCGCGAGGAGATTCTCTAAACATGACTTTATTAGACAGGTTTTACAGTGAGATTATTCAACATTTGTTTAATGATTTGCACGGGTCTAGCCATACGCTAACCCTAATCTAGATTTACCCGAGTATAAACTATTACTACTCAGCCCTACCTATCTAGGATTTACCCGTAAAACCCCTTTTAGTAATTATCTATTTATCTATATTATTAATAATAATATATTATAGATATTAATCCTAATAAAGAACTTATATATATAGCTACTCTAGCCCTCCTTATCCTTAGTTTATATTATATTAGCTAAGTCCTACGTTATACTTATATCCTATTAATTAAGTATTAGAGTAAAGAGTAAAGTCTTAATAATTTCCTACCTAAGTAAATAAGGCGGATATTTAGATTTACTAAAGATAAGATATATTAATTACTTACTTATTTTAACCTTAAAAGTATTAACTAGTAATATAATTATTAGCTTAACTTAAAGCTTACTTTATATTTTTTTCTAATAAAATTCTTATACCTATATCCTTTATATAAGTTATTAATAATATTTAACTAGTCTCCCTCCTTTATTTTTATTATAATTAATAATATCCTTAAGTACTTATATAATTATTATAATCTTATCCTACGCTAGTATCCTATTCTTAGATATAATAGGATCTAGAGGTACGTAAGGGTAATTAAATATATAAGTAAAATATATAAGAGGTTTATAATTTAGGGGTTTATTAATAGAATATTTTAGCGCTTCTATTAATTAAAGGAAGACTAGAGGTTCTTCTACTTTATATATAAAAAGGTATATAATATAGTATAATTAGAGGTAATATACCTAGATAGTCTAATTAGTATATTATATAGCCTATTTAAGGGAAAGGTAAATAACCTAATAATATTATAAACTTCTAGTATATAAGACTAGCTATATTAAGTATTCTAAGGGCGGCGAGTTCTAGATCTATTTAGTAATAAAGCTTATAAGTATATAAAATTTATTATATTATTATATATAAGCTACTTAAACGTATAAAAGAGAAAGTTTAATAAAAAAAATAGCTAGTATATAGATTACTATTAAGTATAGTTTTAAGATAACGTAGATATTTTAAATAATAAATACCTTTAGGTATAGAATAAAATTAGGGCTAATACCTATTAGTAATATCTATTAGGTAGTAGTACTATTAATAAACTATTTTACCTATTTATAAGGCTAAAATATAATATCTAGTTAATTTAGAATAAGGCCTTTAATAATCTACTAATATTTATTAGTAATTAACTCTAGCTAATAATTACTTAGATATATTTCTTTATATTAAGCCTTATAGTATAACTAAAGGGATTATAGGCCTATAATCTATATATAATTACCTAACTCTAATATTATAACGCCGTTAGTTTATAGATTATATTACTAATAAAGAGCTTATTATTAAATTTAAGATTATAAAGAAGCTTATAAAGATAAGTTATAAAGTAGCCTAAATTTATAATATATATAAGAAATATAAGAAACCCGCCCTTATTAAGTAATATAACCTATCTATATAATTACTATAAAATAATAAGTATCTTATAAGGCCTTATTTCTTTATTCTCGCTTAAAGTTTCTACTTCTATATTCTATTTAGTTTTTCTACTTCTTATTCTAAAATATACTAATCTTAAGTTACTTAAATATTAGGGTTTTATACTAATAGTTATTCCGTCGTTTTATATTATTTTATATATTAGAGCTATAAAATATACCTAAGTATTATATCTACTAGTCTTATAATATTCCTATTATATATTATTAACCCTGTCTTTATTAAGCTCCTTATTAACTTTTATATAAAAATCCTCTATAATATTTCTCCTTTACTTACTATTATTATTATTACTTTTAGAGTCTCTACTATTACTTACTTAATCTATATCCTTAATACTATTAAGCCTATTAATATATAATTATACTAGAAAATACCTGGAAAAATTCAAGATTTTTACGTCGGAAAATCACCCCTACTACCTGGCGTTTAGGAGGTGACGTGAATAGCGGGGAGCATATCAGACACGTTAGTAGGTGGGGTGAATAGTAGGGAGTATATCAGACATAGTAGGCTATTAATGACACGGATATTTCCCCCTATTCAGACCGATATCAGACACGTTAGTAGGTGACGTGAATAGTAGGGAGCATATCAGACACGTTAGTAGGTGGGGTGAATAGTAGGGAGCATATCAGACATAGTAGGCTATCAATGACACGAATATTTCCCCCTATTCAGACCGATATCAGACACGTAGGTAGGTGGGGTGAATAGTAGGGAGCATATCAGACACGTTAGTAGGTAGGTAGGCGGCCTGTGCATGCGACAGCATTAGCTATATCATATGCATGCACCCATTCTGACAGCGTTCCATACCTGACAATGAGACGGATATTTCCCCCTATTCAGGCCGATATCAGACACGTTGGTAGGTGACGTGAATAGTAGGGTTTTTGGCCTGTGAATGCGACAGCATTAGCCCATGGACCCATGCAGCGATATGGATCATTCTGACAGCGTTACATACCTGGCAATGAGACGGATATTTCCCCCTATTCAGGCCGATATCAGACACGTTGGTAGGTGGATATAAGACACGTTGGTAGGTGAGGTGGTAGAATAGGTAATTTGTAAACAATAACAGGATTTTTATTGTTGATCCAATTATTCTAGCCGTTGGCGCATAGAATTTAGTAGGTAAATCCATTCATTCCGATATATCTTTTAAACCACTACATAAATTTTCGTTATTTTTAAAGCGTTAGATAGCTGAAAGTAAGCCATATAACTTTATTTAAATAGAAAATATCATGAAGCGTTAGTACGTAGGTAGGTAGAATACGAAGAAATATCCGACTTTTAATATTCGCGCTAGTCTAGGAAAGGAATCTGGGGGACTTATTAACTAACCGATAAGCCGCGATAAGCTCAGGGTCCTAATTACCAGATATTCTATTATAGTAAGAAGATTATACCTATAACCTTTTTATTAGATATCTAGGGACGGCTTAGTATATTATTATTTATGGGGATAGTAAGACTAATCTTACTAATAATATTTTCTAGTATTTTTTATATTTATTCCGTCTCTTTACTTAGGTACTATTAATATAAAACTTATTTTATATAAAATATTTAAATAAGATCCTTTTAAGCCCCTATTTACTTTTATAATAGAGTTATAAAGGCTTATAACTTCTTATAAAGTATATTTAATATATTTTAAGTCTATTATATTCCTTTAATTAAATATTTAAGTTCCGCGTTAATATTAAGTTACTACTTATAAATAAGTTCTAGCTTCTTAATTAAGGCTAAGTCCTAAGTACTAGTTATTATAAATATATTAATATTAGTAAGTAGAGGGGCCTAAGTACTACTTATTAATATAGGCCTACTAATACTTATAAGTATTATTATTAGAGTTATTATATTATAAGATTTAAAGAATTTTAAACTTTACTTTATAAAATTAATTAAAATAGTAGTTATATCCTAAGTTAAATAAGACCTTTATATTTATTTAAGTCTTTACCTATCCTTTTATAATCTTATCCTCCTATTCTTTTTCTTATTCTACTATTATAATTACTATAACTAATAGATAATACTATTAGTAGAGTTAGCTTTATCCTTAAAATTACTCTTAATACTAATACTACTCTAGTAGCTAGTATTACTCTAGTATTAAGGACTTAGGCTTTACTACTAGCGGGGGGAACCTTTTAATATAATACTTATACTAGAGGGTAATAGTAATATTATTATAAATAAGAGTAAAATAGGTAAGCCTTTTAAAGAGGAGTCTTATTTATTATTTTCTTTATAAGAAGGAATTTTATTAGAACTAGTATTCTCTATTTCCCTTATAACCTTTTTACCCTAGTAAGTAAAGAGTATATCTTATCTAATATTATAATCTTATATTTTCTCCTTCTTATCTTTTATATCTTACTTCTTTTTATATTTTTTAGCCTAAACTTTATTAGCTATTAGTTACTATTAATTTAGTACTTATATAAGGTTATTATTAGTTATTATATACCTAGATCTCCTATTATATTCCTTCTTATACTTATACTATTTAAATAGTACTACTACCTTTTATTAATAACTATTCTAAGAGTAGGAATAGTAGGTATATATCTTAAAGTCCTATTATATATCCTTCTATTATAAATTTATACTAGAAAGTCTATATATACCTACTTTAATAAATATATAATTAATAAATATTATTATCTCCTTAATACTAAGAAGTATTCCTTTATATATACTTTATCCCTTCTACCTACCTCTCTTATACTTCTTATTATAACTATCTAATTATAAGATATCTAAGCTCCTAGTCCCCCTTCTCTTATACCTCCCTAAATACTATAATAGCTTTATATTATACAGCCTAGCTTTCCTATAGCCTTTCTTTTTATAAGGGGACTTCCGCGGGGTAGGTTAAGAGGAATATAAGGGAAGGATATTATTATTATTAAGAGGTTCCTAGGGTATAAGAGGTACGTTTATATAAAGGCTAGTAATAATATCTTCCTATTAATTATATAAATATATAGTAATTATATATTTATCGCGCTATATTAAGATCTTTAGTTATAAGGATATAAAAGGAGGATCTAGCGTACTAGTAATAATAATAATAATAAAGGTATTAGTACCTAGGATATCCTTAGAAGACTTTAAAGTACGCCTAGGAGGTATAAAATAACTATTAGTAATAGTAGAGGAAGGTTATAAGAGGGATAGAATAGATATAAATATAGGTAAGTAATAGATTAATTATAAAGGATATTAAAATAATAGCCTAATTAAGCTATTATTTATATTAAATTAGTAATTTAATAATCTATATAATTAGTAAATATTATAGCCTAATATAGCTATTAATTATTAAATAATATTGAATAATCGCTTAAAATCGGGACTGTAAAACCTGTCTATTGTGTACTGCTAGAAAAGACAAGCGGAAGAGATGGAAGGGCGGAAGCGGAAGAGCCGGCCCCATTCCTCCGGTCTATTCTACCTAGCTCTACTATTAGAATTACTTTAAGGCGGACTCACGTCAGCACCAAAAATAGGCAGGCGCGGCACATCGGCCGGCCGTTAATCTTGTTCATCGTTGTTGCAACGACACACTTCCTCCCATCTGAAAGGAGATGAATGGCTGTTGATGAGGAGCCGTGGTGTTCTCAACTTCTTATGTTGTACATGGAACCTACATGCTCGCGTTGGCAGCGCAGTGGTACCAAGCACAGATTCGCGCCGGGTGATTTGCTTATTGGTGGGGATGCATGCAAAGTTTTGCATGGTCCTATCCCTGTGGACGACGCGCTTTGGAAGATGATAAGGAGTACCGTACCTTATGGCTTATACCTTAATATGGAGACTTTGCGGAGGTACTCCGTCCGGAGTCCGAGTACGGACTATTACCGCTGCATCATCGCCACTTGCTGGGAAAATCCGGTTATGCAACTGTTGAGAGCGCTAGGACACTTACTACCTTAAGGGTGTACTATTAAGGTAAGGTAAGAGATAAGAGTCTCCACGCTAATCCATATGCACTCTAGCCGGTGAGGTTATCCCACGCTGCGGATCAATCAAAAGCACAAGGCGATGCATTATGCCACACACGGACTCGCCTGCCAAAACACGTTTCATCCCGCTGGTCCTTTTGCCTCTTTCGATTACACATCCATGCACATCCATGCCATTGGGGTCATCCCTGATTATCACGATCGTCCCATTCGATGCTGTTAAGGCCATCCTTACCCCTTAAGGACTGTCTTTTCACGGACTGACGGACTGGGCTCCTCTTGACTCGAAGCACCCCTGACAAATTACCCTTTCAGGCTCTGGTCGCCTTTGTCTGGTCATACCTTACTATAGTAGTAGTCACCAACGGCTGCCCGGTCGCTTGCCTTGTTCTGGTTGATCTGCTTTACTCCATTGGATTCGCGCGAATATCCCTCGAGATAGGGAGTAGGATGCGTCATCTTCCTGTTTCCACTTTTCATGCGCATGCGTCGATATTGGTTCGCTGTGCGTATCTGCACCATGCAACAATAATAAGATGAAGGAGGCTGCTAGACGGAGGGCCCTAGCACCGAGCGTGATGCCCCCTGGTATTGTGGAGTACTCCATCCACGCACCGGAACCTCTGGGCAACGTGGGCTGCGTATCGAAATGACAAGGCTGCAGCGGATCATGTTGCCTCTAACCCATCCAAGCCGGATACATCGAGCTATCATGCAGGGTGGCTATCATATTCGGCTGCGAAACTGCCTGGACCCACAAAAGTTGGGACTCCAAGCGCTTCATGCTCCTTCGTCCCCCTCCATGGTGATAACACTATTGCCAATGGGGACATTCGACGGCTGCAAGTGTAGGGAGTGCCTTGCTAGACGCTTGGGAGTATTCCATCTCAAGCATAGCTGCTCTCCTGGACCCTGTCATGGAAAACCTGCTGTGACCTCAGCCTTGAAGCTTCTCGCTGCCATGTCCATTCGATTCTCTGATTTGTTTCTGGTTTCGTGTGCTGCCTCCCAAATCTTCTATCTGGTGCCGATTTCTGTACATTTTTTTGGCAGGTTGGGGCCCTAAATATATATTCACACACTCGTTTTGATATTGAACTTGGGGGCCGTTTGGTATCCAATCGTTTCTATTGCGGATCCACCTCGTATCAATCCTACCCTATAATTAATTTTTAATACGGGTCAGCTTTGCCATGCCAGGAGACTCGACCTTGTGAGCGACACCGTCCCCCGACACAAGCATGGCGTACCTTATGAGAGTCTGGGGAGGTCTGCTGCTACTGATACCTACACTCGTCGCCCTCAAGTATGATCCACAACAATTCTCGTGGAATTTGAACACCAACCTGACCGCCACACACCCGCTCGACTACTCAGGTTCATGGCAAAATCATGGCTTTCAAGCCTCACCCTCAAATTGGCGGATGCCCTGTTACACCGTTATGCTGGATCGGTTCGTCAACGGAAATCCTTCGAACGATGATGCCAATGGTACACAATATGAGCATGACATTACACAGACACAGCTGCGGCATGGAGGGGACATCGCGGGACTCGCCGACAGTCTTGACTACCTACAAGGAATGGGTATAAAGGTCGGAGCCTTTGGGTACATTTAGTGCAGGAATCGTTGCTGACCAGGCGCAGATACTCTACCTTGCTGGCAGTCCTCACATCAATGTTCCTTGGGCCTCGGATGGCTACAGCCCCCTCGATCTTACCCTCCTCGATCACCACTTTGGCACGATAGCTGAATGGCAAGCAGCCATCGCCGAAGTACACAGTCGGGGGATGTATGTGATCATGGACAATACCATGTCGACGTAAGTCTGTTCTCGTTCCGAGAATCGGACTGTTGCTGATGGATAACGTCAGTATGGGCGACCTCATCGGTTTCGAAGGCTATCTCAACGAGTCTACACCATTCAATCGGCTCGAACACAACGCCTTGTGGAAGTCGGATCGACGATACAATGATTTCAACTTCGGCAATGACGCTCTTGCAAAGTGCGACTATCCGAGATACTATGGAGACGACGGCAAGGAGGTCAAGAATCTATCATCGACCTTGGTGGGCTGTCGCGACAGCGAATTTGACCAATATGGGGAGATTGCAGCCTTTGGCAATTACCCGGAATGGCAGCGCCAGATCTCCAAGTTCGCTTTCGTGCAGGATCGTCTTCGTGAGTGGCGACCAGATGTGCTGTCCAAGATTGAGCATTTTGCTTGCATCACACTCGGCATGTTGGACCTCGATGGGTACCGTATGGACAAAGGTCTCATGATCACGGTGGACGCCCAAGCCCATTGGTCATCCTCTGTCCGGGAATGCGCCCGCAAGTTCAACAAGGACAACTTCTATATTGCGGGTGAAATCGTCTCGGGGAACGCCTTTGGTTCGGTTTACATCGGGCGTGGTAGATCGCCCGAGAACTATGTAAAGAACACCACTGAAGCTATATTAATGACGAATAAGTCTGACGATAAACACTTTATCCGTGGCGCTGGGGATAGCGCCTTCGACGGGGCCGCGTTTCATTACACTGTATATAGATTCTTGACGCGATTCCTTGGGTAAGCAGGAACTTTTGCTACGCAACGAGGCAATGCTAACTTTGCCTAAAGGATAGATGGAACTTACGGTGCTGAGGGAGATCCACCAACTGATTGGAGCGCTTTTTGGCTGAGACTTCTATCGACGAATGATATGATTAATGCGAACACAGGCAAATTTGACCCCAGACATATGTTCGGTGTCACAAACCAGGATGTTTTCCGCTGGCCATCGATTGTCAACGGTACACAGAAGCAGCTGTTGGGAATGTTTCTCACCACCCTCCTCCTCCCCGGAATACCAACGCTGGTGTGGGGAGAAGAGCAAGCGTTCTATGTAATGGACAATACGGCTTCCAATTACGTCTTTGGCAGATCTCCGATGTCGTCGGCACAGGCCTGGGAGATGCATGGTTGTTTCACAGTCGGCAACGCAAAGTATTTTCAATTCCCCGTCGTATCTGCTCTGCGAGGCTGCGCGGATGACTCCATCAATCTCGATCACAGAGATCCATCCAATTCAATTCGAAACATCATCAAGAGCACGTACGAGATGCGAGAAAACTACCCTGTCCTCGTTGACGGCTTCTCGATTCAGCAACTCTCCAAACAAACACACGACGTCCTTCTACCCGGGAGCGACCATACCGCGACGGAGACTGGCATGTGGAGTATGGAACGCTCAGCTTATCAAGGCGCCCAGACGTCGTTCAAACAGTCTGTTTGGCTCGTCTACAGTAACGAACAAGTCGACAATATGTTTACCTTTGCGTGTTATGAAACCACATCATTGATCGCACCTTTCCCGGCTGGTACCACGGTGAAAAACCTCTATGCGCCTTACGACAAGTACACTCTGGAGGGTTCGGCTACCAAACTTCAGACTGATCCAACCAAGCAGGCTGGTTGCCTCTCTCAGCTTCAGTTACCCGCTTTCGGTTTCAAGGCTTTCGTACCAGAGGCCGATTTTATAGTACCTTCGCCTGTCATCACCAAATTCTTGCCTGGACATGATGCACGCCTGCTCTCCACGGACACCATCCCTATCGAGCTCCATTTCTCTGCTGAAATGAACTGCGACCAACTCACTAAAGCGTTCTCTGTCAAATCTACCACTGCGGCAGATCAAGTAGCCAAGTTGGACAGTGGCAGCATCCAGTGTAAAAAAATCTCTAGCCAGGATGCGGACCCGTCGCCATGGTCTGGAGGAGTCAATACTGCGTGGATTTTCGCTGCCAACTTGGTCAATGTGGCAGACGGGATACATCAAGTCAGTATCAACAACAGTAGAACTGTAGATGGCGCAACTTCTACAAAGGTATGATTGCCAAACAACTATAGCGAGAAAGTGCACTGATATCGTTCTCAGTCTGTGGATCATTTTCTTCTCCGCGTCGGCAAGGCCGACAACCCAATTGTCTTCCCCAAAACCGCCAACTACAGCTCCAGCCTGTTGTTCAAAGATCCGAAGAAGGGACTCTACATCGCCCACAACGCTCCAGGCGCAGATCAACTCCGATACTCCTTGAATTTCGAGACTACATATAGCGATTGGCAAGACTATCCAAGTGAGGGAAATATAACCCTAGCTCCAAAAGTGTGGTCTGGTACGAAAACACAAGAATGGAGTGGTGAGCATGTCATCGTCCAATACTGGAATCGCATGGTTGGTAGCAGCGACCACGTCCAACATGGAGATATCGACACGACTAGTCCACCCCGCAGATTCCCCCATTTCTTCCTGCACGGTCTTTTCAACCTGTATGGATTCGATGCAGGCTACGCCAACACCATGGTGCAAGATGCTAAAGACAGTCTATGGAAGTTTAACTTCATGGGCGAATGGCCCGTCCAAATTGCGTTGAATGCATGGGGTATGAATCCCGATGGACAGCCTGATCAGACCAGGGTCTATGGCGACATTGACGGCGATTTCGTACTTGATCGCATACCTCCTCTCTCGTTGATTCAGAATCTGATTAACATCACGGACTCTCCCGTATCACCCTACCTGGCCAATCAGATCGTCCTAGATGATGGCAGCATGAGATTCCAGGTCATTGGCGTCGGCAATCGTTATGCACAATTGGCACTTTACATACTCTTATGGATAGTGCCTGTCTTGAGTGGAGCCGCAGGAGTTTGGATTTTCGTCAAGTCTTTCTATCGCGTCAAACTCAATGAAATTGGTGTGACGGAAAAGAGAAGCATGGTGCCACTGGCTGTTCGAAGGAGAATGAAGCACCCTGGTCGAACAGTGAGCACTCAACCGTTGACCGGCCAAAGCATGTATGGCGCATCCACAGCGAATGCAACGGCAGAGGATCTCCCTTTGCCAACAGCCCGTGATGGACTCAACTTGCAGGTCGAGCCGGCCGAAGTCACACAAAACCGCCGGACTGTTCTCATTGCAACCATGGAATACGATATTGAGGACTGGAAGATCAAGGTGAAGATTGGAGGTCTCGGTGTCATGGCTCAGCTCATGGGGAAGAATCTTGCGCATCAAGATCTCGTCTGGGTAATTCCATGTGTGGGAGGCATCTACTATCCCATGGATACCCCTGGACAGCCTATGGTCATCGAGATCCTTGGCAAAGAGTATCAAATTCAGGTCCAATACCACGTCTTGCGTAATATAACATACGTCCTTCTTGACGCACCAATATTCCGGCAGCAGACTCAATCCGAGCCATATCCGCCTCGTATGGATGATTTGGACAGCGCCATCTACTATTCGGCATGGAATCAATGTATCGCCGAGGCAATGAGGAGATTCCCAGTGGATTTGTATCACATCAACGATTACCACGGAACAGTGGCACCACTGCACCTCCTGCCAATGGTGATTCCTTGTGTGCTTTCCCTGCACAACGCTGAATTCCAAGGACTGTGGCCTATGCGTACCCTTCCCGAGAAGGAAGAGGTTTGCGAGGTGTACAACCTTGACCCTTCGATTGTGTCCAAATATGTCCAATTTGGAGAGGTCTTTAGTAAGTTGACCACCGAAGATAGAAGAACGACGAATGTTGGCTAATCCTCACCACTCCCAGATCTTCTACACGCTGGCGCGTCATATCTCCGCATGCACCAAAAGGGCTTTGGAGCTGTTGGTGTCTCCGCCAAGTACGGAAAGCGTTCATTCGCTCGATATCCTATTCTGTGGGGTATCGACAAAGTTGGCTCTCTACCTAACCCCGATCCGACGGATACCGGTGTTTGGAACAAGGAGCAAGTCAAGACCTCCGACATTCCAGTCGACAAAGAGCTTGAAGCTGCAAAGCCGGATCTCAAGCGCCAGGCACAGGAATGGGCCAACCTGAAGCAGGATCCCGAGGCTGATCTGTTCGTGTTCGTGGGGCGGTGGTCGCAGCAGAAGGGTGTTGAGTGAGTCAACAAGCACGTCTCTGCCGAAATGCCCGCTAATCTTGTGCCTTCCCAGTCTGATCGCTGATTGCTTTCCCTCCATTATGGAGCATAATCCGAAGGTCCAGCTGATCTGCGTAGGTCCCGTCATCGATTTGTATGGCAAATTCGCTGCATTGAAGTTCGCTCGGATGATGGAAGTATATCCAGGCCGAGTTTACTCGAAACCAGAATTCACAGCACTTCCGCCGTATATTTTCAGTGGAGCAGATTTCGCCTTGATGCCATCACGAGATGAACCATTCGGTCTCGTGGCGGTTGAGTTCGGCCGCAAGGGCGCACTCTGCGTTGGAGCCAAAGTCGGAGGCCTGGGGCAAATGCCTGGCTGGTGGTTTACGATCGAATCTACTACTACTAAACACGTCATACAACAATTCAAGATAGCCTGCCAAGGGGCTCTGGCCTCTAAGCCGGATGTTCGTGCTATCATGAGGGCTCGTGCGGCCAAGCAGCGATTTCCTGTCGCACAATGGGTTGAGGATCTAGAGAAACTCCAGTCTACAGCGATCGAAATTAGCCAGAAGCAAGTGGCGAAGACACCGCGTCAAACTCTCTTCTCACCAAGTGGTACCACGACTCCACGAGAGTCCCGATGGAACACCCCGGTACAATCCCGAAAAAACACACCAACGCATTCTCGTAACGCCAGTCGGAATCGCAGCAGGAATCCAAGCAGAAACGTGAGCAGGGCTAACAGCCCGACTCGGGAGGAGAGCCCTGCTCCTCCATTGCCAAATGGAGGCCTCGGTAGCCGGCTGGGCCCTGGCCAAAGTGAAAAGGCCAAGCGCCTGAGTGAAAGACTCAAGCGTCGCAGCGGCCATAGCGCCGTTTTTGCTCCTGAGACGGAGCCAGAGGATTCGAGCGACGAAGAGGTCACTCGGACACCTCGCCGCCAATCACGACTCCTCACTCCATCAATGCCATCTTCGCCACAAAACCATTCGCCACAACTTCCCTCGTCGCCGCGGAATGTTTCTCGAGAGCCCGGTCGGGACCTCACTCCGCGAGAAAACAAACGGCTATCCTCCAAATCGCTCAATCCCCAAGATGCATCGACGTCACCTAATGCCGCCTCCGCCCTCATAAAACCCTCCCCCTCCGGCTCCACACTGGCAGAAGACTGGTTCCCCGACTCCGGCAACAACATCTACAAGCAAAAGAACGACACCCTCCTCTCCCTCGCCGCCGTCACAGGCGGAACGTCCGACTACAAATTACAACACGTCTCCCCCTTCTTCACAGACCCGAAGCAGGAATTCACAGACCAGTACACGAAGAAACTTACCAACCTTAATGGCAAAACATCCGAAGACGCTCTCTGCATAGAGGAATACCTCGTCAAGAGCGAGAAGCAATGGTTCGGCCAGATGCGCGCTGCGCAGATGGGGAAATCCGCGCCACCAAGCCCGGCCCCTTCGATACACCGGTTCAATCCGGCCAGTCCGGAGGGGAGTATCTTCGAAGACAGTCACTTCGCTCCGAGGCGGGAAGAGAGGGAGGAGATCAATGATGAGTTCCTCCTCGGCCCGGGTTACGTCGCGCCTAAGGGGTTGAAGCACATCTTGCGACTGAGGATTGGCGAATGGCCTCTGTATTCGATCCTTCTTGCTTTCGTAAGTATAACCCAGAAGCCTTTGTTCCAATTCACATCGCTAATATCGAGAATGAATACAGGGCCAAATCATAGCGGCAAACTCCTACCAAATCACCCTCCTCACTGGCTCCGTCGGCCAAGCGGCCGAAAAACTCTACATCATCGCGACCATCTACCTCGTCGGCTCAATAATGTGGTGGTTCCTGTACCGACGACTGAAAACGGTATATGTCCTCTCCCTACCATTCTCCCTCTACGGCATCGCCTTCTTCTTCATCGCTATGGCGCCGCTAGGTTCAAGTGTCGCAAGCAGAGGCTGGATCCAGAACGTAGCCACAGGATTCTACGCCATAGCCTCAAGTAGCGGAAGTATCTACTTTGCCGTGAATTTCGGAGACGAAGGTATGCCCATCTCATCTATCTTCCCTCCCTCCACAACACCCATGGCATACATAGACTAACGAATGAAAACCTACAGGCGGCGCACCAGTAACAGCCTGGGTCTACCGCGCCTGCATCATCCAAGGCACGCAGCAAATCTACGTCGTCGCCCTCTGGTACTGGGGCTCCGAACTGACCAAAGCCTCGCAACACACCTCGACCGGCTCCTCCGCCGCCGTCGCCAGCCCCGCCGCCATAATCCCCATCGGCATCACCCTCGCGGCGCTCATGTTCGCCGTCGGCGCCACCCTCCTCGTCGGCCTCCCCAAATACTACCGCCAAGCCCCCGGCCACATCCCCTCCTTCTACACCTCCCTCTTCCGCCGCAAGATCATCCTCTGGTTCTTCGTCGTCGTCTGCATCCAGAACTACTGGCTCAGCGCCCCCTACGGCCGCAACTGGCTCTACCTCTGGTCCTCCCAGCACCTCCCCACCTACGCCGTCGCCCTCCTCGTCCTCTTCTTCTTCGTCGCCGTCTGGGCCCTCCTCCTCAACCTCTTCTCCCGCCTCTCGACCCACCACTCCTGGGTCCTCCCCGTCTTCGCCATGGGCCTCGGCGCCCCGCGCTGGGCCCAGATGCTCTGGGGCACCTCCAACATCGGCACCTACGTCCCCTGGGCCGGCGGCGCCGTCGCCTCCGCCGTCGCCGGCCGCTCCCTCTGGCTCTGGCTCGGCGTGCTGGACGCGGTGCAGGGCGTCGGGTTCGGCATGATCTTGCTGCAGACGCTGACGCGCTTCCATGTGCTCTTCACGCTTATCGCGGCGCAGGTGCTGGGGTCCGTCGCGACGATCCTGGCGCGCGCGACGGCGCCGGATAAGATCGGGCCTGGGGACGTGTTTCCGGATTTTTCGGCGGGGGCGATGCCTGGGTTGGGAAAGGCGTGGTTTTGGATCGCGCTGCTGATGAATCTGGCGGTGCCGGTGGGGTTCTTCATGTTTTTCCGCAGGGAGCAGTTGAGTAAGCCTTGATTTTCTGTTTGTCTGAGATGGACGTATGGGGAAGGGGTTGGGTTTGGTGGTATGTATAGATGTTGTCGGGGTTTTTTTTGGTCTCGGGAGACCTGTATATAGAATTCATAGAATTTTGATGTAGATTAATGTTCGTTCATATGTGCCGCTGAGGCGAGTACAGAATTTATCAGATATATACAATATAACTCATGGTTGAATGTCTATCTCTCTTGTATATTATATCTATTGTGCCTCGGAAGTTACAGATGCCTTGCCACCAACAGCCCTATAAGTCAATCCACGATTAGTGAGTATGCGACTGCTCTTCTCCTTTCCACTGCAATAGTCTCACGACGCGACCGAGGCCTATATACCTACACCTACACCTAAACCTTACACTTCAAGCGCTCCACATGTCTCGATAACCAGACTCGAAAGCTTGGAGCGAAGTGATTCGTTCTCAGGTCCTCGTACCCAAGCCCGCCTTTCCGAGATGCCATTCGAGAAAGTCTGGGGATACTAATAAGTGGAATGAGTTACCATGTGAGCGCTCCGCCTTCCGAAAGACTCTGTCAGATGTCTCGGGTGAAGTCTCGGAAGCTCTAGGAGGTAGGAGGATGAGTATTCTCGCGACGAGGGTCTGGGGTTGCTGAGGGTGAGTGAAGCCATGAGTGGTGTGTTAAGGTATGGTGTGAGTTTCGCTCTCGGGATGAGCGTGGCTATGGCTTCATGTATGTAGATGAAAGCTCGAAGAATTGGAAGGGGGTTTGGGTTGTCTTTGTAAGATAGACGAGACTTTTGGGAGGGGTTCGTCGGGTGGTTGGGTAGCTTCTAGCTGGGTAGATTGACGGGTGGGTGTATTGATGGGGGTTTACTTCAATCCCTGAGCGCCAAAGGGGTGATAAGGCATCTCGTAGTGAGATGGCGGTAGGATCAAGGAACGAGTTGATCTAGTGTCATCGATTGCCGTGCTTCAGGTGAATCGCTCGGCACCGGATCTTGGGCTTGCGACTTTTTCGATGCTTTCTTCTTCGTGCCATCCTTCCGTTTCAAGCCAGTTCGCTGTTCCTCGGAATACGCCCAGATGTCCTTTATCGACTGCCTTCCAGTGACATTCGGGTCGAGCATCAATTCCCCGTTCCACTGTGCCATGGCCCTGACCCACCCTGGCGTGCTGAGACCGGCACTTACTAGTGAGGGCTGATGCTCGATTATCCACAACAGGGGCGGTTCTAGATTTGCCCTCTTGCCCTTCCTCGCTTTGCTTTCGGGGAAAATACAAGGCTGGGCTAGAATGGTAGTCCCTTCAGGCATTGCTCGCAGAATGGTGTCGGGACGAAGATGCGGGCAGTTCTTGAGTGCAATCGCTATGGGTGTGGGTAATACGCCTTTTGATCGTCTTTGATGGAGAGCAAATTGGATGCGATTACCTTGGAGCAGATTCTGGCAGGCTTTGTTCAAGACGTGCGGTAGGTATGTTGCAGGGGTGTCTGTTGTGAGATGGAATTCTACACCATGACCGGCGCGCTTCAATTGCTTTTTGCTTACTGGCTGGTTTTCTGGGAGATCTTGAAGAGGTTTCAAAGGTTTGATTTGGAAGTATGGAAGATCTGACTTGGTGTGGACCGCAGCGAGATAATTGAGTGGCTCGATGAGGGAGAAGGCGGATTGCAAGGTCATTTGGCCAAGGTCAGAGCCACGGGGACCAAGAATGTTGAGAAGGACTTTGTATGGAGGCCTTATCGACATCTTCTTGATTTTTGTCAAGTATTTATTGCTATCTTTCGTGAAGATTTCGTGGAGCAGATGGAGACGACGAATGCTGGTTTGGTGGGGCTGCTTCGAACGGCAAGAGGCATGCGTGAGCGCCGACATGACAGGACATGTCAAGTAATAATTGAGCTTCATACATCGACGAGTGTTACATAGGCATTCACGATTGAAGGTGGTAGCGCAAGGGTAAGGGGTATGGGGATACCTTAAGTTGATGGAAGGATCGAGCGAGTATGCAAGCGCCTTGGCAACAACTAGAAAAGTATTCCTTGGCACGCCATAGAATATTCCATCACCGCTCTGTTTATGTTTATCCCCGGACGGACGAGGGAACGATTGATATCACAGCCCTTAATATTCAATCCCTTGGGTGTTGTTCTTCCTTTCCGCCCGCATCGTCTTACTCCAATGTACCAACATGACGGGATTCTTCAATTGACATCTTACTTGTGGGAGCAATCTTTGCGTAAGAGATATGGCGTAGCGCGACAGTCGGCTCGGACTTTGCCTACCAGCCGTCTATGTCCATGATCTGTCTTCGGTAATCACTACTCACAACCCCTTAGCAGGACCATATAAGAGAATCTATGAGCCTACTCCGATCATATCGGCAGTCTCGTCTCCTCTGCTTGCCTACATCTCCCCTACCAATTCTGCCTGGCATAAAGTGGTTCTCACCCACCCACCCACCTACGCAAACCCAGCACCAGATCATCAATACACGCCTCCACAGCTTCTCGACTACATCGGTAATGTCTTCCCGCTATGCAGCTGCTCACAAAGAGCCACAAGGGTTCGGTGATTCCCGTCCCACAGCTCTCAACATCGTCAAAGATGAGGGTCTGCAAGGGAAGTTTGGGGATAAAGTTGCACTCATCACCGGCTGCTCTTCCGGCATAGGCATCGAGACCGCACGCGCCCTCAACGCAACTGGCTGCAAACTCTTCCTTGGAGTCCGAGACACTGCCAAGGGACAAAACGCCTTGGCGGATATCCTTGAGCCTGGACGGGTGGAGCTTTTGACAATGGACCTTAACTCCCTCGATAGCGTGCGAGCTGCTGCTGCGGAATTCCTTAAAAAGAGCAAGACCCTCAACATTCTGATCAACAACGCCGGTGTCATGGCCACGCCAGAAGGGAAGACTGCAGATGGATTCGAGACTCAATTCGGCACGTGTCATCTCGCCCACTTCCTACTTTTCCAGCTTCTCAAACCCGCACTCCTTGCGTCCTCAACTCCGCACTTCAACTCTCGCGTCGTTGCGCTTACCTCGTCGGGCCATCGTGGAGGCGGCATTCGTTCCGACGACTACAACTTCGAAAAGGGCAATTACTCACCCTGGGTGGCCTACGGCCAGGCCAAGACGGCGAACATCTATATGGCCAATGAGATTGAGCGACGCTACGGTGCGAAAGGATTGCATGGCTTGAGTGTCATGCCTGGTGGCATTATGACGGGTTTGCAAAAACATGTGCCGGCCATCGCGGAGATGACCAAGCAGGAGGCTGTTCGAAAGTACATGAAGAGCCCCGAACAAGGCGCTGCTACAACGGTATATGCCGCACTCAGCAAGGAGTGGGAAGGAAGAGGGGGCAAATACTTGGAGGACTGTGGGGAGGCTGAGTTGACCACATCTACGGAGCCACTCGCTCTCGGCCACGCACCGCATGCGTACGACGAGAAGGCCGAGAAGAAGCTCTGGGCAGACTCTCTGAAGTTTGTGGGACTCAACGATGACGAGTGAAAGTAATAGGCAGGTCCCCAAAGAGCTACATTTGCTTTCTTTCAAAACTTGATACTGTTCATCCGTTGGGACAACGTACCAGCACCGCCAAGTCTTACCATTGACACCTCATGATTTCCAACCTGCACCGCAAGTCATTATATAATCAACGTTTTTCAACCCACAGCCTCCACAGGAAAGACAGTTGGAGTTGATGTCCCATAGAACTACAAGCCGCCTGGGCACTTTAAGTCCTTGACATGGATCTTGAACACCAGCCGCACCACTCCTCAGCCCATGCAAAACATAAGCGTCCATATTAACCAGCTCACCTCTCTCAATTTACTTCACATCACAATCAAACCCACAAGAACCACACTCTCATCCTCATACGCCCCTACAATACCAAGCCAACCCACCCTTTTCCCTCTCATCAACCCCCCATCCAATCATCATCCCGCCTACTCAAACCCTCTGATCTCTCCCCTTACGCCCACTCCTCTAACAGCCCATCCGCCATCTACTAACCCACCTCCCCCAACCCACCTCTTCCCCACCTCCATCTCCACCTCCATCTCCACCTCTATCTCATCTCCACATCCAGCCCCTCCAATCACAACAAGCATGTACTAAGATCCATCCCCCTCGAACAAACAAAGGTATCAGATACTAACCTCCACCCTCAGATACATCTACGTATAAAACAAGAACCGTGACGAATTCTATAAACTTACCTTAAAGCCCTATACCTATACCCACCTACTCTTTTACAACTATCTACTATACCTCGTCTTACCCTCCCCTCTCCCCTCTCCCCTCTCCCCTCTCCCCTCTCCGCCCCATACTCACCACACCCACCAACCTCATCACACCTCACCAACCCGACAACCCTATTCCCGTCCCCATCCCCATCCCTATCATCCTCTTCTATAAATCTTATTCCTACCCCTCTATACCTACCTACAACCCTCTCCCTCTCCCTCTCCCTCTCCCTCTCCCTCTCCCCCCTTTACCCATACCCACCACGACCCACCCCATCCCCTCTCCCCCTCTTCCTCCCCTCTCCTCTCCTCTCAGCCCCTCACCCACCCACACCCACACCCACACCACAACCCACCACTCATCTCAATGGTTTCCACCGAGGGTGCGACAAAGACGAGTGCGAAGATGGGTGATTGTTCAATCGAAACTTGGCGACCCGCGGGGTTTCATATCGACAGAAAACAAGTTAAGGTGGGGGAGAAATATTCATAAACATAGATGGTAGCTGGAGTCGTGTAACAGATCAGCCACGAGTTCTCCATGGATTATTCACACTCAGGTAGGAAAACACCCAAAGCGCTTTAAACCAGCCGGAGCTCCATCATTTTGTCTATGAATCCCGCTTCATGAATAACATATATTACATTCCATGTAACTAGCTAGCTGCTGATTATCGCTTATATACTATGTACCCTACCGACAAACCTGCCTATCTACAACGTATCAATCATCCCCAACACCCACTGCAGATGCCGATACGTCACCCTCGGCTGAAACTCCGGCTGCATGTGTCCGGCCAAAAACGACTCCGCCCACATCAAGCCACGCTCGTAATGCTGTATGCCCATAATGCCCTGCGGCCCATCCAACCCGTCAATGCCATTATCAGCAAAGACACCCGCATATTGTAGATCCGGCAGCGTGATATCAATCGGCGTCGCAGGCTGAGTCTGGAACCCCAACTGCCCGCCCCACGTCATGTTCTGGATGGCGAGCAGGGTGCCGTTGGTGATGATGATCATATCGAAGTCTCCGTTGGACACGAGCACGCGCTTGGTGGCTTCGATGACTTTCGGCAGGACTGTCTGGATCGGGTCCGGGGAGAGGTCGCCTGCGGATTCGGGACCGCCGGTGTGGTAGTTTCCTGACTTGTCGCCGCCGACAAAGACGCCGACGTTGGAGCACTCGGCCCAGGAGACGGATTGCGGGGCGTGGATGGCGGCTTTGACGTCGGAACGGTTGAAGTAGGTGTTTGCGCCTTCGGGGGTGTAGACGAGTTGGGTGGGGAAGGAAAGCACATCCCAGAGAAGTGGGCATTGCTGGTTGATTTCGTAGATGTCGAAGCATGGATTTACGGTCAAGGCGGCGTTGTCGATCATGGAGAATACGTCGCAGTCGGCTTCGCTAGTATAGTTGAAGAATTTGGCGGGTTGGTTGCCGGGTGGTGGGAAGGTGAAGTATGTATCGCGGAGGGCGGCATAGCCGCAGGATTTGTCGAGGGATTCGAGGGTGGCAACGAAGGTGGAATTGAGGTTGAGGATGTTTTGATTCGCGAGAACATAGGGAACTGCTACGACCTCTTCTTGGGTGTATACGTATTGGCCGATCACAGGGTCATACATTAATGCTCCTGCGGAGCGCGTCAGTTGTAAGCCGCAGTTCAGCTCTTACCTTAGGGATTCACAAACCGCTGAGGTCATAATAAGTTGTATCGTTCTTATCCAGCATGGCAGCGGAGATATAAGATACATAACGACCAGCATAGCTTTCGCCGGTAATGTAAATCTTGAAGTTTTTGATGCCAAAAGTCGTTTCGAAATTTTTGAAGAATTTGAGGAAATCTTGGGCGATATCTTCTTCGGAAGTGGCAGTGATTTCTCCAATAGAGAAGCCAGTCCCAACGGGCTGCTCAACCCTGTATCGGATGTCAATTAATGGAAGGGGGGATCCACGGAGAGCCAGCGTAGACCCACCATAGCATATTGGTTAAGTTGACCCATGAGCTGAGACCGGTCAGCATTTGAGGGCAGAATGCTAAAAGAGCGCCTACTATGGATTCTCCACCGGGGCAAAAGTCCCAGGCTGCCAGGTGAATCGGCCGTTCTCCTGGATGAAACCCTCCAAGGAGCTGCATCCGGGTCCACCGTTCAACCAAACCGTCACTGTATCAGTTGGTGGTCCAACGGTCGGCTCGAAGATGAAGAACAGAGCTCTAGATGAGTCGTTCATGTTGATGGGCATCAAGCCAGAGTACATTTCACCAATGTCATAATTAACGTCTGGAAGCGAATTGACGACATAGCCTGCAGATAATCAGTTAAGTGGAGATCAAGGGGAAAGAGTTGAGCATACTCTGGGAAGCGTTGTTGAAAAACCGGGAGGTACTGTTCGCTGCTCGTGGGCTCAAATATGGACTTGATTTCTGGCGTGTAGCTTCCCATGCTGCATCTCGCGCCTTCTTCTGCTCTCTTTGTGAAGCCAATTGCATATGCGAAAGCTGTGGAGTGGCCGCAACATGGAGGGCCAGAGCACATAGCGCAAGAGCTGTGTACAGCGCTGGAGGCATCATCTTGGCGGATCGCTGCAATGAGAAGTGAAAGTGAGAGTTGTAAACCTTGGAGGACGCACGCTCAGAAAGACAGACTGGGAGTTGAAGGGAGAAAGGTGAGGTCACCCCAAACTCTTAAATATCTCCCAGGGCGCAGATCTGAGAAGTGACGAAGGCCGACGTCAAGGTTCAACAAGTCTAGGCCACAAGGTGGGACGACTGCACCTGCAGCCTTCCAATCTGATCATGGTCTCCTTGTTGACTACCGTCTTTGCCGGCTGCTCAGCGTGACCGTCCTGATCCAAGGTGCCGTCCAAGAAGGCACGAAGCACCGAAGAAGCAAGCCACGCACACCAAGCTTTGGCTTATGCTTTAGCTGCATGTCGAAGCTCGTAAACAAGCCTTTGTGTGATTAGATAGCCGTCGGTGACATATGAGGCTCGCGTCGAGATGCGGTGACGACGTCGAACATAGCGAAGCCTGGCAGGAACAGCCCGCGTCCGCACATATCAAGGTCGATGAACCCCGCGACTTATAGCAAACTATCACCGAAGTGGTCCGGAGCTGCATGAAAGCGGGGACTGATAGAGGTTTGTCCTCGTCGCGGAAAGGTGCACACCTTCCTAAAGGGGTGATGGATGTAATCACCGGCAGGGAAGGCGGGCATTCACCATAACAGGAAGTTCACGAAAAACAGCCACTCGCAGGATTGTGTGATAGAAGCAGAGGAACGGTGAGGAATGGATAGTAAGGTATATGTTGTATGGATCTCAGTAGGAACATCAGGCACGCGAGCACGCTACCGTGATTTCCATCACTAACTAGGAAAGGTTTAGCGACCAGCTCGCCGGTCTTGGTAGAATATTCCTTGGCGCCAAGAATTATCAAAACCAAATCGTCCATACAGCAAGTAGCAAAAGCTATCGTGATCTGATTTACCAGGAAAAAGAAGTATACATGTCCACAATAAATTATCAAGTGAAAGATTGCCCGTGAATGCAAGCGAGATGGGTACAAGCACGTCCACTGACCGAAGGCGCCATATCGATCACAAGGGATTCAATTACCGATAATGATGAACGAAAGGCCACGGAGAATCTTGAATCACCTCAACCTTCTCCAGTCCCCGCGTTGGTCAAGGTCTCTTACGCTTCGTCATGCCCAAATCCAGGAGAGTGTCTGACAGTACCAGGATACGGACAGAGACCTGGACAGATTAAACGTCCCTATTCAACACCGAGGATCAGAGTGAACTTCCTCAAAACTGATCCGGAGCCGGTAGCTTTTATTCTTTATGTGGAGGGGAATTTTTCGTGCTTCTACTACAGTGACGATCTCTACAAAAATCATATAAACCCGTTGATGCGGAGACCGGTATTTTTTTGATATCATTGTCTGCGGATGCAACACGTCACGTATAGCCTCCTTGAGCGCTGTGATCTACGTTCGTGCTGCAAATTCTGCTTGCATTCTGTTATTATTCTTGAGCCGGGCTACGCAGAGTGCTGTTTCGATACCAAAACATTCACTATCAAACCCATAGTCCCTTCCAGACCGATTGTAAATGTGTCCAGTCTCGTTTCATGACTACTAAAGAGGCTACAACAATGGAGTGATTTGAAAGGTTCTGGAGTTCTCGATATACATCCGCCCCAGTTGGACTCCAAGATCGTAATTCAGCTACCCTTCTCCGTCTCATAAGCAAATTCGGCCACTGATGAACCGTACCATAAACCAGACCCAAACATTTTCCGGCATAGAGGTATTTTGACGTCCAGGACTGCTTGCTTACGAGATCTGAATAGGTTACAGATAACTTCTGACAAGAGAATTGCGATCGATCTCCATGAAACTAAAGTTACAAGAGTCTTGGTCATCTTGATATGGCAGATCACTATCACCTGCATTGAGAAGCTTTCCTGCTGGCAGCAGCCTATCGCTGAAAGCTAGGGCGTTACGTCGGAAACAAAGCCGAGCGTCCACTCTACACAGTCCTGCAGCAGTAGAACGCTTTCACGCTGCCTGAAAACTTGGATGGGTAGGAAAAAGGTCTATACATAGTCTGGGCAAGATCGGACTTGACAGCCTGGCTTCTGTGCGATCCTCCATAGCTCAAGATACGACGTACAAGAAGGCTCAACGCTTTAGAGACTGTGTACTCAAGGAGACGGGTGGAATGGGCGCTGTGGCTCGTGCTGCAGTGTTTTTTGCGTGAGGTTTATCTGTCACCTCTACGCCCATCATCACGACCTCGGACTCAGGTGTCTGAACAAGAATGCGGTATGTCCTTTCACACCATTAGTCCTTCGATGGTTTGAGTAGTAGCTTACAGAACATAGAGTATCGAGTGTGGTGCGGAGTTACTCCTTAAGCGGTTGCTTGCGTTCGATATCAATGTCTTGAATGTTTTCGAGCATACTTCCAACTACAACTCGTAGGTCTCTACCGCTACTCACACGATGGCCGCCCGGGCGTGAGTTGGCTGAAGAAATGCTGCGAGGATCCGCTACGCTATGGCCAACTGCGATCCATTACCTGCGGAGCCCAGGGTAGGCGCCATACTCAGGAGTAGCTTTCCATGCTCCCCTATTTATTGACATCAGCGCCTCGTCTATATATTATCCTGACAGTCGATCAAGACTCACCAATGCCTTTGATACTACCACTCTTCGCAGCTCTGACACAAACCGCGAATATTGCCGTCATAGCTTGCCAAAGGTCATACCCGCTGCACATATCCGGTCCAGTAATCGAGAAAATGCGCAACTGGCAGCGATTGTCGACTATTCAAACTGCTACATCAGGAGACAGTACCAAACCAAGGGGTTGCGCAACATGTAAGCTTACAGGAAGGCATGACGTATGGCAATGGCACATCAACGCCAAAATATTCCTTTAGCTTCGTAGCTGGGACGTCTCTCAACAGTTCTCTGCAAGACTCCCAAGCTGGAAAGTGTCCCCGGCACTGCACCGGACGGTTGTAAGCGCCGACTATGACGGCAAGGTTGTCATCGCCTCCTGGTCGATGTCAATAGATGATAGATCAGAAAACCTTGCCACGATTCTTCGTGCATGGCTTACCAATGTTATACGCTATCCCGCCCTGCAACCGTCCTCCTGAAGAACACTTCTGCAACACCTCTTCTGCAGCCGTCTTAACTTGACCGAGGCTGGCATGTGCGATATCTGCGCCCTGGACCAGCGTAGTCTCGACATAACATCTTCCCTTGTCTTCTCCCATTCAGTGAGTCAAACTTCGTCAGCCCCAAAAAACCGCATCAAGCGCAGCCTCAGGTTGAAGACTGTGAGAGGTATAAGGAAATTCAGAAGAGAGGACACTCACTACCCATCAATCGGAATGGTAAGTCCACAGTAATTCCTGCTCCCTCAGGCGTGTCCCGCTCGGCAAAAGCATGTTGATCTGCATTGAACGGTACATATCCTACAGCTTCTCTACAATCCGCGACGAGCAAATTGTCGCCGTATTCGACGCTGTTGCATTCGACGAAGCGTTTCCCTTGGAGACGAGTTGTAGTAGAGACGTTTGTTGGAAGGTGTATTTCGGTAGTATTTGGTAGTCGCAAAGGTTGGATCATCTGATTCGAAGGCATCTGCAAAGCCACACGCGAAGGTATGGCCCAAATCGCGCAGATATTATATGCCATGAACAGGGGGAGAAGGTTTGAAAGCATCATCCTCAGCTAGGCACATGATTTCATTTGGGGAGAAAGATAGAGTTGAGGATGCACATGGCTTCGTCCTGGAGCCGCAGGTGGGGAAGTAGGACAGTCACGGATTGTCGAATTGGAAGTCTCATCTCAAGACCTATGCGGCTAAGGGGTCTCGGACTCTGGCGACAGTCAACAGAAGGGCGCTTGGACAGATGTAGGGTGAGTCGGCAAAGGTGCTTTTGCCGCAAATATGATTGTACTCCCTCCGCTAGTCTACTATTCCGTGACCTGGTTGAAATGGAGTTTAAAGGCGGTGGAGATTTATTGTATGGTGTGATGGAATGGTATAGAGAGTAGAGAGAGTCTTTCGATTTGGACTTAAGGCTAGGTTCCCGGGTATAGAATACAGGATGGTCTTCGTTATCTTGTATGGTCGTAGAGATGGAGATTTAGATAAGTCGTGCCCCTGCGATTTGTTATAGCTCCTATTTGGCGATGTGCATGGCCTTTTGCTTAGTCCCCGTCCTTAGGTTAGTTATTTGTGCCCATGATAGAAGTGTATGCATGATTTTCAGGACATGAATACTATTCAGACTCTGCGATGATATTTGGAATTCGATGAGTTGAGCGAGAGGACTATGAAGCCCCTGTCAATCAGTATCTGTCCTCCTGATCACGGATCAATATCTGCAGCGTGAAAGCTTGGCTCGGTGAGTCGTCCCTTAGATTGGGCGACTCCTGGGAGTTGTTTCCTAGATTTTTCAAGGGGAAGTATCCAAAACTCGATGTGCCCCCTTAGGAGAAGTCTCCAGAAGGCTGACTGGTTCATGGAAATTCATCCGAGGACATACACCGTTCTCGGAAGTGTAATGATATCAAGGCTAGTCTCTGAGGACTCCCTTTCTCGTGGGACTACGGATCTGGGTGGGCCGACAGCCACTATCCCACCGAGCCACTATAACCACAAGATGCTAGTGCGAATTTAGAGCCTGTTTGAGCAAGACCAAAGTCCACTAAGGGTCAGACCGGGCAAGGACGAGCAACTATCGTTTCCCATGCATGGCAATTGGCAGCAGGCGACTCAGCTCGAGCTTAGATGTAATCATGCACTCCCATATCGTGGGCTAAGCGTGTGAGCACATTATGCTCAGCCTTTAGAGGCGTAAATTCACCTGTAAAAAGTGGGAATGGTATTCATTCTGTTGTAGTACACCCGTGGGTGCTGAGCCATTACTGCATTATTGGTAGAAACCCCAATCTGATCCATAGATTCTATAGTCTCTTCATCAGTGCCGCTCTCTTCAGGCGGATCCTGAGCCCGCCACGTCAAACAGACAACGTGGTAATCTAGACTATCGCCAGGCGCCAGCTCCTCGGACTCGAAGTTGATTCTTTTTTTGCCCGTCTGTGAGAGACTGGCAATACTCCCTTGTCGTAGTTGCAAGCCAGGTTGCACATCGGGAACATTGAAGCCCTTGAAATGTTTGGAACCCGTCCAGGTATCCCTTGCTATCGACTCGTCATCTTGCACCAACACTTGTCCGTCGCCCAATGTGAATCTCCATGTCCGTGCCATGTCAACAATGATGTCCAGCTCTTGTCTCTTCGATTGCACTGTCTCCAGCTCGAGTGTAAATTCCCTCAAGCCCTTCATATACATAAATCTCTGGCCCCAGCTCCCAGGCTCAAACGGCTCTTTCTGACCAACCCACTCTCCTACCCTTGCTCTTCCCTTCCTCTTTGGATCTAGCGCCATCGGGCTGTTCTCGCCCAGCAGGTTGTACCACCAATCGGTATGTCTAATAGTGATCCTCAATCTTGGCGGACATCCATCTGGCCAGCTCTGTGAATAAGCTAGCCACTGATCTTTCCAGTCCTCCAACCAAAATTGTTGCGTAAAGAGATGGACGTATTGTATAGCATCACGCTGGCTTAGCTTCAAGCGGTTGTCAAGTAGGTAGTAGGATGTTTGAGGTGGTATACGGCTGCGCTCGACGCCCCAGATGATATGCTCGTTGAGCACGAGGGGGAGCAGGTCTGTCTCGAGATAGACGCGACGACAAGTAAGGAGGAGCTCTGTCGCTATCTTTCTCGCGTGAGTGTAACCGGGTCGATACCAGAAGCTATGCCGTGAGTAAGGTCTGTTTGGATCAGGATGCCCTTGGAGAATGAATTGGAAAATGACATTGCGGATCTCTGCAGGAAGGATGGTGAAGAGTGGTGAGGTGACTTGGGGATTGATGTATCGACGGGTGTTGATGACAGACACTGCGGTAGGTTTGGCGGCGTTGCGAATGGCACGTTTTCGCTTGATGTAGCCCAAAGAGAACGGCGATGGAGAGCCTGCCATGTTGACCGGAGACTCACGACGTTGTACTTAGAACTGAGGCCGGCATCAGCAGCTCCTCTTGTTGCTTGTACCCGTCCACCACGATCATTCATGAATTACGTGGAGAATTGGTTTTCCAATCCATATAAGGATTTCGCTAGGGTATTTACGAGGACCGTCGATGTCATTGGCTTGAAAGGGTAAAGCGTACTTTATTCTAGAACTAGTTCCTTAGCGGCCGGAGGTAGCATGTTTGTACCCACGGCGTAGTCAGTAAAATCCGGACACTAGGCTAGATAGAGAACCCTACTAAAATTCATATATATTTCTCTGTATATCTATTAAAACCCTATTATATAGCCTTCTAGACTAATTATATCTTTTAGATATTATAGTATTAAATAACTAGAAAATACTTATAAAAATTTAAGATTTTTACGTCTAGAAATTACCCCTACTACCTAGTATTTAGTAGGTAATATAAATAGCGTAGAGTATATTAGATATATTAGTAGGTAGCCTATTATATATATATACTAATAGACTAGTATAGATTATTCTAATAGTATTTTATACCTAATAATAAGATAGATAGATATCTCCTTCTATTTAGGCTAATATTAGATATATTAGTAGGTAAGGTAAATAGTAATATATTAGTAGGTAGCCGGCCTATATATATAATAGTATTAGCTATATTATATATATATACCTATTCTAATAGTATTCTATACCTAATAATAAGATAGATATTTCCTCCTATTTAGACTAATATTAGATATATTAGTAGGTAGATATTAGATATATTAGTAGGTAATATAAATAGTAGGATTTTTAGCTTATAAATATAATAGTATTAGCTAATATAGTAATATACTAATTTAAACTATACTAATAGTATTACCTACCTAATAATAAGATAGATATTACCCCCTATTTAAGCTAGTATTAGATATATTAGTAGGTAGATATTAGATATATTAGTAGGTAATATAAATAGTAGGATTTTTAGCTTATAAATGTAATAGTATTAGCTAATATACTAATATACTAATTTAGACTGTACTAATAGTATTACCTACCTAATAATAAGATAGATATTACCCCCTATTCAGGCCGATATTAGATATATTAGTAGGTAACGTAAATAGTAGGATTTTTAGTTTATAGATACGATAGAAGATAGATATTACCCCCTATTTAGGCTAATATTAGATATATTAGTAGGTAATATAAATAGTAGGATTTTTAGCTTATAAATATAATAGTATTAGCTAATATAGTAATATACTAATTTAGACCGTACTAATAGTATTATCTACCTAATAATAAGATAGATATTACCCCCTATTCAGGCTAATATTAGACACGTTAGTAGGTAATATAAATAGTAGGATTTTTAACTTATAAATATAATAGTATTAGCTAATATAGTAATATACTAATTTAGACTATACTAATAGTATTACCTACCTAATAATAAGATAGATATTACCCCCTATTTAAGCTAATATTAGATACGTTAGTAGGTAGATATTAGATATATTAGTAGGTAATATAAATAGTAGGGTTTTTAGGCTATAAATACGATAGTATTAGCCTATAAACCTATATAGTAATATAGATTATTCTAATAGTATTATATACCTAGTAATAAGACGGATATTTCCCTCTATTCAGGCTGATATTAGATATATTAGTAGGTAAGGTAGTAGAATAAGTAATTTATAAATAATAATAGGATTTTTATTATTAATCTAATTATTCTAGCCGTTAGTATATAGAATTTAGTAGGTAGTTCTATTTATTCTAATATATCTTTTAAGCTACTATATTAATTTTTATTAATTTTTAATATATTAGATAGCTAAAAGTAAGCTATATAACTTTATTTAAATAGAAAATATTATAAAGTATTAGTACGTAGATAAGTAGTATATAAAGAAATATCTAACTTTTAATATTCGCGCTAGTCTAGGAAAGGAATCTAGGGGACTTATTAACTAACTAATAAGCTGCGATAAGCTTAGAGTCCTAATATTCCTATATTCTATTATAGTAAGAAGATACCTCTTATTAATAAAATCCTATAATATATACTACTAGGTAATACCTGTAAAAATTCAAGATTTTTACATCTAAAAATTACCCCTACTACCTAGCGTTTAGTAGGTAACGTGAATAGCGTAGAGTATATATAAGGGTACTACGTAATAACGTAGCTATTAAGTACTATAAATAGTACGTATACGTATATATATAGAACTCTCTATTTTTATTAATAGTAAGACTAATTACTACCCTTCCCTTTAAGGGGAATTCCCTCCTCTATATACTATAGGTAAAGGGGTAGCGTAGTACTACTATATACTATAAACGCTATGTTAATAGTAGTACTATATTTCTAACTAGTCCTTATAATTATCTTCTTATCTAGGCTCTTAGGCTTTAAGAGTATAAAAGGTTATAATCTATAAAAGATACTCCCTTAGTAATAGAATATACCTTAAATAAGAGCGTAATAATATAACTAATTATAAGCCCCTTTAAGCTAAGCCTTAAGGAATATATAGTTTTATTAAACTATAATAATCGCAGATAATACTCTTATATATAATCCTTATATTATAATATATTCCTATTATACTTCCTATTATTCTTTATTAATTTATTATAGAAGTAGTTAGAAGTCTTAATATTTTAAAGTAAATAGGAAGTTATTACTATTAAGGGTTTATTAAGTACTTAAGGTATACCTCCTTTATATAACTTTAATATTATTCTTTTAATTATAATACCTTTATTTTTTATTAATTATATTAAGTCCTTTTTAATTTTTATTTATATTATTACCCCCTCTACGCCTTATTATACCCCCTTATAATCTTACTAGTTACTTTATAAGTAATCCTTAATAATTAACTTATCTTCTATTAATTAAAGAAGGCTCCTACTATCTCCCCTTATAATAGTACTTAACCTCCTTTATTAAGTTACTTATAGCCTATTCTTATATTATCTTATATAGTATACCTCTAGTATACTATATTTTAAAGTAAAGAGTTATAAGTCTAATATTTTTAGTTAAGGCTTTACTTATCCCTTTAGTAGTATACTTTATATACGCGCCTCCTCTAGCTTAATAAGATATAGCTATTATAAAGACCTTAATATAAAATATAAATAGTAAATCCCTACCCTTATTTACTACTCCTACTCGCGCCTTTTATAGGCCTCTAATATTATAGCTACCTTTAATACCGGCTCTAATCTTTCTTAGCTTACTAGATATTAATAAACCTTTAATAGGCTTATCTATTAATACTACTACTACCTCTATTATACCTCTACCCCCTCTATTACCGCTACCTTAGCTAGGGTAGACCCCGCTATTACTAGCTATATTATAAATACCCTTAAGGGTATTCTTAATATCCTCTACTAGCGTATATATATTACTCTATCTCCCCTTTTAAAACCTTATTAAAGCTTTATTAATATATTATAAGAGCGCCTTCCTCCTATTATAAAGGATAAGGATAAGAATAAAGAGGAGGATTCTATTAGTAGTAGTAGTAATAGTAATAGGCTTAGTACTACTACTAGTATAGTATAATAGCCCTCTCTTATAACGCTCTTAATAGTTTAGTTATATTAGGTATCTTTTCTTTTTTATTAATAATAATAGAAATTATTTCCCCTCCTATATAATATAAATTTTATACTTTAAGGTAATTATACTTAAATCTTTCTAATATATCTAGTATATTAACTAAGTCCTACTTATATAGCTATTAATTATAATTATAAGATTAACCCTTCTACTTTACTAAATACTAAGGTTTATTATAAGAGATTTTATAATTAAGAATAGCTTTAACTTCCTATTTATCTTTATTATTTATAAGTTCTACTTACGCGGCTTTTATAATACTCTTACTATTACCCTTATATAGTTTTATAAGTAAGATATAAAAGATATTATATATATAAAAGGTATTAGGTAGTTATAACTTATACGCCTAACTACTAATATAATTAAGGACTTTAAAAGGCCTTAAATAATACTATAATAGTTTTTTAGTTATTTATACTAGTCTAATATACTTTATATTTAATAAGATATAATTACTTATATTATATTATCTTTACTTTTACTATTTATTTATATACTCCGCTTATATAGCTTATACTTAGTATAAGTACTACTTTAAACCTTCCCTTTATTTTTAAAGTAATTTAATCCTTTCTTATATTAATAGGACTTCTCTTAATAATAGCTTTAAAAGCTCTATATCTAGCTTAAGTAAGTAGTTATAAAGCGCCTTATATAGAGGTAACCTAGTACTAGTATACTTTATATAATTATATATAAACTCTACTAGATAAAGTAACTCTACTTAATTATCTTATCTCTAGGTAGAATAGTAGCGTAGATACTACTTAAGTATACTATTTTATATCTCTATTTAACTATCTATTTAGGGATAGAAAGTAGTATTAAGCTTTCTTTTTATATTAGTATAATAATATATAACTACTTAAAAGCTACTTATAAATATTATCTTTTAATTACTAATAATACCTTCTAGCTAACTAAACTTTAAGAAGATTTTATAATATAATAGGTTAGCGACGCTAATAGTATTAACTATCTTTATAATAGGTAAATACCTAGCTATCTTAATATAATAGTTTATAACTACTAAGATTATATTATAAATACTACCCTTCTATTTACTTAGAGGGAGATTTATAATAAAATCTATTATAATTTCTTAAAAAGGTCTTATAAGTATTAGTAATAGTAATAGTATATTATAAATAGTATATCTATATAGCTTTATTAATTAATAGGTTAAGTATTTTTATATATAATTATAAATATCTTATCTTATTTATTTTTAATAGAACTTCTACTTAATAAGCTCGCGCATATACTTTTATAAGTAGTAGCTAGTATAAGGGTTATTATAATAAAGCTTTAAGATTTCTTATCTAATTACTTTATTACTAGGTATAAAAACTACGCCGCCCTTATAAAGAACCCCTATCTTATCTATTAATAGAGATATATTAGTAGTCTTTTTATAGCCTTAAGACTTTAATAATTATTTCTTATTATAAAGGTCCTCGTCTCCCTCTTAGAGATATTAGAGTATCTTTAATATTAAGTTATTATATTTATTTTATACGCGCTCTATTATTAACGTAGTTATAATATACCTTCTAGGTACTATTTAATTAATATTAAACTATCTTATAATAGGGTTTAGGCTATTACTTATATTACTCTATATCCCTAAGAGCGCGTTACTCTCCTTTATTTTTAAGATATAAGGCTTTCTAAGCCCTATCTCTAACCTTTTATACTATTTATAGTTATAGGCCTTACTATCTTATAGACCTTTATAAACGCTATGCGTATAATACTTATTAGAAGGAATATACCTAATATTCTTTAACTTATTTTATAATATAGGTAGATAAGTATCTTCTTTATCTATTACTAGTATATAATTTAGTCGCCTTAATAGGGCGTTAGCTAGGTTCTTAATACCTATATAATAGTATATCTTAAAGTTATATATTATAAGCTTTATTACCTAATATACTTATCTCCTTATTAATAATAATATTATCTAGAAATACCTTAAGTTATTATAATTAGTAATTATTATAACTAGGTATAAGCTACCTTCTAAGAAGTACTATTATACCTAGAACGCCTTAATAATTATAAGTAGTTCCTAATTATAGGTTTTATATCTAGTTTCCGCTAAATATAGCTTATAGGAATAGAAAGTAATTAGATACTATTCTACCTCCGCCCCTTTATTATTAATTAGGAACTTTTATAATAAAATAGCTATAATAGCTAGTATTAAAGTATTAGTCTCTAGTTAGATTTCTCTTATAAGGTTAAAATATATAAGTAATAGTACCTCTTAAAATAATTACTTTAACTACTTAAATACTACTCTTATAATATTACTTAATATTAACTTCTTATTTTTAATATATAGATAATTATTTTTTAGATAGTCTATTAACGCCGCGGTTATAAATAAATAGTACTTAATAAAATAATAGTAGAAATTAGTAAATCTTAAAAAGATCTAAATATCCTTAATACTCCTAGGTTCTAACTATTCTATTATAGTATCTATTCTACGCGGATTTATATATACGCCGTCGCGGCTAAATAATAAAGCTAAGGAATTCTACTTCTACTATTATAAGTTTATATTTCTTTAAGCTAATATAAAGTTTAAATTTATAAAGATATTATAGTACTACCTTTATAACTCTAATATAAGACTTTTTATTTTAGAAGTAGATAAGAATATTATTTAGATAAATAATATATATAATATTAAGTAGTCCTACTAGGGCCTTATTAATATATACTTAGAATAAGGTAGGTATATTAATAAGTCTAAAAGGTATAACTATATATTTAAAATAGTTATACCTTATATAGAATATAATCTTCTATTTATTATCCTTTCTTATTTATAAGTAATAATATATATCCTTAAGATCTAACTTAGTTAAGTACTTAGTATTTATTAATCTTATTAATATTTTATTAATTAATAGAAGTAGATAGTAGTTTTTAATTATAATCTTATTAAGCGCCTTATAATTAATATATAAGTATAATATTCTATCCTTTTTTAGTATAAAAAGAATTAGTATACCTATTAGACTTATAGAATAATAAATCTACCTATTTTTTAAAGCCTACTTAAGGTACTCTCTTAGTACGCGTAACTCTTTCTCTAATAGGTTATAAAGTAGGTTAAAGGGAGGTTCCTTATTCTCCTTTATATTAATCGCGTAATTATAATATATATAAGCTAGTAGTACCTTAGTATTCTTAGTTAAGAAGATATCTTAGAATTTCTAAAATTTTAGAGGGAGCTTAACTTTAGGTAGTAGGCTTTTATTACCTACTCTTAAGTACGCTATAATAAATATAATCCTATTAAGCTACTCCTCTAGGGCTTTAGTAATATTAAAGTACTCCTTAATATTACTTTTTTTAATAGGGAATTACTAGTTTTATATAGGCTAATCTACTTAGGGATTTTATTCCTCTAACTATAAATACTTAAGGTAGAAGTTATAATTAAGGCTTACTATTATATAGAAGGTACCCTTATAATATTATATAATACTATTAGAATTAATAAGTTTAATTTTTCTTATATAAGAATTTAGTAATAATATTAGGTTCTTAACTTTATTATATAAGGTATTATTAGAGCTAGGATCTATTTCTTAATCCTACTTCTTTACTAAGTATATATTAATATAATTAGTATCTACTTTAGAGTTAATTAATATAATAAATTCTCTTTATAAGCTCTTAAGCTCTATTTATATTATAATAATAAGTTACTATATCTACTTCTTCCCTTATACTATAACTAGAAAATGCCTGTAAAAATTCAAGATTTTTACGTCGGAAAATCACCCCTACTACCTGGCGTTTAGTAGGTGACGTGAATAGCAGGAAGCATATCAGATACATTAGTAGGTGGGGTGAATAGTAGGGAGCATATCAGATATAGTGGGCTATCAATGACACGGATATTTCCCCCTATTCAGGCCGATATCAGACACGTAGGTAGGTGGCCGGCCTGTGAATGCGATAGCATTAGCCTATGGACCTATGCAGCGATATAGGTCATTCTGACAGCGTTCCATACCTAGTAATGGGACGGATATTTCCCCCTATTCAGACTGATATCAAACACGTTGGTCGGTGAGGTGAATAGTAGGGAGCATATCAGACACGTTGGTAGGTAGCCTGTGCATACGACAGCATTAACCATATCATATGCACCTATTCTAACAGCGTTCCATACCTAGTAATGAGACGGATATTTCCCCCTATTCAGGCCGATATCAGATATGTTGGTAGGTGGATATCAGACACGTTGGTAGGTGACGTGAATAGTAGGGTTTTTGGCCTGTGAATGCGACAGCATTAGCCCATGCAGCAATGAAGCGATATGGATCATTGTGACAGCGTTCCATGCCTGGTAATGGGACGGATATTTCCCCCTATTCAGGCCGATATCAGATATGTTGGTAGGTGCATATCAGACACGTTGGTAGGTGACGTGAATAGTAGGGTTTTTGGCCTGTGAATGCGATAGCATTAGCCCATGCAGCAATGAAGCGATATGGATCATTGTGACAGCGTTCCATACTTGGTAATGGGACGGATATTTCCCCCTATTCAGACCGATATCAAAGACGTTGGTAGGTGAGGTGAATAGTAGGGAGCATATCAGACACGTTGGTAGGTAGCCTGTGCATGCGACAGCATTAGCCATATCATATGCACCCATTCTGACAGCGTTCCATACCTGGTAATGAGACGGATATTTCCCCCTATTCAGGCCGATATCAGACACGTTGGTAGGTGCATATCAGACACGTTGGTAGGTGACGTGAATAGTAGGGTTTTTGGCCTGTGAATGCGACAGCATTAGCTAATGCAGTAATGCAGCGATATGGATCATTGTAACAGCGTTGCATACCTGGTAATGAGACAGATATCACCCCCTATTCAGGCTGATATCAGACACGTTGGTAGGTGACGTGGTAGAATAGGTAATTTGTAAACAATGACAGGATTTTTGTTGTTGATCCAATTGTTCTAGCTATCGGCGCATAGAATTTAGTAGGTGAATCCACTCATTCTAATATATCTTTTGAACCACAGGACCGATTTTCCTAATTTTAACATGGCTGAGTAGCATGAAATGGAACGAATGACATGATTTATATAGGAAATATCATGATGCGTCGGTGCATACGTAGGTAGAATGTGAAGAATATTAGGAATATAATATTCTTCGCAAAGGTAAGCTAAACTAAAAGCGGTTAAATAGGGGTACAAAGCGATAAATCTATTAGATAAGGGGTTCGGGAGATCTTTAGGGTTCGAATATCCGGATATTCTATTATAGTAAGAAGATAGTAGATATAATTATAGTACTTAGGGGTTTTTAAATTTAAGCCTTTCTTAGCTAGCTTATTACTAGATATCTTATTAGCTATAAGCTTATTAGTTATAATACTTATAACTATTAATTTTATACTCTAGTAATCCTTAGTTATATATCCCTTTTTTTAATAATTATAATACTTAATAGTAGAAAGGTTAAGCTTAAGCCTTTAAGGAAGGTATAATAACACGCTAATAGTACCCCGCCCTTCTTACTTTATATATAAGCTATTATCTCTTCGCCCTTAGAAATTTCCTCTTCCTCTTTAAGGATATTAACCCTTAGTAGGAGTATTATCCCTTTAGTCTTTATATATAAATAATATTATATAAGGCTTTAATTAGATTACTAATATAATAAGAGTATCCTTTATCTCTAAGATATTAAATTATATTATAAGTTAATTATAAAGATCTTTATATAACTTATTTAAAAGGTTATTATAAAGTATATACTCTATTAATAGCTTAAGTTATCTTTTTAACCTAGTAAGGTAATTTATAAAATTTATAATCTTTTAATATTCCTTTTACTTAGCTTCTAAGTAGTACTTACTAGTTATAAGGTATTAATTTTAAGGATCTTTTATTTAATCTATTAGGAAACTATTAAAGTATTCCTAGGACTATTTATCCTTTAATATATCCTTTATATACTTACGCTACGTAGCCTTAGGGTTTAGGGCTATATATTATAACGCGTATTAAATTTTTATAGAGTTATTAAGAAAATAGGCTATACTTATATTAATTATATTAATTATATTATTAAACTATTCTTAATATTCTTATATTAGCTTCTCGTTATATATATATAGGTCCTACGGCCTAAGAATATAGGTTTTATATTAAAGACGCTTTAATTCTAATTCTTCTATTAATAATAGGTAATATTAATAACCCGCTTAAGTAGTATTATTAATATATATTTCCCGCTCTAACTCTTATAAATATTATTATAGATCTTATATCTACTACCTCTTAGAGGCTTCTTCTTTAAGTTCTTATATCCTTTATAATAGTACTTCTTAGGTTTTAGGTAGTAGGAACTAGGTTTATATACCTAGTAGCCGCCTCTAGATAAATAGTTATAATTATAATATATCTATTATTAATTTATTAACTAATTCTTAAGACTTACTTTCTTTATAAGCTTAATACCTTATATTTAGGTAGGTTATCTACGCTAGTTAACTAACCCTTTTACCTTATACTTATAATAACCCTTCTCTACTTATCTTACTAATAGTTAGGCTACTACCCTTAAATAGGGTAGAGTAATTAGAATATAAGGGTACTATATAATAATATAGCTATTAAGTACTATAAATAGTACGTATATATATATATAGAACTCTCTATTCTTATTAATAGTAAGACTAATTACTACCCTTCCCTTTAAGGGGAATTCCCTCCTCTATATATTATAGGTAAAGGGGTAGCGTAGTACTACTATATATTATAGACGCTACGTTAATAGTAGTACTATATTTCTAACTAGTCCTTATAGTATATTAGATATATTAGTAGGTAGCCTATTATATATATATACTAATAGACTAATATAGATTATTTTAATAGTATTCTATATCTAGTAATAAGACGGATATTTCCCTCTATTTAGGCTAATATTAGATATATTAGTAGGTAAGGTAAATAGTAATATATTAGTAGGTAGCCGGCCTATATATATAATAGTATTAGCTATATTATATATATATACCTATTCTAATAGCGTTTTATACCTAATAATAAGACGGATATTTCCCCCTATTTAGACTAATATTAGATATATTAGTAGGTAGATATTAGATATATTAGTAGGTAATATAAATAGTAGGGTTTTTAGCTTATAAATGTAATAGTATTAGCTAATATACTAATATACTAATTTAAACTATACTAATAGTATTACCTACCTAATAATAAGATAGATATTACCCTCTATTTAGGCTGATATTAGACACGTTAGTAGGTAATATAAATAGTAGGGTTTTTAGCTTATAAATACGATAGGAGATAGATATTACCCCCTATTTAGGCTAATATTAGATACGTTAGTAGGTAATATAAATAGTAGGATTTTTAGCTTATAAATATAATAGTATTAGCTAATATAGTAATATACTAATTTAAACCGTACTAATAGTATTACCTACCTAATAATAAGATAGATATTACCCCCTATTTAGGCTAATATTAGATATATTAGTAGGTAATATAAATAGTAGGGTTTTTAAGTTATAAATATAATAGTATTAGCTTATAGACTTATATAGTAATATAAATCATTCTAATAGTATTATATACCTAGTAATAAGACGGATATTTCCCTCTATTTAAGCTGATATTAGATATATTAGTAGGTAAGGTAGTAGAATAAATAATTTATAAATAATAATAGGATTTTTATTATTAATCTAATTATTATAGCTATTAGTATATAGATTTTAGTAGGTAAATCTATTTATTCTAATATATCTTTTAAGCTACTATATTAGTTTTTATTATTTTTAAACTATTAGATAGCTAAAAGTAAGTTATATAACTTTATTTAAATAGAAAATATTATAAAGTATTAGTATATAAGTAGGTAGAATATAAAGAAATATCTAACTTTTAATATTCGCGCTAGTCTAGGAAAGGAATCTAGGGGACTTATTAACTAACTAATAAGCCGCGATAAGCTTAGGGTCTTAATATTCCTATATTCTATTATAGTAAGAAGATTCCTATCCCTTTACTAATAGATATTCTATTATCTTATTATCTTAATATAGTACTAAATATATCTATTACTTAGGGCCTTACTAGTAGTTTTCTATTAGAGCTAAATTAGGGCTACTAGAAATATTAAAATAGTAGTCTAAATAATAATTATACTTTTATATATAATAGATATTTATTTTACCTATTTTATAAATAGAGTTACTATCTTCTTCTAGTATAAAAGATATCCTATTAAGTATAATCTTAATAAGCTATAACTTAATAATTAGTTCTAGGATCTAATTTTAATAGACTTATAATAATATCTTCCTATTCTTATTACCTAGGACCTTATAGAATATTATATCTAACTTAAAGTTATATCTAACTACTAATTATATATATTTTTACTTTAAATCTCGTTCCTCCTTTAGTTCTAGCGTAGTATATTATATATAATCCGGGTAATAGTATATACCTAGCTTCTAAATAATCTAGGTCTTCTCCTAAAAGCTAAATCTAGTATATATCTTATTATTAAAGTAAATATTATCCTAGTCCTCTAGCTTTAAGCGTAGGAATAGTACCTCCTTAGCCTATTATATATATTATTTTATATAACTTAGATTATACTAGCCTCTCTTATAAGTAATATATCTATACTAGTCTAGTTAATATATTACCCGTTTTATTATTTAAGGGGAAATATAGATATTTACCTTATATATTAGCTAATCCTAGGTTAAGCTCTTCCTATTAAATCTAGCTATTTCTAGTAGGTAATCGTATTAAGTAATATCCTCCTTAGATATTTTTTTCTTAGTACCCTAATAATCCTCCCTATTAGGGTTATAACTAATACGTTATAAAGAGGAGTTATAAATAAGGTCCTAGGATAAGGATTTAGCTATTCTAGTATATACCTTAAGTTAATAGTATAACTACCTAGTATTAAATATAAGGGTCTTATAATATACTATTTAAGGCGTATACTAGTTAGAGTATATCTAATAATATAGTAGGGAGGATATAGTAATAAATAGTTATAATAATTAGTAAATAGGAGAAATATATATAAATTTCAGTAGGATTCTCTATCTAGCCTAGTATCTAGATTTTACTAACTATAATATAGTACTATAATAATACTATAGTATTATAGTTTAGTCTAAGTTATATATTCCTAAATATATATTACCTTAATATAATCCCTTAGAGAATATATATATCTAAATTAATAGTTTTAATAATAGATATATAATAGATTCCTTATAGTAATACTTAAACCTTAAATCTTAGCGCGGTATCTTCTTCCTATAATAGAATATAGGAATATTAGGGCCTTAAGCTTATCGTAGCTTATTAGTTAGTTAATAAGTCCCCTAGATTCCTTTCCTAGACTAGTATAAATATTAAAAGTTAGATATTTCTTTATATTCTACCTACTTATATACTAATACTTTATAATATTTTCTATTTAAATAAAGTTATATAACTTACTTTTAGCTATCTAATACTTTAAAAATAATAAAAATTAATATAATAGCTTAAAAGATATATTAGAATAGATGGATTTACCTACTAAATTCTATATACTAATAGCTAGAATAATTAGATTAATAATAAAAATCCTATTATTATTTATAAATTACTTATTCTACTATCTTACCTACTAATATATCTAATATTAGCCTGAATAAAAGGAAATATCTATCTTATTACTAGGTATATAATACTATTAGAATGATTTATATTACTATATAAGTCTATAAGCTAATACTATTACATTTACAGCCTAAAAATCCTACTATTTATATTACCTACTAATATATCTAATATCTACCTACTAATATATCTAATATTAGCCTAAATAGGAGGTAATATCTATCTTATTATTAGGTAGGTAACGCTATTAGTACGGTCTAAATTAGTATATTACTATATTAGCTAATACTATCGTATTTATAAGCTAAAAATCCTACTATTTATATTACCTACTAACGTGTCTAATATCAGCCTAAATAAGGGGTAATATCCGTCTTATTATTAGGTAGGTAATATTATTAGCACGGTCTAAATTAGTATATTACTATATTAGCTAATACTATTATATTTATAAGTTAAAAACCCTACTATTTATATTACCTACTAATATATCTAATATCTACCTATTAATATATCTAATATTAGTCTAAATAAGAGGAAATATCCGTCTTATTATTAGGTATAAAATACTATTAGAATAGGTATATATATATAATATAACTAATACTATTATATATATAAGCCGGCTACCTACTAATATATCTAATATTAGCCTAAATAGAGGGAAATATCTATCTTATTACTAGGTATAAAATATTATTAGAATAATCTATATTAGTCTATTAGTATATATATATAATACGCTACCTACTAATATATCTAATATACTTCACGCTATTTATATTACCTACTAAACGCTAGGTAGTAGGAGTAATTTCTAGATATAAAAATCTTAAATTTTTACAGGTATTTTCTAGTTTAAAATATCTTAATTAGTAGAGGTCGCTTAGAGTATACCTATCTAACTACCTTACGTTACCTATACCCCTTATCGCCTAAACCCTTTATACCCTACGTAAAATTCAGCTAAATCGCTTAAACCTAAGGTTAGATTACGCGGAACGTTAATAAGATATATAGCCTTATACTCCTAAGTAGTAGGCTTAGTAGCCTTAGTAGCTATTATAGTATAAGACTAAGTATATTAGCTAACTAGATACGGAGTATAATAAAGACTATAATTATATAGTTAATATATAATACCTTTAAGATATTAAATGCTTAATATTTATAACGTTAATTAGTTAAATTACCGTATTAGAACCGTTAACTAGCTGCTACCGCCTGTAGACCGTCTGAGTAGCCCACTACGCGCCGCTAAGGTTATATGCCAAGCCATGGCGACGACTTCGCTTGCTTCGAAAGACTGACTCTATTAGCATCAACCACGATTTGAGGAACCTTATGACTACGAATCGAATCCGATCATGGGGTCCAAGACACCAGATGAATATCGTAGAGGTCCAAATGGTATGGAAAAAGGCGGATTTGCTTTACATTGTGAGCTGTTCTGACACTTTGAGTAGAGTCATCGGTATGTGCTGCGATCGCTGCAATCAATCCTCCAAAGCCAGCGGCAGCCAGTGGACTCCTTCCGGGTGTACTCGAAGGGGAAGATGAAGACGGGGGCGATGAGGACGACATTAAGATGGGAGCCGACTTGAAGCCCGGTTGTCAGCCTGGCAATAGTGAGCAGGCTTGAAGTTGATACACACCTGAAGCTAACCTCGGAAGGCAAAAAGAAGAAAAGAAAGAGTAACAAGAAGAAGAAATGCCGAGTACTCAGTGGACAGCAGACGATTCCTCCAAGGGTTGCACTCCCCAACCTCTTTCACGGTCATCGATATCCGGAGGGCGAGATCGTCGAATATGTCGCCAACAATGACGATCTTCGATGCACCACGGCTGAAGAACTTCGCCACCTCTCCGTCGTGAAAAACATGGATGATGAGTTTTTGAGTGACTATCGCAAAGCTGCCGAAGTCCATCGCCAGGTCCGCCAGTATGTGCAGACGATCGCAAAGCCCGGCATTTCCATGAGCCAGCTTGCCCAAGAGATTGAGGATGGTGTCCGGGCACTGACCGACCATCAGACTCTTGAGACCGGAGACGCCCTCAAAGCCGGCATGGGATTTCCGACTGGGCTCTGCTTGAACAACGTAGCCGCTCACTGGACTCCCAATCCTGGAGCTAAGGAGGTCATTCTTCAATGCGACGATGTCCTGAAAGTAGATTTCGGAGTGCATGTCAGCGGCAGAATTGTCGATAGCGCCTTTACCATGGCTTTCAATCCGGCCTACGACAATCTGCTCGCCGCTGTCAAGGCAACCACCGATACTGGGCTCAAGGTAAGCAAAGCTGCCCTGCATGGTGTTTGCAAAATTAATCACAAGTCCAGGAAGCTGGCATCGATGCCCGAATGGATCACATCAGTGAGGCAATCCAAGAAGTAATGGAGAGCTACGAAGTCGAATTGAACCGAAAGATCGTCCCTGTCAAAGCTATTCGGAACATCACTGGTCACGACATCCTACGCTACAAGATCCATGGCGGCAAACAAGTTCCCTTCGTCAAGACCTCAACTACCCAACGCATGGAAGAAGGCGAGGTGTTCGCTATCGAAACCTTTGGCAGTACTGGCAAAGGTTATGTCAGAGATGACGTCGGATTTTACGGCTACGGGCGCAATGAGCACGCGAGCGCTGCTGGTCTCCATCACGCCTCCGCGAAATCGTTGCTGAAGACGATCGATGAGAACTTCGGAACCCTCGTCTTCTCCAAGCGTTATTTTGAGCTTCTGGGAGTGAAGCATTACCACCTCGGCATGAAATCGCTCGTCTCGAATGGCATTGTTGAGTCTTATGGACCGTTGGTCGATGTTCCTGGCTCTTACGTGGCACAATTTGAGCACGTGAGTATAATCTACAAGCTGGATATTGCGGAACATGCTAACACAAAATTCCAAAAAGACGGTTCTGCTCCGGCCCAACTGCAAGGAGGTGATCTCCCGAGGAGACGATTACTAAGAAAATGTGAGAAACAGAGGTCGAATCATTCTGGTAATACTAGCTGTCTTCAATTATCTGTATGCTCGGCTTCAACAGTCACGGAAAACAAATTGGTAAAGCGATTCAACACGCCTTATAACATACTTATAGCAGCATATATCCCGCCGACGACGCTCTTTCAGCCCGCAAAAATCCAATAATCAAACACCACCATTTTCCCTCATCTCAGAATACCGCAATATGAAACCTCATCCCCCATCCCATGACTAAACTTCCTACAAAAAATCTCCATACCTAAATTCCCACCTCTAATCCTCGATTACCACAAGAAGACTATCGACCAACAAAACCACACGTATTATTCACACCCTCCCTAAATACATTCCAAGTTTCACCTCCTTCAACCTCTCTCTAACCTAGAACCTAATCCTATCCCCCTCCCACCATCAATTACCCTCCCACCAACCCCACCATCAAACCCGCTTCCCACCCCCCCTTTCGTATCCCCCTCCCTAGCTCTCCCATCCAAAGCCTTCATTCCTCTTGGCAAAAACCCATCCATAACTAACGCCCATCCACACCCGTCAAGAATACACTATACAAAACCCAAAGATCCCATCCAAGCCGATGAAGCCATAGCAGTAGCGATGCAATATACAAACACTATACCTCCACTACACCTCCACTTTGCATTACTAAAAAACAGCACCTACGGCCGAAAGCCAAGGAAATCGAAACAAAACGAAACGTTATACCACGAAATGAAAAGAACGGGGAGTACATGTAAGGGGGTTTGGAGAAGGAAGGGTAGTGCGGGTAGTAAATATTGTAGTTGAAAACATGCGCGGACGATTTATTTTTCTGATTATATTTTACGAGAGAGAGAAATCTTGCCCTGCTTTTATGTATACGTTTTAGATTTTAGGGTTCTTGTTGGTAGGATAAGTGAGAACGTCGGTTTTTGGATACGTGGTTGAAAACTTGCTGTGGCTATTAGGGATAAGTTAGGATGGGAAGATGGGATATATAATGGTGGGAGTGTGGGTTGGGATAGAGGTGAGAGATAGAGATAGAGTTAAGAGAAAGAGATAAGGAAGAGTAGCTAGATCATATAGCCATCTTCTTCTTGGTAATAACGGCTGGAATCTCGACATGTTTACAGTCAATTCTATAGTAGACTGACCACCATTTCGTTCCTCGGCTACTAACAAGTAAGGTAAGGTATATACTGTTAATTATTACCGTATAGACCAGGAATACGACTTCGTCGACAGTCATTTGTGACAGATAGGGGAGGGAAACAATGGCTCATATCCCACCTGAAATGACGTTCCCTCCTATTGTCGATACTGAGTACCTCTTCCGACCCGTAGCAGCACGTGAGCACAGTAACCATCCAGCCTCCTCTCCCACCACCCTATTCCGATAACAAAAAGCGCACCAGCCACTCGCACCCCACAACCCACCCCCATCCATCATAAAGCAGCATCCTCATTAACCCCCTCAAACGCCCTCCTTACCTCCCCCTCCAACACCTTCGTCGGCGCCACAATCCGGAAATCCACCGGCATCCCATAAACAAAAGGCAGCAGGCGCCGCACGACCTCGACGCCTAGGAACGCCCCATCCGGAGCGTAAGCTTGCGTGACGTCGAGCGTGAAGCGGTCCAGATGGAGGAAAGCGACGCGGTCGAATTTGTCCTGCCAGATCTGCGCCAGTTCCGATGCGAGGGTTCGGCATTCGGTTTTGTATTCGTTCAATGTGTTGTTGGTGGTGGGTTTTGCGCCATAATTCGAAGGTGGAGAAGACGTGTTCGGCAGAGTCGTTTGTCGTTGGCGGGACGGGCTTGAGAGATCGTTCTTCGTGAAGTGCAATTCGATGTGGCGGATCTTGAAGGCGGCGTTGTTGGGGACCTGTCTGGAGAACTCGGCTGTTGACGGGTTGTACGGCGGTAGTGTCATGAAGCGCATTGAGTCGTTTGCGGCACCAGCTCCGACTATCCAAGAGTTTTTCGACCAGTAGATCTGGCTGTATTTGTGGTAGAGCTGCTTGTCCAAGGACAAGAACATCTCTGTCACTGGGGCATCAGTCTTGGAATGTACTTCTCTGGGGCCGAAAGTATCCGCGTATAGTATGTCCTCGATGATGTTGCGTACCTCCGGAGGCAGGCTGAGCACTTTGCTTTGGAAATGTTCCCAGGATGTGTTTGAGTAGACGTGGTTCTCAGTCCCAACATCCTGGATGGGATCACTAGACTCATGGGCCATACTGTTGGTGGGGAGTTTTATCCCTTCTCTGAGAATACTGGCTGAAGCGTCATGTTCCGCAGGATCTCCCAGGTGTATCTCCAATTCAGAGTGAGGCGGCTGCTTCTTGTTATCTTCAGCTATCTCGATCTCCGGCAGTGGGCGATCTGGTAGAATCCTAGGACGTGTGTGGTACGGAAAGCGGTTTGGCTTCGATGCACTTAGGCTCACCGCGCCCTCGGACGAACACTCCGGCCCGCTAGTCCTAGTCACCCGTATCATCTGCATTTGAAGTGTAATATCGGGTCCTTGCGTCCGTTGGCAGGAACATTGCTCCGCTAGCATTCGTATCTATCAAGACCACGGGAGAGATATACGCGAAATTCTTCCAATGACCTCGTAGCTGATGCCTAAAAACTCTCAATCAGCTCGTAATCGCCAACGTCAACTTAGCACTTCACATACCTCAAGATAGCAAAGGTAGCCGAACGACAAGTGGATCGTTATGCATTGCGGCTTTCGAGACACACTCTGGAGTCTATTTGGTGGAATAAATGCAACAGGAAATGCATACGAAGAATCAAATATTGCGAACCTTTTGATCATATAAATGACTGGATATATGCAAAGACTAGGCAAACAACAACGGAGACTGCGAGCACAGTCCGCATAATCGCAATGATCGGGTCCTTCGACTTTTGGGTCATATCTCAACCGGCGCTACTGTAGCTGCCCGTTTGCTGATCGAGATTTCACGTCAATCTCGAATCCTAATCAGAAGTAAATAGGTTTAGCTTGAGCCATTCATAGCCAATCACGATTTCTGCCAGAAAGCGACGTGACTTGTGATCATAGCCTTGTAGCCTTGTAGACTTGAGGTAGACAGGGAGCGGCTATAGCGTTTAGTGATAAAGATACACCTACAATCTATTGCTCTTCGCGATATGATTGGATAGACCCGTTACGTGGAACGCTGCCAGGTAATTTTGTCATAGCGGAATTGAGATGGCTGTGTAGAGCGGTTGTACCATGTGGTTCGCTGGTCAATCAGGTCACTGTGATCTCGACTTGTCCAATAGATGTCAGTAAAATGATGGGTCATAGTTAGGATCGTAAGATCAAGCGTAGAATCTGTTGTACTCAATCAGACTCGCAGGAAGACAGCTAGAAAAGCAAACATGCCAAGCGAACTGCTTGGCATTGGCACAAAACAGAAAGACCAAGAAGCATGTGAGTACTTAGACGTCAATAAGTCCAAGAAAGCATGGTCGGCGTGCCTGAGCTCGCATAAAGCTATGTCGCTTGCCGTTTACCGGCCCATAGGCCCATCGGCTAGATGCTGACGAAAGTGCCCTCCCTGAATGCTGAAGATTGCCAGCGGAGAGTTTTCATGCCTTTGACCAATGGGAGATGCAGGATTATGATGCCGCTGCACATGCATGCATGAATGGTCACATCAGACGCATAAGATCGTACTGTTCCCACCCAGGTTGGGAAGCAATCCGTTCCAGCTGGGACACACTTACCTCGCGACAATATCCCATAATCACCTAACAGGAATATGTATAGAGCTGTGTTTCGAAACACAAAAACTGACGCCTTGACGAGACCATGGGTTTCTGGTAGAAAACCGTTGCGCACCATGGGAAACCGAGGCCAAGCTATCGAAAAGCGAGAATGCTACGACAATATGCCTACCATGTATGCCAGTTGGTCGGCATTGAGTTAGTTACCAAGCCACCTGTCCGCTTGACAGGACCGAAGATCAATTGGTATGAAACATGGAGTGGATACCCGACGTTGCATGGGCAATAAGCTCATCATAATAACCAACTGCGGCTCCTCCGATAAATCCTCCATGTGTTGGCCGAGGTATATGCTTCGTTGTTCTCGACATGTGGCGAGTCGGATATATTCGCTGAGAGCGGCGTGCGCAACGCGCACAGCTGGAACCGGAACGACAAATGACGATTGATGATGGGTTCTGCATTACACAATGAAGAGGAACTCCACTCCAAAGCTATGGATGGCCGTTATGAAAAGCATCCGTCCAGTCTGTATCTCCACGTCATAAGAGCAGGTTGTCTCAAACGTGGTCCTGCATACTTAAGGTTATGATTCAGTGTAGGTGCACAGACGATGTGCTTGTCGGCACGAGGTACTGAACCGCAGGTTCTCCGGGATCGGATTTGACCGTCTTCAGCGCCTGATAGATCGAGGCCTAGTCTGTCAGGCTCTCCATGTGGACGTGGAGAGGTGACACGTATTCTATGTTGTACTTCTATTGAATACGCATAGAGTCCAGGCAACCCTTCTGAATTCAACTTCGTTTGATCCGGTCCGAACTCGACTGCTAGTCCCACGTCCGCACAAAACAGAGGCTGGAGTATCATACAGCGGTTCCTGGAGGGATGCTACGTTTTCGGACTCGCTGTTGCTTCTTTTCAAGCGGCGGACCTCTGATAGCCAGAACAGAACCCTGCGAATAGGACGAAAGAGTAAGAGAGACAGATACGAAAAATGCAAGGAATGTCTGCAACCTCGGTCTGTGAACTGTACTGGCCAAGGCATCGACAGTCCATACCGAAGAGAGAGAAACCGTAGCGATAGGTGTAAGTGCAATATCCTCAGGCAGGCAAAAGCCTATGGCCGTCAGAGCCTGCCACCAAAATACAATATTGGGTATCATCATAAACATCACGCCTCGTAAAATCTTCAGAGCATCGCCTCAAGGCCACTATAGCTGACTTTGCAGTCTCTCTCCATCCTGCGCACTGCCCTCGCTCCTGACCGGCTTGACCCTTCCGCCCACGAATCCTCTCCTGTTTCTCCCCGTCCTTCCCCGTCCCAGCCAATTTAGCTTCAGTAACTTTGCCAGTTCTTCCATCTTCGCCTGCGCGTCGTCGCCACTCTGTAACGACCCAAGCACGCTCACACATTGTAGCATCCTGCCCACAGTCTCGGTGACTTGCGAGCTAGATGGTGGACCTTGGCTGGGACGCATGTTGTTGCGTGTGGGCGGCAAGCCGAAAGTGGGAAGTTCTGGGGCCGAGAGGTTGGAGGTGGCGCGGCTGCGGCCGCCATCGCCTAGGAGGGTAGAGCCTTGGGAATTGAAAGAAGAGACGCCTGGGTCTAAGCTGGCTGCCGTGCTGGGACGACCGCCGAAGACGCCGTCGAAAGACTCAACGATAGGACTGACACCTGCATTGATGCTGTCCAAGCTCAATCTGGAGAACATGTCCTTCAATGCTTCGTAGTGCATCAAGACAACGTTGTCGCGGTAAGAGATGAGCACAATTCTACGGACGTCGGATTCGTATCCGAAGGCGTGATCTGTGGAGTCCAAGTCGGTGCTCCAGAAGTCGGCCGCTTCTTGTGCTGTCATGAGCGACCCGTGGCCTCTGAATTCAAGATCGAGCGGGAGAAAGACAGCTTGCATATACGGCAGTACAGTGCCGAAGACAAACTGCCACATTTTGACCAGGTGCGGAACTAGGTTCTTATCTGGCAAACCTTGGAGGCTCTGATTCAAGGACGCGAAGCCAGTGTAGACGAAGTCGCGGAGGTCTTCCGTGACGGTGGTGGGTATGCGCTTTACAATGCAACGCTGGATGTAAATAGTGACTAGCCTGTTGAGATCTTCAACAGGTATCCTCAGCTCCTCGCCCTCGAATATGACCAGTAGTTTCGCCTTCAAGAAATCCCAAACATCCTCGGGCCGCATGTTGTTCAGTCCAAAGCCGGCCAAAGCCGCTGGGTTTGTTGGGATATCGGCAGCATACGAACCCGATGAGCCTCCAAGGATTGAAGGAGCAAGCCCAGACCCTCCACTCAAAGCTCCTCCTGTTGCCCAATCCACCTTGTCAATGTCGGCTTTCTTGGGCGCAAACGGCGGTGCATAGGGTGTTGACTTTTCCTCCTTCTTTTTCTCTCGTAGCGCTCGGCCACCATGACGAAGATCAAGACCGCTGAACGAGGTCGATGCAGGACTCGGGGGAGCAGGTGCAAATGAGTAAAGCGGAGGGGGTCCTTTAGAATCAGTTGACTTCGACTTGGTAGACGATGATGTAACAGGGAGAGCGAGATCATCAACAATCTTGTCCTTTAGTTTGTTCTTCTGTCTTGACAGAAAGTGGTGCTTGTGGGCCTTCTCTTTCTCGTAGTTGGTTTGACGATCCAGGGGCACCAACGTTGAAGTGGATGCATTGTTTGTAGAATATAACGACGAAGTACTTGAGTTCAGAGAGTCTGCAAAGCTTGTCACAGAAGGATTCGCCATATTCTTCAAGCCGCTTGGCCCAGAGGACCCCACTTTATTGGGCGATGGCAAAGGTTTCTCTTTGTCCGACTCCTTGCTACTTCCACTTTTTGGCTTGGAAAACAGTTTCAATTTGGATTTCTCTGTCCTGAGCTTATGCTCTTTCTCTGGTGGCTCATTGTTGGGGAGGTTGGGCGAGACCTGGGCACTTCTTGGGAAAGCCGCGTTAGCAGCTGTCGTAGCCACAGCAGAGTGTCCACCAGTGGCACCATTGTGCTGATACCGTCCGGGCGTTTGAGGACCTTGCGCCCTTCTTATGTTGTCCGAAGAGACTGTCTGAATCGGTGGAGGTTTCCGTCTGCCTGTGAATGTACCTGGAGGGCTTTGGTGCGGGCTGGGTATAGTGATTGACCGCTGTCTGCGGTGTTGTTGCGAGACTTGTGATTGATGTTGCATAGCAGCTTGCGCAGCTATCTGAGAGGCGGAAAGATTGGCCATGACATTCTGATCTGAGGGCGTTGTTGAGGGTAGGGAAGGTTCGAAGAATCCTTGAGAATGCTGCCGCTTGTGCCCTTGAGCTTGGGGTGCAGCTCTAAGTGGGAGTTCGCTGAAGAGCTGCAGATTTGGCGAGTGACGTGAATAACTGTTCAGGGATGTTGTGCTACCCGCGACACTGGATGCAGGATACGATGGACGCGCGAATTGAGATTGTTGGGGAGGTTGGGGCGATTGAGAGTTGTGGGATTGGGATGTGACCCGGGATGAGCTGGAAGAGTCGCTCTCGGAGAGGTCAGCGCTTTGTGATGGAATTGGTGAAGCTGTTCGGCGTGGGGAGAAGGCGCCAGGGCGCCGATATGAGGAATTCATGCTTGAGCATACGTGCGTTGCAAGGGCATTTGGGGGTGAGACAGCGGGGGTAATTACCTCATATACGTACCTTACCTTAGTACCTTAGGGCCCGCATCGGTTAGCCCACGGGTACTAGTAACCCTATTTGAGGCTCTAGTTGGGGCACAGTGGTCTAGGCTTCAGGTGTGAAGCCTCCCAGGATAGTCCCTGAACTCCCAAACCGTTGTGTCATCAATATGTTGTATTACAACTTTGTTGTGGAAGTAAGATACAAGTGCGAGGATGACTTGGAACACCGGAAAAGCAAAGTAGTGTCCTCATCCCCTAAAGATGACCTCTATGACATATCGATGTCAGACATCTCTATTATTCACCAATCGAAGAATGACCGAAGTACAAATGTATATATATATCTCAGATCATACCAGTTCGTTGCATCGTACCGCGTCATTGCCATACCCCGTCGTGAATCTATGACTTGCTTCCTCCACCAAGGAATCCACCAGTCAAATTCCCTGCCCAACCTTGCGCCTTGTTCAACGACTCCTTACCACCACCTGCAAGATTCGAAGCCCATCCACCCTCGCTCTCCTTCTTCGGCTGCTGCGGCTTTGGTTTCTCCAGGGCTTCCGCCTCCTCGGTAGCCTGACCCTCCGCCTTCTCCGCTTTACCAACGCCTTTGTCGCCGCGGAGTCGCAGTGGTAGGTAACCCCATGCGGAGACCAACATGCCTTTGGCGGTCTTGTCCTGCACCTCTTTCTCCATCCTCGAAGCTTCGGCTTCAGCAGCATCCTTCTCTTCTTGTTGCTGCTTTTCGGTATTCTCGACGACTGGTTGATTTGGCTTTCCATCCTTGCCAACGCCGAGAGGGTTATCTTTGAGTATCTGACTGCCCTCTGCTTTCGCTTTGTCAGCGAGCTTCTTCTGTGCTTCTTCCTCGTCCATCTTCTTAAGAGCTGCTTCTTCCCTAGCAACAGCCTCCATCTCGATATCCTCGAAGCCGATCTTTTTCAGGATACTTCCAACAAGATATCTGTATCTCAAATGGCCACTGACGGTTTCACTGACATCCACATTTTCCACGCTGGGAATGCCCTCTATCTTTTGGAGACCTGCAACGCCGTACTGGATGCTGCTAGTACGGTACAAGAAGCCCAAGACGTAATCATTTTCGCTGTAGACGTTGACGAGTCTACTAGCGACGACAGAGCGCATAACGCGCCAGTCACTTGTGGTACTGGGTGCTGGTGCTCCGATCATGACAACGCTCTCGATAAGGCCAAATGCCCTACGCTTTGCGAGCGACATGAGGCAAGAGTAAATCACTCGCGCACCAAGTGAGTACCCGATCAGGGTGACCGGTCTTTCACCCTGCGCCTTATTGATCAAGGCGTCAGAAAGTACCTCGCCGGCTTTTTCAGCACGGCTCCTAGCAAGCGAAAATGGATTATCGACTACCCTAGCGACTTGGAGCAGCGCAACAGGCCACAGTGCGCTGGCCAGCTCAGCAAAGATCGTTCGTTTGATCAGTTCCGATTTGGCATAGCCCCATGCAGCTGAAGACACCATAGCTGTCATGCTGTTGCCAAGATTCATGAGAGCTTCCAACTCGAAACGCAGAGCGAAGACTTCGCTAGCATGACCCAGAACACGCCATGGGGTTACAACCTCGGACTTTGATGTCAGCCAGCCTGTTATGCCAATCGTAACGCGCAGCCGACGGTGCGCTGGATCTTCGACACCTTCCTTTTCCTCTTGGGTCTCCTTGTGAGCTTTCGTCTTTGAGTTGCGGATAGCCTCCTTAGCCATACTCGCCCCCTCGCCCTTCTGCCGTGGCTGAACTCCACTTTCATCAGTGAGCGTCTTCTCGACACTCTCGGATTTCTTGGCAAGATCTGCTTCTTCCTCCTTCTCCTCTTCCTCAACGTCAATATCCTTTCCGTCCTTTCTCACCGGCAAGAACGCAAAGTCCTCCACTTCTCGGGCGTAGTTGTCCATCATTTGTCCTGTCATACGTCCTCCGTAAGCTCCAAACAGCCCGCCGACAAGGACTGTGCTCCCAGCCACGGTGCCAAGATATCCTGCTGCAGCTGTGGCTCCTAATCCCAATCCGCCCATGACGCTTCCCACACCAGCTGCGACTAAAGGCGCGGCGAGACCACCTGTCACGCCAATAAGTGCAGCCCCAGCGACAGACGCTAGGCCGACTTTCCATTTGCGTGAGTCCTTGTTCTCCTCAGCTTTCTTTTTGGTCTCTTCTTCGCCTGACATATGCTTCGCGGCCTCAAGCAGCCCCTTAGCCATCTTCTCTTCGTCCTCAATTAGAACCTTAAGTGGGAGGTGAAGCGAGGAGGTCATGTAGAGGAGGAGCACGCGCGATGGAGCGATGTAGTGTTCAAGGGATAGAAGCAGAAGGAGCATAGAATGTATGATGAGGATCTTGTGTTTCTCTTCAAGAGACGCAAGCGGCGTATCAATGGGAGGATAGAACTTGGAGAGGGCAGCGGCGGCCGATTCACTGGACTCCGTCGAGTTCGAAGGGTCGACCTTGGTGTCCGACGCCGTTGGTACGGTTGAGGCTGGAGGCTGTGCGTGCTTCATCTGTGATGCTGCTTCCTCTTTCGAATTGACAACCTCGCCTACTCGTATGATGACATGTGTGCGCCATTCGTCGAAGAACTTGAGGGAGTCTTTCTTCAGTTCCTTCATTGCAGGTGCGCTCAGCTCTTTCTCCCTCTGCTCCTTCATCTTTCGCTCCGCGTCAAGTTGGGCAACATCTGCAGTCGCGGGGTCGAAATTCGGATTCATGATCTTATCGTCTTCGGAGGTCAGCTCTTGAACGAGGTCTTGGGAGATACCAGCCTAAGAATATCAGCGTCCATCACCATGAAGCTTCCTGCGCTGCTCACGTTTGCGTCGAAGCTCGAGGTGATAGTCTTCCGCATAGCAGCTGTAGCACTGGCGATGAGGAGCGTGAGCTCCCCTCGTTGATCCTCATCGAGTAGGGTAGTAAGAGACTCCTCTTTGCTCTCTTGCTTTTCCCCGTGAGCTGACATCTTGAAAGAGATATGTAGTAGACTGGATGAGGCTGCTTGCTAAGTCCAAAACGCCCCAATTGAGATATGGTAAGGGTTATCGGCAGGACTAGAAAACTTCATCGGCCATCAAGTGCTTCTTGGTGGGTGTGAAACAAGAATTCAGTGCTGGTGACGTAGCAATATTTACCTTCCTCGTAATTTGGCCCCTCCACGCGCGATACCACGATAGGGCTGAGATGTTCTCGCATCCAGAGCCCAACCTCAACTACCTAGGTACCTTACTTCATGTGCTCTGTAAACCTTGAAGAACATGGGAGAACGTTCGAAACAGCTGCTCTCGTTCACGAGCAGTGCCACTACGAGCAAATTGAATACATACTGGTATCGATTGAGTTCTATGCCAATATCTCGTGGTTGACTTCCATATAGGGGAATAATATATTTGAAGATATGTGTTCATGTATGCAATGTTGTACTCGATCTACGACGAAGAGGAAGATAACAGGACTCAGCGACGACTGGCTGGTCCTCTGCCTTTAAAGGTCCTCCGAAGCTCAACTTTACAAAAATATCCCATACGGAGTGAACTCCTCAACGTAGCCCATCGTTATCCTGTTGTTCAGATGTCAGTGCAGCACGGACAGAAACGAGGAAGTTGAAAATCTCAACAGCATCCCTAGAGCATAGAGGGAAGGCTTTGTGGGGCTGACATACTTGGTACGTGTTGCATCTGGAAAGTGCTCATCGACATCTCGTAAAGAGGCATTGAAAAGTGGATCTTGCTTCATGCGCACGAGACTGTCCATGCTCTCTGACATGAATTGACTGGACCAATCGATATCGGCATCATTGGTGGACTGGGTGTCATGCTCCTTGCCCACGAGACTGCGGGTTTCAGTCGTGCTGTGAGTCTGTGTGAAGGTCAGTATCAATGTCAGGCTCGGCAGTTTTAAGGGTATTGGCAGATGCGACGTCCTCCATGCAACACGACATATTCGATGATCAGGAAAAGCAGCATCAGACTTGGGCTGCGTAAATCGGAGAAGATGTTGCCTACTTGAGTCCATCTGACGAGTCCATATTTGGTCATCAAATCCTTGAAAAGCTGAGAGTGATTCTTTGTTATGTACTCCCCGTACTCCTCTTCGTTGGCTGAGGATCTGCCATGGCCACGAATGGCGAGACAATAGAGTCTCCGATTTGGAGGACAGTCAATGGCTATGGAAGGCTCGTTGGGAGGAGTCAAAGGCAGGAAAGAGGTTTCTGTGAGTTGGTAAGACATGGTCGAGTGACTGAAATGGTAAAGCTTGGGTATCGGTGGGAGTTTGCACAAGCCGTAATTCAAATAGAAGCAGACTGAGGAGACAAGGCCATATAAATAATAATAAAGCCAACAGGTAGCACAAACTCGGGTGTAGCGCTGTTAGCCGTGCTAAAGGATCTGCATGAGCGTTTGTCCATGATTGAAATCCGCTTCCAATTCTGATTCCCCGAAGAGTGTGTCAGCAGTTAACAAATCAGCATGGACAGTATGCCAAAACCCCATATTCCGGCGTGATCACCGCTGTCCGATCCTACCGGAGTGAGTCGGGGTCGCGGCACAAGATCAGAGACCTGGACTGCAGGTTGACCGGTAGCCAGTTCTACCACACCTAGAACATATAAAAGTCCGTAAATCGAAGCCCCTCACAGAAGGTGCCTACAGCCCATATCCTGGCAATTTTGTGCCAGCATATGGGATAACCCAGGATCCAAGACCCAATCGGTGTTGAAATGGCGACTAGACCTATAGGCACTTACTCCGATCCGAACATTCATGTTTAGTAGGTTTCAAATGTGCTATGGGAATCTGAGTATGAGGTATTGTTGTACTGTTGTACTGTTGTGGAAGAAGCCAAAACAGCTCAGGATAATCATTGCTAGCGTTGTCACACCCGCAGGCGCTAGACGGGCGCTAGAACAATATCGATCTAGAGCGGATGATGCATAAAACAATGAAACGCCCACCACGCAATTAATATCAATGGACATACTACGGTAAGCAGTCTGTGCCACCAATAGGACCTTACGTTGCGACCTGCGCGCCATATATTATGGTTTGCTTCGACACTATTCTATATCAACTAATGCGGGTGATATACTCCGCAATAGAGTGCGCATACTCCCTAAAGTATCCCACCTAGGATGCTGTTTCACAATCTTACCCCGGATCTTCAATCTAAAACCACAGCACGGACCGTCAGCGGGTGGAAGAGGGATGAAGCCCGGTTGGCTTGTACTTTCGATCCTTGAATCACTGTACCTTACCTTAGCATACCTTTGCTGCATTTCCCAGGTACATATCACACACATCTCGGCTCACCCAATCAATATCAAAGGTAGTCATAAAATCTCCGAGGCCTGAACACACACAGAGATAGATACCGCTAGTAGGAGGTACGACGATCAATCTCTGTTAGATGAAAGGTGGAAAGTTGTCACGAATTCGGCTCTGTTAATAAGATCCATGTCGGCGGTGAAGTTCTCCGAGCGCGAAACCCACACTGAATACTATCTGCTCTTGGTGGCGGCGTGTTGTGCTGATGGCAGGTGGATATGACAATTGATGAGAGCTGTTCGTGCTGTATGACCTTACGCACTCTTCCTGTATGGTTTTCATTTTCGGATCTCACCAGTCTATTGATTCCAAGTCTATAAGAGACCTCCTGTTCTATCTGTACCCCGGGATATCAGTGAGGTGTTCTAATGCCAGTCACTCCTATCTTTTATCGAAGTCTATAAGAGCTGTTTCTAGTTCTATCATTATCCAAATATATGGATGATATATTCTAATGCCAGTTACCTTTATCTTCAATCTCCCATTCGCGCAAACTTAGTCCAATGTTCCTGGTCGTATATTCGACATTTCATTCGTGCGATATCCAATACTTGTCGACTGCGGAGACAATGGTCAAGAAGTATATGTCAACATTCTATGCCCCCTCCTCGCTTTCCCTCAACATTGCATCTACCTCCCTCCTAGCCTTGTGTACTTGACAGCGCAAGAAATGCTCAAGCGATTGATATATCGGATACTCCGCACCACTCGATCTGCCACTGACAGCGTTGGCGGTGGAAGATTGCACCGCGAACGCGTCGACTAGCTTGCTGACTTTGCGTAACTCGCTGAGGACGAGTTGGAGGATGAAGATGTATTCGTCGTCTGGATCAATATTGTAGCCGCCAATGGCGATGGGCGTGTCCATTACGATATTGTGCGGACTCCGCTGGGATGTGGAAGCCGGTGCAGAGCATGTTGGGGATAGTGTGATGAGAGACGTTGATGAACTTGAGGGGGTTAGAAGGTCCCCTGAGCATGATGACGCTTCTCTGCAGGTGGTGGCTGGGGACGAGATGGGCAAGCGACAGATAGCGGTATGGCAATCGAGGATCCTAGAAATTATGAGAGCCAGGGTCAGAGTGAAGCTGCTCGAGTGCGAACATGGACAGTGCAGTATTTTGTTGAAGGCGGAGATGGCGGTGCGGCTGGTGGCGAGGATTTGTTCGACGGTGTGAAATGGTATAAGGTGCGGGGATGAAGCGCACATGCTAGAGGGAAGCGAGAGGCTGTGAATGGTTTCGGAGGCAAGCTCAACGCAGTTTTGAGTTTGGTGCGCAATGCTGCTGGCTTGGTGGGGTATGTTGTAGGGGGATGTAAGGAGATCCGGGGACTGTTGTTGAAAGACTGATTGCTGCGCTTTAATACGCATGTAATCGGTATCAAGATTGGCGTTGTTTGGGAAGGGCGCTGCAAAGCTCAGCTGAATGGGGTTGGATATAGTGGCCTGCAAATGAGTCGCCGTCATTTTTGGTTGAGCAAGGTGTGAAGCATTGGCTTGGGCATCAGAGAAGCTGGCAAAGCTAGGAGAAGCAGGCAGATCTGACACGAAGTTCCATGGCTGCGGGCCAACATAGTCGAAGTCTTGTGCGCAAGAATCAAGACCAACGTCGGGTAGTTGCTGCGTTATGTTATTCGGACTGTCGCTGCTTTCAGAGGTAGTGTCGGTGCAGCAAGACTCTGGTTTGCGGTGCTCTCTCACGGACGTCTTGCTACCGGTAATGTTGTCTCCGCTTCGCCCTGACTTTGAAGTTCTGCCCATCCGTCTAGAGGCGCTGTAATTGCACGGAATATTGACGTAAAGGCATCGTTGGCAGGACGGACGGTCTCGGCCGCAGCGGACCTTTGCGTGGGCACAATTATCACACGAGGCCCGCAACTTTGGTGTCCTGCCGTTTTCTTGTCTCGCATTTGAGTCCCGGGTTGCGATACGGATCTCACGTGACGTGTCGGTCTCCATGCTGGTCTAAATATCGTCCAGTCTAACCTGTGATTTGTTCTTTTCTAGACTTTTTCGAAAGGTGGATAGTGAAGTGTATAGGGCCGATCTCAGCCACGCGTATTTGTTGCAGTATCTCCTGGTTGGGCACACTCCCATGGACGATTTGCTTTGCAAGAACAATAGAATTGGAACACCAGAGTCTTGCAACCATAAGAGACTGGACATCCTCCGATGCTCGCGTATCGACCCCTTTATGTTGAAGAAAATCAACGATACCCAAGACTTGACAAGTAAGAAAGGTCCGAACGCATGCCGATCTACCGAGTGTCTTCGGCCGAGGATAACGACAGTGCGCCTTCCAGAGAACCTCGTGTGTACATAGAACATACATCGAAGACAGATCTGTTGTTCTCGCCAAGTAAATATATATCAAGTTCGCCAGGATCAGGCATAGCTTGCGCACAGATGCTCTATGTTGGAGAAAATTTCAATTGACGTTGACTTTGTATGGTGTTATAGCGACCAATGCAGGGTTCAAGGTAGAGGAGTGCTATGAAACGTGACTGCTATTGGGCCGCGTTGGACTTCTTGAACGCCGGAGAATACTATCTGCCTCATGTCATGCAGGCTGCCGAAAGATCTGATGAGGATCTTGGACCATGGTCAGGGGTACCCTCGTGACGAATATGAAGACTCCTCTTACACTCGTGCATGTTGTTAACTTGTCATCATGCAGGAGATTGGCACAATGCAACATCTCCTTGCAGTGTAACGTAGATGACGGGATCACGAGATTGACGGTCATTCGAGATTGTACTATCGCCACCTGACTTGATTGGCTAAACTGGTAGGGCCACGGCCGTAATATCTCCATTTGTTAGCAAATTACTCAGTAATCTCGAATGACCGTCAATCTCGTTAGCACGTCATCGACGTTAGTGACAAAAATGTTAGCATATTGCAAAACTACCATGCTTGTCTGGATAACGTACAAGATTACCACCACCAATTTGCAAAGATACAAGACCGTCGTATCAGCCCCATGATCAACCTCGTAATCAGCCCCATGTATCCCACAAAAGCTGGGTATGGTAAAAATGCATACTTACAAAACTGGTATTTTTGCAATCTAGCGCGGCGATTCAGAGCTCAATCAGTCTGATGATATTAGCATGTGCGCCAACGCAGTCAAACAATGACCGACCGCGTGCAGGCCCTCACCATGTTATAGCATAGATGGCTACCCTCTTAGGTACAGAAGTGTCTACGCATGAATATATGCAGGAGATAAATTAGATTAAATTCCGACCCGATTGACCTTGATGCTGGATATGGCGTGGAGGTCGAGTGCCTCAAGGTCTAGAGGGTTCCGTTGATGCATCTACCCAACATGCGCCGAGAAGCGGCGTCTGAGTACATGCTTTTTTTGACGACGACTTCGAGGACAAAATAGCTCCTGTGACGGTCTCAACTAGCTCCCGGTGGCGTCAAGCTCAAGTTGATTGACAGTGTAGATCAACGCTCTATTGGCCTGCAACTAGAGACCCACTCATGATAGCTAGGTAGTGTTCAGCTTCTCTAGCTGTATCAAGAAGGACCATAGGAGAAGTAGGCTGATCACCAAGTTTAGACAGCATATGGAAGGAAGCACGCAAACACACACACACACAGGATAGACACCCTCACGCGTCGCACTAGACCTCATCTTCTCGCCAACGGACGAGGGACTTTCGTAGAGTAGATCTCTCCTAGCAGTAGGTATCCCGGGGCATGCGTCGAATTCTATCCGACTCTTAGGAAAGCGTGATAGTGTCAGCAGACCATAGCGTGTAATCTAGCCAGTCGAGAGTCGTTCGACGAATTCAGCATGCGTTGGACATGCAATCGATGTAATCAGCCGTTATTCCTCGCCTTCAGAAGGTGCAGCCGCCCGTGGCCGATGGACTCTTTGAAAAGGTATAGTAAAACATGAATGAAAACGAGACAAGTGAATGGGGTTTGCCGGGAGCCCCGCAGGAGGCCTAGGTTCTTATCTACTACATTAGACTAGCGGCTCGGTTGCCCACCCCTCCCGTGTGGATCGAGCCGAACCGATTGAGGAATAGGGTGACATCGGGAGCAACGGGCCGAATACGCCGCACCAGATGTTGTGCCCCACTTTTCAACCTTGGCATACGCTGTAAAGTACTTAGTACAGAGCATGGAAGTTGTTCCTCTACTTATACTAAGTTAGCAGAGGGCTTAGCTCACATCCTGCAGAATTGTCCTTGTCTACTTCTGGTACTTTAACGCTGTACCCAACAAAGCGCCTTATCACGATAACGAATTACCGAACGCCATTGGGCATACGATCGAGGGTGGTACCACTGACCGCCCAATTTTAGATCTCAAAGGCCTTCACTGATCAACGTTTACATGTGGGCATGATGATTGGCCCAGACGAGTGTTTGGGAACCGTTCAACATCAATTGCTGTTCACACTACCGAAGATTTGATATACACCTTCCAATCTCAGTACAAGCTTACCCTTGCGAGAGGGTCTCTGAGATCTATCGCTAGACTTATGAAAGACTGAAGATACAAGATAAAGGGCCGAGAGAGAGTTAATAGTTCAAAGCCCTCTGCAGTGGTTGTGTCGCAGTCAAGCTTATACGGACCTGATGCATCCGCTGCATCAGTGATGAACTCGATTTTAGTCTGCATCAGCAGAAAAGACACAGATGCCTGACAGATGGGATGTTCAAACAGTATCAGAAGGTATCTCCAGCAGTCTAATGATTGTGACAGCAGAGAACCATGACAGGACGTCTCACACAGTTGTTGAAGAAACAGAAGCTTTGCTTGGTGTCAATGCATGTTATCCCTGATTTGGGCAAAAGGAGACACCGAAGAACGCCATGGGAAGGATCTTCCATTGGACAAGTCAGCTCATTATGTGCTTCATCACTGACATGAGAATCAGGTTTTTTTTGACAGCAAGCTCAAGCTTAGTCCTCGAGTCAAACTCGGCCATATGCCTTGCTATGGTCAGCTGATCCGTCGACCCTGAAAGAGACAAGTCCGCGTCCACAGGATACTTACAATCCTGACGATTATAGTCTTGTTCGGGCCACTAAAAGCTAGGTCGATATAGCAAGATCGAAGATACACTTCTTATACTCGTACGAAAATAGGTTTAATTATATTGGATGGTATCAAAGAATGATTATGAGTTCTCATTGCCTACTATATCAATCCTCGACGATGCATCACTGAAAGAGCTGACGCATCTGGGTATCAGTGAGCTGATCTTATCTTCTCCATCATCAAACCAAAATGGAACGAAGCCCCTCAGGTTGAATATATTCATGACCAACCACCAGTACCCGGAGGGCGCAGCCGGTTTCTACGAAATTATACCTTCGAATTCACAAGATCATCGATAACGACTGATACCTGTGTGGCGTGATTATCTGGCATTCATAGACCATCGATCTACCCGAGGCATCTGTCTCATCGGGAGATCCATACAGGCCTACGAGATCGCGTGGGCCTAGTATGGCCGACAGCATGTATTGAACCTGCTATAATAAGCTCTAGCATGATAGGGGTACTAGGACCCTATCATTTACAGTCCCCATACGCTAGAGGATGAAACTCCAAGTCGTCAATTGAATCCGCACGAACGCCTCGGAGTCCGAAGCCAACATGATTGCTAGATGTGGGATCTCGATCATGATGCAATCGGTGGGAGCTGGCACAACAAAGAACCTTCAACGATTGTCTCGATTAGCGGGAAAAAAGGGGCAATGTTCGTGGATGTGCAGCCTCGGAAGACAGCAACGGTCACGCATCATGTGAACTTTAAAAATGCTGATTTCATGAGCGAAGTATACTGATCCTTGGGTAAAACCGCAGCCTCGCCAGCGACCTACTGATATACAAGTCAAGGACAGACCCTCACGACTCAGCAGCAAATTTTTGAATACTCGATCCACTTCCAGCCCTCGCTCCCCAAACCCCACCCCCCCCTACACAGCCTCCGCCATCTTCTCCAACAATCCCCGATTCCAAACCTTATAACAACAATCCTCCCCAAAATAAACAGCCCCCACCCCCCCCGCCACCATCGCCCCAATTAACCCCCCCACATCCGCCTCACCCGGCGTATCATAAACCTGCACCGCGCTCTTCCCCCTCACCCCCTCCGGAATCTCCCCCAGAACCCCCTCACCGAGATACTTCGCATAAGAATCCTCAAACTCCACGATCAAATCCGCATACGCGAACAACTGCATCGGCGCGCGATAGCCAGGATTGAACACCACCTTCGTCGCAGACCCCGGCATCGCAGAACGCGCATGTGCAGCCACGGTCTCATAATACGAGTAGACAGTACTCGACGTCTCGCTACTGACGTCGTCGAAGTAGATGCCGCCGATGGCGATGTTGGCGTCCGCGTAGCTAGCCCATTTGGCATAGGTGTCGATGTCCGCATTCACGGCCGCGATGTCGCGCGATGCGTGATAGGTTTCGACGTAGCCGACTGTGTGGACGTTGGGATAGCTGTTTAGGGCCGCGATGCCGGCGATGATGTTTTGGTCTGTGGGGAAGGAGGGGGTGCCGGGGCCGGTGTTGGGGTTTATAACCACTTCGAAGGTGACGGTTGGGTGGGCGGCGATGGTTGTCGTGACTGAGGTCCAGGCTGTGGCGTTGGGGCCGGGGTAGAGGTAGAGGGGGAGGAGGATGGTGAGGGGGGTGGAGGGGAGGGCGAGGAGGAGGGGTGTGAGGAGGGTAAGGGTAAGGGGTTTCATTATTGGACGGTGTGGTGTCGTGGTGATAATGGAACGAGTTGCGAATGTATGGGAATTAGGACCAGCCTGTGCGTGTAGAAGAATGGAAAGTCGTCTCGTTGATCTTCTACCAACCCGGGGAACGGTCGTCCTTTAAGGCTCTCCATCTCCCCCCCATGACACAACCTAAGATTCGAATGCCACCCCTGACACCTCCTCACCCCGGATTCCGAGCAAAACCATATTGAAGTCAAGCCGCAAAACACCAAGTCGCCAATCACAGCCGAGCGCGTATATCGACGGCACGTAGCGAAACCTTCAGACGGGCGAAATGCCAAGACGCTAGAGCCTTGAAACGGGACCGCTGTATCATTATCACCCTGAATTATAGGAGAGTCCCCGCTCAATTACCATTCCTCGAGTGGATGGAAGCTTTATTCTATCTTGCAAGAGACTATTTTTCTGGAATACGAAACCAGTCACACGGGGGCCCGACTCGTGCGTTTTGATGCAGGCAAGCTTATCGGCCCAACTAAGATTCGAAGCCTGTCCCCAGATCCTGCCTTCAAGGCTCGTGAAGTCGACAAGATATACTTGACGCTTCATTCTGAGGGTGGGAAAGCTGGCTTGGTGATACTGGTCCTGGCTAAGGCATCATGTGATGGGAAGACTGATTTTCCGTTTGCACTGTACTTTCTCTCCATGTATAGAGTACTGAAGGTCCAGGGGCAAGGTGAACATGATACCGATGATCACTACCCGTACAGATCTTTTCTTCGTACAGATCTCGTGGGAGCTTCGTGAGGTTGGATGATGATGATAGCTCACACTTACTGTTTTACACTGTCTTCCGCGAGGTTGGGATAGACATTTGGTACAATGGTAGCTTCATGCAACATCAGTTCCACTGATTCATCAATCTGCCAAAGTCATTGGGAGTCCCCATATAACATATGTGACCAACAACGGGTCATTTAGAGTGTATTACAATCGGGAGATACGGGATACGATTGCCCGCTCGTCGGCACGTAACTAATCGGTGTTATGAAAAGAAGTAATCAATTTTATTCTAGCAGATGATAGATGAGACCCGAGAGGTTGGATCTCGAGATGAGAATTCTTTTATAGGAGATGTGAACGTGAAATGGTGCATCCATGACTACTAACGCGTTTCAGAATTCAGTTTTGAGAGAAAGACTCATGGAAGTGTATTATCATGCATGTACTGCACGGCGAAGACATACACCTCATGGTGTTCTTGACCAAACGTCTCGTGCCGTCGAGCAGATGGTGACCACGAAGAACCCTGCTACAGAATATTAGGTACCTGTGTGAGTATGCTAGTAGCATTTAACGGCAAGCTGGTGCCTCTTATAGTCTACTGCGAAGCTCAGATGCGTATAGCCATACGCGATACAACATGATTGGAAAAGTTACGAATCAAGGCCTATAGGAGCGACAGCTCCTAGGGGTGGGGCGCCGATTAGGGGGAAAGAGGTCTGCCAAGGCGCGGAGGCTCGGCGTTAAAGTATTCTATCGGACATTACCAAGGACACCTGCCGATGGGAACAACAACGTCGCCGCAACAATTATAATAATCACTTGATGCGTGCCTCGACATGGGCAGCACTGCGGAGAGCATCTCGTCGTTCTCATCCCCAAGTTTGCCGCTTTGTTGCTGGCCGCCGATCTCCCCAACGACTCGGTTTCCACACCTCCCTCTCGACTCGACGTGATGATGATTCTACGCATGATTCGCCTCCCCCGGTCATTGAGGCGCCATACAACGGGTCGATAACAGAAGGCCTTCTACAGGCAGATAGTGGCGCCGACGGCGAACCCGAGAAGCCTTCCAGGCCAAAAGACAAAGGCAACTATGGCTCCGCGGCGCGCAGAGCTGGCAGGAACATCAAGAGGGTAAAAGAGCTGCCACCTGTACAAATCCCGTCATGGTTTCTAGACCGAAACGTGGTCTTGCGGGATCCTCAAATACACGTCCCTGAACCTGACGTCTCAAAATTAGTTTCGGTTACTGCTCAGGATGAAGAAATAGCCGATGCTGATGCGTTATATGTGGTGGATCGGAGCGCAAACAGCGGGGATTCGGGGGAACATCGACGAACCATTCCGCCTGAATCAGATAATGAGCCAAGAAGAGCGCCATACTACTTGGATTCAAAAAATTGGCGCGAGATAAATACAATTGCAAAGGCTGGCTTGCAAATACCTTCCTGGCAGCGCGCAGATTCCATCGCATCTCAGAAGGCTCATTTCGTTTTGTTTTGCCCAAAAGATGGCGCTTCAAGTTTTCTCGAACTCGTTGTACGTTCTATGGCTGGGGAAAATGATACTGACTTCCTCCGACTCGGTCCTCAGGATATTGCTGAGATTGGCGGCGACTATCTTGACGAATCTTCTGAATTTCGACCAAACACAATAAGCTCCTTAGGATACGATGCACCTTTGCTGACGGCCGCGCGCAACGCTCCACCATCAGAGGATCCTGCCGATGAGGAAGATTATGAGGAAGCTGATGAGGCGGAAAGGGCGCACAGCGGGTTGAAGCCAATACCATTTCAGCTTCCTGCTGGTGCAACTTTTGGAGGAGCAATCCATATTGGGAGCTTTGATCGCCTCCAAGACGTTTTCAAAAACCTGCTACCCGCCGGCGGCTCCCCACAAACACCCAAGCCATTAGTGGTGAAAACATCCCAACAACCACCCAAAGACATGACTCCCGAGCTCAAGATGGGACTCTTGGTAGAGACCTTGCTTAATACTCCGGATATCAAGAGGGTGGCGTCTACTGCCATGAAAGGAGCAGGAGTCGGCTCATCAACCTCTGGAACAACGACTGATGATATTGATATTGCAAGAGCTGGACAAGAAGAATCTTCAGAACCACTTCCATCGTTGGATAACGAGCGTGGATCTAAGGGCCTTATCGTATTGATCCACGATTATCCACAAATCAACAACACCGCGAGTGGTAGCAAGTTTCTCGACAAGCTTCACGAGGTCGTTGACGCACGACGGAAAGAGGGACAGCCATTACTAGTGATTGGGACTGCTTCAACAAAAGATCTGATGCCATTGCTTTCCAGATCTGTAGTCAAAGATCTACAAGATTATCCGAGCTTCGGGCCAATGCAGACGATCGTTACCCCAGTGATTGAGGGGCCTTCAGACCCCCCCTTGGATCGAGAACATAAGCTGAGAATAAAGCAAACGAATATACGCCATATCAGGGATATGCTTCGCAGGATAGCTCCAGAAAATTCGAGAGTCGCGCAGCTTGTCGCCGACTGGGCGCTGGATATAGACTCCAAAATTGGCTTTCTTTCAGGCTTGGATGAAACAGTCTGGCCATTGAGCCGCGTGCAGAGAGTCGCAACGACTGCCCTGGGAGTACTCGATGGATCAGAGGAAATGATAAGCAGACATGTCGAAGCAGCGTTAGAGCTCATTGAATCCAGTGACAATGCAAAGCTCGACTGGGTGCGAAAGGAGAAAGAGCAAAGGAAAAAGCAGCCCAGTGTCTTACCTGGCACAGGGGTAGATGAAGACTCTAAGGGGCGCATTCGGAAGCTACGTAAGACATGTAATGATTACGAGAGAAAGCTGCTGAATGGGGTTGTGCACCCTGAGGACATTCGAACCACTTTCGCAGATGTGCAAGCTCCGCCTACCACGATCGATGCATTGAAAACACTTACTAGCCTATCGCTCGTTCGACCAGACGCCTTTAAGTATGGGGTACTCGCGACTGACAAGATCCCCGGCCTGCTTCTCTATGGTCCACCAGGTAAGGGTTCTTCAGGCCGCCACGGTCTTTTCCGCGCCGAACGGTTCGTGACGTTAATTCACCGCTAGGGACTGGCAAGACCTTACTTGCAAGAGCTGTGGCAAAGGAAAGCGGAGCCACCGTGCTCGAAGTGAGCGGCTCGGGTAAGACACCGCCAACATTCTCTGCACGTTGACGCTAACAATGCGCAGATGTCTACGATATGTACGTCGGAGAGGGCGAAAAGAACGTCAAGGCGATCTTTTCCCTCGCCAAGAAGCTCACGCCATGCATCGTCTTCATCGACGAAGCAGACGCCATCCTCGGTGCTCGCAGCGGCGGTAGCAATCGCACCAGCCACCGCGAGCTCATCAACCAGTTCCTCCGTGAGTGGGACGGGATGACCGAGATGTCAGCCTTCATCATGGTAGCCACCAACCGGCCCTTTGACCTCGACGAAGCCTGTCTGCGGCGTCTACCTCGCCGCCTACTAGTAGATCTACCCGTAGAAAAAGACCGCGACGCCATCCTCAAAATCCACCTGAAAGACGAACTCCTCGATCCCGAGGTCTCCCTCCCAAAACTAGCGTCCGAAACCCCATTCTACTCCGGCAGCGACCTCAAAAACGTCGCCGTCGCCGCAGCGCTTGCATGCGTACGCGAAGAGTTCGAGACCGCGGCGGCCCATTCCAAAGATTCGACCGATGGCGCCAAATACCAATATGCGGAGAGGAGGACGCTGCACCCGCGGCATTTCACCAAGGCGTTGGAGGAGATAAGTGCTAGTATTAGCGAGGATATGGGATCTTTGTCTGCGATTAGGAAGTTCGATGAGAAGTATGGGGATCGTCGGGGCAGGAGGAAGAAGGGCGGGTATGGGTTTAAGACGGTGCCGGATGGCGAGAAGCAAGGTTCTGATGCTGCGAGGGTGCGGAATCAGAGTTAGCTTTTGCACGGGGATTTGGTTTATGGGCATAGATAGCGTAGATCAGTCTTCGTACCCTGCGGATAAGGGAGCATGGCTGGGTGTCAAGCTCAGCTACATTTGGAATTATCATGCATAGTAAGATGCCAAACCTTGTCCATGACGAAGAAGTAAAGAGTCTTTTCTATTCTATATCTATTTCTATATCTATTCTATATCTATCCAGTCCAGTCTAACCAAGAAGTGCCCCCTTCTAGAATGCCGCTGATAACGCTCACGAGAGATGAATTTAAGGGCCACCCATTAGTAATTACGCCCACCACTATGGCCAATCGCACCAATCCCAACTTGTAACTCCCCCCCCCCTCCCCCCCGGGGAGACAGCGTCACAGCGTAGTAGCATCCCCATCTCGCCACGCGATCCTGCCACTCTTTCCAAAGCTCGGGCTATGCAGCCTCCTTTTATACTCATCCCCGTAAACACCATCTCCCCTATAATCTTCCACTCCCCCCCCAACCAACCCCAATGCCCTCACCACCTCCCCTACCACCTCCCTCACCCCCTCCCTCTCCCTTCATCCCTCCCCCTACCCATCTCCCCACTCCTCCCCTCCTCAACCCCTATAACCCCCTCTCCCTCTCCCCCACAACCCCCCTCAACGCCTCCTCAATCTTCCCCATCTGCTCCCTCTCCAAATCCCTCGTCGACAGCCCCGCTTTCTGCCTGTACGCAATCTGCTGTTCCAAGCTCGCCTTCACTCCCTGCAAGGTGGCGATGCGCTGCTCTTCCATGTTGAGTTTTGGCGTTGAGAGGGCGGAGCGGAGGGTGGTGAGGAAGGTTGACAGTGGCGCGGATGGGGTGGTGGTGGACGGGGTTGAGGGGGTTGTGGTTGTGGTGGGAGGGGTGGGTTTGGGGTTGGGGAGGTAGGAGAATACCCAGGAGGGGGTGGGGGGGTCGGAGGGCATTGTTTGTGTGTGGTTTTAGGGGCGGGTTTCGATCGATGGGTTGCGGAATGAGTGTGGTGTAGACGAGGGAGTTGGAGTATTAGTGGTATCTATAGTAGCAGCATATGTGAACAAAGAAAAGAGACAACCGGAAAATTCTTTCGAGATGCGGTGTTGCACGATTAGTCAGCGAGAGCGGGCTCTTGGCGCGGATGTACTTGTCCGGGAAAACATAATCGGAGACCGAAATTGATGTGAATTGTAGCTCCAACTCTGAGCCTAGGCACAGCGAGTTCTGAGGTCTCTGCAATTGATGAGATATCCGGTGTTCATACAATATTCCTCATGAGTAGCATTCCAGGATAAGGGGCTGGCCGTACGCGCCAGTCTGATATATTGATTCTCGATGCATATGAAGAGTGTAGGTAATTCGATAAGCTAGGTTTGCTCGCTTGAAGATGGGTATCCTAGAGATCGTAGGCTGGCATATTTTTCATCCCTTGGGACCATCACTCAATTGCTTCTCTCAAACGTACAAGGCTCTTTGAATGCAACATATGCCGATGTGTAGGCTAGAATATTTCCGAGCATGACTTGTTTCATGATGAAAAGTCCCTTTCTCAAAATCAACAGGCCAGACGAACCTCGACTCACGAAGTTTTGCTTATATTGCGTGGGTAAGTGGGCGACGGGGGTGAACGGTCTCGGCATAGGAGGAGCTCAGGCTGGTCCTCGATATAAGTACTCTACTCGCTAACAGAAGTCGTTTGAGCGAGCTGTGTATCCGCTTTTTTTTTCCCTTGGTGGCGATGGTGCTATATTATCTATACATCAGACGAGGAACCGGCCTCTTGTCAGATTAGGTCCTTTGGTTTCATCTTTCGAACATGCGGTCAGTTTCGGAAAACTTGAACGTCGTGGCTGAGCAACGTACTTACTCCCGGGCTGTTGATCAAGGCTTCTCTCCACCAAAGACGAAAAGTTTAGTCACACAAGAATGAGCGTTCTTAGCTCCGCTGAGGCGAAATATAATTGCCGACCCGCCGATAAGTCCAGATCGTCTCTGTTCCTTCTTCATGGCCGCCATCACCTACTTTGTCCTCCTGCATCAAACCTCGCATCAGTAGCAGCATCGACGATTTTCCTATCTGGAGGCAGTACATGCTTTCATATCACTATCCGAAATATTCCGCCGTGGGTCGTTCCCATCTTCAGGGAAGAGATAGTCCAATTGACCAATGATCTCTTGCTTGTGGGGCTCAGACACTACTATCCGGCCAGTTTTCAGCTCCCTACTGTGTACCCACTCAGCAATGCAGCTCGAGAAATCGAATGTGTCATTCTGGCCGTTCTTGACGTGAAGGACCTCCCAGTCTTTCCTCGCTGATCCTTCTTGAAGTAAACGCCGGAAAGGACCGCGAACTTTGACAGACTTCACCAAGGCGCCTCTCTTCACAACGTCTAGAGGCTTGTCCTGCTGGTCTTGCTTTCCCAGATTCAGCTTCTCCAGTAATTCGAATTCGTCGATAGGCTCGAAGATAGGTTGAGTGATGATATCGGAGCACAGAGGAACGGAAGCCGAAGACCATCTTGGCGCGATTGACCACTGATTGTACGATGGAGGCTTTGCGATTCCAATTGACCAAGCCAAGTCTTGAGCAAATGTTTGTCGCCACCGGCCTGCAACGTATTCTTCTCTTTCGACCAATCCTCCAATCTCAAACAGACTGATGTATCGTACAGCCAAGCCAGAGAATGCCGGAAAACTGTCCGTACTTCGGAACAAGTCTCGCTTTGCGTAGGCTCTCACTAATTCTAGCCACTGATCATGCAGACCTCTTATGTCTTGATTGCGACGGATCGCCAGAAAAGCTTGGGGATTTCGCATCCATTCGAAAGTATCTGGACCTTCCTGGAATCGCTCTGGGCTGTAGTGGCCCATCTCCGTATGCTGACAATGGAAACATGACTAATACATCCGTTGGCTAGATACGTATAACAACATCCTGCGTGATAGGCGCTCCTCCTGGAGCGTCCAAGCCCGAGTGAATAGAGGAGACTGCAGTCTGATCTCGTTCAGACGCACATCCAAGTTCGACGGCCATTGGCCCGAATACAATCGCCATGCCTACCTCGTAGCCAGAAGGCCGTCCGTGGTCATCTCGCTAGAACAGATTGCCAATGTTACGTAAGCGTTGTCATAGACTTCGTGCATCTTTGACGCTTCATCGTTCCAGTCTGCACCTGGAAGAATGCACATTGCATCGATCCAGATGTAACGTATACCGAGATCCCATGTCAGCTTGATCACATCTCTGATTGTGTGCGGCAATTGTGATGTCGAAAATAACTTCCGACGCTGTTCAAGGTTTCCCCCACCCTTTTCAATGATATTTCCATTGTCATCCTTGAGGTCTCGTGTCGTCCTGTGGGATTCCACTTTAGCCTTTCCGGATTTCGAGTTGGCGAGGTGGTCCCCCCAGCTATAGCTCAAAGCAGCGTAGGGAACCAAGGCTACATTCGAAGTCTCCACCAATCTGAGATCTCCAGCTCTAGATACGATCTCGATAAGATTAGATGGATTGCACCGAGACCAGCTTAGATTCTTGCACTCTGTATGGCTTCCTTTTGGGTCATAACAGTGTTGTAACCATCGCTTAGCCTCTATGATGGCAATTTCCTCAAATCTACCATCGAGGTTGACAGGTCGTTTGCCCTGCTCAGATGTACACAACACCATTGCAGTCTTTCGATCTTGAGGGGGATCACCTATCCCTATCTCCAGTAGCGTTTGATCTGGGTGGGGATTTGAGCCTCTGGGCTGTGTAGGTCCCAATCTAGCCCATACTCGATCTTGTAGATGGGGACGTCCGAGCCAGTCGGCTTCTTGCTTTGTAACCTGACGCAACCAAAGCGCTCTTTGAAAGACTCGACATGTCGCACAGCCTCTTTTGGCGCAATTTTCGAGCTCAAAAAAGCTATTGTGAAACGTACATATCACGGTACATTGAGTGCTTGTTGTATTACTGTCAAGGTGATGCCTCTTCCTGAACATTGTTCCGATGACTTGACAACCGTAACATTCATATTCATGATCGAAGTTCGTTGCCAATCTGCAAAAGTTTGGCATGATCCAGCTTTGATGGCGACGTAAAGATAGTATCAGATAAGGCACTGAATTAACTTCGAGGTGTGGTAGACTTACTACAAGAGACAATGGGACCTCAGAGGAAGTCTAAAGGGCAGATGTATTGCGTCATGAGCTGGACTTGAGTGCGATATGGCTTGGCCATGCAGTGGATCTTGCAAGAGCTATTCGGGGACCGTCTATCGAGGTGACACATATTCTTGATAAGCTAGTGGGAGTGTTGAGGGCATGCGGGAGATATGATGATGCTGAGGTGACGATAGAACGTTACGCCCACTAATTCTGGTGACAGGACATCAACGTCAGTACTAATCTATGAGGAATATCATCAACAACAGCCCTTCTCATAATCCTCAACGACTCCATTGGGGTAAGGCTGTCAACAATTAATCACGAATCTCGAACACTGTTGAAGTAAGAAATGGCCCTAATCAATCTTCCTCCGTGGACGGTCCGACAGAATATCTACAACATAACGGGATGATTGCCATTCACATCGATAACCAAACTTTCTAGCGATTTCGTTGTCGATAATATACCTTTACCCCTTCTTATCCCGCATAATTGCTACGAACATCTCCCTAGATGCCCAAGAGGAATGCTTCAACGACGGGACGACCTCTACCAGCAGTGGCATCACAGAATTCAGCTCGGTGGCAAGATAATCAAGGAAGATTACGATTGATGGAGGCAATCGATGCACCTCAAACCTAGACCTAAGTATATTGGTAGCCACACTCGCAGTATCTTATGGACAGCTTCCCGGCAGGGGCATGAGTCCACCATTCATGGTATAGCATTCTCAAGCTAGTGGAAGACCTGGCTCTATCTAGTCTCTATGCGTCTATTTTCGTACCATTGGCGACGGCTGTATTTGCTACCTAGAATAGAGATGGTATCTTTTCACGACGCTGTTGTGGCATAGTACTAAAGAGATTGATGAAGTTAGCGCGCCGCCTATTCGAGCAGAATTGTGGAGTGGGTGTCGAACAATAAGATTTGGTGCTTCGTTGATCTTGAAAGTCTTCTCTTGGAGAAGCTGCTGTTGTACATATTGCGGGCAAAGCGAGTGCTTCGGCTATGGGGATTTAGCTGTATGTAGTCGTAAGGGAGAAACAAAGTTTGCCGGTGCACATTACGCGGGATCGGCCCGCTCCGGGCATGCTAAGGTTAGCTTCTACCGAGGTACTGGACCGACGGTAGAATATGTGGTACGTTAGTACAGTCATTAATACAAAGTGTCGTCCAGAATCCAATAACCCGTAATGATACGACGCTACTGTTGTGTATATACATATCAAGTCCATATCAACAACCCATCGATAGTTCTACCAATCCACCAGCGCCATATTCCGTCATCCTGGCCGATAAATGCCAGACCCCTCCGCTGACTTCCCCTCCCTATCCGCGACGTGTCCCACAAACGATGACGGCTCTCCTACGAAAGCGGCACTCAATGGCAACCACAATGCCACCAAGCCCCATATCAGCTTTTCAGAAGCCCAGATTCGGCCCACAAATAAGACCCTCTCCCTCAAGTCCCGCGAAGCAGCCGTGCGGGCCGTCAAGAAAGAGATAGCAGAGAAGGTACGGGAAGATTGGACCTGGCCACCTACACCTCCTCAAATACAATCACAACCGTATGAGACAGAAGCTATCACAGAATGGCGTGAGCGGGACTCCGACTCTGAATACTCGCCACCATCACCAATCTCAAACGCAGACCCATACCGTTTCGACAGTCCAGACTCAGTCGCCCAACCCGCCCTTTCGAAAAAGCGAAGAAGACAGCAGAGATTACACGAAGAGATGCAATGGAACGACGGTCTCCGCACTTTCGTCGAGCGAAGAGATGTCTGGGCCGGAGCGAACGCACAACCATCACGACAACCTCACACCCCACCAGCACCCAAACCACCCCCCTCTCCATCCCCCCATCCCACCACCACAACCACCACCACCACAACCACCACCACCACACTCATCCCCCTCCCTCCCCCCCTCCTCCCCCCCACAAACCCCCTCCGCGCAACCATAACACCCCAAACCCACCCCCAAATCTACGATAAGATCATCCTCCGCGGCCAAACCCCCAGCATACCCATCAACCTCCGCGACGTCGTACATGCGCTCGTGGCTGGGTGGAAGAAGGATGGGGAATGGCCGCCGAGAGCGGAGGCGGAGAGGGTGGGGGATGGGGATGGGGGTGCGAGGCGGGGGGTGAGGAGGGTGAGGAGGGTGTTGGGGTTGGGGAGGGGGAGGGGGGTGGATGGGAAGGGTGTGGGGGAGGAGTGAGGGGAAAGAGGGGTGGGCTTAATCGGGAGAGGGGGATTTGGTGGGGGTGTATATTTGCATGGTACGGTACGGTTTGGCTTTTTTTTCATTGGAGCATTCACATAGCGGGTCCGGTATCACAAGCGTCTGGGTTCGGTGGGTTGCGGACGCATTGGTCGGCGTTTTAATGATAAGACGAGGTCAAGGAAATCATGCATAGCAATTGGAAACAGTAGAATAGGGTGGGTTATCCGTTTTCAAGTTGGTTCTCTGGTCCAACCTATGTTATGTTGTATTGGATCAATGGATGAATGGATGCTGTGTAAGCCGCCAAACCACCCCGTCCCCATCCATCATCTACCTAAATCAAACGCGCATCATCGTCAATTCCGCAACACGCGATTGATCCGCTCATCTCGATATCCAGCCCCAACGCCACATGCATAATGCTTGCTCAGAGCCCCCAGCCGCAGATAACCGAATCCCAGCACTTGCCTCCATCAAATCTCCGTTTCTCCACCCCTCTCATATACTATTCTTCCTCTTCTGATGTGGACTCGCCAGCCAAGTGTACAATATTCTTCTTCTCATCCTCATCCTCGGTCTCGGTCTCATCCTTAACTTTGACCACAGTCTCCCTTTTTACGACTTTTGTTTTCTTCTTCGCTTGCTCCTTGACTCTTTGGTTCTTGGGTGGTAGAGGCCGCTTCCTCGACGGCGCTACAGCTGATGGTATGCGTTGATCTGCTGGCGTTTTGGCGGATACTGCGGCTGCAGATTTATGTGATGCGGTTTCTGGTGCTGCAGGCTTGGTTGTTGCGTTGGTGTTTGTGGCGTTGGATGGGGCGGGTTGGGTCGATGGTGGAGGTTGGGTTGGGGTGGGTGTTGGTGGAATGGTTGGTGTTAGCGTAGGTATTGCATGTGTATCCGATGCAGGGGGGAGGGTGCTCGCTGCAGTGGCGCTGGCTGTGCTGGGTGTCATTTGACTGGTTGCCGTTGGAGCGACCTTGTCTTGAGCAACTGCACGCTTTGTCCTCGGCTGTCTTGGCTTGATTGGAGGTTTGGCCTTTGAAGGTATGTTTGATTTGGGTTTGGGTTTGGCGGGTGCGGGTTTTGTCACATTACCCTTCAACGGTGCCTTGATCTTCGCTGCGGCTTTCATGGCCTCATTTTCTTTCCGGACTTCGTACGCATCCTGCACGGATTTCAATCTCTGATTCAAGAGTCTCATGTCCAGGTCCCACGTGCTCTTCGCTCCTACAGTCACGCCTTCGAGGCCTCCTAGATCGGCATATTGCCATGCCTTTCGGATCACCTGTCCTTGACCGCCTAGGCAGGCGATGATACCTCCTTGGTCGTCATTCACGGTGTCCACGACCTCGATGGCGTGGTGAAGGCGTGAAACATCGTAGTCGTATGTCCAGAATTTGCCACTTCCTTCTTTCTTCAGATACTGTCCTACTTTAGCGTTGGTCCGTAGCGACGTCGGCTTTAGTTCGTAGCCAAAGCCAGGAGCTGTGCGATAGATTGCTAAGCCGCCTTTGTGCTTCAGCTGATCACAATATTGCACTGGATCGGCCGACCAGATCCGGAAGAGCCAGGCGGTGCAAGCATCGTTCCAGTCAAATGCTGCTGCAATGGCGAGGTGAAGTTCTGTAAAAGTGAGGTCAATCGGGATGCTGATGAGTCGAGTCACAGTCGGATCTATCGTCTTGATAAGTGTGATCTTGAGCAGAAAATTCGATCGTTGAGCTATTTTTGGTGGCATATTGTGTACGAGTCTCTAAGGCTGGTGACAATCTGCGGTGAGCTGAGGTGGAGCTTGATATGATGCTGGTAGTAGATCAATCGTAAATCGTTGATATGGATGAAGGAGTGTACTGCGTAAAGTGAGGTCCAGTGTGAGTTTATCTGGAAGTAGGGCGGTGAGTAGCATCACTAGATCATTCAGCGATTTTCAAGCTGCATGAATTCCATCATTGAAAACGCATTCACCGGTACAGTACACTACATCTTGGACAGGTCCAGTAAATCAATCGAACTTACCAAATTCGTAACTATAGGAGCTTCAGTACTTTATTTCCATGAGATCATCCCATTACCTGTCACTCTGGTAAGACCGATTCAATACTTGATGACGCTGGAGGCAGTGACGCAGGAGGACGGTGCAATTGTCTACCTCAGTCATGGTATCGAGTCGTTCCCAGCTCGGATCCGAGTAGAGCCGGCAGAGCAGGATTACCCTTGCCGTTGGGGTGTGAGGCCGTTCTAGAGGCCTTGATATGGGCTGATCTAGGTGATAATAGGAGATTTCAAGGCATGACAGGAATTTCCTCTGCCTACTCCAGAATTCACAACCGTCAGCACACGAGCCCTCACGAAGCCAGGAAAGCCGATGATGGTCGCCTGATGAGCACCTGGTCTAAAAAGTCGAGAGTATTGGTCGGAAGCTAGGTAACGTGCGTATAATAATCGGTTAAGAACCATACAACGCCACGCGTATCGGATCGCAATATTGTTTCTGGTTGAACAATCAGAGCGGAGACATGGAGTACCATATAGTAGATCAGCGAGAGATGTATGTTGTTGTGATGCAATCCACTTTAAGGAAATTTGAATGCGTGGTGGCCTACTGTGGAGACGTAAGATCAAATAGCGCTATTTAGAGAAGAGATTTCTACTGACTCTTATTTAGAAGCTTCCATCGTCACTCGCTATTCTCTGGGAGCGGAAGTATCGTGATTGAAAAAGGTTTGCGGATGGCTAATAAATCATGCTGATGGGTACGTACCGCCATTCAGGCTGTATTCCGAAGCGTCAGAGATTGGAGAGAAGGACAGAATGCGTACTTCCATGGGCAGCTGCTAAAAGGGAGCGAAATGATTCGGCGACGAATCCCATCCATTGGACTGATAGCAATCTCTCCTGCCCGATAAGTAGTGCCTTCAATAAGGTTCGTATTGCAGCTCTTCGCGATGAGTCCTTGGATGCCGAAGCAAGTGATCCTAAGAGTGCATATCGGACTAGAATTTCATCCACTAGCGAGGAACGAGGAGCGAATCTCATGCTCATCGAAACCAACCCAAGATTTGCACTATCTAATTTGCTGGTACCGTCTCTTTCAAAGCTTGCCATCTGCCACTTCTTAGAGGATCCAATTCCAGGAGCTTGTCCACCCAAAAAATGGTCTTCTCAGTCGGCGCGTACGGGTAGTGCTTCAATCTTTCCCAAAGAACACTGAGGTTTATGAGAGCTTGGTAAACCCATTTGCAATCCTCGGCGCTGTCCAGCATCTCCTCGACTCTCTGTATTTCTTGGGTCAGGTATTCTATCCTCTCATCTTCGGAAAGTTGGGGTACTGCCGAAATCATCGTGTACTTGGGGTCAAAAGTGCACATCAGGGATTGGTGGTAGAACCATAGTGATTGGTCATTGGAGTCAGTCCACAGTGCTCTTTGGATTAGCTCAAGCTCTTCTTAACGATCAGCACCAAGAGTCCCTCCAAATCACGATAAGGCTTACCTTCGTCTAAGAATTTACGCCTATCTTTATGATTCGCCTGTCTCTGATCCATAAGCCGTGGAATCATCTTACTACGGTTGTGCCAAGCTGAGAAATTCGATAAATTTGAGTTGATCATCTTAGTCGTGTAGTCAAATTCCTCTTCAACCATACTGCTCGTAGCATTATCTGGAGACAGCTTTTGGCTTTCTAGAGCCGCAACTACAGTCCTTCGATAGCCCCAGCCAAGGAAATTTCTGCTATCCAGACTTAGCATCTTACTGGCTAGTGTAAGTTCCTGTTGCCATATTTTTCGCGCTTCAGACGCCGGTAGATACTCTGTGGCCTCTCCCAAAAGCCAGAGCCGGTATTTCCAGATCCAATAGCATTTTGGGAATTTGCGCAGGAGGGGCAGGAGGAAAGCGAGGTCGTCCGCGATACGTGTGATTAAGAGATCATCAGTTGCAACGCAGTCATGACGTTGCTCGAGTTTATCAAGTAAAAGGTGTCGCATGATGAGGCGACGATAGTTCCATACGGTATAGTACTCGGGATTCCATGTCAGGAGCTTTGACGTCAGATCCAGAGTCTCTACGCTGTATCGATGCTCCTGGACCTGCCTTTACGTTAGTGGTAACGTTTACTGTAGCGATGATCCATGTACCCGAGCATTGACGGAATCTACGAGCTTTTCGTAATCATTGATTTTTTGTCTTTCTCTGCTACGGTCCTGGCGTGACGTGGGCCGTTCGCCGCTGCTTCTCCGAATCCCGTGCTTCAGATGTGTCAATCAGCAGCCCCAGTACTTTATCATCACAGTGTACATACGCTCATGATTACTGGTGTCTTTCGCGATGAGGCTGTTCAATGTAAACCACGACACTTGATGCAAGCTCATGATAGTCTGTAGTACCACAGTACTAGGTTAGTCCTTGGCGAAAGTAATTGTCCTTCACGCAAGGTCTTGGCATCCGTCCTGTGTTCCTTCTCACCTTCTCCACCACTTATCCTCACCCAGGACGACAAACATCAGCTTCGTCCGAGGGGCTGCTCCACGCATTGCTAACATGCATCATAGGTATCCATAGCTGCTGATGTCGCTGGCATTATCTATTCACTCGTTCAAATCGTTCACTATCATTACGTTCTTTTCGTTCGCTTCCTCACTGCAATGCCCCGTTTTCTGTCTGCCTCGGTAGACGACGGTGCCCCCAATCCCCCGCACGGATTTGATTTTGGAGCAGCCAGTCAGTCTCGACTGTCTCATGCTGTATCGGCCATTGAACTTCGAGGTTCACCGCCACCTGAATATACTACATCAATAGCACGCAAGCGGAAGGGACTTCAAAAGCCTCGTCGTGCTGCATCTTCTGTTCCGCTCAGCGATATCAGTCACAATCCTCGCAGTTCCCTCCCAAGGTCCAGTTCCACCTTTGAGAACGGAACGTCTTCGTTTTCGCGTGCGTCCGAATGCAATGAGTCCATCCTTGTGACATCATCCTCTGGAGCGATCAGCGTAGGAGACGCTTATCCTACACCGCCTGCCTCTGAAAGAGGAGAGTCCCCACACGCAATCGATCCAGAGAGCAATGTCTCGAAGGCCATTGATGCTTTTCCTTTTCCTCTCAATCCTGTACCGCTTCCTGCACTCAAGTTCTCCACGAGTACTAACCATGAGGTGCCTCGTACAACAAGTCGCCGATGGGCCAGTGCTGGGACTCTACCTTCAACGCCTTCACCGTCTTCGTCTCCAGATCGTTACATTTCTAACAGAAACCGGCCTCAGGAACCTTCGAAGACCTACCGCTTAAGTAAATCACCCCACCAGCTTTCTGTCTCGGAGAAATTGCTACGTCATGTCGCAGCATCTCCAGATCCTTTCGGTCCTCTCATCCTGCCGCGTATCAGGACTGGACTGATTGCTACACCCAATGTACCTACTCCCGCTGTTCGCCCTCGGCCATCCCGACCCATCGGAACCACCAACGTGACCACTGTTCCTGGGGATCCGTTCACGCTTCAAGGCAGGCTGCCTAGCGCGGGCGCAGTCTGGAATATAGGGGGGACTGCTCTAAATCAGCATTCGGGTCCAATTCGCAGTGTGTCCAATGGACGTGGAGGATTTATCAGCGGTGGCTCCAATGCACCAATGTATATATCCCATTTCTTCGACAACGATACGTCGGATCAGGATCTGGACCGAATGGAAGCTAGGCTCGCCGCTGCCTTAGACATTGACCAGACATCTAAAGTGTTGGACATTTCACGGTCATCTCCATCGCCAAGGAGTGTCAGCGCCTGTAGCATCGGGGTCAAACGCAAGCGCCAGGTTGTAGAACCCCGGACTCGATGGAGATATGGAAATTGGGTACAAGAAGGCTCGAGTTCTCGTGAGTACCCTCGAACCTGGAGGTCATGAAGTCAAATATGCGCATTTCTTCTCGCACGATCTCGACGATCCGGCTGACATTCCTCTGATGAAGCCGCGAAGAAGAACCGCAAAACTGAGTCCAGGGTAGTTCCAACGACTCCTTTTAGATATGTGCTTACTTCCAAATAGTCTCCGCTTTTGACTGACTTCACTGTACAGTGCTGGATGCGCCAAGTCTTCGAGACGACTACTACTGCTCGGTCCTGGCTTACTGTCATAGTGCTCAAGTCCTAGCGGTTGGTCTCGCTAACCGAGTATACCTGTGGTCAGAGGCATATGGCGTCAGATATCCGCCTGATGATCAAAGCGCTCGGCACTCAACTTACGTCACATCAGTGTCATTTTCGTCGAGTGAAGGCGGTCACAGCATTCTTGCGATTGGGCGAAGTTCAGGGCAGATCAGTCTCTGGAGTCTTGATGATCCCGAGGATATCAGATTTCAGTCCCAGCAACCTTGCGCTATAGCATGTGTGGCCTTCAAGCCTGTGACGACCCGCAGGCCATCTGAAAGGCTTGGCTGCATGATTCCAACCGAAGAGCTTCTGGTTGGTGACGAAGTTGGTCACGTCTACTATTATTCGATTGAATGGATGAGTAAACAACAAGTCGATATACATGGGTGGACTGGTGCTATGACGTTGTTAGCTAAGATAACCGTCCATGTTCAACAGGTTTGCGGGCTGGCTTGGTCGGCTGATGGAGACTACTTCGCTACAGGCGCCAACGATAATGCCTGCTGTTTGTTCGAGGTCAGGAGTATTCTTACTCCACCAGATACTCCCCAAGATATTAGCGCTATTCATAGGAGTCCATTGCAAACGCTTCTTGGTGGTTTTGGAATGCCGAATTTTATTGCGAGAGCACACACCCATTCGGAGATCATGGGCATCTTGGCCAATGGAGTCCATACCGCCCGCAGCCGAGTGATTCCACGACAGCATGGCTCCTTGCTCATCGGTGAAGGTAGCCAGAAGCACAAGTGGATTCACAGCGCAGCTATCAAAGCGGTAGCTTTCTGTCCCTGGCAACGTGGTTTGATTGCAACAGGGGGCGGCTCCAACGACCGGGCGATCCATTTCTACCATACTTTCTCCGGTGCCTGTCTTGCGACCATTAGTGTCCATGCTCAGGTCACGGCTTTGATCTGGTCCACCACACGTCGAGAGATTGCGGCCACATTTGGCTACGCCCAGCCTGACCATCCATATCGTGTTGCCGTCTTCTCCTGGCCCGATTGCAGACAGATCGTGGCAATACCATGGGGCAACGACCTTCGCGCTCTCTACGCCATATCGTACCCAGGCGGACCCGGGGAGACCACAAGCATGGGTCAGACATGGTACTCGCGGACGAAAGAAGAAGGCTGTATCGTTGTCGCTTGCTCAGATGAGTCGGTCAAGTTTCATGAGGTGTGGAGTGGAGCTAGCAGGTCCACTGGAAGTCATTTGGGATTATTGGGGGGAAGTGATATCCTGGAGAGTTTGGAAGGAATTGATAAAGAAGGCACAGAAGTAATTCGGTAACTTTCGATCAGAGGCTTCGTCGATTACTCGTATTATTAGCGCGGCGTTGGGCTGTTTTATTATTACACGCAGCATCATGGCGGATTGGAGCATCGTTACACACTACAGTGAGTAGAGTCCCCCTGGGCTATAGCAGACGCATTGCATGTGATAGCTCATCAGCAAATTTAAACGACCTTCCACACCCATCACTACAGATCAGTATACACGAAACCAAGCAGTCGCAAATACAACTTTCCCTTCACGTTTTTCCCCCGAACCTACAATACGCTCCTGAGCACCGATGTGTCCTCTCACAGCGCAGAATCCGTATACGTCGTGTGCCCTACAGAATTGCAACAGCATTCATAAGACCAAGAATTCGCAATACATGCCAAACCAGATCTGAAGAACAACATGCGAATACCCAACCCATCTACCTACATCTATCCTCTCCAACCTAAACTACAGCCTATATTCCCCTCCCCACCCCCCCTCTCTTCACCAACCAAGCGTCCCATACTCCGTCTTCACCTCCTCGCTTCCCCCCAACCCTTCTCCCAATTCCCCATCCCCATCCCCATCCCCATCTCCAGCCTCCGCAGCTTTCTGAGGAAAAAGTCCCCATTCATCGACCAATCCCTCATACTCATCAACCGTGATCCTTTTCTGAGAGGTGACGTCAGGATAGGGACGTAGTTTCGTGCGTTCGGATTGTGGGGGTGGGGAAGAGGGGCAACGGCGTGGGTTTGCGCGGTAGAGGGTTAGGATGAGGATGAGGAGGGTGGTGAGGAGGAAGAAGAGGAGGGTGGTGGTGGTGGTGATGGTGGTGATGGGGGGGTTTGAGGGGGGAGGGGTGGCGATGGGGTGAAAGGTTGGGGGCATGGTTGGGGGCATGGTTGGTGGGGGTTGGTGGTGGTTGGTGGGGGGTGTGGTTGTGGTTGTGGTTGTGGTTGTGGTTGTGGTTGTGGTATGGGAGAGGTGGGGTTGTAATGGGTGGTTTGGTGGAGGGAGGGTGGGTTTTTGGAAAGGGAAATGGAGATGGATGAAAGATGAAGGGAAAGCAAGGGAGAGAAGGGAGATTAACAATGGTGGTGAAGAGAGCTTTGAGCCGTTGGTATGTACCTGCTCCACTCGTATGATATGAGGATAAGGCGTTGCCAATGCCAAGGGTTGGGGCTCAACAATGTTGAGATGTGGATGATAAAGTTTTTTTTCTGTGGATTTGGACTTTGAGAACAAGAACCGGCGTTTCTTCCGACCGGTCGTGGAAGAATAATGAGTTAGCTGGGAGAGTGGTTTGAACACTTGAAGATTATTGTTTTGAGGGTTAGTTGCATACTCAGAATGGACTCTCCGGCAAGAATAGTGAGGATGGGACTTTCCAATATTTTGTTAAGCGCTGATCTTGCGTGGTTCAAGCGTGTTTCCGCCACTTTGTGTAATGATATATTTATATACCGAGAGTTAAATGTTCGCTTAATTGGGAGCATGCGGTGCTCGCTGATGGAGGGATTGTTAATCTGAAGCGCGGGTGCTTTAGGACAGCATCATCTTGTAGCTGTGGGCGATTTTGTCAAAGCGGAGCCGGATCCATAGTCCGAAGTGACCAGTCGGTCCTCTAGCATCGGCACTTTCTCATCCATCCCTTGGCCTTCCTCGATAGAGCCTGGTTCTTCCTGATAGTCCTTTCCGTCTGTAATTCCATGGTCAAATCCGGGAAATGAATCTCCTTTATCCTCTTCCGCGTCGTTTTCCTCGTCGCTGTATTGATCATCCCAGGGGTAGCATCCCTGTCGTATTCTTTCTTCTTCGGGTCGGCGACATGGATCGCCGCTCCGTTGACGGGGTGCTATGCATTTATAGAGCATGTAAAAGAGGGCGCAAGCGATGAGAAGCATGTAGATACGCACAAGCGTGGCGATGAGGTCTCCAGCACTTTCGTTGTTGCCGGACTTCATGTTGGGTGATTGGAATTCTTGGTGATGAAGGGGAGGGAGGAAAGTTCGCAGAAAGAGGAAATTGGAGCATTTTGAGAATCGAGATTGTGCAAAAGCAAAAGCAAGAGCTTTTCAGCCGTTAGTATGATGAGGTTTTTATGGTACCCTTCAGCGTTGTGGACTTGGGGGGTAGCGTATCAAACAACGCAGCCAGATCAGAGATGGATGCCACTGAACATGGATATACCTGGTCTGAATGGTGACCGGTCTGCCCATCTGCGTAGCATAATACGTACAGCATATGGTGCTCGAAAGGTCTGAAGATTAGATACAGCGCCAAAGCAATGAGACGGATCAGGAGAAGATTAAAGCGCACTCCTCTGAAATGCAAAAGGGTTCCTGACACCGTTCCCCCACGACAAGAATCAACAAATATAGTCGCTATACCTATTAGACAAGGAAGTATCATGTCGCGGAGCCTTACCTTGCATTTTGGCAGTCAGCCTTATTGATTTATATGACGCTAAGATATATATAGTTAGCGCTCCCGCTGCTAGCTCGCACACGAATCCGCGTAGGCGAAAATCTATCGAGCCCAACCTCAATCCACATCCCAATTTCGACGGACAGCACCCCCCACCGTCGCCATGAAGCTCAACATCTCCTACCCAGCCAACGGCACGCAAAAGCTCGTCGAAATTGAAGATGAGCGCAAACTGCGCGCCTTCATGGACAAGCGCATGGGCGCCGAAGTCCCCGCCGACGCCCTCGGCAACGAATTCAAAGGCTACGTCTTCAAGATCACCGGTGGCAACGACAAGCAAGGTTTTCCCATGAAGCAAGGCATTATGCACCCCACCCGTGTCCGCTTGTTGCTGTCGGCGGGACACAGCTGTTATCGTCCGCGGAGGACGGGGGAGAGGAAGAGGAAGAGTGTGAGGGGGTGCATTGTGGCGATGGATTTGGCGGTGCTGGCGTTGTCGATTGTGAAGCAGGGTGATGAGGAGCTGCCGGGTTTGACGGATCAGGTGCATCCGAAGCGGTTGGGACCGAAGCGGGCGACGAAGATTAGGAAGTTCTTTGGGTTGACGAAGGATGATGATGTGAGTAGCTGTTGAGGCCGGTTGAGAATTGCGTGGGTCTTGAGGAGAGGTCACTGATTGGTGTGGATGTGCGACAGGTCCGGAAATTCGTCATTCGTCGTGAAGTGCAGCCGAAGGGCGAAGGGAAGAAACCATACACCAAGGCTCCTCGCATCCAGCGTCTGGTCACCCCTCAGCGCCTCCAGCACAAGCGCCACCGCATGGCACTCAAGCGTCGTCAAGCCGAGGCTTCCAAAGATGCTGCTGTATGTCTAGACCTATACCTATCCCCACTACGTATTACGAAGACTGATGTTGGGGGTTTACAGAATGAATATGCGTCTATCCTTGCCAAGCGTGTCAATGAAGAGAAGGCAAAGAAGACCGAGCTGAGGAGTAAGCTAAATCTGGTGCACTTTGTTGATGTGATGATGGCTAACACACATACAGAGCGTCGTGCGTCATCGATGAGGAAGTAGAAGGTGGAATGCATACCAGGGAACGAACAGAGGTCATATTAGAGGCGACATGGTTCGTGGTTACTGTCTGTGCCTAGTAGGAGGTAATGAAGGCGGCTCAGCATACGCGTGCGTTGATATAGCTGGTACCTGTATTACAGACCCGATACAATCGCAATCAACAATCCATGTTTGTTCAATACTTGATATAAGTTGAAGGAGCTGGACACATATTGATTGGAGGTTCTGCAGCAGAAGTACGTTGATTTGAGGTTGACTAGAAAGGCGTCGGTCACTATCTTTATGCGGATACTAGACTCCATCATCAAATTTTCGAGTTTTTGTTCCCACCGATCGACCAATAACACCGTCTCTATGGTAGTCACCGTTGTTACTCCAACGTTGCAATCCAAGGCTCCCTAACCTGGCACCGCCTCCCCACTTATCCAATACTCTGCACTACCCTATAGCTCCCTCTCATCATGACCTACGGAGCATGGCTAAACAAAAAAGACACACTCTCCCCATTATGCGTCCTCCTACAGGCCTCTAAAAACCCCCCATCAGCATTCCCCAAACCCCATACCATCCTCAAGGAAAAAAAGAAAACCGACTCACCAGCCAAAGTCGGACTAATATCCACAACCTCAATCTTCTCGCAAAACTTCGCACTCCCCTGCAACGGTACCGTATTCGTAACCACAACTTTACTCAACGCCTTGCAGTTCTCCAGTTTTGAGATCGCGTCGCCACTCAATATGCCATGCGTGACGATGCTGAAGACTTCGGCCGCGCCGCCTGCCACGAGTTCTTCGGCAGCGGTGCACAGGGTGCCGCACGTGTCGGCCATGTCGTCGATGAGGATGGCGAGTTTGTCTTTTACTTCGCCTGTGAGGGTCATGCGGGCGATTTCGCCGGGTCGTTTGCGTTCTTTGCTTGGGGTGGTGTTAGTGTAGGGATAAGGGGGGAGATTGGGGAGGGACGAACTGGATGATGGCGAAGGGGAGGTCGAGGCTGTCTGCTACGGAGGTTACGCTGGAGGTGGAGGCGGGTGGTCAGTGAGTTTGTCTTGTGGGAGAGGTGTCTGTTGGAGAGATGGGCAGAAGTACCGCTTTACACCTCCGTCATCTGGGCTGACGATTACGGCATTTGAAACTGTGCAGTTTTCTTTGATCCATCTCAGAGTGCTGGGCTCGGCGTACTGCAATACTTTAGCAATGCTAAAATTAGGTCTGGCTATGGCAGGAGGAGTGATGACGCACCAGGTTATCGACAGGTACTGAGAAGAATCCTGCGAAAATCAATCAGATGGTGACACGACATCAGAGTGAAAAAAAGATATAAACCTTGTATCGAAGCATTGTGCAGGTCCATCGTAATTACATGGTTGACACCCTGAAATATTGATCAATAAGACGGTCTAGCAGATGTGTGAGAGATGTGGCGGGACTGACAGCGGTTTCCAACATCCGAGCTACAAGTTTCGCTGCATAGCAGACCAGTCAGAGTCACGAAACGCAAGTATACCAGATTACATACCTGTAATGGGAGCTCTCGATCTGTCTTTTTTGTCTTGTCTACGGTGGAGCAACTCTTCTTAGATTACGAGGTACTATCATTGAGAGAAAACCTACCTTGCATAGGGATATTGAGGCCTATTAGGGTCGTGTTAGTACCCTTTCCTTCTGAAGAATGAGAGCAACATGCATTACAGCTGTAATTCGTCGGGCCGAGGAGTCTTTGCACGCTCTGATCATTATAAGAAGTTCCTGTTCTAATCAGCGCGCGTGACATAGAGGAAGAGAACAGCCGTGCCATCAAGCCATCATTGACGTCGCCTGGCGCAGGAGACTGCAGGACCTGACGGGTATGTTAGCTCTCGAATGAATCCTTGATCCTACCGCACATACAAAAACGTCCTCATCTCGAACGCTCTCTCCAATCGTCAAGGAGATCCTAGATTGCTGTACTCAGCATGGTCCACCCAGTACCTGAGCCACATATTCTCACTCGTGATTACTCGATCTATGGTTCTACAGTCAGCTTGCCCATATTCGATCAAATGTGAGAATCGAATTCATACTGATCTACTACGATCCTTGCCTTAAAAAGTAACCCGTTAATATGGTGCCGGAAGTTCGGGCAAGGAATATTATACCAGATCTATTCCTAGGCTACATAAAAATTGGCTGTGTATTCGAATAATACTTGCAGGCATACATACTGGCGAGCAACGAGCGTGGCTAATTCTGGGTGGCTGCAATGAAAACGTTCATTAATCTGCCTCCATGATTCGAAAATGCATTGCTAGACGAACCTGTTGCCAGCAAGGAGTTTACTGTGCGATATTAGCCCTTGATCATGAACCAAGACCGTGTATTGTCATGACCTACATAGAATTCGTCGCCATTACCTTTCCAATATTTCTTCAAGGAAGGAGCAATTTTGGTCCAATCAGAAGGAAGTTGGCGCAGTCGCTAAATGCGTCTACGGCGCTTGAAATAGTTCTATGGCTTGGCGAAAATATCTTCAGACATCAAACGCCGAACGGTAAAGTGATCTTCACCTGTTCCAACAATCATTGCAATGTGACCCATAAGTTGGGGATTGGTATATTCAAATCTTTGACCGTAGGCCCTATCGGCCACAGATGGCTTCATTCAAGCTGTCATGCCTCAGATGTGCTTAATTCCTAGTGGGACGCTCAAAATAGAAGCAGCACTAAAATTCTCCCAACCTGACCAGGACGGACAATCTTAAAATAATAGGAGCCGATTTCGTGGTCTCGTGCTGGCAGGTAAACCCTTTTCCCTATGAACGCACGCCAGGAGAATTCAGCGACGAGATGCAAGACGTCACCTTCATGCATTGCAATCACTGGACCTGCTGTGTGAATTCTTGGTGGCAATCGCAAAGGGTACCTCCTGCGTGTTGTAGAGAAGATACTCCTAACACCCCGAGCAATGGGGTTTGTTAGATTCTATGCACACTCAACCGTATGATCGTTTGTGCAAGGGCTGCTGGCTCGCCTCGAACGTTCAAGCATCTCGGTAGATTGCGAAGGCCGCCTGCCAGGATGAGTGATGGTCATTGCCTAATGCAATCCCCCACGGTGAAATGAGAGCAGTCTATGCTCATTCGTCCGAGGCTCGAGAGTATGGGTTTGAATTGAGATTTCTCGGAAGTGGTGTTTGCACAACAGGAAGCAGCATAATTGACCAACATGAAACAACCCATCTGTTCAATTTATCACGAACAAGCTTCGCCACACGCTTCAGGCGGCCGCGAACAATGTGATGTCGTTGAGAAAGACATCTAAGCCCCTCAAAGACATCAGTCTTTGTTCATTGTCGCACCACACTAACATTATTGTCTCAGCTCAACAAAGCCACAGCTCAAATATTCTCCAGGCTTTGTTCGACGAGAATGCATGCCAATCTAGTAAAGATGCCATGCTTTCGCAAACTCAGCTTTAGCATCTCCACGCGCGGACGTTGGAGATTCCATAATCTGACAGGTTGCAGCAGGCTGACCTAGGACATGCAAAACCAGGGCATAAAATTTGTACGAGTGCAAGATATACAAACCGCGTCAGCCATGGCTGCAAAAAGACAGGCTCTGACTAAAAAGACATCTAATAAACGTCTAAGAGACATTGCCAGGGCAATCCCAGGGCATTTGGCGCCCCTTATTCCCGGCTTGGAATCATTCCAGTCCTACGAGACGGGGAATATGACGGACGACCTTACGACTCGACCTCCAGGTCTCGAACCGCATTATGATATTGAACACTTTGTTCCGGAAGACGAGCTAGGATACCGAGGAGTCTCAGGAGATCCTCAAATACCACATGGGCTAGGTGATTCCACCGTTTGCCCCCAACAACCGGATCTTCAGCAATGCGAAGCTCGTCTGCAAACCGCAGTCCTACCTGACAGGGCAGCACCAACCCCCCCACATAATAACAACCAGCAAGCGTCGGTGAGCGCAAGCTACGTGGACGCCTCAAGACATCCAGAGCTGAAGCGCAACCACACCAAACAGTACCAAAGCATCGCAGATTGCATGCCTCTATTGATGTATCATGAGCTGGAGGCTCCCACCACCAAAACCTTTCCTGTAAAGACTCGAGTTCCGAATATAATCCTCACACCCTCTTCACCCATACGTACCGGTACCGCTTCCAGATACGACGTCTTCGAAAACTCATTGTTGATACCGCCGCCCATGTGTTATAAGAAGAAAGAGCGAAGGCGACAAGAAGAGGTGGATCAGGGAAGGATGGTAGAGCTGGTCCGGAGGAGGAGCCTGCGCAGCTTCTCTCAAGTTGAAAGCCCTAATAGAGTGCAGGTTGCTGTCAAGCCGGTCAGGAACTATGGCAACCCCAGTAATGTTGACGTACCCAGGCGGGCACGGCGTCAAGTAGAGCCGGTAGTATCGTCGTTTGAGAAATATGCATATAGGTTGTTTGGATAACATTACAGTTTTTGAACACGGTACTTGAGCTGAGTGTCCAATTTGTTCATACTGCCCCACGTTCCTCTGCTACCAGTGAGTACTAGGTATGGTGTCCAGCATGTTGAGTTTCTCGTCTTGGCAGACACTAGCATAAAGTAATACAGTCGGTATTTCTGGAAGCTTCTTTACCCAAGTCTGTACCTATATTCCGCTGACAAGTAATCGCCCTCTACCATGAATCATATATCTCACTAGACTAGTGTGTATGCAAAAGTACGTAACAAGCACCAGGCCGAGTGTTCGTACTAACCAGGACTTCAACGCGAGAGTCGAGAAGAGCACCGAGCATATTTATTGACCACATGGCGAGACCTTGGAAGGAAGATACGACCCCTCCAATCGTCTCGCTCTTTCCTTCGGGATCGCTTTCACCTGTGCAGAAGATTAATCGTCTTAGTGGTAATCTAGTCGCGTTCGGGTGTTAAAGGACAATGACTCCGCTGTAATTGTACCTTCGTCATCGTTATCTGTCACGTGCTTTCTACGGCCGTAGGTAGTGCCTTACACGTACTATAGTTCACTGAACTCTTGTCCCCAGTTGACACATCTAAAAGACGACACGGAAACGAAGTAGATTTACAATTCGTACTGGGCGTCAATCTTTCATTTCATTCACGACCATCAAAGTCACTAGAGCATATATGGATTCCTTTATAGGAGCTGCCCTTTTCGGTGTGCTATTAGCAGTCTTGTTCCTTCTATTTCAACGGAGCTTCAATTCTGGATCTGCTGATACTCACGGTGATCTTCCATGGGCGGATTTGCGTGATGAGGTTTTCAAGAAAACTCGGTCGTCCCTTCGACAACTGACCGGCTGCTCCCAGGTTCTACTAGATGGATACAGAAAGGTAAGCTCTACTATGTCATGGCATTTCCGCAGAGCTTACTAACATAACGAAGTATGGCATAACTGGTCAGCCTTTCCTCGTCTCCGATGCCAGCTTCCAGTCTCAAGTCATGTTACCGCAAGAAGACATCAAATGGCTCACAACACAGCCCGAGACCGTCCTCTCCGTCTGGCCCGTCCGATCCAAAAGACGCGCGTTGGGTGCCATGATCACGACCGTGGAGCACAAATCAACCATTGCCTTTATGGACAAGATCGTTGGCCGGTTCCTTACACGGAACTTGGGTAGCGTCCAGGCTGACGTCGCGGATGAGATCAAGGCTGCTGTCGACTCGACACTCGGACACGATGTGCATACGTGGCATGAAGTGAACCTGGTACAGACTTTCCAGACGCTCGGGGATAGGAGTGGCATTCGAGCTCTTTTCGGCCTGGAATTGTGTCGCGATCGGCACTTCGTGCGCGTCCTTAACCACTATAAGGTCTTGATGGGAATCGGTATCTTTCTCAGTGGGCAATTGCCCCCGATTATCCGTCCTGTCGTTGGCGCGCTGCTCGTTCTACCATTTCGTTTCTGCAAGGCGAGAGCCACAAGACTTCTTACACCTGTGATCAAAAAGTGCATGCAGGAGGTGGCAGACGAGGAAACAGGCGACGACATGGCGCGGGAAACCGCGCGGAATGACTTTCTCACGCAGAGCATAAGAGCCATCATGAAAGACAGCCACAACGCCTATCGCAACGACGCTCAATACGTTGCTGATCAATTCCTAGTCCTTGTAAGTTCTGTACCATAATCCATCAAACTCGAGTCTCCCGCTAAAGTCCGTCCTCCCAGTCCTTCGCAACACTCGCCTCGATTGCTCTGGTGGCCGGAAACCTCTTCCTGGACATCTTAAGCACACCCAGCTCACTGAATCTATACACACAATTACGCTCGGATGCAGGAAACGCCTTCGAAACCGAGGCGGATTGGGCGGATCCCGCAGCTTTGAAGAAGATGAGGCTCACCGACAGCGTTATCCGGGAGAGCATACGTTTCAGCTCCATTCAAATCCGCGGACTCTTGCGAGCAGTGGTCGCTGAAGATGGCGTCACCCTACCTAATGGCACTCATGTCGCTCGAGGCACATGGCTTGGTGTACCCGTGGAAGCGGTGCATATGGATGAGAGATTCTACGATAAACCCTTGGAGTACGACCCCTTTCGTTTCGTAAGAATCCGGTCCGGGGGTCTGGAGAGCCAGGAAAAGGTTGATGCGACAGAGATCACTGACCGCTTCCTCGGATGGAGTTATGGACGTTATGCATGGTAAGTCGCCCCCTCTTAGCTTCTTAGAAACTATATCTTGATCGTGACGAGGGTGAGGGTTCATACTAACAACACACAGTCCCGGCCGCTGGTTCGCGGTTCAAAACATGAAACTCATGATCGCATACATTACCCTCAATTACGATATCCAAGCTATCGACAAGCGGCCCCCGAGCACGGTGTTCGGCGATGCGAATATACCTTCTATGTCTGCATGCATCACTGTGCGTAGGAGGGCTGATACGGGGGTATCAGGCTGAGGCAGTAAAAGATGACAAAGCGACGGGGGTTCTGGGTTCCTGTAAGGCGTTGAGTGCCGGGGGCATTGCAAGCGTGCGCGATGCATCATGGGAATATCTATGGCTTAGATATCCTCATTTGATCATGTTCTGTAAAGTAAAGAAGATTTCTAGTTCACTCGGTGCATGCATCATTCCATAGAGCTTTATACCACAATCAAGACTTGCGACCTCACAATCGTCTCAATAGTAAACCATCCTTGACTCAAGACGCTTCATAACTGATATGATGGCAACATAACTATGCAGCTCGTCATCCCTACTAAACTCGGTATAAACATAGGCTAAATTCAGTACATGCATATTCTCAGTGCATGTACGCACGCACCTACCTATATTGTCGAAGTGATGGCTGCTTCAGGGGGCTAGAGTGCGTGATTGGGATAGGAAGTGTGTGACTTGTCCGTTAATGTTACCTATAAATACTTGGGATGTGCGTACTTGAGTGCTGAAGCTGGTGGTAAAAGACATGGCGTATCATCTGGAAGGGTGTGTGCCCGCCTATATTATGCTCGCTCGTTTCGAACAGTCCTGTTCGGAGCGAGGAGCTGTCATTGAGATTTTCATGGGGATAGGGTTTGGTTTGCTGTGGGAAGGTACCTTATGGAAGTTGTATGTAAATTCTTTCCTGATTTGGACGTCAAAGCGCGTGTAATTGTTTGGTACGTACTGCCAAGCTAGAAAGTCGCCATGATCGTGCAGAGTATCACATAGTCCATGTTGATGTAACCTAGACCTACACATGGAGTCCCCAATACTCCAGCACTCATCTATGTTATTTCACTCTCGCCTGGCCTATACTCGACCTTATGCCACGAACTCGTCAAGTTTCCCCTGAAGTTGTAGTAAGGTTCATACTCGCCCGCCTGCGTGTTGTATGCCTCGTCCACCGCTTTGACAACAAAGCACTTACCAGCCTTATGTCTCGGAATGACAGAGCGCCACCGTGTCCACGCCCATGCTTTATGTCCTCCCTCACCTTCAGGTAGGTCTTTGAGCAATTGCGCTTGATGCCAGGTTCGACCTCCATCAGCGCTCAAATCTACACGCACGATGGCGCGCCCACCACCTGAATACGCATAACCTTCCACAGCCACAACATCTCCTTTCAGATCATTGATTTGGGGTAGTCCGCTATCCTGCGTGGCGTTGCAGGAAATATCTCGCAGAGATGTGATTGCGCTCTGGACGGGCATTTCCTGGATAGCAGGTGCGGTACTCCAATCTACATTGCCGTTCACATTGGGGCCGAAACATTTGTAGTCTCTCTGCTGCCATTGACTTGGACTTTCCTCCTCGCTTACCACCACACGATTCACCCACTTCACACTCCTTGCAGCCACATTGCCCGGCACAAGTACTCGCACTGGAAATCCATGATCGTGAGGTAAGGGTTGACCGTTCATTTCATAAGCAAGCAAAACGTCGCCGCGCTTGTCCACCGCTTTGTCAATAGGAATGGAGGCGCCGTAGGCTTCTGCACCCATGAATTGCGCGTGTTTCACGTCGTCTTGGAGATCATTGACAGGGAACCCGGCGTCTTCCAGTACGTCCCGGAGACGGACGCCGCTCCACACGGCGTTGGATATACCGCCTATAGACCAGGGTAGGCCGTTGGTTTGGCGAGACCCTTCACTCATGTCCTTGCGGCGGTTGCCTGAGCATTGAAGCGCTGCTGTGATGCTCACTTTTTGGAACTTTTCTGTGAGTTCTTCCATGGTGTACATCTTCTCGTCACCGTTGGGAAGCTCGATGGTGATGGTGTGACCTTTGAGCGAGGTCTCGGGTACCCACATGTGGTTTCTGACGTAGAATGTCTCGTTTGGGGTGATGAACTTTACAAGCTCTGTTGTGGGCGTCTCGGCATTGCAAGGGTACTGGCTATGTACGATCAATCGTTCATCTCTGATGGGGTCATTCTTGAAAGGATTATCAATGTGATCAACGGGTACTTCGCCATCGATCAAATCGCTTGGATCGACGTCCCCAATATAGTAGCTGTCGAGAATGTCATAGACTTCCTGTTTCTTGTGGATAGTAAAGATGTCCCAGTACGAATCGACGGCGCCGCCGGCTGCTCGTAGGATTACTTCACCACCTGGATGGCCTGGGATCCACTCTGTGATGTCGTATACACGCGTACCTTTGGTGATCCATTGGGTTTCTGCATCTCCACCGTGCTTTTCCACTTCGGAGAGCCGGATCAGACGCGTTTGCGGTACGTCGTCGTGCTTAGGAGGAGCCTCTGCGTGCACTACTGATGAGAATATGAACGAAGCCGAGAGTCCAACTGCCACAAGAAGACCGGGACCGAGAGACTTATGGAATTGTCTGGAGCGATGAGTATTAGGTGCAGTGAATAAGAGGCGGGTGCATGGCGAGCCATGCAATCTAGGATAGATGCGTGGTCGAAGAGCGGTCTTTCCCTTCGGTAGAATGTTTAAGAAAGGGTGAAGCCTTTGCTTCATCATTTAGGTAACATTCATTGAGCTGCATCACATCATGGAGATACGATAGAGCCATACAGTATCGGTCATCCTGAAATATTGAGTAAAGAATTATTTGCCTGAACCCGGAGGCGATAAACCACTAGAGTGAATAGGGAAAGGCTTGGCCTCCAGCTTGCCTCTATTCTAAAGCGTGCGCTAGATCGCTAAAGGCTTGACGTAGATGATCACCCGCGTTGCCAAGCCTACCTAAGTACAGAACCAAGAGAACGTCCGTCTACCCAGCGATACTGAGTATGCAGACTTGAACTGGGGTGTCATATTAGCTGGACGTTCAAGTCATGAAATATAAAGAAGCTTCGACCCATCCATGAAGCTCGACAACCCTGAGCAGACTCCTGATCGCATGGTTCACCATCTCATGTCTCGCCACACAGGGTTGCATTGTCACCGATTGACCACCAGGTCTGTACAGATTGTGATCAAGGATGGAATTACAACATAACAGGTCACGACTATGCTTGATTAGCTGCAGAGTATATTAGTTAAGGTCGTTCGTCAAGATATGCAGTATCCCACCGACACTAGAACTATGGTCATCCTCACACTATCCTGGGCGATCTCCAATCTCAATGAAAATCGACAGGGGAGAATGTCAAACTGCTGACGTACACAGTAACGATCTCATGCAGGTGTCGATGTTTGTCTTCTTGTTTGTCGTCCGTGTGTAGTGATGGCCCCATGTCTAGCAAACTTTCTTTTCCTCTTGCCCCAAGGTTACAAGAGCAGACACGAATTACCTTTCTCGTCTGTCATCATTATATGCATATATCATCGGTTTCATTTCGCGTCGCTGCAGATTTCGCCGTCCGTCTCTCTCTCTTTCTCTATCAAATTTCTAATCATCATCGACACAAGACAAGACACCCGAATTTACCGATTATCATTACGGTATTAAGTTTCATTGTCTAGGAGTAGATCGATGCTCCGATGGCTCTTCCAAGAAATTGCCTTGCACAATCAGATTGTCTCGTTGAAAATACTTTCTTTGTTCGTTCGTTGCACTATAAGAGAACATGTTTCAACAATGTAGTTCTTCCTTCCTTCCTTCCTTCCTTCCTTCACCTTGGTCATTAGGAACTGAAAATACTGCCACTTTCCTCGGCCGTCCAAATTTCTTGTCAAACCAACTCCGCAACATTTTCGACTTTCCTTGAGCCATGGATAGCCGCCAAACATTGCCAGCAGTTGCGACTGTTGACCACCAATCAGACGCTGAGGTTTACATGGATGCGGCACAGATACGGAGAATTTGGCGATGGCTAGACGCTATTCATGACCGTGAGCCGCCCCAGGAACAACCTGCGTTTGAATACTCTGACACATCCCCTACCAGGGTCCCTAGCGAAGACCACAAAGCTAAGGTGTTCAAACGCTATCAGCATCAGCTATCGGTCAATCAGGCCGAGAAACCTAGGCTATGGATGTAGGCTGACCAGATGTCGAGTCTGGTACAGAAGCCTGCCAAATGTTATGGACAAGTCCAAACTCTCAAACGATCGTCCCCTTCTGGATCGAATGGTCAGCCGTCCAAGCAAGCTAGGACACCCTTTACGGCTGTTTCGGGAAACTATCACAAGGCACCACTGGCCTCGCTGAACCGAGATATCCAAACTACGGGCCAGTCCAAGAGAAACACGGCTTTCGCAGAGCGCACAATAGACCTTAACAGTGCTGGCGCGCTGAACCCGCCAACAAAGGCAAAGCTTGAAAGTGAAAATGTCGTTGGTATCAGCCGCAACGGTAGCGTCTCAAAGTGGGTGGGACGAATGCGGGCAAACTCAAGGAGTGCAACGGCGAGTTTTTTCAAACATACAAGATGATTTAGTTATACGATTGGAGCTTTGAGTTGTGCAGCTTACGCTTTGTAGTCTTCTCACAAATATAATTCCATTTCATCCTTGATTTATCGAAGTCTTACCTGTTCGTCCCACTATCGAACCTATGCCTTACGAAGCGCTAACCATGAGACAGTCGTCCATATGATCATTGGTCTTAGTTCAGATTCCGACTCCACGCAACTTCAAAGGTCCAACGATGTCTTTGTCGGCAATGAAAGACACGTCCTCGTAACGGAGCTCATTGATAAGGCCCCCTTCCCTTTCAAGGGGTCCAACAATGTCTTTGTAAGCAATGAAGGCACGTCCTTGTAACGGAGCCCATTGTCAGGATTCCCATCCAGAAGCACGTGTTATATAAACGACAGCATTGTCCACCATTTTCTGCTTCCCATCCACATCCTCCCCTTAAGCTTATCATTCAGCATCTTATAAGTCTACCGTCAATCGATCCAGTCAAATAAGAAAAAGGTTTATCATATATTCTCGAAAGATGAGTACCTCAAGAACGATTCACTGGGCAGGTACTGTTGAGAAACACGGTTCTTCCACCCGCGGCAAGGTTCACGATCAACGTACCGACCTGCATCTGCAAATTCCACTGCAGGGATCCCCACAGATCGAGCAAGAAAGGGTGTACCCACGCCCGATCTCAAGAAAGGAAGTAAGAGGACCTGCTATCGTCGATCCGACCCAAAGGAGGCTCCGGGCATACACCGACAGAGCGCCAAAACTCGCAGAAGGGGAGAGTATCGACCCCACCAGACAGACTATCGTCTCCTACGTCCCGAGCTGTGCTGCTCGATCGAGGGGACTGTCTCGCAGCAACGCTTTTCGGGTGGATTCGCCTTCGTCAATGGAAGCCGATCGGGCCCGTATTCTTGCTTTTCGTGAAGCTGCTGTGGAGCGAGAGCAGAAAGACAACGGCAATTCGATTCATGAAAGCGAGCAGACAGTCACGCTTTCTAGGAGCAAGTACAACAATAGGAAACGTGCGAATACTCACCTTGCGAGGCAGGCTGCACAGACGTGCGGCATGACCATCAACGGCACAACAACCGGGCCTCGGCCACACGCTTCAACCGCTCTTGGGGATGGTATTTCGGGCTCTTCTCATTGCCCACGCTTACAGCCAGAGGCTCGGCATCTGCCAAAGCTGGATACAAACGCTAAAGTTGAATATCCTACACACTCCTATCGATCCAAGGTCCCGGCGAAGGTACCTTCGCATCCGATTGGGGTATCAAAGTTTAGGGAGGAGTTCTCTCCTTAAAGTATTCATAATTTCGCAAGAAGATAGTAGGTATCCCTATATAGGTATTCGATCTTCACATCCTTATTTCATTCATCTCTTATATTCCAGGCTCAAGAGTGTAGTCTATGTTTTAGAATCCCAGCTCTATATACGTGTACTAGTATAGGCATCTATTAATAGCATAGTATTAAAGGTGCTCATTGTGTTTGGTGTATGTTGAATATTGAAGACACTCTTCGTTGACCTGACAGCCATACTTGACTAGAATCCAGGTAGTGATTGATAATGCTTAATAGGCCGTGGCCATTCTGGTCAAGAGACTCAACCTGACGGTGCATAATCTGCGAGCATACGGGTTTGAGGAAAATCCCCTTGGCCCGTTAGCGGTGTGCTAACGGTAGCCCCGGGTGGTGTTGAGGCTAACGCCCTACGAGCGTCCCATTAAGGACATTTCAGCAGAAGGAGTTGCGCTACTCCAGTTCGCACATGACAACGGATCGACATCGGCGAGGTTTTGACTTGTGGCGATGCAAGTCTTGGTACCTTGTCACCTGGACAACTGCATATACGGAAGCTCTAATTCAGCATCCTGGAACAGCGTGCGGAAGGGCGTGGACGTCCGAGTGAAACAATCCAAAGAATATGCTGAGACGGTGATAAGAAGAGATAGTTGAAGGGACTGGTTCAAGAGTGCTGGATGCACCATGTGTATATGAGCTTTTGGTGTTGAGTGGCATCAGAGCTGGTGGAGGGGCATCAATCAGGGGATGAGTAAGTCACAACGTCTGTGATCAGCAGCTTCCATGGACGCATTGAGACCCTGGATATGAAACGGGAATGACTGGTGTCTTGGGGACCACTGCGTCAGGTCGCTGTATATATATGGCGCGACACAATTTGGATACTGCATATGGAAAGGCTCTACCATGTTCTACCTATCCAACGGCCCATTCTTCTCTTTTGAAGATGAATGAGTCCCCTTCTACCGGATAGGCTTTTAGAAAGCCATTGAGCTGGACGACACATCTATTCGCTCTCCAATCACAGGCAGGTTTGCAAAAGTGCGAAACATCCTTTTTCTAGGATCCGCGGAGCTTCGCGGTTTGCGCTGACACTTGTCAGGCTAGTCCATCCAGGGAGAGAGGAGCAGACAATAATCTCGAGCCTTCTCACCAATGGGGAGGTACTTACAAGTTGGTACTTCCACCAGGTCCAAGCGTTAGTATTTATGCGACTTACAATGCGCGCTTTCGCAAGCGCTTCGGTCAGCTACCTCTATAATTGAAGAAGGCGCATGTCTTCATTTCTATGATCTTGGGCTCTACGCTTAGAAAGCACCACTTGTGGCATTGAAGAAAGTAATCGGACAGCTTGCCCCTTTGACTATCGTGCATTGAGAAGATACCGCACATTGTGCCTTCACTTCGCCATGAGAAACAGCTTCCTCCGAAGCTTCATAATCATTGCGACTTTCATTGATTGTTGCCTTGCATCACCCACACCGCCCACTCTCGACGTCAATCAAAATCTTACATTGCTCAACAACGTCAACGTTAACATCACCAGTCTTAGCACCGACTTTCAATGCTACGAACCTCATATCTTCACAGATCGGCGCGCCAAAACCTTGGATTGCATACGTGCCGCGGCCAGCTTTCCCAATTTCTACGACGTCAACACCTTCCACAAAGGTAGCAACCCGAGCGACCCGTACGCTGTGCCGATCTCACAGGTCTCTGGAACTTGTCGGGTGGGGATCGATCTGAAGTATGGACGTGCGGACCAGAGCACTTGGCTGTCTATTAAGATGGCCCTGAGGTTTGACATCATTGATAATTGTCAGCTTGATATGAGTGGGGGTAGGACAGGGGGACAAACAACTGCGGGAAGTGGTGGACGCATTATAATCACAGCAGAAAGTGTGAAATGGCCTCAATCGAACACGGCCTTGGCCAAGAGGCTGGGAAGTTGATTAGTGTTCATCCAATTCGGCCAATGAATCCCGGCAAGCAGGACCGGCGCCACAGACGGTGCTTGGGTCTGTAATTTCGAGCATTATCCCGGAGCGGGCTTTATACTCGTTCCAATGCCCTTTCAGAGCAAGTATCATCTCATAAAGCTCCAAGGACAGGCCTAAATGAAGCAATACGGACGATAACTTGTGTTATGGTAAATATCAAGCAAGGTAGATTGCTTTATCGACTAGTTGAACGCTTTCCTGCAAGGTGGAAGTCGTACACACACACACACACACGCAAGATCTACTGCCGCACAAATATACCTCGGTGTCTTTCCTTGGTGTAACGTCAGGTATCAGCTCTTGCCATTGTCTCTTTACTTGTCAGAAATGCTTAGTCAAGACTGGGTGCGCTTGAAGGCAGTCTTGAACGCGACGCGAAGGATTGTAAGGCCGAGAGGACAGACCTGCGAAACTTTGATTGCAACATCAAATCCGTGCATCCATGACTACCACAAAGCAGAGCCTACGACCAATGGTTTATTCGGGCCGGCTGATTGATGTGGGCTATGCGATCTGATCCTCAGAACGACACATTTTATCTATTGAGGCGCATCAGTCGAATAATTTCCGCATCCTACCTTATGTGGTACCTATCATGCATTCCACGACTCGGTCTCACCGTTATATAATTGAAAATGCCGCGATCCTGTAGTGACTCACGAAGCAAAGGTGTACAAAATTTGAGTGTGGGCCTCGTTGAAGAAAGATGAAAGGCATCTTCTCTGCAAGTCTCACTGGCTACTCTGAGATATGGCGCCTACGATATCATTTCTAATCTATGAGAGCCGTGCTACGTTCATATTTGTGTTCTTTGTAACGGTCGTCTCCTCAAAAGGATTCCCTATTTTCGAATCGCACGAACCAATACTTGCGGATGATACAATAGGTCACTATGTGCTCAGGCATCCTCCGAAGAACTACATCAGTGAAGTTGTTGCGCAGACATCAAACTGTATCGCTCTTGGTTACAACGTTGATGTGTTCACTCTGAATTCCCCCACGTGGTCTTACGCATCAAGTCCCGTGTTCGTTGCTCGAAGACGAAGACTAGCTAGCCGGATCCCAATATTCAATAGCTATAGCTACACTGTGACATACGACGACGGCAATGGTAACATTTACAACGACACTTATCCCACTTAGTTCTGCTCATTGAGCATCATCGGCGATGTCTTGTCGCCAGAGGGATCCGTTGTTCAGATTTCAACTCTGCAGTCGGTTTGGACGTCTCTCGCACAACTACCACCCAATGAGCTATTCGCTTACACGGAAACCGTGCTCCAAAGGGCCTTCGACAAATTCGATACTGCAATTGAGGCGGCCATCTGTGATTCCCCTGTCGGTGGGCTCAGAGAGTTGTTGGCGCGATACACCGCCTCGCAAGTATCGGGAAAGTGGATCTTCACCCTGACAGGCGTTTGGGACCACCATAGTCCCAACCACTCACTCACCCCGGATTCACAGCGAACCTTTCCAAAACCCCCGATGCACTTATAACAGTAGCAGCCACCACTACATCGACTCTGTCCCTCTTCGCGTTGCAGGGAAAGGCACAGGACAGAAGTCACAAACATCATCGAGGCATTCATCTTGACAGTACTCATCACGAGGGGTGAAGCTTTCCGATGGGCTTTCAAACACGCGTGGGCGGTCACATGCACAACGACGACACACCTCAAGGAGCTGATCGCAACACTCTATCACCAAACCCTGGGGGCCTGATTGCTTTCGGTGATCCCCTACCACTCACTCCCCCATTAATTTCCCATCATTCCCCACCACCCCACTCGAAACCCCTCATCCTTCCCCCAACCCACATACACAATAACATCCACATCCGCAAACTCACCCCCAAAAGCTTCAAAAACAGTCTCGACCTCCCTCAAAAGCCCAAACAATACAAACCCGCCACAACATATGGACCTATCAAAGAACAGAAACCCGTCCCACTTAAATGCCCCCCAAGCAGCATATACAATCGTCCCATTATCCCATCCTTCCCCATCATTATATACTAACATATCACAACTCTACCCTCAACCCTTCCACATACGACGACATATTACTAAATACATAACTCCCGAGCGATAATTTCCGTAAGTGATAAAAGTCCGGTAAATCAGACATGAATGAAAGACGAAGCTTCGATACCTGATGAATATCTATTGATACTTGGTTCGCAGCGTCTTTGCATGCATGCATTAGAAAATTACGAGGGTCGAATGGCTCGATAGCTAGTTAGAGAAATTTTATTCGTTCATTTACGAATTTCACGGACTGCTGCAGCTATTAGTGTCCAAGGTATTGGCATCGTTTGCCCGGTTTTGGGTTGTACTTGTTGTACAGAATTGAGGATTGGAATTTGAGATTATGGGAATGAAAATGCCTATGATGGCCGTAATGCTTGTGCTCTTTCTCCATTATCCTTCATCATCAATACCCTCTCCATCCACCCCATCCCCACCCCCATCCCTCCACCCTCCCATAATCTATCCCCCCCACATCCCAAACCGCACCTCCCACATCCCCCCCAAACCCCACATCCCAAATCCCACATCCCACCCCCCAACACCCCTACCCTCCCACCTCCAAACCCCAACTCCCCTAATAGAACCAGTACCACCATCTCTATACCCCTCTCCAGCTTCATAACTTCCCCTTCATCGAACAGCACGGAACATTAATTCTGTATAACCAAATGTGTCGTTTATGAAGCTTACGGCGTGGTTGCGTATATTGGGTCTTGGCTTTTGGGGTATAGGAGTTGTTGATGGGGGCTGGTGGGTTGTCGTGATGGAGGGTTGGTAGGTTTTAGTGGGATTTGGGGGTGGGATTGTTGGTATAGTGATATCTCGCCTCTCACAAATATACGCAGGAGTAAAAGTAGGGTAGTACGTTGATATTCGGTGTCCAACAGCAAAGAACGGACCCATAACAAGCTCAAAAAGATGCAGCTCACGTCCCGGCACCTTTTACCACATTCTGGCATATTCTTCCATCGCAGTGTGGGATTACGTTGTTTTGAGACAAAGGAACAGTAGTGGCAGTGAAAGCTTTGTGTTTGATGATCCATAAATTAAAATGGTATCACGGAATTTTCCCTGTTGAGAATGACCTTTGTTGTAAGAACATGCAGCAACAAGGTCTCAATACCTTTGTCATACGCGATCCATTGTCCTTTGTCTCAACTCCCGAGTCTCATATCCATAAAACCCACATCGTCCATAACAATCTCCTCCTCAGTTCCATGCTCTTCTAGCGTGTGAAACCTTTCATCGATCAAAGCATCCCAGAAAAAAGTGCAGCTACATTCCCCCCTAAAACCAAAAAAACCAAACGAAACCCAATGCCAAACATCAAATACGACAAATTCTGGCACGGGTCCCGACCCGCCTACTATTTCCGAAAAGCCAAACACATCGCATCGCGGCCCTTCTATCCCCTGCTGAGATGGAAGGACTACGGCCACCGTGACGAAGGAGAGAACGATCCAGCATGGGAAGCCAGACTGGAAGCCATGAAGAGCCTGCAAAGCCTGCCCAATATCAGCGTTACTGATATTGACCTTTCGTGTTTCCCGTCTGTAGATCAGATCTTGTCAGAGGCCGCTTTGCGGCGTGAGAGCTCGAGCTTCTCTGCTGAAGCATCGAGCTCGTGGACGACGATTGCAGAGCTGGAGGATACTCAGGTGACGTTAAAGCTCGAGCCAGCTTCCCAATCGATGGTTGATAATCCGCAGCCGCAGTTCCTGCCCACAACAGCCGAGCTCGACGACCAGATCAGCCGCTGGCTCGATCCAAAGGATCCTGCGACACCCACTGTCGGATTCCGAAAAGCTCGCCCCGTCGCAAATTTCCACCTATCGAAGATGATGCGTCCAAAGTCTGATCCTGAGCAGCTCTCCTGTCAAAGTCATGTGAAGGCGAGAAGCGCTCTGGTTGAGTCGCTCACAACCGACCAGACCGGTGACAAGATGATCCTGAACCAAAAGCTTCAATCGACTTTAGCCCAATTGGAGACCTGGTTCGGTAGTGACGCGTACGCCCATCTGCTCGGGCTATGGCCACTCTGCCATGGTCACTTAGGCGCTTGGTGTGCGGGTATGAACTTGTATGTTCATCAGCCGCATCTGTTTGTCGTCAAATTGCCCAATAGAGGCGGCAACCGTAGCAGAAGTGGATCTCGCTGTCATAATCGCCGGATAATCAGCCTGTACGGCGGAGGTATGATGACTCGCATGGGTTGCCGTGCACTTGGTCTTTGTAGAGCACGACGGTTTGTCCGTCGTTGAAAGGGTGCAGCAACCTTTAGAGAGGTTTCTGATGTCGATACTTTCACATTAAGTAGAAAAAGCATGCTTTCCACCTGATTTTCACATTTCTCGCATGCACACCGTCACTATGATCAATCGACATGTTGCACCTCACAGTTTGGCACCCCTTGTACTCTGCACGGGTCCAGGACCACTCCCGTCCCCTCCCTGCACAGCCTTCTCTTCCTGCCGGCTCAGTGCATGTTCCGTTTCAGTCTGAAAGATCTCCACATCTGTCACACATTGCTGTACAGCCGTCAACCATGCTGTCCCCATCTGATCCCTCATAGGCCCAAATGTATGCTCCGGGCTCCCCCTAGGGTACCCCCTCTTGAGACGATAGTGGTTCAGTTCTAAGCAAACCACAGTATCAGTAGTCTCCTCCCAAACGGGCACTATAGCTGTTCACGCAAGAAACACGCAAAGAGTATGTCCAATATTGCTGCAGCCAGCACACATACCGATATTCCTCCCAAGCTGCAACGCCTCGCTCTCAACAACCTTCAACACATTCTCCACCCTCCCCCTCAATACAGGCTCCAGCGTTGGCCGAGACCAACGGCGCTGACCATGAGTTTCGGAGTAGTAACTGTCGCTGGTGGCAGCATCCATGTCCCGTTTCCTTGGCGTGAGACCTCGGAGTGCACAGGGTCTCAACACCCACTTGAATATCCCACCATCCGTGAAAGGAAGCTGCTGATTGGATGTAGTCTTTGAGAGAGGGCAGGTGCTGGTGGTCGATGCCACGCCGGTCAAGGCTGTGGATGACGGATGCGTAGTTGGGCTGCGGATGACAATTTTGCTCGAGGGGAGTTGGAGGCATGGTTGGTCACTGCACGAAAAGCTTTCGGGAGTTGCGAAGACAATGGCAAGAAAGATTGGGTGTGAAGATATGCTCTAGGCAACAATATCTAAAGCCACGCTGGTAAACGTTTGGACTGAGCCCTGGGTGTCACTTCAACGGAGCGTCGCACGACACAGTTGATCTCCAGGAGGTATCATTTCATACGAGTGATTTGCCAGCTTTGTAGATCATATTGTTAAGGTGTCTATACTCTATATGTATGTTGTAATTTGGATTCTTCAAGTATTTCACACGATATGTTTTCTTAGGCACCAAAAGGTATACTTTCAAGATCTTACACATAGCCATACATATGTAACAGCGTATCAGCTATACCAATGGAGTCAGTCAATACGAGTTGTCCTACATTATACTCACTAAGCTATCATTGGTAGGACTTGAAGACGTTGTCTTCATATAGACCGTATCGTCTGGGCTATGTACACGCAGTGCATTTATCCACAATCTCGGCCAGCGGCAGTATACACAGGTTGCGACGGCCTGCACACCATCGCCACCTTTCAACCCCCAGCCAGCCTCGATCGCAACTCGACGATCTCGGCAAGCATCATGATCATGAAACCCTTTCCGTCGCCAATCCATGGGCTGCTTCCCTCGCTAAAGTGCTCACAAGAACAGACCCAGCGCCCCTGCAAATGCATGGTTATTACTGTGAACAATGACATGAAGAAGGTAAATTATGCAAAGCCAAAATATTCGCTGCCCGCTGTCATGGCCGTGTACACTTGTTGCCTGAGAGCCTCGTAGCTGTCGTATTCTGGAAGATCGAGTTCTGTAAGGAAGGTGTCAGCCGCTGCCCCGGATTGTCCGGTACCCAACCACTTACGATTAAAACAGGTATGCGAACTCGGTAGTCTGTCCTTGTTGCCGTAGTCCCTATGGATGTTGAACCTGCTGAAACCGTTCATGCCCTCAAGCTGACCAAATCCATTGAGCGGCACTTTGGATGTACCGGTCACGAATTGGAGAAGCTTAGCACGCTCTTCCTTGTCGAATGAGCGTACAGCGCGCCAAAACCATTGGATCTGTGGTGAGGCAGCCTGGTAGTTGTGGTAGTCGGTGTGGTTCTTCCAGTCATCCACGTCAATGTCGGGTAGACCGGAGATGAGGAGCTCAAGCTCTTGTTCGTTGAAGATGGCGATGAGCTCAGGCGGGACGATGTCGTGGAACCCTAGATGTCATTAGTCACAGAAGGTGTCAGAAGCTTTCCACTGAGAAGATACCTTTCAGGAAATTCTCCAACTGCGCTTGTACCGATCCTGTAAGACGATACTCGACCATAAGTTGAACGTACTCTTGCTTATTCTCTTCGGTAACCGGAACGTTGCGACCATTTTCGCAGAGGTCCACGATCTCGGCGACACCAAAATCGTCTGTTTCGATCGAGAAGGTCTCAGTGATAATGTCTGAGATATCATTGTCCAACATCCACAACAGTGACTTATAGTACTCCAAGTCGAGTGTCTCCATGTCCTTGATCGACACTACTTTGCCAAGTATCCGCTTATAGACAGCTCTGCTGAAATGGCAATCCAAGGCGCGACCTTCATAGAGTGCTTTGCCAATGATGCGACCGATGAACTTGAAGAACATCAGATGCTCGTCGTTGATCTTGCTGAGCTTATTCGGGTGGAAAGTGGTGCGATCGGAAGCTACGGGGATGAAAAGAGCATAGTCAGGGTTGAACATCTTCCTTGAGAGCACCTGGAACCATTCTCGAGTCACACCGCCGGCATCAACTCCTTCCTCGCCATTAAAGCGAATGCTCAATTTGCCATACTTGATTTCATCGCCACTCTTGAAAGATAGAAATTTGAAGGAGTCGAGGAAGACCTGGTCTCGACGAACAGAAAGCTGAAGTGGTGGCTGAGGATGTCTAGCTTCTGCGCCGCGTGAGTGGAGACGACGAGTGAAGTAATTGCGCTTGTTGTCGAATTCCAAGACCTTGGGGTTTTTGACCAGTAGCGAGAATGTGCCGATCATGAGCTTAGGATTATGTCTAACAAGGTCATTCAGGATCTTGCGGTGATCTTCGGTGAATTTGAAGAAAAGATTCTCCATGTATGACTCCGGCGGAGGACTTGCGACAGTAAATTCCTTGACTGCTTTGATGAGTGGTACATCCTTGAGCGTAGTGTTCTTGCAGACAACCATAAGTGCTTCCACTAGCGGAAGCAAGATGGTGGCAACGTTGAGCATACCATCACCTTGTCTAATGCTACTCAGGCACTCACTAAGCTTGTTCCAGAGCGAGCCAAATGTCGGATTTTCGTAAAGCATGGTGAGAATGTCTTCTTTCACCTTTGTTGGTATTGAGCCCTCCGCTGGATGAGAATCCTCCCCTGTAGCAGGCTTGGTCTTGCCATCATTGCGCTTGGGATCAAACATATAGTCCAAAGCTGTGAGCACTCGGAGAAGCTTGGCCTGGTCTGACGAGGCCGGAGTGAATTTCGCGAGTGCCATGCCTTGAATTTCCGTGCTTGTCTCAGCTTGTTTGATCTGTGGTACCAATTCATCAAGGTCGCGTAAAATCGAACGGCCAAGGTCCTTGGCTTGTTCGATCAGACCTTTGCCGAAAATCTCTTTCGCTCCTGGGATGCCGGAGAGGTTATTGATAGTCGAAAGGGTGTCTCGAAATGTTTTGCCACTACATTCACGGGCTGCTATGATATTGACTACCAAGCGGAGATTTTCTTCTGGCACAACAGGCGGTGTCAAAGATTGCGGTTTTTTGATCACAGCATCCGAGACCGTTTCCTTGGATCCGTCCTCTTTAGCTTCATCTAAGATTGTAGCTGTTGGGGGCCCTTGCTGCTCCGTCGCAGTGCTGTCCTCTGCTCGAATATCCATCATTGGAGATGTGTTACCTGCTGTTGAATCTTCAGCTGGATGCTCTGCTTCTGGAGGGAGTTGTTCGGCTGTCGTGACCTCGGGAGAGGCCGCGGTTACCGGCTCCGTGTTAAGAGGTTCGACGGATCTTGATTCCTCAGGCTTCTCGCCCCCTTTGCTCTTTTCTTTCCTCGACAGCATCGTCAAGGGATGGGTGACACTCTGCAATAAGCTAGAGAGTTGCTCCATACAGCTGGAGCTCTCCATGATGAGCTTGCGATCCAGGAGACCAAGCAGAGCATTGAGTGCAAATTTTGTAGCTCGAGTTTCTTTAGTCTTCCCCTTTCGATTCGCTTTGGTCTTGAACCCAGATGATAGATCATGTTCGGTAAGGAAGAATGATGGTACGTGTGGATTATATTGTGTAAGCTGGACAAGCGCACCAAGACATTGTTGAATGACCAGCAAAGGAGTAGCTTCCAAGTTGTTCACTGTAGATGACAGTGGGCCCGTCAAAATCCTCTTGAGTGGCTGAGGGGCCTTTTGGGTTGCCGTCTGCTTGGCTCTGAGCGAGAGTTGATTGAAGCTTCGCTCAACCGCATTCACGTCCGTACTGCCATCTTGAAGGATTGACAGCAGCAAGCTGATAATCTCCGCGCGGTTTTGACGATTTTGGGAGACATCATGCAGAATACCGTTTAGCGATCCTCGGGAGCTTCCTTGCTGGGGGATAAACATTAGACGGAGCAACGTAGCGACACCAGCTTTGTCGAGCATCTGCACGATTTGGCGGCGCGGAGCCTTTTTTGTTGCTGGTGGTGGCGGTCCCGTGCCATCGTTCAGACGGTCTCGACTCAGTACGTTGCTGAATGTGCCACGACCGCCAATGCGAGGAATCCCTTGAAATCGGTGCAACGGTCTGTCGCCGGCTAAAGCACGGGCTTCAGCAGCGATCTCTGCCGGCAGATTGGCCAGCATTTCCTCATCTTGCTCCATGAGGACATGCTGCCGAAGGGTTGGATCTAAAGAAGCCAGAAAACTTGCTGGATCCATGTCTTCAGCACGAGGAGGGCCCCCTCCACTGGAAGCGCGTTGAGATCTCTGAGCTTCCACCCGCTCGCGCCGGCGTCGATCTTGGGCCTCCTGTTGCAAAAGCTCTTCTCGGATCTCGTCGGGCAAGGCTTCTAAAAACTCACGGCTAATGTCTGTTGCCTCTTCACCGGAAGCGGCAGCCTGAGACCGTTGAATTGCTAATTGCGACATCAGCACCTCTTCTCGGATGTCTTCCGGCAAAGCGTCCAAATACGTAAGGTCGATGCCCAGTCCGGTGATATCAAGCTCGCGGCCACGGATTGTAGTCCGTATTCGCTCTGCAGGCTCCGAAGGGCCTGCTATAGTAGTGGAAAGTCCGGGTGCAGATTCCGTAGACCCTGCTGCTCCTGTCTGCTCCTGTGATGAAGTCGCCTCCCCAGCTTCGTTGCTAGCAGGAGGGAGAACCCAATCTCTTCCTTCCCGCGTTTCCCCATCCTCCATAGCACCGTCCTCTGCCATATCATCAGGCTGTTGCCGATCAACTTGTGTGTTTTCTTGATCTGCTGTTACTGTTTCAGCCTCTTCGCGAGCTGCGGCAGCCTGACGCTCTTCCAGTACTTGCTTTTCCTGCGCCTCTTTGTCGGCCTTTTCTCGGGCTTCTTCAGCTGCTTTTCTCAAATTCTCAGCTTCTTCCCTTACTCGTTTCAGCTCATCGTCATCACGCTTCTTCTTGACCAAAGCAGGTGGTACTAGAACGCGAAGTATAGAATTGACAATTCGTAGAGCTTTCTCAAGGTTTATGGCACCATAGAGTAGTCGCGCTTCCTCCTGCCAGCGTTGACATGTAGTTGCGGGTAGGAATGTTGCTTGCTGTAGGTGTTCATCGCGATGGATGCGAGTAGGCTCTACCGGACCGTTCCTGGGAATACCAAGCGATATCTCAAGCTCACGCGGCAAAGAAACACCTCCGGCGGGACCACCAGCGATGTGTAAATGAACAGCGCCATTAGGCCCACCTACAGCAGAGAAACCGAGACCATTTCTGCCTTCCTCAGACGACAGCAAGTTATTGAGAAACGTCAAAGGGCTTTCGCCGGGATTCAGACCACGACGGTCCATACCATGGACCCAGTAGTCCTCAAGCTGAGAAGGCGTGCGGACACCTCTAGCAGATCGGGAAGGAGGAGAGGATGACCCGTTCCGCTGCAAAAGAGGGTTGAGCCCGTCGTCCACGGAGCGTGGAGCACCGGTTGGTCGATGAGAGCGATATAGGGGAGCATGACGGTCCACAAGACCCCCAGTGAAACCACCAGACCAAGGATCTTGTATGCGGCGAGGGTGGTGATGATGGTGGTGGTGTCCTCGTGGGGGTGTAAATCCGTCATCCTCGGGATCCCATCCGAAAGGTGGCTCGAAGCCGGGATTATCGTCCTCATAGTCTTCGTCAAATAAGACCTCCTCTTCATCTTCTTCCTCGACGATTTCATTATCTTCATCTTCCTCGTCTGCCTCGTGTTAGCAATAGAACGAGGGACATGCGTTATCTTTCTTGACATACCATCGTCCTCATCGCGATGGACCACATCATCCATGTATCTCCCTGTCTCAATGTCCATATGAAGGCGATCTAGACCCTCTGCTTGTCCATCATCCAGTCCTTCGAGTCGCTGAAGAGCCGCCTCTGCGCCTCCAAACTCACGAACAATATCCCTAACGGCACTCTCTGCATCTTGGTCTTGGCTGAAGTCGTTGTCATCCAACGGGTCTTCCTCATTGTAGCGATCAATGTCTTCATGGTCCTCGTCTTGCCATCCATCCTCATCGCCCTCTGCAAGACTAGCATTTTCGCTGTCACCAGTGATCTCGTCGATGACTTCGATTTCGTTATCGTCTTCCATATCTTCGGAATCGTCCGGATCATCGTCATCGTCGCTCTGATTGTCGTCGTCACCATCAATGACAACCTCGACGTCCATACCTCCGTCTCCATGAAGGCCCTCCATGTGGCCTGCTTCTCCAAGGTCATCATCTTCGTCGCTGATGACTTCATCCCCATCTCGATCCATGCCTTCTTCGTATTCCATGCCTTCATCATATTCATCATCTTCGTACATCTCTTCATCTTCATCTGATGATTCAGAACTTGACTCTTGGTCTCTTCCAGGCTCGAACATGCCAAGGGTTGAGTTTCGGAAAAGATCTGGTGTCTCTTCACGTTCATCTTCGTTATCGGAGACAGATGTAGCAGTGGAGATCTCGTCATCATCTGTGGTCTGCCCAGTTGTATTTGAGATGTCGGAATTCTGGCTGAGGAAAATCGCAGTTGATGTTAGTTGCTTAAGTGGTCTCAGGATGTACTTGATTACGCGCTTTGACCCTGGAAAGTTAAGATCGATGTCTGCAACTGATCCGGTCAATGCGCCGATGAAGTTCTTCTCAAACATGAGCTTGGAGATCGACTTTTGGAAGCCGCCTTCTGTGCCAGGCGATGAAGTATTGCCGAACGGAGTGATTCTTCCCTGCAGCAAACGCATAAACAGGTCTGCCAGATCAAGCAAGCGGGCATACTTGACGTCAGGATGCTCCTCTGATGCATGAGCATCCTTGAACGCCTTAAGACCATGCTCCAACACGAATTTGCGTACAAAAAGCAAGTCCTTCTCATCGTCTTCTTCCATAGAACCTTGCTTTTTGTGATAGCCGTTCTCATTGGTTCGAACACAGAGTGAGACAATAGCAGACATTGCCCAATTTGATGTGCTGTTTTTCTTGCGATAAGAGATTGTGTCTTCGTAGGCTACTGTACCTACAGGAATCACATCGTTGAGAAGATAGGTAAGAACCCCGGATCGAGGCTTTGAAGGGGTTGTGGCTTTTGGGTCAGCTTTGCGAGAGAAGTTAATGAACTCGACCTTTGTACGGTTGTAAGAGTGTAATAGTTCGGTCAAGCATTGAAGAATAAAATTTCGATACACGTGAATCGGATGCTCGGAGGGCTTGAACTCGGGCTTTTCGACTTTCTTAGTCTCTGAGGAGCCAGAAGTGCTCGGATTTGGTTGAGTACTCGGATTGGCTGCCGACGATGTATTCGCAACACTCAGACTTGCTGGCAGCTCAGCCGAAACTTCTATTGTTGAGTCTTTAGCAGCGGATAAGAGATCTTTGTCCTCGACGTCCTTGTAGGTAAGTAACTCTTGCAGAAGGTAGTGGATGACACCACTCGGGTGCTCGACCACGGGCGGTTTGACTTCTGCCGCCTTAGGCTTCTCATTCTCGAGGATGATGTTTCTGTCTTCGCCAGTCGATGGCTTAGCTTCTTCCAGATTTGACACTTGCCCAGTCCAGCCTTCTGTAGCTTCAGCAGTATTTGCTGAACTAGCGTCAGCCTCAGCGTCATCGGCCTTGGGCTTATCCTCAATCACTTTGGGTTTCAGCTGCAGGATCTGTGGTCGTGCGCTACCGCCGCTACCATCATATCGTTGAATTTCTAGCTTCTCGTTCGTGATATCAATGAAGATCTGTGGGGACCTCAGAACTAGGTCATACATTTGCTTGACATAACCAGTGGTATCCGTAGAGGGGGAACGACCTGGTCTGACCTCGAACCTCGCCATGATTTCACTCTTCATGACTTGTCTGATGATTTCATCATCCTCAACAATATGCCGCAGCAATAGCATGAAGGTGCTTGGTAGTTTGTCATTGGTAATCCCAGACAGCTGTTTGACCATCACAAACAATCGTTGGATATTTCTCTTTTCGCCAAGTCTGGAAGCGATCTCTCGATTGCGCGTAAGGATTACCAACGTGCGTACCACGGATAGAGCAAGAGACTCATCTCTCCCAATCTTAAGCAGAATTTCGGCGATTGCTTCGAACAGCTGGATCTTCTGTTCCAAGGGGAGAAGTGATGGTTCCATCTGCACAAGAGGACCAGGCAGCGTTCCATCAGTCGGTACATCCCATTGAATCTGAGATGGCTGTACATCCTCTGCCAGCAACTTCTCAATGACCAGTAAGATTTGCCCAATCCAAGGAGAGGCCTCATCGGCCGGTTGGTCTGGATGTATCTTGATGAATCCCAGGAATTGCGCAAAGAATTCCGTCAGCTGGTCCAGCGTCGCTTCGTAGAATTCACGATCTTGTAGGACCAGGGCAAGGAGATGTGCGTAAGAAGCGATCTTCTTGCCAATGGGTCGGAAATCGTCTTCTTGTAGTGAGATCAATGATTGAACTAAGGTCTCGCCAACCTCACAGCGCATTGCCTTTGCGTCTTGAGCTTTCAACGCCGCAGCCTGTATGAGTTCTGCCAGCTCGAACGAAACTTCGGGATGAACATTGAGAACATCGAGTGCCCTATCGATGAGATTTGATCTGATGGCCTTACGCTCTGCATCAAGATCCTCAATCGTGACCGGCGCTTTGTGAGGCACGATGTTTGCTTGATGGCTTGGACCATTCGATACCTGGCGTGATGGAATGGTCTGCTCTTGCGTGCTATGTCTGCCCATACCGCGGATGATGTCCTGAAGATTGTCGACGCTCATGGCCATTGGGTCTACCGTGCCATCACCAGCGTCATTTGGGAAGCTTAAGGGCAGCGGCTGTGGCAGATCCATAGGACTGGTGGAATCCTCGCGAGCACTTTGACTACCAATTGCTTCCTCCTCAACAATGGTGTCACCCTGGGCATCGAGCCCTGATGTTACAAGATCTGACGGACCCGCTTGGTTTTCAGCGTTGCTGGACCGGGCAAGGATGGCATTGACCATGTCTCCATCAATGTCGCCTAGAGGATTCCGCGTCCTGGTGATGTCATTTGGTGGATTCGGAACGTCGGTGTCGGGTAAAGTGGCTCCAGAATCTGAGCGTCGAGGAGTCTGAGTGATAGATCGCGGAGCTTTTTCCCGGTCGTGCTCTGGAATAGGGTTCCTCTCGGCGCCAGGGAAAGCTTTTAGGGCTTGACAATACTCCATTGCGGCATGCGGGACATTAAAACATCGGTACAGGGCCTCTTGAGCCAATTCGGCATCGTAGCCCTGCCCGACCAAGGTGGCCACCTTTTCTTTCGGAACGCTGTAGGTCTTGTTAGCGGCCCTCCGAGCAGCAGGAGGCTCATCGCCAAGTCGGTAGGCACCCTGCTCGTCAGCACCCTCCAGAGCGGCCCGGAGTATGTCGATCAGACACTTTACTAGCCGATTTTCTGCATTGTCCACAAAGCTGGAATTCCAGAGAGTCCTGACCACAGGCAGCACAGCCATGCGTAACTCGACGAGGAATTGGGGTGCAAAGAAAGAATTTGGTTGTCCTCGATCTCGTTCGTTCGATCCAATGACATGCGTTTGGGTCGATTCGATGATCGATTTGGATTGGGTGATTTGAGTGAAGAAGGCCAGTATTATCTTAATGCCTCCATATGCACACATGTGACGGGCCCTCGCATCGCCATTCTCTGGTGTTTGTGATGGGTCGATGGGAGAACTGACTTCCGCAATAAAGACCTCGAAGACTTCCTTGATTGCATCCAATCCCCCGTCATCTTTGAAAGCTTGCAGCAAGAGTGTAAGAACTTGTGAATAGGGGCGGTCCATATGGCTCCCTATGTTCTGCATTAGGCTTCTCGACTCTTCTATTGTCAAGGTATCTCGTACCTTCAATCATGAGAGATGACATGGATGTCACAGCAACAATCCAATATGCGTAACGATCCTTTGTACATGTTGTACTCCTTGGGGGTTCATAGTTCAACTGGTCTAGATTTGCATGAGACATTGCTTCCGCGACTAAGTATGCGATGTGTCGATTATACGCTTCTGGCCGTCTCTTTGGTACCAAAGATTTGCCGAGATTCTGGCAGAAGAGAACGCTTAGCGAAGGGACTTGGGTCAGCAAGTGGCGTAGCACTGTAGTATTTCTGAAGCGCGCTGTTGTTTCGTCCTGTGTAATCAAGACTGCGGTTGAGGAACCATCAGTAATTTGCTTCGTTACTGTAGTATCACTGGCATTGACATTGTTCGCTGCTGTGTTGGTTGCATTCGTGATCCCGCCATCACTATTGATCAGCCCAAAGACTTCGTCAGCTTCATCGCTACCCATACCAATACCTTTCACCTTAGTAGATTCTTTCCATGACTCAGGAAGGTTCTTTTGCAATAGTATCTCCTCCCACACGCAGACGCGATGTAACAGGCCAAGGCTCTTGATGAAATTCCGATACAGATCCGCAAGATTGACCTGGCTAAATGGTGTATGACCGGAACGTGAACTGAACACTGGGGCGGAGAAAACTTCAACGAGGATGTTACAGAGCGTTTGTATGTGTACCAGAGATCTCACTATAAATGTGCCCACCATAGCTTTTGAGACGGCATTGGAGCCAATAGTTGATGTAAATTCCGAGAAGAAACCTTCTCCACCGCTGTAGTTATATAGTGGTTCGAGGCTGTCTGCAACCTTCTGGGCGCGCTGGAGCAGCGACGGCAGCACAAGGTGTGGCTTCTGCTCCGCCATTATGTGAGCCACTCTGGCAAGCTGCACACTGGCCTGGTGGACATTGAAGTCGTATTGCAAGCTTGGCAAGGTAGCAAAGTCGAGAACATACTCGGCACCGCTTGCTTCAATGAAGAAGGAGCACAACGCTGTATTTTCTAGAAAGCCTGTTAGGAAGTTCATAGTCACTTCAATCCGTGTGGCGATACTCGCAACGGCCTTTTCATCGAGTTGGTTGGACGCCTTCACCGCAGAATTAGAGCGTGCTGTTAGTCCTTCGGGATCATTTTCACCAATAGGTGGTGCTTCGCCCATGACAACGTCATTATCTGCATCCTGGCTGTAAAGTCTCGAAAATGCCGCATTGTTCTCACCAGCAGGGATAGGATCACCACTTGCCCCTTGAACCCAAAGCTTGGCACCGCAGCCTTCGGCATTGGGCCCATTTTTGCAAAGATGTCGGACACGCTCGATCATGGTCAAGATTGCAATCATAACGGGTATCTTCAGGCTTGGGTGGTGTCGTACCAGCTCGTCAAAAGAGCTACCTAGAAGTCGGGGCAGGTCCTCCCGGTCGGGTGTATTTGGTGCCAAGGACTTGATATGATCTTCACTTTCGAATATCTTGAAAAAACTATCGAGAGCCCCTGATTCTAGAAATAGCTGCATGCCAGCATGATTAAGACAAATAGCACCAAAAGCTTGGGGAACACCAAGGATTGCATCGCTATGGGGAAGGATGCCGTGGGTGGGCGCAGCCATGGCTTGTCGAGCTGATCGGCTCTTCTCGTCGATCATGAATTCTGCAATTGTATTAGGATTTGAGTCAGTCATACCAGGGCCCGAAACGTCGCTCTCATTGATAAACTGGCGGTAGAGCTTCGTGGGATCATCATGATCCGACTTCAGGGTGATAGCCTCGAGCAATCCCTTGCTAAGCCCTGCTTCCGAGATGACAGCATAACTCGTGGGCTCGTTGTGAATGAAAGTGCTCATTATGTTGATAGCACCGCTCCATACCGCAGAACCAAAAACTCTGGCATTCACTATGACCGTACGTAAGCCACTTAGAAGCTGGGGGGAGTCAATGAGATTGCGTAGTAGCCTATCAAGGTTGCCACTTCCGTGAGTCATCATATGCGCGACCATCTTGAATAGGACTCGCAGAGACTGCTGTTGAAAATACGGTATCTGGTAGTCAATTAATCGAGTTTTGTAATCTTCGGGAAGTCCCTCCCCTTTAGCGGCGCGCTCTAAGGAGGTGCGAACGTCATAATTCAGAAGGTCAGATATTGCTTCAAGACCCTTGGAGTTGGCAAGCGACTGCATAGCATCTCGAACATTGTAGAGGAAGGTGCTCAAGAACGTCAATACTTTGGGGTGAGCACGCTCTGCTTTCGCCGTCCGTAAACTCAAGACTTCGATCAAGATATCAAGCAGTCCAGCGGCAACGAGTGTTTCACCAGTCCTGAGAGTAGATGATGGCAATGCTTCGAGAAGTGAAAAGAGAGCTTCCTGACGTGCCTCGATCGCTGATTCCAATTCTTCGTTGTCAGAATCCTCCTTTGCCATTTCGGCTACTGCCTTGTGAAGAATATAGAACAGTACACCGTGATTAACATTAACATTCAGAGCTGCACAGACATCAGACGCCTTTGTTTTCTGCTTGGCGAATGCCTCTAAAGCCCCAAGCGCTAAAGCTTGCAGCTGAGGTGATATGGCTGCTGGTCCATTGCCGGGAGGGTGAACCAATTCGGCGAGCTGATGAACGAGCTGTAACCGCCGTGGCTCCTCAGAGTCTTGTTGCAATACTTTCTGCTGAAACACTGTCTCTGGATAGATATAGGCTAAGTTAGTGATAGCCAGTAGGCGTATGCCAACGAGCTCTTGTCGACTAGAGAAGGAAGTCGAGATAGCATAAGCATTTCTCACTTTTGTCAGGAGCTCGTATTGAAATTCTTTGGGTAGATTGAGCAGCGACTCTTTCAAGAGGTCCTCTGCTGGGGAAGATGCTAGCTTTTGGTATGGTATCTCGATCCGCTTCATCCCTCCGATGGTAGAGTCCTCCAACTTGGAGCTGGGGATGTTCGACGTAACCGCCGGCATTTCAGGCGACCCTTCGGAGCTTGACAGACGGCTCGGTCGTGACAGGCCTGATGGTCTTCTAGCGGGACTCGGAGAGGGAGGAGCCTTTTGTTCGTCTTTGATCTCGGTGTACGGCTGGTAGTATGTGAAAAGAACCGAGCCCCAATCTTTCCAATCAGGCTCATGGGGAATTGTTTGCGCCGTAGCAGAATTTTGCTTAGCCGATCCATTAGCAGAAGTTTGCATGTTCTGAGTCAAAGCTAATAGATCGTTGGGATTGATGGTAGCAGAAGAGTCTGACTGCGGTATCCGAGCCTTTTCTTTGCCTTTGGGGGTATGCATCGAAACTGTAGCAGAGGAAAGGCTTGCTAGTAGAGTCTTCGTGAAAGGGTTCGCAAGCTTTTGAACCTTCTCTAAATCGATGCTATAATGGCTTGCTAGCAATCCAGCGTTCATGTTTTGACTAGCGTTGGCTCCTCGTTGTCGGGACGCATGGTATCGCTGGGCTAAACGTACAGTCAATCGCAAGGTCGAAGTCAGCAGAGACAGGCTTGTCGTGTTCAGAATATCACCGAGGCGTTCGCTGCTGCTGTATAAACTCCTGTTGCCGCAATTTTCAAGCAGCAATCGTGAAAAGTCCAGAATATCTTCGATCAGTTGCCTATCCCCATCCGAGCCATAACGCAGATTATCCAAGTCGGATTCACTTGTCGCCACAACGCTTCCCCCCTTGCTCTCCTCCGCAACACCTATGAGCAGCAGTCTTCGCCCGAATGGCTGTGTTTGAGGGCCATCATGGAGGCCGTACTCGGAGCAAAACAACTCGAGAATGCCATCGAATCGATTGAGAAGAGGAATCCAATGATAAAGGTCCCCTTTAGGAAACATCCATCGCCGAGGGAATGATTTAAGGTATGCGGGTAAACGTGATATCGGGAGGGTGCTGGCTGTGGTCACAAAATCTGCTATTGCCGGAGACTGAACAATGACTTGTCAGCTTACGATAAAACCGACTAGAATCAAAGACGAGGGTGGTGGTATGCTCACTACCGTTGCCTCATGCTTGGCCCCAGCTGCCTTCTTGATTCGCCCCATCCTAGCGGCTTGAAGATATTTGAACACTCATGTGTATCTCCGAGGATCCCGCCAAGCCCAAGTTCTATCACTTTGGCTTCAAGTTATAGAGATTCGGTGAGGGCGAGTGAATGTCTGCAGAAGAGGTGACGGTAGGTTCTTGTCAGTTGAGTTGGCCGAACGATGAAGGTCTCTTTGTGTAAAGTCAAACTTTTGCAAGAGATCGAAGTCAGTAAGTATGGCACAACAACACTGCAAAGCGTGTCAAAGAACGGAAGTTTCGCATGAGGGAACACTAAGCAGGTTGTCTCGGGAGGGTTCAGACTTTGAAGCTGGATAGGATCTAATAGGGTATGGAAGAAAGCTCGGCGGTGCAGGTCGCCGGCGTTGATGTGTATCTTCCAGGGTATATGTGATATGATGCCACGATGAAGGGACGCAAGTGGAGGTTATGAGAAAATGTTGAACTGCGCGTGGATGGGGGAGCTTTGATTTTGGTGATTTGAGGTCAAATGGTCCAGCGAATCGGGGAAACTTCGGGCCGTGTAATATCCTATATTCTACGTCCAAAGCCGCCAATGAGGCTCTTCCAATCCTACATAGTATAACTCGATGTACAGGGAGTAACACCGCTACAACTCACGTGGCTACAACGATCTGCCCTGGGACAATACGGAGATTCATTCTCGTGTTCCTAGATCTATGCACCGTGCCGATAGTAGTACCAGATCATCCTAACCCAAATCCGACAGTACTTAGTATACCATGGTCAACGAGCAGTCTTACCCACGTCTAAGTCGCCATCCCACCTTATCTTCATGCTCGTTGGAAAGGGGAAGTAGCTCGACTGATCGGCTGTCATGTACATAGTAATTCCACCCGGCCCCGCTATCTTCTTGATCTGCCCTTGGCCTCCCGGCGCCCTTCTCAGGTTGTGCAACTTGCCCACAGTCTTTAGCATTGTCGTCAAGGCTATCTTTGTTATACCAATCCCGAGACACATGTGACGGCCCCAGCCGAAATGGATGTATGAGTCCAGAGGCCGGTCCAACTTCACTTGATCGGGATCTGGGAAGGCAGCGGGATCTTGAGATGCTGCAACTAGATCACAAAGAACTGTCTCTCCTTTCTTGACGTCGGTAATCGTCTCGTCACATCGGGTTGTGGTATCGGTGACAGATCTGCGATACAGCCCGACTGTCGCCCGGATCCTTGTGCCCTCCATGAAGTATCGAAGCAGTAGGTCATCAGCTTCCTGTGTATCGAGCTTTGCCAGCCGTTGAATCTCTTTGAGATGTGGCGCAGCCTCGTCCGAAAGGTAGAAATCGAGACATTGTGCAAATAGCTGACCTTGGTTTGCAACCATTCCGCCAGCTGTGGGGAGGATCTGGGACCAAACAATGTCTTTGCTACCCAAGCCGCTCTTGAACAACTGCTGGATCATATGCGTACCATATATGCTAAGGGTGTTATGCTGTTTATGAAGGGAGCTGATAATATGATCGAAGGGGGCGTGAGCTATGGCTTCAGTCTCTGGAATGACAAGGGTCTCCATTATATCTCCCAGCTGTTGACACAATGTGCGCGCCACATTTCGGAGCTGGAAACTTTTTGCGGGATCGGCGTCGTAGAAGATACAAGTAAACACTATATCGTGATGAGAAGACGGAAATATGAGAAAGACTTCATGACATACCTAAAGCCATTAAAGAGTAAAGCTGGCTATCATTATAAACGCCCAAAGGATTGTGCTTAGTCTTCAGAGGAAGAGAAAAGACCTAAACTTGATGTCAGGGGTGGACGGCCGTTTCTGTTCTATCTTTGGAAGATACCTCTGCTGCAAAATGGGCCTGTGCCAAATTACCAACATCCCGAACGATATCCACCTGGTTGGTGTCGGATATCTTATACGAATGCTCACGTAGAAGCTGTAGGGTAATGTTCTTGTAGAATGCTGTGACTTTTGTCTCCCAAGCCGGCTTATAAAGGGCAGGGCACATTATCTTTCGAGAAAACTCGTTCGGGAACGAGTCTCCGGACAGCATGAAGTCTGCGCCGTACTCCTTGCCCGAATTATGCATCAAACGGTCGATTGCTGCACCCCATATGACTTTGAAGTCTTGCTCATTAGAGATTATGGATTTGCAGGCATCGTAGGAGGTGACAAATGTTGGTGGTGGAATGTATGCCGGCTTGTCCCAGCTGTATTTGTCGTGCTCCTGAAGGCACTCAAGGATGACACGATTCTCAGGTGGATTCACGAGCGGGAAATGGGCATAAACTGAATTGGGCTGGAAGTGGTTTGGGAATGCCCTCAAGAAAAGCTTATAAAAAACGTGACCGCCGTCCACGGTGACATCAGAGCTCACTTCGTTGAAGCCCCAGTTGGTTAGATTATTTGGTGTACTATCAACCATGTAGAAGCGATCTCCCCGTACGAGTGCCACGGCATCGGATAGTACAGCGCGAGATATCGTGAAGTCTGCACACAGACCACTGCCTGGTGCGATCAAAGGCTTAGCTTCTTCGACGACTAGTCCGGGATACAGCTCAACACAATCGGGATGATCGTACAGGTGCTTCAATGATTCTGCCACTGTAGGATCACTGTTGATACTCTCAAACGTTTCGTGTTTGTCGAGACCGAAAAAGCTACGAAATTCGTTGAGTGTGGCAAGGTTCCACGACCGGGCTTGCTCGATACCGAGGACCTCAACAGCTCGCAGTATTTGCGGCACATTTCTTGCTCCAAACGCTCCGGCTTCATCTTCGATACTGGTCTTCAGAATGTCCACTAACTGGCCGTCATCCAAAGTTCCATCTCTCGAACGTTGCAAGTTGGCGAAAGGCCTCTGCTGAGGATCTTCCGAAAGTTCTTTCTCCCAAACGTCTAAGCGTTGAAGCAATTCCCGAAAGCTTATCTGGCTGATGTCTCTGCCCGGGAAGAGTCGCTTGTATTCTTGTTGAGTCCATTTGTCATCTCGTTTGGATAGTGCAGAATGCCATCGATAGACGAGATTAAACTCTACCGAGACCTGATTCCCCGGAGTTCCGTTGGCGGTAGGACCCGTCAGCTTGCCACTGCGAGGATCCAGGTCCCAATCACTTTCCGTCCTATGTAAGTCCAATATTGTCCGCACGTAATCCTTAAGGATACAGTTAATGTAAAGACCGCATGTAATTAGACGACCGGTTTGAAAGAGATCATTGTCATATTTGGCCCAAGCTGCCTCTGTTGCACTACCCTTTGGCTTTGTGAATCTACCGCGCTCATTGATGGCGGCAAGCTGCGTGACAACATAATTGTGGAAGCGATTGAACATAATCAGCATAACTCCTGGAGCTCGTTAGCAACGTGGAATCTGGCTGAAAGAAGGTGGCCGTGTCCTCACCAACTCCGGGTGGAAATCCAAGTACGCGCATGTTGCTAAAACAATCGGCTTTCAATTTCCCGCCTTGGAAGGTCCGCACATGGTTCTGTTCGCCCTGATTGTTTCCATACAACGGCGATAGTTCCAGGTATGAAGATGTCCGGTTGTTGCTAGTATTATGGTGGTCGGTGGCAAACAGGTCTGTTCGTTCTTAGGCCATCATAAGCATCTGGGCTTGTAATGTTACGTACCATGAATGATGATCGAAGCAAAATAGAAGAGCATGCTAGAGAGCTTAGCTGGGTGAGGCGTAAATTCGTCGCGTGACATGAGATTGTCAAAGAGGTCTCCAGCATCCGGAAGATCTATAGGCTGTAGGGTCTGAGGACGCACACTTCGAGCGTAAGGTGTATCAGCAGCTCCAATTGATGGTGCCATGACGTTCTATACGAAGTCAGTATGTCGTTTGACTGGGACTAGGGGTTGATAGGATTGAGGATGTTGAATCGAAGAAGATAGTGCCGGATGATGCTTCGCTAATAAAAGGATCGAAGGTCGATATTGGGCAATGAATCACAGTCCAACACTTACGTTGAAAGAGCCATCAGCGGCTCGATACTTGTGAGCATCTCCCAAACGTGGAATCGGAGGATGCTGCAGATCATCATATAGCCTTTGAATGAACCTATCACTCAAGGCACCACCAAATTTCGATATCAGTGGTAGCTCGCTCGCCAATTTGACGACCCTTTCCATGAGAAAGGTCTTGTCATTGACAGGGTCCCCAGTGACGACCTCTTTGGTCAATTGGCCCAAGGTAAAAATGTCGTCCGGGTGCATATGGACGATATCATGCAAGAACCCTGTGGGCTTTGGCTTGTTGATGAGGGATCCATCACCGGTCTGGCTCGGTAATGGTGTAACAATGGCCTTGAGAAGACCACTCAATGACTTGAACGTTGCAGCAACCTTTTCGCGTTGACTGATGTGCTGCTCAGGAGGTGTGCTAGGTAGAGCATACTCGACAGCGGCCATTTTAAAGGGCACAGCGGCGGATGCCTCGGGATAATTTTATATCCTGCGATAAGTCAGTTTCGAACGAGAGTGAGCTTCAAGGCTCTTGACAGAGTCTGTTATATAGGGAAACACTCACAGAGTCGCAGAACGCTGGAGGATCAAGCCTGTTTGTGTGTGCAGCAGCGGAGCCCCCTTCTGCTCGCTGCTCGCTGCTTTGGAGGTGATCTCTGAGAAGGGGTTTGCAAGTAGATTCAAGGAAAGGTAAGTGACGTTACTCGAGAAGACAGAGGGGACAGAGGGAATGAGACTAGTATGAGAGGGTATCGGTAACGTTTGGAGAGACGAGACTATAGGATAAAGATGAAGGTCTTTCAAGGGAGAATGTTGAACAGGAGAAGAGTTTCTAACAATGATAAAAGGTTTGTCTTGTACTGTAAAAGAGTTGAGTCGGGCAAGAAGGATTTGGAATTTGCCGAGGCCGATGTGACACAGAAGGAGGTACATCTCATATGGCTTCGCACCTTCCGTCCAACATAGACTCCATATGCACAGCAACGAGCTCGAAGCCTCCACTGCATTTCGGCACAAGAAGAGTCAGCTCCCGAGGCAGCTCTCGAGGCTTCGGTCAGCCTCGCAGGAAGAACATTGTACTTCGTCCTCAGCAGCTAAATCAAAGGGCCGTGTGCGACGTCTAGAATGGCGGCAAGACCGACTGCCGTACCCTGACCGTGACATCGGTCAGAACTGTGCACCACGGAATACACAATCTGCTCCACCTTACAGGTGCGGTGTAGCCGGAAATGTTAAGCTACATGGTCAGCTCAGCCTCAAGCTAGAACACGGTGTTTCACGTTCGCCGAAGGTTTGCTGAGCCTCCAAATCCTGCCAATCGAAGGGAGTAGCGCCATTCTATTGTCGTGGATTACCACTCGAGCTGACGGAGGTGCTAAGTATCTGAGCAAAGCTGGCTTCAAGGCATGTCCGATGTTCACGATCTGTTTTGATACGAGCGGCTTCGCAGTCTTGGCAAACCTTGGCGCAACGCACTAACATCATATGATTTGCTGAAGATCCTTCAAGTCTGCTCATACAAGATTCTTCATCCTTTGTGCGATGCGAGTGTTTCTGATTCGCCATGGCGAGACGGTCGATAATGTAGCTCAGGTTTAGTGAGCCTTCCCTCCCTCCCTGCTGCGTCTCCCCTCTTTGGCTGACCAGTCCTTAGTGCTGGTACCAAAGACTCCGCCCTGACAATCCACGGCAGCCTGCAAGCCGAACGATTGGGGAAGTTCCTCGCGAATAAGGGCCTAAATCTTACATACATCTTTTCCTCCGATCTACAACGGGCGTTCAAAACCGCAGATGCGCTTCGTTCTTGGCATGACGCAGCACAGCCAGGACAGAGGCTCGAGGTGACGGCGCTGGATGTGTTGAGAGAGCAGGACTTTGGCTTCTTTGAAGGGAAGCCTTTCCATGCCCGGCCCAAAGCCTCAAACAAGTCTGGAAAGGACGCTCACCGCGCTCAGCACCTGGACGACCCGGACTTCAAAGACGTGGAGTCAAAAGAATCAATGGCGGTTAGAATGAACGCATTCCTTCAGGATCACCTAATACCTCTGATACGTGGCAGTCCGAAATGCAAGGGCGATGCAATCGCGATCGTCTCGCATGGCATCATCCTCTCTCATCTATGGAGATGCTTTCTGAAGCTACTACCCACGAGCAGTGTTACCCTTGCTCCAGGGTTATCCGTTGGGACTGGCAGTGTCACGCCTCTGGAATATCTTGGTGGGTGGTCGAACACGGGCTACTTGGAGCTCGATATCCAGAAGCAGGACCCGGCGCAAGGGTCTATGGTAAGAAGCCTAAAGGGAGCATCTCCCACGCCGTCACACCCTTCGGAGGCTCGCAGTATCGACTTCCCACCTCCTCTGGACGGCTACAATGTATGCATCAAGACCGTAAACGGAAAAGAGCACTTACAGGGACTCAAACGCACAAAGGGAGTCGGCAGCTCCAAGTTCGACGAAGGCCAAAAATCAATCGATTCGTTCTTCAAGAAGAGGAAAGTGACGAGTGGTCAAGATTGAGTTCTGGCACTAAGCACCAACACAACTAGACAGCCCCCAAACACATACTCCCACAACAGCATGAAGCCATGATCTACAAGCGTCTTGTAGGCACCTAGTCGCATGCCTTAAGCAACGACCCGGTAAGCTCACCCTCTCCCTACATCCTTCGCCACCCTCTTTCCTATGATGAAGCACATTTCACACAGACCTGTTCTGAACTTCCATGTGGATAACAATATTGTTACCAACTGCTGTCTGAGAATGATACCACACATGTTACTATTCTGCCAAGTGACGCATAGGGACCGTTAGCTGATATGAACTACGCACATAGTGAACTCTGACCCATTGCTAAACCACGATAGCCACATCCAGGACCGACTCGGCTCAGCCGAGCCTTCTGCGTACCCGGTCACCATACTCTGCCGATTAGAAGCCATCGAAATAAGATCCTCAAGCGCCGCGATCCTGTCCACTGGACACCTAAGTGCAATCTGCGAAGCAAACTCAAACGACGTCGTGGTCGGCGAACGAAAACTGCCCAACCTCCACACCAGACCGGTCTTCCTCTATATACGTAAAAGCACCAAGCAGACACCGCTACCGCCCTACAACCGACGCGCAAACAAACATGCGAACGACTTGACATCAACGATTCCTCAACAAAGAGGACAAATGATCCGAAATCCATGTTCCCCCGTCGTTGCCACCAGACCAGAGTCCCTTTCGCAGGCAGGGATAAAGGGAAAACGAGAGGGAGAATATTGATAGGGTGATATGCATTCTATCGTCCTAGACCTTTCGACTTGCCGGATGCGGTGTCGATATCGTTCTTGACGTGAACTGGCGCTGCAACAGGCCCATACCGTCGCAGCTTTCATGATCCAATCAGTGATAGTTATAGGGTGTTATCCCAGTCTCCTCCACCTTGCAAGCAGTGAACAGAGATCCAGTGAAACTTCAAAGGGCATTATTGAGAAGATATAATATAATTAATTGAACCACGTATTTACAAGTCCGCACGCTATGCTATGCACAAACCATGCATTATTAAAAACATGCTCACAAAAATGTGAATCTCCATCCATATCCATCGAAAAGAAGTACAACCATGGTATCATCGCGCGCACGCTCGCATGCATTCAATCCGAGCATTCACATCATCATCAAGAAACACCCTCGATCCCTTGTCCCCCCCTTTCCCTTGCAATTAAGTACCGTCTCAAACCGCCACCGCAACAGCCGCCAACCCAGCAGCCACACCCACACCACCTCTCCATACACTCTCCAACCTCCCCGCACCCGACTTTGGCGGCGCAGCGGTGCTGCTCGAGCTCGGCGGCGGCGGCGGTACCGAGCTGGAACTCGAACTCGGAGCCGCAGAGGAAGAAGGGGCGGAGGTGGTAGGAGCCGTTGAGCTGGTACTCGTCATCATCGTCGTCTGCGTAGCTGTGCCTGTAGTGGTCGTGGCGGTATTCGTCGCCGAAAGGATAGTGGTGTCGCTGATGATGGCGGTCCCCACGGACGTTTGTGAGACCTCGGAGGAAATCGCTTGCAGGGCTGAGGAGATTGCGTTTGTTGCTGTGGCGGAAAGTGCGCTGGAGTCTGGGTTTAGTGATGGTGCTGAGACCGCTGTTGAAGCACCGTTTGCGGCGGCCGAGGAGGCGCTTTGCATGGAGGCGGAGATTGAGAGGAGAGGGATGATGGGGATGGGGAGGTGGGTTGGGATGTTGTCGATTGTTGTCGCGACTGAGCTGGCTACGGAGGCGATGTTTGATGCTGCGGAGGCTGGAGCGGAGGCTGCTACGGTCGTAGCTGAGCCGGCAACATTGGACGCGACGACCGCTTCCTGAGAGGCTGCTGAACTGGCTCCCGGGACTGCGGACGATGGTGCCACAAATGCGGAGGAAAGGGCCGGAGGCGTTGGTGCGACGATGTTGACGGGTGCGAAGGTCGCAGAACCAGTTGGTATCGACGCCGTAGCAGGAATTTGGATAGAAGTTGTGAATCCTTGTATCACGATTGGAACGATCGCGCCAGGAGCTTCGGATGACACGTCACCTAGCACACGCGCGCCGGAAGGTATGCTGTTTGCGATGGAGGTGACTTCAGGTGGTGGACCGGTGACGGTGAAGATGTAGGTTTCAATGCTCGCTGGGGGGATGATGGTAGTTGTGGCGATGCCATTGGTCACGTATTCCGTGACTGTGGCGACTTGAGGTGCACGAAGGACCAATTCATGGACAGAATTGCTAATGGTGACGGCGTAGGTTGTGAGGCTTTGGGCTGTGATGAGAGCTGGTGCACCCAATGCCAAACCAAGGCGAGTTATTGTGAAAAACATTTTGCGAGATACGAGATGGATATGAGACAGTGCGAAGTGGATGGATTTGGAAGAGAGGAATGCGGAGGAAAGATGGATTGTGGGATGGAAAGTTGGAGTGAAATATGTTTTGGTGTTGAGTGTTGTTGATGGTGTGGCTGGATCGCCAACCTCTTTCTTCACTTGGGTGGCGGGAGACACGACAACACGCGAAAAACATGGCAACGGACTTGTTCTAGCAGCGGAACCTAAAGTGAAGCATGGGCAGTTCCAAGGCGTGTGTATATCTTTTCTCGGTCGTTGCTGCTCGATCGGCATCATTACATTGCTCTACTGGGGTTCATGCCTTGGCTCATGTATGCCGAAATCTGGGTCAGCCATGAACACATACGCCCAGCGGAACCATCCGAACTCCATGTGATCGCATGGCCAGACCTTGCCACTCTATTGGCTGAGGATTGTCGTCAGCCGTCAGCCAGTGCTGCTGTCGTCGGTCGAGATGTCGTCTGAAATCATGGTCGAACAGAAGAATCTTGGAAGGGTTTGCCAAGCCTGCCGTTCCCGAGGGCGCTAGTGAAATCCAGCCGTGCCAGCCATCTATTTCAGGTACAACAGGTGTACTTGTCGATCCGTCAGCTCTTGCCCGTCAAGTATACCTACCAGACTGTCCACGCGTCTACACCTGAACAACGCTGGTCAAGCAAGCCGATCAAGACTTGCAAGTCCCTTTCGGATTAGCAACAAAAACTAATATCCAGGCAGAGTCAAGGGGAAGATATCAAAAGATCCAGTATTAACATTATCGGTATGATCGACATGTCAAGCATACACAATCCCCTTGGAGAGCCTGTCGATCCTCTTTTCGGGCTTGAAATATACTCTGACATGGCGTACTCATCTTTGGAAAGACAGCCCGAACCCTTGTTAAGCAGCATTGGAACCTTCATCTCGCGGTATCGAAGACGTATGCTCAACTTCAGCCACTGTGGGTCTTTGTTTGGTAGCCATTCAGTGAGCGGACATCATGGGTTTGAGTGCTAGCAGAGTATCCTTTAGCAAGGACTTTCAATGCCCGTATTATACAAGCTTGATCACCCGGAAGGCATCCGATGGATGAGTGTTCGCGTGCATTATATGTCGTATCTCTCACCATATCAGCGGCAGCATCGAATATCGCTTTCCCTGATACCTTGCACCGAAATCTCTCCGGTACGCTACCTCCTTCTTCTTGGACCAGATACCCATTGGCACCATAGCTATTACCGCGAAGAGAACAGTGCTCAAGCTCCAGCTCACCATCGCCATCCCTATCCAGGCGACGACCTCGAACATATAGTTTGGACATGTGACCCAATTGAAGCCCAAACCCTGGGGTATTCCCCTCTCTGTCCCACCAGCAGACCGTAGATTTCGCAGCGTGATGTGATCTAATAGGTTTCCCACCTCCCCTACTGCAAAAAGGGCTAGACCTGCGTATGTGATGTATGGATTGCTCTCTTGCGCTGCTGGTGCTGAGGGAAGATAGATCCAGTACGCCATATTCAGTCCTGACAGTAGCCAGTAATGTGCGCTGTTTTTGATTATGTTGAACGACGGCATGGTGGCAGAAGAGAAGCGGTGGATGAAAAGAGTCTCAAGCTCGCGTTTGGTGAAGTGTAAGCAAACGAGCATCAGTGACAAAGTTTGGAGTTGGGATGCTTGAGGCGAAGGGAGGAGAGCGTAAAGTAGAGGATGAATGAGCAGAGGGCCGGCATATTCGACCAGAAAGACAGTACGCCAGGCTATCTGGGGGCCTGTATGGAGGAATGTCAGCCGGCGGGTCCAAGCCTCGGTCTGTCCTCATGGAGGAGAGAATAAAGCTGGGAGGAGACAAATCAAAGAATCGAAACACATACCAAGATCCTTGACATATATTGTACTCTGCTCGCGTAATCCAGTCATCTCTAGCTGGAGATCCCTACTGTTTGGCACGAGGGTTCCATCGCTACCCTTAGTCACTCGGAGTCTGTGAACATTGGTGCCGGCTCGGGTGGCTAATGATTGGTACAGCTCGCTCGCTGAACCACCAGCAGTAATGACTACTTCTTCCGGGAGCTTTTTCAAAGGTTTGCCTGGCTCATTGGTCAGTGTCCAGGTCACCATACTGAAAGGACCATGCTAGATTTACCTCTGGGCCGGACTGCTAGTGTTAGCTTTTGGCTTGCCATAACTCCTCCTGAACAGCTGTGTCAAATTTGCAGGGCCGCGAACCCTATAAGCTCACATGAGTAGTGGAACAAGACTGGAGGGAAAATAAGTGTACCTTGCATTGTGCTCTGAACGTTAGGTGCATAGCGCTAGATTTCTTAGCTTCAAAGCCGACGTCTAGCCTCATTCACATCTTCTCAATTTTTGTACGTATAACACCACGAACATCTATTCACTTTTGATCAGATGGCTAGCTGGCTTGACCTCCAACTCGTACCACACCACAACTGGTAGCGGATCATCTTTATGACTCTACTATACCCAAGTAGCCTTGCTAAACTGCAGGTGCTCTTCTTCCGCTAAGAAGAGGAAGATATGGTTCGCTGGGTACGATCCCAGTATGGCCACAACAAACATTCGATAACTGGTATCCTGAACGACGCCTCCGCGCAGATTATACCAACAGGACTGGTCAAAGGCTGTACTGTGAACGAAGAAGTATAATGGAACTACGAACACCACATAGTACGATGAACGCCGATTGCAACGCGGGCTTTGGTAGCGTGCTGTCCACCGACACATATAGCGAAGTGCTCAAGAGGGTCTCAGGCAAAATGGGTCTGACTGGCAAAGTAGGTCTGATGCTAAGTTTGGCACAAAAAATACCTCCCTCAGCACGTCACCCTGGATAGGAGACAGGCAGGAAACAAGTCAGTTACAATCATGCAGGGACGGCAAAATTCCTGCACTCATGAAACTCCTCAGTCATCGATAAGGTGGAAATTCCTCCACGGCTACGGCCAATCGGACCATCAACTTCCCATGGTTTGAAAACACGGTCTGTTCCCGGTCTACATCCTTATAATTCAGCAAAATGCGATCATCCATGGCCACTACGTAGGGATAGATGGGCTCTTGTTTCTTGAGATCTTTGCCGTCTACATGCGCGATCGCAGTCATTTCAAATCGAAAATTGTGTTACCTGCACCACATAAAGTGCGCCTCCTCAGAACCTTACTTCTCCTATCTCAGTACATCCTTAGTCTCTTCACTCAAGTCCAATGAATGATCTACATGTCATTACCAGTTGATCATCAATTTTATTCAACAATTTTCCAGTCATTCGTTATAGCTCGCTCTTCTAGTATCATTGGTCGATTTGGACTTTACCCAGGACTCCTTCTCGTTAATTGCTTGCTGGTATTGGCAGGAGGCGATTTGGCTATTTCATGGTGCGAAATACATTCTTATCCGTGCTCACCGCGTAAAACCGCACCGGATTGAAGAGCGACGACGGTTTGTGGGAGAGAAGGAATCCACCATTCCGCGCTCATCTCCTGGTCGCTGACCCATTCATCTTCGAAGTCCTGTGGCAGTCAAAGATTTCTTTGCAATTAAAATACTCTTGGGTATTGTCTTTGGCACTGGCGTTCTAGTCTACCATCGGTAAGCCCAGGTCTGTCTGTTGTCTTCGGCGTAATTTTATATCTTCTGCCACTGCCAACATATTCGATACCTGGTGACTGCATTCTTACTATCTCTTGGACCCAAATCTTTAGCAGTAGTCACGACTGGCATCAGCATACCTTTGCCCCATGTCTTGAGCTCAATGCGTGCATCAATACGTTCATCAACTTCACCGTGCGGTCATGAATTGTTGGTAGGCAGATTCAATTCCGGATGGTGTTGTTCCCAATCAATTACTCTTTAAACAGGGCTATCCAGTACCAACAAGGATATTATGTGCGCTTACTTTGTATCCTTACAGGACAGACTCGACTTGTGGTCACACCTGGTGACTTGCAACAATCACTGCTTGCATTCGTCACACCACGGTCCTCTTTCCTCCGTTAGTCGCAATGGAGTCTCGGGAGGCATCTCCACAGCCTGCGGAGTTACATCAGTGGCAGGAAGAATTGAATACGCCTCTGGAACATGACGTACTAGATATCTATAGGGGCCAATACACATACGACCTTCGCATAGAAGCACGGCAAAGTCAAACATCATCCTTCACTTGGATAGATCAAGACGAGAGCGACGACTATGATCCATCACAAGCGCAAAGGCATCCTATGCTCGCACCAATCTTAAAGAGGAAGCGGACGAGGCTGGAAAGCATTGATGATCGGGCACTCAAAAGACCCAAGATTAGCACCTGGCAACAAGGGCGAACAAATGGACAACAGCTTACGGTGAAATTCAAATTGACATCTGAACCTGGGAGAGCATGCCTTCGAGCCTTCGGAGATACTATGGACAATCGGCCCCCACCGCAAGCATGTGCTTCAAACACCGCCGAAATGAGTGGCTGGGTTGGTGCTATTGATACAGATCGCACTGGCTTCCCCAATTACGGCGAAGGACATTATCGACTCCGCAAGCGAAATGATTGCGATCTCCGTAAGATTTCTACTTACAACGGCTGTGCCCTACCTGAACTGTCGAGCATTACACTGGGCAAGCCTGAAGCCCGAGGATGCAAAGCCTGCTTGGCGCTCTGTGTTCGGTGCCCTCTACTTGATGATGGCTCTAGGTACCCGTGCGATGAATGTAGAAACGACGACATTGATTGCGAACTCATTGTGCAGCCGACGGAGAAGCGCAGGTGTGAGGTTCGTGCAACTCACGGTCTCTCTTTTTGTCGAATCCCCTAAAATGCCGCGACGTCCATTCTAGCTCCAATGTGCCAGATTGGCCAATCGCTGACCTTGAGGCGTGCTTTAGGGTTGCCTGAAAAAGAGAACAAAATGCTCTTACGAAGAAGGTAGCGACCCTTTGTGGCCTTGTCGAAGATGCTTCAGACATGGTCTCAAGTGCGTTGCAGGTCCAAAACGTGGGAAGACTAGGTCAGAACCATTATTGGATCAAGACTTTGTAGCCGGAGAAACACCCAAATTACCGAGTCACAAAACGCGAGACTGTTTGCAAAGCTGCCAAGTCAGTACATCGGAAGATGCATTACCACATTCAGCTACCAAGACTCGGCGCACAACGCTATATTGCGACCAATGTTCGGTAGTTAGGAAGAGGTGGTGCTCGCTGAGTGAGGAGAGTCCCAGGGCTGGTTGCGACTACTGCAAAGGAAAGGGAGTTTCCTGTGTCCCGGAGTCTGCGTGTAATCTTCAACACCGTATGGCAAGAAAGGCAGAGGGAAAGACTACCATCACCGAAGAAGAGCCAACCCAAGAAGTCTCGAGTGAGTCCAGGTTACAGCTATATGGCAAGACAATCATTACCAAGCTTGCACATCCTATCAATTTCAATTATCTGAATGTCGAAGGCAACACTGCAATAGATTGTCATTGGTGTGAGGATCTCTATTACGGCCTGCAAGGACTCGGGAAGGCCGAATTGAAAGTCAAAGACCTTGGTGATGGTCAGGGCTACCACGAGATGGACGACGGATTCACGGCAATCGGCTTCTTACCTAGCCGTATGTGCCATGGCTGCACAACAAATCGTATGAGGATTTTGGTATGCAAAGCTCATGAGATCGAGGCCATTCAAGGTGTCGACCCGGATCGATCTGATTACGAATCCTATCTGGATTGGCTCGAGCCTGGCAAGGCATCATCGGCGCCCTTTACATGGTGTTCAGTATGTCCGGCTCCAGCACTCTACAAGTGTGGCACTTTCGACGATTCGGTAAATGAAACAGAAGGTGCACCTTCGCTTGTTACGCACGGTTGCGGACTGTACCTATGTGAGCCGTGCGCGACTACGTTGGTCGGTCAGTACGACTGTCAACTGGAAGGCTTGATCGATAAGTTGGGGATTGACATGGAGAAGACAGAGGGTATTTTTGAGCTGCGAGCAGTGCGAGCAGACGCAGACTTCATCCATCCGAAGGGAGAGCTGGCGCGGAGGTGGCCGTACCTGGTTGACAAGAGTCTCTAGACTAGACTAGGCCTCACATACTAAGCACCACAGATGATCTGAGAGAGCTGCTAAGGATCGTCATATTTTGTCGATGCGATAGGGGACCATTTCTTGATATTTTGCTCAGCAAAGTCTCGACACTTTTATCGCAACCTGAAATCCATGTATGGTTGCTATTCTATGGTTGCTATTCTATGGTATATCAGTTTGTTTTATATGTAGAGATTTGAACGTAAGCTTCAACGCTCAATGACTCAAATCAGTACAAATCAACAATTCTTCGGTCTACAGGACACTCTCCAGTGTGGTGACTTCTGCGCCTGATATATATCGAACCAAGAACAATTTACGAGCAATGATGTTGCAAGTCATGCAGGTCTAGCCTCAGATTCAGCCTTGAATACAATACGGTTGACCACCCATACAAAGTCCAAATGCGGCGCGGCGCGTATTAGTTTGTATTCTATGTAGGTATCGCGCCATAGAGTGGTATCCAAAATCACAATGACCTCGATTTGAAGCTTCATAAAGTTTTGCCCAGTGCTTATGTTGTGCAACACTGCCATGACTCTCCAAGACCATGCCGGAGCTCTCCGAACTTCAAATCGGCCAGGCGGTAGAGCTCTCAGATGGCCGCAACGCCATAGTACGCTACCTTGGAAACCTCCATTTCGCAGCCGGTGACTGGGTCGGTGTTGAGCTCGAAGACGGCTCTGGCAAGAATGATGGAGCTGTAAAGGGCCAACGATACTTCAATTGCCTGCCTAATAATGGCATGTTCCTCAAGCCTACCAGCATCAAGCCCGAGGAAGATGAGGCTACACCGAAGCCTACAAGGGCAGCGAACGGGAGGGCGAATGGTATTACTACGAAAGGAAGACCGCCGAGTATGAGTGCTACGGGGGCGTTGAAGAGGCAAAGCATTCTCGATCCACAGGCTGGGAAGAGGAAAAGTGTTAATGCTGGAAGTCCAACCCCTAGTGCTAGGCCGCCTGGGCCGTCTAGGTTGACGGTAAGCGATTTTCTGGAGTGGACAACTTTCGAATGCGAAAGTGGATAGCATGACTGACAGCCCACAGTCTCCAAGCAAGTCACCAACAAAGCAGCTTGGCTTAACAGCGTCCCCAGGCACTCCTTCGAGAACAAATACTCCGGCTGGCAATGGACAGAAGACTATGCTGCCACCAACCAAAGGTCCTCGCACGTCGATGGCCCCTCCTTCCCGACCTACTATAGCTGGTAGCATGAATGGTTCTGTCCGACCTTCCAGCACTACATCGTCATCCCACTCGCGAGTACTCTCGAACCGACTTTCGATGCGACCTGTCGGAAAAGAAAGGCTTGGATCTGTGAGTGGAGAAAGCCTGCAAGATGAGAGTACCGGTCATCAGTCGCCGGTGGAAAGTATGGAGTCGGAAACGCTCTCGCCGCCCATTTCTGAAGTACAGGATAATCGGTTCAACACATTGGATAGCTCCTCGCTATCTCGAGGTGCAGCTTTCAGTCCTTCAACGATGTCCGAGCAACCGGTACCGTCTCGAGGAAGATCTCCGAATGGCACGAATAGACGGGGTGCGACTGTACCCCATAGTGGAAAAAAGATCAAGGAGGTGGAGGATCTCGAGGCTAAATTACGTGTTATGGAGAAGAAACGAAGGGACGACAGGGCCAAGATCAAGGTCTTGGAGCAGGTGCAAGCGGAACGAGATAAGTTTGAAGGCATCATACAGAAGCTTCAAACGAAGATGCAGCCGCAACAGCATGAAATAGCAGCCCTGAAGAAACAGTTGAAAGAAGAGGAAGTGAAAATGCAAACCATGGAGGCCCAGCAGGCTGAGTATGACATAATCAACGAGATGGCTACATTAGACCGGGAGATGGCCGAGGAGACATCCGAGTCTTTGAAATTGGAACTGGATACTCTGCGCCAACGATATGAAGAGCTGGAGCTTGAAGTCGAGGTGCTTCGAGAGGAAAATCAGGAGCTGGGCCAGGAGATGAGTCCAGAAGAAAAGACCAGTCAAGGTTGGCTGCAAATGGAGAGAAGCAATGAAAGGTTAAGAGAGGCACTGATGCGACTTCGCGATGTCACGCAGCAACAAGAAGCTGATCTGAAAAATCAAGTCTTGGAAATGCAGCAGGATTTGGAAGATTTTAGCAAACTCAAGGATGAATACCAACAAGTTAAGGAAAAGCTGTTACAATCAGATGCTAATTTCGAGGATCTGCGCCAACAGCTGGATACTGCGCTAGGTGCGGAGGAGATGATCGAGGAGCTCACAGACCGAAACATGGCACTGAACGAGAAGATGGATGAACTCCAGCGAACGGTGGAGGATCTTGAGAGTTTGAAGGAGCTGAATGATGAGTTGGAGATTAATCATACGGAGACTGAGAAGCAGTTGCAGGACGAGATTGACTACAATGAGGCCTTGCTTGCCGAGGAAGCGAGGAAAGCGGCGATTCAGGATGGAACTATCCAGGATCTGGAATATACAGTCAATCGCTTTCGGGATCTAGCCAGGAATATGCAAAGCGAGATAGAGGATATGAGAACCTCGCAGCAGCTCTCGGAAACCGAGGCAAATGAGCTTGGCAATCGATCTAGAGCTATGATGGATCTGAATATGCGTTTGCAGGTTTCGGCATCCAGAGCTCAAGTCAAAGCTATTGACTTAGAGCTTGGAAGGATGAACGCTCAGGAGTCAGCAGAGCATTTGGCTATTGTGCAGCTATTTCTGCCCGATACGTTCAAGAGCGAGCGTGATTCTGTTCAGGCCCTTCTGCGCTTCAGGCGCATTGAATTCAAGGCTAACATGATGCACCAATTCATCAAGGATCGTATGAATGGCCACGCTACACCTGACCAGGAGGATGATATCTTCGCCTCTTGTAACGTACTGGACAAGCTAACCTGGGTTTCATCGACGTGCGAGCGATTTGTCCGCAGCACCCAGACGTGTGGTTTGGAAGCCTTCAAAAGATTAGGCGGTGCCTCGTATGAGCTTGAACCCGTCGAGCGTGCACTCAACACCTGGATCGATGGCCTGAAACAAGACGAGTTCAAAGGAGAACAGTGTGCGATGGAGCTACAGCGGTCTATTGCGCTAATGGAACATCTCGCCGAGATTCACATAAGTGAAGATCTGGAGCATTATGCAGATGATGTCAACCTGCGAGCGCAAATGATGCAAAGCTACCTCGAGAATACTGCCACAGCCCTTACTCACATCAAGTCTATATCCGCAACCGAGGTCCCACCGCCGAGCGAAGAAAATGAAGAGCAAAACACAGGCTACGAAGAGTTCTTGCATAAGATAGATTCGTTAGTCTCCCAAACTCGCAGCGCGAAAATCATCAGCAGCAAAGCGATTCGCCAGCTGGAAGACATGAAATCGAGGTCGCTTACCTTAGATCCCTCGACGCTCAACACCGTTGAGACAGCTCAGAGTGCTACGTCCGAGCTTGCAGCTTCCACTCATAGTACGGGCTCCTCCATCATCAAAATCCTCCACGAGGAAGGTCGCAATGCTCCCATAACGCCTCAGGAATTATTACAATCCATAACAAACCTCTCATCTTTCCCATCCATTTCTAGCAAAATCCATTCCACTCTTGGTCACCTCCAAACCTTCTACAATCTGACCAGTAGTCTCACACAAACAGTCGAGTTCCCTTCACCACCCCCACCGCCACCATGGAAAATCCTCGCGCAGAAAATGCGAGCCGCCACCGCAGATACAGCCGCCCGAGAGACCGAGCTCGGACGACTCAAAGACGAAGTGGCAGAGAAAAACACCACTCTCGCCATGAGAGAGAAGTTCGCCGAAGAACTGAGCGTCAAAGTCGAAGTCCTCGAAAAGCGCGTCGTTGAATCGGGTGGACGAAGAGAGAAAGTCAGAGAGCTAGAAACCGAACTCGAATCCGCCAAAACCGAAGAGAAAACCCTCGTCGGCAAGCTATCAGACCTCCAAACCGAACTCCGCACCCTCGAATCCGAGCGCGAGAAATGGAAACTCTCCCCACAAACCAAACAACCCACCCTCCACCCCGGCCCAAACCCTCCCTCATCCCCCTCCACCCTCCAAAAAATCGCCTCCCTAACCGCCGAAATCACAACCCTCCACTCCACAATCCGCTACCTCCGCTCCGCCCACCACGCCCACACCCTCTCATCCGCCCACACCTACCTCTCCACCCCCCTCGCCCCACCCCTCCCTACCCCACCACCCATCCGCCAAGAAGCCAAAGCCGTCCTCAGCGAAATGCTGCATCTCGTCGCACAACCCCATCATAAGCTTGTGACATTACGGGCGAGGGAGAGGGGGGAGAGGTTGAAGTGGCGGCCGGTGCGGGAGACGAGTGTGTGGCAGGTGGGGACGTTGAGGGAGGAGTGGGCGGAGTGGGCGGAGTGGAGGGATGATGTTGCGAAGAGGGTGGGGGGTGGGCGGAAGGGTGGGGGTGGTGTGAAGGAGGCTACTTTGCAGATGGGACTGCCGCAGAAGCTGGGCATGGAAGCGGAAGTCAAAATTGTGAGAGGGGAGGAGTGGTGGGGAGAGGGTGACGATCCTTTGCGTGCGTGACACGTTGCTTAGTTCTCTATTCATTCTTGGGGGCATTACTGTCGTATTGTTCTATCTATCTATCTAGCGTTTGCTCGGTGTGAAGTACCTAGGTAGCATGTGGCATAGCATGTTGCATACATAGTATAGCATAAATGACAAGGAGAGTGCCGCATCGTACGTACGGAAGGTATGCGCGTTTTGGTATATTAAGATTGATATATTCTAGATACTGCAAGATAAATGTCTTCGGCGTTTCGGTTTGCGAGTGTGAGGTGCGCTGGGGGAGATTGGGATTGTTTGTGCAGAAGAGTTGTTTTTGTTTCTTGGTTTTGGGTGAGGTTTCTCGTGAGGGTTTTATTTACCTTATGTACCCCTAGATATACCAATGACCGAGCTGAGGTGTCTCACAACGTTTCTCAAATACCTATAGTAATTTAATTCTTTAGACTCAGTGTTTAACCTGCAACAAGGTATCATTCCCCCCACTCCCCATTCCCAATCACAAACCCCCTCAACCACCCCCATCACCCCCCTCTCCACCACTCCCACCCCTCAACCCCTCCAACTCCCCAACCCTCCTCTCCATCTCCTCCACCCCCCTCAGCCTCCCCTCAATCTCCTCCCTCTCATCCTCCAACCCCAGCCTCCTCTCCGCATCCAACGCCGTAAACACATACCCGCCCTGTCCGTCAAACTGCAAGATCCAGCCATGATACCGCCACAGGCTGCGCCGATGGCTGACCGTCATCAGCGTCACCCCGAGCGCCTTCGCCGTCTCGTACATCTTCCGTTCGACCTCGAGCGTCACGCTGCTGGTGCATTCGTCCAAGATGGCGTACTGCGGTGCGTGGTAGAAGAGGCGCGCCATGGCGACGCGCTGCTGGAGGCCGACGGAGAGGACGTCGCGCCATTCGTCTTCGGCGTCCCAGCCGCCCGGCCGGTCGACGATGTGAGCGATGTCGACGGCGTCGAGCCAGTGCAGCAGGTCGGCGTCGGTGATGTTCTTGGCGCGCATTTGGCGCAGGCTGTCGGGGTAGATGATCTGTTGGCGGAGGGTGCCGCGGCTGAGATAGGGCCGTTGCGGGATATAGAAGATGTTGCTGTATGGCGGTTTGTGCACTGTGCCGCCATAGACGGGCCACAGGCCGCCGAGGATGCGGAAGAGGCTGCTTTTGCCACAGCCGTTGGGGCCGACGATGAGGAGGTGTTGACCGGGGCGGACGGTGAAGGAGAGGGATTTGACGAGGATGTCGCCGTTTGGAGAGACGATGGGAACGGAGATGAATTCTATGCAGGAGCTTTCGACCGTGGTGCCGCGAGAGGAGAGTATGGATGCGTGCTCGGCTGTTTCTGCCGAGGAAACTAGCTTTTTCTCGAATCGGCCGGCTTGTATGTCGTCCATTACGTTGAGCAAAGAGGCTACTCTTGATGTGTAGCCGGCCAATTCGGTGATTTCCTTGTAGGAGAACATTACGCGGCCGACGGCGTCGGAGGAGGAGAGGAGCATACGGCGATTCGTTACAAAGCCTAAGTCGTCAGCTTTCCACATGTACGTAGGGGGAGAAAGGCAGGGTCATACTCTCTGTGCGGTCGCCCATACCATGCAGCGTGTGCCCTGGTATCTTGAAGAATACGGGGACGCTACATAGCATGAGCCCCAGCGCACCCCAGAAATACTTGATGACGAAGTCTTCCATCACGCCATGATAGAGTCGCCGCCGTAGTATCCGATTAACATGCTTGATGAGTGTGAAATATCCCTTATCCAACGTATCCTTCTCCGCTTCATGCCCATTATACAGCGCAATTTCTTCGCTGTTATCAATAAGCCTCGAGTGCTGAAACCTGAACTCGCCTTCCAATCGCGCTTCCTCTGCTACATATTTCCCAAACGGAGGTGTTAGCGCTCGCATGACGTTTGCGGAGAGCTGGACAAGTAGGCTCATGGCAAAGAGTCCTTCCCCTCCTACTGACCGTGATAAGGACCAATTATATATGATGATATCGAGCGTCGGTTTTGCCAGATTCGAGTACAGCTCCGCAAGACTGTTCGCGAACCTCGATACATCCACCGTGATAAGCTGATCCGCATTCTTTATCCGGTCATCCAGGGCCGAGAGGCTGTAGAACGTCATATGGGAGAGGTATCTCTGGTGTAGATACGCAGTGAGTCGACTTCGATACCGCAGCGCCAGCTTGCACTGGTGGTATGAGAGCATGGAGTTCGTGAACGTAGCCGGCACAGCAACAACCATCCACCAGACAATACCCCTCAGGAACTCCTTGCCCTTTCCTCGAACGAGGCTGCTGACCAGCTTTCCATCCAATTCCGCAACATACAGACTTATCAACGTCCGTATCACCAGGAAGAAACTATGGCTTATGACGAGCCTGAGCTCTTTACTCCTCCAACCTGGTATGACGATCTTCAACAACCTCCATAGACTCCGAAAGAACTCGCTGTTCAATTCCACTCTCTTCCTCGCACCCGCAGAGCCCTGAGAAGGGGCAGCAGTTCCTTTGCGCTGCTCGCGTATCTGAGCCTGGTGTAAAGAAGCGGCCTTCTGTTCGGAGACCGCATTACGAACGCGATTGATGAGGGCGAGTGTGAGGGTTACGTAGACAGTGCGGGAGATCTTGGTGCGGTGCGTAAGGTAGAGACTTGTGAGGTGGGAGACCACGGCTTTGATTTGGGATTCGGATGGGCCGGAGGAGGCAAGTAGCTTGGACTGGACTTGCATGATTCCATGGAGGTAGTGCAAGTGGATAGAAAGGTTACAGAGAGGCCCAGAGGTACAGATCAGGGGTGAAAAGAGGTGTGAGGCGTCGTATAAGATTTTGGCACTCTGTTTGGTTATCGAACTGCAGACTTGACCTTTCCCCTTCGGGCCAGCCGCGGTATCTTTGTAAGAGATGCGGACAACAACTACATAGAACTAGGTATGGGGCAACAAGAAGTCGATCCGATTACCTTACAACGTGGAATCGCTCTCTACCAGGCGACCGAGAGTTGAAAGCCCACATGGTCTCCATGGTAGATTAGGAGACTCGTCCCTATCTATGTAGACGATGCCATTACTCGCTAAGTCGCTATACAATAATGCAGTATACCTGGCATCGTACAGGAGGCTGAGAAACAAGCCAGAACTCTTTGAAACTCAGGGTGTGACAGTCCCGTCTGCTGTCATACCCATCAGACCTCCGGCTAGCCCTCTCATCCTCCTCCCCATCAAGTCGTCCTCACTCGCCAGGCTGACCATAGATCGATTCCTGCCACCCTGATGCCTCACTCTCTTCCCCCTACCTCTCCTGGAGGTCCGAGGAGCGGGACCATTCTCATTGACGGAGCTCATCATCAATGGATTGTCTTCATCTGCCGAGCTGTCCGTCGGCCTACGACGATGGTGCCGCCGATGACCATTTGCTTGACGAGTTGGTGAAGACTGACGAGTGATGTAAGGACTATCACCGTTTTCTGCTGCGTCGAAGATTTCCTCCATCCACACGGTACAACGGAAGACATGCTTCCACGCTTCCGGAAAGATGCCGACGAATTGCAAGAATCCGTGTGAAATGCCAGGTATGAGAGTTACCTCGACATGGTCTCTCTCATCAAAGACCTCCTTTGTGGAAAGTAGGCCTAGCTCTTTCCTTTGTACGAATTGGTTGTGTTTCGCTTGGCGAATCCGACCAGCAAAGATGACGGTGTCGTCAACTAATGGGTCTCGTTCGCCGGTGAGGAAGAATGTTTTGGGGAATTGAGCTAGTAAAGCTTCAGGGGCAAGTAATGGGGAAAGGAGGTAGTCCGTTGCAAAGTCTGGACGGATATGGGGGCCAACATAGAGGATTATCATCGCTCGCATCATCTCTGGCGTCAGAATCCGATCGTTGAAATAGGAGATCATCGAGGACACAGCAAGACGGGTTTTGAGCTGGGCAGGCTTGGAAACCACGAGGCTGGCTGTATGGTGGGCCACTGTAGCAACAGCCTCTTCTTTTGTTGGGGCCTTGACGGGTGGCGATGTCGGCCTCTCATCACTTGTACCTAGATCATCTCCGTCTGCTGCTTCATCGTCTGAAGGGTGCGGAGTCTCAGGTGTGAGCCTATAGTAGTCATCGCTTTTCCTCCGTAGTACGTTGCGGTTGGTTTTTCGAGTCCGTTGATCTCGTATGAGCGACATTTGATCCTCCGTCATCCAGTTCCCAATGTTCATATCCAGACTTGGATAGATAAGGATCAACCCTTCGGGTACAGGCAATGATTCCTGTCCGTGCCATCGCTGGGGATCAGTACCGGCAGATTGCAGGATCATGAGTACCACACCAGTAGCAAAATTACCGCCCGCGCTGTCTCCAGTAAGAATTATACGTGGTGCTACTTGCCCTGCTAGTCCAATACAACGACCTTGGGTGACTACAAGGGTGTGGTACACGTCGTAACACTCATTCAAAGCATAGGGATATGGGTACTCCGGCGCTTTTCTGTAGTCCAAACTAAGCACAGGAAGTCCAGTCCTTCCAGCCCAAGCGAAAAGCTTGTCATCATGGTGTCTTGGTGTCATAGCCACATATCCGCCTCCAGGGAAGTCCAAGACAATCTTGGTATGGTTCTTTAGCGCTGATAACGGGCCGTCGAAATACAGCCAGGCACTGACTGGCTCTTTATATGATGATTCTGCGGGTCTTGGGATACGCACAGCTCGCGGCGGATAACGAGTCAGCTTCGGTCGCATCAGCCTGGTGAGGACTGAGAGGTATGGTGTCGTAGTCTTATTCCAGGAGCATCTCAAATGTTCCACAGTGAGCGTCCCCCTGACTTTGCGGACTTTCTCATCCGCCTGCTCAGCGGCAAACAAGTAGTGGGCGGTAAAGACTATCGAAGCCAGGTCTCTTAGCCATTTCCTCCGTATCTTCATCGCGGTCCAAAACCCTGCGTCCAAAGCTGTCGTAATCCACGTCGCACGGAAATAGGATCTGCTATATAAATTCGCCAAGGGTTCAGGACTCTCTAACCCGAATATTTTGGCAAAGTTCCGGCATATGTAGAGGTAGAGTAGAGTTATGACCACGGTCTGCCAAGCCGTGAGGCGCTTCGAGAGGTTGGAGGAGATGTTGCTGAGAAACGGTGGTCCATGGTGGTTGCCCCTATGATCATCCAATTAGAGGAGACCATATATCATGAATATGGGGCCCACCGAAGTAGATATAAAGACCAGAAGGATACAACAGCGAAGACTTGGATCTTACGAAATTGGACCGACGGTCGACCCAGGACATGATCTGGTAGGGTCAGACTGGGACTCCGTGACGACCACGTCTTCGAACGTGTTGCTCATACCTATCATGTCTGAACGGCTAAAATGTAGAGCGATTAGCGAAGTAGGCAGGGGCTCCTAGTGAATGCTGAGTCCTTTGGCACGACGCAGCTGCACTGGTCGGTTAGGCAAGCCCGTCAAGTGTTATAGAAGTCGATCAAGGTAATATTAGGGTTAGGAAGGTGTATAATCGAGGACTATCCTGTTGATACATGGTCCAGATCCAGATCAGTGAATACCAAACAAGCCGATCATGTGGCCGAAGGTAAATCTGTAGCGGGCGAACTCATCCGTGGTCCCAATCTGCCATGTAGTCACCGTAAAGGGTCGTCAAGGCTAGAATAGCACAGAACATAGGGGAGTGGAGAGAGGCATAGACAGTGTTATAGTTGTTAAGCACGTGAAGGAATGTTATCTCCTTCCGAGGGTTCCCACATGGTGGGATGCAGCCCGCAAGTCGGAACCTCGGTTGAGCACTCGCGCCGTACAAAGGCCATATAGGATAACTTAGAATCATATTCAAAGTTTTAGTTGTGAGATGCAGCGAGTTGATATAGTAGCAATATTACCATTGAAGTGTTTCACATCATTGTCCAGAGGCTTATGTCCATTTGTGAATATACAAGTCGGTAACTATCTTACGCCTCCTTGCGTCTATATCAACATTCCTCTTGCCTTCGTGATAAAAATAATTCTCTATCCCCTATATCAACGAGTGTTAAAAATCAAGCCGCAAATCCTGGGTATCAAAACAATCTTAGAGAGTAAACACAACTCGAGCAGTATATCTCTGTTCTATTCCAAGGCCAGCCTTGATGTCTTCTGTTGATATGTTCGACGATCGGCGCCTGGAAACGTTCCTATGTGACCACACATATCGTTCACCTTTACCTTGCCGTTTCCCAATATCCGTAGAGAGTGCTAGATGGGCAAGCCAGGACCTTGGTGGAGTAGAGGAGGTCTTTTGCCATCTTCGATTGTTGCATTATCTCCTAGTGCTGTCCAATTCTGTTGGCGTCCTCGTATTATGAGATGGAAGTTCCGCAGCGAAATTGTTCGTGTTCAATGGATTCGGATATTGATAATGTGGCATCCGATTGTTCGCGTACGAATCGCCGGATTCTGGATAAGAATTACGGCTTGTGTATGAGTATCTAGGGTCTTGAGGTACCGTCTGCTGTCCGTTCGGATTGAAGTAAGAGTGATTCGGTCCCTGCGGAGGAGGACCTCCGGCCAGTGGTGGGCTTTGGGTTGTGGTATTGGAAGCACCAGAGAGACGTGAGCCAGCTTGGACATTCAATGGCTTTCCATCGAAATATTGGGATTGCGTGGGCGACATCATGCCAGCATGATATTCCGGTGGGTACGATTCGTGAATGGACTGTCGCTCTTCGAGCGCATGGTTATGAACCTGAGCCTCGACCAAATGCGCCTTCTCCACCAGCCTTTGCACCAATGTCGTGTGTGCCTTCTTCGTGGTCCCTTTGACAAACTTGGTCATGACGAAATTGCATTTCATATCAACATCCTCTCGCAGCCACAACCCAGTTTTCGGCACTCCCAACCCCAGTTCGACGGGCTGCCTGGGCTCTCCCGGAAGTGTACCACCAAGTGTCCATCTTCCTTTCATGTTGAGACCCATCGGAGCGTAAATATGAGTTTGCAGACCATCGGGCAGGTCGTGAAAGCATGCGTTGAAGCTGACAGCACCGGAGTAAAGACCGCCTGGAAGATAGTTGACTTTGTCAGTCACAGAATACCATTGCGCATGGAACTCTTCTGGGGTGGCTTCTCGTGGGGGGTTGATGGGATGGCGTTCTGTGACGAGGGGATTGAGGTCGATCATCTCCAGATGATTGTGAAGCGTTTCGATGACAGTCTCTCGTGATATGCCAGTTGGAAGAGCAGTCACTGTGGTGAAAAGCGTTCGTTTGGACATGGTAGCACCTGGGCGGCTTCTTCCTTGTGCTATCGCGTGTTTCCCCAAAGATTGCAAGTAGCTCTTGTGCGATTCGACCAAAGGATCTCTCAAAGGATGGACTCGGACCAGCCAAAGAATGTTTCAGGAGATAGAAATATACCGATTAACGCCCGAAGGTAATCAAGCTGGGGCTATGAGCGCCTGAAATAGGGCATTGAGGGGTACAGTAAGATTTTAGACCAACCGCACGTTGCTTCGGAGGCGAAGTACAATATTGCCAACGATTTTACGTCTTGAGAGTTCTCAGTTGAAGAACGAACACTCTTGTAAAATATATATACACTCTGAAGGTAGAAGAGGCGTCATCGTTTCGGTACGTACAACCACCCACCACCCCCAATCAGCAAGTGAATAGAGCACGTTTGAAAAGAGAGTTTCGGATTCCGGACTCTTCCTTCCTGTAACTCAGATGTTACTAAACATCTAGAATATTCATTTCAACAAACATAACGGGTTCATGAACTATCGGTTATTAAGGAAGAGTACAAAGCTATATATCAAAACACCATAGTAGTACATCTTATCGTCGATGTTCTCTGTGTCCCAAAAGCATATAATTATATCCAGCCCGACTCAACTCATTCCTTGCCATCAGTAATCGCCATTGACCCCATTGCCATCCTCCTGGAACTTCATTAGCCCGACACAACTCATTTTCGCCATCTGTGATCCCCATTGACCCCATTGCCATCCTCCTGGAACATCATTAGCTTTTGCTTCATCGATGTCACACCATTGGTAGGAGCCGCCTCAACAGCCGCACCATCTCCATTCTTGTTCCTCCCAGTCGGCTGGAACGACGCCGGCGTCGGCTTCAGCTTGCTCTGAAAAATATCATTCGCGACGCCGATCCCCAGAGGCACTCCACCAATTGGAAAAAGACCAGGACGATCTGCGCGAGGGCCCCAGGTCTCGTACCTCACATCCTGAGAGGCTTTGTAGTCGGTAGTACCGTCTTGTTTAACAGTGGTGGAAGCCAATACGTCCCTGGAGGCGAAGGCGTCGAAGCGCCAGTGGACGCCGAGGAAGACGCGGCTGATCGCGGTGTCGTACATGGCATCCCAGAGGCTGGAGAATTTGCGAGGAACGCGGGTACGAATTGTGCCGGGTTGATCAGTGATGGGGATATTGGGATCATATGGGTTGCGGAGATCGCGGCTTACGCCGTTGAGCTCTTCGGAGACGAATTCGAAGGCGATGTCATCCGGCGCGTCGTCGGCGAAGGTGAGGTTATTCCGTTCTTTGTAGTAGAGGCGGGCGGCTTGGAAGCCAGCGCCAGCGAAAGAGGCATGGCCGGAGGGATCTTGGCATCGATTAGTCAAGGATCTACGTGAATGAAGGAAGGATAAGTACTCACATGATGGGAAAGGAGGTTTGATCGGGATCTGATTGCTGTTGGTCTCCGGTGCGCCGAGAGTGAGCCAGAACGGATCAGCGAATGGAGTGTCATCTTCACGCACGCCGGAGAGTGGACGCCAGAATTCGAAGTTGTATTTCTCCCGCCAGGCAAAGATTCCCACGTCTGCCAAGGACACATTGAATAGCGCAAAAAGGCGAACGAAATCGGCGTTCGTTGCTTCATCGACGATGCCGGCTGGTCTCCTATCGAATGCGATCTTGCGCATGATCTGGTTGAACAGCCGGAGAGGTGTACCAATGAGATTGGAGCCGTCGTAAGCCCAGAAGAATCCACTGACTGTCTGCTGGGGGGTTCGGCGTGTCGTGTTGAGCGTTTGGGCACCGCCTTCGCGATAGACGTCGTCGAAGACAGAATAGTACTCCACAGGATCGTTGCTAGGTGGGTCGGCGAGCACATGATCCGTTGAAGCGCCATTCATGGAGCCTTGAACGGCAAGTCGCTTTGCAGTCAAGCCGTAGAAAGGTGCTTGGTAGATGTGGACCGCCTTTTTGGGTCCATTGGGATCGTTGATGTTGACGGGGACAAGCCTGATTGGGTTCGTGGGATCGTCATCGAACTTGAATTTGCCAGGGGTGGGACGATAGGAGTCTTGGTCGAAGCCGGGCTCACCGGGTTTGATAGCGAGGAGGCTCAGGATGGCTTTGCCGACTTCGATACCGAAACGATAACTTGGCGAAAGGGTATCGAGATTCGGGAACGCGGTCACAGCATCTTGAATGAATTGAGCAAGCTGGATGGTTGAAGCAGTAGCCACGTTCGAGCTTGGAGTGGTGTACTGCTGCATGAGAACAGTATTCGCGGCTCCAGCCACGGCTAATCTAGCATCAGTTGCGCCGAGGGTTGGTGGCAGCTTGACCTCTCCTTCAGTAGACGAGAGGTAGGTGGTAAATCTTTGATCAGGCTTGATGGCGAAGTAGGCATCATGAATAGCCAGGTGGAGGATGCCCAAGGCTCTTGCCGCGCCGGGTGGACCGTTGTTGGGGCCAGCAATGGTTACCACAAGCCTATTAAGATCAAGCGCAACGCTATTCCAGTAGAGCACGTAATTTTGATTGTATACTTGGGGCTCGTCGACAGGAGGGAGGACAACCATGCTGACGATGTGTTCTTTCCTCAGATCTGTATGTAAGATGTTAATCTTCCTGAACGGGTGTCATCGATCAGCTTTCTTGACTTCAAGTTCAGTGTTGCTTACTTTGTTATTGACTGTTAGCAGGCCAGCTGAGACTTTTCTGGAGAAGGTTTGCACTGGTAAATGGCAGAGGTAATAGAATATAAAGCTCTGAAGTCGATTCTCAATAGTGAATACTTGAACTAGCTGCCAATAAAATAGCCTCAAAGGGATTATTGACTGAAATTTCCAGCTCTCGATCGAGTTCTATACTGGTGAAGGTTATTGAATCTTTGATTGCTTTGAATGAAAATTGAATGAGTGACAGGAGACAAGATGGCTCCTCTTATAGCTGGGTCATACAGGAATTTCAGCCAGCCACTGCACCCTACAGCCAGGGCGTGACACTCGTTTTGCTGACCGTCAGACAGCCATGTTGCATTGGTGCTTGATCCGACAGAAAACGAAGCATGCTGATACAACATGAAATGGTCTTGAAGAGTTGTAGGAAGACTCAGCCTCCGCGTCGACCATGATAGATGGCCCACATGGGTCGCTCATTGGCTGACTTTTGTCAACACCAAGGCATTCTGGCGTCGGAAAGCTCCTGCTGCCTTGTATACGACTCAATGTCGTATTGGAAAACAACAGAAGTAACCAATGGTACATCTGTGTGGCTTTATGGTAGTTACTTGGTGCTACCGTGCGTGCTTGGCAGCATCACAAATAGGATCTGTCAGAGGCCTTGTGTTGACATCTCTGAAAACCATCAGCTCCGCGAAATGCTGAAGATGAGAAAAACCTATCCCACGCCGTAGATAGGCCAGTAGTTTGCAGGCTCAAGGAGGCTCTACTTTGTACGCCTCTGATCTCAATGGCTTGGCTTCAGCAAGCCTTGAATCCATTACCATCAATGTGTGAATGAATAGAACAGTCTTGAAGCAATCGCAGGCACCCTCAATACAAAATTAACAGATATGCAGTACCTCATGTCTCACCCGGGAAGTGCCTGACAAGGCTGAAGAGGCGCTCGTATTCCATTCCTTTAGAAGGAGATCAAATCATGAGCTGGAAAGCGTGATGTCTGGGCAATCTTCAAGTTCTCACGTCAGAGCGTACCTTACTTTATTCTAAGGTAGAATAGGCGGTCTTGGTGATCGGCCGATGTGGTTCGCACATAACCCTCAGCCGCACTCGGGATTTCTTCTCAGCCTCGTACAACTTTATGATGGTGTAGGTCCCTTGCTTGCTCTCATTGGCTTTTTCGATGTTCAAGGTACTGCTCTGAATGAGATCGCTCCATCGTAAGGTTGACTTTATATAACTTGACTAGAATGGAATTGTGTAGCAGCTTACTCAAACCGGCTCTTTTCTTTCGCGGACGGACTCCAACATTTCATCATCTCTGAGGTACAACCCCTGACAGATCAAAACACATAAATTACATAACGTAGACAAGATATTACAATTCATCACCCCATAAAGACCAACAATCATCACCACATACAACCCACACCAAACCCTCCCATTCACTCATAAATCCACCGCGCCGCGCCATCGCCCCAAAATAAAGAAACTATACAGAACCAACCCAAATCATCCTACCCCACGACACCAACCTCCCTCCCCCCCACCCTTCCCACCCCCTTCCCAACCCCTAGCCTCAAAGGCCGTGCTGCTAAACCCCCACCTCCACCCTTGACCCCCCCCACCGCCGTCCCCAAATGAAATCTCAATCTCCTCCTTCTCGCCCCCCCGCCCCTCTCCTCCCCCCTCCCCACCCCCTCATCCACCCACGCCATCTTCTCAACCCGAAAACTCAACCCATCATGATCGCTACCCCACGCACGAGACATCACCCCATGCGCCACGCGCGGCGCGTACCGCTGCAACGTCGGCAGGATGAGTAATGTCAAGTGTATATCTTTGTCCGGAAACGGCAGCATAGGCGATGCAGGCGGTGTCGTGAAGACAGTTTGTGTGGTGTCAGGATTGGTGGCGGGGTTGATTTCGAGCATGGAGACATCGACGCCGTCGCCCCATTCACCGCGGATCCAGCCGGCGTGGATGGCGGCGGCGAGGGGGTCGGAGTCGTCGCTGTAGATGTCCGTGCCCCAGAGCGCGCGACGGGCGCAGATTTGTTCGCGCTCGGGTTTGCTGAGGTAGAAGCGGGGGATGCGGACGGTTAGTGTGCAATTTTCTTTGCCTTCGCAGCGCGGTATGGTGTAGGGTGCTGTTGCGTATGGCAGCTTTGCGCCGTGGGCGGCTGGGGATGCAGGTGGTTCGAGGTGTGGTGAGTAAAGTGTAGAGCCGAGATGGCGTCGGGGTAGGTCGCGGACGAGGTTGAGGGTAGAGTCGTTGTTGATGGTGGTGGTGGGGATGCGAGGGGTTTTGTGGTGTGTGGCTGGAGGTTTCGAAGAGGTTGGGTGATAGTGGATGGTACCATCTGGACGGTGGTGATGGTGCAGATGACTGCGAGGTAGTGGCGTTACCGTATCACTCGGGCGATGCGACGGCGTGCCATTATGCTCTTCTTGACGATGGTGATGATGGTGACGACTGTTAGTGTTAGCTTCACTCAACGTAACCACGCCTAAAGATGAATGTAACCTACTGATTGAGATGATGATGGTGACTATGTTTCTGCCTCTTGCCACTTCCAGGACGTGCCATGGCCCGATCGTCAATGACTTCGACGTTCTTGGACTCCGTGTCCTTGAATTTTTTGGCCCTTTTCCCTATCTTTGACCCATTGCGAGCTCTAGCTTCGAAAGGACCGTCTGCTTCGAGGTTTTGTTTTGGACTGGGAGGGGGAAACGGAGTAGAGGTTCCACTGTTGAGCCCTGCGCTACCGACACCACTGCCAATGCCCGCAAACATGCGTGAGAACTCATTCTTGATGTTGGGGTCGCTGGATGGTCCCCTCTTCTGGCCTTGAGCACCTTGGACGGCTTGGGGCAACGGCGAAACACGGCCGGCACGCTTGCTGTTATCGTTGATCAGCGCAAGCATACTCCTATGACCTTGACTGCCATCGTCCGCCGGACGATGTTGTTGACCGGTGCTGTCGTTAGTAGCCCTAACCTCTTGACCCGGTGGCACAGAGCTAGTATTGTATGGGTACATCTGCACTTGTCGCTCATCAACATTTCCAAGGAAAGATATCCGCGAAGCCGTAGGAGAGTGGTTCAATGTTTGCTGTGTTTGCGTCTGACGTTCTTCGCGGAGTCGACTAAGCGATTCTTCTGGGAGGGATCCTTTGTGTGTGCTTCGTTGTGGCTGAAAGCTGCGTTCGAGAAGGCGATCTATTACTGACTCCTTTCCCGGCCGAGAGGCGGTGATGGAAGGCTCAGAGAATACCGAAGACTGAGTCAAGAAAGGATAGTTCATGACATTCAGTCGTTCCTCTTGAGGGCTGCTCTGACTGGCAGATCTCTGCTCTTGTTCCAGTCTTTTCTGCCGTTCGAATTCAACATTTTCCAGCTCCCGCTGCCGGTCAACTTGGGCTTGCCGTCCCAAAAAGTCGAAAGACGAGACACCGTTACTATTCACTTGTCGTAAATTCGCCTCGCTCAGAGTATGTTCTTCTTGCTTTGCTTTTTCTATTGCCTGAAGATCCACCATCGCCCTTTTCCTGTGTATATCGAGTGGCGAGGTACTATAGCCATTGGGTTGACTGCTTGGCCGATCTATGACCCGTTCTAAAGTCGAGTTTTTGCTATGCTGGAGTTTCCACTCGTGTTGTCCACCCGAGTCAGATCTCGGAGAATATTGCGGCACAGATGTTGCAGATAAGGGTGCGAACCTGGACGCTTCTGGGGTACTGGTCTTTACAGAGGCATAGGGGCGATGGGTGGCTCCCCCTGAATAAGCGCGAAAAGGGCGATTCGTAGAGGCTTGCGAGGTCTGATGCTTCTCTGGCGAACTTCGACGAAGAAAGCCAATGCCATTACCTGAACTTGTGGGCGATGGTGTAGGAAGCGATTGTTGCTGTTGTTGTTGCGCCAAGGTAGAGTGAGAGATGGTGGGCGACGCCACATTCAATGTAGTAGCAGCACCGGTTTCGCGAAGTGGTCTTCCAACGGGCGTGGTGGAGTCAAGCATGGAGGATATCGACATGCTACTTCCAGGGCGAGTTGCTGAAGCCAAGGCTGCGCGATCTCGTCCGCCAGAGAAAGGGGGTGGGGGAGGGGGCACTCTCGACATGGATGCGGGTGGATTGTATTGAGGAGATGGAGGAAGCATCGGACGCCCAGCGAATGGGGGTGGAGGAGGTGGTGGGTGGTCTTGCGCTGCTATATGCATCCGCACTTGTCAGCGACATCTGACGACCAGAAAACTGCAAATCATGGACAGAAGCATTAAGGGGTCTCATCCGCAGGGTGAGGGGTTAGATATGGGTCGGAAGGGGATCCAGACCTCCATACATCCTGGGCGAATCTGGTCGATAATCTCGTTGACGTATCACGTCTCGAAGATTTGAAGAACCATGAATGGAAGATGCAAAAGACAAGGTCGGTGGTGGAGGAGGTGGAGGCAACGGCGTGCTTGATGATGCTGATCCCGGGCCTACAATCTGGCGTTAGGAAAACATCCTTTAAGGTTTCGTCGGCAGCTAGCGGCCGCTATGCACGCTAACTCTAAATAACCCGGATGGCATTTGTGGGGAAAGAGGAAGCATGTGCGACTAGATCGGCGAAGTGTTATACGAAATGCCTTCGGAGGATTGCAGACAATAGAAAAAGACGGCCAATAAAGCGAGACATGATAATCGACGGATAAAAGCTTTGAGATTGACATGAAACAGATACTCAGATAGCGAGATTTGAGCTTGCGGAGGAGACCTAATCCCGAGCTATGCACGCCCCCATCTTGAAAATAAAAGAAGGGTACCATACGGGGACGAAGGCGCGCAGAAAGCACTGCAGAATATAGAGCGGGATAAGATTGATCAACTTTTCAAAAGCGCTGAGGAGCGCACCCAGAGGAGAGTCAAGGGTTGGGAAATTGCATGGGCAACGTTGATGACATCGTGCTCCTCGTATCTTGACCATGAAAGCTGAAAATGTACGACAACCGCAGGGTTCTCGATATCACAGCAAAGACAAACAAAAAGTGCTCACCTCTCGTATTATGAGATTGAAACCCATTCATCAATCTATCTCCCAAGCTCCAAGATCCATTGGTATCTCGAAGCATTCCCTCTGCCAACACCGTCGCAGACCCCGGCGGATCACGAGGCGAGCCCGCTGCGTACTTTTCCAGACTGAATGGACTCTGTGAAACCGGTCTATGTAATTCGTGACGAGATCCATCGAGATCGTGTCGGCGCGGGAGGAAAGGATCATTATTGAATGTAGGCAGCGGCTGGCGTATGGGAGCTTGTAGAGTATATGGGGGCGGAGGTATAGGAGCGCTTCGAGGATCACGGGTGCTGGTCTCGGATGGTGGTCGAGCGAAAGGAGTTTGTGGGATATTTCGAGGATCCATCTTGCTGCAGTGATGATCGCAGCGTCACAAGGTTGTGGGTGGTGTGAAGGAAGAGCTCAGGAGAATTTTGGCATTATAGAAGGTGTTGAGACGAGGCGATAGAAGCTCGTTGGGAGATACTCGGTCACAGTCATGAAGGTGAAAGTGGTGGGAAGAAAATGAGCGGTCATGACAGCAGATCGGGCTTTCACTTTGGCTCTGCTTGCGCTAATGGTTGAGGCTTGATTCTACCCACTTTTTACCCCTGTCCACTAACGGAGCTATGCCGCCTGCCCGCAGCCTGGAACACAAGCGCGTTAAAGGAAAGATTGAGTGGGTGAGTGGCTTCACTTGCATTCGCTATAATATTGGACAACGCGTTATATCATAGGAGGACGTGTTCATGGTGCAAAGCATCCTGTAAAGATGGGATACTGCTGCCAGTTAAGCCCTTTTTCTCACTAGCTCTTATTCGTCTCTATCCTCTGTGACTCCAATGCGAGACACGTGGCCCTGAAAATGGGCGCCTCGATCGCAAACAGCTCCACCAACGCGCTGCGATAACATGCTGCCACTTCCTGGCTCACCAGCATCATCTTGGGCCATGTATAAAGCAAGATTCATGGCCGTCTTTCAAGGCGCGGACCCACGAGTATGCGCAGCCTTCTGGCTCTTCGGTACCCGACTCCCCAACAGTGCACAATCAAAGCTAATCAGTCTTAGGATTGATAAACAACGTTCTCTATGTGATCATCCTGTCGGCCGCCCTTGATCTTGTCGGTCCGTCTGTGCCTAAAGGTGCTGTTCTTCTCTGCGACGTTATTCCCTCGTTCCTCACCAAACTACTCGCGCCCTACTTCATCCAAGCTATACCGTACAGCATCCGCGTCCTCTTGTTTTCGATTATCTCCGCCTCGGGAATGCTACTGATCGCATTAACGCCTGCGTATACGAATGGTGGTAGCATATCCACAAAGATGGCAGGAGTGGTCCTCGCAAGCTTGAGCTCCGGAGGCGGAGAATTGAGCTTCATCAGCCTGACGCATTACTATGGACCATTCAGCTTGGCTGCGTGGGGAAGTGGGACTGGAGGAGCAGGACTTGTCGGCGCAGGTGCATATGCGGTGGCTACGACGACGCTTGGATTGAGTAGCAAGAATACTCTCTTTGCGTCGGCGTTCCTGCCGATCGTCATGTTGATCAGCTTCTTCATCATCCTACCACGAGGTCCCTTGTCTGCGAGGGATATCGCCACAGTCAAAGCAGGTGAGTGTGACAGTGTCAACGAACTAGATGACGAAGGAGACCATACCGACTCCCGAGAGGTCCGTGAGGAAGAAACGCTGCTCTCATGGTCAGACAGGTTGCAAGAATCCGGTCCCGAAACGCGCAGCACCAAATCACCCCAACCATCCATCCGAGCCGAAAAATCCCAAACCTCAGCATTCTTGCAAAACCTCCGCCGCTCACGCTCCCTCTTCTTTCCCTAGTACGTACTACTCCCGCCTCCCTCCCTCCCACGCAAAACCGCTAACACACAAACCGCAGCATGCTCCCCCTCCTCCTCGTCTACATAGCCGAATACACCATAAACCAAGGCGTGTCCCCCACCCTCCTCTTCCCCCTCGCCTCCACCCCCTTCACCCACTACCGCGCCTTCTACCCCACCTACAACGCCATCTACCAATCCGGCGTCTTCATCTCCCGCTCCTCCACCCCCTTCCTCCGACTCCACAACCTCTACCTCCCCTCCCTGCTCCAATGCGTAAATCTCGCCATCTTGATCGGGCAGAGTCTGTTCGACGTCATACCGAGCGTGTGGATCGTTTTTGCGATTGTGTTCTGGGAGGGCTTGTTGGGCGGTGCGGTGTATGTGAATACGTTTGCGGAGATCAGCGATAGGGTGGAGAGGGAGGAGAGGGAGTTCAGTCTGGGTGCGGTGACGGTTAGTGATAGTGGGGGGGTTTGTGTTGCTGGGTTTATTGCGATGGCGTTGGAGGTGGGCTTGTGTGGGTGGCAGGTGAGACATGGGAAGGATTGGTGTAAGCGACTGTGAGAATCTATGGAGCACATAATGGTCATGTATTGGACTTTATATTACTATGGAGGGTATGTATCATGGGTCTCGTTCCCTGTATGCCTCTAAATATTCATGGTCACCGTCCCATTGGTGCCATCTCCTGCTGCCCCTTCGTTCCCTCAATCCCACTCTCGTTGAGGGCGACATCCATCGCCTGCTCAAGTATACCCAACCCTTCCTCAATCTCTTCATCGCTGATGATCAGTGGCGGAACAAATCTCAATGTGTTCGTTCCGCACGTAATGATAAGTAGGCCTCTCTCTCTCGCCGCCGTGACAATAGATGTTGGATCTTGCTCTAATTGCAAGCCTAAAATCAACCCCTTCCCTCTCACTTCTTTGACAGCTTCTGGAAAACGCTTTCGTAATCTTTCAAACCCCCTTCGGAAAGTCTGCTCCTTCTCTAGTACATTCTTCTGCAGCTCTGGATCTGATAATCGAGACACTATGTAGTGTGCTAATCGGCACGCGAGTGGATTGCCGCCAAACGTGGTACCATGATCGCCAGTAACAACGCACTTTGCCACTTCCTCAGTGACCATCGTCGCTCCTATTGGGAATCCATTGCCTAATGCTTTCGCAGTGGTGAGGATATCTGGATGTGCCGAAGGCGGGAGACTGGCGTGTGCCCAGAGCTGACCCGTCCTGGAGAGACCACACTGTATCTCGTCGTAGACCAAGACAGCGCCGACCTCATTACATCGATCTCGCAATGCTTGTAGGAACTCAGCCGTGGCGACGTTGACCCCACCTTCACCTTGTATCGGCTCAACAAGAACCCCACACGTCTTCTCTGTCACTAAATCTCCTATCCCCGCCAAATCGTTATACGTCCCGTACCTAAACCCAGGGATCATGGGTCCAAAGGGTTTTTGATATTTCGGATTCGGCGTTGCTGATAAACTGCCCATTGTTCTCCCATGGAACGAGTTATTGAAGCTAATTATTTCGTGCTTTCCGCCGTCAGTTTGTCGTATCTTCCCAACCTTTCGGGCGAATTTGATGGCGGCTTCGTTGGCTTCGCTACCAGAATTACAGACGAAGACTTTAGAGGCAGAGGACATGGCGCCCGAGGCGCGGGTTTTTTGTACGAGGAGTTGGGAGAGGGCACCGATCCAGGGGTTGTGGTAGAGATTGGAGGTATGGACGAGAGTGCGAGCTTGTTGGCCAATCAACTTTGACATCTCTGAGTCACAGTGGCCTAATGCATTGACTGCAATGCCAGCTGTGAAATCCAAGTATTTTCGGTTTTCAATATCCCAGAGGTAACAGCCCTCTCCTCTCACCATCATCGGTGGTGGTCGAACGTAGGTGGCGACCATGTAGTGGGAGTGTTCCCCAATAAGGGCAGCGGTTTGGGAGTCTGCGGCCGGGTCAGGAGTCGGTAAAGTGGCTTCTCTCTGTGTCAGACTCAGTCCTTGGTGCTGGTACATGTTTGGTCGTGATACAGATTGGTGGAATACGCACCGAGATATCACAGTAAGTCTGCTCTGGCTGACTGGAGGTGGGCACAGCCATTGCAGAGGCATTGCGTCTCGTGGCTACTCGCGATGGACCGTTGCCATTGCAGACCGTAACTAAACGGCGAGTAGCCACACGTAGTGCCATATCGTAGCTGTAATACTTTCCTCAGTGTATGAAGATTCGCCGTCAAGAAATATGTTATTGAGTATCAAAGTGCGTCCCGTACGACACTTTTCGAGGTGCGCTAGACCTGGTTTATCGATTGTTATCCGGCCCTAGTTGCCTAGCGTTTGCTACTGGCAAGTCGTCTCGTCGTCATCCTGCGGGCAAGAAATCTAAATCATTCACAATCTACACACACCAAAACATTAATCCCAATTTTCACATCCTCACACTATGCAATCATTTCGCCCTGCTGCTATCAGATCGCAACTCGCCCGCCGCCTATTTACCTCCACCTCCCACGTCTGCAACCCCCCTCCTTTCGCCACAGGACCCGCACCTCCACGCCTACCCAAAGAAGACCAGGCACTATATGAACAGCTACAGCGCTCATCAACGGGCGCATTCAGTACGCCCAAGCCTTCGGTGGTCATCAATCAGTCCCCTACACCACCGAATTCTCAAATAAGGTCGAAAATACAAATAAATCAGTCTCCACTCCTAGGATCAGATTCGGAGCCCACAACGGAGCAGAAGCTTGAGAACATCAATGCGAAAGTTCAAGCCAGTGGAGATGGAGAAGAGCTACACCCCGATGTAAGGCGAGGGGTAAAGCCGGAATTTGAGGGGGAGAGGAATCCGAAGACAGGCGAGGTGGGAGGACCGAAGAATGAACCTCTGAGATGGGGTGGAGGGGTTGACTGGAGCTATAACGGTAGGGTCACGGACTTTTGATACGCGTGTGACTGGGAATCATGTGTGCGAAAAAGACGGTTGTTCAAGACCATTATTATTTTGATCTCTCGAGGGGGTACGAGATAGGCTGGCGCACAGCGAATGCATGGTGATTACCAGTGGCTATACTCAATAGTGTACTGCATGTTGGGCAAAGTTCATAATTTCGATCTCAAACTAGGCAGACCACTTGTGATGGTAATGAATTATATTGAAGCACCACCTATTATTTTGGCACAATTTCTCACGATTCACCACCACAGAGAGGGGTTTTCCTGTTATAATGAAGCAACAGTATCAGATGAAGTGCAAATACATTCGAATATGCTAAATCAATTAAAAAGCGGCAAAAGGCCTAATTCAAATGCACCAGTCCAATTATTCTACCCGGGTGACTCATATTGCAACCGATATACACACACACCACGATAAACCCTCGTTCCGACTGGCCTTTCCACACATCCTTATTGAATTACACCATGGAGCACATCAAGGAGACGTTTGCGCGATGCAGGAGAGAAAGGCGCTCAGCGTTAGTCACATATGTGACTGCTGGATATCCAACGGCAGAAGAAACTGTCGACATACTGCTGGGCATGGAAGCCGGCGGTGCTGGTCAGAGCCAATGCCCGATTATTCCACTCGACTGCTAAGCGTACCATAGACCTCATCGAACTTGGGTTGCCTTTCACAGACCCAATTGCGGACGGTCCTACTATACAAATGTCGAATACTCAGGCATTGCGGAATGGTATAACCGTTGCATCGACACTAGAGACAGTAAGAAAAGCAAGGCGACGGGGTTTAAAGGCACCCGTGCTGTTTATGGGCTACTACAATCCTCTCCTGAGCTATGGTGAGGAAAAGATCCTACATGATGCTAGAGAGGCTGGCGTCAATGGCTTCATTGTCGTTGACCTGCCGCCTGAGGAGGCTGTGAGATTCAGGAACTTCTGTACGGAGGGAGGGTATACTTACGAATTCACCATAAAGTCTTCCAGCGCTGAATTACTGACATGGAGGCTCATAGACTTTCCTACATACCACTCATTGCTCCAGCAACCTCGGAAGACCGCATGAGACTCTTATGCAGCATCGCAGACTCGTTTATATACGTGGTGTCGCGAATGGGCGTTACTGGCGCAACAGGGAGTCTCAGCGCAGGCATCCGCGAGCTTGTTGACCGTGTACACACGTATTCCAATGGAATCCCAGCCGCAGTAGGGTTTGGTGTCAGTACAAGACACCATTTCCTTGATGTTGCGTCAGTAGCGGAGGGTGTTGTTATTGGAAGCCAGATTGTTACGACGTTGGCCAATGCACCCCCAGGCCAGGGCGCACAGAGGGTGAAGGAGTACTGTTGTGAAATTACAGGTAGAAAGACTGGGATGCATCCCGTTACGAACGGGATCAAGGAAACGCAATCAAAGGAACAGCGCGTGACAAACGGTGAACCAACGGTAAACGGTGACCAGCTGCTGGAGAACGGTCATGGAGACAACGATGAATCTGTTCAAGTGGACGAAGTCATCTCGCCAGGACAGAATGGCAGTGGACCTGGATTGGCAACACAGCTTGAAGCTTTGAACCTGCCGGGTGGCAAGCAAACGGCAGTGCCATCACGCTTTGGAGAGTTTGGCGGCCAATACGTCCCGTAAGTGTTTTCCAGGGACAAGTTCCGAGCTTTCCACGAAAGAGCGAGTATTGACTAATGATCATCACCAGGGAATCACTCATGGACTGCCTTGCGGAGCTTCAAGCCGGGTTTGATAAGATCAAGAATGATCCTACATTCTGGGAAGAGTATCGCTCGTACTATCCATTCATGGGACGACCCGGGCAGCTGCATTTGGCTGAGGGGCTAACCAAGCATGCGGGTGGTGCAAAGATCTGGCTTAAACGAGAGGACCTGAACCACACAGGGAGTCACAAAATCAACAACGCGCTCGGTCAGATATTACTCGCCAGGAGATTGGGCAAGACGCAAATCATAGCAGAGACAGGCGCAGGACAGCATGGTGTGGCTACAGCTACAGTATGTGCCAAATTCGGTATGAAGTGCACAATCTACATGGGCGCGGAAGACGTTCGAAGACAGGGACTGAACGTCTTCCGCATAAGACTTCTGGGGGCCAAAGTCGTCGCCGTCAAGGCTGGAGCCATGACCTTACGCGATGCAGTCAACGAAGCCATGCGCGCCTGGGTCGTTGACCTTGCCACGACACACTACATCATTGGCTCAGCCATTGGACCTCATCCTTTCCCAACAATCGTGCGAACATTCCAATCAGTCATTGGACATGAAACGAAAGAGCAAATGCACAAGCTTATTGGCAAGCTTCCGGACGCCCTTGTCGCATGCGTTGGGGGTGGAAGCAACGCGACGGGCATGTTCTCCCCGTTCGCAGAGGACCGAAGTGTGAAATTGCTCGGTGTCGAAGCTGGTGGCGACGGGTTGGACACGGATCGACACAGCGCAACCTTGACAGGAGGTACGATAGGCGTCTTACATGGCGTAAGGACCTACGTTCTGCAGAATGAGCATGGTCAGATATCGGAGACGCATTCTGTCTCGGCAGGACTAGATTACCCAGGCGTCGGCCCAGAATTAAGCTTCTGGAAAGACAGCGATCGAGCTCAATTCATTGCCGCTACAGACGCCGACGCATTCTTGGGTTTCAAGCTTCTGTCGGAGCTTGAGGGTATCATCCCCGCACTTGAAACAGGACATGCCATCTGGGGTGCAATGGAACTCGCGAAGACGATGCGGAAAGATCAACATATCGTGATCTCCCTCAGTGGAAGAGGGGACAAGGATGTCCAGACCGTAGCCGACGAGTTGCCGACCATAGGGCCTAAAATCGGGTGGGACTTGCGTTGTAAGTATAGTGTAACATGTCATATCGAGCGGAACGAGTACTAACCTTCTCTAGTCGCCAAAGAAGACGCCGACCACGAGACCAAGCAAGAAGCTAAACCCGACCAAAAGCAAGACGATCTTGACACCATGAAAGAAACCGCCCGTACGAAGCTCGAAGCCAGCATGCGTCCTGACCTCGAAAAGCGTATCCGTGCCGAATTGCGCGCTGAGCATGCAATGAACGGTCACTCAAGTCCTTAAAGAATCAAATAAGTAAGCAAGCCCGCCGCAATCAGCCATGTCGCATCTCGTCAGTCGCCGCCCAGGGACGAATAAAAGTGATACTTATGGTTCGATTTGGGGCGATCTTACGCATCGCAGATTTACAGCAGTGAGAGCAGAGGGTAAACCTCAAAGTCCAATTAAGACATAGAACTAAGATACTTCACGGAAGCAGCGCCAGAAGCACCACAAGAGCCTCTTTCGCGACCACAATTTCCCGGAAAATCCGACCATTATACCAATCATATCCATTGCCCAAGTTGAAACGGCCATATAAGTGATTGACCCCCAATAAGGCGTGTGTGTACCCCAACGTTCCCAATTCAACTGATCAAGCTTTTGTTACCTATCTATCGCCATTCCCTACGCCCTCAGTCCCCAAGTCCCTAAATCTCAAACCTCAAAAGCCTGAGAAAACCTCCTCACTCTCCATCACGCTTCACGAAGGAAAGAAAGAATACCACCCTATCACCCACTCTTATATATCACCACTTCCCACCTCATCCCATCCCATCCCATCCCTTCCCACCTCATCCCAATCCCACTCCCAATCCCAACCTAATCCCAATCCCAATCAGAACTCTACAACATACACTCAACTAACCCTCATACCCGCCGCCTTCCTCAAGAAACCCACATACATACATACATAGGTACATACATACATACGTACATACATACATACATACATACATACATACATACATACATACATACATTTATATATATACACACCTTACCTACAACAATTAATCGATTCCATTCCTCCACACCAGCATCTTGCCTTAATTCCACTTCCAAGAACCCATACCTCATAATATAAAACCCCCTTCCCCCCCCCCCCGGCGCCCCTTTCTTCATCCCCCAGAACTCGACTCCCCCTCAGCACAATCCTCAGCACAATCCTCTATCAACGAACAAACAAACCAACCTTAGGCAAAATTGTTAATCGGCTATGCTGTAGGTATCACGTATCTCTCTCTGTATCGTGCAGGATGTACATATAGGTGAGTAAGTGAGATGGTCAGAGCGCGGTTTGGCTAGGGTAGCGCTGCGTTTTCCAGGGCGGGAGGTTGGTTGGTTGGTTGAGGGTAGGGGTTGTTTGAGACTTGGGGATGGTGGTTGGAGGGGAGGGCTGGTGAGAAGATGGGATATGTGTGGGTGGGTGGGGGTGGGTGGGGGATATGGGGAGGGGTGGATGGGTGTATGGGTGCGTGGGAAGGGGGAAAGGAGATGGAGGATGCGAGGGCGTTGATGGGATGAGGGGTGGGAAAGGACGGCTGGGCTTTGAGAACGTGATGAGGGTTTGCAGGTGGGTTGTTGAGAGGTTCGAAGGTTTTGGGGGTTCGAGAGGTGGGATATAGATTGCTTATGGTGAACATGACAGGTAGTCATGGCGTTTGATGGACTTTCTGGGAACTGCTTGGAAGATCTGATTGCTGCGTTTTGAGTTGGTTTAACTCTATGCAAAGACGAGGCAGGACATGAGGGTGCATGCGTTACAGGTACTAAATATGATGCGATGTAAGTCTGTCAGTAGAGCATACGCAATATTATCTATTTGAGCCATCCCTCGAACGCCGGTGCTTGCTCTGCTTCCCATATTGATCATGGTAACTCACTCACTGATGTTTCGCTGTACTCCCCTTACTCCGGAACGTACTGACGGCCGGAATATTCGCCTTGAATCTTTGCTCCTCGGTACTGTACGCCCTCGGCGTCAACTTGATGAGCGTATGTAACGGAACCTCCATCCACGGGCTCTGCTCTTGCGGCACATTCATATAATAAGCGTAAATACATCGCAATACAGCCTGATGTGTCACAATGATGATGTTCTCGCTTCGTTCCAACTCCATGATGATAGGTTCGAGACGGATGACAACGTCGCGGTAGGATTCGCCGCCGCGGTAACGGTAGTTGTATTTGTCGTCGTCGCGGGCGCGGAAATCTTCCGGGTAGCGGTCTGCGATCTCTTGATAGGTGAGGCCGTCGCATACGCCGGAGTCGAGCTCGTCAAGGGCTTTCCATTCAAGTTTGGTGTACCCGGCCGGAGAGGCGGCAAGGAAGCGCGCAGTTTGAATGGTGCGTTTCAGGGTGGAGGTCCAGATGGTGAGTTGGCGGTCGTCTCCCACTGAGCTAGCAACCAGACCGGGTAGGGCTTTGGCGTACAGTTCGCCACGTTCAGAGATGTTGGCGTCGCCGCCTATTTGGCCATTGAGATTGAACTCCGACTCACCATGCTAGAGAACACATTAGTGCCGGAAAACAAGCGGTGGAGTCGGGAGGCTACCCGTGAGAGCCATATGGACCGAGGACGGATATGGAGGTTCATCAAGTAGTATACCACACGACTCTGTAAGTAGTCTTTGATTCGATTGATGATGACTTGTTTTCCAACATCGATGAGCTTCACGTATGTGAGATCCTTCTCATCCTCATCAATTGACTCATAAACCCTCTCGTAGTTGCGTATTCGGTTGCGAAAATCCTTAGCAGCGTCTTCCGGATCCTGACCCTGATAGTCTGGTGATGTAGTCTTGACTTCCATAATGTTGCCCATGATGATCTCCTCATTGTCACACTTTGACTCCACATATAGTGTTTCGATATTGTTAGCGTCACACTGCTGCTTAACCCATCTCCGTCTTGCTTTTGTAGAATTGGTTGCGTCCAATATAGCCACAACTCCCGAACTCCGTTCGAACCACTTGACCATATCGGCAACCGCGGCTTCTGCTGCAGCATGCCTCAGCCGCTCGCCAACTTTGTTCGATGTGTCAAAAAAGTCAGCGGTGGGTTGGGGAGTGTCCGCACGACGGTATGAGCCAACATTGAAAGTCTTTGCAGGTATGGAGAGCCAGGCTAGGTATCGAACGACTGAGTTGAAGGTCTGCGGTCAGCTTCAGCTTGAGCTTGAGCCTAGTTTTGTGAGTGAATCGAGGACATACCTTTCTGTGCGATCAAACTCTTGCCACGAGCGGGCAAGCCAACCATGACAACCGCAATACGAGTATCTTCGACCTGCACACCCTCGCCATTAGTCTTTCTGCAGTGTGTAGCCATTGTTGCAGTCATCATCGAGGTTCACGTGCTGCAGTGAGGCAGGAACGGCACAAGAGCGATGGAGGCTTGACAGCAAGATTCTAGTATCAAAGAGATCTGTTCCGAGAAGCTGTGGATATTCCATGCAGCTACAACGGGTCAACAATGCTGGCAGTGAAAGCACGTGCCCAGCAGTTCCTAAGCTCGACTCTAAATACAGGCAATTGACAGGACCCATTCAGAGAACTTGGCTGTGGATATGACCGGATGATGAGAAATCCAACGCAGATACACGCCGGTATGCGGGTGTGAGAATGGCTAAAGTAGGTGGTCGTGTCGTCAAGATAGCATGGAGGTCGATAATGAATCGGACAAGACGATTTTCTGTGGATGCTTGGCAAATGCCAAGACATCTTTCTCTCCGCTTTTAGCCGCTAATCCAGGCTTTGTGAAGGTTGAAGTACCACATATCGAGTGGCCTTGAGCCTTTCACCCGGGAATAATATAGTCTGATCGACGTCCCCATTGAATATCCACGTTTGCCGGATCTCGGCAATGAGAGGGAGGCCCATATAGATTGCAGTGGATCATCATCGAGAGTGGCCAGAGGAGCCCTGGGACAATCCCCGTTGACCGTTCACAACAATCGGGTCCAGGCGCGAAGACCAGACAATCGATTGAGAACAAGCTAGACCTCAATGTTCGAGCAATGCCTCTATCGGTAGATTTCCATGTTCGATGAGACGCATTTAATAGGCAAAGGCACACTCGCCTTACGAAGAGAACGAGGCCAATTCTCAGGAGACAGGAACGGACGCATCAATTGCCCTTTCGGCCCTTTTCGGAAGGAGATGGAAGACAAGAAAATCGAGGAGGTGGAAGAGAGAAATCTCTGACTGACATTGCTCATGGCATGGGTCTTCGTGGCAAGGCGCTCTCTTCGGGCATTATCCTTGATCCCCAAGTAGGCCCTCATTCTCGCTCCAGGACAATGAAGTCAAAAACGACACTTGACTAGCGCTATCTTCGTACAGACATATCCCATTAGCATCGATGGAACCAATAAGATGGAGAGGCTCACGCTGCAGCAGATTGGGAACTGGTACGGTAATGCGCAATCTTTTGTCGTCAGTGGGGTTGCCAAATCCTCCCCATTTACTTGGCCGCCCTCCTTCGGGCAATTCTGCGCCAATGCCTGACATCCTCTGCAATAGCATGACTTCTTCTGGCTTCTATTCCAATTTCTATCCCGGCAGAAAGATGCCAGTTTCGCCTCTAGATCGTCTACATTTGACTTGGAGTGTGCTGTCAGTCAGCGTTCCCTGATCGCATCCGAGCTTATCTGCAACGTATGCAAGGTCCCATTCTGCTCCTGTCGTTACAGTATTGGTAAAGACCGTTGTTGGCCAGCGTTTCGGTACGTTAATAATACCGAAGGGATCCTTTCGCTCGTCCTTTCTTCCCATCTCGTCTAGTTGTATATTCAGCTGATGGGGCTGCGCTAAACCGATCTTGGCCGGAGTGAGTACAACACTTGACATGACATTGGACTTGCTCATGGGTATTGAAGGTGAACTGTCCAAAATCGGAAGAAGACCTAAGCCATAACAGTGTCTGCGAGCTGGCCTTACGACTTGGATCTGATTGTTATATAATCTTGAAGTATCTATTTACGCCAAAAAAGCTCGACCCTACTCGGTCGATATGAAGAGGCGAGTTTGCGATCAATACTACGCCTATATTGAATAGACAGCATCATTCCCTGGAACCTTGATCCCTTCATCCCAGCAGTCCACGTTGCTTCCCCGCATTCCATCTAAGCGCCCGCTGTGCACTGCAAGAAGTCGTTCCCATTCGCCCCCGTATGGGTAATGACACCCTCGTACGTTCCGTCTCCAGTGAATATCACCCGATCAGCACCTGGGCTGCCACCCGTGTACACAGATTCGCTTCGCAAGATGGGGAACTCATAGTATGGAGCCGCATCGGGGAATGCGAAACCTTCGGAATCTCGGTATTGGTGAGGATACCCGCCTCTGCCAACTGTTTGGCCGTTCTGGTAGTACCCGTATCCTTGCTGAACGGCCGCGTCTATATCAGATTGGATATAGCATGTCGAGCCGCAGGTTTCGGCACATTGACGCTGCTGGCAGATGTTAGCGTCCTTGACTGGAGAGCAAAATGGGGGGAGGAAATAAGAAAGCAGGACGGACGTGGAGAATAGGGCTCGCAAGGACGGGCACCAACAATGCCACAGAGAAAAGTGACTGCACTCCGTTAGACATTTGTATTAGCAGGAAAGCTGTATCATGGATCGGCAGTTACCCTCAGCATGTACATGATTGATGTATTGAGCTCGGTGATGACCACCTTGTCTTGAACCTTGTAGTAGGAGGTTGAAGGCTAAAGTGCTGCACTTCTTGGGCGAACATAGCTGCCTTTATATAGGATATCGTTCAAAACATTCGTTTGCTAGCGACGTCATAACACATTCCCAGCTCATTCGAATTCTCGGGCGCTACCCAGTATAGCAGTTGGAGAGATCGCATAACGTCAATCTGTAATTGCAGTAACGATCCCAAGCCAGTCATCAGTGAGGACTTAGCACGTGCCGTCAGCGGCGACATAAATCGTCTAGGAGGTGGTATGGACGTATAATGATAGCTGGAATTGGGCACGTTGAATTACAACCATAGGTGCAGTCCGGATATCGACCGATTTCGGATTGCGCCGAGGCACGAGCGGATGATACTACCTCTTGGGGTTTCTTCCGGGTGTACCTGCGCTTAAGGTCTATCCATACCCGTACGGCATGATGTAGCTCGGGTTGTGGCATGGTCTTCGTTAACCAATCAGCATTTGATCAGTCTGAAGACATGATTGGCGTTCCGTCAGCATAATGTTTTATTGAAAGCCGTGGCAGAGTGAGATGATTGACTGGAACCAGATGCATCCCGGTCTCCAATTAGACCTTATAAAGCGTCTCTTGTAGCGACACGTCGAACTAACCCTTGGCACCAATGCCAAGGACCAGAGTCCATTGGCCAGTAGGTCGTCACTACCTGAAACACCAGTTTGAAGTAAGCATCTTACACCAGCCCAAAACAGTAGAGAGGCCATTAAGTTGGTCGGGCATATTGGTCGCCAACAGAACACCACAGATGTTGACTCGCAACATTGGGTTTGATTTGATAGAGCATAGAGACCGGGTATGCACTGGATGAGCCAGTGAGACCTCCCCCAACAAGTAAAGCAGGAGTCCTTGGTGCCAACTTATCAAGGGCGGCTAAGCATAGGACAATCTCCCGTATCAATACTCATAGAGAGAAGTCAACCACGAGCTTTTATAGTGAATCGCGGCGTGCTCTCAGTGGTTCACGTCTCCTCTCCATCCTTTGCTTTGTGTGTGCGGCCACCTAGGCAGTCTAGTGTCATAAATTTCGGTGATGGATACCCAGCCCCGTTCATTCCTTAGTTCTAGGAGTATAACGCCCTCAACAGAGCAAGTTCAGTAGAGTGGTTGCTTTTCTGAAGATAGGCCGCCTCTAGTTCCTACCTACCTTACTGGTCTACCGCGTTCTGGGGCAAGCAACAATGCTTAGGGATGTGCAGCCAACTGTAAGCCAGACATTATTGATAAAGTGGTGACGAGATCACCGCGAGGGAAATTGACTTGGTCATTCCTATCTTCACGTCTCCTACCTGGCGTTCAGTCTGGAACTGGCCCAGAGAATTCTAAGGTTGTTGTGAGTGGGGACTTAGTTACTAGACCCGACCATGCACCCTAGTGACGCGTATATCAGTTCCTCGATGTCAGAGGGAGTTTCGGCACATGCATTGACAATGTGACCAGCCGATGATCAACGAGAGCAATGCTGTCCGCATTCACTGCTCGCCCAATCATCGAGCTTAAGCCGAAGGATAAATCGAGGATCGAGTCTGTCCTTACCTATGGTGATTGTATAAGACGAGCTTGTCCAATCCGCGACTGACCTGAAATTCTCAGGGGATCGTCTCCTTCTTGGCCTCAGTACGGGCAGTCTCCGTGTCTACAGAGTCAACGAGACAATTGACGAACCTTCCGAGCAGCATGGCAAGGACGGCGGAGAAGGCAGGCCAGTATCCCAGTCTAGTATCAAGCCTGTAGACTTGATGCGAGAATTGGACAAATTCTCTAAATACAGGGTTGAGCAGCTTGCCATTGTCAAGGAAGCCAACATTCTCATCTCGCTGTCGAATAGCCAGGTCTCCTTCCACGACCTCCAAAGTTACGAACTGCAAGAGACTCTGGCAAAGGCGAAGGGAGCAGCAGCATTCGCGGTCACATCCAACATAGTGAAAGACACATCTACTGGGGTACCATCCATTGTTACCAGGTTGGCTGTCGCTGTTAAGAGGAGGCTCATACTCTGGTCATGGCATGATAGTGAGCTTGAGTCTGAGGTGCGGGAAATACCTCTTGTCACAAGTATCAAAACATTGACATGGACTACGGGAACACGGGTAATCGCAGGTCTCACTTCTAGCTACGTCTTGGTAGATGTTGAGACATCGGCAATTACAGATATCGTGGGACCTGGTAGTATCGGTGGAGCACCAGGACAAGATGGCGGCCGTTTTGGAGGAGCGGGAGTGGCTAGTATGAGCTACCTCGGAATGAGTGCACCGCAGCCTCTGGCAACCCAACTTGGTGAAGGGGAGATGCTACTAGCTAGGGATATCAATACACTATTCATTGATACAGATGCGCAATCGTTGGGCAGAAGGCAGATACCATGGTCTTATGCTCCAGAGGCCGTTGGCTATTCTTACCCTTATTTGCTAGCTCTCCAATCCGCAAAGGGTATGCTCGAATTAAGGAATCCACAAACTCTCACACTTCTGCAGAAAATAGAATTGCCGTCTGCCCACCAGCTGCACGTCCCACAACCGAATGTAAGCTTGGCACATGCTGGAAAGGGCTTCTTAGTGCTGAGTGATCGGTGCGTGTGGCGTATGAAAGCCTTGGATTATGATTCGCAGATCGATGCTTTGGTGCAGGCAAGAAGACTCGACGAAGCGCTTAGTTTGCTGAGTATGCTAGAAGACGCACTTGTGAACGATAAGATGGGAAGCATCCGGGACGTTAAAATGATGAAAGCCCAGGACCTGTTCGATCAAAAAAGGTACAGAGACTCGATAGACCTTTTCACTGAGGTCTCCGCGCCCCCGGACCGAGTCATCAGCTTGTATCCTCCCTTCATTGCTGGAGACCCTTCATCAATGTCTCGGAAGCAGGAGAACGACCGACATAAAGACACCTCGCAACAGGGTGTAAGCGGTGCATTGCCTGAGGAGATGCCGTCTAAACAACGATCGAACGAAGATAGTGCTGAAGGTCATATGCACTCCGATGATACACTACGTAAAGAGAGCACTCTCGGCAAGTCTGGTGTAAATATCATTACAGCTACTTGCTGACAGCTTTTGCAGAAGGCAAAGACCTCAGAACCGCCACGGAAGAGCTTCGTGGCTTTCTTGTGTCAGCACGGACGAAAATGAAGAAAATCCTGGATCCTGATGGACACGTCAAAGCTGATGCATCGGAGATCCTGCCCAACGGAGAGATCGGATCATTGGTTGCGAAGAAATCGTTCGACGCCTCTGCAGACCAAAAACGGCTGCTCGAGACTGCGAAATTAGTTGATACAACATTGTTTCGTGCTTACATGTTCGTCAGTCCCTCTTTCGCTGGGCCCCTGTTTCGGATAGAAAATTTCTGTGATCCCGAAGTTGTCAATGAAAAGCTTATTGAAGCTGGTCGCTACAACGACTTGGTCGACTTCTTTTACGGCAAAAGGCTCCATCGCCAAGCCTTGGATCTCCTTAAGAAATTTGGGGAGTCCGACGAAGACAGCGAAGCTGCTCCACAGCTGTCTGGATCCCAGAGAACCGTTTCATATCTCCAAAATTTGCCGCCAGAAATGATAGAGCTCATACTACAGTTTGCCGAATGGCCCTTGAAGAAAGATTCCGATCTTGGAATGGAAGTATTTCTAGCAGATACCGAGAATGCAGAAACGTTACCGCGACCGAAAGTTCTTCAATTCCTGCAGCGCATCGACAGAAATCTTGCCGTGAAATATTTAGAGCATATCATCCAGGAACTCAATGATATAACGCCAGACTTTCATCAAAGACTGGTCAACATTTATATTGAAACGCTTAGGGCAGACGTCTTCTCAAACGAGTCAGAGCGAGACAGATGGATGGAAAAGACCCTGAGCTTCTTGAAAAGTAGCAAATATTATCAGCCATATAAAGCCCTCGGATTGCTGCCAAAAGATGGTGAGCGTTGACTTTTTCCCATGTCTGTCATTCTTCGCTAAACATAGCACAGAGCCAAAGCTGTATGAAGCCAGGGCCATCGTCCTCAGCAATATGGGCCAGCATAAGCAAGCTCTGGATATATATGTTTTTCAGCTCAAAGATGCAGAGAAAGCCGAGGAGTAAGCGGAATGATAGCATTGCTTCACTATGCATACTAACGACGTACAGATATTGCAACCAGATCTATCTGACTGAAAATTCCGATACGATACAGAAGCCCCAGCCAGGCCGAACATCTGTAGCCGATCCAGATGATGTACCACCTTCCATATACCATACCCTCCTGTCCTCATACCTGTCTCCACCGCCCCCAAACAAGCCTCAATGGGGACCAGCACTCAACATCCTCGCCAAACACGGTGCCCGTATGCCAGCCTTTTCAACCCTCAATCTCATCCCGGAAGTCCTACCAATCAAGGAACTCGAATCATACTTCAGGGGCAGAATACGGTCGGCAAACACAATCGTCAACGAAGGCCGGATCGTAGCTGGTTTGCGCAGCACGCTTGCCTTTAGGGAGGAGTCGAAGTTGCGCCTTGGCGATGGTGCGCCGGGTGGGAATGGGGGCCGCAATCGAAGAGTGGCCATCACCGAAGATCGAGTCTGTGGCGTTTGCTACAAACGGTTCGGGGGCAGCGCCATCAAGGTCCTTCCTGAGTATGTATACTCCCATCGCCTGTGCGATCTAGGTCCCCTGCTGACCAAAAATCCCAACAGCAACACCGTCGTTCATTATGGCTGCTCGACGCTCTGATATCGTTTCCGCACACCCCATCATACCAATGGAAGGAAGTCCCACTAGATATCCATCATCGCATAGATACCCCAATAGCCGTAAACCTAATCTCAACGCACATTCTCCCATCATCAAACCGTATCACATCTCAAACCCCCTCCTCAACCCTCTCCTCCCCATACCCCTCCTCTTCCGCCTTCTCCTCCCCTTTCACGCCGGCCTCGGCGGCTAGTGCTTTATCCTCTTCCATCCTCGACGTCAGGAAGGCGTTGATGTTTTCTTGTAGCTGCGTGACGGATTTTCGTAGAGCGGAGAGGTAGATTGTTTTTTGTTGGGTGGAGTGGATGGGGGTTGGGGGGAGAGGGTGGGTGAAGGTGTGGGAGGTTGTGGGGGAGGTGTAGGTGGCGGTGAGGGTTGGAGGGGGGGTGGAGGGTGGTTTGGAGGGGGAGGGGGACATTGTTGTGGGGTGGTTGGTCGCGGAGTGTAAAGTAGTGTACTGGTTGATGTTGGTGGGGAGGACTATCTTGGCGTGGAATTTGGACTGTGGATGATGAGGGGTAATTGGACTAGCGTTGGAAGCATGTATTTAGGGAGGGAAATGCCCCTATTATTCCTACTCCTTAGCAACCCCCATAGTAGCAACAATATCAGAAGACGACAAGACACATCCTACCTTTTCTGTGGAACTAGTTGCAGGTCACGTGACTTCGTGGTAAAGGTTTTCAGCGCCTTATTCTACTTTCTTCGTTGAAGTCTTCAAGACCCCCGAATCGTCACAAAGAATTACTGGGGCTAACCCTGATATTTCAACATGATCGTTTTATGGACCAAGTGAATTGCAGAAGCTGTTCAGAATGCGATACGATCTGGATGAGCTGGACATGTACACAATCCATGTACTCCACCGTCTCGTACCTACTCCATGATCCAGCTAGGTTCCTCATAAATTGTCTGCCTCTGAGAGAGGTACGCCACACAGAAAACGTATTGTTCCTTTATCCGCTTGATTCACGAAGCCCTCATGCGTGAAGGCTGTTGAGCATCGACAAAGAATGTTCCAAGGGTTTCTGTGCCCTGCTAGTGCTACTATTGGTGTATCATCATCTTGGCAGATGAGACTCTATTTTCAGACCTCATCCGTCCCTTGACGTCCCAGAGTGGATGTTTGCCATCAGCAGTCTTGCCTTATACATCCTAGTGGTATGGCAGGACGTCTGACCAACTCGAGTGACATAAAACTCATCGGCTAGCACGGTCAAGACCTCAGTATGCACAAGGCTTGATCCAACATGAAGATTGTCGATCGCCAATACCCAATAGATTATCCAATCTGGGGGGGATCCATATTTACAAACTTTCAACAAGCGCTACTTGCGATCCTCCCGACCCGGTATTGGTCTGTCGAGACGATTCATTCCGGCAGAAAGGATCACAGCCGACTAGGCGTGGGAGATCGTTGCTGTATGTATACGTCCTTAAAAGTCAGTCAATCTCCTGAGGAAGAGAATCGACAACATTTCTTGTCTCAAGATGACTATTTCTCTTTTTCAACCAATATTGAATGCCTCCACAATCCCCATCTTATACCCTGCAATATCTCCACCGGACGTCTACAACTGCAATGAATACTACTCTCGAGCATCGAATACTCACATTCCGCCTCCCCTATCTGATTGCCGCCAGGCTTTCAAGATGCTACCAGTTGGTACTCTACCAACCCCATGGTGGAGGCATCCAGGCTCAGGGGAAAACATTCTGCCAATCAAGGTACACCATGGTACGTCACTGTAGCTCCCTAGCATGGGTATTATAGTAGGTTGAGACGCCAAATCTCCTAGGCGAGTGTGAGATTATCTTCCACACATCTGGCCCAGACTCCCAAGTCCACGACCCCACCTGGATCGTCCCCAACACTATCCGGGACATGGCAAGGTGGGTACTAGCAAAATGCGTCTTCTCAAGGAAAGGGGGTATGGTGACAAAAGATCTCGCAAACTCAATCGACTATGCGACCAACACCAGCGTGGACTTCTGGGAAACACCGTTTCGTACGTTGACATATATCCCATTCCACGGCAGCCATCTCACTAATGCGATTGCGTGTGTAGCAGCAAGTATGTCTTTCTACAGCCTTCATATATGGAACTATGCCGGTGATGAGAGCGTGGACATGGACCCCGATTTGAATCCAGGCGATGGCGATCCAGATGTGGCGAACAAGATAGCCGACGCTCTCAAGCTGGCGTCTCTCGCTGCCAGTGGCGCCAAGCAAGAGGAACTTGATGCTAGGCTGGATTACATCCAGGAAACGGAGATGAGTATGGACCGGAACGACGCAGGTCGAGTCTGGTGGAAACTCAGTCCTAGGTTGGCTCAAGAGGGAAGGAACGGATCCAGAATTCTTGGTCCGGGCGGGACTGGCTCGACCCGTAATCGGACGGTTGCAAAAAAACGTGTATCAGGCAAGAACCTTCTAACATCGTGATTAGTGGGTGGTGCTAGTCTTTACAGATAATCGGGCCGTGACACCCTTAGAGCCTTGAGTAGTAAACATTGCATCAATTAATCGTTTCTATCTGGCTTTACGTTGAAGCTTACAGCCTTCAAATCTTTCTTTATGACAATTTCTTTGCATCACCACCCATGTTTTTGAAGAAAAGATTGATCTCATTTCAAAGCCTGGGATAGAATATCGCCTATTCTATACTCCTTGTATCCTACACTTCCTGCGAATGGAGCGATGTACTTTCTATGTTGTATTACGAGCAAGACACACCTCAACAAGAAGGGTGCTTACACGACCATAATCAAGAACCATTCCGCTTATTCTACAGCGCAAAGTATCCTGTTTCCTACACTTAACGATATTCCAGATCACAATCTGCGCTGCTGGGAATTGGCGCTAACCTTACCTCACCGACTGGCGGCGCTGATATCCTACCATCGGGTTGGACCAATCGGGGCGTGCTTCCAGGAACTCGTCGTACATGATCGATTCCATTATGGCTATGGCTAATCCAGATCCTGTACTAAACGCTTGGCCTTTATGGCGCGCGTCAGCAGATGAAGGGTAAGTGTTGCGAAGTCGGCATTCGTTGGATTGGTACGATTCTCGTGATGATTCCCATCGGGGTATGGTAATCAGGCCTACCATAGTGTCACTATCAAAGCATGTTGTTTCTAAGACACCCGGCTTAGAACCCTAGTGCTGTACTATCGCTATTACGAGAATGATATAAGGGAAAGGTTATGCAAGCGTCAGCTCAAGTACAGGCTGGATCTTTTGTACATTGAGCTGGTTTTATGATATGATATCGTGTTGTTTGCTTGGTATCATCCCGATAAAACGCCTGCCGTCTCGCAACAAGGCTGAAATTACTACTCAGTGGGGGTTTTCCCCTCCGAACAGCCCCAGGCCCAAAACGCTCTAAATCTCGTGCAAAGGGGAAAGGTCGACGTATCCACGAAACACTAAAAGAAACGGTAGGATTTGTGATGTCGTTGTCTGATATTGATTTGGGGGTTGCTAAGGAGTAGGAATAATAGGGGTATTTCCCTCCCTAAATACATCCTTCCAACGCTAGTCCAATTGCCCCTCATCACTAAATGTGCATGGCTAAAGATGCTCCCCTGCCTTATGTCTCCATCTCTTCTTCATTCCTGGTTCAATGCTGTCTTTCATCCTTCTTAACCCTTATCTTTTGTCTTTTCAAACCCACCCGCAGACGAGTTAGCGACGATTTTTGGCAAGCATTGATTTGTTGACAAAGGCTTGGCTTTCACCGACTGAATGTCAAGTCAGGCGACCGGAGCCTGTCCCAAGGAAACCGGTGTGTCTTGAACTCGATCAAAGTTCACAATTTGGGTCATATCACAGTGGGAATCATGGCGGCAAAGTCATCGCAAGATGAAGCGGAGAATTACACGCCGGAAGAACATCAGCCTACCTGGCAACAGCGTCTAAAACCATATTGGACATCTTGGGTTACACCCATCGCACATTCTCTGTCAAACATATGGCACTACACCTGGCTGTTGGAAGTGCTCAGCTGTGTCTTAGCAAGTATCTTCTTTGCAGCAATCGTGATCACGCTCGCAATACATAAAGACCAACCTTTGCCGAAATGGCCCAAAGCTATCTCGATCAACTCACTTGTTGCCATTTTCAACGCTATGTTGAAAGCATGCCTGCTGACACCGGTTGCTGAAGGTAAGTCGTCTTGAATTTCCACATCTTTAGACTCAGTATTTTGCTAGGTATCGGTCAATCGAAATGGCTCTGGTTTACCAAACAAAGGCCTCTCATCGATATGCAACGAATTGACTCCGCCAGCCGTGGGCCTTGGGGCTCTTTAGTCTTGTTTTGGAAGTTACGGCGACAGTAATGTCTTCCTGCGGACGATGGTCCCTACATTGGTTAATCTTCTCCATAGTTACCTCGCACTGATTGGTGGAGGCATCACAATCATGGCTCTTGCCATAGATCCCTTCTCACAACAAGTCATAAGATATTATAGCTGCTCGCGACCAATACCTGGAGCCTTGGGAACGATACCGCGGACCACGAATTATACCAAGACAGGTTTGAATGCTGGCAAAACGCGAGGCTCAATTGCTACTCTGGATGATGGTATGACAACTGCGTTGTACGTAGGACTACTCAATCCACCAGCAAACGTCAGTTCACAGCTATCAGTGCTGTGTTCGACGGGGAACTGTACTTTTGGCCCACCGAACGTCGCATCCTACTCCTCGCTTGCCATGTGTGGCTCTTGTTCAGACATATCCAGCCAGGCCCGCTCATCAAATAATGCATCCAACGGTACTTACTATGAACCGTATGACTTCTACCTAGACCAGGGCCCAAAAGTCAATGGAGTCACCATGTTTGCTGCCACAACTACTCCACTTATCTCCTCAGACTCATCACCCTCCAACCAGTCTATCTTCTCCTTCCAGGCGCTGATGACGAGACCTGCCTCCTGCGGCTACTCGAAGTTCGACCCAAGCTGTGCCCCTCCGCCATATGCAATCCAATGCGACATCAATCCATGTGTCCAGACCTACAGCGCTAGTATTACGAATGGAGAGTTCAAAGAAAACGTGTTGAAAGTCTCTCCTCTAAACACCGCATCCCTCACCACGTCTGGCGATGAGTTTGATCTCGCGCTTATATCTGACTCTGTATCTTTGAATGGACAACAGCATGACTGCAAACCTTCGGACCAAGCAACCGATACACATCCAGTCCATTTCGATAGGCACATCTCAGACGCAGTCTCTCACACACAATACTACCCTCTTGATTGCATCTATCTGTACGGCGGCCAGGCGAGAACCTCTCTCGCATACACCTTGAAGAACAAGTTCTTTAACTTGGGAAGTCTGAATGTGTCGTACCAGCCCGATCCGTCCGCTGCAGAAGGACCACAATGGTTCAAACGACTTTACCGGGAGGGAAAGCAGACAACCAGTCCGTCACTGCGTCTATCAACGGACTCACGAATGCCATGACAGCTGTCATTCGCCAAAATGGCGGCACGTCCAGCAGCGGGTACGCCAAAGGCAATGTCTTCGCCTCTGAGACGTGCATACATATCCAATGGGCTTGGCTAAGTCTGCCGGCTACTTTGTTGGTCCTCGCTGTGGCTTTCTTGGTTGTGGTCATGGTGGAAACTACAGCGTATAAGCATGCGGTGACTTGGAAGTCGTCCTCGCTGGGCTTGATCATGCATGGCTTGGATGGAAATGGTGTGCAGTGGGAATATAACCGTTTGGAGAAGATTCAGGATATGGAAGATACTGCTAAGTCGTTGAGAGTACGATTGACAGACGAAAGTGGGAGAGGTTGGAAGCTTTCGGAATGAGAGTGGGGATGGAGCTTTGTCACGATAACAAAGCTCCGTGACGTTCTGAGGCTGAATGTTGGGCTTTCAAACCTGAGTTTGTCCTTTCATTCGGCTAAGCCAAATCCGGTCTCACACGCCGCTGCTGGAAAGTTCAACGTCGAATACTCCTTTTGAAGGAACCAACAGCATGTCGTTGAGGGGGACACCGGTTGCCTATTGCTCTTTTCCGCCGAGCGTAGCTGCTTTCCATTACATTATGGAGTGCCCAAGTGGTGTATGCGTACAATGAGGTAAAAGTGGCTGACGTTGTATTGTGGGTCACTGTACTGACCCTTTGTTCCCATGAAGTGGCAGCACAATGGGTGACAAGCATGGCTCTTAAGCTTTTGCCACCTGATGCGTGCAAATAGGAATCTTGCAGGGCATTTCTCCCAAGTGTGGCAGACCACAGTCTTACAAAGTCTTATAGGTTGTGGCTTTGAAGGTATCAAACGCATATAGCGACATGATACCTCTCCGCGAAAACAATGTCGGATATCTTGGAAAGACACTGGATGGCAGTAGTTCTTCTCTCATTCCGTCGATGTCACTACTTTTATCGGAATGAAAACCCTTTGGCAGAAAGGACCATAAAAGTGGACCAAGATTTACAGAAATCTAGTTACATCTTCATCAGGGATAATTTGTTAGTGTTTGATTGTCTTGAATGAAGTACATGGCCTACGCGGGTATGATGGTCTTTTCGGAGCATGCCTCCTGCATGTTGTAGGCGATGGACAGTGAAGGCTTATACAAGCCAACAATCTAATGAAGGAGCGGCAACCACGGTGAGCCCGCCACGATATAGAAAAGGCATCCTGCTAGCGGATATATCATTCCCATCTCAATTTCGTTGCATCCCCTACACTGAGTGATTTTCAATTCGATATCTCCCATTCCTCCATGTATGATAATTCCCACAATTATCACTTTTCCACGATAAGTCGTCTTGCCATAACTCTTTTAGCCTTTGAGCACCCTTTTCACCTTTCCTCACCAGTACAAGTCGGTGGTAGTGGCGGAGAAGACCCAGCTGGCTCCACCCATTTGGCATTACAACCTACGATCCCAATAATGATCCCATAGCAGCTGCCTGAGAGACCAACAAGAAAAACAGTATCCTTCGCAAACCTCTGAGACATGACGATCATCCTGCTTTGAAGCAACCTCAAGACATTCGCGATGATACACCGCCTGACGTTGACGGCATCAAATCAATCACATTATTGCTTTTCACACAATAGGGCGCGCTAGATCTGTATACTGTAATCGACGAAAAGAATCGTGAGCGTCACCTCCCGCTGCTCCCAATTTGGCTCGTAAGCTCATACCCCTATCGGGTCGAAGGCTGTTACGTTCCAGCAAAAGGATCGACTTACCTTTCATTAGCATATAAGCAACAGATGGCTCGTGCTAAGCTGCAGCTGTAATAACGGCTTTATCAGTTACAACTCGAACCTTTTTGAAGCACTAGGAGCTATCGCGGCTCCAACGTGCTCTAATAGTGTCCTGTAATATAGATCACCCACTCATACGCACATAGACTGGCGGTCTAGCCATCATGACAGCGCTGCCAGCCGTTATCGATGTAGGTATCGAAGCTATTCATGGAATTGACGATGCTATCACCGTTGGCATGGGAAAGAATCGCAATGAAGACAAGATTTGTTCCTTCGTCTCACAGATTAACGTTATGCAGTCGCGATCTGTCAGGCCTCCAGACTTACGGGAAGCGCCGAAAAGGCGGGCCAGCTAGCGTATGAAGGCATAGATGCGTTGCAAGCGATCAGAGACTGGCTGAGTGTCTGCCGACCATTGCCACCTCAAGCTAAAGTGGGTTATCTAAGGCTTGGCCGATGCCGGGAGGCGTCAATCCTGACTTCATCCCTGGTGGTGACTCGGTACCGGAAGGCTTGTTCATACCGACTAGTGGTAGAGGTGGAAAAGGAGGCGGGAGAGGAGAAGGTGGTGGAGATGCTGATATTGGTGGTGGCCGCGGCAACGGAAACGGAAGTTGGAACAGGGATTGGAAACGCAGCTGGTGATGGAAGAGGCGCCAATGGCAGAGGTGATGAAAAGAATTGTCCTAATGGCTCCAAAGGAATGTGCATCTCCTAGTGATAGTAGTGGTGAGTGTTTAGGCCAAGATGATATCTTCCTTGCAACGAACAACATCCCTTTCCAGGTGAGGACTGCAAACACGACAATGAAAATTGCATCAGGGAGAACCAGGTCTTCTCCCGCCCTCAAACTCTTCCAAAATGGCGAAATTGAAGTCCTTGGCTATGCCCATCTTCGTACAAGAGGCGAATATGGCGCTTGAAGTGACTGACAAGGAGATCAAACGTGATGTTCGGGTTGTTGAGTACGAGGAACGGAAATACTCAATGGGAGCGTGGGGACTTGGATAGAAGGGGCGATTTGAGTCCTGGGGTTGCCTGTTGCTACTGGGAGGTTGGGTTGAAAGACGACGAAGATTGATGTTCTCGAGTGAATGTGGAGTGGGCGTACTGTTCATGGTGTTGTACAATGAAATCTCAAGAACGATCGTCATTCATGGTGGGACTGATAGTGTACAACGATGACCGTTTTCCCCTTGCAAGGCACCAAAGTCGCCCCTATGGCGTATCCCAGGCCGTAGAAACATTGATCTCGGTTAGCCTGTTCATTATAGATGAGATCATGCGTATCCATAAGAAGGGTTTGCGCTGAGTCGTGTTCACATCAGAGGCTCACCGACTTCAATGTTTTCCGCGGGGGATATTCTACAGCTGAGGATCTCGCTCACGGCTGAGGATTTTACGTCTTCTTAGTCAACATCTCCAACCAACATAGGATACCCGAAAAGTGTGGGATTCTTGTAATTTGCCAAGCACCATGTCGAATCCCAGTCTTTAAGAGCAACTCGCGTAGGGACAGGTGAGGATCAGCCCTGGTAGTCCTAACGAATTTTGACTTGCAGAAACAACGGATTTACTGGCATTCATTCTTGCCTACCGCCGTATTACACTACACCTTTCTTCCGATATTACAACAATTCTACGTTACTCGCCACCAATGCCGCTTCCTTCCCCACAGCCGAGTGTCGAATCTGACCAAGAGTGCGCCATTTGCCACGAGCAACTCCTCATCGCCGACAACGATAACGATCCGCTCACCCCGTCATACGTCATCGACGACGTCGAGCTGTCCTGCAAACACCACTTCCACCAGAGCTGCATTCTCGAATACGCAGCCTCCTCAGCCGACGCCCGTAAACGTTGCGCTCTCTGTCGAGCCAAGGTATCAGACGGCGAAGGCTCTTTCTGGGTGACGGTCCGGACCGAAAATGGTTTCGTTGGCCGAACGGATCTGGGAAGAGACATCGACGAGCAAGCTTACTTCAAATCCCATCCAGAAGCCGAGCGCGCTCAATTGTTTCTGTCCCTGATGGCCCAGTCAGAATATGAGGATGCGGAAATGATACTGAAGGGGGAAGACGAGGGTGGGAATGGTCGTCCGGTGGATCCTAACGTGACGTATGAGACGGGGGGAACGACAGCGATGCATATGGCTGCCTTGAACAACGATACCGCGGGCGTGCAACTCCTGCTCAAGTACGGAGCCGACAGGAAGATTAAGGACGAGGACGGAAAGACGGCGCTAGATCTGGCGAAGATGGCGGATGCACAGGCTGTGTCTACGCTTCTATCTAGCGTGCAGCATTGATCCCGACTCCAATCCAATGGCTGAGTTCTTGAGGATGCTATGAATGCAAAAGAGGCCTGGATGGCCCAAACGGAGCAACTGCCAACAAGCCGTATGGTGCTGACAATACTGACAATCTTTTCTATACCAGAGAGCTATGGCCCATTGTATCTTGAACGCCGTGAAGATGGTGTTGGCGATGGCAATATCGCATCCCAAAATCTTGGGCGATACCCCTGCATCTTTGATGCATTTTGACAGCTCTGTACGTACTTTGCATACCAATTATGCCACATCCGCCTGAAATGTATCAGATACCGGACTTTAACCAACATCACCGCTCTCGAGCTGACGCGTGGGTGTGCGATATACCGTATCTACTATAACCCATCTCTTGAAAGTTGTTGAGAAAGCTTAGCTCAGCTCAGCTTAGTATTCTAACCTGCTCGCGGACTCATATCTGTATGCTCCACATACTATTGAGTTTTCAAATCGAGGGTCAAATCTGGAGTCTTTTCACCGGTCATGAATGCGATTTCAGAGAGACTGGACACGGGAATCCGAATATGAGTCTGAGAGGTTCACGAAGCTCAATCGTCAAAGGAATGTTCTCACTCAACCTACGCTGTGATGGGATCGAAACCGAAAAAGAGCGTAAAGAGCAGGTAATAGTTTGTTAGGGTTTTCTGACATATAATCTTAGAAGTATTTGAGACGCATTTTCGTAGATCTGCCTGCTCGCACACAGATCGACCAGCGCGAGGTCTGATTTTGTACGTCGTAGTCTACTGTTACAGTGGGAAGGTATCGTAGAACTACCGTATGAGCAGCATGTGATGGTTGCTCATTTAACGGGGATCAGAAGACGAGCTTTGGAGGTTGGAGCTTCCGAGATTCTGGGGTTTGGTTGGTGCACACATACAATTATCGAAACGAGTATAACAGTATCTTGCGTCCGGCTCAAAGCAATAACATGGGTATCACAATATACCATCTCATCCAAACCTACAATCACTCTCCACCTAGCAGACAGACCGTTCCTTCAAAGAGGAAGCTTGATATTTGTACTTCTCATCCATGTTCTATACAAATCGCCTACCTGCCAGCACTCGTCTCGGCTTTATCTCGGCAGAGACCCCTGAAACGGTTGCCTTGCCAGGACATGGGATACCCAGGTCCTTCAATCTATGTAGTTCCCCTATTCACAATACCAAAGCGCCAAGTCCAGACACTCTGTTCCTTCTCGTTACTATGTCCATATCATCATCATCATCATTATCGCTCAACGCCGGCATAGCTCTCAGGCAATCGAAAAAGTCTCCAAAAACCTCGAACAACTCAGCCCTTTCCTCCTCATACAATCCAATGTCAACGACGATCTCCCTTCTTGAGCCCTCCTTGAGGAAGTAGTATCGTTTCTCGTGATGGTCGTATTTCCAATACCTAGCCAGGGTGTTTCGTAACTCTTGCGTTGCAAAACTACGTACGTCTACGTACGCTTGATCTTCAATGTCGTCTCGTGCCAGATCGTGACTATCGTCACCATTTTGGAGTTGGGCCGAGACATACGCAGCGAAGCCTCTGAAGAATTCAATGTGTTTGACGGCGCTTTCAGTCGGTCCAGATAGACGTACGATGTAATCCAGGGCTGGTAGCAATGCAGTGATGGTCGAAAAGCAAGCAGACACCAGTTTCAAAATCTCGGCTTGTTGGAACAGCTCTGTCGACCATATTGATGTTCCAAACAGTCGTCGTACGGAGCCGAGGAAAGCGGCAAGGATAGATGCCACAGCTTCGATGCTTTTCGGGCTCGTTCCATCAAGATTGAGTAGGAGCTCCGTAAAGTCTTCCTGCAGAGCTCGCAGATATGGCAATGCAAGTATCCAGCCGCACGGAAGACCGGTAGCTGGAGAAGCCATCTCGATATAAGCGGGTAAGATAGCTTTCACCAAGAAAGAGCGTAAAGTCGGCCTTGTGGATGTCGCATCCTCGAACACCTTGGACATCGCCGCTTGGAGTTGGCCGACGAGGTATGGCTGCTGACCATCCACCGCTGCGCGCTCTGACACTGACTGAAGGAAGACCGCGACTTGCTTTGGCGTTTTGGGGTCGTGGAGCCGGAGAGCATAATTTTTCAGCTGGGCCACCACGTACGTTGGATCGGTGGCTGGCAAAGGGAATACGCCATTGTCAGTAAAGAAACGGTCAACAGGACAGATGTTCGATGTATGCTGTTGTAGGAATTCGACGACACGATGAACGAAGCCTACATAAGCTCCCGCAACGTTCGAGCCGCTCCCAAGCTCCTGGTATTTGTGCTTCATGGTTGCCATCAGATACTTTAACATGTCTTTATATTCCTGTCGCAGCTGTGCTGCATCATGGGAATTGTTACAAAGAGCTTCATCCAAGGAGACTCGCATATTCGACAATACACTGGAGATCAACGATAGACGACGTTCCGAGAACTCGACTGCCGATACGTGAAACCGTCCGGTACTCGCGCCGGTCCAGAAAGGCAGATTCTCTAGGATAGGGCTACCGCACTTCACATTCAACAGGCCTTCGGTCAGTCGATGCTGGAATTTGAGTAGCGACTCCCGCTCGACTAGAGAGCCGATCCATGATAAAAGTAGAAAAGGTCGATGTTTTGACCAGAGTCCGGGTTCCTTCTCGACGAGAATCGCGAGGTAGTAAGCATTGTACTTCCTGCTCTGTTCAGTGTCTCTCAGGGAGCTCCACGACTCACTCCCAAAGCGGTCGAAATAATCGTTCCAGTTTCGGGCTCCATTGGTTACAAGCACTTGGGCGACCGCGACCCAGACATCAACTATTTTTAATAGCAGGTCATCATTTGGAACCGTATCCGAACCAAAGCAGTTGGAGAGAAGTCGCCTTAAAGGTTCATGAAAGTTCTGCAATAGCAACTTAACCGAGTCATTTGGCGCATTCATCAACTCATCATCTTCTTCGAATGCCGGCCAATCTCCGTAATCTTGGCTGTCATCATTCTCCTCCCGAGGCTTTGACTGCTGTGTGGTCATACTCTTACTCAAGAACGCTAGCAAAACATCTAGTGCTTGTATCACATTCTTCACAGCCTGAGACTTGCCAACGTCAAACATGTCAAATACTTTTGCTAATGTCTTAGACATCAAAACGGCAGCCGATTCCACACTGCGAGCGGTACTCAACGCTAGCTTGAGGGACACAAGAGCGTCACTTAGAACAGCTTCGACCTGTCGCTGATTCCTCGCTATCGTGTTTTCGAGAAGGTCGTTTGATACCGCCAGGCCTCCAGCATACTGCAATGTTCTTACTTGATCCTCTGCCTCAGTACGCGCAAGACTGTGTTGGCGAAGGAATTGCACTAAGAAGTCGTCATGCCACTCAGCGAAAGACTCAAGACTGGTCAGTGGTTCATCAATAGAGAGCTGATAGTTGATGAGATTGGACCAAGCCCGAATGTTGATATGGCATGCCTCTTGGTGGGAGCTTTCGAGATGTACGAGGTTACGAATGACACCCAAGCGTGGCCGGCAGCTCGGTGGTGAAGCCCAGTATAACGTACAAAGTAGATCGTGGTGATTTCGGAGTGCATCCAGATCTTCCTGACGGATTGCTTCCTCCTTTGGATGAGAACGACCGTGGTTTGGCATCAAACGCCATACAAGATCTCGAATCTTCTTCTCCGAATAGAAACTCCGCATGTGTCTAACGGCACTTCCAATGATCTTCAATAGGATATGAATGCAACGGTCTTCAGGTTGAGCGGTCACAGAAGGGCTTTTAGCTAATTGGCTCAAGAAGGCCGGAGACCCGTGGCTTTCTTCGTTTCTTAAATGCGCTAAGCCGTTGCGAGCAAAAAAGTCGAATAATGTTCCAATGATGGTTTCGCATCGTCGCCAACCCCAGCCATTGATCAAGTGAAGGCAGCGACCGAAAAGAGCTCGGCAGTACGCGTTGAAGCTGGGCGCCTGCCCTCGGGGATTGGTGACAGAAGCATTCATGACCGGGTTGATAAGTCGCTTGACAAGCGGCCAGTTCTCAAATGGCATCCTGAAACGTTGACCAATTTCCAGCACACCTTTCGCGTCCAACTCAAGGAATGGCAACAAGGTGAAGAGCTGCTTCCAGGACTCCTCCGACAGACCAATATCAAAGGTACCACCTCCGGTGCTAGATGGAATTCTGAATGCCACCATTTCAAGGATATCTACAGGACTATTGGTGGCTTGCCTAAGGATATGTTGTGCCACGATGAACGCTTCGATTGACTTTTGAGGGTCTTGAAGGATATGCCCAGCAGCATCGCAGCGTTTGAAGTCCGAAATCCAAGTCCCAAATTCTGAAATGCCAGCATTCGTCGCTAGCTCTATGATCCGTTGAGCTGTGCTATGCACGAACGTACGTGCTTCTTCCTGTAATTGCAGAGGCACAATCTCGTGTTGCGAGAGCTGTCGTATTTGATTTGCCAACACCAACTTCATTGTGCTTAATTGGATATAACGCGTGTCACACGGAACCGTCAACGCGCTTGTGGTCCCGGCTGCGCTGCCGATGTGACGAACATCTTGCTCCAGCAAGATTCTAGCCATCAGGGTCGCGCCTCTCTGCACGCATGAGAGTCGATCAACAGGGTCCAGAAAGCTCAAGTGGTCAGAGAAGTATGCAATAATGCTTTCAAGCGCAGAGATAGCAAGCTCGTCAGGCGTTGCGGACGTCGGCTCTCGGTCTTCGGTGAGATGACCATCGGTTGCTTCGTGTACCCAGGTTACCAATTGGCCAAGCTCAGAAGACACGGTGTCGTTCCATGGGCCCCATCTATACGTTCTCTCAACTTGGAACAGCGCATAGCCTCTGGAGCTGACAAGATTTGAATGAGTTCCAAGCCTCAGGCTCCTCGCAAACGACCCGCTACCAACAAAGGTAGTCCCGTGCAAGCAGGTACCGACAGGCAAGGCGCCGATGCCGAAATTGTCACTGTACCGCGTGCCGAATGGTCCAAGACCTGTGATCAAGTCTCCTACCAGATATTGCGGCATAATTTGCGAATTCATTGTACCTGGAAAATTGTTCACAATGGTTGGTGCGCTGGAATGTCCAGACCATGAAATGGAAACATCCAGTTGCTTCGGCCGCCGTTTTCTAGTCCTGCAGGCTATAGATCTCTGAACATTTGGCTTGCTTGTTTTAGGGCGTGCAATTGTATACTCGGGCTTTTGCCTTGCATCGCCGTCCAAATGTCGGACAGCTTCCGGTAGACCTGATTCATCATCGATGTGGTTAGTACTGGATGAGTCTTGTGGAGATTTGGCTTTTGCAAGAAGCTCATTCCCGTGAGCGCTAGAGCTTTCTAGCATGGCAGGTCTGAAATCACTATTCTTCCGGATCGATGATACGAGCTGCCCACGCTTCTTAGGCCGCTCTTCTAGGGCTTGGATCAATTGCTTAGAAGCTGCCGTCTCTCTGGATTGACGCTGTACAAGATGATCCAGAGAAGACTGGAGGTTCCGCCTTTTGGCAGAAGGATTCCGTTGTCTCAACAAGGTTGATCGCGAAGTGGAATTCCTTATACCATCCAGTCCCTTTTGTGAACGAACCCCCTGCGGTGCCAAAGCATTGTTTGCTGAGCGTGGAACAAGAGGCCGCCGGTCTGGTCGGGTATTGAATTCGTCACTGGCCGAAGGCATGATCGTGCCTTGCCGCCAATTTCGTAAGGTTTCGCTCGCATCCTGGTCGTCTTGTCTTGTTGCTAGACGAAAATATTTTCTAGAGGGACTGTGTCTTCCCATGTTGCTTCTTGAACGTACGGCACGAGATGCGACTCGGAGAAAACGAGGTACTGTAGATGTCTTAAGAGACGGAGCGTCAAGTATACTAAGCATTGGTGGTCGAAATTCGGGTTTCTCTGCATGGTATTTGCGAGAATTTTCAGTTGTCGTTGCCGGACGATTACGATGGTGCTGTAGCGCGCTTGGAACTTCGTGAGCCGGCGATCTTGGCTGGGCATCGATGTCAACTATCTTCGTCTGGTGTTGCACCTTTTTTCTACTTTTCTTTCGATATCTCGACCGCTCTACAGCAGGTAACATGGCATCGATTTGATCATTTTCTGCAGCTTCTCCCCATCTGTCTCTGGTGAAGTTTTCCTCGTCGTCGTGACCAGAGTCAATCTGCAGGTCCCTTCGTGGACGCTGCTGCAGGTCATCTCCGTCCGATACTGACCCTTCGTCGTCGAAATGTACAAAATCCTTGTGGTGAGCAGCTAAAAGACTAGGGCTCTTGCCAACGAAAACAGGGACTGGTCGCGCTACTCCGCGCCGCACTTCCGTCGTCTCTGGTGATAGACTTCGATAACCTTGTTCATGCTGGGGCGCTTTTTTCTGTCGGGTCTTGATGTCGAGTTTCAACCAGGACGCAGGAAGAACACCTCGTATTCTACGTTGCACCCGCTGCAACTGGTCATATGAGTCTTCCTCAGCCGAGGTCCCGTCCGCTACCGAGGAATCACTGAGGATTACTGGTCGTGAGTTCCTGTGTGGAGCAGCATCACAGGATTCGTCATCAGATATTACGAGATTATGGCGCCTGCTGGGCTCGGAAGAAGTCACCGGGGTCGGAAGAGCAGCCTGTGATGACTGTTGGTTAGGTCGTAGGAATGGCAACACTGGGCGAATGTTCGATGGCGTCTGGCTTGCCGATTGGGGAGGCGAAAGTGGTGCGTCAAACATAGCGTCGTCATCATCGTTCGACATGTTTGCTAGAAGTTCAGCAGAAGGCCTTTGAGTTGCGCGAACGATCCCTGGGGGCATTCTGAATGATGCAGAAGCAATCTTGAGGCGTTTATAGCCGTTCCCAGTGTACTTGTGCAACCGGTTATGCAGAATTGTATCCATATCAGGCAACTCGTCATCATCTCCAAATACAAACATGTTCTTAACATTACTGACCAGGCTACTGGATGAATTCTGGGATCGTAAAGGGGACGATGATCTCGGACTATCGTGGTCACCATTCCTACCAACTTCTTGGCTATCTTCAGCGTGGTAGTCCACATTCTGGGAGTCCTCTTCCCGCATTTTCGCTACTTCAGCTTCAACCTGAGCGATTCGCAATGGCTTCACGCCCCTGGCCTGGAGTATCTGCTTGTATTTCTCGCTTTCGATTGCGTAGGGATGCAGCTGGATTGGATTTCGGTGGCGCAGCGTACGGGCTGCCCTACTAGATCCTGCAGGAGTTTGGGCTGCAGTTTCGGGCAGAGTCACGAGAGCCGGTATACTTACGATCCTTCTCTCAGCATCATCAGTCAATTTAGGGTGGTCTTGAATTCTTGGCTCCTCATTTGTCAAGTGTAATGCCTCGTATTGTGCTTCGCACACGTCTGACAGTGAAGATGAAGTAGAAGACCTTGTGGGTAGCGGTCTCCACATTTCTAGAGGTGTAGTTGGTCGCGCTGGTCCCGCGGGTTCGTAAGGCCTTTCGAGTAGATCTGTCTCATGCTGCGCAGCTGACGCATCCTTGTAGTGACCATCATGGAGCTCGTCAACCTCTCCGTAATCCTGCGAAGAAAGTGTTCTGCCAATACGGCCATTTCGGCCAGATCCCATATGTGCTTTAGCCTGCCCATCGTGCTTATCTGAAAGCCCATTGTTCCTCTCCTTTTCCTCCAAGCCCACGCCGGTAGACCCTTCAACTCCGCCTTCACAAACAGAGATCTCATTCTCTGCATCGTGCCGGTTGAGTTCGCTATCACTGGTTTTGAGAGCGTCCGCGTGCTCAATGTCGTTGCTGTTCGGATGTGCTTGCTTCAAAATTTCATCGGGCGTGTAGTGGGACTCCTGGGACTCTGCATCTTCTTCGTCGGAGTCTGCGACGTAGCCTCGACACCTCCATCCTGCCATTTGAAACCTCCGGCATATCGTCACCGTGGTAGGACACCTCTGTTCCTGACGATGGAGTACTTCATTGAAGTTGCAGTTGACGCGTATCTTTAGACGCGAAGTTATCACTATCTTAGCGCTACTCCAAAGTGCTTAGCGTGAACATGGATATATCGATCTTTGATTGTCCCTTGTTAACCTATATATTTCGTATTGGTTTCTACTCACTAGGCTCCCTACGCTCTCGGTCGGCTGAAATTGGCAACATGAGCAGAGCACGTGGTATCTTACCTGTGGCTGTAGCTACCGCAATTGGAATCGCTACAGGTATAGCCATCTTTGAACCTGCGTTCAGGGAAGAGAAGGAGCAGAAAGAAGTAGAGGGGTATCTTACATTCAGCTTCCCACTTTATTGACCGACTTCTTATGTGTTGTAGTAGGACGAATTTCAAGGAACAGCATTCACCCTCACCCGAGGAGCAGATCCATGCGACGGAGGTGGCAGTAGCCAATGCAGGTGGTGCTACTACAATACCGGATGATGCTCCCAGATGGGGAGAGGTCCAAGCCAACCAGTACAGTAAGCCAGCCAACCGTTACTCTTGGTCGGAAGTTCCTCTCGACCGATACAGTCGTTCAGGAAAATCTTCCTGATCTAGGTACTCGTCCCGATTCACTCCGACGTCAAGCCTTCAAACGGGGTCTGTCTCCTCCCCCACGATATTCTATCAACACCGATAGCGTTACTAGGGCTCATATTGGCTATCTCAGCCTTGTGTCCACTCTTAGCAATCACACTTCGTATATTACTACCAATCAACGCGTCAACACGACCTCGCACTCAAGACCCTCCCATTGATATACCATACATGCTCTCTATCTAGGACCCTTTTGCTTTGTGATCCAGAAAACTCAAGGATCCAATCCACCCCATGCCAACAGTGCCTTCCTAGCAGTTCATTCGCTTGGTCGCCCGCCCCATTTGCCTCCGCTCCGCAGCTTTCGAACCCAGATACGACGTTGGTTGTCATTTGCGGTAATCTCTGATACGGCAACAATTTTCTCATCCCCTGACATTATGCACGAAAGGGGTCAAAGCTTGGAGGTACTGGGCTTGGCGTCAGGCTCAACGCACGTTATCCCAAAATTGTGACTATCAAGCTTGAAGTTGCCCAAGTGCAGAAAAAAAATTCAAATTCAGTGACGGAGTCTTGTGTCGTGGCACTGGTGTGTCGAGCACGTGGGGAGAAACGAAAGGAGACTCACGCCGCTTGGATACCGCTCGACGAGGAGGAGGTCGCATGATGAAGAGATAGTCGAGCGATCCGGATCATGAGCGGCGCTATTGATGATTCATGAGAACCATAGTGATTTTTTTTAGAAGTTGCACGATTTGGAGTGAAAGCATGGACTTTCCGCGCAAAAGGGATATATGTATCGTCAGCAAGACGTAGGGCAGCACTCACCGAGGACCGGAACAGCAAGGAGAAAGATTGGTACAATCTCTGGAACATGGCTTGAATCTCATGATTCCGAGTGTTTGCTGCTCGTCACGATACACCTACATCGTATGTTATAGAGATAACGAGCTACCCAGGCCGCTTCCAATATCCAACGCCACCTGTACAATCATGATGAACGAATCCTTTTCCAAGCGTCTCATACAATATAGAATCAAAGAGAGACACGCCTCTTCCTCTTACTCCGATGCGCCCCTTCAGAGACCATAAGAGGTCAACTCCAACCCTCATCCCATGCTCCACCGCCTACCATAAGCACAATGGAAAACCCTTGCATATCCTTCCCGTTCGGAAACGTCTAATTCTCGGCCAGGATGCCACGAGAATAAAATAAACCCATGCTGTCATCTAAATCGCACACCCTGCATCAACAGCTGCCACGAACGCAATGGCATACCTTACCTCCACTATAATGGAATTCGTTGATTGGGAAGCTACTCATCTCCATACGAACAGGCTACAGGGATCTCGCATTCGAGCCCGTCCAGCGTGGCAGCTAGGAGGTCCGTGGCGAATTATCCCATGAATATTGGCAAGCAGTAGATATACGACATGACTTCTCCAATAGCCAATCTTCCACAACCTGTGCCAAAAGGCATAAGGACAGAACTGCCGCCTCAACGACAAGTATCGAGGCCGCAGGTCTGCCTGCAGACCGCACGACGGACAGCGAATAAGCTCAAAGTAACGTAACTTGAAGCACGAATGTACCGTGTAATGCATACTGGGAAAGCGCTTTCGCACAACAAAGAAGGTGGCCATTGAACCTTCCCAGCGTTCCTCATAGGGAATTGAGGCACAGAAAGGTGGGTGCTGAAAGCCGAATTGCGTAAATCTTCATTGATACCCAAAAGACGCTGATTCGGGAAGTGGAGAAAGTGGTGACTGAACGAACCAATGAAACCATGATGATTACTGCAGGTCGCTGTTTCCAGATGCATTCCAGGTTCCCATCCTCCAATCAATCTTCGTGCCACGTGAAAGAATTCACTCATTTACCTTACTTGTACCGAGATTCACATCCCCTCGCATCTACCTACTACAGCCCACCTAATCAACAACAACAAACATCATTCAAGTCACAAACACCAAGCCAACTGCTACAACCTCAACATCACACAAACACCAACGCACCTCCCATCCAAAACCTACCCCCAAAATCCACCATCCATACAACCTCCCCAAACAAACAAACCACCTACCATGTCATCCACACCCATATCCCAAATCGAGCACATCCTCGACCAAGCCGCCGACGCCAAAGAGCAACAGTACACCACGACCTACGACAACGACATCGACAGCGCCGCCAACAGCGTCGATGACGGCGTCGGCGACGCGGTGCAGGACTTTGAACATCCGTTTGCGGCCGCTGAGGGGGGGTATGAGGATGTGAAGGGGGAGGTGGAGAGGCCTTTGGAGAGGGTTGAGGAGGGGTGGCAGGGGATGGAGGGGGATGTGGAGAGGGGTGGGGAGTGGGTTGAAGGGGAGGGGCGGGGGTTTGAGGAGGAGGGGGAGGGGTATGCAGGGGAGGCGGAGGGGGTGAGGGATGGGTATGAGAGGGAGGCGGAGGGGGTGAAGGACGGGTATGAGCGGGGGTTTGCGGGGGAGTTGGAGGAGGATGCGGAGAATTAGGGTGGGTGAGGGGTTCCGGGGTGGGTGTGGTGGCTGGGAAGGGGTTCCTGATGTGGTGAGGTTGTAGGTATGATAGTTCGATGGGGGCATGGGATGGGGTGGTTCGGGCTTGAGAGCTGCGATTGTCGTTGGCTCGTCATAGCTTACAGGATTGAGAAGCGACTTTATTCTTATGCTGACGATTGCATGATCGTGAACGAGTGCCTAAGGTAAGCATCCAGGTGTTGGCGCTTTGTGAGACACTGGAGGGTAAGTGGCAGAAGGTGCGATGTCTTTGAAAGCTCATACACTGCCTCTATCGCTTTGAGTAGTAGTGTTTGGCTAGGGAATCCGCGTAGAGTAAGACGCTATAAAGATAGGTTGTATTCCTCTAGTCGTTGACGATCGACTCCTTCGTTCTGTCAAATCCATAGCGCATCGCGCTCAACTAGACGTCATCCAGAGTCTGCTCCTCCAGCAGCCTCGTGTGCAGACCTTGGTCTGTGTGAGGGTGTATCGGCGAGATCGAACAACTCTCGAACGGACTGCTTTCTCAACCATCGGGACAACCCTCTCTTTGGCAGATAGTACATAGATGCCACAGCAAGACGCGTACATGAACATACATCCTCCTATCGAGAGAAGGGATTTTCCATATGCTAGCTTGCTGTACCTGTGCAGTTGATTGGGTAGCTCAGTTGGCTACATGATTTGGAATGGGTCCCCGTCTATAATCTTGGAGCATCCCTAGCTTCCAGAGTTGATGTGGTTGTACTTCGCTGTCGCTCGTCCCGAAAGAAGACTCTGATCAGTGGACTTATGAAGTCGTGCCAGCTTCAGGCAGTCGCTAGCAGGGGCAGCTAAATTACTCCACGCTCGAGGCCGTATTGGTTCAATGGGCTGTGTCAACGGCCGGTGCGGACGCGTTGTTTCAGTTTTCCAGATCAGAGCGCTTTCCTGGTCGCTTCCTTGCGTCCATTGTCATGAGGACGTAATTGTACGTGCAAGAAGTGTATAGGCATCAAGAGTGGGGACCCCAGATGACGGGATCGACTTGAGGCTCTCGAATGTCGATATAGCGTGAGCCATCCCACCATCCGGGGGCGCTCTTCTGACGTTCTCTCAATGTTTCGCCTTAGCTTTCCTTTGCTCCTCCTCCTTGACAACCTCATCGAACCTTAGGAATGCTCCTACCCCCTCCACGAATGTGCTGAGTATCCACATCCACCACACCCTTCCGAATGCTTTCACGGTATACCGCTGCAGCCTGCTCCGCTCCATATATACCGCCTCAGCTGAATGCAGCAGCACCATGGGAGTTATCAGCAGCGGCTGTATCTCCCAGCAAAAGTTGCCGAAATTCGGCACGTATTTCAACAATCCATCATAGCACCAGCTTCCAGGTCTAAAGTTGGCTCGTCGGGAGAAAGCGATGAATGTCACGAAAGCAGCAATCCATACGACAGCCATGAATCCTCGAGGTCTTGTGTACTCTTTCACGGTCACCGTACTTCTTCCCAGCGCACCCGTCGCTTCGGCATCCATTTCCACAACGCGAGGGCGAGCTTCAGACCAGGAAGCCATTGGTGGGGAGATGGTGATCCTGTGCGCTTTTTTGCTATTGGGAGATGGAAGGATGGTCATGGAGGTGAAGTCGATGTCAGAGAGGACTGCATTGCGCGAGGCGAAGGAGGAGAATGAGTGGTAATGCTGGAGGTAGCGACTTATGGAGTCCTGGTGCTCAGCGTTCATATGATTCAATATACGGGTGCGGGCGGCTGCATCCTTGTCTGTCTGGGAGGCCATCTTTGAAGGTCAGGCTGTTGACGGGGGACCCAGACTCCTGAAATGTAATTGGCTCTGAGGCCGTCTTTGTATGGAGGTATCTGAAAATAGGTAGATCTCATAAGAGATTTAGACTCCCGTCTTAGTGGAAGATGAAGGGGGCGAGTCCCGATCTTCCCGACGGCAACGGGATCTCCCTCCAAATGCTAGCTCTATGGAGACTAAGTTCGGTGGGCCTTGCGCCGGAGCCTAAGGTACCTTAAGCTTAAAGACGTCCCTAATAATTCCCAAACGACTTCTCACCTCTAAGGCGCCGAGAGGTTTTGGCTACATATTGACTCAGACTCACAGAATGTTGCGCTGGGCACGAGGTTGTTGAATCTTGTTGAGATCACTCGGGCGCCGGGAATACCTAAGCATGAGTCAAGGTTGAACTCAACCTGTATTCTACTGAGTCCGAAAACAATATCTCGGCTCAAATAATCTCAGTGAGCATTGTTACAACATCACGATCAACTATAGAGAAATCATCGGTCAGCCTTCCACAATTGAAATTAGATAGTAAGATCTGGTACAAAATCCACGTACTCTTATCCCATATCCTGGCAGCTTGGGCACTCGTCTCGGCTGTACCTTGGTGAAACCCCCGGAAACGAGTGCCCTGCCAGAATATGGGATACGATCTTCGGCACTTTGAGCAGGGCAGCGACAGTCGATGTCGACTCGAAAGCGTAACAGATCACGAACGGCTGGAGCGCAGGACAAAAAAGCGCGTTGAGAGCGGTGACTACCGCGTTTGCGCCGCTCATGATGTAGCACCCATCCTCGAAAAAGCATTCGGCATCAAGCCGAAAGACCTGGAAAGGGATCAAGCTTTTCTGGACATGATATCGACGCACGGTCTAGCATTCGAGCCGAGTCAAGGTTGGACAGGAATTGGCAAGCAGAAGAAGACTCTCCACCACAAAAGTGGCAAGAGCAAAGGGAAAGTATGACCAGACGCTCCATTGGATTTTTCAAGCATTCAGAGCCCATGGCACTCTTCACTTCGTGGACCACACCTGGGACAGGCAACAACAAATCGAACGCCAACGAACGAACCCAATTCCCTACAAGCCGTCCACCGACAAAACCGTCGCAGTCCGCACCGTCAAGGCATTGGCAACACCCCACCAACCACGAATACCAGCAAGCATCATGATCATCAACCAATGCCTCACCAGCGACCATCACGATCCAAACGCACACCGCGAAAAAATTTCATCTTACACATATCAAAAACAGACCTCACACCCATAGTAGTCGCTTAGCTCAGCTCGGCATCATCCGAAGCTCTGCGTCCCAATCAAACAATCATCACGTCGTTGTCCCCATCAACGGCCACAGTCCGTCTCCGCACGCTCTAATCCGTCCCCCAAAAATGCCAGTCCATAGCCTGCAATCGGACCACGTCAATCAGGGCACTTATGACTAGATAGACAACGTCATCTGCCGTTACGCTAGCTGCATACCGATCAATACGTCCACAATCCAATTCAATCGCAAAACTCGCACTTTGATATAACTATTTTGGACGTATTCGACGACGTCAAGGGAATAGTACTTCGCCCAAACCAACATGATGCGTAATGTAAAACGGGAGGTGGATCGCCGCTTGGCCGATATGATATTTGCTCTGTTCGTACTTAGCACGGATCAACTGGGCGTATTTGATGGGCGTTCTTGGAATAGAATGTTTATTTATGACCGGCTGTAACTCCCTTTCAGGATGAGGCTCGGTGTTTTTTTTTGCTGGATTCTGCACTTGCCAAGCTTGAGGTAATCAATCCTTTAACCTTCCTTCCACGTTCAGAGCCGCAAGGGTCAATCCACGATCAAACTTGGCGTGAAGGTCTTTTGTTGCAGTAACAGGATAAGTGATGTACATTCGTGTGCTTAAATCCCAGATAAACCTTGACGTACTGCCGACCCAAAAGCTGACATACTCACCTGAAATGACTGTGGTTGAGTGAAAAAGAACCATCCTACGACTCCCAACACAAGGAAAATCTCAACTTATACAATCTGTTCCAGCCTCCATTCCCACGCAGCCGACAAATCTCACGCTACCCCCACACTAATCGGCCTGCAGTCTCATCTCTACCTCCCTTCTCAAACACTAGGACTCACGCCAGCGCCCTTCGGAGCATCCTCATGCGGCGCCCCACTCTCAAACCACTCCCGCCAGCTCCGATGCAAATTCCGCTTGAAATAAGTGCCATCACCCGATTTCTGCCCATGAACGATCTCATGCAGCATCTCGTGCCACCAGCCGTGGGGCTCGTTCGCGTACGCATTCATGGCGTGGCCGATGACGCCGGGACCCATCTTCACCATGGAGTTGTAGGCGGAGCCGGCGGTGTAGTCTCCGGAGTTGCTGGAGAAGGAGTTTTCCTCCTGGTGGTCGTCCCAGAGCGCGGCTTTGGTGTTGAAGGCCGTGGTGCGTTGGTGGTTCATGTCGACGATGAGGTTGGCGTGGCGTTGGAGGACGGCATGATCGAGTATGTTTGCAGGGTCGATTTTGGCTTCGACGTCTTTTTCGAGAGCGTTATCTGTACGAATTTTGGGTTAGTTGCTGATCGTCGCTGGATTGTTTGATCCTTGTCCTACATAATTTCACCGCAAATACCTCATTTGGGTCCGTAAGCTTGTGAACCACAAGGGGAATGACTGCAGGACCAAGTTTGACAAGAGCGTCAAAAGCAGGGCCTTGGGCTCTGTCTGAAGAGCTACATTGCACGCGAATCAGCTCCAGTCTTTAGAGCCTTGGACTTCGAGTGCGTTCATACCTGGAACTTGCTTGCACCTCCGGGCTATTCCAGGTTTCTTTCCAAGCCGCATACAACTTGTCGAAATTTGCTACAGTGGGCGGGAAGGCTTGACTCAATGACGAATGAAGATCTTGGGCCGTGGCAAGCGCAGCGTCTGCAGGTGGTGGAATAGGATCAAAGGGCTTCATTGGCACCATGAGTTTCTTTTGAATCCCGGAGTGTCCGATCTTGTTAAGCGAAGAAGGACCACTAGTTGGCGCCGAGCGAGGGGCTGAATGAGGAGGTGGGGCTGGTGCCGGATGTGGAGGTGGTTTTGCATGAGTCGCAGGTGGAGCATGTGGCGCCGCGTGCGCCGGTCCGCTCGATGCCGGCGGACCATGCAGAGTTGTAGGGGGCGCGGGATGAACAGGGTTGATCGGTGGTGGGGGAGGATGATGTCCAACCGGTAGGGGTTGTGGCTGTTCGTGCTTGGGATTTTCGGGATGGTCGGGCGGCGGCATCTGGCCTGAACTGTTCCCTGGATGGGAGGGATCTTTATGGAAATGTCCGTAGATGCTCCCATAAATGCCGCCGTTGAGTCCTTCTCTAGCATGCTGAAGAACGAACGAAGTACCGATCTTGGACGACCAGGCTGCTTTTGACGCATGCTGCGGAACTTCGCCTTTCGCAAAGACATCGACAGTGGCACTGGCAGTATCGCATGCTTTGTGGAAATAATGCGCATCTGATGGGAGTTAGAGGAAACCACAACGCATGACTTCAGCGATAATGTACATACACACCAATGCCAAACCGTCCTTAGTTTTTCCCACATCAATCCACCTGTCTGTGAATCCCAAAGACCACGCGATACAGTTGTATGCCTTACTTGGAGGCGCTAGCGTCTTGGAGGTCGCCTGGTCCAGATGGGGGAACTGTGGATGCCAGGCTTTCCATTGCATTTCAGTTATTTCGGCCATGATTACTGGAACTTGTTCAAATGTCTGGGACTATATATTGCTTTGAGATGAAAGGTGAAAAGGCTGGCGATTTATGCTTCGGATTTGCTCAGATTGAGTATTTCCGACTGTGATGTGTTGATGTGATGCCACAAAGGAAAGACAGAAGAGGGAGCGAGCTCATTGTTTATATAACTTTCACGCCTGCCTACTTACCAGATAGTTGCACAGGAGACGTCTGCTCCTTGAGCAGGTCAGCTGTTGGGAGGCACATTGTGTGGTGGATGCTGGAGGATCGCAATGCCTGGCCGGGCTGGATCAGGATTGATCAGCTCTCAAGGGTTCAGCCCAAGCTGAGACTTCCTTCAACTCCAGATCTATCAATCAATTGAGATCACAATTTTCAGCTGGAAATGACGGAAAATTCACTACACATGACTTTAGAAAACGGCGAGAAAAGCATGCTGCTATAAGGAAATTGTATCTGATATCACGCAAAGGCGTTCGTAAGGTAAGCAATATCTCCACTGCATACAGAAGCTATTGCTTCTTGTTGAATGAGAAGATGTCATGAGGGTCACTTGTTGCTTACGTAGGATTCGAAGGATGAGATGCTTAGTCGAAGTCCAGCCTGGTAAGGACGAAAATCGATCGAGGCTGAAGTCAAACGTGACCTATGTCACCTGAATCTGTACGAGACTCGATACGGGATACAGCTGAAGGTTGAGGCCTTGAAGGACGAGGCTGAGGAACGAAAGCGGTCGGAGTACTCAGTTCAACCGGGCAGGCATCTTCAAAGCACAACTCAACGTCCAATTTCTGGCTGTGGCAACATAGATTGTGGTAAGGATTCCCTATAACATCGTCATACTAATACAAGTATGTTAAAGAGGAGTTTCTTTGCTTGCGAGACGGAAGGAGATAAGTAACAGGGATCTGGCTAGCGGCATTCCAAACATATGGCGGCACGCTTTACCGAATGAAGTAATTCAACTGCACGAATACTAGAGTACATGCCACAGCGAATTGCCTCCTTATCTGACCATCTCACGGCTGTCAAGTACTAGTGATGGATGAACAGCCCCTTGTATTACGCTGGAATTGACTGTACCCCGGTGAGCATTCAGACGAAAATCGCTTCTTTCAAAACAGCTGCGGCCGTACACTTAGGTATGGCCACTGCGGCCGCATCATGATAGGATGACTTCCCACATGGTCTCAACTTGCATTGCTATTGATTTACTTGAAAACATAAACGGTGCCAGGTGTTTTGAGCAGAAGCTCGGTGGTTGAAGCGCCTACCGGAATGATACATACCCGCCCGGTTGTTGCGCGAAACAACACGGCAGGCTCTGCACTTTCTTCAAGCTGCTCGTACTCGAATGTGCCTAATCAACATCCCCATCTCTCAGGAGAAGACAGTCAAGTCGTCTACAACACGCGAAGCAGGCGAAAGTCTATAGATTGGTGATGCACACTACGAAGCAATAGCAACGTTGACTGCTCGGTTACAACACAAGAATAGAATGTTTCAATGCCAATCGCGACTCGCAGCGCATCGAGCTGCCCAAAACCCACGCCTCGCGCCTCAACCGCGGTCTGTACAGCCGTCGTGACAAAGTTCATCTTGAAGAAAGGACTTGCGTCACCCTCCGGTTTCCGAATAGGTAAAAGGCGAAGAAGCGATAGTCGATAGGCTATGCAGAGCTGGTATATCTTCCTAACTCTCCCTTGGCTCTCGATTTATGTACATCTGCATCTGCACCAGCACCTCCCTCCTAAAATCTAGGCTTTTCTAACCCTGCTGTACCCTTCCCACATCCATCAATCCCTATTCTCCCCATTCGCAGAAGAAAAACAAAAATGAAATCTTCCGCCCCCCTCTCCATCCTCCTCTTCCTAGCCAGCACCCAAGCTCTCCCCCAGCGCTCCACACACGACACCCTCCTACAGCGAAACTTCAAAAACGTCCTCCCCAACCCCGAAAAAGCCGCCCTCGCAAACCGCTCCCCGCAAGGCCCAACCTCCAACCCCGGCGAATTCACCAACGTCGGTCTCTCAAACGTAAACCCAGCAAACTACATCCCCCAAATGGGGGGCAACGGCATCTCCCAATCCGACTCCTCCACCATAACCTCCTCCGCCTCCCTCGCAAGCGAAACGCCCGACCTCTCTTCCTCCATCGACTACGCCTCCTCCATCTACAACGACAGCGGTCCCGCTTTCGAATCCGCCTACCCCCCCTCACTACCAGCAGACCAATCCGCCCTCAGCACACTTTTCGATTCCTTCTACCAGCCAACATCCACCCCCGACGCCACCGCAACAAGCACCCGCCGCCGTCACCACCACCACACCGACGTCGACAACGCCCCCCCACGCTCAACAGGCGCCCACCACCATCGCCCCTGCAAAGCCTCCGTCTCCGGCGGCTCATGCCCGCCAGAACCCACAGGCCACCACCGGCATCGCCCCTGCAAAGCCTCCGTCACCGGCGGCTCCTGCCGGCCCGAACCCACAGGCGGCCACCACCGCCACCGCAACAGCACCGGCGGCGCGGAATACAGCCCCCCCGTCGGCACCGAATATGTACAGACGGAGGTGGATATGGGTCCGGGAAACGTGATGACCGTGCACGAGACGCTGTGGGAGTATAACGGTACGGGCTGGAACCATACCGAGATCCCGTTGCCGTCGGGGACCGTCACTTTGCCGCCGTCAACGGCTTCGGGAGATGCGGGTGGGGGGACAGAGACGGGGATGCCGGGGATGGGGATGGGGATGGGGATGAATGATGGGGAGGTGCCGATTGATAATGGGTTTTCGGGGCCGTCGTTTATGTATAATGGGCCGAGACCTGGGTTTGTGGGGCCGAAGGAGGGGGGGGTGGTGGGGAAGGAGAAGAGGAGGTGGTTGAGTGGAATCTTTTGAGGGGTAAAGGAAAAGAGATGTAGTTTATATTGGTAGGAAAAGATGAGAAGGGCGCAATGGTAGTAGAGTACCAAAAGAGGCCCATCGTTCATTGGTAACGAGCATGGAGGGGTTTTTTATCAACTCGTTTCAAATCTTTTCATGAATACAATTCTCACTGTCCTTACCGAGACATATCATATCTGACTCCTGATAACCAGAAAGACCATATGCCGTTGAGTTATCGTTCACGAAAAATCTTCTCCCTTCTCCTCAATCCCATTCTTCACCCTTAAGAGGATGGTCGTCTTCCACTGTGCAACAATTAGCAGCTACGCTATCAAATAGCGTAATCACTAGCATGATGGAGTTGAGCGCCATACCTTGTCCAGTTTCGACAGCTGGTCGAATTGGAAGAGCTGATCATGATACCCACAGTTAGCAATTAGGTTTTTCGAGAAACTCCCGGCTTAACCGTTCACGCAATACGGGATGACATGGGCTGGAGAACGCCTACCTTATCTGCGAAGGCTTCGTTATCCCCTACGTTCAGCCAATCAGTCAGCGTCTATCTCATTAAGAGGAAGATGAGGTTTGTGAGGTATCTGAGGAGCGAAATGCCCGGGATGATCTATTTCACCTACCATTTTCCACAGATTCCGCCAGATCCACCAGTAATTGATGCTCCCGTGTACTGTAGTAATCTGCCGTCAGCACTGACTTGGATGATCAACAGCTAAGGCTTTTGATAATGCCAGAGATTGAGAATGATAGGAGTGATCATCTCGTTCCAAGACTAATTCCCGTGAATCGAAGAGTGGCCTGCGAACATACCTTGAGAATGTGGGATCTAGTTCTCTATATGATTCAAGAGCACGCTGAGTAGCGACCATGTCTGTGGTGGCCAGATGGCAGATTCCACTTTTCAGAAGAAAGTCTTTGACGGACCCTTTACGCCGTTAGCTTTGCTATCGATTCTTACCAAACAACATACACTTCATCAGGTTATTCGATACCGAGCTCTTCGCTACAGCTTCATATTTAGATATGGATTTGTAGTAGTCCCCCTCGATGGCGGCAAGATCGGCGACTTTGAGATTGAGCTTGTTTGCGAGTCTATACGTAGGCTCCCGATCAGCATGTTTGAATCCTGACAGACTAAGTAAACGTAGCATACGCTTCGGCATTGTCCGCCTCGAACCATGAGGCCGCAGTCTGACGTCCAGTCAGTAAAAGTCATTGATCCAAAATCAGCAGCTCTCCTGACTTCCCCTGGTCACGCGAAACCTACATCGTATGCTTCTAATGCCCGTTTCGGATCCGCTATCTCGACCTCGTATATCTCCGCTAGATCTATCCCAAAATTAGGACAATCTAAACCATAAGTCGTGAAGAGCTTATCACACACTCTGTTGTTGTGTTGCTGCGCGCCGAAAGTTGCCCTAGCAAATATTAGTTATGCAAACACGCAGTCATTTATCTAGTGGCGAACCTTTTGGGTATAATGATTGACTACTCTCCTAATCAGATAGGTTCAGGTGTAACAAAGGATGAGCGTAACTCACTGCCTTGTTGAAGCACCCTCGCCGCATCCTCGGGGTCGCTCTTCTTATAACTTTTGAAAGCTTCCTGCAGAGTATTTGCTGCATCGTCTGGCTCACCCTGGCACATGTGAATAGACATTTTCTTGAGTGAGAAAAGTACTTGGATCGAACCAGGTTGTCTGTTTGGATTTTTGCCGCTCTTTCAAACGCCAGCCCAGCTTCCTTGCCTACTCCACCATGTCAGACATCGTGAAAAGTAAGCGAACCTGGTGTATGGACGCTACCTTGCTTCTGCATCCGAAACGCATTGGCTGCTTGTGCTGCAGGGATCGTCAGACCTCCCAAGCCATCTAGAATTCCGAAAGCAGAGGGCTAGCACGAACTGTAGAGGTCGGCTGCATTCTCCCATTTCTCTGTTTTACCCCCAAACAACGACCACCCACCACCAGCACCAGATGCGGCTTTGTCAGCCTATGATAAAGCTGTTAGCTGAGAGTAATTCAACAACTCCTAGGCAGGTGGGGTGACGACCTTTTGCAGTAAGGCTCGAGGATCTTGTGCCATACTGAGAACAAACCTTCAGGAGGGAGAGAATCGAGGACACGATTAAATCTGCGAATTCATAAATAAGGAGACAGGTGTTGTTTGATGTTGGTTTTTGGGTTACAGCCTATTCGTCGTCCAACTTGACGTATTCTATGTCCGCTAGCGTCCCTGCGGGCAGTTTTGCGGAGCACGCGGAGTTTCGAGCCTGAAAACTCCATATCTTTGACTGCTCGACTTCTGGCTGCGCAATTTATGATGGCTTGTCGACCATTCATCCAGTCCGTTTTCGCCATTAGATCGTTGTGTAGGCGTACTACTAAATTAATAACAGTACGCGCCCTCTCCTCGACCTCGAAGGCACCAGATGCCGACCTTGAAACCCTACTCAGTCATCCCTCCTGGTCTGTAAAGTCTCTCTTCGACTCTTCCACCCCGTCTTCAGCGCCTCCCGTCACGAAAGAAACATTGCATCACCTCCTCCGCCTCTCCGCGCTCCCCCTGCCCACCTCGGTGGCTCAAGAAGAGAAAATGATCGCAGACCTGCAGTCGCAATTGAAGTTTGTGCAAGCTATACAATCTGTCGACACTACTGGGGTAGAGCCGTTGCGAAGTATACGAGATGAGACTAAGGAAGCAGAGACAGAGAATGAGATCACGCTTGCTACATTGCAGGCGGAATTTGCTAAGGAGGAGGTGGTGGGGATGAGGGGGAGAATTAGGAGGAGGAAGAATTTGCCAGCCCTGGAGAAGAAAGAGGAGGTGAAAGGTTGGAATCCACTGGAACAAGCATCTAAGAAAGTGGGTGGGTTTTTTGTGGTCGATACCGCAAAGGATTGAGTGACACTGTGATGCTGTTCACATCTCAGCATGTTGGCTTGTAAAGCCGACGATGGTATTCTACGGTCATGTACAAATTGCTACTGTTCCAAGAGGATCCTAGGTTGATGGCTCTTCATCGGCAGACTTTGGGTCTTTCCGCCTACTACCCTCCAAAATGGGAGAATACAATTGATTCGAGCTTGGCGCAGGAGATGAAGACTTCTTCCTTGGCATCAGAGCTGCCATAATGTTTGTGCTGGATTAAGATGCGCCGTTGGCGGAGGCGACCAATTCTGTATCTCCTCTCGTCATGAGGATGACAACCTTGCCAATATAGCTTTTCCAGCGCGGCTGTCGTTGGGTCTTCCCAGCTCCTTCGAGATCCAAGCGCCGATCTCCGCCATCTGGTCTACGTCAACGCCGGTGTTCGCACCTAAGCTATGGAGGCAATGGAGCAGATCCTCCGATGCGATATTGCCAGTCGCACCTTTCGAGTATGGGCAGCCACCAAGGCCACCGACACTACTATCGAAGGTTCTGATACCATTTTCAAGGCCCACGACGACGTTGACAAGAGCTTGACCATACGTGTCGTGGAAATGTAACGCGAGATCGTGCGAAGATACACCTGCAGCGAACAGTGTTTTCAGAAGCTCTTGGGTCTTCGGCGCTGTGCCCATTCCAGTAGTATCAGCTATCGATACTTCATCAACGCCCATCTCGAGCAATGTTCTGGTGATCTCTGCAACTTTTGAAGGAGGGACATCCGGACCTTCGTAGGGACAGCCAAGTGCTACGGACACATATCCCCTTACTCGGATATCTCTTGATTTTGCAAGCGACACAATCGGCTTGCAGCGTTCCAAGGACTCGGCAATTGTGCAGTTGGTGTTCGCTTTAGAGAATGCTTCCGTGGCAGCCATGAACAAAGATACCTCCATCGCGTTCGGAGATGCCGACTTCGCTGGCTGCGTCGAGTTCTCGACGCCTGAGGTGCTTGAAGGCATCTGGTTCGGATCCTCAGTCGATGTTATAGGCGCTTGTTCTCCTGTTTCTCCTCGCTCAGGCCCCGGTGAGGCAGGCGGTGTGGGTAGTTCGCTCGGATCTTCTGTGGAGATTGTGTGAGGGTTGCCGCCCTCGCCGCCCTCATAGGCTTTCAGGAACTTCTGTAATCCCTTCAGATTTGGGACAAGGAAATTGTATGCGATCCGAACAGGTGCGGAAGGCGGGTGCCCCAGAAGCTCATTTAGCACTTCTGCTGAATCTGCCATCTGTGCCATGCAGGAAGTCTTTAGCATACGCAACATGAGGATCACCAACGGGACCTTCCTATCAGCTACGAAGCATCGAGTGTCTCACCTGCGGCACCCATTTGGGCGCAACGAACGAGCCAGCCTCAATATAGCGAACTCCGGTCCGAGACAACCGCCTGATGAGCTCAAGCTTTAAGTTCACGCTCAAATGAGCTTTCTCGTTTTGTAGTCCATCCCTCGGTCCTACCTCCACAATCCGCACCTCACCGGTTTGCCGCCGGATGGTGGTCGAAAAGTATCTCCTACCGCATTGACATTTCAATGATCGCCCAAGACTAGTAGCATACTTAGTGGGAGGCATTCCTTAGGACTGCAATTGGTGAAAGAGACAGGTAGTCATCTGGTGGTGAAACGATGGTCATAAAGAGATGCACTCAGTGGACTTTGCGGGGAAATTGGTACACCCACATTCACTACTTTACCTGGCAGTCAGCTCTTGGCGCCAAGTCCTTGATATCAGATCACCTCCGCTGCATCACGTTGTACCTAGTTCTTGCAGTTTGTTATCAGGTACTTAGTTATCTACAACCATGATTATCGGATTGGCCATGAATATGGACTTTGGTCAATTGCCCATATGCACAAAATTTCGGTACTCCGGGCTTCCTTATGCTTTGAATTAGGGATTAACCGACGTCTTGTTATCGCAGGGGCCCGATCAGATGCTTCTACCATTACTCATCAGCATATTCCCAACTGTATATGAACTGCATGGCTATCCTTGATACTTCTCTTTCTTTACAGCATACCTCGAAGGATTCAGGATGGCATCGGGCTTTCGACACAATATCTTATGACAATAAAAATCCCAACTAATACAACAACGCCGGCTAGACCGGATTGTCCATCACTTAATGAACGTTCTGTTCCGCACAAGACGCGCCTCGTCTCCCTACTTTAAGATTCCAGTCGAAGAGAAATGAGCGCTCGGACAATTTACTTATCAATAGAACATGAGAGACCGCTCACAGTGATCTACTGATCAGAATTTTGATCTTTATTCTGAAGTAGGCTTTCTGATTTCGATGTTTGCTCCCATGGCGAGCCCAAGGTCTCGAATTCCAAATCTGGCAATAGCGCTCGACTTCGCCTGTATACCTTGGCATCGTACAATCTGTACTCCCTGCACACCCCGGAGTCTTTAGTAGCAAAAGTTGAGAGAATACGAGTCAACTTCGCGCCACCACGATTTCCTTCTGTTTTCCTTCCAAGCACAGGTATCAAAGTAACTCAAAGCGACATCATAATTCGGAACAACTGAGGATGTAGAGCTTGGATCCATATATAACTGTTGGAAACATGGACAGCTGTCCTGGCTCTCAGACACGATACTCCACGGAGTGGTCCTGCTGCTATGGGAATGCACCGAGCAGAAGGAGTAAATGCTAGCGGAAGAGAAAAATTATGGACGCTCTGAATGCTTGCATGCTAGAAAAATCTTTCGGATCTGAAACCGGTCCTCAAGAGGAAGCTTTCATAATGCACACTGTCAGGATTGCGGGCAGTCTAACATCCTATACGTTACATAGATGATGAACCTGTGAGGCATTGTTGTATACCACCGTGAATTCTATACCTGAGTTGGAAGTCCCTAAAACAGGCTAATTCTATCGAGATATCTGATATTGACCGTCAGATCCCTGTTCGAAGTTTACAGACTCTCATCTTCACTCGAGAGTAGGATATGTGGTGAAGAGCTAGCAAAGAGGTTTTGCGCTTGTTAATACGGGAGCTCGAGAGTGCGATGTCTCGTAGACTTTTGTTGTTTATTGGTTTAGTGTGAGGTCTAAATATTTGTGGTAACGGTGATTACAGACTGGTATACAAGACGTCGTCGCTTCGTCATGACTTGACGAAGTTACAGTGACTGCTCCTGGGAAACCTGTATGAAAAGTATTTTCTATACAGAATGGTAGACCCACACGAAGACTTCTGTCATTCACTGGAATGCCGAGATCGGTGATAAAGGTCATCTACATCGATTAATTTGCTGCGCCAGTATTCCAATTTTTGGCTTCTCAGTAGCTAGTGAGAAGCCGATTAGCTTCCTGTCGAACGTCGAACGGTCAGAGTTTCTAGATTCGTTGACCTAAGCTCTCGCCCGCGCCCGACACACTGGACACGTTCGTCGTCGGCTAGGAGCCATTGGCTAGCCGTGCTCTTCTAATTGCATAAAGTTGGCGGCTCTTCGAATTTGCTCTCCTCCTCGAAGACCCAATAGGGTAGGTACTGCGATCTGCCAAATGCCGAGTGGGAGCCGTGAAACTGGGCTACTTTGAGGCGACAGCGCAATACCGGATTTCCCTCGGGGAGGTCCTCTGTGATGTAGGATGGTGTTTCGTCTAGCGAGTATGTCGTAGATTGAGGAAGTTCACGAAAGGATGATTTCCACACTGGATCTGGCTTGCGCTCTCGTGTCCAACAAAGCGAGGCTTTGGTGCTAGGATATGAAGAGATAGCATTGTAGGGGCAGCTCCATTGTTTGCATGAATTCAATAATTTTATTGTTAAATAAGGTCTTCCTCCGATCTCCGTGATATCTTAGCAAAGCCTGACTCCGTGGGGGGATAATTGACCCATTCCCAGGCTTCCATCTTCACATTGGTGTACTTGTAATCCCCTGTTTGGCTACTTAGATCCCCGTATGGAATGGGCTGTTTATGATATCGGGTTCTATTTTTTTTCGGATTTCCGCAGGAGGACACGGTCCTTTGGTCTATTGTCACTTCCTAATGAACGAGATATCTAAATAGGATTGCGCTAGAGCTCTTGTACTTCGCAGCATGATTGGCTTTTGAATCTCTCATTAGACAAGAGCATGCCTTGGAGCATCGTTGCCAACACGGCCGTTCACTCCATTCGGAGACGGGATCAAATTTGTCCTTGATGAGAGATCACTTGCTGTGGGACGTCTTGGGCGAATCCCACGTCTTGCAACGTTGAGACGATATCAGGCCGTCAAGCCTGGCACTGTCAAGCTCGTATTGCTGGGCAGAGAGATCAAGGCTGCTCCTTGCCCCGAGTTTACGAAAGATATCTTGAACCTCCCACAAAGCACCCCCTCACAATTAATCTCCGGGCTAATATCCCTTCCACCATATATCCTTACAGAATGGTGCAGCACTTGGAGAGCCCCAATGACCAGTTCGACCGTCAAGGCTGACGGCTCCACCATTTGCAATTCGAAATGAACACCGTATCTCGTGTTCGAAAAGGGGAACGCCACTGAACGTGATCTCCGCGCTCTGAGTAAATTAATCTCGATGATGATATTACTAAGAATACTGGTAGTTTGTTTTGAGGTGCCCTCTATGCTGCCCAAGTCTTCCAATACTAGGGAGCACCACCAGGGCTCGGGGGCTGGGATAGGTCGGACGAAGGGGCGGGAAGGCCAGTCTCTAAGTGTACTGTAGGTCTGCATTAGCTGCTGCAATGTAGCGCAGAATGAGCTGTTTGATAATGGCTTCACACCTTCCCCTGGCATTTTCCGTTTCGAGCGCCGAAGATCGAGCTACATTCGGCACAGAAAAGCCGGCTGAAGGAATCAAGGTAGCTAAAGATATGTTTGGAGGTATTGAGGTGCTACCTTGCGGAAAAGGCGAAATGAGCACCGAGTGGGATAGAAAAGTAAGGCTCAAAAAAGAACCACGTAACAGGAACAGGCGTGCGAAACTGCATAGCATTTTGACGGAACAATGCTCGAGCAGCAGTAAAACGGAGATTCCGTAGGTTACCGGGAGAACGATCAAGACCTTGGGGGGAAAGAAGAGGTGTCTTCGCGCTTAATCCTGAGTTCGAGCGTTCAGTCATATGTCGACACCGCGTGCGCAAGATGGTCCATGCGCTTTGCTCAGACAGGATAACCGTCGCAAGAAACCAAGCGTCCAAGTTCTTGATGATGAGACAGGGTGTGAGCCAAAGCCAATATGCCGAATTCCGCAGAAGTCGAAGCTTTGGTGCGGGCATATACTATCTGCAGTGCTGAAGTGAACGTCAATCCGCAGAGTCTAGCCATATAGACCCAATTATAAGAGGCAAGAGCACTGCGTTGTCGATAACCGCAGAACGAACAGAGATGTTGATGAGTGTAGGAGCCTCGGTGAATCATAAGACCTCGCGGTATCGTGACCGGCTGATCAGAAAGGTCAATGTTTCGATGTTTAGTCACATGGTGGTACCATAAGTTGCTGCGATCATACAACCCTTACATGCAAAGCACGCATCGTATAACCCCTGCCATGGTATTCAGAAGTCTAGCGGCTTGTCGTTATAATTTCCAGAAAAGAACATACGCATCTAGTTTTAGGAAAAAGTTACCGAATGAAATCAGTTGTATATTCTATAATTCATCGCCATGTGCCACCATTTCCCCTCCTGATAATTTGGTTTGAGGTAAGCTTGTCAAAAATCTCTTAGAAACGAATGGAAACGTTGCAAACTTGTCTAATTATGGCACCGAAGCCAGCTGCTAAAAGCCCCTGCGAGTCCGGAACCGTACATCGATCTCTGGCGCAGTGCGTATCAACGTTATCAAGGAACGTATAAGGGACATGGAGACTGAAATGTGTACTGCAAAGGGAGATTACACTGCCAGACTGATCATAACTTCGTGAGAGACCTCGAGCATGTCTCTTTGAGGACGAGGATGAATCGGCACAAAATGTTGCGCGTAGTCTGTGTGCAGGTGAATTACTTGTTCAGGTAAAGCGGCTAGCCTTGACCACGCCGCCCTCCGCTTTCTGCTGCCCTCTCTTGAATGATTTGATGGAACGGTTGATTGTTCAGCTATAGACACGTTGGCTATTTGTAGTCCATGCCAAGCATATAGGGCTGAGACTGATTTTCAACACTCCCCTTCAGTAGAAAGACCTTATGCTCCCCTGAGGGCGTGTATACAGCTCCTTGTAGCTCCTTTTGGTGTAGCTCCTTTAGCTTGGTAAAGCTACCCTGTTGACGGCGTAGCTCCCCTTGAACCATGTTCGTTCTGTCCTGCTTTGGAGCCTCATTAAACCTGTAAACCTCCGCTTGATGTAGGGAAATCGGGAAGAGTGCCTTATGGACGATGTTAATATAAGGTATCGTTGCTCCTGTTTCCTTCTCTTTATTCGAGTGTCGTAGCCCTTGTTTCCTTCCCTTATAGTATGAGGTGTCATTACTCCTGTTTCCTTCTCTTTATTTAAGTGTCGTGGCCCTTATTTCCTTCCTCTGATATGTAGGATACCCTGTTAAGAGGGCTCCGGTGCGCTTCCACTTGTTCCTATCCTAGTACTTCTAGCTAATAAGGCACCCCTGAACTATCCCGTTCTAGATATATAGTAGACTGACCGTCGAGTCGGGATTCGGTACCAAGATTTGGTACCGACTGAATACTCGGGTCAGGGTCTTGGTACCGACTCGAATACTCGGTACCAGCTGTTAGTACCAAATCACTAAGGCCTTAATACCTTAGTAAATCAGGTTAACCCGACTTAAATTACTAAAGTATCGCTAAGATACTAAGCCCCTAATAAAATAATAGAAGGAATTAAAATAGTCTCCTTATAATATATATTTTAAATAATTATTATACTTATAACTTTATCTTCTTAATATCTATTATATATTCTTCCTAGTATAGTAAATATTTATATTACTAGTTTATATTACTCCTACCTTATTTTATATATAGGATTTATATTAGGATATCTTAATATATCTAGCTAGTATAATACAGCTTACTAGTAATATTCTAGTAGTATTAGTTTAGCTTCTTATTATCTTAATAGATATCCTTTTATCTAGATATCTAAGAGGCTAGGTAGCTTCCTTAAGGGGTATTTAAATAATCCTCCCTCTACGTCTTAAAAAGGTAGAGATTAGTTCTTTTATAATTATAAAGTTACTAGAGTATTAAGTCTACTATTATAATATTACCTACTTACTAGTAGTTTATACTATCTATTCTAGCCCTTAAGAACTAGCCTTTTAATTTAGTTTCTAATAATTCTAATCTCTCTACCTTTAAAGGGGGATAGTTTAAATTATAATAATATAATAACGCGAAGATATCTAATATTAAGTAAGATAAAAATATATTAGAAGTCTATTATAATAAAATTAATATAATACTAGAGTTTAATATAAGAGATATTAAAGTAAGAAATAATATACCTAATAATAAAATTTCTAATAAAACCCTTATTAGTACTATTATACTTAATAAACTTATTACTACTATTAAAGTTAAAGAAGAATAGTTAATAAAGGAAAGAAAGCTGTAAAGTATTTAAAAAAGGGTAGCCTAATTATAAGTAGAAGTAGATATAATTATACTAAAATTATATTAGATTACTAGCGGATTACTAGGTAGGATATAATAAGGGTTAAGACTAGGCCTAGTAGAGAATTAATACCCTTTAAATTAAGGTATTAATATATAAGGTATATTAAACCCTAAGGTAAGTTCTATCTTTAGTAGTTTTACCTTAAGTTAGTCTACTAGAAGCTAGTTAAAAGAGTCTAATAATAGATACCCTAGGAGCTACTTAAAGCCTAAGGACTTACCCTTTTATAAGGGGAAGAATATATATAAGTATAAAAAATAATATTATATTATAAATATTATATTTTAATTAATACCTAATAAATTCCTAATTAAGTTTATAAAGGTTACTTAAGTTATATAGTTCTTAGAAGGTAAACCTATTAAGTTATAAGATTATTATAAAAAGATATTATTAGGGAGAGTAATTACTTAGAAGTACTTTACTTAGTACTTATTAAACCTTATTAAGGACTTATATCGGTAATTCGGGAAGTCGGCCCGCTAGTTTTAAGTTACATATCCTGCGTAACCCGCCCCTAGCTAGCTATAAATATATAGAGTAACTTCCTATTACCTAGAGCTATAATAGAATGATATTATAGCCTAACTTAGCTAGAATTAGGCTAAAGTTAGGTTAAATAGATTTAGATAGGCGGATATAATAATATTCTGGATATATTATTATAAAAATCTAACGTCTTTATATATAACCACGCGATATATAATTATATAGTAATAAATATTATTAATACGTTTATATCGCCTACTATACGTAGTATTACGAGTATCCCTAATATATTTACTATCACTATTATTAGGGTTAACTAATATTTCTTTCTCCTACTTAGTTACGTCTAAGGTATACTTAGATTATAAGTTTAAACCAATAATAGTCTATACCTATTATAGTATATATAGTCTCGAGGTTTTATAGGGAGGATTAAAAGGTATTTTTTAAATAATAAGTATCTTTAGTTTTATAAGTAGTAGAGGTTCCTTACTATAATACCTTACTATTAATAGTTAGTTCTTAGTACCTAAGTTTATTAAATAGGTGATAAATATCTACTACTAAAAAGAGGCGGCTAATAAGAGGAATAAGCGGGGTCTCTCTAATATTTAGTTATAAAGTTAGTCCGGTGAGTAGTAGGTATAGCCTCCCTATTCGGCTCTATTCTATTAAAGCTGCGCGTCTAGTAGGCCCTTATAATATAAATATTAAATATCGCCGGCTTAAACTAACTACCTATAAAAGTTAGTCTAGATTAGGAAGTCTAGAATAGTAGAATATACTACTAAGCTATCTACCCCTATAATTATTAACTATATCGCTATTTTAAGATATATATTTAAAATTCTACTATATATATACAATAGTAATATTAATTAGCTAGGTAAGTAATAGAGATAGTAACCGGTTAGTAACGGAGATAGTAACTAGTAAGTAATAGAGATAGTAACGGGTAAGTAATAGAGATAGTAACGGGTAAGTAATAGAGATAGTAACGGGCAAGTAATAGAGATAGTAACGGGTAAGTAATAGAGATAGTAACGGGTAAGTAATAGAGATAGTAACAGGTAGGTAATAGCGATAGTAACGGGTAAGTAGTAGTAATAGTTAGAAATCTAACTTATTAAATATTAAAAAGTAAAAATTAAAGGATACTTATAGGAGTTAAACTTAGTTAGTAGGTATTCTACTAATTTAGTTAAAGTATTCTTAAGGGTATTAATACGTAGAGTTAGAATAGTAGCCTATATTAGTATAAGACCGCTATATAATAGCTTATAAGTAGTAGGCGTAGCTAGTTATTATTATTATAATAATTAAGATAAGATAAGAAACGGGAATCAACTTATATAGTTAACCGCTATACTACTAGGACTTTCTTTATATAAATTATATTTTATTCTTTTACTTATCCTTCCTACGCTTAGGAAAGGTTATACTTATAATACTATTAGGTATATAACTACTATAAGAGACTATATAGAGTAAGATCTTAGACCTAGAGAGAATAGTATATAGAACGCGATAGTATATATAATAGGTTTATATAATATATTAGTTTACTACTTATATACTACCTAAATATATCTATCTACCTTATCTATATTCCTTATATAGGGAGTATAACTAATAATATATCTCTAGGTATTATAGGTACCCTAAGATATATATAGTATAGCTACTTTAAGTAAAATAGATCTATCTTATTTAAAGATTATATAATATATATTTAGTTATTATAATATATAAATAGCTACTAATTATACTATTAATATTAATATTTAATTTATAAAAGTTAATATTTTAAATTTTACCGCCCGTCTAATAAATATATTTTAGCTTAGCTTTAGCCTAATATTAGGCTAATTCTTCCTCTACGCCTTTAGTTATTTATACTAAATATTTCCTTATTTATCTAGCTATTATCTACGTCTATAGTCCTTAGCCTACTTATCTATAACCCTAGTACTATTTAATAGAAAATCTAGGTTATAGATAGTATTAAATTAATCCTAATTAATATAATTATTTATATAGAATCTTATATATTCTTTATTCGCTAGTATTAGATATACGCTACGGAGTATATAAGATAAATTATAGAAATATTAAGTACTTAGAAGCCTTAGGTTTTAGGACCTACTTAATAGTTATATCCCTACTTTAAGTATTCTATATACTTTATTTATTACTCTACTATTAATCTAGCGTATTATATTAATAAACGCCCCTATATATATCTATAGTCTTCCGTCCTTCTTAAGTCTTTTATAGTTAAGGATAGAAATAATAAGCTATAATTACCTTATATATCTACCGCTTCCTTTTATAAATCTTATAGCCTCGTATCTAATATCGGGATTAGTCTCTTATACCTAGACGTAGTCACGCCGCTACCCTTTCCTCCTATACTAGTATAGAGTATATTAGACATTTTCCTACTAAAGTAATTTATATTTAAAGAGTCTTTACTATTACGCTTTTAGTAGGTTAAAGACTAATAAATCCTAATAAAATAGTAATTTACTTATATTAAATCCTTCTCGCATCTATTAAGTTTATTATTACTATATAACTACCTCTTAAGTCTATTTTAGTTTTCTTAAAGGAAAACTACTAATGTGTTTATAAGGCTATTATACTTAAATTCTAGATTAGCTAGCACTTATAAGACCTTCTATTATTACCTATAATTATATTTTAAATTATATAATATTATTATATCGCCTTTAGGAATTACTATTATTATATATATTAGGTCTTAAGTAGTAGTAGAATATCTATTACTTATTTATTAACTCGCGCTTAAAGTAGACTTTATCTTATTATAGAGTATTATATTATTTATTATAACGAGGTTTTAATAGTATATATTATAATTTAAGATTTAGCGCTCCTAGCCTTCTATCCTATTTATTATAAGAAAGAAGGATTTAAGTAGAACTTTATATATAGCTTTACTATAAGCCGTATTAAAACTCTATATACTATTATATAAGCGAATAAATACGGCGTAATATATTATAATATATAGTTTAGGGATATTAAATTAGGTTTTATTACCGTTATTATTATTTAGGGTTATATTTTAAAGTTAATACTTTATATAAACTATCTTTAAGCGGTTAATCTAGTATAGTATATATTATATATAGGTTAAGGTATTCTTATTATAGCTTTTATATATTACTAGTATAATAAAGTCTATAATTACTTAACTATAATAAATCGCGGAGTCTCGCTTCCTAGCTAGTAGAGGTACTATTACTAAAACTAATTAATATACTATTACCTTCTACTTATTACCGCTCTACTATTTAACCTTACTAAAGTACTTAAAGCGTTTTAAGCTAGTAAATCTAGGGATTTAATAAAACTATTTATTAAGCTAAATTAATACTATAAACTCTACTACCTTTTTCTTACCCTTTATACTCCTTTTCCTTATAGTTTTCCTACTTATCCTAAGGATATCCTCTATTAGGGCCATATACTAGTTAATTAGTCTTATAACTACCCCTTTAAATAATTAATATAAGATATTAATATCTATTAATATATGAATATTATAATATTTATACTTCTAGGCCTAATTTACTACTAGATATATCGCTATAGTCTTTCCTACTTACTTTAAATTAGATAGTTACCTACAAAGTTTAGCCTATATATATTTATAGCTCTAGTATTTCTATTCTTTTATAAGATTACCTCGATTATTAGGAGGTACTCTATAAATATTATAGTATTAATTTTTTTTAATACTTATAATTAGGACTTACTCTTTATAATCTACTATTATACCGCTAATAATTAGGTAGTAGCATCTTATAAAGCTATCCGCGTAGCGGATATTTATACCTATCTCCGCAAGACTCTTAAATACTACTTTAATTAGCTATGAATTACCCCTATTTAGCCTAATCTAGCTTATATTAGCGTAGATAGTATAAGTACTATAAGTAGATTAAATATATATTAAAAAATTTACTCTATTAATAAGTAATAAACCTCCGCTTATAAGTATTTTTAATACTTCTTTCTAATCTTTCTAATTAGTATTAAGTTAATAAGAATTAAGCTTAGTCTTATCTAACTCCGTTTAGTTAATCTATTAAGATTTCTAATTATTATATATATTAACTATAAGCTTTAGTCTCTATAATATTATATTATCTAGGTTTTATTAGTAGTAATAAGAATTAGGATAATTATAATACCTTCTAATAGCTTATCTTATATTTCCTACTACTAGTCTCCTATATATATCTTATTATAAACCTAAGTATTATTAAGTATTTCAAGCTGAATTAGGGTATAAGTTAGGTTACTTAGAAAAGGTTTATATCTAAGGAGAAAGTAAATAATACTTAGTATATCTTAGTAGTAGATAGTATATTCTATAGTTATAAGACTACTTATAAGACTTAGGACTATAAAGTAGTCTTTAATCTACTAATCTTTATAGATACCCTAGGGAATATAATATATTTATACCCGCTACTTAATAGTATTATAGAAACTAAATTACTCCTATATTAATCTTAAATATATATTCTAATAGAAAGTATTAACGCCTCCTTTAATAACCTTAGCCTTAGTTAACTACCTTATAAAGGTATAGTCTATCTCGTCTTAAAAGGGCTAGTAAGGATTATATAAAGAGGAGAGTATCTTATTATAATAGTTATAATACGCCTTATTATCTACTTTAAGAATATCCTTAATAGGTATTCTAGCTCTTTTAGCCTCTATAAATTCTTAAATTATAAGGGATAAAGACGTAGATTAAATACAGCTATAATTTAGAAGGATAGTTTTAGTACTAGGAAGTTAAGGCTAGGAAAAATTAGTACTAAGTTACTTATAAATATAATATTACTACTAATATCTATACTTATATCTATATACTCTAATATAGCCCTACTATCTTTATTCGCCTCTAAAAACTTTAATATATCTAGATATATAGTAGTATCCCTAGTCTTATTAATCTCTAGATCTATTATAATTTATTTATAAAGTTAATTAATCTTATCTTTATCTAGGTAGGCTTTAGGCCTAGGGTCTCTCTTATACTTTACGCCTCGCGTTATAAGATACTAGTTAAGATACCTTATTAATAATTTAGCCGTTTTAGTAATAAAACTATATATAAGATAGGAGTAATTTATTATAACTCTCTTTTATACTAAGGAAGTTAAGTTATACTTTAAATATATTATATAGCTTATAATACGCGTTAATATTATATCCTTTATTATACTAACCCTAGAGTTATTATTATATAAATATTAAGGCGTAAAGCTACTAGCGTAGTAAGTCTTAGCCTAAATTTAGGCTAAATTTAGGCTAGATTTTACCTAGTTTTAATTTATTAAGACTAAATCCTTTTTATCTTAATAACTAGATATTTCTAACTACGTCTATTGAATTATTACGCCCTGAGGTACTTATATATACCTTATAATAGATAACGCTAATTTCCTATAAGTACTAAATAGTAATATAGAGTTATTAGTATTAGTATTACTAGTACCTTCTAGGGAAATATAGGGACTAGCCCTTAAAGACGCGTAGTAACCTTTAAACTTATAAGGCTTAATTTAGCCCTCTTCCTTTACTTTAAGCCCGACCTCTTCTTTATATCCTTTATTACGTCCTTTATCTAATAAATATAATTAGATTAAGGAGTTAGGCGACTAGATAGCTAATTTAAAATAAATAGTATAAGCTTTATAAGAAGTAGTAGTTAAATTAAGTAATAAAGCTAGTATTTTAGTTAGAGTAGCTTAATATAATATAAGGGTAATTATACTTAATATTAGTAGAAGGAGTAATTTAGAAAGGGATAGTACTCTAATATAAAGTAGATTAGGACTAAAAATATTAGAATAATATCCTTTATAACTAATTTAGTATAAGAAAGGATTTTATAATAATATAACTCCTTTATCTTAGCGTAGATTAAGTAAACTTATATAAAAATAAAATATCCCTATCCTATTACCTAGTTCAAGCTAATTTTACTAAGGTCTATATTATTTATAAAGTAATATCCTATCTTACTTTACCTTCTATCTATAAATTACTTTACCCTTCCTCCCTCTCTCCCTATTCCTTTATAATTATACCTTTAGAATTTTATATAGTATTAGTTAGATAGGTGTTCTTATAATATTATATTTACTCTTATATATATATCAGTATTTACCTTAATATCTACCCTAATTATAAGCGCTCTTAAGCTATAAGGTAACTTTAATTATAGAGAAGGGCTACTAAAGAATATATAATCTAAAAAGTATATTATAAGTATATACCTAATTACTTATAAGGTAATAATTAATAACCTCTTTATTATAACTATTAAGCTTATTAAGATAAATAGTATCTTTATAAGTAGGTTCTTAAGGTTATCTTCTATTAAATTAGACTTTAATAGATTATAAAAGGTATATAACCTAGCCCTTATTTTATAATTTAGAGAGAAGCTTAAGATTAAAGGATATTTAATATTTATCTTAAAACTATATTATACTATATTAATATATATATCTATATTTATAAAGTTAAATACTATTCCTTTAAGTATTTCTAAAGAAGAGTTAATTAAAAGGGAGGAATAAAATACTCCCTTAAGTCTTAAATAGGAATCCGCTATTAATCTCTACCTAAAATCTCCCTCTACTTAGGCACTTAAAGACTTTAAGTTTAATTATAAGCTATTTTAAATAACTATAATTATAACTCTATATAAGGTTAAAGTAGGGACTATCTTAGAGTAGGGCGGGGATAGAGTATTAATACTTATTAATCTCTAATATAAAAAACTCTAGGAGAGACTAAAGTTAAGATATATAATTAATAGTATATTCTAACTTACTTTATTTTATAAAGCTAATAATTAGCTTATAAGTATAATAGATAATAAGGATTTATAGACTACTACCTATTAATATCTAACGTAAGGGTAGAGATTTATAAAGATCTTAGTTATAATATAAGATAATATTAGTTAGCTAAGTCTTACGCTCTTAATAATATATACTAACTTATAAGTAGTAAGTATTAAAGTACCTCCCTTTTAATTATTTTAGCCGGCCTTATATACTTCCTTTAAGTCTAGCGTCTACTAATATTCTTATAAAATATAGAGGAAGTATATATTATAATAGTACCCTAATTTATTTATAGACTTATTTATAAAGGTTATATCTAAGTAAGTTACTTTCTTTTTCTCTTAAGCTCTTAACCTTTAATTTATCTTAATACTTATACTATTAATTAGGTCTATCTAAGTACTTATATTATCTATTATTACTATCTAACTATAATTAAGCGTAGTAGCCGTTATTAAGTAAAAAGGTTAATATAAGAGTATAAATAAGGCGGGAGGAAAGTAAGAATAAAGACCTTATATAATATTAATATAAATAAAAGTAGAAGTTAGATATAGCTATTAGGTTAAGTATACTATTATTATTATTATTAAATAAGAAGTCTTCGCTTAATCTTAATCTATATATTATATTAGAGCTAGATATTAAGGAGGAGGGTAATAAGGAGTTTATCTAATCTAATATAAATCTTAAGGATTAGTAAGTTAAACTCCTTTTCTATAAAATTATTATAATTAACCTTCTTAGATTTTAGTAGTCTAGGGATAACTAGTTATATAAGTATCTTGAAGGTAATATATAACCGCGCGTAGCTAGATTCTTAAAGATCCCTAATTTTAATTTAAGTATAAGTAAAACTACTATAATACTCTCTAGAATACTTAAACCTTTATACTATTAATAGTAGCTTTATATATTTATTATAATACTTTTTAACACTAGGGCGCTAGGCCGTTTTAGTACCCTTATTAGAGATAAAATAGGATTAGGTAAGGTAAAGTTATTAATTCTAACTTAAATACTCTCTAACTAATCTCTTTATATTAAGATATAAAAAGCTATTATATTAGCCGTATTTTATTATTAATTATAATAAAAGTAGGAGAAAATCTATTAGGAATAGTATAATAAACCTAAAACTTATTAATATTATAAAGAGGGCGCGGCCCTAGGATCTAAATATCTTATAAATAATTAGTTTTATTAGTATCCTTATTAATTAAAGTTAGAATATTTTAATATTTATCTTATATATAGACTAATAATATTCTTTATATTAAGTAGTAATATCTTAATATAGCTTATAAAGCTTAATACCCTTATTAATTTTAAAATACTAGGTATCTAACTTATTAATAAATATTTAAGTATTACTAATTAAAGTCTTACTTTAACTAGAGATATTATATAGAAGATTAAGACTATTAGGGATAATAATAACCCTAATATATAGTTATTAAAGAAGGGTAAAGTTACTTACCTAAAGTAATAAGGCTTCTTAACTACTTAAAGTACTCTATTCTAGATTCTTATTATATAGTAAATATAGATCGCGAGATCTAAAAGTAGCCTTATTAATATATATTATTAGATCTATTAAAAGAATAAGGAAAAGGTAATAGATAAAGAGATAGTTTAACGCCTCTATTATAGCTTAGTAATTATTAATAAGAGCTATATTATAAAGAATACTAGCTAAAGGCCTTAGAAGATTTTATAAGAAATAAAATTAGATTAATTAAAATACTACTTCTAATCTACTACTTTAAGTAGTATAATAATTAATTCTAATCTAATAGATATTACGGGGCTTATAAATATTATTAGTAGTACTAAGTAGGACTACCCTAATTATAAGTATTACGCGTTCTCTAATATTAGGCTTATAAGCTTAGGTAAGAATATTAATAAATTAATAGAAAACCTAGAGGATATAAATATTATAAAACCCGCTCGCGAGTTAATTAAAATATTTACTACTCTTCTCTTAAACTTCCTTATTAGGAGGTATAAGGAGAGTTAATAGAATAGATAGCCGCTTATAAAGCTTAAGCTACTTTATAAGAGTTAAGTAAAGAGTAGATTTCCTAAAAAGTATTAAGCGGCCTTTAATAGGGTAATAATATAATAGAAGATATTAAGTAAAGCCTAGTTAAAATAAAAGTAGATAAATTAAAGGGAATAATATTAAAAGTTAAAGATATTTAAAGAGGTAAACCCTAAAATATTAATAAAAATAAATACTAGATTTATATTTACTATTATAAGGATATTATAATTAGCTAGTAATCTCCTATTCTTATATATAATTACTTATAAGGCTAAGTAGAAGTTCTTAAATAATATAATCTAGAAGATATATTAGGATAATAATACTAGGTATATAATAGATAGTTATATACTTAATAAATATTATACTAAAATAATAGTAGATTACCCTAAAATTTAGGATATTATTTAAATTTTATAAAAGTATTAATAGGCGTATATCCTAATTCTTTCCTCCTTTCTAAAGACTACTCTTATAATAGAAAGAGTAAATTCTTTTTTTACCTAAGACCTACTACTATTAATATACTATATCTTAGATCTTTTTATATTATAAAAATGTCTTTATATCTTTAATATATTATAGCGAATACTTATTTTACTAATTTAGTATATCTATAAGTATAAGGATCTTTATAGAAGTTTATATATATATTTTAAACCTCTAAAGAAGTAAAATATAGTAAAGGAGGCCTTTTAATAGGAGGTAAACCCTAATATAGGTAAGTTAAAATATAAAGATTAGCTAAATATATTAATAGGGTTAATAAAGATAATAGGGACTAGGCTAATACTTTATAAAGTTATTATTATAATTATTATAAAGCCTATATATAATTTAAGCCTATATCTCTAGGTACTAAAGCGGGCTTATTGCCTAGGGTAGAAGGGGGATATATATTATTATATTCTCTATTTAAATACGCTTATTAAGCGGGTAGTTAAGGAGAAGTAGGTAAAGAAGTCTAAGTTTTTAAAGGATACCTTTAAAACCGCGGAGGAGGCTAAAGCTAAAGACGGTGAGAGTAGTAGCGAGGGGGGTAGTAAGGGTAGTAGTAATAGTAATAAGGATAAAAGGTTTAAAGTATAGTTAAAATATATTAGATATACTTTAATAAATTTACTTAAATCTATAATTACTATATTAGCTTACTTAAATATTTAAGTTAGGTTAAATTTAATTTAATTTCTACTTAAAAGCCTATATTAAGTATTAATAAGCTAGCGCGTATTATCTATTAACGCGTTATTTAAATTTATTATTAATCCCCTTATAACTACTTTATATCTTTCTTTAAAGTATTTTAATATAGGTATTAATAAGCTCTTAATATTAATTAACTTAATATTACCTAATTTTACCTAGGTTTTATACTATCTCTAAGGCTACAGTTCCTCCTTATTAAAAGCTTACTATAATATAGACTTACCGCCTAACTAGAGTTACTACTTCTCTTAAATATTACCTATTATTATTAAGATACTTATAAAAGGTATCCTAAACTATTACCTTTATTATTACTTTTTACTAATTTTTACTTTATTCTCTATTATAGATATAAGCCTACTTAAGTTAAAAGATAATTATAGGTATAAATAAAGGTTACTAATAAATATATAGTTAAAGAAGTATATCTTAGGTATATACCTACCTAGTTATAAGTAGATAATTAATAACCTCTTTAATATAGCTATAAAGCTTATTAAAATATATAGTATTTTTACTAATAGACTCTTAAGTTTATTATCCGCTAGATTAAAGCTTAATAGATTATAGAAGGAGTATAATCTAACCCTCGCCTTAGAGTTTAAAGAGAAGCTCCCTATTAAAGGTTATAAGCGAGGTATTATTAAGCTATACTACTATATATCTACCTATATAAGTATACTTATAAAGCTAAATACTAGTCCTTTAACTATTTTAAAAGAAGAGATACCTAAGAGTTAGCTAAAGGTAGAAGTAGTAATATTAAATATATTAAATAAAAACCTACTTTAAACCCTCTTATATATTATCCTCCTTCTAAATAGGTATTAAAAGACTTTAAATTTAATTATTAACTATTCTATATAAATATAATTATAACTCCCTATAAAATAAGAGTTAGGATAATCGCGGAGTAGAGTAAAGATAAAGTATTACTACTTATTAATCTCTATTATAAAAAACTTTAGTCTAGACTTAAAGTAAGATATTTAATTAATAGTATATCTAAACTTACTCTAATATATAATATTGATAATAATATTCTAGGTATTATAAATAATAAGTATTTATAGACTACTATCCGCTAATATATAAAGTAAGGACTAAGAAATATAAAGATCTTAGTTATAATATAAGATAATATTAATTAATTAAGTTTCCCGCCCTTAATATGATATACTAACTTATAAGTAGTAAATATTAAATAATAAGCCTCTTTTAAACCCTTTAAACCTCTCTTAATATTACCTCTTACTAATCTAACGCCTATATTAGTTAGGGATCTTCTAATATCTAGCTACTATAATCGCTTCGCGTCTTACCTAGAGGTAAATCCTCTAAATTTAAAGCCGTATAAGTTACTTTTATTCTCCCTTAAGCTCTAAGTCTTTCCTTTATCTTTATATTAATATTAATAATTAGATCCTATTAAGTACTTATATTACTCCTTCTAAGTATATAAATATTACTCTAATAATAGTATAGCCTAGTAGTTATTATATAGTAAAAAGGTTAAGAAAAGTCTATAATAGGAGTAAAAGGAGAGAGGGGATAAAAGATATTATATAATATTAATATAAATAAAAGTAGAAGTTAGACGCGTATATTAGGCTAATAATATTAGGCTAATAATATTAAGCTAAAGATATTACTATTTTTTTCCTCTATCTTATTTACTCCTACTTAATCCTATTATTTAATATAATAGAACCCTAAGCTTAAGTAAAGCTAAATAAACCTAAGGAGAGTAATAGATATTCTAATATTAGTAATATAGATATTAACGCTCTATATATTAGACTTATCTTATATAAAATCTTCCTAATTAACCTTCTTAGATTCTAGTATTCTAGGGATAACTAGTTATATAAGTATAAGTAAGATAAAATAGTACGCGCGGCTTAATTCCTTAAGCTCCTAGAGTTCTAGAAGAGTATTAATATAAATACTCTATTACTACCCTAAATATAATACCTTTATACTACTAGTAGTACTTATATATTCTTATTATACTACCCTTTAATATTAGCTCGCTAAGTACTCTTAGAATATAAAATAGGATTAGGGAAGGTAGGATTTATAATCTTAATATATAAGCGCTTTAACTAATTAATATTATATTAAGGCGTAGGAAGCTATTAGATATATAATTCTTTATTATTAATTATAGTATTAACCATAAAAAATACTTTAAGAATAGTATAAAAAACTTAAATATTATTATTACTATAAAGACGGCGCGGCCTTAGGAATTAATATCTTATAAAAAGTTAATTTTATTATATTCCTACTAATTAAAGTTATAAAGATTTTAATACTTATATAATATATATATTATTAATATTCTTTATACTAAGCGATAATATCTCTTTATAACTAGTAGAACTTAAAGATCTCTTAGGTTTTAATAATCTATATATTTAGCTTATTAGTAAATATAGGGGAATAATAGACACGAAGCTTACTTTACTTATAAATACCTTACTAGATATAAATATACTTAGGGATAGAAGATACCCTAAAGTATAATTTTTAAAGAAGGGTAAAGTTATTTATATAAGATAATAAGGCTTCTTAACTATTTAAAGTACCTTAATCTAGAATCTAATTATATAATAGATATAGATAAGATCTAAGAAAGTATAGAATACCTTTACTAAGATATATAAGTAGATATACTAGAAAAAGGAAAAGTTAATAAATAAAAAGATAGTTAGCTACCTCTACTATAATTTAGCTATTATAAACGAAAGTTATATTATAAAGAATACTAGGAAGTACTATAAAGGATACTACTAAATATAGAAATAGATAGACTAAGATACCGCTTCTAGTTTACTACTTTAAGCGGTATAATTATTAACGTTAATCCCGCTAATATTATAGGACTAATAGATATTTTTAGTAGTCCGTTCTTAAAAGCTAGGCTTACGGCCTTAGATAAGACTATTAATAAATTAATAGAAAGCCTAGGAGATATAGTTATTATATTAACTACTCGCGATTTAATTAAGACCTTTATTAATCTTCTACCTAGCTTCTTTATTTAGAGGTATAAGCGGAGTTATTAAAATAGAGAGCTACTTATAAAACTTAAGTTATACTAGCGATAAGTATAAAGTAAATTCCCTAAGAAATACTAGGCGGCCTTAAATAGGAATATAATATAGTAGAAGCTATTAAGTAGAGCCTAATAAGAATAAAAATAGAAGAATTAAAGTAATTAATATTAAAAGCTAAAGATATTTAGGGAGGTAAATCCTAAGATACTAATGACTATAAATTTTAAATTTATAATTAACGCCGCGAGAATACTATAATTAAATAGTAATCTCCTATTCTTATATACTATTACTTATAAAGCTAAGTAGAACTATATAAATAAAGTAATTTAAAAGATATATAAAGACTTTAAAACTACGCGTATAAAGAAAGGCTATATACTTAATTAATTCTAATTATAAATTATAGAATATTACCTAGAGGTTTAATAAGTAGGAATAATCTAGTAAAGCTACCTTAGTAAGAGTATTATAATAATACCTTTATTTATAGAAACTATCCTTCTAATATAAAGAGTAAGTTCTTTAATTACCTAAATATAAATAAAGGTATAAAATCCTACTTAACTTCCTCTTTACTTTAAGAATATCTTTATATCTTTAATATACTACGGCGAATACTAATATTTATTAATTTAGTATATCTATAAGTCTAAAGATCTTAACTAAAGTCTATATATAGAGTTTAGAGTTTTAAAGGCGTAAAAGGCGGTAAAGGAAGCCTATTTATAGGAGAGAGACCTTAAATTAGGTAAACTACTTTGTAAGGAATAACTAGATATACTAATAGTATTCCTAAAGATAATAGGGACTATATTAACCCTTATAAAGACTACTATTATAATAATTATAGACTCTAATATTTAATTTAATCCTATATTTATAGGTATTAAGACGCTATTAATATCCCGGTTATATAGAATAATTAATATTATATATTAATAGTATTATATATTATACTTATATATAGAGCTTAATACTACTATTTATAAGACTTAGGTATCTATAAGGTTAAATATTTAAAGGTAGAGTAATATATATTAATATATATTATTCTATTAAGGATAACTTAGGCGGATTTAAGCTAGATTAAGGTGAAATATAGTCTTAACCTTATAATAAAATACGCTTTTAATAGAAAGTTAATATAAAAGGATTTATTTACTAAAGTTAAGCTAAAATTAGGCTAAGTTAAGCTAGAAAATTTTAATATCTATATTAATAAATAGTAATTACTAGTTCTAGAGACTTATAAGCAGGATATTTACTATCTTATAAAATTAGCGATTATAACTCCTACTTAGAAATACCCTTATAAGCTTAATAAGAAGTAGGTATAAAATACTTTATATCTATTAAATAATAGCTACTAATAATTATATTAAACTATTAATATAATTAAGTTTACTATCTCTAGGCTACCCGTTTATTATACTATTATATAGACCGGCTTAAAGCTTCTCTACTAGAAAGAAGATCCTATACTTAAAGGATATAATATAAGGATTAGTGAGGATATAATAAAGATTAATACCTATATCTTAGAGCCGCTTAAAGTCCTATTTATAAAGAATATAATAGTAAAGCCTTTATACTCTAGCTATTAGTATTTAAGAGGTAAAGTCTTCTTCTTACCTAATACTACTCCTTTTAAATCCTAGGGTATTATTATCCTTATATTTAAGGACCGCTCGCCCCCTCCTACCTATAAGTAGATTAATAACTTTAAATAAGAAGTAATATTATATTTACTTCCTTCCCCTAGCAGGTCCTATATCTAATAAGAACGGAAATCTAGTACTAGGGGTTATTATTAATAGAGACGTTACTTACCCCTTTAATAATAAGGTCTACCTCTACTTATACTCTATAATTTAGGGTATAGCTTAGCTAATATATTACTCGATTATTATAGATAAGATAGGCGTTAATATTAATAAAACCTAGATAATACTTTATAAGTCCTACTATTAATATTAGCGAGCTACTACCCCTATCTTATTATATATAACAATCCTAGCGTTTAGAGATAGAGTACTAATTATTAATAGTCCCCGCTATCTACTACGCTTACCTAGCGTCTAAGCGAGGAGAAACTTATATTAATATAGTATACCCTAATTATATAAAGCTACTTATAGATCGTACCTAGTATCTTAGTAGGGAGGTATCTTTATACTTAGCTAAGATAAAGTTAGAGACTAAATAGCCTAAGCTACTACTATTCGCGCTTATAAATAATAATTATTTAGGTATATAATTTATCTAAGACTACTTTTCTAGTACTTTAAGTCGTTTTATACGAATTAACGGCCCTAATATATTAATTATTAATAATACTAGTAAGTGTATATTTTCTCTACTAATAGCCTATTATAAGTAAATATAGCTTACTATATATACCGGCTCTCCTAGTTATTTATAAATATATATATATACTATATATACTTTTCCTAGTATAAATAATAATTATAGATAGGAAAATAACTAGTAACTAAAATATTATATTATTAAAATTATTTACTATTTATTATTCTTCTATCTAGGGTATAATACGGTATACGCGTTACTCTATTATTATAAATAAGATAAGCGTCGATATTAGTAAGTTTTAGGCTATAATAACTAGGATTAATATCTATAAGATACTTCTTCCTCGCGTAGATTAATAGAATAATAATAGTAGTAATACTAAGTATAAATATTAAAAAGAGGGTTAGTATAAGTAATAGCGCGTTTAAGCTAAATTTAAGCTAAGTTTAAGCTAAATCTAGGCTAAATCCGGCCTAAATACGCTATTAAATACGCTATAAAAGCTAATTAGCCTTTATTTTAATTCTTATCTTCTCCTATCTATCCTTTCTTTATTTAATAATCCTTTATTATTAATATAATTACTATTATCTACGTATTATTCTTCTATATATAAATATAACCCCTTCTTTAAATAAATAAAAGTTATCCTATTTAGAAGTATATAGACTTCCTTCCTAATCTAGATAAACCGCGTATATAGCTAATTAACCTATTTGTCCTAGGATAAATTTTCCTTAGATAACGCGCTTTCTAATTATTTAAAGCCTCTAAGGATAAGAGTAAAGTATTAAAGGACCTACGCTATTATTAATAATAATAACTTAGGGATATTACTATTATAGATATACGCTATAATATACTATTAACTAGTAACCTTATATAATACTTATTAGTATCTTAGTCCTCCTTAGTTATTTTATTTAATAATGAGAATATACGGGAAAAAAATAAGTATAGACCTTGCTCCCCTTTATTTTAATTATAATTATAAGGGAGTATACTCACGTCGAGTTTAAAGTATTCTAAAGCCTTTAATAGAGACCCCCCGTTATTAGTATCCTCCTATCCTTTATAAATACCTAACCGTAATAATCTATCGCGTAGGGGTTAATACCTTTAGGGTTAGATACCTTAACGCCTTAAATAGGTTTTAACTCTAGGGCACGAAGCGGTTGTAGTAAATACGGTACTATATATCTAGGCGATTATAGTTATAAGCATTTATAATAAAGGGTATAGGCTATAAGCTAATATATAGTAGAAGGTATAGCTAAGTATACTAATTAGGAAGATTTAGATAAAGATTATAAATTATCTTAGAAAGGTAGAAGGGTAGTATAACTATAATATCTATAAAATACTAGTATTATAAGAGGTAAGGAAAGTTAGTATCTACTATACTAAATCTAAGTTAACTTACTTACCCTAAGCTAGATTTATAATAGAATTAGCGAAATCCGCGGCTATATAATAGAGAAGGCTTAAGATATTATATAGAGCTACTATACCTTTATTAGTAGTTATAATAAGTATATAAAGATACTCTTAAAAGGAAAGGCTTTTCTAAGTATTAATATTTATAATATAGGTTCTTAAATTAAATCTAGGACTTTTATTAACCTAGTCTTAGCTAAAGCTACTAAAGGCTTTCCTAAGTAATATAGTTACTAAGATAATTACTTCCCTATTTTTCCTTAATAATTATAGAAACCTAGGAAATGATAAATTAATAAAGTATATATTTAATCCCTTAATATTAAAATTAATAATATTAATAATAATAATAATCTAGTATATAATTAAGGAATATTAATATAGTTTATAATAGATAGTAAAGTTTAAGGGTTAGATTATTAAGAGTATAAGCCTTTAACCTTAAATCCTAAAAGCTATACTAATAAGATCTTTAAAACCCTTTAAATAAATTAAGGAGATATAGTACTATTAAAGGGTAGGTAGATAAGAGGTAACTAGAATTATATTACGCGCTATTACTATCTAAATTTTAAGTATAAACGAAGATTATAATAATAAGGAAATTATAAACTTTATATTTAAAAACTCGCTTAATAACCTTAATAACCTAGATTATAAGCCGGACTCTAATAATTTAATCTAAGGATAATATTATAGTTTAGACAATACTCCCGTTAATAGAAATAAAAAGGGGCCTTTAATTAGTAGATTAGAGTTAACTTAGAAGGAAAGTTAATATATTATTAAATTTAAACGTAGGCTAATATTAAATAGTAGGCTCTATTAAATAGTACTCTAATATATAATATACTAGTAAGAGTATTATAACTAATATAGGGAATAGGAGAAATACTAGATAGTACTAATAAAATATAAGTTAGTAATATTTAGGCCTAAGTTAGCCTAAGTTAGCCTAGTATTAGGCTACCTTTCCCTCTTTAAGCCTAACTTCTCTCCCACCTTAGCTAATAGAGAAGTAGGTAGATAAAGAGGAATAGGAATAAAGGTAGGAGTAGGGCTAAGAGGAGGCTATTTATAATAAAGTATAATCTTAATTAAATTATAATAGCTAGGTATACTAATAATTTTTAATTATACCTAGTCTTTATAAATAATTATAGTCGTAAAGTAAAAAGACGTAGTAACTATTAAGGATATTTATCTTTCCTAGGGTTATATATTAATTATACGCTAACCGTTAGTTAATAAATAAGTTACCTAGGATCCTACTAGTACTAATATAGAGCCTAAGGTAGTAGGCGACGAGTACCTTACTAAAGTTAAAGGAGTAGCGAAGTAATAAAAGATAAAGCTAGGCCTTATATATATAACTTAGATAAAAAAGCTAGGGATAAAGAAGAATAGCGCTATTATATAGTATTACTAAACTAGGCTACTAGAAACTATTATAAATAATAGTATAGAGTATTAAAAGTTCCTAAAATACGCGCGGTTAAATAGGGAGGTTAAGTTAAGACTAAGTAATAATTAAGACTATAAGTCTCTATAATAATATAAATAATTTATTAATCTATTTATTTACTAAGGAGTAGTTAGAAATAATACTATATATATAAACTACTATACTTACTATTATAAGAGTAATATTACTATTATATTTTAACTTAATAATATTAGGGTTAGTAGTAAAAAGGTACTATATAAAATAAGTATAGATAATAATATAATAGAGGTTTATAAAGATAACTATATACGCGTATATAATAATTAAAGTTACTAATTCTACTATATCTATATACTATAATATAGTGTTACGGATTTTAGCCCCTAGCGCCTAAGAGCTAGCACTTATACTTAATAGTTCAGGGCGCCTCTAGCCGCCCCTAGCCGTTAGGGCTTCTATCCCTAAATTACTAATATAGTAAACTACTAGCTTTATAATATATAATTATACTTAAATATATAATAGAACCTTAACTAGTTAGTATAAAGTTTTAATATATATTTAAGTAGAATTAAATTATAAATCCCTCCTTTTTTAAAGGAATATTAGTAGATTAATTTCTTTATAAAGTTATACCTAGACCTTTTAAAGGCCCTTATAAACTATTAAGACCTCCTTATAATTAAAGAAAGCCTAATTACCCTTACTACTTAATTAATAAATAATTAGTAAGTAATAGTTATATTAATAAAAAGGGGATTATTCTAATAAATAAAATAAAGGTTAAAAGAGGGAAGGAAGTTAAAATAGGGGTATTAATCCTTTTATAAAAGTAGGAAGTATTTAATCTACTAATAGTTATAATAAGTTACTAGATACTAAGAAAAGGTTAATATATTTTAATTATAAAAAGAAGGGGTATTATAATAAAGACTATTATAGGCCTAGGATACCTAGGAACTTAAATACAATACCTATTAATATTATTAGAAAAGGGACTATTAAACTAAAAAAAGGAAGCGCGCCTCTATCTAGACCTTAATATTAAGGCGCTTACTTATTAAAAGGGGTTTATTATTAATTCATAATATTAATATTAATAGTTCTATTAATATATAAGGTATATAAGATTATATAGACTTCTTAATAGATATAAGAGTAGAGATTAATATTATCTCTTAAAGCTTTACTAAGTAATATAACCTAAAACCCCTAGAGGGCTATTAGCTACTAATTCTTAAATAGATAAATAGTTAATTAGTCTATTATTATAATATATACTAGGTAGAGTACTATCTTATTAATAGCTAGGGATAGCTAGGTTAATATACTAGCGTATTTTATATAATTAAGAAAAAGGGGTTACTAATTATTCTTAGTATACCTACTTTATTAGAAGTAGGGGTATAAGTAGACCTAAGGAGTTAAAAGTAGTAATTTCTATTAGACTCTACTAGTATATTTATCCTAGAATTATAAGTATTTATTAATACCTTTAAAGGTAAATTAGGAATTTATACTATTATTTATACTAGGTTATTTTAGACTAACCGTTAAGTTAGGTTTTAATACTATAGATTAGTACCGACTTAAATACTTAGTACCTATTTAGGTACTAACCTAAATACTTAGTATCTACTTCTAGTACTAACCTAAAAAGCCCTTAGTACCTTAGTAAGTTAGGTTAGATTAACCTAACTTATTAAGGTGTTACTAAGAAGCTAAGCCGCTAATAAATTAATAAAGGATTAATATAATTTCCTTATAAGATAAATTTAAATACTTTTATATTATTAGGATTTATCTTATACTTAATATTTATTACTTATTATTTTATATAATATAATAGTTAGTATTACTATTCTATATTACTCTTAATTCTCTTACTATTAGCGCCTAGAATATATTAGTCCCTTTAAGTCCTTTAGGAGTATCAAATTTTATAGGCCTTAGTAATAAAGCTATTTAATTAGAATTTAATAATCTTAATATAAATAATTTTATATCTAGTAGTCTTCGTCCTAGCTAATTTATAAGTTAGGTTAGATAGGATATATTAGATAAATCCTTTTAAGAAAAGAAAGTACTTCTCTAGAATACTATTAAAACTATTAAGGAAGATTTCCTAGACTTAATTCTAATAAAGAATAATAAATTTATTAAATAAAGTTAGTATATTAAAGTCTAGTTTAAAGTATAATAGTAGTAAACTATTATTAGTTAAAGTATTAAAATAAAGTTTAGTATTAGAATTAAAGATCTACTTTAGATTAAGAAGATTATATTAGGTAAATAAATTAATATCTAAGATAACTTTATCTAAATTACTTTAATAGTTAAGGGATTATTAAAGATTACTTATAAGAAGTATAAGAAGCTTTTAAACTACCTAATAATAACTAGTAATTTAAGTATGTTTAATATAAAGAAATATACTTAGATAAATAAATATTATTTATAAAAGCGGATTAATCTATTATTATAAATAGAACTTTCTTTACCTTAGGTAAATTATCTAAAGTAATATAAAATAGTAATATAAAACTAATTCTTTAAAATAATATTAAAAGAAAAGTAATACTAACTTTTCTACTAACTTTTCTTAAGAAAAGTAGAATAAATAATTATATAAATACTTTCTCACCTTAAATTAATCTTTTTATACTATTAATTAACTAGAGTTTTAGTAATTGTTATTAATAGCCTATCTAGATTTAACCCTAATTTATTATACTAAATTATAGAGTATAATCTTTCTAGATTTTCAAGGAATATATATAAAAATTAAAGTAGATTTAAAGTATCCCTAATATATTTCTCTTATACTAGATACCTAGTCTCGTTTTTAAAAGGTCGCCTATTTTAGAGTACTAGTCTATTAGGTTAATACTAATTTTTAATATTAAGAATACCTTATTACTTTTATACTATTTAATATTTATTATTCTAGGTATTTACTTATAATAAAATTAATAAAGATATTAACTATTTATAAAATTAAAGATTAACTTTTTAAGATTATTACTAATAATACTAGTAATAATAGAATATTAAAAGATAAACTAGAGAAATCTCTTACTTAATATAATATCTAATAGGATAAATTATAAAACTCTATTCTTTATATAACTTATATCTTTAACCTTATAATATAAGATTTTATTAAAGCCCTAGATTTAGAAGCTTTAAATAATATGATAGTATTATTAGAGGATACTTAAATTAAAGATATTTAAGTAAATATAAGTCTATCTACTATTATTAAGAAGGTATAATATAATAGAGGTAATATAAATAGGTAATATATTTATTAATATTTATAATGATTCTACGCTCTTATAATAGCTATTAATTTATCTCTTTAATAAAAGCTTAGTTTTTAATAGCTATAAAAAAGCTCTATTAGAAGACTTAATACTTTATTATATATATTAGTTATATAAATCTATTAATTCTTAGGTAGATAAAGATATAATTAATCTAAAAGTTAATTAGATTAGCCTTAATAGATATAAGTAGTTAATTATCTTACTACTTAAAAATATATTAAATCCTATTTATTAACTTACCTTAATAGTTTCTTAAATAATAAATATAAGTATATATTTAAGGTTCTAATTATATAATACCCTTTTTAACTATTTTAATTATACTAAAATAATAATATATAATAGTAGGATACTTAGTAGAGTAAGTATTATTAATATTTATAAAGTAGCCTTAGTAAAACTTATTAAGTATTATTTTAAAATAGAAGGTAAAGATAGATTATTATATAACCTTACTAATATTCTAGACCCTTTTATAGAACTAAGTCTATATAAAACTTAGAATAAATAAGAGGTATTAAATAATAATAATAATACTTTAACCTCTTATAAGGAGATATATAAAAATAAATTTACTAACTACTTTTATAAATATTATAAGATAATGCTAGTTACTAGAAGGATTAATATATAAGATATATAATATATTAATAAGGTAATATAATATATTAATATATTAATTTTTATACTAACTAATAATAGCCTTTATTAAGAGTAAAGAGAAGTCTACTTTAATATCTAAATTATAAGTCTTTATTATAAAGCGAAGCTATTTAATACTTTTATTCTAAAAGTCTATTAAAGGATATTCTTATATAGAAGTATTAGAGGGATAATACTTTAACTTATTTAAATCTAATATAAATAGCTAAGGGTATCCTTTTATATCTAATATTACTTATAAATATTAAGAGAGTCTTTAATCTTACTTAAAGAGTATATTTATAAGATTATATATAATTAAATTTAGAGTTTATAAAATAAGTAATACTTTAAAGTATTATAATTATACTAGAAAATACTAGTAAAAATTCAAGATTTTTATGTTAGAAAATCACCCCTACTACCTAGCGTTTAGTAGGTAATATAAATAGTAGGGAGTATATTAGATATATTAGTAGCCGGCCTGTATATATAATAGTAATATTATATAAATATACCTATTCTAATAGCGTTCTATACCTAGTAATAAGACGGATATTTCCCCCTATTTAGGCCGATATTAGACACGTTAGTAGGTGACGTGAATAGTAGGGTTTTTAGCCTATAAATACGATAGTATTAGCTATATTATATATATATACTAATAGACCGCTATAGACTATTCTAATAGTATTATCTACCTAGTAATAGTACGGATATTTCCCCCTGTTCAGGCTAATAGTAGACACGTTAGTAGGCGTTATTATAGAATAGGTAAAATATAAACAATACTAGGATTTTTATTATTTATAATCTATATTCTAGCCGTTAGCGTATAGAATTTAGTAGGTAAATCTATTTATTCTAAAATATCTTTAAACTATTACACTGATTTTTATTATTTTTAAAGTATATAATAGTTATAAGTAAGCTATATAACTTAATTTAAGTAGAAAATATTAAGGAGTATAAGTATAGACGTAGGTAGAATATAAAGAAATATCTGAGTTCTAATATTCGCGCTAGTCCTAGAGGGGTAACTAGGGGACTTATTAACTAACTAATAAGTTATAATAAGCTTAGGGTCTGAAATTAGGGATATTCTATTATAGTAAGAAGATTATAAGTTTAAATCTTAAAGAAGCTCTTATTAAGTCCTAGGATATTCTTTAAAGAGAAGAAGATATAAATTAAAGGATTAATAAAGGTAAAGATCCTTTTAAGTTAGAATTAGTAGATATCTTAAAATAAATAGATTAATAGTTATTATTTTAAAGTTAGTTAATAATTAAATAATATATTTATAAAGTAAGTTTAATTTCTATATATAAATATAAAGGTAATATAAGAAGGTAATATTATTCTTTATCTTACTAAGAGTATTATAATATTAGAAGTATTATATTATCCTAGACCTATCCTCTACTCTTAATATTATAAAACCCTTACTACCCTTAATAATTAAATAGTATAATATTAAAGCTCCTTATTAATTCCCTTATAAATTATAAATCCCTCTTTATTATAATAATATATTTAGTATAAATATAAAGTAGATTTAAATCTATATTATAAGATATATTAGTAAGTAAATAGTAATATAAAATAGTAATATACTTACTTAAGAGATAGGATATTATAAATACTTTTATAATATCTTATAATACTATTAAAGCTAAACTTAAAGTTTAATATAAATTTATACTAATTCTTATAATATCTATAATTACCTCCTTTATAATATAATTAAATAGTAGCTTTAAGATAAGGTTATTAATAGTCTTTTAATATTATTTTATCTCCTTTAAAGTTTTAAGACCTAAGTTAACCTTATACTTTTATCTTATAAATACTACTAGTTATAAAGAATTAATTAATTATACTTTAATATATTATCCTTTTATATTACTTTTCCCTTCCTTCTTAATAATATATTCCCCCTTCTACTTTATATAAGCTTCATCCCTCTAACTTTCTTAACTAGTAATTATAGTATTTTATTAGCTATTTATACTATCTACTTATTAATATATAGAGTAAGAAATATATTATTAAATAATATTATAAGTCTACTTAGTATAAGCTATTATTTAAGTTATTAAAGATATCTAATAATAGATAAAAGAAGGAATATAAGATTTAAAAGTTTTAATATAAGGTAAAGTAATATTAAGCGGAATATTCCGCGTAATTATAATATAATTCTAGGTATAATTACCCCTTAAAATCTTCTTTCTAACTCTTTCTACCTTTATATACTTAAGATATTATAATAAGATAGGTTATTAATATATAATAAATATTTATTATTAATTATATTACTTAAATATATTATTAAATAGATAAGTTAATATAATACTTTAATAATATTAAGTCTTCATAACTAGAATCCTAAATATATTATAAGTAGAGAATAGGTAAAAGACTAGGATAATAATAAGAAGCTATTATATATAAAAGTATCTAATAACCGCGTAGTAGTATTAAAAAGGATTAAGAAGTCAAAGGAATTAGATATATAAAAGTTAGCTTCTAAGGAAGATTATATAAAGGTAGTAATAAGAGTTAAGGATATTATAAAGGAGAAAAGATATGAAAGAGGGATTTATAATAATATAACTAGGTAATATAATACTTCCTAAATAGCTAATATTATATAATAGAATATTTTAAGATAGAGTTACGCCTTAAAGATAATAAAGAGGCTATTAAAGAATAAGCTAAGCTAGATAAATTAGTAAATTATATAAAGAATATAAATAGTATAACTAATTTTATAAAAGAGGTTAATATATAATCTATCTTTAATCCTATCTTCGAATTAATATAACTTTTAGAATACTTTTAAGAAAGATATAAATACTATTAAACTTAAATTTACTAGGTTTAATCTATCAATCTTATAAATTATTAAGTAAAGGATTATATATTATAAAGGTCTAAAAGAGTTAAAAGATATTAAGGACCTAGATATTATAAATACTTATATTAAGTTTATATAATAGTATACTAACGCGTTTAATATAAAGGAACGCGTTATACTTAACCTTATATAATAGAATTAAGATAAGGAGGGTATCTTAATTAAGGTTAGTATTAATAGGAAAGAAACTAAGTATACTATTAAGGAGGATAAAAAAGAGGATAGGGAGTATAAGTTAAAAGATACTAGTAAGACTAATAGTTATAATAAGGATAATAATAGTAAGTATAATAATAGTAAAGAGGATAGTAAAGTATAAAAGGATTATAAGTATAAGATTATAAAGATATCTAACTAGATAGATAAGCTATCTATTATAAATTATAAAATAATTATATTACCTTTTTATATTATCAAAAAGAATTCTTAATATTATAATCTAGTAAAATACCCTAACTAAAACTAAAGTCTTAGTAAGTTAGGTTAATACTTTAGTACTAATACTTAATACTACCCCTTTTAAATACTTAGTACTAACTATTAGTACTAACCTAAATACTTAGGCTAGGAATTTTGTATTAACTCGCTAAGAGTCGAGTTAGGTACCTAACTCGAGTTTAAAGTACTAACCCGACGCGGTTAGTCTAATCTATCTCTAAATAAATTTCTCTTATTAAGTTAAAATAGATTAAGAGGGGCGCCTTTTAAAGGAGCTATACAAGTAACTTAAATACTATAAGAGTAATATTACTTAATATTAACTTTCCCGCCTTAATATCTAGATACTCCTTCTTTAAGTAGTTTATTAGAGCTGTAGTAATAAAAGAGTAGTATTTAATAAACCTTCTATAAAAGTTAATAAATCCTAAAAAGATTTAAATATCTTTAATACTCTAGGATTTAAGCTAATTAATTATAGTCTTAATATAATATAGGTCTATATATATACCTATACTACTTATAATAAAGCTAAGGAATTTTATTTTAGATATTATAAACTTATATTTCTTAAAACTAATATAGAGCTTAAACTCTTAAAGGTATTAGAGTACCGCCTTTATTACTTTAATATAAGAGCCTCTATTTTATAAATAAACAAGATTATTATTAAGATAGACTATATAGAATATATCTAAGAGTCTTATTAATACCTTATTAATCTATACTTAAAATAAGGTAGGAGTATTAGTTAGCTTAAATAGTATAATTAAGTACTTAAAATAGCTATACCTTATATAAAATACGACCTTCTATTTATTATCCTTTTAGATTTATAGTTAATAATAAGTATGTTTGAAATCTAACTTAATTAGATACTTTATACTAACTAACCTTATTAAGGTCTTATTAATTAATAGTAATAGATATTAATTCTTAATTATAATTTTATTAAGCGCTTTATAATTAATATATAAGCGTAGTATTCTATCCTTTTTAGGAATAAATAGTATTAGTATACCTACTAAACTTATAGAATAATAGATCTAGCCTTTCTCTAATACCTACTTAAAGTACTCCTTTAATATACTAAGCTCCTTTCTTAATAAGATATATAGGGGGTTAAAAGGAGGTTCTTAATCCTCCTTAATATTAATAGTATCATTATAGTATATATAATCTAATAGTATACTGATACTCTTAGTTAAAAAGATATTCTAGAACTTATTAAACTCCTTTAATAACTTTATATAAATCTCTAGTCCTTTAGATTCTTTATTAGGGTTTATTCCTAAGTATATAATAATATATATAATACTTTTAAAGTACTCCCTAAGATCTCTTTTAATATTAATATATTTAATAATACCTTTTATTTTAATAGGGAATTACTAGTTTTTTATAGGTTAGTCTATTTAAGGGTTTTACTCTTTTAGCTATAAATAACCTAAGTAAAAGTTATAGTTAAAATTAATTATAATATAAGAGGCGCTTTAATAATATTATATAAGTCATTATAAATCTACTAATTTAATTTTATTAATATAAAAGCCTAGTAAGAGTATTAAGTTCCTAACTCTATTATATAGTATATAACTAGAATTAGGATCTATTTTCTATTCTTACTCCTTTACTAGGAGTATATTAATATAATTAGTATAGTATATTCCCTTTAATAGTACTTAAGCTCTCCTTATATAGTAACTATAAGCCTCTTTATCTACTTTCTACCTTATACTATTATAGTAGATTAAATTTAATCTCCTCTTTATTAACTTCTTAATAGTAGTACTTATTATAATTATTATACTACTAAAGTAATTTTTAATAATATAACCTTTCTTATAATATTAATAGTACTTTATATTAGAATTAGTTAATTTCCCTAATTCCTCTTTTCTTTATTATTAAGGTACTAAAGATTTATAGCTACCCTAACCTTCCTACTTAATATGAGGGCTATCTTCTCTACTTCTTATATAAAAACTTCCTCTCCCTTAATATAATAGCGACTTTATTCAATAATAACCTTAGACTCTATATATATAAGGTATAATACCTATAGTTCTATCTAAGTTACTAATATAATAAGAGTATCTCTTATCTTTAGAATATTTAGCTATAAAATAATAGGGTTATATAAGTCCTAATATAACTTATTTAGTAGGTTATTATAAAGTATATAATTTATAAGAGGATTAAGCTATTATTTTATACTTAATAGATAATTTATAAAGTCTATAACCTCTTAATTTATCCTTTACTTTACTTCTATATAGTATCTACTAATTATTAAATATTAGTTCTTAGGATTCTTAATTCTATTTAATAGGAAGTTATTAATATAGTTCTATATCTATTACTCTTTAGGTATATCCTTAGTATATTTATATTATATAGTTTTAGAGTCTAAGGCTAAGAAATATAAGATATATTAAACCTTAGATTAATTATCTAGAAAATATATTATACTAGCCTCTATTAAGTTAATAGTATCTTAAAATTACTCCTAATATTTATATATAGTCTTCCTATTATATATATAAAGGTCTTATAACCTAAGTATATAATTATATTATACTCTCTTAAGTTTTAGTTTATTAGTTATAGAGAGGTAATAGTAGTATATAAAAGCTACTATATTACTACCTTATACCTTATTCTCTAGATCTATTACTTATTATTATAGCTATTTTTTTTATTACTTTTTTATAACTTATATCTCTAACTCTTTAATTCTATCTTTTAGGGCTATATAGGTCTCTAGCTTTATAGGTATACCTAGGGCGGAGCCTAAATACTCTATTAGAGTATATCTTAAGGCCTCTTTATTAATTAACTTATCTATTAATCCTTAAGATATACTTAGCTTAAGAGTTTACTCCCTTATACTTTATCCTTCTACTATATCCTTTATAATATAGTTGTAATACTCTATTAACTATAGTTATTAAGAGCTAGGCTACTACCTCTATATAGGGTTTAGAGTAATTAGAATATAAGAGTAATATATAATAATATAACTATTAAGTAGTTTAGATAATATATATCTAGAATTCTCTAGTTTATAAGTATTAAGACTAATTACTACTTCCTTCTACTTAGAGGATTCCTCTATCTATATAGTAGGAAAAGGGGTAACGCGGTACTACTATAATACTATAACGTAGTACCTAAGTACTATTATATATTGGTTCTTATACTATAGCTAAAGTTCTTAGCGCGATTAGCTTGTAGTTAATACTAGGTTAGTAGAGTAAGAGAAGGAAGAGGGAAAAAACTTTAGAAATTTAACACGTTTTAACTAGTAGAGTATACTCGAGGTAATATAAGCGAATTATATACTTCTACTAGTACAATTTTAGCTTAGATTTTAAAAATAAGATTTATTTTAAATTACAAGCGTTTTAGTCTATTTTAGATACTTCTATAACTCTTATCTTAAAAGCTTAATCTTAAAATTCTTAATACTAAGATTAGAAGGCTTAGGGTAAAGACTAGCTAATTATACTAGTTATAGACCCTCTTAGTAAATCGCGAGTAGAGGATTTACTAATGAATCTTTAATTATTACTTAAATTACTAGGATCTTTAAGAAGAGATCTAGAATTATTATTAGAAAATTAATCTTAGAAAGAGCTTAAATAATTTAATACTTATAAAACTAGCTATTAAACTTTTATCTTATATATATCCTATAAAGTAATCTTAAGCTACTAAGAAAGACTTAAGCTTAGAAGAAGACTTAGACTAATCTATAACTTAAGATATTATATTAAAGTAATAAACTCGTTTAAATTATTAAGTATTCTCTTTATAAAGAGTATAATTTCTATATTATGAAAGTAAATAAATATTAGATAAAGATAACTAGTTATCTCATATATATATTAGATCCTTTAATTTTCTTAATTTTACTATCTATTTTTCCCTTTTATTAAGATAGTCTTAGGTAATAGTCTTTAAATATCTCGTCTAAGAGCGATAGTAATTATAACGAGATACTCTAGCATACTTTTCAAGGATAGTAGAGTAGAGATAATAGGACCTTTTCAAGTATTTTCAAGTACTTTTCTCTATATTAGATAGCTAGGGTACCTATCTAATATAACTAGAATAGCTATATTATACTTATAAGGCGTAAGGATAATCTATAACTCTATTAACTAATTAATTAACTATCTTTATAATAGGTTAATACTACTATATATTATTTATAGAAATGTAATTTAAAGAAAGAGAGCCTACTCTCTATACTATAGCTTTCTATAGATTTTAGAAAGTTATAATTATTAAATACTATATAAGTATTAGTATTAGCTTTTTACTTTTAACTAATATTTTACTAAATTATATTAATATCTAAAAATTCTAAAAATATAAATAAAACTTATAAAACTTATTTTCTAGTAGATATCCTTATCTAGTATTAAAGGCTAGTAGTATTAAGTAGTAATTATAGTTATCTATTTATAATACTTTAGTACTAGCTATTAAGAACTTCTATATCTAATATAATACTATAAGGAGTAATTATCTATATAATAAAAGATATAGGTAGGAGAGTAAAATAATTATTTAGAAAGTTAGATATTACTATTCTTATTAACGATATAGATAGGAGATAAAAGGGAAGGAAGTATCTATAAGCCCCTATTTAAGGGGCCCTGTATCCCCGTACTAATAGCGCGTACGGTATAGTATACGCTAAAAGAACTGCCTACTAACTACTAATTAAGTTGAACGACTAATTTCCTATATAATCGTACCCTACCCCTAAAATCTTTGATGCTCCTCGCTCCTCGGCCTCCTTCGCGGATTTATGATGAATTGCAACCTACGATACCACATGTCTTGGGTCATGGGAGGCACATGGGTTTTGTGTACGTAGAGTATGATATTGGATATGGGAAAAGCATTGCATTGTTGTCCCTGCTTACTGGTAGACCCAGAAACTGCGTGATGAAAGCCGTCCGTTCAAGTGACTTCGAAATGAAGCTGGAAGCGTTCCAGAACAAAGCATGGTAAGTGAGTTGGCGGTGGAAGCCTAGTGAGAATCTATAAATGTATGCATTTCCGCGCTACTGAACTCGCGTTCCGTATTCAGGATCCTGCCGCATCAACCCATCGACATGATGTGTCACGGTATGCACAGTTGCACTGACCTAAGTAAGTCGAGTGAAGATAATGGAATGGGCGTGCGATACTTCATGCGCTGCGCATATGGGTTGTTCTCCCACTGATAAGCTTGAGCACGGCTTGGAAGCGCGCATAGGAACAGAAGAGCTGCATGATTTATGAATACTCTTCCGCTTCTTCCGCCTGTTGCAGCGTCTCTTAAAGTCCACCTAATTCTATAATCTCGCCAATTTCTTCTTCGCTCATTGCAAAATGTTCGAAGCACCTCGAACCTTCAATCCATCTGCTCAACCTTCATGATGAGGTCTCTCACTTTTACAATTGAATTCGTCGCGACCACCTTGTTTAGCCTCGCTGTGACCGGGTATACTCCAATTGATGCTCTTACCCTCAATCTCAACGCTACCAACGCCACCTACCTTAGTGACCTAGCGAAACACGAGTACATCATCTGGCCACAGGATGGCAGGAACCAGATACTTACAGACAAGACGACTTCCAGTATTAAGGTACTTGTCTGGCCCAACCCTGTCTGGGAATATGTAACACTATACGATGGCTTGATCTGGTGGATGACAAATTGCACTTTCGAGACTGCTTCCAAAATTGGCAACCTGCCAGGTGTAGGCCGCGCAATTTCCTGTCCATGGTAGATCAAACCTAATAGAGATCAGGTCGCCGATATTGAACTCAATAGCCCGGTTGAAATTGATGCCGACCAGCCAGTTACTGCTGGCGGAGAATCCAATGACGGCCCTTCACAGACCATCAAAGCAGGATCCACGGCAAGTCTCTACCAGTTTGACAAGCGCGACGCTGTTTTCACAACTCAAGTCCAAGCTCCGACTGACTTGAGAGTCCTTTCGCAACCCAGTGCCAACCCAAACCTGGCCGCCTTCGGAAATTATGTCTACGAGGATACCGGCGGTGAAGGTATCACAATCTATCACATTGAAAGAGGTATTGACCCGACTCACCTCGTATGTGTCGATCGCCACCTACCATTTCCTGCTCACGACTCAAACCCTGAACGATTCGAAGAATTTAGCCACTGACACATAAATAGGACTTCGAACCAGACCCCATGACGCGTGAGAGTCGAATTCGTTGGCTCTTCTCATTCTCCTATCAGCAAGGGGGGTGGGGTACGGAAACAGACGAGAGCCGTGATGGCCACGGCACCTGTGTAGCTTCTAAAGCCTTAGGATCAATTCACGGATCCGCTAAAAGAGCAAAGCTTGCGGTCGTAAAGATGCGTGACTACAAGCAAGGTGAAATCAGCAGCATCCTTGATTTGGTCTTGCGAGATATCGTGGCCAACGGTCTGCAGAAAAGGAGCATAGTGATGTTCTCGTGGTCTTCAGAAACGCCAGTCGATCCTATTAACCCAGGACGCGTTTGGGCACGAGTGAAGACCGAGTTCGAGCGCTTGGACGCAGCTGGTGTTCCGGTTGTTGCTTCTGCGGGCAATAGAGGGCCGAAAGCATTTAGGATGGACGTTGATCAAGCTCCCGCTGTTTTGTGGTCTGATCAAGCTCCCTTGATCATTGTAGGTAATGTCAACAATACAGGCTACAAGGCCCGCTTATCCAAGGGTGGACGCAAAGTCAACGTCTGGGCACCAGGTGAGAAAATAAAGTGTGCCGCAGTAAACCAGGGCCAAGTCGGCGTTCGAACCATTTCTGGGACATCTTTTTGTAAGCGTGCAGAAATTTGACGTCTTGATTCGTCGTCTTTCCGATTGGTGCATTGCTAACTGGGCGTCTTATAGCGTCGCCTCAGGTTGCTGGAGTCCTCGCTACGCTTCTGTCACAGGATCCTCTCCCGTTCTCCCTAGGCATGAACACGGCCCTCGAGGTGATCTCTATTCGGGCGAATTGGGCTCGAGTTGCGGGCTTTCCTGTCATTTGGAATGGTGTCACTTCCGTAGACAACCCTCCCGCCCAATATCTGGGCTCTGGTAATTCCTCCCAACGTGGAGTTGTGGTACTATAGAGACCACACAGGAGCCAGATTGGTTGATGATATATTAACAGAGTTGGTAAAACTTTGCCAACGGTTCGGTGCACCAATGATTTGACCAGTAGTTTCACTAATCGTTCAACTTGATTGGTGGTTAGTGTTGGAAATAAGCCCTTCTGCCAAGACAATAAGCGAGTGGCCACGTCTACAATCTTGTTGTCTCGTTGTCTTGTTCCTAGACACCTTTTCACCTTTTCAGACATCTAGAATAGTCAATGAATAGCCAAATCATCCATCATACCCCTGAGACCGTTCAACAGGTTATGAGCCCGGCTAGCGCTATTACTAATAAAGAATTGTGTCCGTGAACAGCCACGTTAGAGCTATTCAGAAAATATCGACAACAACACGTCTTTCCCACGTCACAGTCCTGAAAGAAGACAACTTCCTAGACTGGATCATCGACGTCAGAGCACATCTACGTAAAGAGAAGCTCTGGAAATACACTCAAGAGGTCCCTATAGGGGAGGATAAGAAGTCGTTATAGGAGGAGAAAGCATAGGAAGCGGCCGACTTTATAACTCCTACCATTAATCCCCTAGTTAAGTGAAAATTAACTAAGGAGGAATTTAATAATAGCTATCTAATAATTAGTCGGTTAATATTACTACTCGCCCTTCAAGGGGACGCATAATTTATAAGGCTAATAAGGGAATACTATACCCTTTTAGCTAATACTTTTAAAGATATCCCGGAATTCTTAATATATATTAAGGTATTAGAGGAGTAAATTAACGCTATAAAGGTTAAAATAATAGGCGATAAATATATACTCCTCTACCTATTAATAGCCCTACTAGAAGAATACTACCTACTAGTCTAATTATAGTTAATAATACTAGATATAACGGCGGAGAAGGTAAAAGATATACTACTAGAAGAATACCGCCGTACTAAGAATTATAAGAAGGAATAGGACACTAATAGTACGGTATACGCAGGGCGTTTCGGCAAGTAGTCTAGATAGGGTAGGCCTAAGGTAGGACGCTATCCTATTCATTAGAAGCTAGGGTATAAAAAGAATACCTATTAGAAGGAATATAAGGAACTTATTCCTAATTAGATAAAGGAAAAGCACTCCCGCTAAGATAGGGCGGGGGTGATAAGATATAATGGGGCGTTCTAGAGATATTCCCACGAAAAGGGGAGTCCTAGGCCTGTCGTAGGTAGGTAAATAGCCCACGGAGCGGAGACTTCTCAAGGAAAGGGGAGCTCCATTTGAAAAAACAGTTAATGGCCTATAACGGCCTTGGAACTATTAACCTAGTTAGTTATAGAACACTTAAATAGCCTAGTTAGTTACGGGAAAATCAGCTCATAGCCTATAACGGCCTTGGAACCATTGACCTAGTTGGTTATAGAAGAAAGAATAACCTAGTTAGTTATAGAAGAAAGGATGGCCTGGTTAGTTATAGGAAGGAATAGGGAAACAGGCTGGATTTAGCCTATAACGGCTAGGAAATCTCTATGAAATCTCCGCGTTAGACGTAATAGCAATGGAATAGTAATAGCGAGGTAGTAGTAGTAATAACTTAAGGGGAGTATTAGAAATAAGCCCTTCTACTAAGATAATAAGCGAGTAGCTACGTCTATAATCTTATTATCTCGTTATCTTATTCCTAGACACCTTTTTACCTTTTCAGATATCTAGAATAGTTAATAAATAGCTAAATTATCTATTATACCCCTAAGACTGTTTAATAGTTAGTAGGTAGTTCTTTTAGCGGTAAATTACAAAAATACTATACTTTTCAGGAATATTTTTAAAAATGCCACCCCTATATTTTAAAAATACTACACCGGGGTCTTACGTACCCTAGAAGCGGGCGTATAAGCCCCCTTACAGCGCGAAATACCCCGTAGTAGCCCCCGTAGCAGCCCCCGTTAGTTAGTTTCTAGTACGTCCGTCCCTAAGGCGCCTAGAGACCTCCTATATAAACCTCCTAACCGTCGCTATTATTATAAGGAATAATATTTTTAGTAGTAAAATATAATATCTTAAGGGGCTTATCCCTAGAGCTTAGGGTACTTAGCGCTCTTTTCTCAGGCTAGGTAATTACGTCGGGAGCCCTACTAAGGTAGCCGGACTATAGCGGCTACTACGGGGTCTTCTACCCGGAGTCTTAGGCCTAAAAGCGGCTCTAGGACTAATACGCCCTAGTTCTAGGATAGAGGTATAGTTTTTTTAAAATATAGGGGTGGTATTTTTGAAAATATTCTAGAAAAGTATAGTATTTTTATAATTTACCGTTCTTTTAGCGTATGCTATACTACACGCGCTATTAGTACGGGGATCTATAGCCCCTTAATAGGGGCCTGCAGGTAGTTTCTTCCCCTTTATCTCCTGTTCTTTAACATCTTTAGTATAGTAGTTTGCAAAGCTATTAATTTAACGCTAGTAGCCTGTAAATCGTCGAAGCTCCCCTACTTAAAATAGGTGGCAAGGCCTTAGCGACTCGCGGTAGTAGATATATCCTATAAATAATAGTAGATATCTTATTATAACTCCTGTTAATATCTTATAGCCTATACTATTATCTTGTAACCCCTATAAACGTCCTATTATAGGCTATACTATCGTCTTATAACCCTTGTAGACGTCCTATTATAGGTTATACTATCGTCTTATAAGCTCCGCAGACGTCCTATTATAACTACTACTATTATCTTATTAATAAAACGTCTACGGCGGCTACAGGCTATAACAAGACGATAGTAGGGGCTATAATAGGACGTCTACGGGGGCTATAAGACGATAGTATAGCCTATAACAAGACGTCTGCGAGGGCTATAAGACGATAGTATGGGCTATAACAAGACGTCTACGGGGGCTACAAGACGATAGCATAGGTTATAACAAGACGTCTACGGGGGCTACAAGACGATAGTATAGCCTACGACAGGACGTCTACGAGGGCTATGATAGGACGTCTGCGGGGGCTATAAGACGATAGTATAGGCTATAACAAGACGTCTGCAGGGGCTACAAGACGATAGTATAGCCTACGACAGGACGTCTGCGAGGGCTATAATAGGACGTCTGCAGGGGCTACAAGACGACAGCATGGCCTACGACTGGACGTCTACGGAGGCTACAAGACGATAGCATGGGTTATAATAAGATAGTAGCAGCGGCTACAGGGCTTACAGTATAGTAATAGCGGGGCCTACAGCATAACAGTAGTAGCGGCTACAGGGCCTCTAGTATAATAATAGTAGGGTCTATAATATAATAGCAGTAGCGGTTACAAGGTCTTTAGAATACTAATAGTAGGGCAGCATGACAGCACATCGGCAAACTGGGAAACCTGCATATTACAAAAATATGCGCATTATGCAGGCATTATGCGCACATGACTGATGCGCTCATGTGTCAGCCCTGGAGCTCGGAATGACACCGTGAGTTATAGAATGCGCATTTAGCAACTTTTAGAAATACTAGGTAATAGGACTAATAGGGGATAAGTCCTACTAATTAGCTATAATATAACTATATTAGGCTAGTACTAATTAGGTAATTATAATAAGGTACTAAGTCTTATTAGTAATAACTAATAGTACTAATACTTAGTAGGAAAATAAATCGCAGGCGTAATATAGGTATAGGAAACGGCGCTAGGCTAGAGGGGGGTACTCTACGCGTATATAGATTATATAAATTAACTGTATTTAAACCCTATATTATGCTAGCGTTAACGACGTAGCCGCTATAACTCTAGCGAGCTTCCTATTTCTTCCTAGCGCTAGAGGAAAATCACGGATTTAAGGCCTTAAATCCGGATTTTCTCTATATAGGACTTTTAGGCTAGAATAAAAAAAACCTAAAATTTTCCTATTTATTACTAGTATTTACCCTGGAAAATGCGCTTTTAGCGGATTTACTAGCTTTGAATTTTCTATACTAGTTCCTAGTTTACTAATATAGTAGCGGCTACAGGGCCTATATAGTATAATAATAGTAGGGCCTATAATATAATAGTAGCGGCAGCTATAAGGGCTATAATAAGGCTATAGTAGGGGTAGTTATAAGGGTAGCTAAGGGCTAAAATACTATAGATTATATATATAGGATAATTTATAGCTTTATTTCAACGTTTATTTAGTATCTACAGGCTATAATTAAGACTATATATCTAGACTAACCGTTTTTTTAGTACTTAGGGGTTATTTTTAGTATTAACTCGAATTATTAAACTACTTATAACTAGCTTATACCCTATATAGGTTTAGCGTTATATAACTTTATAAATTCGATTCTAAATTTAATTCCTTGCAGTTAGTCTACGTATATTATTAAGGCCTTATTACCTATTTTAGGTAGGGGAGCTTTAATAATTTATAGGCTACTAGTATTAAATTAATAGCTTTATAAACTACTATAAGAATAGTAATATCTAGCTTTCTAGGCGATTATTTTCTCTAGCTATTTAGGATTTCATCTACTATTTATCTTATTAGTAATTAAGCGAGCTATATATATATAATAACTCCTAGACCTTATTACTCTTATAATCTAATAGGGAAAGTAATAGATAATAATACTACTAATACTAGTATCCCTCTTATTATTACTATTAATAACGTATTAGCTAGTAATAGCTCTACTACCCCTACTACTTCTATTAGTAATACCTCTACTAGTAATATCCTTATAAATAACTAGTAGTATTTATATTTATATTTTATACTCTACTATCTAGCTACTTAGAGCTAATAAGGGCGGTTTATATCTAGCTCGCTAGAGGAAATTATAATTTATAAAAGAAAACCTTACCTCCTACTTTATTTACTATTATATCTTTAGAACTTTAGATATTATATATTACTTTATCTTATACTCTTTATACTATCTTATCTCTTCTTTTATTAGGGTTACCTACCCCTCTATCCTCTAATTAGAGCCTATCCGCCCTTATATAACCCCCCTAAGTTATTCCTTTATTAATATAAACTAATTAAATATACCTTATTAAATAACCTACTTAATTACTACTTTTAGCCCCTTTAAGGTTAATACTATTTAGTAGAAGTTGTTTAACCCTATCCTTTAAAGTATCTACCTCCTCCCTTTTATATAATTAGGGTAGAATATAAGTATATATTTAATATCTTAATACCTCTATCTATATTTATAACTAATATTATTAACCCCTAGTACCCTTCTCTTATATAAGAAGGCGCGTAGTCCTATCTTCTTTATATATAATTAAATACCTACGGAGCTCTTAGCCTTAAAAAGCCTTATATAAAGATTAACTCTTATCTCTTAAATCTTATCCCTTTATACTACTATCCTAATATAACTAGGGATACTCTCTTAGTATCCTAGCTACCTCTCTTTCTACTTCTCCTTTACTTACCTCCTAATTTCTTTAGGGGTAAGCTAGGCTACTATCCTAGTATCCCCTCCCCCTACTACCGCTTAGAGGGCTCCCCTTACTTGGGACTACTTCTCCTATTAGAGTCTTTATAACCCTTTTCTCCCTTCCCCTTTTCCCTTTTAACTTATAATAGATCCTCGCGTTCCTTTCCTTAATTAGTAGGTAGATCCCCTACGCCGCTAATATATATAATATTAACTAGTTAAGGCTTATTCTTATTAATAAGACCCCTAATTCTACCTTTAATATTTATATATTAATTACCTTAAAGGCCCTAAGTACTATCTTTAAGTACCTATTTTATATAATTTTTAGTATTATAATATTAGCCTTCTTTACCTTTAATATCCCCTTTAAGTTATATTATATCTCTATTATATAAGTTATTATTAGCTAGATTATAATATTATAAACCTATCTTATCCTATTAAATATAATACCTTATATTAAGCTAGTAATAATTAATAGGGCTAGCTTTTATATCTTTATCTTTAATCTTATCTTATTAATATATAGGCCCTACCTTAATTTATTATTAATATAAAGTTTAAGGATTCTTATTAATATCTTTAAGTATACTATTATTATTTTAAGATTTATTATTACCTTTATATTAAACCTCTTTAAACTCTTTAATAAGTAGATTAACTTATATTTATAAGGGGTAAAAGTCGCTTTATATATATTTACTTAATAAAGGTATACTTTATATACCTTTATTAAGATCTTATAATTCTCTTTAATTCTCTTATTATACACTATTAAGTAGATATTATTAATAAAGCCTTTAATTTATACCTAGAGTTTTATCTTTATATACTCTTTTATAAGCGGGGAGTTAAAAAATAGAAATAAAATAGGTAATATTAAGGATCCTTAAAGGATCTTAGTCTCTACTATCTCTATCTTATTTATCTCCTAGTCTAGTATAATTATTATAGCCCTTTCTATTAGGAAGCTTTATACCTATTATTTAATAAGGGTTAAGACCCCTTTCTTCTTTAAGTTATATAATAACCTTTTATAAGAGATATTATTAAAGGCTCTTATAATATTTAATAATAATATACTTATTATAATTTTATATTATATATATTACCTCTATTATTATTTTAAAGGATATTATTATTAACCTCCCCTTCTTTACCTTTATTTATTATTAAGGTAGTAGTTTATATTCCTTTATAAGGTTACCTAGCTTCTTTATTATAACTACCTCTAGCGCCTTCTTTAAGGTATTAAGAAGGATAATTAGATAATATAACTTTAATTTAAAGTAGTCCTCTTTCTTTAACTTCTTTAAGATAATTATATTAACCTTCTTAAACTCTATTAAGTAGTATCTAACCCTTAGGTAAGCCTAGAATAAGTATATAAAGCTAGGTAATAGCTCCCTCTCTACTATTCTTAAGAACTTATTTAAGATCCTATTTATCCCTAGTACTTTATTCTACTTTAGCCTATTAATTACTTTATAGACTTCCTCCTTAATAACCCCTATATTTATTATTAGGGGTATCTTATACTAAAACCTCTAGATATTACTTAAATCTACTCTTAAAGGTAGGGGGAAGAAGGTCCCTTAAAAGACCTTTACCTTCTCTTAAAATAACTCTACCTTAAGGCCTCCCCTATCCTTCCTAAGGGTAGGGAACTTTAGGAGTTCCTAAGGTAGTATACTTCTCTTTTAGCCCTATTTAATTAGTTTCTAGAGTCTATTAGGTGATTAAGATACTTTATATACTCCCTCCTTAAAATAGAGTACCTTTACTTTCCTTAATACCCTCCCTTTAGTCTTCTAGGCCTCTTACTACGCCTCTAGACTCCTCTAGCTTCTCTTATAACTATACTCCGCCCTGAGCTTTAGCGCCGTCTTTATAGCCTTCGTATAGTCTAAGTTCTAAGTAACTAGTAGTATAACGCGATTATCTACGATATCTATAAGAGGTAAAAGACTTATATAAGAAGGAGCTAGAACTAAATAGGGACCTAATATCTATCTATTTTTATCTAAAGACTACGGATATTAATAAGGAACGTGAAATATTACACTCTTATTCCTAGGTATTATAGTCCTAGTACTACTAAAAAGATAATAAGTTAACTAGCTCTAGTAAGGATAAGACTATAAGAGTCTCCTTCCTATACTATATATATAGTAAGACGCCGATTTCCTTAATTTTTAAATACTACTATATTATCCCTAGGAAGTATTTTATAAAGATCTTCTATAGGATATATAACCCTAATAATTTAACTAAGCTATCTACTAATTTAAAATCTAGGGACTCTGGAAAGAATAAGGATAAGAAGGCTCTTAAAGTTTAAAGTATAAACTACCTACTCTACTACTTTGAAATCTATAGTTAAGCTATCTATTACTTCGCTAACCCTAGTAAGGCTCTAGCGCTTTAAGAAGTACTATCTAACTATTAAGTTAAGCTCTTAAACGAATTAGTCTACTATATATTTAACTTACTCTAGGAATTCTATATTACATTTATATATAAACGTATCCTCTACTACTAAGATAATCCTTAAAGCTAGAGGAATTACGTAGAAGAAATACGCTAGAAAACTAAGGTAAAAAAGTACTATTGTACTAAGTACGACGCTATATAAATAAGGCTCTTTTACCTCTACTACTACTGTAAATCTATAGGTAGTAGCCCTGTACTATAACTTCTAGAAAGGAGACTACGCCTAGGGCGATAACTATAGATACTAATATATATATAAAAGATATAGAGTCGCTAGCTATAAATCTAGCTCTTATAATATCTTACTAGCTAATATAACTACTCTAGGGTAATAGATCTCTTAATAACTCTATAGTCTCCTAGTCCTATTATTAGTACTCTTAGAAGTAAAAGGGTTTCTATATAATCTTACTATACTATTAGACCTACTATTAAGTAAGTCTAGGCTATTAATTACCTAGGGATAGGAGGCTCTATTAAAAGATTATCTGGATTAAATACTTACTAAGACCCCAGTTTTAATTAATAAGTACAACGTAAAAGTTAGATATTTAGGGCCTTGAAATTTTCTATTAAATACGTCTTACTCCTTAACTCTTAATATACTAGAGCTACTTACTGTAGACCTTTAAATATAGATCCTTTATAATCGTCTTACTAAGATCTATAGTCCCCTAGAACCTCTATTTATCTTATCTCCTCTAGGACTCGTCCTAAAATATAATAGTAGATAGAGAAGAATATATAACTTATTATATCCTTATAACTAATTAGTTAATAACGGGATACTATAAGAGTATAGAGTATTAGAATATATTATATTTAATAATAGGATAGCTACCCTATTTACTTAGAGCCTAGGATTAATTCTAGTTAAAAGAGACCTCTTAGATACTTTCCACTATATACTAGTAGTAATATCAGACTCCTAGCTCTTAGGCTTTTTCTATAATAATAGCTATTAGATTAATTAATTCCTCCTATTTAGCTTATATACCGCACTAAATATATTTAACCTATTTGCTAAAGGACTTTATTAGATCCTAGCTACCCTACTAGGCTAGTATAGTATCCTCTATTATTTAGATAACTTTTTTACTATCCTCTTACTATTTACTAATATAGAGCTATACTACTAGTAGTTTAATAAGGTATATAGTTAATTAGATATTACTATTAACTTTAAAAAGGATATTAAAGCTACTATAACTAAGCTTTTAAGAATTAAACTAGATAGTAGTAAGATATAGGCTAGACTTCTACTAGATAAGCTTAAACGCGGGAAAAACGTAGTTAAAATACTACTAAATAAGCCTATTTTCTCCTACCAGGAGCTTAAATCTCTTGTCAACTTCCTATTATTTACTATAAAAGTTATTTTCTTATAAAGAACCTTCTTAAAGCGACTATTTAATATACTACGATATTAGAATAAGCTAATCCATATTAATTAATATATTAAGGCTAACCTTATATAGTAGTAAACCTTTCTATAAGACTAGAATAGTATTAGACTCTTATATCTTACTAAAGCTAGGAAACTACTATATATCTAGACTAACGCCTCTGAAAAATATAGTATAAGAGGGTATTTACTTAAAAACTCGACCTAATTAAGGAATATATAATACGTCTTTAGCTTATAACTCCTAATAAGGCTAATAAAAATAGATATCTAATATAAAGAGATAAAAGCTATACTCTAAGCTATTTAAAAATAGCTCTGCTATCTCTTAAGTGGATACCTTACTATCTACTATAATAATATTACTATTATCTAGAGGATTTATAGATCTACTATATATCTACTATACGAGGACTAACTATATATCTACTATAGTTAATTATCTTATTACTTACATGTTATAATATTATAATAAATATTAAATAGAGCCTAATAGTATAAGACTACCTAGCGGACTATCTATCTCGTTTTAAATTTATAAAGATAGCTAATATATTCCTATAGTTAGCTTACCTACTAAGAGAGCTAGTAACTTAGAACCGGATAAAATATAATATGTAAATATCGCCCTCAACTAGTATATACTTAGATTCTATAGTAGGGACTCTTAGTAAAGATACGTACTTCTTATAGTATAGTAATTAGCTTATATAAACTCTACTATACTATATACCGTATTTAACCCCCTATTTCCTACTATAGTTTAGTCTCTAATTAGTTAGGTAGCTAAACTTAGTACTAAAAAGCTACTTGTAAAGACGATTAAGGCGTATCTTTTAAACGTTAGATTTATATAGATAGAAATAGGGTTTATAGATCTTAATATCTTCTATTATCTCCTACTAGTATAACGGGAATAAATATATACGTATTTATAGGTAAGTTAATTTACTAGTACGTTAGTAAAATAGAACCCTATTATAGTAGCTTCAAGCTTAGTAAATAAGAGGCTCTAGGGGCTAGGAGTTAGCCCTAGGTACTTAGTTAGCTTAGAATTAGCTTAGAGCTAATTATATATAAGCTTAGAGCTAGCTTAAAGTTAGCTCTAAGACCTTTAAGGCTCTAGGTAGACTAACCGTCGAGTCGGGTTTTAGTACTATAGATTAGTACCGACCTAAATACTTAGTACCTATTTAGGTACCAACCCGAATACTTAGTACTAGTTTCCGGTATTAACCCGAAAAGCCCTCGGTACCTTGGCGAGTCGAGTTAACTCGACCCGACTCGCTAAGGTATCGCTAAGACGTCAAGCCCCTCATAAAAAAGTAAGGAGCCCTAGAATTTTTTTAGAATTACCCTTATACTAAAAATAGATTTTTTTTTAATTGGAATTTTATTACCCCCTTTAGTTCCCTAGGGATATGTATTACCTTTTTACATTACCTTAAAGAATTACCTAGGTTAGGCTAGATAATAATAATAATAATAATACTTAGTAATATAATAGTTAATTATAGATATAATAGTAAATACTATTATAAATAAAAGATATTAGTAATATTATAGTTATTATATCTATAGGAATAGCTAATTAGCTATTACCTTTCTATATCACCTTATTTACTATTAAGAATTACCTAGTTAGTAATTCTATAGATATAAGAAGTATAATTAGGGAGGTAATATTAGATAAGTTTACTTACTACTACTATAAAGATCTTGATATAAACCTATTATAAGTAGAGCTATTATATTAGTATAAAGGGGCTTAATATATAAGTAAGTTAAATAAGGATTATTTACTTTATATAGTAATAAGGAAGGTTATTAATAGTAGGAATACTAACTTTATATTTATATATAAGTTAGTACTATAAAACTTTAATTTAAATCCCTTGTTTTAACTATTAACTAAGATAGAGACTTAAGGTAAGTAAACTACTATCCTATCTCCTCTAATTATAATTAGTATATAGTTAATATCTAATATAATATATAGTACTTAAGGATAAAGTAGATAGTAATACCTAATTCCTAAGGGGAGTAAAGTATAGTTAGGATACTATAATAATATACTTATATAGTAAGTAAAGGGCCTTATAAAGAACTTCAGTATTATAACTTAATAAATATTAGGAATTAAAGGTAAATATAGTATATTACTTATATAAAAGTAATTAAAAACTATTTATATATATCTATTTAACTCTAGCTACCTATTCCTTAATAAAGGGATTAAGGAGAATTATAAAGACTAGTTTAATATAATAATAGACTATATCTAATAGATAGAAAATAATAATAAGATATCTAATATTTAAAATAAGAGCCTACTATATAGTAAAGAAGTAGAATATAGAAGCTTTTATTAACTATTAATAGTAAAGTTAATTTACCTACCCCTATATATTAATCTATAGTTAATAGCTACTACTAAGCCTATAAAAGGAGCTAAAGTTTTAACTTTATTTAAAGTATTAATAAGCCCTATTAAGATAGTAGAAAAGGCTGAAGTTTTAATTCTATCTAAAGTATTAATAATATCCTCTATTAAGCTTATAGAAGATATTATAGTCTTAACTCTACTTAAAGTATTAATAGGCTCTATTAAAATAGTAGAAGTAGCTAAAGTCTTAACTCTATATAAATTATTAATAGTATTTACTATTAAGCTTATAGAAGATATTATAGTCTTAACTTTATTTAAAGTATTAATAGGCCCTACTAAAATAGTAGAAGGAGCTAAAGTCTTAACTTTATATAAAGTGTTAATAGTATCTACTACTAAGTTTATAAAAGATATTATAGTCTTAATTTTATTTAAAGTATTAATAGGCCCTATTAAGATAGTAGAAGGAGCTAAAATCTTAACTCTATATAAAGTATTAATAGTATCTACTATTAAGCTTATAGAAGATATTATAGTCTTAACTCTATTTAAAGTATTAATAAGCTCTATTAAGATAGTAGAAAAGGTTAAAATCTTAACTCTATATAAAATATTAATAGTATTTATTATTAAGTTTATAGAAGATATTATAGTCTTAACTCTATTTAAAGTATTAACAGGCCCTACTAAAATAATAGAAGGAGTTTAAATCTTAACTCTATATAAAGTATTAATAGTATTTACTACTAAGCCTTTAGAATATATTAAGGTTAATAATCTAATTAAAACCTTAAAGGATAAGAAGGATAATAGGTAAAATACTAGAAAATCTAAAAACCTAATTAATCTAATAGAGGTTTCTAAAATAACTTCTAAGGCTATATTATTTAATAAATAAATAATAAAGCCTATTAAATATATAGAAAGACTAATTATTCTAACTAGGTCTAATAAGACCCTAGTTAATAGATAGAAGGTAGGTAGACTTTACTTAAGCTATAATTAAATATAAAGTAAAGGTTACTAAGTAGAAGGTAGTTAGTATTTATACTAATTCTAATATAGAGTAAGTAAAAGATTAAAATAAAGAGAATATTACGCTACTTAAGGAAAATATATATAGAGACCTAGAGGAATAAGTAAGGGAGAAGTAAGTTAAGGGCTAATATAGGGTAATAGAGCTAATAACTTATAATATAAGCGTAGCTATCTATAGTAGTAACTACAATATAGCTAATAGCTACGCGTTAAACTAGGATTTTATTATTATTTTTTAAGTCAGTTAATTATAAGGTTATAAAGGACCTAGACTTTACCTTAAAGGAATTATAAGATAGGAGATAGCTTAAGACTAAAAAGGGGTTATTATATAAACTAAAAAGTAGGGATTTACTCTATAAGCAGGTAATTAAGGATATTACTAAATATAGGAACTACCTTAAAATAAATATACTTATACTCCTCTTATCTTATATTTAAAGGTAGAATAAAAAAATTATTCTATTAGTAATAAGGCTCTATATTAGCCTTTATTATATATTAGGTATATCTCTTATATAGTCTACTACTTAAGAATATAAGAATTATCCTAGGCTTAAAGTATTAACTATAATATAAGTAATCTATAAAATATAGAAAAAGCGCGTTACCCTCCTTTATAATAATATAATAAAGGTAAGGATTTAAGAGGTTATAACTTCATTTTAAAAAGGTAAGGGTAACTATCTAAAGTCTATATTTATTAAAGCTATATTTTAGATTATTATTAGGTCTATTAGACTTATAGCTTTAAGTTATAAATTTATAATAGTAAAGAATATTTATATTTTTAACTTTAAGTAGATATTAAAGGATAAAAAAATAGGGTATTATCTAAGTTAATTAATATAGTTAAATCAAGAAAACTAACTTAGTTAAATTAATAAATAGAAACTCCCTATTAGACCTAAATATTTATAATAGGTAAGGTACTTAATATTAGATATATAAATTAGTAGAAGCCCTAATAGATGTATTAGATAAAGATAACCTTTATAGAATACTAAAAGAAGACTAAATAGTAGATAAGATAGTAAATAATAATAGTAAATTAATTAATAAGAATAGTTAAGTTATTAGATATATAGTATACTACTAGGAGAGGATACTTATATAAATAATATTTAAGATTAAAGGCTATTTAAATACACGTTAAATAGGAAAGAATTAATTAAATATATAAGACTTTTAATAAGAAAGGCTAATTATATTTATACTAAAAGGGAATAACTTAACTAGATATAGATAATAAAGATATTATAATAATATAAGGTTATTTAAAGATATTTATTAAACTCTATAAGTTATAGTAATATTTAATAAATATAATAAGTCTATAGTAATACTATAGAATATATACTTTATAAAATAACTAAAGTATATTATTATAAAGTAAGAATAGGATAGACTAATAAAGAAGAAGGGTTTACTACCTTTTAACCTATAAGCTATCCCTATAAGGTTAAGTAAAAAAGTCGATTCCTTTAGATATTTATTATTCTATAAGTCTCTACTTTATAATCTAGATATTTAGGAAATAAGAATATAACTAATTAAACCTCTTATACTACTAGGAGCCTAATATAGTAGGTAGTAGAATAAAATTAATAACTAAGTTAGCTACTTAAGAAGTATAGAACTCTAGAAAGTACTTTAACTTGTTAAATAAATGGTAAATAATTACATAGATATATATCTAAGTTTTTAATACTTATAACTACCTTACTAACTAAAGGAATATAATATTAAAATCCGCTTTATAATACCTACCTAATTCTAGTATAGTTAACTTTAAGTTAATAGCCTAATAAGTATAATAGCCTCTACTTAGTAGTATATAAGATATAATTCCTATTAGTAAACTAACTTATACTTAGATTCTTTATAAAAAGGTAAAGTTATAATATAAGTAATAATAATTTATAGTTAGTAATAGATAAGGAGTTAAGGCCTAATATTAATATAGAGAGGTATAATAGGTAGTAAAGGTAGTACTAGGTATAAAGGGTTACTATTATTAAGGGTAATAGTTTAGTAGAGGGGCTTCTAAAATTATAGCTAAGCTAATACTATCTCTTAGTCTATAATTAGTATTATACTATAATATTAATATTAGGTTTCTATTAATTTAACTATATAATATTTTAATATTCTATCCTTTAGTTAAATTCTATTTAGAATCTTTAGTATTCGCTTTAATATTTATTTTAAGGTATTTATTAAAGGACTTAAACTTATATTAATTTAGTATTAGTATTATAGTATATTACTTTTAAACTTTACCTCTACTTATAACTTTAGTAAGGATTCTTATACTATATATAAACGCTTTATTCTAGGCTACTTTAACTAAAGTATTACTACCCTCTAATCTAGTATAATACTAAGGTAATCTAGGTTATTACTAATTTAAAACTTTTATAGTAACTTAATATTTATTATATAGACTAAGACTATATTAGTTATATAGAGTAAGACTACTTTCTAATATAAGGTAAAGTCGTCCCTATATCTATATTAACGCGGTAGGGAGTAAAAATAGGAGTTATAGAAATAAAAAAGAGGAGTCTTATATAGGAATTAAATCTAATTAGCTAGAGTAAGTTTTAGGATTTTAAATATATAGTATTTAGGTATTAAGGCTTAGTTAATATAAGGGAAATTATATTATTCTTTACTAGTAGTATACTACCTTAAGGATTTTTAATAATTTTATTATTTATAGTCTATTAATAATAGAGTTAGGATATAACTTACTACTATACTTCTTTTATAGACTAAAAGTTTAGCTTAAACCCTATTTAACGCTAAAAAAAACTTTATAAAAAACTTTAAAACTCGCTGGAATATAAAGCTCTAAAGTTAATGTAATAAATGCGTTAGCTTGTACGGTAATAAAATCCTATATCTTTCCGGCGAGTAATTATATAATAGGTATAAAGCTTTTTAATAAAGAGGGCTATAATAATTATATTAGGCTAGGAGATAAGTAGGATAGAGATAGTAGAAACTAAGATCTCTTAGGGATCTTTAATATTATTTATTCTATTTCTATTTTTTAACTCTCTACTTATAAAAGAGTATATAAAGATAAAACTCTAAGTATAAGCTAGGGGCTTTATTAATAATATTTACTTAATAATATATAATAAAAGTATTAAAGAGAATTATAAGATCTTAATAAAGATATATAAAATATATTTTTATTAGGTAAATATATATAGGGTAACCTTTACCCCTTATAAGTATAAGTTAGTCTACCTATTAAAGAGCTTAAAGAGGTTTAATATAAAGGTAATAATAGACTTTAAGGTAATAATAGTATACTTAAAGGTATTAATAAGAGTCCTAGGACTCTATATTAATAATAAGCTAAAGTAGAGCCTATATATTAATAGGATAAAATTAAAGATAGAGATATAAAGGCTAGCCCTATGAATTATTACTAGCTTAATATAAGGTATTATACTTAATAAGATAAGATAAGTTTATAATATAATAATCTAACTAGTAATATTAGTAAACTAGGAACATGGAATAATATAGAAATATACGGAAAATACGTATATAACTAGCGCGCTTATATATTAGCCCTAGGGCTAGGAATAATACTATAAGTTACTAAATACGTATTTAGCGTATTTAGTAACTTTTAGAAAATACTAGGTAATAGGACTAATAGGGGATAAGTCCTACTAATTAGCTATAATATAACTATATTAGGCTAGTACTAATTAGGTAATTATAATAAGGTACTAAGTCTTATTAGTAATAACTAATAGTACTAATACTTAGTAGGAAAATAAATCGCAGGCGTAATATAGGTATAGGAAACGGCGCTAGGCTAGAGGGGGGTACTCTACGCGTATATAGATTATATAAATTAACTGTATTTAAACCCTATATTATGCTAGCGTTAACGACGTAGCCGCTATAACTCTAGCGAGCTTCCTATTTCTTCCTAGCGCTAGAGGAAAATCACGGATTTAAGGCCTTAAATCCGGATTTTCTCTATATAGGACTTTTAGGCTAGAATTAAAAAAACCTAAAATTTTCCTATTTATTACTAGTATTTACCCTGGAAAATGCGCTTTTAGCGGATTTACTAGCTTTGAATTTTCTATACTAGTTCCTAGTTTACTAATAAATAACCTATATAATAGAGATATAATATAACTTGAAAGGGATATTAAAGGTAAGGAAGGTTAATATTATAATACTAAAAACTATATAAAATAAGTACTTAATTAATTAATTAATTAAATTTATACTCGTGTCTACTAAACTATGAAGGTAATTACGGGCTTCTATAGACGACACTTTACGTAAGGGAAACCGTATATACCGGATAAAAACCCTTACGGTTTTTTAACTTAGTATCCTTCGTCTTTATTTACCTACGTATTATATTTATAATAAGTATAAATAGAGTAACGTGTATATATAAAGCTGCGACGTATTATAATACCTAGCCCGATAGCTAAGTAGTAAGGGAGGGAGGAAGAAGGAGGGGGGTAAGAGCGCTAAACATGCTCGATGTGCGAGATATACTAGACCCGAGGGGTATATAGCTATACTACCGCTAGCGAGAACTAGGGTAGTAAGCCTATCTATATTAGCTATTATAATATAGCTTAAGGGCCCTTACCGACTAACGTTAATATAGCTTAAAGGTCGCTTATACCCGCCCTATTAATAAGGAGTTACCGTTAACTAGTATAGTCTAGGTAACTTATAATAATATATTTTATATCCTATCTCTTATACCCGTATCCGTAGCTAGGTAATAAGAAGCCTAGGACCCTAGCCTTATATAGGAAATCTATAAGTCTAATTCTCGCTATACGGGCTTAGGTAAGTACCGAGCTCTCAGCTTTTAGGAGCTTACTATAGAGGCTGAGGCGGTTATCTTATAAACCTCTAACCTAGGAGACGCTAGGGGGGTTATATTTATTAAACCTCGCCTTATAATTATCCTATATTCTAACCCGCTACCTAGTTAACTAGCGGCGTATCTTATCCTTAATCTTCTCTTTATAACGGCTACTATCGCTTCGCTCGAGTTCCTTCTAGTTATTAAGGCTAAGGGACCGGAGTACCTACTCCCCTTTCTCCTTAGCGGTTATATTAGTAGCTACTAGCCTTCTACCTCTCTTTAATTATAGTTTCCTCCTAATACGGGCGTTCCTAATCCTTATTACTAGGTATATTCTTTATTAGGTATAGTACCGGAGGACCGCGCTATTAAGGGTTATTTATATAGGTATAATATATACTTCTACCTTAAGGACTCGTATTAGCGTGGCTTTATAGGCCCCTAGAATCCTCTATAGGTAGTTATTCTAGATAACCTTAAGCTTTTATATATATATTTTCTTCGCGTCGCGAAGACCTCCTAGTATATACTACGTAGATACGGCGTATATTATTACCGGCCTAATAACTATATTATATACCTACCTAGCTTAGCTTAGTATAATACCCTACGTTAAAGCCGCGGTTATTAATAGCGCTAACCCTTAATTAACTATCTTTACCTAGACTCTTTTAATATAAGGGCCCTAGCGGAGCTTCCTATTAATATAAAGGCCTAGGACCCGAATTTCCGCCTTAGGTCTAGTAACTACCGAGCCTAAGTTAACTACTACCTATATATTAAATCGGCGTAGTCGCCGCGAAAGATAGATTAGCTTATACTTCTATAGGGTAAAGTTAGCCCTATATATATTCGCCTATTCTAGGTATAGCTAGTAAGCGCGTTCTAAGGTCCTATAATTTAACTTTATAATATTACCGTATACTAGGAGGTAGATATCGTTAATAAACCTACCTACTTAGAGCCGAAGGTTAGTCCTAGAATAAGCCTTAATAAGGGGGGTATTAAAGAATAGAAATAGTATAAGCGAGATCGGTAATCCCTACGGTATACCTATCTCTACCTACTCTACTACGCTCGTCCTAGTACCTAACGTTAAGGATATAAACCTATTTATAAAGAAGCTCCCCGTCTAGTTAATAATTCGCGCGGGCACTCCCTTCTTCTTAAAGTTATAAAGGAGCCTCTAATACGAGACGTTATTAAAGGCTCCCGCGATATCTAATAATAGTAGGCTAGCTATATTATTCTTCCCGTAGTCCTAGACTATATAAATAGCGTTAATAATAGTCTTAAGCGCTATCTTATAAGACCGTTTTCTTCTAGCCCCTATTTACTCTAGGGGTAAAAGGCTATAATCTTTAGTATAATAGCTTAGTCTCCCCGTAACTACTATCTTAAGGGCCTTTTTAAGCGTATTTAATAGCGCTATTAGTTAATATAACTTTAGTTCCGCGTAATTCTCCTTCTTCGGCTTCTAGAGGATTATCGTATTAGCCCTTTTAAACTCTTTTAGGTAGTATCCTAACTAGAAACACGCATTAAATAGGTGGGTAATCTTACCTAGGAGTCCCCCGGAGATTATATAAATAAACCTATTTAGTATACTATCTAGGCCTAGCGCCTTATCCTAGGCTGGGCGATAGATAGCCTTACGTACCTTATACTCTATAATCTTATTATTATTATAGATTAGATCTAGGTAGACTACCTCTATAATATCTTCTAGATCCGCTTAAGGGGGTAAAGGGAAGAAGGTCTTGCGGAGCGTAGATACCTTCTTATTAAATATTCTAGCCTATCTACTATCCCTTATACTTAATAGGGGGAACCTAGGTAGCGGTTATAGCCGTATACTATTATTTCGTACCTACTTAGCTAGACTTTATATACCCTTTAGTAACTCCGCTACCTTATATACTCCCTCTTAGAAGTATAGGGTCTTTACTCCAGTAATAGCCTTATCCCTCTCCTTCCTTATTCGTCGCTAGGCCTCTTTTATTAGCGCGCTACGGTCCTTCTAAAAGCTTCTTATAATAGCTAGTACCTAGCGGGTAGTCCGCGCGTATTCTAGGTTCTAGAATAATTTAGCCCGCCCGCCTAGTTTTACCTATAGGATAGCCTATTTAATAATCTCTTTAAACCCCTAGAGTATTTATTCTAAGTAGTTATTAACCTCCGCTACTATTTATAAGGGTCTTATATAGAGAGCTACGTCTAGGGCTTAGGCACCCTTTTCTATTTCCTTAGGGTTAGCCGTCTTCTATAACCGCCGTTTTACTTCTAGCTAGTCTAGCGCCTATATATCTAATATTATAAAGATTAGTAGATAGTTAGACCTATATTATAATTCCGGGGTAACCCTATATTCTATAATCGCGTTTAATAGGAGCGGTGTCACGAATATTAGGTTAATAGCGCTCTCCTAACCGCGCGCCCGCTATATAACCGATCCCTCTAATAGGAGAAGCTCTATTCCCCGTCTTAATATAAGCTCGGCTAGTTTATCTACCTCTAAGTAGTATAAGAACCTCCTAGGGTTATTCTAACTTAGGTAGTAGAGGTTAAAATCCCTAAGGAGGATAAGCTCCCTAGTATTACTAAGCTCCTTTATATTAGGGATATATAAAGGATTATCGTTTATAACTAATAATAGGCTTAGGTTATAAGCGCTATAAACCTAAATAGCCCCTCTACCTATTTATAGAGTTAAGACTATTATATCACGTAATATATAGCTAACCTCCTATATTTTTATATTAAGTCTCTTATTAATATAGAAGCATATGCGTGTATCCCTCCTAGCCCTATACCCTAGGTGGAAGGTACTAGAGCTCGGGTTATAGGAGGACTTATTCCTATTATTATAGCACGGTTCCTAGATTACTAGGATATTAATATCTTATACCCGCTTATCCGCTAATAGGGCGGTTATTATACTAAGTTTATTTTAGATATTATATTATAAGATCTTTAGGCTTAGTATCTTAAATATCCGCTTAGAGTTATATGTTTAAGTCTACTTCTATTTCTATTATACTACTATTCTAGTATTTTAACGCGTTTAATATACTAGATATATTTAGTATATCTAGTAGGCTCGACGTGCCTAAAGATACGTTTAATATACTAGATATATTTAGTTTACTAGGTATACTTAATATCCTAGATATACTTAATACGTTTAATATACTAGATATACTTAGCTTACTAAGACTCCTAAGTAGGTTCTTACTACTTAAACTATTTATAAGTATATTAATATCCCTTACTATAATCGAGCGGGCTATAATCTCTAGAGTAGTCTACCCTAGCTTAATCGCGGTGAACCTCGGCGAAGTAAATATTAGCGGCCTCCCTACCCTTAACCTAAGGGTAACCCTAGGTCCCTAACTTCTACTCGGGGTCCTACTACTTAATAATAAGTCGGTTACCGCCTTCCTCTTCCTAGGCCCGATTATAATAAAGCCTTCGGTGTCTACTATTATCTACTTCGTTATTTCTCGTTATATACTATATAACGGTACTTTTATAATAATCTTTTATAAAGCCCGATGCTTCTCCTTTATCTATATCTAATATCCCTTCTCCTAGGCGGAGTATCTAGGCTTTTTATACGCTATATAGTACCTCTACGTACCGTGTTCTTTATTATTATAACTCCTTATATCGTACTCCTTCCTATAATTTATATAGGACGTCCTATTAGAGTATCCACGCGTTATATAATTATACCCCTAATAGTTAAAGTATTAAAGTATACGAGCCTTCAGCTCGTACCTCTTAACTATCTTTAACTCCTTAGCTTCTACTAGCCCCTACCTTACTAAGGTATCTACTAATTTAAGTATAACCACGAAGATTATAAGAGATGAATATAATTTTATTAGCTAATAGGACCTAATTAGCTAGCGGGTTAAAACTACCTTAAGGTTATTATATAGGACCTCGTTATCCCGCTCGATCCTCTCCTTTACGGCGCCCTAGTCCTTAGTATTAAAGACCGAGGCTTTTATACCGTGTACTATTACCCTGAATAACTTCCTTATTATTATAACTAAGTACTACGTCTTTTTAACCTATCTTAGATTCTTCTTAAGGCGTTCCCTATCCTTTATACGGGCTATCTCTAACTATATATCCCCGCTTTTTAACCTCCTTAAAGTAATAATCTTTAAAGTATCTAGGTATTTAAGTAATTAGAAAGTTATAATAATCCTCTCGCTCGTTATATCCTTTATAAAGTCTCTCTTTATACTATTTATTAGTGTAATAAGAAGCTACGTCGTGCGGCGTATATCTACCTAGCTCTATAAGTAGGGGTTCTAGCTACTTACGGTTCGCGTTATTAGCATTAACGCTACCTAGCTTTATAACCTAGTATAAGAGGGGGATCCTAATCGTATATACGCGTTAGGTATATAAGATATACTTAATATATTTAATATACTAGAGAGGCTATATAGGCCTCGCGCGTTATATTTCTACTCTTCCTTAAGGTACTTATTATCCTACTAGATCCCTCTTAATATAGCCTTAATTTAGTTAAGGCTAGCCTTTATTATCACCTATTATAACGCGTTAATATCCTTATATAGTATATCCTATATCGCCGTAATTATTTTAAACGCGACTACTAACTATCCGCCCGCTATTATAAAAGGATAGGTATCCTTCTTCCTATCTCTTCCCCGCGTATTACCTCTATTATAGTATACCTAAAATGCTTATTCCTGCGTTACTAGTTATTATTAAATTACTAGGAAACTACTACGCGTTCCCTTACGTCCTCCTCTAATACCGCCACTACTACCCCTATCCCTAGTACTACTACCGCTATAGTAGCTATTATTAGGGTCCCTAGGACCGTTATTTATCTATCCGCGTTTCTTAAACGCTTCATCGCTCTATAAGCTCGCCGCCGTCAATTTCCGTCTTAAATCTATCTCCATCGTAGTTATAATATATAATTAAAATAAGTACTTAAAGATAGTACTTAAGACCTTTAAAGTAACTAATATATAGGTATTAAAGGTAGAATTAAGGGTCCTATTAATAAATATAAGCCTTAACTAGTTAATATTATATATATTAATAATATAAGGGATCTACCTATTAAGGAAGGGAATATAAGAATCTATTATAAGTTAAGAGGGAAAAGGGGAAAGAAGAGGAAAGTTATAAAGACTTTAATAGAGGAAAAGTAATATTAGGTAAGGAGAGCCCTTTAAATAGTAATAAGAGGAGGGGATAAAGGGATAATAGCCTAAGGCCTTAAAAGTAGGGAAGTTATAAGGGGAGATAACCTTACCCCTAAAAAAATAAAGAGGTAGGTAAAGGAGAAGTAAAAAGAGAGGTAGTTAAAATATTAAGAGGGTATACCTAGCTAGGCTAAGATAATAATATAAAGAGGTAAGATTTATAAGATAAAAGTTAATCTTTATATAAGGCTTTTTAAGGCTAAGAGCTTTATAAGTATTTAATTATATATAGAGAAGATAGGACTACGCGCCTTTCTATATAAGAGGAGGGTACTAAGGGTTAATAATACTAGTTATAAATATAGATAGAGGTATTAAAATATTAAGTATATAATTATATTTTACCCTAATTATATAAAAGGGAGGAGGCTAATATTTTAAAGGGTAGAATTAAATAACTTCTACTAGATAATATTAACTTTAAAGGGGTTAAAGGTAGTAATAAAGTAGGTTATTTAATAAAGTATACTTAGCTAATTTATACTAGTAAGGGAATAACTCTTTAGGGCTATATAAGAGTAGATAGGCTCTAATTAAAGGATAAGGGGATAAATAACCCTAGTAAGAGAGGAGGATAAAATAGTATAAAGGGTATAAGATAAGATAGTATATAATATCTAAAGATTTAAAGATATAATAATAAATAGGATAAAGGAGGAGGGTTTCTTCTATATATTATAATTTCCTCTAGCGAGCTAGATATAAACTACCCTTATTAGCTCTAAGTAGCTAGATAGTAGAGTATAAAATATAAATATAAATATAAATATATTAGCTATATAGCTTTATTAATACTTAAGTAGATAAAATATAATTAATCTAAAAATTAGTATAATTAGCCTTAATAAATATAAATAGTTAATTATATTACTACTTAATAATATATTATATCCTATCTATTAACTTATCTTAATAGTTTCTTAGATAATAAATATAAGTATATATTTAAGATTCTAATTATATAATACTCTTTTTAACTATTTTAATAATACTAAAATAATAATATATAATAGTAGAATTATTATTAAAGTAAGTATTATTTATATTTATAAAGTAGCCTTAATAAAACTCGCTAAATATTATTTTAGAATAGAAGGTAAAGGTAGATTAATATATAACCTTACTAATATTTTAGACCCTTTTATAAAACTAGGTCTATATAAAACTTAAGATAAATAAGAGGAGTTAAATAATAATAATACTTTAACCTCTTATAAAGAGATATATAAGAATAAATTTACTAACTACTTTTATAAGTATTATAAGATATTACTAGTTATTAAAAGGACTAATATATAAGATATATAAAATATTAATAAGGTAATATAATATAATAATAAATTTAAATTTATATTAACTAGTAATAGCCTTTAATAAGAGTAAAGAGAAGTCTACTTTAATATTTAAATTATAAGTCTTTATTATAAAGTAAAGCTATTTAATACTTTTATTCTAAAAGTCTATTAAAGGATATTTTTATATAGGAGTACTAAAAGGATAATACTTTAACTTATCTAAATTTAATATAAATAGTTAAGGATATCCTTCTATATCTAATATTATTTATAAGTATTAAGAGAGTCTTTAATCTTACTTAAAGACTATATTTATAAGATTATATATAATTAAAACCAGAGTTTATAAAATAAGTAATACTTTAAAGTATTATAATTATATTATAAGTTTAAACCTTAAAGAAGCTCTTACTAAGCCCTAGGATATTCTTTAAAGGGAAGAAGATATAAATTAAAGTATTAATAAAAGTAAAGATCCTTTTAAGTTAAAATTAATAGATATCTTAAAATAAATTTATTAATAGTTATTATTTTAAAGTTAATTAATAATTAAATAGTATATTTATAAAGTATATTTAATTTCTATATATAAATATAAAGGTAATATAAGAAGGTAATATAATTCTTTATCTTATTAAGAGTACTATAATACTAGGAGTATAGCTAGTAACGAGATCTACTTATACGTAGTACTAGCTATAAACCTATTACTTATTAATAGAGCTAAGTAGTCTCTAGTCTAAATATAGTTAGAATAATACTAAGATATTATATAGTAGTAGAGCTCCTTATATAGAGTTTTTATACGCGCGGTAAGCGCGCCCTTAATATATATAATAGTACCTACCTTAATTCCTATTAGTAGTATTAGTTCTATATATAAGAGATACTAGGTTAAGAGTTAGAAGGTATATTAAGTAGAAAAGTTAGAATAAGTAGGCTAGGGCTACCCCCCCTAGCTATGTAGGGATTATAACTACGTGTTAGAGTAGGAGTAGTAACCTTATAATTATAAGTATAACTAGCGGGATTTTAATATAATCCGCTTATATCTTATAAGTAGATTATTATATAACTTTATACTAGGAAATAATAATATAATAGCGGTAATAAAGTATATTTATACCTCCTGATATAATTATAATAGCCCCCTCCTACGTATTAGAAAATGGACACGCGGTAATTCCTAGTAAGAGTATTATAAGCCTTTTATTAGGCTACCCTAGCTAGGGAATATAATAGTAATAAGGGCCTATATATTACAGGTTAAATAATAGAAAAGGATACTACGCTAGCTAGTATTATAAGAGAGGAGTAGCTAGGGTAAATAGGAAACTAGTAGGAGGGCTAGGGGTATTCTCGTGTTAGTTAAACTATATAAGGAAGGGTAAGAGGGTTATAAAGGGGGGTATAAATCTTTTAAGTAAAATATTATTAAGAAATAGTATAAAGAAGGGGGTAAAGCCTTAATTAGAGAGAAGAGTATATAGATATTAAGATCTAGTACTAGAGATAGTAGATCTAACCCCTTTATATACCTCCTTAGTAGTAGGCCTATTAGGGAGGAGAGGGAGGGAAGCTAAAAACGAGTTGGAAATGCCATTAATAGGCGGAGTTTTTATCCTTCTAGTAGGGTTTCTCCCTAGATAATAGGTACGCTCTATATACCCTTCAATAGTTACCCTTATTAGCTTTATAACTAGTATAGGAGTATAATTAATTATTATTAATACTAGGACTATTATAATATTAAGAGTACTATAATACTAGGAGTATTATATTATCCTAGACCTATCCTCTACTCTTAATATTATAAAACCCTTACTACCCTTAACTATTAAATAGTATAATATTAAAGCTCTTTATTAATTCCCTTATAAGTTATAAGTCCCTCTTTATTAAAGTAATATATTTAATATAAATATAAAGTAGATTTAAATCTATATTATAAGATATATTAGTAAGTAAATAGTAATATAAAATAGTAATATAAAATAGTAATATACTTACTTAAGAGATAGGATATTATAAATACTTTATAATATCTTATAATACTATTAAAGTTAAACTTTAAATTTAATATAAATTTATACTTACTTTTATAATATTTATAATTACCTCTTTTATAATATAACTAAATAGTAGCTTTAAGATAAGGTTATTAATAGTCTTTAAATATTTTTTCATCTCCTTTAAAGCTTTAAGACCTAAGTAAACCTTACACTTTTATCTTATAAATACTATTAGTTATAAAGGATTAATTAATTATATTTTAATATTACCCTTTTATATTACTTTTCCCTTCCCTCTTAATAATATATTCCCCCTCCTACTTTATATAAGCTTGGCCTCTCTAACTTTCTTAGCTAGTAATTATAGTATTCTATTAGCTATTTATACTATCTACCTATTAATATATAGAATAAGAAATATATTATTAAATAATATTATAAGTCTACTTAGTATAAGCTATTATTTAAGTTATTAAAGATATTTAATAATAGATAAAATAAGGAATATAAGGTAAAGTAATATTAGGCGGAATATTTAGTATAATTACCCCTTAAAATCTTCTTTCTAACTCTTCCTACCTTTATATACTTAAGATATTATAGTAAGATAGGTTATTAATATATAATAAGTATTTATTACTAATTATATTACTTAAATATATTATTAAATAGATAAGCTAATATAATATTATAATAATATTAAGTCTTTATAACTAAAATCTTAAATTAATTATAAGTAGAGAATAAGTAAAAGACTAGGATAATAATAAAAAGCTATTATATATAAAAGTATCTAATAACTATATAATAGTATTAAAAAGGATTAAGAAGTTAAAAGGGCTAGTAACGAGATCTACCTATACGTAGTACTAGCTACGAACCTATTACTTATTAATAGAGCTAAGTAGTCTCTAGTCTAAATATAGTTAGAATAATACTAAGATATTATATAGTAGTAGAGCTCCTTATATAGAGTTTTTATACGCGCGGTAAGCGCGCCCTTAGTATATATAATAGTACCTACCTTAGTTCCTATTAGTGGTATTAGTTCTATATATAAGAGATACTAGGTTAAGAGTTAGAAGGTATACTAAGTAGAAAAGTTAGAATAAGTAGGCTAGGGCTACCCCCCCTAGCTAAGTAGGGATTATAACTACGCGTTGGAGTAGGAGTAGTAACCTTATAATTATAGGTATAGCTAGTAGGATTTTAATATAATCCGCTTATATCTTATAAGTAGATTATTATATAACTTAATACTAGGAAATAATAATATAACGGCGGTAATAAAGTATATTTATACCTCCTAATATAACTATAATAAACCCCTTCTACGTATTAGAAAAAGGATATATAGTAATTCCTAGTAAGAGTATTATAGGCCTTCTACTAAGCTACTTTAGCTAGGGAATATAATAGTAATAAGGGCCCGTATATTACGGGTTAAATAATAGAAAAGGATACTATACTAGCTAGTACTATAAGAGAGGAGTAGCTAGGGTAAGTAGGAAACTAGTAGGAGGGCTAGGGGTATTCTTATATTAGTTAAACTATATAAGGAAGGGTAAGAGGGTTATAAAGGGGGTATAGACCTTTTAAGTAAAATATTATTAAGAAATAGTATAAAGAAGGGGGTAAGGCCCTAATTAGAGAGAAGAGTATATAGATATTAAGATCTAGTACTAGAGATAGTAGATCTAACCCCTTTATATACCTCCTTAATAGTAGGCTTATTAGGGAGGAGAGGGAGGGAAGCTAAAAACGAGTTAGAAATACTATTAATAGGCGGAGTTTTTATCCCTCTAGTAGGGTTTCTCCCTAAATAACGGGTACGCTCTACGTGCCCCTAAATAGTTACCCTTATTAGCTTTATAACTAGTATAGGAGTATAATTAATTATTATTATAAGAAGTTAAAAGAATTAAATATATAAAAAATAGCTATTAAAGAGGATTATATAAAGCTAGTAATTAGAGTTAAAGATATTATAAAGGAAGAAAGATATAAGAGAGGAATTTATAATAATATAATTAAGTAATATAATACTTCCTAAATAGCTAATATTATATAATAGAATATTTTAAGATAGAGTTATACTTTAAAGATAATAAAGAGGCTATTAAGGAATAAGCTAAGCTAGATAAACTAATAAATAATATAAATAATATAAATAATATAAATAATATAACTAGTTTTATAAAAGAAGTAAATATATAATCTATCTTTAATCCTATCTTCTAATTAACTTAACTTTTAGAATACTTCTAAGGAATATATAAATACTATTAGGCTAGAATTTACTAGATTTAATTTACCTATTATATAACTTATTAAGTAAAGGATTATATATTATAAAGGTTTAAACGAGTTAAAAGATATATAAGACTTTAATATTATAAATACTTATATTAAGTTTATATAAGAGTATACTAATATATTTAATATAAAGGATCGCGTTATACTTAACCTTATATAAAGAAATTAAGATAAGGAGGGTATCTTAATTAAAGTTAATACTAATAGGAAAGAAATTAAGTATACTATTAAAGAAGATAAAAAAGAGGATAGGGAATATAAGTTAAAAGATACTAGTAAGATTAATAGTAATAATAAGGATAATAATAGTAAATATAGCTAGTAATAAGATCTACTTATACGTAGTACTAGCTACGAACCTATTACCTATTAATAGAGCTAAGAGGTCTCTAATCTAAATGTAGTTGGAATAAAACTAGGATATTACGTAATAGTAGAGCTTATAATATAGAGCTTTTATACGCGCGGTAAGCGCGCCCTTAGTATATATAATAATACCTACCTTAGTTCCCGTTAATAGTATTAGCTTAATATAAGAGACTCTAGGTTAAGAGATAAAAGGTATATTAAATAGGAAAGATAGAATAATAGGCTAGAGCTACCTCCCCTAGCTAGAAGAACTATAACTACGCGTAGGAGTAGAAGTAATAACCCTATAATTATAAAGGTATTACTAGTAGGATTATATAATCTACTTTCTCTTATAAGTAGATTACTATATAGCCTAGTACTAGGAATAATAATATAATAGTATTAATAAAGTATATTTATACCCCCCTAATAATTATAATAGCTCCCTCTTATATATTATAAAAAAGATATATAATAATTCTTAATAGGAGTATTATAAGCCTTCTATTAAGCTATAATAACCTATTTATTATAGGTTAAATAAGAGAAGGATACCTTAATATTAAATAGTATAAGAGAGAAGTAATTAGGGTAGTAGTAGACTAATAGAAGGGTTAAAAGTACTTATTAATATTAGTTAAATTATATAAGAAAGGGTATAAGGGTAATTAAAGGAGTATAGACCTTATAAGAGTAGAGAAAGGGGCGCGGCCCTAATAAGAGAGAGGAGTATATAGATATTAAGCTCTAATACTAAGGTAATATAGAGGGTAAAGGAGAGGATAGTATATAGTATTTAAAGGTTAAAAAGCATTATAATAAATAGGGTAGGTAAGAGAGGTTTTCTTCTATATTTTATAGTTTCCTCTTAATAAGCTAAATATTAGAACGCCCTTATTAGCTCTAAGTAGCTAGATAGTAGAGTATGAAATATAAATATAAATATAAATAGTAAAGAGGATAATAGTAAAGAGGATAATAATAAATAAAAGGATTATAAGTATAAGATTATAAAGATATCTAATTAAATAGATAAGTTATTTGCTAAAGACTATTAAATAATTATATTACCTTTTTATATTATTATAAAATATTCTTAATATTATAATCTAGTAAAATACCCTTATTAAAATTAAAGTCTTAGTAATTTAAGTTAATACTTTAGTACTAATACTTAGTACCTACCTAGGTACTAACTTAAATACTTAGTACTAACTATTAGTACTAACTTAAATACTTAGTATTAGATTTTAGTATTAAATCGCTAAGACTTAAGTCAGGTACCTAACTTAAGTTTAAGGTACTAACTTAATATAGTTAGTCTATTATATAGCTTTATAGCGTCGTAGTTAATAGTTTTTAATAGGAGGGAGGTATTATTAAAGACGTGTAATTACTATATTAATATTAATAAATAGTCCTTTAGATAATACTTCTAGGTACTATTCCTATTAATAATATATCCTAGGGATAATACTTCTAAAGTTATAATATATACGACTTAGGCGGCTATTAGTATAATATAAGGATATCCCTTATAAAGGAACTATTCCTAGGTATAATAGTACTTAGGCGGGCTTATAACCTCTTAAATAATTTAATAGAACGGTTAATTATTCAGCTATAAACACGTTAAATATTTATAGTCCATGCTAAGCATATAGGGCTGAGACTGATATCCAACACCCTCCCCTCCCCTCGATTTCTGGCTGCCGTCGCAACTCTTGGATGCTTTCGCCCCGTCGGTGTGAATACGCCTCCGTATCCTGCTCTTCTTGTAATGTGGTCAATGTTTCCATGCTTATTAAGACTTGAGTCCAATCCCACTATCTATCTTCCATCACTATCTCATCTTCGGCACACTTTTTAGTAGCGTTAAAATCTCTGTTTCCAGAGATAATCGAGTCAAATCCCGCTTTTCTTGTTAACACAGATTAAAGAACGACGTTTTTCGGTCGGGTTAGTAGGCTCCTGCTGCTCGCTCAATTCATCAGCCGTATACTCGATCTCTACAGCTTCATTCTCATGAATCGAGATATACGAGTTTTTAGTCGAAAGTTCGATTTGCGTGACTCGGGCTCGACTTCGGCTCAATTATTGCTCATGCCGATGGGCGCATCAAAATCATGCGTCTTGGTGTTCATGTTATTTTGAAGCAACATCTAAACTTTCGAGCTTTAGAGTACAATGATGCATTAACTGTGACGAGGACGGAAACCAATTGCGGTTCCGATTGTAAGCTCATATATCTGGGCTCCGAATACTAGCGACACATATATATTCGCCCTTTCAAAATTTACCACAGCCTGCTCGTTGTTGTCCGTTTGATGATCCCAGATGACCCTCTCGAATGCCCACCACCTTTCGAGACCTAGGACCTTGTAACAAGATTTATGATGACCTCGTTGGGACATCCTAGCCAGAGGACAAGAAATAGCGAGCTTCAGCGGAACGCTAGTGAGTTGGCCTGCAAAGAGTGGAGAAGATTCAAACACATCGGGTCGAAGAGCGCCTACTGCGCTTCCCGCGCAGACGCCTCGAACCTCCGAATCTAGCCATGGCAGCCCCCTTTGCCCGTGAGGCCGCGGAGAAGTTGCCGGAGCCTAGGTCAGGACAGGGTCACAAGCGTGGTGAATTGTCACGTCCATGGAAGGCCTTCTGGGGGAGTCAATGGTCACTAGGCCTGCGAATAGTGAAGACATATGGCAAATGACACCCGTGTACGTAACGAAAACTCCACCAGAAATAGCTGACCATCCTGTCGGAGCTCCGTATTACAAGTGGCGTTGGGAGGTGCAGACCAGGATAAAAGATTAAGAATTCCGGAATATGGTGCACGAGGAGCCTCACTTCGGGTTTCAGATGTATTCCCGGCTCGGCCAGCTGATCCATTCCCTACGCTTCTCTGAACCTGCAGAAGATGAGCGTGAGATCCAAGAGGTCATGGAAGCATTACAGCTACTACCAGAAAACAGGCGCCGCTGCTTTAATATTGACTGGAAGAAAGCGAGGATGAGGTACAAGTCTGAAAAGCTAGAAGCCCAGATAGAAGCGGAGGAGAAGAAATACCTGCCCATGGCGGCCAAACGTCTCAATCAGAAGTTCGAAGTCTTGAAAAAGAGCGTCAAGAAACTATGTGATGTGTGCGCTTGTGAACGATTCGCAGAGAAGGCCTTGATTGTCTGCTATCTGCGCTGATTGATTTACGTACCATTACTCATCTTATCCTCGTTTACCCCTCCCGTCTTTGAACTACTTCTGCATTCTTCCGGTCCTCCACTGCATCCCTTTTCTCCGAATAAGCCATATAGCAACGGCTCCGAACCCACCACTCCACAGACCCAGCAGCGTGAAATACCAGCCTCGCCCGGCGGCATCGAGCAGCGGCTGCAAGACCGCAACGCCTGCAGCCGCCATCGCACATCGAGTGATACTAGCTGCTGCTGCAGCTGTGCTCGGGCTCTCGGGGAAGACATCAACCAGGAGGGTATTATAGGTAGTATAAAAGTAAGTACTCCAGAAACCTTGAACAAATTGCAGTATCAGAGCTACAGAGACATGCGCATGCTTGCTTACCGCCCATCCGTAACCGACTAAAGTTGCAGTGGATATTATCAGAAGCCACGAGCTCCCCCTTGATCTTGCCCGCTCGATCGGGAAATTAATCAAATCGTCGCCAGAGACCTTGTTGACTGTCCAGCCTATCTTCTTGGCCGTGACTCTATAGTTGTGGTCCATGACTTTCCCAACGCAGTAGCCGCCGATGACTATACCTGCTCCACGGGGTAGATATCCCAGGCCGATCTGGAGCTCGTTGAAATGGTAAATGGACTTGTAAATATCGGGAACCGCAGCAACAAGAGAGTAGTCGACGGTGTAGAAGGAACCATGCATCCATAGAACGAGGAAGGTGTCAAAGTGAAAAATCATGCGGAGACATGCCAATGGGTTTTGAATGCGGAATCTTTTGAGGAAGCTGCGATTGAGGTTCTCATCCTCATCCTCAGCGTGTTTCTCGTTCTCGCTCTTGCTCGCACTTTCCTTGTACCCTCGGAGCCAATGTTTGCAAATTTTGTACCAACTCTCTTCCCACCAGCTCTGTCTCTTTCCCTCTCTGCCGTTGCCCACTACACTCCTCGCCGTCTCGGGCAGCAGAGCGCTAATAACGAGCAACAAAATCGCTCCTACAATGACCAGCACCCAGAAGACCCACTCATAACTTCCACTCGTGTAGGCAACCCAGCCACCAACGACGGGCCCAACGCAAGCCCCCAGATTCAACGCCATGCTCACCGGGCCAATCATTCTGCCCCTTTCGCTGGGCACGCAGACGTCAGCCACAACACCATAACTGACCGCAAATGCTGCACTAGCTCCCAGACTTTGAAGCGCACGGAGACCAATCAGGACGCTGTAGCTTTGTTTGTTGACTGCTAGGCCTAGGTTGGCAATCACGTAAAGAGAGACCGTGAGGAGGGAGACTGGTCTGCGGCCAAGAGAGTCTGATAGAGGACCGAATATGGCAGGAGATAGGGCTTGAAAGATAATGTAGATTGTCAAGGTGATGTTGATGGATTGGGCGGATGTGTGAAAATGGGTTCTTAGTAAGGGGAGAAGAGGGAAGTAGATGGTTGCTGTTAATGGGGAGATTGTCGTTGCCAGGCCCAGGAGGAGAGTGAGAAGACGCTTTTCATTGCGAGTGAATGTTGTGTATGGTATAGATGAAGTGCTTGACTGCGACGGTGTAGTGTCCGAAATGTGCTCAGTTGCCGACTCTTGGACCTGTTTGATCCTGAGAACTGAGATTGGAGACACCTCGTGTGGAGGCGGCAGGCCCGGTGCATCTACCATGAGTGATGTCGTACGCAATTATTGTAGGTACTTGGTAAACGGGGTTATAGGATGGCAGTAAAAGAACAAACGAGGCAGCATTGGCGACAAAGGTTCAAGCATTGAGAGTTGAAAAGTGAGTAGCAAAATCAATTGCCGATGCCGCTCTTCCGCGCGATGTCATATAATAGGCGCCCGCACCAACGCATCATGGTTCTTAAGCCATGCAAGAATTGACTTATCCAGGTCATCCATCCGTACCCTGGGACATGCATAGGTGTGGGCTGTCTCGAGGCCATATAACTGCAGTGATTAACATCCATACGGCACCGAAGTTTCAGATATGCGAGTTGCCCGTTTGATGGGGCCTGTTACGTGCATGGAATCTCCAAGATACGTGCAATACATTCGTCTGGGATTTTCAAGCGATCTCGATGAAAACCAGCCTTTACCTGCCCCTACAGGCCACAAGGTGAAGGCTTTGACTGGTTTCATGAGACTTTTTACTATACAAATCCGTATTGTAGGACTCCTATGAGTCTTTCCTTCTCTCAAGACCACAACTTGGACTTCTTAGATTATGTCTTGGTATGGTCTCGTTCTGTCGAAAGTGAGGCTCTGTCAGATTCATTGAGCCTTGGAGGACCCTCGCCTTCAGAGAACGGGGCGTATTTGTCGATCAGATAGTACATGTCATCATAGACACTATTGCGTTGGTCAGCAAGCTGGTCGAGCTATTAAGGATTCGCTTGTTCCAATCACTGGCTTGGAATATTGCATTGAGCACTTACGTCTGTCGAACCGCCTTTCCTTGAGCCATGTGGTTGACAGAATATATGACGTTGTAGTATGTTGAATACATGCGATTCCTGTCGTCCCATTCTTCTTTGGGTTCACTGGGCCCGTAATGTCGCAGATATGTCCTTGTATAAATCTTGTTACGGATCTTGTTGTAATGGCACCTCCAATCGCCGATCTCCATTTCGTTATGGGCATAGTAGGCTCCCGAGTCAAAGACGTAGATGTCTCCTGTCTCATAGGAAGTCCCGGTGTTTCCCTCCCAGAGATCAGCGTGGATCAAACAGGGTTCAATGCTACGCCCATCTCTTTCGAGGACGCCGATCAATCTTGGAATGACGCTTGAGAATATCCTCTTCTCGAGCAGGTCAAGCTCCTCCCAGTACCCGTTGACCTCGAAATCGAGATACGCGACATGCCGCATTAGATTGAAGAAGAAGTCAGTCCAGCTGCTCTCCCAAGACACGGCCTGCGGTGTACGACCTTGGCATGTCGTGACTTGAAATCCAAATTTGCCGGTAGGTGAGACGCTATTTCGGTGCAGCTGGGCCAATTTTGAGCATAGTTGGTTCGGCTCGGGAACGCGGTTGTTCATGTCGATGAAATCCGAAAGAAAGTAATACGTGTCTGGATTACCAACGCCATATCTGCCCCAAGATATAGGCTTCGGGACGAAGGTTGGCATGGTCTTGTAGAGCTCTGACATGGCATTATACTCCCCTTCCATCATTACACGGCCGCGGTCTTCGGCTGCGCATTTCAGGAAGTATCGGGCATGGGACCCGTCTGAGAACTCCACATTGATGCGAGCGGTGATTGTCCATGCCGATGTGCCAAACCTGTTAGCGGAGAGAACTTTTGTGCCATTGGGGAAGCTGGCTAAAAAATTCTCATCGAGGGGGAAGTCTCCATAGACAAAGAGAGCATCCGGACGTGGGTCGTTCAGGAGATCATGCACTGCCTCGCTCATTTTAAGATCTTGAAAGAAGCAAAAAAGTCACGATAAGATGGAGTCCAAGCGATGGTTGTCAGCTTGGCGAAGGCTCAGCGAGATGATACAGAGGCGACGCAGGTCTCTCATATACTCCATACATCGAGAGATTCTAATCGGCGCCCCACCCCTAGGAGCGACAGCTTCTAGAATAGGGGTGGGGGCGCCGATTATAGATCCTTTTCGCGCCGGATCGATAGTTGCATGTATCCCTACCCCCATTCAACCAATTAGAACCTTTCCTTCAGACTTTAATACGGAGACTGGCAGATCGGATACCTGTACACTGCTGGCACTGCAAGAGCCACTCAGCGTTGCAGCGTTGTGGGAGCGCTGCTCAATCAGCTCTTATCCCTTTTCTTTGTACTTCAGAAGCATGCGGTGAGCCGTAATGCTGGCAAATAGGCCCCTCGGGGTTATTCTTGAGACCGCACCTTTCAGCCTCCACGACCATTACAGGCATCCAAGCGAGGCCTAAAGAATAGGAACGTCTTGTGTGACTGCGTGCATGAAGACTTCCCGTCTTTCCGTTTGACTTGCGTTACTTCGCTCTTTGCCATCTTCCTTCAAGCTCGGTCTACTGTGAGTACTTGATCGTATATCGCGCATTTATTGTATACTGTTCTGCGCAAATATCGCGAAGGATGACATACTCAGCATGACAGTGTTGTTGTGAGGCTCGACTACGTTGTGATCGAAGTATTCGGCATTCTTCCAGCATAAGGCCAGACAATGGTTTGTCTCCGCGTCCCTCCTCGTTCATTTCTCGGACTGTGCTGACGATGTGCTTAGTTCAAGAGACTACGCGAAGGACGCTCGAGTAGGCCTCACTCGGAAAAAGCCTCGTCAGATACGTTAGTTCCGACTACCTCACGAGCGAGTACATTAGTTTCAGCTCCGTCACGAGATGGCCGAAAAAGTTCTGTGGGCTCTATGTTCAGTGACTGGACCAGGAAGAGAAGTCTCACACCCAATGGACCTCGGACTACAACAAGTCCGAGCTCAAGCTACCGCCGTTCGAGTCCTTCGCCAGGTCCGACACCCAATACGTTAGGACATTTGGGTCTCCACGTTGTTCATCAGCCAGGAACTGCACCCGTCCTCGATATCATATTTATACATGGTTTGGGTGGCGATAGTCAGAGGACATGGTCCAAAGATCCCCACGATCCGAGCCTTTTCTGGCCGCAGCATTGGCTGCCATCCGAGCCAGAGATAGGAAGAGCTCGAATACTGAGCTTTGGGTACAATGCCAGCTTTCTTCCTGGAACGCCGAGAAGCATCTACAGAATTGGGGATTTCGCTAAAGAGCTCCTTTACGAAATGAAGTTCGGCAAAGACCACGATGGCCAAGACCTAGACATCGGCAAGGTGCCTATAATCTTTGTTGCGCATTCTATGGGCGGTCTGGTAGCAAAAAAAGCTTATCTTCTCGGTCAGAACGACGAGACGTACCAAGACATTATTCGCTCGATATCAGCAATGGTCTTCCTGGCCACCCCCCATCGTGGCACAAATCTAGCTGAAGTCCTGAACAGATTGCTTACAGTTTTGCTCCAGCCTTCCCAGGACTTCATCACTGATCTGAAAAAGAGCTCACCTGCACTGGAAGAACTCAATGAACAGTTCCGTCATGTTGCACCAAAGCTCTCTATTTGGTCTTTCTATGAAACGCTTGCCACTCCTGTCGGGCCAATGAAACTCATGGTACTTGACAAGGACTCGTCAATTCTAGGATATACTAAAGAAATTTCAAGACCGCTTGATGCAGATCATCATGGCATATGCAAATACTCTAGTCCGGATGATTCGAATTACGTCAGCGTCCGCAATGCTTTGAGCTCCCTTGTCAAACAATTTCGATCAAGGGGGGTTACGGCCGTGAGCACCCGAATTTCCGAGGAAACCAAAGATCTCGAGAAATTTTTAGCGATCTCCTCCGGCCCAGAAGAAGACTTGAGCTCTGTGCGACGTTGGTGGATCCCGGGCACATGTGACTGGCTGCTCCATGAGCCAGACATACGGTCGTGGCTAGGGACAAAACAAGAGTCTTGCGTTACTTGGTTCTCTGCACCTCCAGCTAGTGGGAAGTCAACTTTGTCGGCACATATTATTAGTCACCTCCGCGACTCGGGCGTTGCGTGCCAGTATTTCTTCTTCAAATTCGATGACCCAAGCAAACGCGCTCTGAGTACTTTCTTGAGATCTATTGCGTATCAGATAGCAAGAGATATCCCTGCTTTCAAGCGCAGCTTAATAGAACTTTCAACCGAAGGATTCAATCTCGAAAAGGCCGACTCTACGCTCATATGGAAGACGCTATTTAAATCCATTCTTTTCGCTATGGACGTTTCGATTCCCCTCTATTGGGTTGTTGATGCTCTGGATGAGTCGGAGTCCCCAAAAGCCCTGCTACTGCTGCTGCTGAATGTCATAAGCTCACAGACTCCTTTACGTGTACTCATCTTCAGTCGCAAGACCGAGCCTTTATCTCTTGCATTCGGACGACTTGCCAGCTCGCTACCACTCAAGCTGATTGAGAAAGACGGCTTTGAATTTAACTCGATCGATATTCATACGCTTGTCGAAAAAGAAATCAAACATATGCGCGGCAGTGACGAGCTTAGACAAAGGGTTGCACAAACTGTTGAGAGCCGTGCTCAGGGTAGTTTCCTATGGGCTCGATTAGTCCTAGAGGATATTATCAATTGTCACTCAGAAGACGCCATCCAAGAGGCTCTGGATGATATTCCAAGTGACATGAACAATCTGTATCGACGTATGGAGCTAACCATATTGAACAATCCTCGCAAAGCCAATACAGCTCTAGCAAAAGCAATACTTCAATGGACAATTTGTGCAAGTCATTTATTGACTCTCAAAGAGCTATCCCAAGCATTAAGACCTGAATTTCCGGAGATGCTAGACTTAAGGAGGACTATTCAGGACATCTGTGGCCAGTTTCTGATTATAAATAACACTGGCCAAGTGACCATTGTGCATCAGACTGCCCGCGACTATCTAATTAAGAACCCTAGCAACGAAAGCTTTATAGACCCCGGAAAAGGTCATGAAGAGCTTTTCAGAAAGTCGGTCTCAGTCTTATGTGATCCAAGCCTTCGGTTTAAATTTACACATGGCCAACATGCACTTCGCAGTACGGAGCCATTCTTATTCTATGCTGCAACATCGTGGATGCACCACCTTCGAAACACAAGGGCCGCATCGGACGAAGCTTTAGACAAACTTGTCGAGCTTTTCAAGAATCTGTCTGTACTGACATGGATCCACGCATTGGCACTTGTTGGCCAGTTAGAGATGTTGGTCAAGGCTGCGAAGGTCCTCACCAATTTCGTTAGCAATAGACGCAAATTAAATTCCACCAAGAATCCTCTCCTTCATCGTCTTTCTGACCTCGATCTTCTGGACCTTTGGGCCATGGACTTGGTCAAATTGGTTGGTAAATTCAGCAGACAGTTGCTCTTGGATCCGACAGTAATCTATAGACTCATCCCTCCGTTATGTCCTGAATACTCCATCTTGCATCAACAATTCCATCGGCCAGATTCAGCCGATGTGGCTGTCAGAGGTAACTCAAACACTTACTGGAATGATAGTTTGGCGAAAATAACTCTCCCAAATGGTGATCAAGCCTGGAATGTCACATGTGCTGCCCAGAATCTCGCTGTTCTGGGGTCGACCGGAACCGTATATCTCTGGAATTCTTCCAACTTCACAGAGACCTGTACATTGCGGCACCAGGAACCCGTAACAGCATTTTGTCTCAACAACAAAGGGAATAAACTTGTTACGTATGGGTTGCGAAATACCAAATCCTGGTCCGTTCCTTCAGGTCAACTGCTATCATGCACCCCGAACCCAGCGGATAGCAAGGCCATGTCAATAATTTTCACGGAGAACGATGCAAAAGTCCTAACCGGATCAGATGACAGAGTGATACGTTATCTTCACATCAAGGACTTGGAAGCAGGCTGGCAAATTGTGAATGATAGTCTCTTGAAGGAGAACTCTCAAGTTGAAGGTACCTTCGTTAATTCTCCTATGTGCATGTCATTCAACGGAGACGGAACTCAGGTTGGTGTGTCTTATAGAGGTTTTCCTCTGTCTGTCTGGGCGTTGAAAGAAGGCTATTGTGTTGGCAGATGCAAAAGAGCGAAAGCATTTCGGAACGACCACGCCCGTACGTCAACCAGCTGGTTCGCCGTCGATCGATTTACTTGGAATCCTGTATCTGGACACACGATTGGCCTCTACAGAGATGGCTGCGTTTTCAAATGGCATCCTGTAACAGATGAGAACCAGGAGGCTCAATCTGCTGCTGATGAGATCGCAGCCAGTTCCGATGGCAAGCTGTTCGTCACAAGCAATAGCGATGGGACCGTCCAGGTCTGGAACTTTGCGTACTTCACTGTAATTTACCAACTGTCCTCAGCCGATCTAGTAACAGGCCTGGCTTTCAGTCCTGATTGCAGGCGCTTCTACGATCTGCGAGGCTGCTCAGTAAATGCTTGGGAGCCTAATAGCCTCATTCGCTTCTCGGAGACCGAGGAATCCTTCAATGACGCAGCCAGTGAAGACCAGTCCCTGACCTCGATATCACATACCTCTGAAGCAAGCTTGGTGCAGTATGAAGCTGCCACTGTAGTTGCTGTTGCTCCCGGCAGCACCCGGTACTGCGTTGGCAATGAGGTAGGTGCAGTAGATCTTCTCGACACACGAACAGAGGGTGTAATCGAACTTGCCAGATTTTTGAACTTCCTCAGTGTTAGCCAGATGGCCTGGAGTCAAGATGCGACGCATTTTGTCGCTGCCGATCTCGGCGGAGACATTTTTGTTAAACGTTTGATCACTTCGCCAGCTGGTGCTAGTGGCACAACTGAATTGAAGACTTTGGCAATTCCTAAAGTTGACCTCGACGGGCGTGGCATACACCAGATGCTCTTCAACGACGACTCGACATTACTGCTCATCATAAGTGAGGATCTCGGTCAGATCTGGTCGCTGAATGACGAGGCGGTGATCGCTACACTTGTATTTGATCAGGGTATGAATCGCAAGTGGCTCCAGCACCCAACGCAAAAGTCCACATTTCTTGGCTTTGGAGCGACTGACATACGAGTGTTTCGATGGCAAAACTTCTCAGAACAGCCATGTCTTTGTTTCCGAGAAGATCGTCCCCGACTCGGCAGTCATACGAAGCTCGACTCTGTGGAGGACTATACCCTCGATTTGGCCCAGCTCTCGCTTGGGACAAACGGCAAACACGGCTTAACTTCTGTCGTCAATAGAGCAATGCTCACACAGGACGGTAGACATGTGCTGGTTCAGACAAAGGGTATTTCCGGTCAAGGCCGAACTGTCAAACGGGTGCTTATCTTCGATACCTCCTCTTTCGTCTCGGATGGAGAAGAAGATCCCACATCAACACCGCTTCCCTACGCCTACATCCCACCAGACATCCTGTCAAGAATCGAAATCCCACTAGGCATCTTATCCGGATCGAGACTCGCCTTCTTAGACCAAGACTTGTGGTTCTACACCTTCAAGCTGAAATCTACCTACGATGATGATGTTGAGGCGCTCCAGCGACATTACTTCGTTCCTCGAGATTGGACAAGCACCGAGAGCTTAGAGCAATGTTGTATGATGGAGGATGGAAGTCTTCTGTCTCCGAAAGATGACAGAGTTGCTGTTATCAGATGTAATTTAGAAGGTTCGAGCTTTTGAAGAAGGCTCAGGATGTACGTATCGTGTTGCATAGCACATCGACGAGACAGCGGTTACGCAGGATCACGACGCCTTGTATGTGAACCGGCCTCTTGTCGGGTCAGACCTGTAGAGGCATACCTAGGGATTGAATAAGGTCAGTTCAACAAATACTATCAATTCCACGATTTGACTGATCGATTGCTCAAGCCCTTCGACCGTCATTCACATCACCGCCCCGTCTCCTCTCTCTCTCTCCTCGACAAAAGTACGTCAACTCCAATCTGCGTACAAATCTATGAATTCCTCACTGTCTACTCCTTCTCTGGATCCGCCAGCCGCAAATTATACCCCAACAATACAGCCGGCACGAGCTCATGCAGCTCGAGCATAGCGATATCCCGGCCCAAATAGCTTCTCTTTTCCGCGCCGAACAATAAGATGTTACTGTCCACTTTGCTCAGGGTAGATTTATCTGCGTCGAGCCAGCGATACGGGTCCCAGTTATCTGCGTCGGAACCGAAGATCCATTTGTCGCGGTGGAGGAGTCAGGCGTTTATGCCGACGACTGTGCCGGGGAGGAAGGTTTTTCTGGCGTCTGGTAGAAGGAGGCCTGTTGGTGATACCACGCGTTGTAGTGGGAGGGAGAAAGCTGGATGGAGGCGGGGGGCTTCTCTTCGGACTGCATATAAGTAAGGGGGGGTTTGGGATTATGTCCACGTTACGAATAGGGGGAGATGCTTTTGTCTGATACAGCTTTATCGAGCTCGGAGCGTAGCTTTGAGAGGCTGGAGGGGTTTTTGAGTAAGGAGTAGAAGACTGCTCGGAGGATAGTGCTTATCGTTCCGCTGCCGGCGTTGATATTCATCTAGTGTAACGTTAGATATTTACGCAAAATGTCGATGGTAGGAGAGAAGAGATGGCAGGAAGACGTACGAACAGATAGGCAAGGATTTGCTTCTCGTTGACAACCTCAGGGTGTGCCTCCTTGCTGTCAAGAAATCGAGATAGGAAGTCAATTTGCCAATGACGTCAAAAGCATAAAGAACTATTTAGTTTTAAACGTTCCGTAGTTCTTGTAGCGAAGATTAGTTATTAAAGTCGATCGTTGTGGAAGGGGAGGGCGTGGACCAGAAGTAAGTTTGGACCAGAAGTAGGTGAATTCTTCTAAGGGGGAACCCCACCAAATTTGCTAGCGAATCCCACAAAATCAACGGAAAAACAATGAATTTAATAGTCTGCCATTGCTCCATGACCATCAATGACTGCCTGCAGTCTATCAGGCATCTGATTAACTATCTTGTTAATGAAGCTCTGTGTAACTTCGGCTCAGCCCTCCCGTGTAAGCTCTACCGTGATCTCATCGTTCCAGTGAGCGACCGATCGAAGCTTTTGCTTCGATATAAGTCAGCAGTTTTCAATAGGGGCCAAATCGGATGACGTAGCACAGTTGAAATAGTACTCTAATCCGTTCTTTTCCTTCCATGTACGTACGATGTTATTGGCCCCAGGTCCATGATCACTATCACCGTCTTCTTCTAGCACGAAATCCTGACCCGACTGAATCCAGAGTTTAACGATCGGCTCGAGTATTTGATTGATATAGACTTCGTGACTTAATTTATCGTTTTCGCTTGATGTTTCGTAGAAATAGATAGGGGATTTGAAGTTATATCCTATAGCGGCTCCGCAGTGCTTGATCCTTGTGCTGTATACAGTCATGTCGATATCTAGTACCAGGCCTTCTGATTATGATAATCTAACCATCTGGACCTCAGTCAAAGTGAACTTCATCGCTGAATCGAGCTCGATGCCAATCCTCTGGCATAGGGTATTTAGCCAACATGTATTTGGCCCATCTGACCCGCCTATCCATTGGCCTATCAGCCAGCCATCCAGCCACACAGGCCTTGCATTTTTCGTAATTCATGATCGACTTCATTATTCTATGCATCGTGCGGCCTCAAGACCATCTCGAATCAGACGCGTTCTCACGTGCACACAAAGTATCCGCGTCTGGTAACGACTATGTTGTAGATAAGCGGAACAATTCCGCTTCACGATTGCTTCTGGTAGCGCTGTTCTACTTATAATTCATTTTGACAGGCACCAGGATGGAAGCGGACAGAGCTGAGTCTGATATGGGGAAGTCGAGCATTCCCGAGCTGGAAGCTGCGGAGAACGAAAGGCTCAAGAAGCCTAGGAAAAGATTCATCGGAAGGAGAGCAGCGGCAGAGCAAGAAGAGAAAACCGGCCTAAATAAGGCCATTGAGTATAGCGACGCAATACAAGGTTTGTAGGTCAATCAAGCGCGGGTGCCACATGCTGACGACTTATCCAGTCGCCCAGCCAAAAAGAACAGCTCGAGCTCTGAATCAAATACCGCCGGAAATCTCCAACGACCCCGACATCAATGATGCCATATCCCTCCTACCGCCCAATTACTCTTTCGAGATACACAAGACCATCCACCGAATACGTACCTCTGGCTCGAAGAAGATAGCTCTACAATTCCCGGAAGGCTTGTTGCTTTTCGCCACTACGATATCGGATATCCTGACCAACTTCTGCCCGGGTACGGAGACACTCATAATGGGGGATGTGACCTACGGGGCTTGCTGCATAGATGATTATACTGCTCGGGCCCTAGGATGCGATCTCTTGATACATTACGCGCATAGCTGCCTTATACCTGTTGACGTTACAAAGATCAAAACCCTGTACGTTTTTGTCGATATCAGCATAGATACTACTCACCTCTTGGCCACGCTCGAGCGCAACTTCCAAACCGGCAAGACAATCGCCATGGTAGGAACCATTCAGTTCAACGCTACCCTTCACACTGTAAAGCCTGTCCTGGAGCGCGCCGGCTTCAAAGTCTTGATACCGCAGATCACGCCCCTCAGCAAGGGGGAGATCTTGGGCTGTACATCGCCTCGTTTGTCAGATGATCAAGCAGACCTGATCCTCTACCTTGGCGATGGCCGCTTTCACCTTGAATCCGCCATGATCCACAACCCTACACTGCCAGCATATCGCTACGACCCTTATTCGCGGAAACTGACAAGGGAGACATATGAACATGCAGAGATGCATGATCTACGTCATCAAGCTATTGCTTCTGCAAAGAAGGCGAGGAAATGGGGTCTCATACTCGGCTCGCTCGGCCGACAGGGAAATCCGCACACTATGACCATGATTGAGGATATCTTGAATGACCGAGGCCTTCCATTCATCAACTTGCTGCTTAGCGAAATCTTTCCGGGCAAGCTTGCTTTGATGGATGATGTCAATTGCTGGGTACAGGTAGCATGCCCGAGACTGAGCATTGATTGGGGCTACGCATTTCCAAAACCGCTGCTCACGCCATACGAGGCTCTCGTGGCTTTGGGTGTGAGAGAGGGGTGGCAAAAGGCCAACGGAGGGGTCTATCCGATGGACTTTTACGCAAAGGACGGATTAGGCAGGACTAAAGAGGGCGCTGTTGCTGCTTTAGTCACAGCCAAAGGCTGAGGGCAAGGCAGTGAGGAGGCTCAAGGTCACACCTGTTGGATGAACATGCATTGACGCAGTTCTTCGCCACGGTGATGAATACGTGGAGTGGATGAAGTGTTGACGGGATCCACCATTACTCAAAATCAGGCACCTACTCTCCACCTGTTTACACTGGTATCTACCTTCCTCGCACCACCCACTCGTCCATACTACCATCACGACCGTTTCATGACCATCGGCCACGGTCTATGTAATCGCCTCGATGCATTCTTGGCTGAGTACCCAACCGTCTCTACAGACATCCATGTCCGCATCAGGACTTCGATATCCTCCTTGGTCGAAACAGACGTACTATCTTCGTAAAGTTTCCCCACCTTCGTATGGCGCCGAGCACAACATTCGCGCAGAAATCGGTCCAGCATCCGTTCCCCAATAGTCATCTCGAGCTGAAGACTAGATATAAGCGGTGATGGGTTTTTGCCTTCTAAGCTCTCGATGTGGATGTTTATCCGCTGATGGCCGTTCATGTACTCGAACATCTGCATTCTGATCTCTTGTAATAGCTTGAAGAATGGAGAGATATCTTCGACTGGAATTTTCGAAAGTGTGATTGCTGCGTGAATGCACGTACGATTGCGTATTCGGCTGGGAATTCCAATGTGACTTTCGTTCATGGTATTACATCCACCTTGGTCAGTGATTGGAACGTTTGTATGTGCTTGTTCGAGCAGGATTCAAGACGTGATGAAATGATGTGAGAATTTTGTATTGCTGGTGCTTTGGGTACGTCCGCGTTGTTGTTAGGGAATTTTGCTAATTTGCCGAGTGGCGATGGGAAGAACACCGGCGCTGGCACTGTAGCTGTAGTTGTATGTGCACATTTGTGCGTCTCCGTATCATCAGATAGAGGCTAATTAACATAGCTGTACCACGTTAATTTCGTGCCATTTCCAAGGTGCGAGGATCTGAATCTCAGCTCGATGAAGCCGATCGGCGCATGATCTCCGGACTGTATTTTTGATCCGGGCTGTGAACCTTCCGAGCTGTGACAGTTGTATGTTTCGCACTGCTGCTGTCTCCGCTCTCAGCCCAAGCCAACTATTTCCTCATCAACCTCTGTTCCCAGATCCCGCTCCTCCAGGAAGACACTCCCCCTCAGCTCTCCAGGCAGGTACTCTTGCTCCACCCTCCCATCCACATAACTCGGATTATATTTATACTCCTTCCCATACCCCAGCTCCTTCATCAGCCTCGTAGGCGCATTCCGAAGATGTACCGGAACCGGCAGCCCCGCCACCCCCGGTTCCTTCAGCGCCGCCATCGCGTTACCCAAGCCACGGTACGCCCTGGTACTTTTCTTGCTCAGAGCAAGCGCAACGGCACAATGTGCCAAATTGATGCGTGCTTCCGGCATGCCGATTTTCTCCGCGGCGGTATAGGCCGATGTGGCCAGCGTCAGCATAGTGTTGTCTGCCAGCCCGACGTCTTCGCTGGCGATGACGACCATGCGTCGTGCGATGTAGAGGGCGTCTTCGCCGGATTGCAGCATTCGAGCGAGGTAGTAGAGTGTGGCGTCCGGGTCGGAGCCGCGGACGGATTTGTGGAAGGCGGAGATGGTGTCGTAGTGTTGGTCGCCGGCGCGGTCGTAGACTAGGGTTTGGGTCAGGGATGCTTTGATGCTGGCTTTTGTTGCTTCTGGCCGCTGTGACAGATCCATAGCCAATTCTAGTAGATTCAGTGCTGTCCTCGCATCTCCGTCGCCAAATGCTGCGAGGTATTGGATCAACTCTTCGTCGACCAGTTTACTGGGCCTATAATTCGGACCTTCGACTTTGAGGGCTCGTTCTAGTATTGCGATTATATGTTCTGTCGTGAGCTTGGCGAGTGTGAATGTCCTGCATCTTGACAGTAATGCATTTTGGATCTTAAAACTAGGATTCTCAGTCGTCGCGCCAATCAGCGTGACCGTTCCAGCCTCGACCGGCCCGAGAAAAACATCCTGCTGGCTCTTGCTGAAGCGATGGATCTCATCACAGAATATGATAGTCTTCCTTCCTGTCAACCCCAATTCGCTCTTCGCTTCAGCAAAAAGCTTCTTGCATTCCCCTACGCCTGAGCTTGTGCTGTTGATCTCGACGAAGCGACTACCAACCATGTGAGCTATCACGCGTGCGATTGTGGTCTTCCCAGTGCCAGCATTCCCCCAAAGTATCATTGAAGGTACGCGATCGGCCTCAATGAGGCCACGCAAAACGCCATTGGCCCCAACGAGATCCTGACCGTATACATCATCGAGTGTATGAGGTCGCATTCGCTCTGCGAGTGGCTGGGCCCGTTGCGTGGCGGTAGTTCTGAGCCGTTTGGATGGCGGTTCATCCGCATGAGGAGAGATTTGCGCTGCACCGTTTTCGAGAAGAGGTTCTGGAGCTGGCCGTTTATTGCTCGTTGGCGTTGGGGGACTGGGCTGTACTCCATTGGTAGAGGTGGTGCTGTGTGTTTGAGAGGCTTGCTGTTTCCCAATTGAGGCTTCGGAACTAGCCTGAGATTGTTTCTTGCTGGAGGCAGGCGTTCGAAAGAAATTCGCGACTTGGGGCGGCGGATCTTGACTTTCGCTTACAAAGGCTTCGCAGCCGGAGTCGATGTGCACATTGATGTTCGCCTGCCTGACGGGCTGTCCGCAGATTGGGCAATCTACCATAGTAAGGGCAAGAACGTACCGACAGACTGAGCACGGCGAGACAACATATCACAACACGGAAGGTAATTAGGTTTTATAGATTAGATAAGGGCGTCGGTGAATGATACTAGCTAACGTGATAGTGGTTAGCGCCCGCGCCATAACAGCCTGAAAGGGCTAGTCTACTCAGCAGTCAAGCCTCGGAAGATTTAGCTTGTGTGACTTCTCATGTGGCATGCTACCCAATCCGTACCATTGCATACACCTCATTTGAAGAGCACGCACCAGAAAGCCCGAGTACTAAGTCGACCTCGGGCCATAACATCACACTATTCTCTTGATTTTCGATCCGTACTGGATCTGTTCTGTCGTTCTCTGTTTCAAATCCATCAATTAAAGAGATGTCCATGTTACATAGAATGACCATCCCCGATTGCTTGAAGTGTGCAACGACTTCGACATCTAAGTTCTACATCTGCAGATTTGAAACCAATTCTGATTTACAGATGAAATTCGGGATGTCTGTCATGGCTCTGGCATCGTAAGAATACGTCAGCCGCAGGGCGTTAGCGCACACATACATTACCTACTAGGTATACTCCACAGACCACTCGTAACACCATACATTTCATTCCATTTCATACTGCGAATGCCATTCATGTCATACCAATACCTCATTCCGGTCCCTGACAACTAAGACTAGTCTATATATATTATGGAATTAGGGTGTCTTTAGATACCTTACGAAGGATTACATACAGCCCCGCCTTCGGCTAACGAAGAAGGATATTTATTATTAGATCCTAGAATCACCCGAAAAGTAATCTATATACTATGCGGTAAACAGAATAATTTGGATACTTTGATAGGAATCTCGGTTAATAGTATCTAAACTAATTTGTTTACTTTATATACTATCATATCAACTCCATTTAAGATAGTCCCCCTAGATAGTCCTCTAGCTATATTTGCTATATTTACGGGGTAGTACTATTTACTATTTATAGTAGTACTATTTACTATTTATTAATATATAACTATATAAATATTATCGCTATTACTATTACTATTACTATTACTACTACTACTATTATTATATATTATATAAGACTACGTATAATAGTTCTTTTTAATATATATACACCCTATCCTATTAATCCTACTTATAATAATAAATTTAATAACTTATTAGCTAACTAGCTAATATCCTCCTTCTTAAGCTCTATTAACCTTATCTCCTTCTTTTTATTCCTTACCTTTTAATTAGTTATATACTTTTCCTTTACCTTTAACTTTTAATTAATATCCGCCTTATCCCTTTTTATTTATAACTTTAATCTCTTTATCTTCCTTAGCTTTATACCCTTTCTAGCCCTTATTAACTATATTATAAGAGTAGGATCTAGTTATAAAGGGTATTTTATAAGTTTTTATTACTAGCTACGCTAGGCTAGCTATATAAGAGGAGGTAGAGGTATCTACTAAGGAGAAGTTAATAGTAGCGGAAAATTATTAATATAAGAAAAATTATAAGGAGATAGCTTTAATATTAATAGGCTATTAAGCTAGGGGGCTTTTTTAAGAGGTGATTAGGTATAATTATAATAAGGCTAAGTACTTATATATTAGATCTTATCTTTACTATTACCCTTAGGGATTTACGCCTTATTATTAGACTTAAAGAGTTCTTAATAATTATAAGTAAGAAAATCCTTAAGTAACCCTCTATTATTATTATTAAAGTTTTATTATAAGAAGTTAGAAATACCCTTTATATCTCTATTATTATTAATCTATATATTAGCCCTTTTAACTTTAATAACTTAGTCCTATTACCTAGTCCTTTCCTCTTCTTACTATTATATTATAATTTTATAATACTCTTATATTACCTCTTTATTAACTACTTTATAACCTATTAATATATACTATTATATACCCTTATTCTTCTACTACTTAAGGTTATCCTTACTTATCTTAATTATAATCAATAAAGTAGGTAATATATTAATATAATACTTCTTATAAAACTTTTTATTAAAGTTTTTAAGGTATTTTTCATATTTATAAGTATATTCTTTAATCTAATATACCTTTAAAATTTTCTTATAAAATTTATATACCTTAAAGTAAGAAGCCTTTATAATATTAAGACCCCGTCTTAAAAAGCGTAGTACTAATAGTATTATAAGGGTTATAATAACCTCTTATATATTATTATTACTTAATTTATTATTACTCTTATTACCCCTATTATTAGTATTCTTATATATAGTATAGTAATATACTATTATAAAGCTAGTATTAAAGCTTATTTTCTAATTAATAATAATCTCTAAGGCGTTAAAAAGCTATCTTAGATAAATAAGAGATAGGGGAATTTACTCCCTACTTTAAATATAATAATATAACTAGTATTTATAAGGTAATCTATATTAATATAAGAGATTATAGTTATTTTTATAATAATCCCCTACTAATATTAGAGAAGATACCTTATTTACTTTATATAACTATTTCTTAGTTATAATAAACTTAATAAATACTAACTATATAGCCTTATATATTATATAAGGTAGGAGTCTTATAAAATATAATTAGCTAGTATTAATATATTAAAGCGTATTCTATTTCTAATACTCTAGCTTATAATAGAATATCTTAATTAGAGTTATTACTTTTATAGTAATTTTATTAATACTTATCCTAATAGGAGTATATTAATAGGTAGCCTCCTTAATAACTAAGTATATATACTCCCCTTATTAAGTACTAGAGTAACTAAGGTTTAGTTATACTCTAATATATACTATTATAAACTATAGTTCCTATCTCTTATAAAAGCTAGTTAGGTAATTCCTTTTATTTTAATATAAATTTTCTAGTAATATTAAATAATTACGCTCTAATACCTCCCCTATTAATAAATAGATATATACTTATATTATATTAGTAAGTTTTTCCTTCTACTTAATAGGATAATTTCTATAGGTTAGCCTCTTCTTAATAGCCTTAGTAGTATATTAGTTATAAAGCTAAAGAAAATACTTAGAGCTAATATTATCTAATTAAGAACCTTAGAGCTTTAAGGTAAGCTTTATAATAACGCGTATCCTTTACTCCACGTTATTACTAATATATTCCCTTAATAGTATTAGAATATTAATATTTTTTCTTATTATTACTATTATTAACCTAGTAGTAAAGTCGCCTAGTAAGACCTTTAACTTATAATAATTACTATAAAAAAATAGCTCTTATATATAAGTATTTATAAATAAAAAGGTATTAGCTAACTTAGATTAAATAAAGTAATAAGTAATAGGTATTAACCTTAATATATTTATTATATAGATAAGTATTAATAATAGTAGGCTATTCTTATTTATATTAAATATAGCGTTAGTAATTACTATAAAATAGCTAGTAAAGAAGAAGAATTCTACTTATTATAATTAATAGATATTTTATTTAATAATATACTTCTCTTCTATATATATAGAAAAGCCCTGATTTTTAAGGGAGTAAAGTATATATTAGAGCTCTTATTAAGGTGTCCGCTTACTCTCTAAATAGACTAGGTTATAATACTTAGATTAAGATAGACTTAAGCCTTTTATTTATATTATCCTTCTAGCCTTATTAAAGGGTAGATTTACTAATCTAAGATTAAAAGCTATTAATTTAGTAATAGTATAATCTAGATTATAATAATAGTATTCCTTAAATATATATAAATTATCTAGTATAGCGTAATTATATATACTTTCTAAGATAGAAATTTACTATTATATATCTCTTATATAATACTAAAGTTTAATTTTATATTTATAATTATTCTAGTTAATATAAGAATTTAGTTATTAATAGATATCTACTATTCCTTTTATAATAGCTTAGGTTTTTTTATATATATATTATAAGTCTTCTTATTATAATAAATATACTTAAAGATATACTATTTATATTCCTTATATTTATTATAAGTAATAATAATAGTAAAGCCTTATATATAAGCCTAGTTTTATAGTTATAATTAGATATCTTCTTTACTAGTAAAAACTTTATAATTAATAGGGGGATGCTTATAAGAAGTAGGAATATAATAAAAGTATAAGCCTTCTTATTAGTAATATCTTTAGTATATAATTATATAGTAACTACGAGTCTTAATATAATAGGGGAGAATAGGGATAATAGTAGGGTAAGAGATTATAGGATAATAGTACTAGTAAGTAACTCTTAAGACCTAGTCTAATATTATACTAATATTAAACTATTATAAGTAATAAGTTTCCCTTTATAAAAGATATAATAAATAATTATTTAAAGTTATTCTATAACTACTATTAATATTATTTAGCTATTAGGGTAGTACGCGGATATTTTATAAATATAAAATTTTAACCTATAATCCTTAATATATAATTAAAGTATTAATTAGAAACCTTATAAGAGGCTTTATTTAAGGTTATAAATCTACTAATTATACTTTATATATATATTCCTATAATATTACTATTATATAACCTTACTATTATACTTACTTAAAAATATACTACTTATTTCTCCGTAGACCCTACTAAGTTATAGGGCTAATAGGGTCTAACTATTAGAACTTAAAGTTATATAATAGCTACTCCTACTATATTATAATAAATAATTATTTTAATAGTAGGAGTATATATTATAAAGTAGTATATATATATAATATTAGCGTTTAAATAATACTAATTAGTTATAGTGCGTAGTAGTTATATTAGTGAGCGTACATCATGTTATATAAACCACCGCCCCGCAAATATGGCTAGGGGGACTATCCAGGGGGACTGTCCTGAATGGAGTTGCCATCATATCACCGATTACAAGACAGCACCTGAAAAAGACAGCACCTGAAAAAGACAGCACCTGAAAACCACATCCCACACCTCGTCTAATGCGTCTGTCAGTCATTAAGGCCACTTGGAATTACAGCGACACTCATCAATCCTCAGTCCACTATAGCGCACTACTACCCTAGCTTTAGTGACACTAATGTGATTTGCTAAGATCGGAAATGGAGCCTACTTTGGTAGCTCCCTCAAATGACATGAACACGGATAGTGGACCTTTGGAACCGCATTATGGATCTCGAATGTTGCCCCATGTGGTTGATGAGCTTGCACGACTCAATCCCTCGAGAGTTTACGCAACGATTCCTCTTTCCTCGGACATATCCCAAGGTTTTCGCGATGTCACTATGCTCGAAGTTGCACATGGTGTCAATCACTTCGCATCTTGGCTCGAAAACTCGTTCGGCCGGAGCTCGTCATTTGACACACTCTGTTATATAGGAGTATCAGATCTCCGGTACGCAATAGTATTTCTCGGTGCTGTGAAGTGTGGCTATAAAGTGAGTAGAGGTATTGCTTGTTGAGGTGCTTTGAAATGGAACTGATCAATGCAGCTCCTTGTACCCTCGGTGCGGAATTCCTCTTGGATAAATCTCTCGCTCTTGGAGCAAACCAAATGTACGAAATTCTTGTATTCGACTGAAATGTCTCAGAAGGTACATGAACTACAGGTAGAAAAGAAGGGCCTTCATACTCTCGCCGTGGAGTCATTGGACGACATGACTCTACAAGATACTAAGTATTACCCTTACGAAAAGTCTTTTGCCAAGGATCGCTGGGATCCTGTCCTTGTTCTTCAATCTTCAGGCTCGACGGGTAACATACCGCTTGATGATGCAATTATCAGAGTTGAAGCTGAGATGACTCCTCAGGACCACCGAAACCTATTGAGACCAACCACGCTACGTGGGCGGTCGCTGACAACGACCGTAATTTACCCAAGATCTCAGGCCGGAAAATCCAAAGCTACGCCCTATGGAATTTCGGGGGCAATGGTGGTCGTTATTTCGCCGCCTTTCCACCTTTCCATGTGAGCTTCTAAGTCTCTCATTTGTCTAAAGCGCTGACACAGATCAAAATGAAGTTGGGAGGCTTCATGGCTCTTGTGGTTCTGCCCATATATTCCACTACAGCGACCGTAGTCATGGGGCCTACCAACAGACCTCCAACTGGGCACTTGGTCTGTCAAATCATGCAGTATTACCACCTCAGAGCTCTCTTTTGTCCTCCGATCATCTTCGAGCAGCTGGTGCAGGAGCCTAAAGGCCTCGAACAAGCAAAGCGACTAGACTTCCTTCTGTACGCTGGAGGTCCTCTTTCTGCGGGTACGGGAAACCTTCTCAGCCAAGTGACTGACGTCTGCCAATTTTACGGTTCAACCGAGACCGGCGCAATCCCAACCCTAGTACCTCAGCGCGAGGATTGGGCAAGCTTGGAATGGCATCCAAGCTACGGCGTTGACATGCAGCCACGTGAGGATGAGGCTTATGAAATGGTGCTTCACAGAGACCCGACGTTGCAAGGTATTCGCAGCTTCTCCTGCAACTTTCCAGACGTCACAGAATGGAACACGAGAGATCTTTTTCGCCCTCAGCCAGGAAAGCCTAACTTGTGGCGCTTTTATTGTCGTCGAGACGACATTATAGTTTTATCGAATGGCGAGAAGTTTAATCCTGTTCCAAGCGAAGCAATTATAGCAGGACATTATTTGCTGTCAGCAGCCTTGATTGTTGGACTGGGAAGATCCCAGGCCGCACTACTAGTCGAACCAAAAACCGAGAATGGGATAGAGAAAGATTCTCTGATCGAAGATCTCTGGTCGACCGTGGAGCAAGCGAACGCTCAAGCACCCGGACATGCCAGAATAATACGGTCGATGATCGCAGTGGCGAACACCAATAAGCGCTTTGAACGCGCAGGGAAGGGTACTGTCATACGGAAAATGACCGCAGAGAAGTTCGCGTCGGAAATTGAGGCCCTCTATTCGAAAGACAATGCGAAAGGCCTTGGTCCGTGTTTGGTCGCAATCGACGACTTCGGAGCCATTCGAGCTTATGTTCGTGAGTGCGTCAGTCTCTCCTTTTCATCACCCAGGTTTGATGACGAGGATGATCTATATGTCCTCGGCCTTGATTCTCTCAAGACTATGGAAATTGCGGGCATGCTCAAAGTGGCCTCACGGATCCAGACACACAATGGCTCTCAGCTCAGACGATATATGCGAATCCCACAATCGGAAGCTTGTCTAAAGTCATTCACAAGCGGCTGAGTCCCAAGGGAAAGGCTTCAGATGAGAATCATGGTCGAGAAGAATCACGCATCACGAAAATGACTTCCCTGATACAAAAATATACGCAAGACCTCCCAACAACACAACAAGAAAGAAATTGGCTTCTAAATAGCTCCAAACTGAACGTAGCGTTGACAGGGTCTACGGGATCCCTCGGTACCCGCATTTTGCGAGCACTCCTAGACGACACCAAGATCTCGAAGATTTATTGTCTTAATCGTTCCACAAAAGCTCGTGCCAATCAGGAGGAAAGCTTCAAACACCTTGGCTTTGCGCACAAGCTGAACCCACCCAAAGTGGAATTCATTCAGGCGGACTACGGTCACAGCACCCTGGGACTTACAGAAGCAGGATTCCAAGAGCTGACTTCCAGCGTGGACATCATCATCCATAACGCATGGAAGGTTGATTTCAATCATTCCCTTGGGTCTTTTGAGCCAGTCCACATCCGAGGTGTTCGCAATCTCATCGATTGGAGTACATCCAGTAAACGCCATCCACACATCGTTTTCATTTCGTCAATATCCTCCGTCGGAAATTGGAAGGATGCCAATCCCAACAAACAGGTATCAGAAACACCGATCTCGAATCTTAATAGCGCACAAGACATGGGATATGGGGAATCGAAGAATGTAGCGGAATGTATCCTGAATGCCGCAAACAACATGTCTGGAGTGCCAGTGAGCATTCTCCGGGTAGGCCAAATTGCAGGACCAATGATGACTGCGGGTGTTTGGAACAGAGACGAATGGTTTCCCTCGCTCATCAAAACTTCGCAATCGCTCGGATGTCTACCCAGCTATCTTCCTGATGCCGACTGGATCCCTGTTGATACCCTGGCTGTCATTATACTGAACATAGTCCACTATGCTGTAAACACAGATCATGCATGGATATACAACATTGTGAATCCAAAACCCACTCCATGGACTTCTCTCGTTGATACCGTCCTCGAGCGTCTTAGCCCGCAGACCAGAGTTGTCGAACTGAGAGAATGGATTCAGATGTTGACAAAAATTGAGCAGAATGATTCCCACGAGGTTTCGACTAAGCCTGCTGCTAAGATTCTTCAATTCTATCGAGACCTCGATGCAGCGAAACTTGCGGGGGAATTGAAATATAGTACGGCCCATGGGATCGCTGCAAGTAAGACTATGGCTGAATTGGGGCCAGTGAGTCCTAAGTGGATGGAGATCTGGCTGGATCAGTGGGGTTACTAGACGCGTTTTATCCTGATGTATATAATGGACATTGAAATTTCGAATTGCTTTCGATTTGGGGTGATTGGCCCAACGCTAGCGGGCCGCAAATCGGCTGGGAAGACAGACGCCAAGTCTCCGGTGCCTCGCCCCATATATATAGTACTGTGACTATTTAAGGTTTGGTTGGCTGTCGTTGCGCTAAGTAATATACCTCACGTGATCTAATTTCCGTAGGAACTTTTCTTTCTAGTATTACTTATAGTATAGCTATAGTATAGTATTCCCTATAGCATAGCTACTATATTCCCTATAGTATAGCTATAGTATAGGTATAGCAGTCCCTATAATATAGGGTATAGTATAGGTATAGTATAGCCTATAGTAGTCCCTATAGTATAGCTATAGTATAGGTATAGTATAAGGATAGTATTAGCTATAATATAGGGTATAATATAAGGATAGTATTAGCTATAGTATAAGTATAGTATAGGTATAGTAGTCGCTATAGTATAGCTATAGTATAAGTATAGTATAGGTATAGCAGTCCCTATAGCATAGGTATAGTATAGGGATAGTAGTCCCTATAGTATAGGGTATAGTATAGGGTATAGTATAGGGATAGTATAAGGATAGTATTAGCTATAGTATAGGTATAGTATAGGGATAGCAGTCCCTATAGCATGGGGTATAGTATAAGGTATAGTATAGGGATAGTATAAGGATAGTATTAGCTATAGGATAGGTATAGTATAGGTATATATTATAGTATGAGATTAGCTAAGGTTAGGCTAAGTTAGCCTAACCTAGCTACTTAGCCTAATTAGTTTATTAAACCCTTTTAGGTTTAGTAAACCCCTTTTTATCTAAAGTTAAATATACTTTCTTAGTTAGATTAGATTCTTAGCGTCTTAGTTCCTACCTTATATTCCTATCTTACTATCTTTCCTTCTTTATCTTTTATCTTATATACTAGGTTAGACCCTACTAATTATAATAATATATTAAGTAGCCTTATCTAACTATTAAGTAGTTATCCTAACCTTATTTTATAATATTATAAAAGACCTACCTTCCTAATAGTACTTCTATATACTAAATTAAGTCCTTAATCCTTAGTAATCCTAGTTACTAACCTAGAATAGAGAATTCTATTAAACTTACCTATAAGGAGGAGCGTATATAGGCGCTATTTACTTAAATAAATAGCGACCCCGTTACTTTCCTAAGATACCTTAAGAACCTTTAATAATAGGCTATTACTACTACTACCTCTACTACTAATACTCCTATAATAGTTAAAAACCCGTCTCCTCCTCCCTAAGCCTAGAACTTAGTTATAGACTTATAAGTCTTAGCTATAATAACTAACGCCTTCGCCTAAGTACTATATAATAGTACCCTATTAGCCCCTCCTTCTACCTCCGCTATTCCCGCTATTCCTATCTCTAAATCCGAGAAGCTCCCTAATATTATTAAATATAATAGGGATATAGATAAGTTAGATATATAGGAATAAAGTCTTATCTATAAGATATACGCGAACTATAATTAATATCTAACTAATTAGAAGAAAATTAAGTATAATAAGAACTACCTTACTATTAGGAAGAAAGCTTATAACCTTATAAGCTAATACTATATTAATAGGCTCTATACCCTAACTAGCTTTAAGGACTAGTAAAAGAAGCTTTATAAGACTTATAATAACCTATTTAAAGCTAAAGATACTTATACCTACCTTTATAATACCCTTAAATAAGATAGTCTAAGCTTTAATAAATACTATAACCTTTTCTCTTAAAAGAAGGAATATTCCTAGATAGAATTAGCCTCCCTAATTAACGCTTTAAAGAAGAATATTAACTATACTACCTAAATTAATACTATATCCTAGTAAACTTTAATAGGAATAAAATTATATAGCTTTAAAGATTAGGTCTAAGCCTACTTAAAAACTAATAAGGAAATCTAATAACTTAAGTATTATATACTAAGATAGGTAAGTATTCTAGCTAGAATAAAAACCTTTATAAGTATAAGCTATAAGTTAAGGAAGAACTTACCTATACCTAATAATCTTATAAGGCTTAAGTCTACCCTATCCCTCCCTATTATTCTTATAGCCCCTATACCTACCGTACCTTTCCTAGGAGGTAAACCTATAGACCTTAGTTTAACTATAGCCCGCGTTTAGGGCTAGTAACTCTAGATACCTAGAGTTAAAGATATTTATAATAAGTAGAAGCTATACTACTATTATAAACTCTAATACCCTAGTAAGACCGCCTAGGAATATTCTAATAAGGGTAAGCTAAGGGTCTTATATTCTATAAATACTAATAATACCTTTAGCGTTAATAGGGGGGTACCCCTCCTATTAGAAAATACCTAGTCTCTATATAAAGTCGCGTATAAGGACTTAATTCCATTTTATTAATTTCCTTCTACCTCCTAGCCTTATTATTCTCGCCTCTTTTATAGTTATATAAGAAGTTTTCTACCCGTTTTACTCTAGAGCTATTTAAGACTAATCTAATGTTTTAAGATAACTATATAATTATCTTAGGTACTTTATATTAAGCTTAATTTAGAATACTAACTCTTTTCTTTATTAACTATAAAGCTTCCGCTTATACTTTTATTAATAAGACGTTCGCGTAATAATACTACTTTCCCCTATATTTAATTAGATACCCCCCGTTACCTCTAAGGGTTTAATAGATAACCTGTGCTTACGGGTAATATTACCTATATAGTAGAAATAATATTAGCGCTTAGTACCTATATTAAGAGACTTTTCTTATATATTATAGGATTAAAGTATTACTTAATAGTCCTAGGTTATTTATAGCTCCGCCGCTATTCTATTTCTATTAATTTTAGATTAAATACTTTATCTTTATCCTCGCCCTTCTACCTTAGCTATTATTACCCGGAACCTACTATAGTCTAAGCTATTACTAAGAAGGAAGAAGAATTCCTTTCTATTAAAGAATCCTAAAAAGTTTAGGAGTTTAAAGATTAGTAGTCCTAGTCCTAGCTCTAAACTACCTAGTTATCTAGCCTAGCCCCGACTTAGAAGAAGTTATCTACGTCCTAATCCCTAATATAAATTTAAGATTCGTCTATTTTTAGCCTACCTTAGAAGGAGGAGTTATCTAACCTACCTTAAAAGGAGGTTCCCTATCTAACTTAAAAGGAGTTAACTAGTCTACCTTAAAAGGAGGTTCCTAGCCTAACTTAGAAGGAGTTACCCTACCCTAGTCTAGCTTAGCTTAAGTTACCCTAGTCTCTATCCTAAGTCCTAAGTTAAGTATTAAACTTACTTATACCTACGCTAAATCTAGAAGAAGACCTTCCTAGTTAAATTAACTAAGCCCGTTAGAAAGGCTATAATCCTAAAATTAAATACTAAAGTCCCTTATCCCGCTAGACGTTTAGTTAAAGACGTGCCTAGTAAATCTAAAAACCCCTAATTTACCTAGATATCTATAAAATTAGAGCCCGTATATTTAATTATATTAGCCGGTTTAAAGATATAGAAGTATTTAGTATTACCCTTAATAAAATTAATTATTACCTTAGGATCTAGAAACCTTAATCCCCTTATCTAATTATAAGGAATTTTAGTTCCTTTATTTAAAGAAAAGTCTTTACCTTATCCTAATCTAGAAAACCTAGTACCTATAAAGGTAACTATAGCCTAGTTATATAGAGGATAGAAAAGGAATTCTATTTTACTACTACTACTACTTAAGAAGATCTAGAAGCTTATTAATAGAGTAAAAATATTAATCTTACTACTAAGCTCCCTTAGCGTTACTATAAGTTCCTAGATATCTTTTTAAAAAAGGATACTAATACCCTACTAAAGTACTGCTCCTATAACTACGCTATTAATCTTAAAGAAGGTACCTAGCCCCTAGCTACCGCCTTATACGGTATAAGCTATAATAAAACTAATAAACTCCGCTAATACTTTAATAATAATCTTACTAAGGGCTTTATTTAAGCTAGTAAGTCCTAGTCTATATCCCCTATCCTATTTATTAAGAAGCCTAGAGGAGGCCTCTACTTCTATATTAACTACCGCGGGCTAAATACTATTATAGTTAAGAACCGCTATCCCTTACCCCTTATTACTAAGACCCTAGATCGCCTAAGCCGCGCTAAGGTATTTACTAAGCTAGATATTATATTAGCTTTTAATTACCTCTAAATTTATAAAGGAGATAAAGAACTTATAGCCTTTTATACTTATTTTAGATTATTTAAGTATTTTATTATACCCTTTAGACTTTATAACAGTCCTACCTTATTTTAGTATTATATTAATAATACTTTTTAAGAATATCTTAATAATTTTTATATAGCCTACCTAGATAATATTCTAATTTATAATAAATTAGAGGTAGAATATAAAATCTATATTAAGCGTATGCTTTAAAAGTTAAGGGCTATAGGACTTTAAGTAGATATTATTAAATATAAGTTCTATATTTAATAAATTCCCTACTTAGGCCTAATTATTACTATTAAAGGGATTAAGATAGATCTATTTAAAGTCGACGCTATTATTAATTAGCTAACCCTAGTTAATATTAAAGATATCTAAAGTTTCCTTAACTTCGCGAACTTCTGTAGGAGGTTTATTTATAATTATAATAAAATAGCTATACTACTTACTAACCTAATATATAAAGACGTACTCTACCTCTAAAATAAAGATTACTAAAATACCTTTAATATCTTAAAGAAAGCCTTTACCTCTAATATTATCCTCCGCTATTATAATCCTAATAGAAAGATTATAGTAGAAACTAATACTTCTAATTTTATATTAAGAGGTATCCTATCCTAGTATAATAATAATAGTATACTTTATCCCGTAGCTTACTTTTCTAAAAAGTATAACCTAGCTAAGTATAATTATAAGATTTATAATAAAGAACTTATAATTATTATCCGCGCCTTCTAAGAGTAGCGCCCTAAGTTAAAAGGCTTATCTAAACTTATTAAGGTAATTACTAACTATAAGAACCTTAAATATTTTATATTAACTAAAGAACTTAGCCGTCGCTAAGCTTATTAGAGCGAATTTCTATCCTAATTTAATTATTAAATTATTTATTATTTTAATAAAGTAGGAGCTAAACCTAATTCCCTTACCTATTATTTAAGAGACCTCCCTAAAAAGAGGGATACTTCTAACCTATATTATTAATATTAATACTAAATTATATTAAAGAAGTATATTCTAGACTTAAAGATAGTTAAATTATAATATTATACTATTTACCTTAACTCTCTATTTAGAAACCCCCTCGCCTTACTACCCTATTACCTTAGCTCTTATAAGTAGGGAACCTAAGTTAAAACTTAAAATTATAAACTATAAACTTTAACTTAATCTAGAAGTAATTAATCTTAAGGAAGACCCTTAAAATACCTTAACCTAAACCCTATAAGATTAAGCTTAAAGTAATAACTAATTTACTCCCCCTATCCTTAAAGCTCTCTATAGTAGAGCTCGCTATTATAGTAAAATCTAGTTAGCCGAATATATAGAATAAGATAGTTCCCTATATTTTTAAAATAGAAGATATATCCTAAATTTAGCCTATCTTTACTTATAAATTATCTAGCTTATTTATAATAGTATCCTAGGTAGATATACTAGAAGAACTAACTACTATAAGCTAGTTAATAAAGTATACTAGTAGCTAAACCTATATTATTCTATTAAGTAATTCGTTTATAATTACTATACCTATACCCGTTCTAAGCCTTTTAAATAAAAGCTTTAAGGCTAGCTTTATCCCTTACCTATCCCTAAGCGCTAATAGCGTAATATTTTTATAGACTACGTAGGTCCTCTTCTACCTAGTACCTTTATAGGAATAATATACTATTATATCCTTATCTTTATTAACTATCTTATTGAGATAAGATACTTTATCCCTACTACTTCTATAAAAGTAGAAGAAGCTTCTTACACCTTTTATACTAATATCTTTAAACTCTATAAAGTACCTAGATATTTTATATCTAATTAAGGTATATAATTTACCTCTAATATTTAAGAATATCTTTACTAAATCCTTAAGATAGATACTAGATTATTAACTAGTTACTACCCCTAAACTAATAGCTAAATAAAACGGGCTAATACTATTATAGAATATTACCTCTAAGCCTTTATAAATTATATATAGAATAATTAGGTACTATAATTACTAAGAGCTAAGTTTACTTTAAATAATATTCCTTTTATAACTATACTTATATTACCTTTTATAGCTAATTTAGGATAAAACCCTCGCCTTAGTTTTAACCTACCCCTTTTATTACCCCCTTACTTTACTACCTAGGCTAGGGTAAAGCTAATAAATATTAAGGAGTTTACTAAGAAACTTAAGGATATTACTAACTATCTTTAAGAAGAGATATTAATCGCTTAAGCTATCTATAAATTTTTAGCTAATTAAAAGTACTATCCTTACCCTTATTACTTCCTAGGAGATTTAGTTTAGTTATATACTAAGAACCTAAATACTACTCGCCTTATAATCAAGCTAGATAATTATAGCGTAGGTCCCTTCCTTATTAGACGTATTTTTAATAACCCCCTAGTTATTAAACTTAACCTTCTTAAGTTTATAAAAATCTATCTAGTCTTCTATACTAGTCTCCTATAATATATAGCCTAGGATCCCCTACCTAGATAACGCTAGGAACCCCGTGCCTCTATTATCGCCGAAGATAGCGAATATAGCTAGTATATAGATAGTATATTAAATTCTAAGCTCGACTAATATTTCTAGCTACTACTCCTTAAGTATTTTATTAACTAGGAGTCTTATATCCCTACTAAAGAACTATTTAACCTCCTTAAGAACTATTAATAAGCTATTAATAAGTTCTACTAAGTTAACCTATTAGCTACTAGGCCCTATATCCTACCTTATTAGGTTCTTTATTATTAATACCTTAACCCTTAGCCTTAATCTATAACTAGTCCTATTAACCTTCTTAAGTTAGACTAAGATAATCTTAGACTTTAGGACCTACCTTATCTATCCTAAGTTAAGCTAAGATAGCTTTAGACTCTAGTCCTATTAACCTTCCTAAGTTAGACTAAGATAGTCTTAGACTTTAATACCTACCTTATCTATCCTAAGTTAAGCTAAGATAGCTTTAGACTCTAGTCCTATTAACCTTCCTAAGTTAAACTAAGATAGTTTTAGACTTTAACACCTACCTTATCTATCTTAAGTTAAGCTAAGATAGCTTTAGACTTTAGTCCTATTAACCTTCCTAAATTAAAGTAAGATAGTCTTAGACTCTAGTACCTACCTTATCTACCTTAAATTAAGCTAAGATAGCTTTAGACTTTAGTCTTATTATCTACCCTCTTAAGTTAGGCTAAAATAGTCTTAGACTTTAGCTTCTATTATCCGCTATCCTAAGTTAAGCTAAAATAGCTTAGACTTTAATTCCTACCTCTATTCTCCTAAGTTAGGCTAAGTTAGCCTTAAACTTTAATTTTCTACTAACGCCCCGTCTAATTAGGTCTATAATAGACCTAAGATTTACCCTTTAAGAACCTTATCCCTCGCCCTTCTATATCCTCGCCTTCTTTACCTTTATCCCGCTATGCCCGCTAACGCTTTATAGGAGTTTAGCCTTTAAAAGGGGAGCTACTATTATAGTATAAGATTAGCTAAGGTTAAGTTAAGTTAGCCTAACCTAGCTACTTAGCTTAATTAGTTTATTAAACCCTTTTAGGTTTAGTAAACCCCTTTTTATTTAAAGTTAAATATACTTTCTTAATTAAATTAGATTTTTAGCGTCTTAATTCCTACCTCGCGTTCTTATCTTACTATCTTTCCTTCTTCGTCTTTCGTCTTATATACTAGGTTAGACCCTACTAGTTATAATAATATATTAAGTAGCCTTATCCAACTATTAAGTAGTTATCCCAACCTCGTTCTATAATAGTATAGTATAGGGATAGTAGCCCTAATAGTATAGGTATAGTATAGGTATAGTAGTCCCTATAATATAGGTATAGCATAGGTATAGTAGTCCCTATAGTATAGGGATAGTATAGGGATAGTATTAGCTATAGTATAGGTATAGTATAGAGATAGTATTAGCTATAGTATAGGTATAGTATAGGGATAGCAGTCCCTATAGCATAGGGTATAGTATAGGGTATAGTATAGGGATAGTATAGGGATAGTATTAACTATAGTATAGGTATAGTATAGGTTAGACTAACCGCGTCGGGTCGGTACTTCGAACTCGAGTCGAGTACCCGACTCGACTCTTAGCGAGTTAATACTAATAGTTAGTACCGAGTATTCGAGTTAATACTATAGGGTGGTACCGAGTATTAGTACTAAAGTATTAAACCGACTCGCTAAGATATTAGTTCCACTTATATTATTTTACTAAGACTATAATATTAGGAATATTTTTTATTTATAATAGTATTTCGTACTATATATATAGCTTACTAATAGATTACTAAGTGTTATTATTATTACTAACTAGGTAATTCTTAATAGTAAATAAGGTAATAGCTAACTAACTATTTATATAGAAATAATTACTATAATATTACTAATATTTTTTATTTATAATAGTATTTACTATTATATCTATAGTTTACTACTATATTACTAAGTATTATTATTATTATTACCTAGCCTAACCTAGGTAATTCTTTAAGGTAATGCAAAAAGGTAATATATATCCCTAGGGAACTAAACGGGGTAGTAAAATTCTAATTTAAAAAAATTCTATTTTTAGTATAGGGGTAACTCTAGAAAAAATCTAGGGTTCCTTACTATTTTATTAGGGGCTTGGCGTCTTGGCGATACCTTGGCGAGTCGGGTCGGGTTAACCCGACTCGCTAAGGTACTAAGGGCTTTTCGGGTTAATACCGGAAACTGGTACTAAGTATTCGAGTCGGTACCTAAATAGGTACTAAGTATTCGGGTCGGTACCAATCTATAGTACTAAAACCCGACTCGACGGTCAGTCTAGTATAGGTATAGCATTAGGGTATAGTATAGGGTATAGCATAGGTATAGTATAGCCTATAGTAGTCCCTATAGTATAGGTATAGCATTAGCTATAGTATAGGTATAGTATAGGTATAGCAGTCCCTATAGTATAGGGTATAGTACCCCTAGAATTATAGATCTTAGCGGGGTTTTAGGGAGCTTAGCCCCTAGAGTAGTTAGGTTTCTAGGGAGTCCCTAGCTTAATTACTAATCTCGTACCGAGATAGCGACCCTCTAGTCTATGTAGTACTATAACTATTTAAGGTTTAGTTAGCTATTATTATACTAAGTAATATACTTTATATAATCTAATTTCCCTAGGAACTTTTCTTTCTAGTATTACTTATAGTATAGCTATAGTATAGTATTCCCTATAGTATAACTACTATATTCCTTATAGTATAGCTATAGTATAGGTATAGTAGTCCCTATAATATAGGGTATAGTATAGGTATAATATAAGGGTATAGTATAGGTATAGTATAGGTATAGTATAGCCTATAGTAGTCCTTATAGTATAGCTATAGTATTACCTAGAGTATAGCTATAGTAGTCCTTATAGTATAGGTATAGTATAGCTATAGTAGTCCTTATAATATAAGGTATTCTATAGGGCATAGTATAGGGTATAGTATTAGGGTATAGTATAAGGTATAATATGGGTATAGTATAGCCTATAGCAGTCCCTATAGTATAACTATAGTATAGGTATAGTATAGGGATAGTATTAGCTATAGTATAAGGTATAATATAGGGATAGTATTAGCTATAGTATAAGTATAGTATAGGTATAATAGTCGCTATAATATAGCTATAGTATAAGTATAGTATAGGTATAGCAGTCCTTATAGCATAGGTATAGTATAGGGATAGTAGTCCTTATAGTATAGGGTATAGTATACGGTATAGTATAGGGATAGTATAGGGATAGTATTAGCTATAGTATAAGTATAGTATAGCCTATATATTATAACTGAATCATGATGTAGAAAGAAGATATCTTCTCTATGTATAGGAAACCTGCCTAAGTACGTAGAGTACGGAAGCCTTCCGCAAGGAAGGCGCGCTAGGTAAATAGCGCTATTTAATAATAGCGATAATAAGTAAATACTTATAGTAAATACCTATAATAAACAAAGCTATCGTCCTGATAGTATATATATTAGGTAGTAGAAGATATACCTTAATTAGACGCGCTTAAAGTAAAAAGGATAACCCTATAAGATAAGAAATTTTACTTATATACTACTACTATTATTACCGACTTATCTACTAGCTCCTATACTAGGCCTATTTTCCTCCTTATATACCTAGACGAGGTCTAGTATATTTATTAATTAATAGTCCGGTATCTATTAGTTATCCTCCGGACTATATCTAAGCTATCTAGTAAGGTACTAAGTCGACCAGCTATAGCTACGGCGAATACGGCGTTTCTATAAGAGTCGTTTAATTTCGTATTTAACGTCTCTATTAATAATAATAGGAGGGGTAGGTAGGCGGCGGCGTTAATATAGGTTATCTACTAGATTAGTAGTAGGTTTAAGATAGGCTATTAAGATAATATTATAAATATATATTATATCCGGTAACTCTAATCTATAGGTAAGACGGCCTACCTAATTAAGGACTTTAAAGGGGCTGATATACTATTACCTAAGCTTCTTTAATATAATACTAGGGACCCTATAGCCTCTATAGAGGCGGAGGTTAATAAGATCGCCGATATTAAAGAACTTAGCTATATATTTAAAATCGTAGTAGTCTTTTATCCTAAGTAAGGTAAAAGTAATAGCGTCTTTTATATTAATATAGGAAGGTCGATATTCCATTATAGCGACGGGTACTTAGGGTACTTTTATAGTTAACGGCGTTACTTTTAGTAACGAGGGCCTTATTAGTAAGGTAGTTATTACTTTTAGTTATATATAGTCTACTTTAGGCTTTAGTAGGTCTAGTGCCTCCCTAGTTCAGAAGCTATAGAGTACTTCGGTAGGAGTTTTATTCGTAGACGTATATTTAGTAGAATTATTAAGCGCAGCTATTATTCTTAGAAGAATAGATAGCTATATAGAATTATATTTAATAGTAGTAATATAGTAATATAGGGCTATTTTAGTAGTTTAGTTAGATTATTCTAATTAACTATCTATTTAGGGGTACTAGGCAGCCGAGTAAAGTAAATTAACCCTTAAGTAATAAAAGATACTCTACTATAACTATACTACGAATTTCTAATCTCGATCTAAGATTATTACTCGAGGTAAACCCTAGTTAATATTAGCTAATCTATTAAGTAACTTTACTACCTAATCTTCGCTATCCAGGTCGTCTTACCTAGAATAAGCGTAATTACTTTAGAAAATTTATATATAACTATTAAGATACTGTTAAAGCCTTCCGCAGTTAATAGAAGTACTAGGATAAAGTTAATAGTAATAGTATAGAATAGACGAGTAGGCGTTAGAATAGGCTATAAAGACCTACACGGCTAGTACCGTAGTATCTGGTTATACTAGTATTAAGGGCAATACCGGATAAATTTATAAAGTTTCTTAGATAGATTATAAATATAAAGGCCTTCCGTAAGCTTCTTATATATACGTATATAGCCCAGGTATCCTATTTTATTATATGTAAGCTTAAAGACTTCTACTTCTATAATAGAAGGTATATAGAGACGGAGTCCTTATTTATTATCTTTAAAATATAGGACCTGGCTGATAAGCTTATATACGAGGGCGGCCGCGTTATTACTAAGGTCTTTATTTTACTAGACTATTTAGATAACTCTTACCTATTAAGGCTCTTAATAGTTATTAATTAGTCGCTTATAAAAGGGTTTACTTATTTCTACTAAGCTAATAGGGAAGTATCTTATATATAAGGTATCTAATTCACCTTCCGCGTCTTATTATAGATAATATTTATAACTTACTAGCCTTAATAAGGTATTAGGCACTATATTTACTTTACCTAGTTTATAATAAACGTCTAAGCGAAACCGTTAGAGATATTCTAATACCCTAATAAGGCGGAGATTAAGTTTTTTAGTTAATACTATATTTAAACTCGTCTACCTTACTATTAATACCGCAGCTAAGTAATCTATATAAATAATTATAGTAGGCTTTCGCGTTACTTTAATTATATAATAGACCTTCTTAACGACCTATATTAACCCTACGACTTTAAGTTTAGTAGGCTAATACCTAGTCTTAGCGTTAGTAAGTAAACGACTAAGAAATAAAATAGGTTACTAAGATTTTTACTTAGGGAACTTAAGTAACCCTACTATTATAGTTATAAAAGAAGGGCCTTATTTATAAGCGTCCTTAATAGTATAATAGATAATAGCTCTAAAACTAAATTTCTTACTTATATCTAGATTAATAAATAGTTAACGCTACTCGTTAAAGTAGTAGAGGATACTTAGAGAAGTAAAAAGCTTTTATAAATAGTAAAAGGTATTTAATTCTTTAGGCGTAGGTACTAAAACCTTTAGTCTACCGGCTATTTTCTTACGTGCGTTACCCCTAATAGTAATTAACTTTATAAGTAAAGTCTTACGTCGTAGTAGAGGCTTTATGATAGTAGCGTAGAATACTATATACTACCTATTATAGCCTATTATACTAAGGTATTTCTTAAGCTAACCTAGGGTATCTAGGAATATAAGTATAGTAATAGCTATAAGTTTCTTATCCGCTATCAATAGACTAAGCGTATCGACCCTTTACCTAAGTAAACGGATAGAGGAGTATCTAAGAAATAACTTTTTAGGAGATAAGTATATATTATACTTATCTAATTTACTAAAGACTTTACGGAGGTGCTTAAGATATTCGTTTAATAAGGTAGAGAAAATCACTATATTATCTATATACGCACGGTAAAAGTAATAAAACTCCCGGAGTATAGTATTAATTATATATTAGACGTACGCCGGAGAGTTCCTAAAACCTATAATAGGGATATTAAATATTTCCTAGCCTCTATAAGAGGCTATTATAAGATGATACCTATAGTCTTACTTTACTTACTATTAGTAGAAGAAGCTTACCGTATTAATAGTTAAAATATATAAAGTATTTTAAAGTAAGGTAAGAATTTCTAATTAGAGAGGAACGGGGTAGGTATTAGGTATTATAATCTTATTTAATACTCTAATATTAATAATAATACAGCCTTTTAGGCCGTTAGGCGTGTTTTTCTAAATAATAAAGTAAGGGAAGGAAAACGGCGTAGATATATTTATCTATTCTAACCTTCCCTAAGAATAAAGCTTATTAAATTCTATATCAATTACTTCCTTATCCCTCTAACTAAGAGGGTATACTCGTGCTTAACCTAGCTTATATAGATCTTCCTAATTATTAAGTAAAGGGATCTCTATATACTATAATTTAGGAATACTAATAATATTACCGGTATCTTTTTATAAGTTAGGAAATTTATTAAATACGGTAGTAATTAAGGCAGCTGCCTAGGTTACGGCACCGTAAATTATAACTCCGGTAGGATAATATACTTTAACAGGGGGTAAGGTATTAAGGGCCTTATTTATTTATATTACTACCTAAGGGTTCCTTATAGTTACTTATAGAGAGCTTATTATAGCTATAAACGCTACTATAGTAGTAAGTAAACCGCGTATACTAAACCTTACCTATCTAATTATTTTAGTAGGAGGTTTATTTACAAGAGCTTTATTATTAGAGTTAATAGGAAAATAGCTAGCTAACTTATACTTAGCGACTTTACTAAGGACCTAGTTACGCGTAAGTATAATAGGCCTATCGGTATTATTATTATAGACGAAAACGTGAGATATCGCGGCATTAATAATATAGGTATATAGGGATAGCTTATTTAAAGCGTTAGGCTTAAAAATAAAATCACGGTCTTAAGGTAAGTTTAATAACTAATATTAGGAACTAGCTATTAGTACGGCGAAGTTATTATAAGGTAGTATTATTATTTATTTCTTAGTAAAAACTAAGGTAGTAATACGAGGACCTTAATTAATAACTATAATAGGTATCCTTATATTTTAGTAGGATCCGATCTTTATTAAGTTATCCCTAAAGTCGATAACTATTCGCTTAGGCTTTAAGATATCTATAGTAATAAGTACTTTAGTAGATAAATCGTCTATAATGTAAAATTTATATTCTATTAATATAACTATTCTATTAAGGCTCTTAAAGAATATAGGGATTTTAGTAAATTTACTAGCGTTATATTTCTTATTACTAATGCCTCTTACTATTATAGGTATTAGTATCTTTTCTATCAAGGCTTATAGGTATCTATTAAGTAAGAAGTCTCGATTAATTAGCCTTACTTAAGTACCGGTATTAGCGTAGATATAATATTTAATACTATTAGCTAAGAAGGTAACGGGTATAGTAATATAATAATACCCCTGAAAGCTATAGCCTTTAATAGTAATATCCTTAGAATCGGAGCGGATAACTATAGATAATCTACCTAATTTATCTACCTTAGTAGAGAAGGTAGGGGTTATAGAAGGCTTTATATAGCTAGATTAGATATACCTATATAAAGTATTATTTAATTTAAATATCAAGGCATAGGTATAATATATTAATTTAGGTAACTTTAGATTTATAAAGTAGTTTTCTACCGTGTTATTAATACTTAATTCATCGACGGTAGTAGAGCCTAAAGGCTCTAGTAGAGACTAATCTTAGTCTACCTATTAATCTACCTAAGACTAGTTAATACCTTAATAGTACCCCTCCTTATAAGCATCGTATTATACTTAATTATTAAGGACCTTATTATTATTATTTTCCTCCTCTTCGTCTTCAGCGCTTACTTAGTAGGCCCGGTTATTATAAGGACGTGGAGTATTTACTTAGAAAGGCTTATTCTAAAAGGGTAGCTTATAGTAGGAATTCTTATTATTAATATTATTCTATTATATCCTAGCTATCACGTTTACGTTTCCGCTGGTAATTTATAACTATTAGCGACCTCTAGGTAAAATCCTTACTTAGACGTTTTATAGCTACTATTAATTATTATTATTATAATTCTATAAGTTATAGAAAGGATTACCGAATAGCCTATTTCTATAAGGATTTAACGGGTTACTATAAGGTCTAAAATTATTGCCGTACTAGCTATTCCACTAATATAGATTTAAATTAAAAGGAGGACGATTAAAATTAGAATTCTACTAACCTTATTTACTAACTTATAGCTATTTTACTTATAACGAGGACCTTATTACGTCTACGGAAGGCTTCCTATATATATTAAACCAGATGTCTTTCTCGTAGCGAAGCTCTATAAGAAGGCTACTAATAGTAGACTTCTTAGTTAGATAAGGTAAAGTCTATTATAATTCTCCGTCTATATATTTATATACTAACCTAACCTATATATCCTCCGTAGAGGTAAAGCCAGCGTTTTTACTATTAAAAATAATTATATTAACGTAGTTAGCTAGGTTACGACGATTTCTTATATCTTTAATCGTATATAGGACTAATTTAAGTAAAGCTAGTAACTTACCTAGGGAGTTATAAATTCTTACTTTAAGACTCTTATACTATTAATTAATACTATTAGGATTATTATATAAGCCGGAGTAGCTAAGTTTATTAAGCTAATTAGTATACTATTTATTAGTAGTACTAAGTAAGTAGGAATCTATATTCTACCTTAAAATAGTAGGATCTGTATTAGCTACCTTAACTTAGAGGCGGTTAATAAAGCTAAAGATATTATAATAGATATTATAATTATCTTTTACTTTAATAGGTATTACTTATAAGTCGGGATTAAAGTATCCTATATTATAAGGCCTAAAGATAGAAGTAGATAAACGAGGTCCTTATTAAAGACCTATTATAGTAGGTTATAGATTACCTAGTTATATCTAATTAAATATATATATAGCTTAGGTAATAATACTAACTATTTTAGTTCGCTAGGCCTTTAAGAAGGTAGTGGTAGCTATACTTAGTACTAGCATTAGTATCTTAAACGGTAGGGGTATTAGGGTAGGTTTAAAGCTTACTAGGATAATATTTACCCTCTTAAGCTTAATATATTAGACTTATATATTAATATTAAATCTATATTTATTAACTACCTACTTAGGCGGGAAGCGTACTGCGGTAGTAGGTAATAATACTTACCTAGTACGCCGTAAGGTAGTAGACGTAGTAGATAATTCTAGGGTATTATTATCTTTAGGGTTAGGAGGTAAGTCTTCTAGCCGTAGGTAATATATAGTAAAGAACTTAAGTACTCTCTAAGACTTTATTATAAGCTTATTAGTAGTAGGGCTACCGCTCTTAAGGAATAAATCAATCTCGTATAATTAACGGATTACTTAATTAAGGAGTACTAGATCGGGAGCTAGCTTATTAATTATATACTACTAGTAAGGTAGAAGTAAGTAGTAGATATTACCTTTTACTTTAGAGAAGAAGCGGTGAAGGTAATAGTAAGGGACTAAGTAAATATACTTAGGTATAGTATTTCTTAAGGTAATAAGGACTTTATTACCTTATTATTTAATACCTTATTATTAATAGATTTACTTTAATAGCTAATAGACTAGTAGCCGTAGTAGCCGTTTATCTAATAGTAGGATAAGATAGTAGGGAGTAGAAGGCTATTAAGGACTAGTACTATAAGGCTAGTACTACTAAAGCTAGTAGTTCTTATTAATATAATTATAGTACTTAGTAACGTAGAATAAGATCTATAGTATTATTACTATATATTATAACTAAATTATAATATAGAAAGAAGATATCTTCTCTATATATAGGAAACCTGCCTAAGTACGTAGAGTACAGAAGCCTTCTGCAAGGAAGGCGCGCTAGGCAAATGGCGCTATTTAATAATAGCGATAATAAGCAAATACCTATAGCACTATAGTAGTCCCTATAGCATAGGGATAGTATAAGGATAGTATTAGCTATAGTATAGGTATAGTATAGGGATAGTAGACCTAATAGCATAGGTATAGTATAGGTATAGTAGTCTCTATAGCATAGGTATAGTATAGGTATAGTAGTCCCTATAACATAGCCTATAGTAGTTCCTATAGCATAGGGATAGTATAGGGATAGTATTAGCTACAGCATGGGTATAATATAGGGATAGTAGTCCCTATAGCATAGGGTACAGCATAGGTACAGCATAGGTATAGTATAGGGATAGCAGTCCCGATAGTATAGGTACAGCATAGGTATAGCAGTCCCTATAGCATAGGTATAGTATAGGTATAGCAGTCCCTATAACATGGCCTATAGCAGTCCCTATAGCATGAGGACAGCATGGGGACAGCATTAGCTACAGCATAGGTACAGTATAAGGATAGCAGTCCCTATAGTATAGGGTATAGTATAGGGTATAATATAAGGACAGCATAGGGACAGCATTAGCTACAGCATGGGTACAGCATAGGTACAGCATTAGGGTACAGCATGGGATACAGCATAGGTACAGCATGGCCTACAGCAGTCCCTACAGCATGGGTATAGCATTAGCTACAGCATAGGTACAGCATAGGTACAGCAGTCCCTACAGCATGAGGTATAGTATAGGGTATAGCACCCCTAGAATTATAGATCTTAGCGGGTTTTTAGGGAGCTTAGCCCCTAGAGTAGTTAGGTTTCTAGGGAGTCCCTAGCTTAATTACTAATCTCGCACCGAGATGGCGACCCTCTAGTCTAAAGTATGAACTAAAGTACCTGATTGCTATTCCGATGTGGTTATATAGTAAGAAAATAAATATAAAATCTGCTAGTATTTACTATGTCTGTCATGTAGCAACTTTCTTTAACAGCTCTTCCAAATTAGGTAGTGAAATACACGCGACTTTTTAGTGCCAAGGACTCTAAGGTACAGTCTTGCGCATACGCTAAACATGTAGTCCAAAAGTCTGTCTACTACGGTAACATCACTGAGTAGACAGATTCTACGTCGAACACCCTACCTCCAATAGATCACGACTTTCAGATCCTGCCTCCCTCCTTAATCATCTGAGTGTATTGTTCGAGCATGACCGAGTGAACTTGGTATGCGATCGGTACTGAGAAGCAGATCAAGTCTACATTTCGGCCAGGTACTACACAGGACAGGCTTCAGCAGAAGCTTTTCTGCAAAGATGGTCAGAAGTGATCCCTTTAGACCTGCGAACAGGGTTGCTGGCCAGCGGCAAGATGTGTGGTACAATCGTGCTTCTTCAAGATCCCGATACATAGCGCACTAAGCCAATGTTCAGGTCAATTGTTAATGAGGCTGCTGCTGCGTCACCAGTCCAGCCAATTATAAATATGGGTCAGGGGTTCTTGTGAGTATGCCACCCTTCTCTTGAAATTCACGACTTGGAAGGAACTGATCGAGGTCAGTGGCTACAACCCTCCGAGATTCGTCTTAGACGCGGCGAAAGAAGCGCTGGACAGAGTTGACTGCAATCAGTATTCGCCCACAAAAGTCTGTGTCGAATCGCAATACTGGCTAGGCTGTATAGACTGATGGATAGGTAGGGACGCCCACGACTGAAAAAGGCCATTGCAAAAGCATACTCGCCGTTCTTTGGGAAAGATATTAATCCCGATACCGAGGTCACCATTACCACTGGAGCAAACGAGGGAATATTATGTGCTTTCATGGGCTTTGTTGAGCCCGGAGATGAGGTCATCGTGTTTGAACCATTCTTTGATCAGTGGGTAGATTGGCTCCAGATGAGTATACATCAAGAATCTAAATGAATGAAGGTATATCCCAAATATAGAGATGGCTGGAGGCGTTGTCCGCTATGTTCCTCTTCAGCCACCCAAGAACGGCTCAGCGGAAAACACTTCAGCTGCTGACTGGTCCATTGACATGGGGATTCTCGAAAAGACCATCAACGCCAAAACTCGCATGATCGTTCTCAACACCCCTCACAATCCTGTTGGAAAGATTTTCTCCAAGCCCGAATTAGAAGCCATAGGAAGTCTCTGCGTGAAGCATAACATTCTCATCGTCTCTGATGAGGTCTACGACAAGCTTTATTACGCGCCCTTCACCCGAATCGCTACTATCAGCCCAGAATTAGCGAATCTCACCCTCACCGTCGGTTCTGCTGGCAAAAGCTTCTATGCCACTGGCTGGCGGGTCGGATGGCTTATAGGTCCCGCTCGTTTGATCCAATACGTCTCGGCTGCCCACACACGCATATGCTACAACAGCGTCTCGCCTCTGCAAGAAGCAGCCGCAGTCGGGTTCGAGAACGCAGACAAAGAAGGGTTCTGGGACTTGAGCAAGAAGGAAATGCAGTCAAAGATGAATCGCTTTTGCGCCATCTTTGATGAGCTAGGCCTCCCTTACAGCGAGCCTGAAGGGGGCTACTTTGTACTTGCTAATTTTGGCAAAGTGAACTTACCAGATGGTTACGAATTCCCTGCCCACGTCAGAGATAGGCCCAGGGACTTCAAACTGAGTTGGTTTCTAATCATGGAGCTTGGTGTCGCGGCTATCCCGCCAAGTGAGTTCTATACACCTGAAAATGCTCACCTGGGGGAAGCTTGGTTACGCTTCGCGTTCTGCAAAGATGATGATGTACTTGACGGGGCGAAGGAAAGGTTGAGAGGGCTTAGAAGATATATGACAGTCTAGGAGTATTATGAAAATGGTGCTGCTAGATGACGAACAGGAGCCGGCGCTGATTCTGGTTGCGGCGAGCTATAGTCAACACTGGTTTTGCTTTGATTGAGAACAACTCTCCCGAATCCCCTTTCCTCAGATAGCCACCAAAGTCCAGCACCCATACTTCCAGCACGGCGATCGCTAGCTGCAACGGGTACGAATACCTACTTATATCCTTTTAGTATACCTGATCTATAACCCCACCAGTATTGACCCTCTTTTCACACCATACCAACACTGACGATACAGTCATTCTTCAATAATGGATCCATGACTTAGCCGCCGCAGAAAGTTTTCCTTCAGATCTGCTTCAACCAAGTCTTTCTACGGATCCTAGACCTAACGATCGTAAACTCTGTAGTAAGATCATCTATATTGTGCGTACGGATATGGCTGTCGCCTCTTGATCAGACTCAAAGTCGAAGACTTGGAGTGGGTGCCTCGGGGTAAGGAAGGATAAAGTAATAGAGACCCGATGTCGAGATGCACGGAATCAAAGCCGAAAGATCAAGCAAAATGTTTGTTTGTGGAGATACAATCGTGACACCAGAATCTTGCCTCTCCATCGATTGCTAAAGTGGCATTCTGATTATTAGGTAGTACGTAAAATCCACTCAACCTGAATTGTCTAGAGAGCCTATTCGGGCAGATCAACGTCACACCACGGGCTATTGGATAATTTACTCCCTTTCACCCATGTAGGCTTGTCCTTTACCACCAATGATGTTCGGAGAGAGGCGGATAAGACTATGTACAAGTGGGAGGTTGGCTGTCTTTTCAGTCCAGAGGAACTGCTAATAGTTATTATTCTTAAAGATTAGTACGACTTTATAATAGAGCTTATTTTTTATAGTTAAATATAGAAGACGATTATTAATAAATACGCTACGTAAAAAATATATTTTTAATAAATAGAATTATTATACTTATAGATCTAAAGTAATAATTATAATATAATTAGACTTAACTTTATTCTACTTATAGTCTAGTAATTTTATAGTAGTTATAAATAAGCGTCTTTATTATTTTACGCTTATTTTCTAATATATTCTTAAACTATTATATGTACTTAATTATACTTAAGTAAACCTTCTATTTTTATATTATAAATTAATATTATATATAATAGATATTAGTATAGTTATAATAGGTAATTATAAGTAATTAAGGATTATTATATAATAGATTATAAATAAATTTAGCTAGTAAGTTATAATTAATTATTAGAAAATACATTCCTCTTCTTTATAAGAAACTTTAAATTAATATATTATATAAAGTAATATAACTATAATAATTATATAGTTAGTATAAAGGCCGCTAATAGTAGAGAAAGACTTAAAGAAGAACTATCTAATACCCTAAGCTTCTAATTACTAATACTTACTTAGTTCCTTTAATATTAAATTTATACTTATATGGTATTTAAATAATACCCTTTATTCTAACGTCCCTACCCTTATATTAGTACCTATATATATTAGTTATAGTAGTAGCGACTTACCTATTATTACCCTCGTTATTTATATTAGAGTATAGATTATATTATTTAGTAGCCCTAATAGACTCCTCGCCCTTAGATTTACCCTTAGCGTTCTCTACTCCTAATATAGTTAATTAACTAGTTATAGTAATAGTATCTTCCTCCTAGATATTATTAGTAGACCTCCTAGCCTAAGTATTATTACCTTTATATACTATTCTATTAATATCTTATATCTTATTCCTAAGCTTTAATTAAGGCCTAGCTTAAGGTATAACCTCTTAAAAAACTCTATTTTTACCTTATTCTACCTTAATAGTAAGTTAACGCGTATCTTCTTAAGTAACTTATAATAGTATTAGTAGAAATAAATACTTTATATAATATAACTTATTTCTTAGGCTAATATTATAATAAAGTTAATATTTATAAATATATAAGCTTAAAGGAAGTACCTCTATTTACTAGGTCTTTATCTTAAAATAGCTAAACTTTATAATATCTCTAAGAAGTTTTAAGTTTATAGTAACCTTAAGCTAGATCTAGTCTTTTAGACGCTTCTCTAAGCGTTATATATATATTATAAGGATAGCTATCTTACTCCTTAACCTCTCTATAATTATAATAAGATAATCCTTATATATTATAATATACTTACTTAACTCCGTCTTATTATACCTAAGAGCCTCCCTAATAAATAATATACCCTACTTAGCCTTAGTAGTTTCTTCTAAAGGTTTCTTACTCTTCTCCTTTTTAGTATTAGTAGTACTTAGATCCTCTATTATATTAGTAGTACTTAGTTCCTCTATTATATTAGTAGTATACTTATAAGTATTAGCTTATTTATAATATACTATTACTTTTATCCTTAAAGCCTTCGCTCTATCTATAAGTAGTTACTTATTATTAATAGTTATAGTAATAGTATCCTTAATATACTTACAGCCTATATAATTAGTACTTAATATTAAAGCTTTATAATTATCCTTTAACTAAAGAGTACCTTTACTAGTAACTAGAGTTAGGAAGATATAATAGTTAGCCTTTAGGTTTATTATATTAAACTTAACCTAAGTTAAAAAGCTACTAATTTATATAGGCCTAATTTAATCTCTTATAATCTATAACTCTATAATAAAATCTACTTATAAGTATAATATAGGCTTAGCCTTCTCTATCTTATAATAAAGGGCTAGCCTTCTAAGGTATATAATATTATTAATAAATATAATTTACTTATACTTATTATTATATAGTTCCTTTATAGGAATTATATATTTAATAATAACTCTCTACTTAAAGAGCTTTTTATTTAGTATTTTATAGATACTATACCTCTTAGAGAGGTAATAGTATTAAGCCGCTTAAAATTCTTATTATAACTACCTTAATTTATATTTAGAGAGTTATCTATTAATTTTATAACTTTATCCTTCTATTAACTACTATTATTATTACTTATAATAAGAAGATTCTTTCTTTTTACTATAATAGTTATAGAAGGAATAAGGTTTATTAAATATTTAAGTCTACTTATCTATTAGCCTAAAATAAATATTAGTAAATTAGAAGTAAGAGTATTAAGATAAAATAAATATAATATTATAAATTTAAATATAATTATAAAAATATAGAAATACGCCGGTCTAAGGTAGAAATAAGGTATTATAAAAGAAGGAGAGTTAAAGAATAAGGGTTAAGAGTTATTAAATTAAAGTAAAGGTATAAGTATTATTAATAATATATCTAGATATACTTAGTAAATATAAATTTATTAATAAGTAGAATATATTAGATTTTATACTAGTAATAAGAAGCTAAGTAAGGTATATATTATAAAGCCCTTAGAAGGTAGAGAAGTATACTAGTTATAATAGTAGAGATTAGGTATCTTTAAGGTAAAATATAGATATATTCCTCTAATATAGATAGTAAAGATATAGTAGTAAACGCCTTTTATATACTCTTAAAGAAATTTTATAACTACTAATAATTTATACCTTAGGGGGAGGCGCCTTAATAAATATATAGTATTCCTTTAATACTTAATTATCCCTAGGCTTATTCTTCTTATATTTATTATAATAGTTATACTTAAGCTCTTTAAACTATATTTTATTAACTTTAATAAAATTAAGATAGATTAGTATAATATTATAAAAATATAGTAGTTACTATCTTATATTTATAATAATATTACCTTTCTTCTTTTAGTTTAAGTATAACTTTACTTTAATCGCGAGGTTAATATATATAGCTAGATATTTAGTACTTATTATAAGAGAATTACTTATATTAGATAACTTATAGTATATATAGTATTAATTAAGCTTTATATTACCCTTATATTTAATATATTTATTTATAAAGTACTATATATAAATAAAGCTATATATAGTAAAGATATCCTTAAAAAATACCCTTAGTAGTTAATAACTATTATATATTACGAGCTTATAAAGTACTCTAGAGCCTCTAATAGCTCTTAGATATAATATTATTACTATAAGCTAGGAAACTTAGTTAGATAGTATTATAAGTATACCTCTATATTCTTAATAACTTAATTCTTAAAAAATTTAATACTATTAAAAATCTTTACTTATACTACCTAACCCTTATTTAAATTTATATTAATACCTTTCTTATATATTACCTTAATAATATCTTTTTAAAAGTTATTTATAAAGTATAAGAATATATTCTATTAGATTAGATTATCTAAAATATATTATTTTATAGTTATATTATTATTATCTCTAGCTTTATCCTTATCCTTAGCCCTAGTACTCCCTACTATCTACCTCTTTCTCTTTCTAGGCTTCTTAGCTACTACCGCTATTATAAGTTATTCTTATAAGGTTAAAGGCGTATAAGAATATAGAGAATTCTAGTTAGATCCCTTAGAATTTAAGTTACTAGGGGTATATAAGCTAATTAGAGGATTAAAGGTTAGAGAGGAGTTTATAAAGGATTTATCCCTAAGTATAATACTAGTTATAAACTAGCTTTCTTAAATAATAGTATTTACTTAAGGTATTAAGTAATAAATTAATAACTAGCTAGTAAAAAGAAGACTTATAATAATACTTTTAAGGATTAAGAGTAAGTCTAAAGGTAGGGAATAGAGAGCTAATTAGTAGAAGAGGGAGATAACTTAATAATAGAGTAGGGAGACTTTAGCTTTTAATTTCTTTACAATCTAAATTTAAATAGCTTAATTTATTATAATAGTATTAGATTAATAATATTTATCTTAAAGCTATTAGTATACTTATTCCCTAGGTATATTAAAGTAGATATACATAGGATTATATAGGATATAAAGTACCTTTATAAGTCTTAAATTCTAAAGGTAGCTAGCCTCCCTTAAAGAAATTTAAATTAGATATTACTACTTATACTAATAATAAAGAGAATAATAAACCCTTAGATATTAGCTAACTAGAAGATTAAAGTAGTATCCTTATATACCTTATATAACTAGTCTTACTTAAAATATTAGAATACTAATATTATTATATAGGATATAAATAAGCTTAAGGATAGGATTTAGGAAGTCTTAAAGCTTATTAATAAAGAAGAAGGAATCTTAATTAATTATCTACCTCTAGATATAGATCTTAAAGAGCTTTAGGATATATATTAGTATAAGGATATTTTATTATAAGATAGAGATAAGGAGCTTATAATAGACTTTAAATAGGTTTAAGATACTAGTATAAATTTAATAATAGATATTATAAGCCCCTTTATTAAAAGTATATTTATAATACTCTTATTATAATCTTACTATCCCTTTAATAAAACCTTAGAGGCGCTATTATAATATAGAATATAAGAAAAGGATTCATAACCCTTCCTACTTACCTTAAGTTTATAGTATAAGGAGGTTAAAGTATCTAGACTATAATATATAAGCTTAAGAGAAATCTTATATATATTTAAGCCTTACCTATTACTTTAATAGCTTCTAATAAGGTATAAGACCTTCTAAGATAGAATTAAGGGCTAGATATTATAACTACTTTTATAATATATTCTACTACTATTAGCGCCTATTAAATTACCCTTACTTCTTAAATAATATAAAATAGTATTAATTAATATTCTTAAAGAGTATCTCTATTTCTTTAATCTTATAATCCTCTTCTAGACTATTCTTTAATCTAACTTAAAGAAAAAGATATACTTTAGCTTTAAAGAATTCTATATTAATCCTATTAAACTCTAGTAATCTTATACCTAGACCTCCTTTATTAGGACTATATTAGGATAATATACTTATTATTATAATAGAGACCTTATCTTTCCCTCTAATTAGGTTTCTTATACCTACTCTAATATTACCTACCCTATTAATTACTTTAGTTATATTATAGTAGTTAGCTATAATTTTTATAATTATACTCCTTATAAGTAGTAAGGTATACTAAAAATTAAAGTTTAACTTATCTCTTATAATTATAAAATTCCTACTTCTTTCTATAATATTTAATACTTCGCGGTTTTTAAAGTACTCTTATAATTATTATACTCTTTTCTTAATTAAGAGAATATTATTAATTAATATACTAATATTTAGCTAGACTATTACCTTAATCCTCTACTATAATATAATATAATAGATTATACTATTATTATATACTTTATATTAAATATATAAGGATTCTTATAACTACTTACTATCTCTCTACCTTTATATACTAAGATTAAATTAGAAACTTATAATTAAGAATACTTTATTAATTAGTTTAATAGTATAAAAGGTAATAAGTACCTCTCCTTATTACTTCTTTTATTTATTAATAGATTCGGCCTTTATTATAATACTTATTAAAGCTTAATAGGCGTTTATATCTAGATAGCTACCTTTAGATTTTATAAATATATATAATAAGCTAATATCTTCCCTCTAACCCTTAGCCCTTATAATAGTAACCTTAATAATATTATTAATATATTCTAGTATCTCTACTACTTTAATAAAGGACTTATTCTAGAGTTACTAAAATCTATATAAGTCTACGCGTTTACTTTATACTTTCTAGGAGATATACTATAATAGTAAGCTAATATAGGATTTAAGTTATAGAGAGTAAATTTAAGATATTAGTCTTATTTAATATATATTAATTCTTATAATTAATTAGATTATAATATTACTATAAATAGTAGGTTTTATAGGTAAATAATATAATAGTAATATAAGATAAATATAAGATATTTACTTCTTAATAGGGCTTAATTATTAAGGAGCCTATATTATTTAGGCTAAGTCTAGTACTTAATATTATTCTTATAAGGCCTAGTAATCCTACTTACTCTAAGTACTTTAGACTTTATAAACGACTCTATATATTACTTATAAAAATAATTCTAATAACTATAAGAGCTATTACTTATATTACTATATTATAGACTTAGCCTTTTACTCTTAGATTTATATAAATTTAATTTCTATTATATTATTTAAAGAGTTATAACCTTTTAAAGTATATATAATAAATTATTATTATACCTACGCTACTTCTTTACTTTCTTTATAATAAGTATATCTATTTATACTATCTTAGTACTATATAAATATACTTGGTTTATAATCCTAACCTAGATAGCTTTATTATAACTAACTTTATTACTTAAGTTTTCGCCTTTACTACCTAGAATATATTACTACTTATAACTAATAATCTAAGAGAGAGGGAGTAATTAATAATAGTAGTTAAAAGAGTAAGAAAGTACTTTTAAATTCTCTTATAATTTACCGCTATTACTATAAATATAAATCTTTAGTCCCGCTTTATAATAGTTATAAGATAGGCTTCTATTAAGCTAATATATATAATCCTTTTATTAACTAAGAGTAAAGCGTAGAGTTAGACTAACCTAAGTAATACTACTATTCCTAAGAGTTAAAAAGCTAAAGAGTTTCTTAATAATTAGTATTAGTTAAATATATATATTATAATTTATTATAATATTATAGTATAAGAGTATATTATACCTAATAACCTAAATATTCTAATAGGTAAAGATAAGTATAAGTAAAGCTTTATATAGCTCTATTAATCTATATTACTACTAATAATATATTACTATAATCCCTAGGTAGTTTAAGAAAGCTATCTACTAAATAAATTATATTTATATTAAGAAACTACTTCTTACTTATAAGAATCTAAGGTAGAGTATTCGCCTTATACTAATAGGTAGCTTTATAGTAGAGGACTCTAATATTATATTAATCTTTTATAACCTCTACTATAAATACCCTACTTTATTCTAAACCCTACTTACTAAATCTAAATAGTACTTACTTTAGGCTACCTTATATAAGGATAAAAATAATAATCTTTACTATTTAAAGTTAAATAAATTATATTAAGATATTACTATAATTAGCCGCTTTTCTAGTAATTATTATAAGAATATTATAAAAGTACTAACCTACCCCTCTAATCCTCTACTTATAACTCTACTATTTAAATCATAGCTAAGAAATACCTAGGCTAAGGAGTACAGCTTAAAAAATATAATATATTTTAAGATAGGTAGTTTCTAGTAGTATAAGAAACTATTATTTATATTAGGGTTAGTATTATAGTAAATAATATAGTACCTTACTTTTCTAATAATTATAGAAGGCCTTAAAAATATTACTATACTTTCTAGATTAGTAAATTCACTATATTTAGCTCTTAGTTTCTTAGTTATATTAGTAGTATTTTCTTTATTATAATAATATTAGCGTAGATAGGCCCTTAAGTATTCTTTAAGATTAGACTAGTAGAGAGATAAGATAAGTAAGAGCTAGTCCTTAATATTAAAGTCTTTTATCTTTTATATTATAATATTCTAGTTAGTCTTCTAGGAATTAAGCCTATCTAATTATATATAGTTCCTATTAAATAATCTTAGGATAGATATTAATTTAAGTTACGGTAGAGTAGTAATACCTAATAGGTCTAAGAATTCCTTAGGATTCCCTAGACCGTCTAATATCTTTAGGAGGATTAGGTAGAGAGACTCTAGAGGTAGTAGAGGAGGAGAACGATTAGTCCCTAAAACCTTAGGGTAGATTATAAGTATTATATAGGTCTTATATAGTCTTATAGTTATACTACTATTAATACCTATACTATCTTTTAGAGCTCTAGATACCTAATTAGTTAAGAAAGTATTATAGTTATTATTATTTATTAGTTTATACTAGGATTTAGTTATTATTTTCGTATAGTAATATATTAGAGAATATAAGTTCTAATAGCTATCTTATATACTCTATAGTAATATTATAGTAATAGTAATATATATTCTACTAACTTAATAGTATTATATAAAACCTACTAGATGTTTTATTATTATTATATCTTAAAAGATATATTATTATATCGTGAAATTAGTTTAATATTTTTACTAATCTACTAATTATTACGGTAAAGAAAGTTAACGGCTTATATAATCTAATATCCCCTAATTTTATAATATAATTCGTAATTATTATAGATTATACTCTACGTCCCTATTTTTTATATTATTTATATAGTACTACGTTATTAAAGCGAGACTCGTTTTTAGCGGTATTAATTTTAGTTAACGTTATAATATATAGACCGTTTCATTACGGTAGTACTACGGTACAGAGAGACCACTTCCCGCCGCTAAGGTACGTTGCGAGCTGCGTGTAAAAGTAGGAGCTGTAGGGCTGAGTGCGGAGGTAAGAGAACGGGGTTATGCACCCGCCTGTCCCGTCCCAGAAAATTCGTCGGTCAAGCGCGTTGACAGAGGAGGCACGTTGATATACAATCGCTCCTTCTCTACACATACATTCACCATAATTCCAGGATACATTTGCTGGCGTTGCTCTTGTAACTTTTATGCTTGGCCCACCAACAGTATCGAACCCCATAATTATAGCGACTTCTTGCTCGAAAATCTCGCCCTAATCACTACTTTACGCCCTCGGCATCTCACATAGATGATGGTAGCAAACAAATCACATGGCGACAACCATTGGCTAACAGTCATAAAACTTTCAGATCAGATCCTCCATGCAGATTGCTTAGTGAGGTTCGTCGAAGGAGCTTCGCCAGCCAAGGAAGCCGTGGAAGGCCCATTTCTCGCTCGCGTTCAGTATGCCATGGAGACCTCTGCCTCGCATAGCCTTTGCGGTGGCCACCTATCCATTTTCAGCGATCTCACCAGCAGATCTACCCCTCGAGATCGGCGACGAGCTTTACATCATCGAGCAAGGAGGAGGCGAGGGGTCATGGTTTCGAGGATATTTGGTGGCGCCCCCGTCCCTCTTAGCTGGATTGACAAGTGTCGAAGGTCAAACATTGGAAGCCAGAGTATTCTCAGGCATTTTCCCGAAGTGCTGTGTTGAAGTCCGGGAAGTCCTCGGCGACGCAGGGATAGACGGACAGGCGCATGGCTTCCAGGCCAATGGCGATGGCTCAAGGCTCGATCAATCGAACGGAGGCTCACTTCGGCGCATTAGTTCTATTGCCCACAAACGTAGTCTACGTCGTCCTACGAGCAATGGCTCGATAAGTACCAACGTCATGGTGATGAATGGAGAGACCAAGGTCAACGGTAATACCACACGCCTTGCCCGTAAAAAATCTCAACGAACGTCAAACCATGTCGGTGGCCACGGACTTGCGCGACAGCTATCACACCGATCTTTCACAGGCTCTCAGTCCAGATCGTCACCAACTCCTCACACGCCGAATTCCGATAACCCGCGTGATCCACATAGGAAGCGACCACAAGCCCCGGTCCCTATGCTAAAAATCGGCGACGAAACACCAACATCCAGCGCTGAACCTCTAGTAGATGAAATAGCCTCGTGCCTCCGGGAATGGCACTCAAAGAACCTACATGAATTGCTCCTTGCTCGACGCTATAAAGTACTGGAGAAAGTCTCAGACCTCGTGAACCGCTTAGATGTAGCTCGCAGGCAGCTTCTACATGGGGTCCTCACATCTCAAGAGCTCTGCACCTTGCGGGAAGAGATTGTGTGGAATCTGGTTGATGGCAACAAATTGCTTAGTAACGAAGTCATTGTTCGGTGCCCCGAGGAGCATGGGCGTCTTCTGACAGGAGATGACTCGGCAATCCAAATGTCAAAGCTCCAATCCACAATGAGCTTGCTTGATAGGCCGCCCACTTTCCAGCACGACCCGATTCATCATTATCATCTTTTGGCTGATGTCAAGGCTTTTGTGAACATTGGCATGATCTCACCCACACTGACCATGTACTTGGCCTGTCGAAGTCCAGGAGGACCCCCGAAAGTTCTCTCGGAGTCTCTCGTGGTGGATCTCCCACATACCGAGGATTTCGAAAAATTGTCATCTGATAACAGCTATAGGACATTGTTCACGGACTTGACGTCAACTGATATCGGAGATGGGCCAAGGCCAGGATTATCTTTGTGCTTGATCTTCAAAATCCAAGCAAGCCAAGTAGTCCATGGGACAACGTCAAGTGTGCACCAGAAGACGAATCGGGATGACGAAAATATGTCACCTGGAAGACCAATCAAGAGCAGCCCCATGTCCAGCACCTCCTCAGTGAAAGGAGGTAGGCAGAGTCTCATGTGGGCACAAAAACGCTTCGGGAGCGTCCGAAATGGGCCACAGCATGACACTCGGTCTATTAAAATTCCACCATCTACAGCAGATTCTTCCTCTTCTACATATTCTGAAAGTCGGCCTACCATTGTAGAGGCTCGACCCACAACACAGCAAGGGACACCGTTCGTCAAAAGGAACGTTGGTGTTGGTGTCGTTAACATTGAGGACCTTTTTGGGAACAAAACTATTGCCAATCATCAAGTGTCGATTTGGGCGCCTGCTCCGACGAACGATCATAACAAGAACTCCATGAATGACTGGGACGAGCTTGTTCGTGATCTCCTCCCAAGTCGAAGTGGCTATTTCGCCAAAGCCAAGGGTTTCGATACAATTTGTCTGAGCTTGCAATCCTTCGCAGCTCCAGATGCAAATGACCTTATCATCAAAACCCCTACCTTATTGCAGGATATCGTACGAACGCCAAAGACTAGCTTTCCTGGGGCTCTGACACGGTCGCGATCAGATGTATACGTTAAACTGTGCGAGGCCTTCTTACCTCATCAGGCACTTCTATCGCACCCAGAGCGTGGCACAGTCCAGATATCGCCAAGTCTTGAGCTGAAGAGCGTTCAACTTACCCTCGAGGTCAGGAAAGCGTCTGGAGAGCGCATTGAGCGATGCATATTTCCTGGCTCCAACAGCACTGGTCAAACCGCGTGGCGCACATCTGCTGTTGAACGTGGTGAAGCTTGGAATGAGATGATCAAATTGGATATACCATCTGAGGACATTCCCGGAAGTCATCTGATCATGAGTGTTGCAGATGCACCTGGCTTCCCTTTCGCCCTTGCTTGGATGCCTCTGTGGAACGATGACGCATTTGTCACCGACGGAGCTCACGCACCATTACTGTATTCATACGATAAGCAGACTTCTAGCTCCGACAAAGGTAGAGGGGCTTATCTTGCGTTTCCTTGGAACTCCAAAGGCAGATACGGCGATACCAAGGACGAGACCTTGACGGGACCTATCGCAACATTGAAGCTTGAAACGAACCTATGCAGCACTCAATTGTCACAGGACACTACTCTGCTTGGGATCTTGAGATGGAGAGAGCAGCCTAGGGGTGAAGTCCTTGACCTGCTTCGGCGCTTCGCTTTCGTCCCTGAGATTGAGATAGTAAAACTGGTCGGCGATGTTTTTGACGCTTTGTTTAGCATCATGGTCGAACATGCCGGCAAGGAAGACTACGAGGACTCGGTCTTCAATGCAATTGTGGCGGTCTTGGGCATAGTGCATGATCGTCGCTTTGACCTGGGACCTTTTGTGGCTGCTTATGCAGAAATGAAATTTGATCATCCCTTTGCAACACCTTGCTTGATCAGAAGCTACCTCCGCCTCTTGGCGAACCCCTCAGATCCAAGCTCGTCAAGACGTGTCCGCGCTACAATCAAGGTTGGCCAGCAGATGCTAAGGTTCATCGTCTGCGCCCGCAAACGACAAGAGGCCAAGGAGGCTGACATAGGCGCGAATACCCAATCAACATTTCAAAGTGACGTCAAAGGAATCTTCTACGCCTTTGAAGGTTTGATGAAGCACACTTCACCAGCCTTGGTTGGCAGCAAGACCTTGGTCGTACAGTTTATGCATACCTGGGTACCAGAACTAACATCGATTCTCTCCGAAGACGAGATTTTAGAGATCGCAGTAGGGTTTCTAAACTCATGTGCAGAGGTTCAGGGCAAGCTCATACTTTATAAGTTGGTACTAATACTCAACCTTACAAACATGACCATTTTTACGCAGCCACGTGTCCGACAGAAGCTCTCGAGCTGTACAACGGCTTGGATAGAACCCTATTGGGGTATCAAGAATGGATCAACCCAATGGCGCGAGCAGGTGAGACTTTGCTGTTCCATCGTATCAAGACGAGCGAACGAGCCTCATGGCGATAAACTCGCTCTCTTCGCTAAAGCAATACAATCATACCATAGCCTATCGGTATCAGATCAGCAGGGAAAGGATCAGTTATCCTTGTTGTTCCCCACTTCGTACCCTTTCCCTTCCAAACAACTATCAAACCCCATCATCTTTGACGAAGCGCTTACCGAGCTTGCTGCTTTGCTTGCTACATTGGCTAGTACAAGATTGCCAAAGGAGCACACTGGCTCAGACATAGAGCGTACAAGCATGCTGTTCGACTGCTTAGACTTTATTCTGTCACTCCTGTCTGGATCCGCCTTCCCTAAGTCCTGGTTAAGTCTCTACGTTTTCCATCACAGATCATCACTTCAGATACTCGAGGCACTGTTTGATATAATGACGACCGACTTTGTTCCCCCTCCTGAAGATGCAGACGACTTCAACACAGAACTCTGGAGCAAATATCTCGTGACTTTGCTTACCCTTGTTCGATCCGACACACTGGCCCTAGAAACTTTTCCAGAACAGAAGCGACGAGCTGTTTGGAAGATTGCTGGAGACGTTCGTGAGCAAGGCGCCATTCTCTTGAAGCGAAGCTGGGAAGCTCTTGGCTGGGAATCGAGCATTGAAGAGCAGAAACGCTACGGATTGTCACGCCTTGGGGGTTTCCAAGTCCAATATGTGCCCGGCCTCGTTGCCCCCATCGTGGAGCTGTGTCTGAGCGTGCACGAAGGCTTGAGGAATATTGCTGTAAAGATCCTACAGGCTATGATCATCAGTGAATGGACATTGAATGAAGACTTGTCTGTAATTCAGGCTGAGATGATCGAGTGTTTTGAGATTCTTTTTCAATCCAAAAATATTGGCGAAAGCTTGGTTCAGAAGATGTTCGTTAATGAGCTCCTGGATCTGTTTGGGTTCCTTGCAGCCATGCCTTTAGATCCAATGTGGCGGGCGATCAAGGATATGATTGCTACCACTGACGAACTTCTGGAGCTGCTCGCAGCGGTCCATAGTCCTGATGTCACGGAAATGCTGCGTATTATGAATACGCTTCAACTGATGAATTTTCTCAAAGACATGCAGAAGGAAGACATCTTCATACGCTATGTCCACCACTTAGCACAGGTACAAGCTAAGCTCAACAACAAGACCGAAGCTGGTCTCGCTTTGCGCCTTCATGCAGATCTCTATACATGGGGATCGACAAACGTCAGGCCACTTGCTGATCCAGATTATCCCGAACAACCATCATTCGACCGAAAGGAGCGGCTTTATTTCGAGATGATACAATATTATGAGGAAGGCGAAGCTTGGGCATCTGCTCTTGAAACTTATCAAGAGCTCGCTGACCAATATCAAAATTCTCAATTTGACTTTGCCAAGCTCGCAAGGACCCAGCGTTCAATGGCAACGATTTACGAGGCTATTGCAAAGGGCGAATGGCAGCTGCCCAGATACTTTAGAGTGGCCTATCACGGTATGGGCTTCTCCTCAAGCCTTCGCGGTAAGCAGTTCATCTTCGAAGGAGAACCAGGTGAGCGACAATCAGCGTTCACCGACCGGATGAGGCTGCTCCATCCATCTGCTCAGATGGTTACCAAAGGCGATCTAGAGGAGTTAGAAGGACAGTACCTCCAAATTTCTCCTGTCAGCCCTTACCGCAACCTGGAGTTGCCCATATATCAGCAGCCAAAGGTGGCCCCATCCATTCGAGAATTCGTCACCTCCGCAAAGCCACATACTTTCGCGGTAACATCAAAACGACATTCTCCATCATCGGGCGTTCAGAATCAATGGATCGAAAAAACACTTTTCAGCACGAACGAAAGCTTCCCAACAATACTACGGAGGAGCGAAGTCATTGCCGTTGATGTGCTTCAACTCTCACCCCTGCAGACCGCGATCGAACGAACTACAAGGAAAACATCGGAGCTGGCAGCTCTCGAGAAGAAAACCCATGATACTGATGAGCCTGCTATCCGAAGTCTTACGGATGCGATTCTGTCTTCCGTGGATCCATCATCTGTAGGATCAGTAGCTCAATACCGTCAGCTTCTCCCGGCAGCCCCTTCACAATCTGATGACGATGGCGAAGAAGCGGCCCCTTCTCCTCTTGAGGCAGCACTTCAGATTGCCCTCCTTGACCATGTCTCAATGCTAAAGCACTGCTTGTCACACTACATGCGTCACGATCCTTCCGATGAACGAGCCTCCCTTGTTGACGGGCTTAAAGCGACATTCGCTCCCGAATTGGCGGTCTTAGCCCCAGCTCCAGCTCCAGACACGCCCGAAGTACTCGTATCGCCCACCACTCGCTCTTTCGCTGGGGCGTCCTCACCCACCACGCCAGCGCTCACACTAACGAACGGCGATACACCCGGCTCTCCAACAGAGCCAATCGGACGTCTCCGCCCGCTCTCTCGCATCAGTCTCGGCTTCCCTAAATCCTCAATTCCAAGTGGACCTAGGACAAACGGCTCTGCATCCGAGCTATCAGCACAGTCAGATGGAGGCTCGTCCGTGGGTAATTCGAGCCCGGCGGTCCATGCTCCGTCACAGACTAAGTCGCTATCGCCGGATGTCTCGCACATCAACGGTGCAGAAGCGACTGGCGAGCGGCCGGCGACGGCTTCTAGCGGAAAGTCAGGGTTCAGATTGAAGAAGAGACTGAGCTCGTTGGGGATCGGTAGGATGGCTAGTAAGTCTGATAAATCGAAGGGGTCTGATACTATGGGTGGATTGGCGGAGGAGTAGGTATTGGGTGGGCTGGGAGTCGATGTGGTCGGTTGCTCGTGTACATGGGTGCTGTGCGGGCGAGTGGATTGTATATCGCGTTTTCTGGATATAGATCCTCTGGTGGTGTACATATAGGAAGTGGTAAGGTAGGCTACTCAGGGGGGAAGGAGTTGGGCAAGAGAGATACCAAGATACCACGGGTCTTTTTTCTTCCGATCTGGAACACATAGCAGGCTATGAAACAACAGACTTTTTTAGCGAGCTTGAGCGTTTTTAGCGTGCGCTGTGGTTTTAGTATAAGATGTATGTATTGTAATTGATTCGATCGATGGAATTGTGAGCGGATCTTTAGTAGTGTGCTAGTAATGTATGTTGTATTCGTTTTACGTTCGGATTGTTTCTGTGGAAATATTGAGATAGCCTAGATATCGCTGTGCGCAATCCCAGGGTAGGGTGTTATTACATACATAGAATAGGTAAGGTAGGGAATCGAAATCTAGGCTGCTATGCTGTGCTGTGCTATATATGGATGTGGATGTGGATTTTGGGTGTGGGGGCAGATTTGAGTGTTGGTTGGCTATGGATGAATAGTATTTGTTGTGGATGTTTTGATGGGGGATGTGGAGGCTGTGTGATGGGGGGGATGGGGGATGTATGTTGTAGAGTGGAAATAGAACTAGCTAAGTTGTCGATGCTAGCGGAGGATGTAGGGTATCTTGTACCAGACTTTCACAATACCAACAACGAACATGCTAATACCCACATTGAAGATTCCTACATCCATGATCTTTTTAAATATACTGTAGACTTTGGTTATCGATGCTACGCTACGGCTTGTGGATTCAGGATATAGTATTTGTTCTGAGTCAGACGTATGTATTAGTATTAGTACTGGTAGTATTAGATACAAGTTTGTTTATTGCTGTAGATGGATAGAGTGGTGTTTTGGAGGGTTGGTGTGGAGGCTGCGTTATGGGGGGATGGGGGAATTGGGGGGGGATGGGGGTGGGATGGAACTAGCGGACGAATGTGCCAGACTGTTTCTTTGAGTACGGATGTAGAAATAGAGGCGTTGAAAGACTTGTATTTCGAACCTTCAGGTCTTGAACCTCCGACTTAAGTTTTCACAATCTGTTCTATGCTGGCCATGGCAATGGCAGCTTCAGCATCCATCTCCTCATGACCCTCATTCGCTGCGCCTTCCGGTATAACAAGCACACTTGCACCATTCCCAACCTCCTCACTCCGATCTTTCGCACCAAACACTGAATGGCGCGAAGCGTCCGGTTCTAAATGCTCAATGGGTGGTAATGTGCCGATTTGCGGTGGAGCAGCTATTCAAGCACACCGATTTCGGCACGTTAGCTATGATCTTCTACACCGAAAATGGATGGTTTAGATGGATCAGGGTGATGGAAAAGCAAGACATACCTCCCTCCCCGCCATCCATCAGATGAGAATAGAGGTCGTCTGCGTATTGGATCAATGGCGGCATTTCCGTTGTTAGAAACTTCCATTTCAGACTGCTGAGCCAACTCGTCGCGTGGTCGCGGGCTTGTGCGCATTGGCGTACGGTGAGGAGGTGGTGGCGGATGAGTTCGTTGTTGGCGCGGCGGGCGCGGTCGAGGGGGATCGGGGTTGTTTTGGGGGCTGTTGAAGAGGTGGTATTGGTAGGGGTGGGATTGGCTTGTACGATGCGCTCGGACTGTTGTCGGAGGATGATGCTGTAGGCGTTTGCGTCTTGCAGGTTGCGAAAGGCTTCTTGGAATTTGGCGTGGCCGAGGTAGTACCACTGACGGGCTTGGATGAGGTAGTCGTATCGTTTTTTGCCGTGGTTGTCGAGGTGGGAATGGACGAGGCGGATGAGGAGGGAGAGGAGGTGGTAGTCTATGTGTGGGAGGGGCTCTTCGGTTGTGTGGGCTTGTTCGGTGATGGTGAGGGGGGAGGGGTGGGTGGAGGTTAGGATTTGGGTGCGGATGAGGGTGTGGGAGGTGGGGGATGTGGGCGAGAGAAGGGCGCTGGAGGGCAGGTGTTAGTCTGGGTTTGAGATGAGGTGGAGAGGGGGGTAAGGAGATCTAGGAGGAGGGATAAAGAATGGGTATGTGTTATGATTGGTAGATAGGACTGAATTGAAGGGGAGGGAAGAATGGCTGAGTACGTACTCGATACTATCATCTTCGGCTGGCGGTGCAACGCGTTGGGAGGGCCACCTGCTATGTCGAAGGTAGGTGTAAGACATTGTTGACTATGGTGAGAATAAAGCTCATAAAGTTGGTACGTGAACAAGATTTGCGAGGCATGAAACTTCTGTCCGAGCGATGAAGTTTTGCGATTCAGGAAGTGATTGTGCTTCGGTAGTATGGAATGGCCAAAGCGTGTTGAAGGTGAAAGACTAGTGAGAGATGAACACCCGCAGTCATGATTCGAAGTGAAATTGCCAGCCAACCTCGAATTTGACATTCGTAAGGCTCAACGAGAATGATTGAGATAGCAAGCGAGGCCTTTGGTCCGATGAAGAGAAGACAAAGCAGCGGGTCCGGCATGACGTTATCAGACATAGCTTTCCTGCCATTTGCGGTTTCGTCCCTTTTAGTTGCGTGGCTGTCCTTGCTAAAGGTCATGCTAGGCTTGGGTTCTTTGCTTCTAGCAACTTCCCCTGATCACTCATACTGCTTTGTGCACCTCAAGCCTTTGGTCTGACTTGAAGTCTTGGAAAAATGCTGGCTAAGGAGTCTTAGACTTCAGCAAACCCTGTCAGTGTAGCGAGGTCCCTGCAAATTGCTTCAATGGCAGCTCCAAATCCACTACCCAAGGAGGGTTAACAGGTCTGTACCGTACGTCCATAATGCTTGCATTGATAAACAATGTCTCTTCTCCCCATTTGAGCGGTTCATTGCCATCCTTACTTATGTTAATGTATGCGGCCTCCTGATCAAACGTCAAATCCTCTCTTGGCACTTTCTTTTGGGCCACTTTAGTCACCCAAGACATTCTTTCAGCACCCCACCCCTCATGTATATGCCCAAAACAATGCACTCTTGGCTTACATCTTCCCACAGCTCGCCGTAGGTGAGGGCAGCCGACATTCTCTTCACCAAAGGCTGTTTTGTCGAGGATGTTCTTTGGCGGTCCATGAGTAAGCATTATATCGATTGCCGGATGGGCAGGTACTGGATTTTCCGCCGAAGGTTGCACAGAGACGGCAGGTGTGGGATTGAAGCGATCGAGATCATGCGGGTAAGTGAATGCCCAGTCATAAAATTCGGGCTGCCAAGGAGAAGAGTAGACCTGCAAGTAAGAGTCAGCCATTGGCTGATTTCTTACAATGCTTCTCCATAAGATATTTCCCTCTCCTCACACAGCCGTTTCCGGGAGTAGAGTCTCCCATCTCCCTGGATCCCAAGCTTGACTCCCTACTCCGAGCATGCACTCACTGTAAATCTCGCCCCATTCCTAAGCTCAAAGGCCTGTACTCCCTCTTCCAGGTACACAATCCCAGCGCTCCTCGCCTCGTCACCAGTCCACATCTGCCTGATAGCGTCCGTATCCTCTGGTATATTGCGATGTTTATTCTTCAGCCGCTCCAGATATAAATCCTTGTGTAGTGTAATATCATGGTTCCCCGCAATCACCAATTTAAGCTCTGCAGGGGCCGTCTTCAAGAAGGATAGCATGCACTCGTACTCTGCCACATAGCCAACTCTTGTTATGTCACCGCAATGAAGCAGGACGTCGCTTTGGGGAAATGGCTGGCGATAGGCGTGGGTTTGGTCACCTGAGGGATATGGGATGACGGTGTGGGTGTCCGAAATGATACAAAGTCGGGTTGTTACTGTTGGGGTAGTCATGGCTGACAGACGTTAGCAAGGCAATGTGAGGCACCGTGGACTAATTTTAGAAGGGACATCAATCAGTATCATGGCTTACCTGCCCGACGTGGGTACACATAGATGGGAACTGCCGAGAGTCCCTTGGAACAGAATAGAAAGTGTGAAAGCTTGTCATATTCAGCAGAATTTGGGTGAAACTGAAGCTTTAGGTTGCATAGTAGATACGGGATCGCCATATACACCTGCCAAGACATATGATCTACAAGATCCATGCGTCCATCATAGGCATGATTGGCAAGTGTACAAGATTCTGCATTATGCTCAATGCTCTACAGCATTCACCGTCTATTTCCTGATGGCACGCTGGTAGAAAGCCAGCTCCTCTCCTTCAAGCACGTATCCATCACACCTGCCACTCTGCCCCGGTCGGCTAGCAATCACGGCGTACAGACGTCCAGCCTCAAATTGTTTCTCCAATGCTGAATCAATTTTCCCAACCGCTGCAGTCCTCGCCGCTTGCTTCTTCTCCACACTCTTGCTCTTCTTCGCGTCTTCGCCCTCCTTTTCCGTCTTTGCCTGACGTCTCCTCCCCAGCGACTGACCGTAATGTGCTTCGTACCATTGGCGGAAAGGTGCAGCGTCTACTTGCACAACGGCGGATTTGGTCAGGGTATTCGTGCGGACGAGTTCGTTGTTGGAAGGATGGAAAGACACAGAGATCACGCGCACTTTGCGGGCAACGCCTTCCGAGCCCCAGGAGAAATTGCCGGAGTCGAGACGGAGAGCGCGATATTTGGTGTTACCACCACGAGTGCGGACAAGATGGATACGCTTGTTGCCGATACGGGTGTTGGCTGGTTGACGACCTTTCTCGAAGGCTCTGTTGACGGTCAGACCATCATTTTCAGATGGTGGGCAACACGTACCTCTTTTTGCGGTAGTATGCTCGCTTTGCACCGGTAGCTGAACGCTTGTGACGTGAATCTCGTGAGATACCCATGTTTGCGATAACTTATTGACTGCTACTGATAAGGTCAGCCTTTTGCAAATCTAGTGCGAAGAAAGGGCATAGGATTTTTGGAGGCTCGTAGCAAAAGATATTGTGAACAGAGGTGCGGGCGTCCCAAAGCCTATGTGTGGTGTTGCTGGTGTGCTGATAGACTGCAAACCCAGTGTCCGCGAGTGCGCGGACGGATGCTCATAGCCATCACGTTGTGGGGCGTATCTATTGTCTGGCTTACCTTCTTCTAAACAGCCATTAGATAACGCAGTCAGCGTACTATGGTGTCGTCCGCCTCAAACTTCGATTTAATGGAGCTGGTGTGATCGATCTTCAAATTCCATCGTCAAATTCAAGTGTGCTCGGGCTAAGCGAGCTGTAAGGCTGATCTTTACGCTAGTCACTTCAGTTCAGCTCTGTACTCCGTACGGTTTTCGCGATCCTGCCGACTGCGACTTTAGTTCATATTATCGCGCCATTTTCAACTCGTACCGGTAAATGAGCTACTTTATCTAACAGCTACACTACTTGGGAAATTTCTTGCGCTCAGCAGCACACCTTTGACACCCCTGATCTCGGCTTTTAATTTTGAATATTCATCGGGCTTGGACTTTTCCCACAGCTTCCCACTCTGTGTAGAATCTAGATGAGGTAGGCCATCCAGATATTTCCGCAGATCACTGATACTTGTCTCAAGTAGTGATGAGGTGTTCATTGATTGAATACCTGTAAGTTTGTTGTATATCTCCGTGATGCCATCCTCCTGTAGTTGATTGGGCGAGACTGGTTGTAGACCTGGCGATGAGGTTAACGAGGTTGAACGAGAGAGGTGAGGCGACGTTTGCGTTGCTGTCGAGCGATTGTAAAACCGGGCTGGGTCTGAACTCATTGACTCAACATCGGAGCCATCATCATCAGGCTGGTGCGAACCTTCTGGTATTTTGGACACAGCGCTCTCGAGTTTCGAGTTGAGAGTATCTAGATTGCCTGAAGCTGTTTCAAAAAGGGAATGGCGAACCGCAGTCAAAGACTCGATCATCGGTTCGACAACGTATTTGCTAGTTCCATAGATAGTAGTAGCTGCACCAGTAGCAACATAGAAAGTTGTCAGGAGACGACGAGCCGTTATCAATGGTGGGGGCTTTCTGGAGTGGATGAGAAATTCGGGATAAGTAATAATAGGCGGTATCTCTTTCTTCGGCTGGGGTAAATCTTCCTGGGTCTGGGGTGAACTCTTTAGCCTTGTGGCGGGCGGCTCCGGTTCTGTGGTATTCAAAATTTTATTTGTTGACTGCAGCGGGGAATCATCCCCTCTATCGACGCCATAATCCTCCATAACTTCAACTTCGGGAACATGTTCCACGTCCACCTGCCCTTCTTGAAGAAGATGCGAGATCTCGTGCTCGGTCAGCCCTTTTGACTTCAGGAAGGATGTTCTCCGCTCAACAGGAGCATTCCTTATGTCTTCGTCCTCCAAGAATTTCGTAGCTTGCTTCAAGAGCGCTTCTCGGGTTTCAAGTGTCGCAACATTGTCCGATGATGGAGAGGTAGTGTCCTGCAACGGGTCTGACGTGGTAGAATCGTTGCGCTGCCATGAAGGTGCTGTTTTGGGCTTGGGCCCGTCATGATCATCCATAGTGATAACAGATATTCGTGGGCGTATGTTGTAGTTGGAGGTGGAACTGCGGAGGAACCTCGGCCTGCACAGACAAGGCTAACCGTATTCGGATAGCTTTGTCCAATAGGCAGTTCTTGGCACAATAGCGGCGTTCAACGGCGGACTTCCAGTTCAAAGAAAGCCTCTGTACAGACCTTCGAACAAATTCTCAAAGCACCAGTAGACCATACAGAACACGTCAGGACCTGGAGTTATATCCGAAGATATACGTGCCTGAAGTGTAGCAAACCTGCATTAGCCCTGGAACTCTACCCGCAATCGTGCATCCTTTACGAGGCACAACCCAGGGAGAGCCAACAGGATGACAGAGAGGCCCAACAAGCGCCAAAGAAGCGAGAGCTACGGCGACGGGGGGAGGCACGTTGGAATCGATCCCAGCAGCAATGCGCCAGTAAACGTGTATGTAGCCTATCACTTATATCTTTGAATCTGGCTTCCCGTCAGCCTTCTTCAGGCGTCAGCATGATTTGATAAGACCTTTCGTACGGAAATATTGCGCTGTAATATTCTATGTGCTATCGCGCTGCTTGCCTTGCCGCAGGAGCCATCTTTGGCCATTTCCCTAGACAAGATGCTGCACTTTACCACAATCTAGCCACTACTAGTTTTCCGAACTATAGACCGCACACTCTGAATCATTTTGCAATATTTCGTTTTCAATAGAGTCCACGGATAGCACTTCCTCTTACTCTTAGCACTTGTACATCATTTCATACACGATTGATTGCAAACCCACAACAACATGCCGATTCGTCGCTCAACCAGGACCCGCACCTCTCTAACGTCTACTCCTAGTTCACCAATTCAGCCGGTCTCTTCACGTCCCCGCCGCACTGCATCAGCTTCGACAGTAAAGATTACGCGCGATGAATCCAATTCTCCAGACGAATCGAGGAAGGCACTCAAGCTTACGATGAAGATGCCTTCTAGCAAACTACGAGAAGTCACTTCAAATCCAAAGTCAAGACCGAGCTCACGCGGAAATGCCGCGGCCAAATTGACGGATTCGCTGACGGGCGGCGAACTTGTGAGCGGGCCGAGAGCTAGTCGCGCGAACAAGAAATATGTTGTTGAGAGCGAGACTTCTGAAAACGAGAGCGAAGACGAGGAAGAGGTCGAAGCTCAAGCTAGCGATGAAGAGCAAGACGAGGAGGAAGAGGCGGAAGAAGATGAGAGAGAGCAGGCCGAAGGCCCCGAGGAGAGCGATGACGATGACGCCGAAGACGATGACGACGACGAAGACGCCGATGGTGATGTCGAGATGGATGACGACGCTGACGACGGTCAGCCTCCTCCATTACGGCAGCCTATCCTCAAAGTCAACGGTCCAGTAGCAACACCGAAACCAAAAACAGTATCCAAACCCACTGTAACCGTCACGCCTGCCCAAGCGGAGAAAGTCAAATCCGTAGAAGCCAAAGAAGTCGAGATGGACGACGATGACGAAGAGCTATCGGAGCTGTCAGAGGATGACGACGACGCCGGCGAAGAGGACGCGGAAGGAGACGTCGACGAAGAAATGGGCGATGACGATGAGAGTAGGAGTCCGGGCAGTAGAGGGAGCACCCCGGACGTCAGCAAGATGACCAAAAGGCAGCGGAGTAGGCTCGATCAGGTCATGGGTGGAGATTTCCTGCAGCTACCTATGGGTGCGTCCTTGACAAAGCCCACAATGCAGTCGTGACATACTAACCGCGTCCCACCAGAACCCCAAACGAAGAAGCATCTCACAGCCGAAGAACACGCCATGCGCCGAGCAGAAATGGCCAGACGCCGCAAGAACCTGAGTGAGAAACGCAACGAAGAGGAAAAGGTCCGCCCACCCCCCCTTTTCCTCATACTTACAAAAATCCCCACCCTTCCCCCACAAACCACCTTCCAACCCCCCTTCCAACCCCCCCACCTTCCCCCTACTAACGTTCCCCTCCCCTCCCCCCACAGATGGACACCATAAACCGCCTCCTCAAGAAACAAGCCCCGAAACGCCGCGGCAAGATCTCCGCCGCGGAAATCGTAGCGCAAGAACACGGCGACGACTCTTCTTCCGAGCAGCAACAGCAGCAGTTGCGAGAGGAAGAGGAGGTTCCGCCTGCGAATCCGGTTTTTGTGAGGTGGGTTAGTGGTCGGGGGGGGTGTAGGGTGGGGGTACCGGAGGAGTGGTTGGGGGGGGCTGTGGGGAGGGTTTTTGGGGGGAGGAGGGAGGGGGAGGGGGGGGTTGTGGGAGGGTAGGGGGGTGGAGTATGTTGTGTTAGAGAGGATTAGTGACTATAAGTAGATTCATTAGAGAGTTGGCAGTGTTGGTGAGTACGTCAATCAGATCCTAGATATCATCTCCGCGAAATAGCCCTGCTATAACTGCGCACTTCCAAAACCTGCTCCTCGAAACCACTACCAGCGCTAACTCTCGGGATAGAATATAGCTAGCTGCTCCCTTCCAAACTTCCATCACATCCTTCATTGCCATTCCTCGAGGATACAACATAGGATGCTGATATGCAGTAGAAATGAAAGGATGTTCCGGAGATGTAGTCTGGTATGGTATCGATGCTGTGATTGAACGTTTTCCTGGAGTATAGAATCTGATATGTTGTGGTGATTGAATAAGCATACGTGCTGTATTTGGAGTTATGAAAGGTTGTAAATGGGGCTGTGGAGGAGATGGGTATCCAGATTTCCCACAATAGGTGATGTAGCTTCCAGCACGTCGTTTGTAGATGACAAGATCGAAAGCGGTCATTATGTTCGAAGCCAGCGAAGCCAGCGAAGCGGAACGAAAGGATAAGGATAAGAGAAGAGCGTATGCAAAATCCAAGTCCAGTTGTAAAGTCCAGATCCTTCAGAATTGAGTAGAGAACGCAGGTGGCCAGCACCAGTAGCGATGGTCCAAAATATCAGATCCCAGCAAAAGTAGCAAGCAGTTTCAAAACGTTTCTCGAACGATCCAGGTCCCCTTCGTCGCCCCTTCATTAGAGTAGAGAAGACCGTAAGACCTCACATAAGTTCACACTTCCCCAACCCCGGCGCCCTCCTCCCACTCCTCGCACCCCTCGACGCCACATTCGCATATCCGAAATCGAATTCAGACGCAAGAGCGCCCATGCATCCACGTTTCGCCTTTGCCATCTCCCTTTTCGCGCTCGCTTCCGTTTTGGCGGCGTGTTCGGCGGTGATTTTGTTGGCCCAGGATTCGTCTTCGGGGGAGAGGTGGGTGGGTTTGATGGGCTTTTCGTCGTCGGAGGAAGAGGGGACGGCGGTGGAGGAGTCGGTTGAGGAGGAGGAGGAGAGGGTCGAGGTGGATGTTTGGTTGAGGGTGCGGAAGGGGCTGTAGGCTGCGGGTGCGGAGTGGATGTTGCGGCGGTGGTGGTGGGTTGGGTCGCGGCGGGTGGGTGATGGGTAGCTTTGGCGGTTGGGTGAGGTTGAGGAGGAGGAGGATGAGAGGGTGGAGGAAGAGTGAGTTGGGCTTGTGTGAGACATTTTGCTGTGGTGTGAGGATACTGAGGATAGAAGTGTAGATGCTGCTTGGTACGATGCTGTGGTGAGCGTGTTTGATTGATGCTATTGCCCGATAAGATACTGGATATTGACGCAACAGGTGGAAAGAATGCCGGATGCTGGTGGATATAATATGAGCTGTTATGCTAAGTAAGTAACAATGTAAGCGCCGTCGTAGACTGTAGCGTGGCATCGAGGCGGAACCCGAACCTGTAATGTTGTAGGTGTAGTGATGCCAGCTCACTCGAAAACGGATGCCAAAGAAAAGTAAGCTGAAGAGCGGGCCTCGACCTGGAAAAATGCTTGAGCAATGAGCGCTTCGCAATAGTCGGAAATTGATAGTAAAGCTGGGCAGCGGCTCAAATCAATGATAGGTACGGATGCCAAAGGTTAAGATAGAATGAAACGATGATAAAGAAGGAATTGAAGGTGGATGCAAACGAGAAGATATTACAGGTGTATGAAGGAAGATGTTGACGAGGGAAGTTGTAAGAAGGAAGAAGTGGGATGAGGTGTACAACGTAAGAAGATGTTGTTCAGATATAAGTGAGGTGAGGATGTGCTTAATGTGAATGACAAAAAGACTATGTGAGATTTTGGAGCGCTGCTCTATGATAAAGGTGATGTATGAAGGTAGGTATGGTCAATTTTGAGCCGATTGGCGGAGGCCATCAATAACGATTCCATGTATAGAAAAGTGAAGTGAATGGAATCTTTGCCCCAATGACCACGAACAACGTAAAGCGCGAGGTACAGGAATATCTGATCCGGAGTATTGAGTATGGTCTTCCTATCAGATCCTTAGCCTAGATGCTATAAATTTAGATCTTTGCTAGCCTTAGGGCTTTGGAAGAACGCTCCTCGAAAGGTGATACCCTCCATCGCGGCATCCTCTAGAGTACTGCTTCGCTTCATGAATTTTGAGTTCTACAGCCAAGTATGTGATCAAAATGTCTCATTCCCAGATTCTTATCATGAATATCGTTGCATTCACTGGGTATACCTGCTTCCCTGTTGTCCACTCAGTTGTTCCGCAGGAACATCTCGCGCATTCCTAGATCTTTCTGATGAACCGTCTTGTGCCGCCTGCCTCCAGAAGGACATTGTACTTGACGATACGGCTCCAGAAGGTGGTGGTTGGGCTGCCAACGGACTCGAGACGGAGGGTTGTTGTATATGTTCGCTCTCATGAGCAGCAAAAGTGTCACCCAAGGGTTGACGTCTGTGTGGAGGATTGAGATCGCCTGTAGCCCTAGGTGCGGGTGATGACTTTTGAGATTGCTTCTCTCTCAAGCGTTCTTCGGTCTCGCGAAGCCGAGCCTCGAGAGCTTCCAGTTCAGCGCTTTGGGATGACACCGCTTGCTTTCTGTGTTTTTCTCAGCCAGCCTAGTAGCAAAGGATCATCGGTATGCGTACTTTTGCTCGACTGACTGCACCAGACCATCTAGGTGGTTATCCATGGCGAAAGTATCGTTCAGCGAAGCGGAAAAGTTCCGGGCAATTGTACTGATTCTCGGTCAGCTGCTATAGTGATAAGCATCAAGACTTCTCACGATTGCGGTCGTCCGCTCGGCTTCCAGTCTCCGTTGTCGTTTGACATGATTTGTTCAAACAACGTTATGAGAGAGGAATGTGGAGTCTGTGGGCAGGGGTATATTCACGACAAGAAAATGACACCACGACAAACGATTATGCTTACTATCCGGCTGAATATCAATGCCAATAGGTCCAGGTATAATGTGTGATCACTTTACGTGTTGTGACATTCTTTGCGAAGGGACCTTTCGAACCGTTGAACAGCGGGGAGTTTCAGAGTTGTCCGCAGTTCACTTCTGCTACCTGGCAGTAAACGCTCCAATGACTAAGCGCTTGGCGAACTACCTTGGGTCTAAACGCTTACTGCTTGAGAGCCACAGAGCCTCAACGTAATAAGGTACAGTCCATGGTCATTCAGGCAGCTCATACTCCTGTCGACATGGTCTGCGATGGCACCGGACCTACAATTGCATACTTCTCTAGAAAATCTTCTGCTCTTTCAGACTTTACAACAATCTGAGGAGAAGCCGCCCTCTTTTGGCAAGATCTCGGAAGTTCTGAAGACCAATCATCTCCTTCGAGAAAGCGATTCGTATGTCGAGGACCGACTGGAACCCGGGTCCCTGGAACGGAGCTACTTACACCTTCTGAAGGAAGAAGTCAAGTCGGGAGGCCAACGCGACCATGATGTACAGAATGGTGATGAGAATTCTCAAAAGCTAAAGCGTTCAAGCCCGCTTTTAGAGACCGCAGAGGAAGCTCTAGAGTACGCGCACCTGTTGCCACAGCTCACCAATCGCCTTTACTTTCGCTATCGAGACGAAGCCATCAAGTATATTCACGATGAGGAGCGCACGCATCGAGCTTTGCAGGCGGAGATTCAAGACATAGAACGTCGTGAAAGGGATGCGAGGTTTCAGCTGGACAATGCGTCAAGGCGAGACCCGAGAGGAGTGTCCTCAATACAGCAGTTACTACGACATGATGATGAGAATGAGAGGGTATGCGCAGGAAATCAGCCAAGGGCAACAACGTCTCGGGACCAACAGAATGGCGTCGACGTTGGAGCTCATACTGGCACATCTCAGTCATTGCCGACCAGATCTGTATATGATTCACCTGTTGCACAGTCTGGACATCCTATAGGAGCCCAGAAACAGCTTCGGCCCACAGGACCAGCAGAGCCGAATGTCCCTCTTCTTCCACCTCTGCAGCATGGCGGCCGTGGGTTCTCCGTGGGATCTCCTAGCTCTGACACACGACGATTGCCTCCTCCCCACCAGGTATTGCCTCACCCACCACCTTCTCCAAGCTCTCGCTCCGCCCACAAACCTCTACTGCCCGAACGCTCCTCTGCCTCGCCTATCATACTCCCTCCTCCGCCAGGCATGCTTGGCTCCTCAGGTTCTCCTACTGGTCCACTAGATGCGCTCGCCGATATGGCTGGTCAACAATACAGAGCCAGTCCTTCTATGCCATCGCCGAGATCAGTTCAGCACCCTCACCAGTCTACACAGGGCCGATTCTACATACCAAGACCATATTCACATAATGAGAAACAACCTCCGTATCAAGCCCCTTACTCCCCATATGGTCAGGGTCCATCACCCCAGGCGAGTTATCAATACCAGGGTGCCATGCCACCATATCAAGGCTCTGCGACTACTCCGGCTCACGGCTCGCCATACGGCAATGTGCCATCGTATCAAGCCTCAATGTCCCCTTATAGCCAGCATCCAGGGTACAGCCAGACTCCTGGATACTATCAACAACCACCAGCCCAATCTCCCTACCCCAGAGGCCCAGTTCCTCGATTCCAGGATCAGTACACCCCAATGTCCAATACGTTGGTTAGACAACGGCCTTCCATGCCAACCCCAATCACAACCTCGGCCTCTTCGACTCGGTGGAAGAACATCGATGTTGCAACCTCCATACGGCAGCCATCACCGCGTAGCCCGAGTCCAGGAGCCGTAAGTCCAATAAGTGAAAAAGCCCCATCCCCTCTGGTAGAGTCTCCACAGCTCCGCACATCGAGTAGTCGAAGCCAGCATATCCAGAACCCCCCTACTCATCCTCCAAGCGGAGCTATCCGAGGTAAAGCGCCTCGAGGACGAGGAATCAGCAGGAGATACCGAGGAGGTCGTACAGCGAGTGCAGAATCTTCCGCTCATGCAGGCTCCACCCACGCGCGAACCCGGAGTCAGTCCGTTGTCTCTCAAGTTGATGAGCTTTCCATAGACCAGCCTGCGACTCGCAGAATCAAGGCTGAGCCTTCTGGAACGTCAGCGCACGAGGATGATGAATCCATAGCCTCCCCAATGGCCGATGAGAACGGTCGAAAGCCCAATAGGCAGCGTAGAGGAACCTTCATCAGACATGGAACAGCTGACAGCAATCATACAAACAGCAAGCGTAAAAGAGAGGAATCAACTATACTCCAACCACCCTCACCAGCTCCTACTCAAATTTCAAGACCCGGCTTCGTGCTCGGCACCCGTAACCTTCATCGCACCTCCACCAATCTAATGAATGACATTCTTGCTCACAAAGTCGGAAATATGTTCTCTAAACCTCTTACTGAACGCGAAGCTCCTGGGTACAGGGACCTCGTCTTTCGGCCTCAGGACATAAAGTCCATCAAAGCTGCCATCACCGCCGGCAGCAAAGCTTTACAGAAAGCGGCCGAGAACATGGGTGAAAAAGGCAACTCATCAAACGTGTGGGTTCCCGAAACGCCTGACGTAATCCCACCAAGAGGCATTGTGAATTCGGCGCAGCTTGAAAAGGAGTTAATGCGCATGTTCGCCAACGCAATTATGTTCAACCCAGACGTTCCGTCCCAGCGGAGCTTTGGTCCAGCCTTCCGGACTCGCCAGCGCACCGTGAAAAGAGGCGCAGTCTATTCCGATGACGAAGATCAGGGTGAGGACGAGGTGATCAAGGGAAAGCAGGATGTCAGTGTTGTGAAGGACACGCGAGAGATGTTTGACGCCGTGGAGAAGAAAGTTGCCGAATGGAGGAGTGCCGAGAGGGCAACAGAAGAGGGAGGTGCTTCGAAGACCGCTATTGGACGACTACGAGGTGGAGGTAGTGAGGAGGTGCATGAATTGGCCGGTGATGGGGACGGGGAGAATGTTATTGGGACCGTGGAACAGGAAACCACTCCTGAACCGAAGTCGAAACGGAGAAAGAGGTAACTGGATGTTTGACAATGTATGAGCATCGCTAGTGGGCGCGAAGGACGATCACGTATTGCCCTCAGTGCCTGGTACACCTGTCAGAATTTTGAGGGAAAGCTCGTCCGTTCCTCCGCAACATCAAACGCTCCTTCCTGACCACTACGCATTTCTCCCTATTACCACACTACGCTCTCTGTCTTTGCTCAAGATGGGATCATCAACACCTTACATTGTCTGGCGGTATTATCCGGCATAGCCTGTTGATACCATGTACGAGTCGAGGACATCATAGAGATTTGTTCTCATCGACGAAGTATGCAAAAGAGAGAAACAAAGACTGTCAATCCGTGCGCAGCGTTGCTGATTGCATCGTCCGTTATCATCCCATATATGGTCCATCACACAATTCAATCATATTGCATGGATCTCCTTACATGGCAAGGCACTCCTCAGGGGGATTTACCGAGGTATAGCCGAGAGGAGGGCCAAATTCGCTTGCCGGGTATGCTAGCTTCGATAGGCTCATATCACATGCAGTCTAGACTTTCTAGGCATAGCCGCTACCTGCTGGGACCTCTCACCAGCACCACATCCCAAGAGGTCGCCGTATGTGTGGTAAGGCCTCAAAAACTACCTTGGATGTTATGAATGCCATGCTCAACTTCTATATAGAATATAGTGGCCTGTTGATGCGAGCCTGAGAAAAAGTCCCAACATCAAATGTGATTAGGTATGAGGAGACGGCAAAGTGCCTCGTTTCCGAAGCCATGGCCGCGCAAACGTCGGCGAGCTCTGTCGTTCGCGAGGAGCGAAGAGGATCATGTGACCTTGATCGGAAGAGCTGGCTACTTTGGCAAAATACCATTCGAGATCCGTCAAAAGATTTACACATATGTGCTCGGCAATCGTCTGTTCGGCATAGCTCACTTCTCTAACCGTCGCGCGGTTCATGGTTTCATCTACCGCTACAGCTGGAAAAACAACCCCTTGTTCCCGCGCAAAGTCTCAAATGCGGGGAATCCTCCAAGCTCCAGCGAGTTCTCCCTACTGAAAACATGCCGGTTCATCTACATTGAAAGCGTGCAGGTTCTCTACGCCACCAACAGGTTCAGCTTCCATAATGCTCTACTCTTCACATACTCCAGCTTCACCCGCGCCGTGCTTCCACAACGGCTAGCCTGTATCACCCTTGTAGATCTAAGCGTCCTCTCGGGCTGGTTCAGTCTTGATAAGTGGACTCGATTATGGAACCATGCCGCAATTCAGCTGACAGGCCTCCGCAATGTCGAGGTTTGGTTGTTTGAAGAGGATGTTGTGCCGCGCATGGATTTCAGTCTTGACGCAAAATGGGTGAAACCAATGTTGGCGTTGAAGGGGTTGAAAGCCTTTTACCTCAACGTTCAAGCTATGACCGGGAATAGCCAATTTCGCTGGTACTCATACTATGAGCAAAATGTCCCCATAAGCGACGACCAAAATCTGGAGTACTTCAACAAGCTGGAGAAATTACGGAACGATCTGAGGGAGAGAATCTGTGCTTGATGGCGAGATGATTTGGTGGAAAGAAGCTTCAGTCAAGTGAAGCGGTATAAGCATCACCGCCGTTGCAGGTCCTTGGGCAAATTATCATGACGAGATGGTCAGGATCGTCCATCGTCGAATACTGATATTCGAGAGAGGTGTTGTTGTTATTTAGCAGGTACCCTGTCAGGATTCCTTGAATCATTCCCATCATTAGCCATACTTGCCTTACAGGACGTCATTTCAAAGCCACGTCGAAAGTGGCAAGTCGAGTAAACGACCTATTACAGTAACAGATCGATTATACGCTGTGAAAACAAGCTCCAGAGCAGCTTATCTACAGACCAACACCTCCTCTCTACCTCCCATTCAATCCATCCTCTCCAAATAAGCTCATACAGCCTCGTGGCTCTCGCGAAGAATTTGAAGACGTGTCTTTGAAGATATCTACAGCACTACTATTGATGAGTCTACGTCCCATAACCAAGCCAGTAATGTTCCACAATGCTTTAGGTCTTTGGGATTTAAGAAGTTACGAGACAGCCTTGACAACTTATAGAGCAGGGCGGAGTTCAGACGCCCAAGTAATTAGGTATTCGTGGTGGTACTGGAAGATTAGCATATGCAACGTAGGTACTGGGGAAATTTGGATCTGAACCACATTTAACCAAGCATAATCGTTCGCATATATTTGGCGTTCGTCTCTTTGAAATCTGCGGCGCATAATCGTTTAATCTGACCAGGTCTGATAATCTCACTGTTGTATGCTCCGCGACGTGGTCAGCTGGTGGTGATGAATGGACATGGTAGTATCATTCTGGCTCTTCTTTCCCGTAGAGAACGGCAGAGTACAATATTGACCACATCTGTACGGCTTCGATTGGGTCTGTGAAGGATCGCCATCAACCGATCAGAACGTCGAGTTTCCCAGAATATCATTCACATAAGCTACCAACCCACCCTCTCCCCATCCTCTCCTCACCACCCTCTCCCAATCATCCTCCCCTTACCACCCAAAAAACACCTCATCCTCACCTCTCCTCTCCCAAAGCTCCCACACCCTTCCCAACTCCATACCTCCACTCCTAGCAAAAGGAGTACAAAGCATACCTATTCTCTCGATTTATAACATACGAAGCTATTATAAGAGCCCGTCGTCGACTTGGTGGGGGCGGACTGAGGGATCGGACTGAGGGAGCCGACTTGGTGGTGGCCGACTTGGTGGGAGCCGACTTGGTGGTGGGAGCCGACTTGGTGGGAGCCGACTTGGTGGCTGACTTAGTGGGCCAACTTGGTGGGCCAACTTGGTGAATTAGATCCAACCGCCCGAAACCCTCTTCTTCACAAGGACATGGTACCGTATTCCTAAGCTTCTGCACGAGCATAACATGCATGCAAGCTCCCTCCAAATCGACGAGAGCAGCGAGATTTGTTACCTACGAAAGCTTATATCTATAGTGTCGAACTCAATATTAGATGAGATATCATTCTTTGTCATATGGTACTGGAACGCTAGACGATATTCACTGCAGATGAAGTTTGTGAATACTAAGTAGAGGCCGCACTGCGTGTTTTATTGTTGCTGGAGATTGATGGGGAGGTGGAAAGGGTGTGTGTGTCACTTGCGGTATATATAGAAATAAATTATAGATACGCACATCATCAACACTTCTTTCTCCTCAGCTACGTCGTTTCCCACTTCTTTTTTCTACCAGAGCTTCTGTAATCTAGCTCTTCTGGATATGTCGATATGATAATACTGGCTTGTACAACAAACAAATGCGTTCTTCCTTTTTCTCTTGTATGTTTCACTTAGGTTTAAGAAATTTATTCGTATCTACTACGATAGATGTCATGAAAGGATTGCCTGGTACAAAGCAATGGATGGCTCTTTGAGTCAGTCGGTGCTATTTAACATGGTGGAAGATAGATATTTTGATGCTTGTAGTTGACTGTTTTGTCATGAAGTTGCGTAATGAGTGTATGTATAAACATGACTATAAATGGTGTAACATCTACGATACTCCAACCGTTCAATCTCTACATGGGTGAAATGTCTGATATGTATTTATTATCATGTTGTGGAGATAGTGTAAGACAATAACGCTTTACAACATATAGCTAATAAATTCAAGTATCTGACCATTCTGTCAATGCCTCAACTGACAATTTCGTATGTGGATGATTAGCTCCAAGATACTTTGTTTTTTTATCAACCACGTCCTTCATCAATGCAATGGCTTCGCCGTGCCGACCTTGAGAGAAGTACGTAAATGCCAGATGATGCATACTGGCCAGCGTACCTGGATGCTCTGATCCATGTACCCCCAACCTCGTCTCTAGTACTTTTTCTCCCAGCTTTTCCGCCTCGTCCCACCGCCCCTGATAACAGTAGACGATTGAAAGAGTAGCCATGCTACCTTGCGTGACTGGATGCTCTGCCTTTAACACTCTCAAACTTGTCTCCATCGTTTTCACGCCTAGTTCCTCTGCCTTGTCCAATTGATTTTGTCCTACGTATGAATGTACGAGGTTGTTTATGAGTTGCAGCATTCCTGGATCCTCCGGAATACATAGCCTTGACTTAGCTTCAATTACCTGCACCAATAACTTCTCTGCCTCATCCCACCGCGATTGACACATATGTGCATTTGCAAGATGGGTCATACTAGACAGCGTGTTTGGATGCACTAACCCGAAGATCTTCTTGTGCAGCTCAGTAGCAGCCAATAACCTTGTACAGGCAATCTCAAACCGCCCTTGGCTCAGATCCAAGTAAGCCACGTTGTGTAAAAGGGTCGAGTATTCTACCGGATAGGTTTCACTTATATCTTTACATTGTATGACTGCTTGTGCGTGAGGCAAGAGACGTTCACACGTCGTCCAGGTTTCGAAATTACCAGTCGGAAAATGATTTGCAACCACGAGTAAGGCCTTTTCTTCCCACAATTTTGTTGTACCTTGCAACTCTAACCATCTTCGGGTAGCTAGCTGCACTAGTCGATGTAGTCCATATCCCTGTCCATCACTTCCTGTGTTAATCAACGAGAATGCTTGCAAAGTACCTAACGCAGTCGTGATATCGATCTGCCGGTCCGTGTCTTTCTGCAGAAGGCTCTTCGGAATTCCCTGTCGATCTAGGACCGCCATAAGTGATAGCATCTCCGCCGCACGCGGTTTTTGCTTCCTTATCAAATCAAATGACAGTTTCCACGTTCTGGCTACAGAGTTCTGGCTTTCGAAATCCCTTCTACGGTCTCCAAGATCCTCGTCTAATAGATCTTGTGCGTCAGAATCATTCGTGAAGAACATGTCTAGGTATTCTGTAAGAGAAATGCTATTTTCATTGATAAAGGCCGCTGCTTGTGTAATTGCAAGTGGTATGTACTCCAAGGCATCAATGAGTGTTTTCGAATCGTTCGTGTTCAGACTGTCAGGATGTCCCATTTGAGATTCTAGTAGCTCTTGTGCTTCTGGATACGACATAGGGTGTACCACAACGGACGCTTGTGTGCCCGCAAGCCTTGCGCTCATACGTTTATCTCTCGTTGTGATTAGCAGCAAGCCCGTCGAGCTTTGCGGGAGATAGTCCTTTAGAGGTAAGGTGGGTTTGCCCTCAGCGACAGTTGAGATCGGCCTCGCAAAGAATGTGTCCAGGTCATCAGCATTATCCAAAACCATTAGCCACCGCCCATTATCAGCTTCATTAAACCATTCAAAGACTGAACGAAGTGCATCAAAATTGGGGTCGTTCCAGCCAGGGAGTTCGAGGTGCCTTGCTATATCCCTGTATGCTTGATCGAACCGTTGCTTTGTACTGGCATAGACCCAGACAATGTGTCCATGAGGATTGTTATCTTGGAATCGATAACAATATTCGATTGCAATCTGCGATTTACTATATATGCCTTAGCAGTAGATCACAGCTACTGATACACATCACTGACCCGACTCCACCAATGCCCGATAGTGCAATGCGACGCTGCTGTTGTCGTAATCTCTCATGAACTCCTTGGAAGACATCAACGCGATTGATGAACGAAGTATCCCTTTTGAACGGAATCAGGAAGAGAGGTTTCACCACATTTAATGAACCTGAAGTCTCCGTTAGCGTGTTTATTCATGTGTCATGATGTAAGATAGCCGATCCCGGCTACGGTGGGTACGAGAAGCTGGCTAAGAGCACCGGCCTGTCTTCAGTCCTATACAGCATTGGACTTTACGAACCTGGTGACACAAGTGCGTTCTCGCTGCGTTTGAGTGTGCCAACAAGCAGCTCTTCCACCTCCGCTTCCTTCCCCGTCTGTCGCTCTGCTACCTCCGAGTCCCAACGTATATCAATCTTCTCGGGCGCTTCGCCTGCAAAGCGTTGTATCGCTTCCATAACTAGACTGAAGCCGGGAGCTTTTTCGTTCTCAAATTTGCACATGTGAGAATGGTCTTGCTGGATACCTGCACGCTCCACATTCTGGATATCTGGTGACGCAGAATTTTCATCAACGATATACTGTAAGGCTCCTCTTAAGTTTGTAGGTTTCCCTTCGTGGAAAAAGAAGATATGAAATCTGCTAGTGAGTTGGCTGAATTGACGGTCGATGTTTTGGAGCGTCTCACTGTGAGACTTCAAGGCATCGATAAGTTGCGGCTGAGTGTCGACTAATTTACTCGGCAGTATAGCGTCGCAAATTCGTTCCAATCGTGAACCCCATTTTGCGGCGTCGGAGCCTTTGTGTGGAGTTCCAAGGAATAATATACCGTATGTAGAGACAAATATGGATCGTAAGTGCTCGATGTAATTACCACGGATTTCAGATGAGTATGTTAGCGCGCGCTTGACGACAAGGCCTCCTAGTGAATGGGCGACAAAGATGACGGGACGATGGGTCGCCTTCAGTCTCCGCCGATTCGCACATAATTCGGCGATTAGATGCTCTGCATGGTTATGTATCTTATCCTTTGAGGCCCCATCTGTGAACGATACGACGTCTGCATCATATCCATAAACCAATATACGTGCCTTCTCTTCCTCTACCCTTGGTGGCAACAGTTGAGCCGGCCAGAAGACCTTATGCTCCTCACTAGTCCACGTGTAGTAGGGATGCCCATTCAGTCCATGAATAAAGACAACGTCAACATGCCCACCACCAACAGGAGCGTATACCTCCGTAAGCCCGAAGCGACTAATGTAATCCTTTAGGATATTGGAGGTAGTCTAGGGTAGTTGGCGATAGACATATGTCAGATAGGACAAGGTACCTACCATCGCCGCGGTGCGGCCAAAGGCCCCAAATTGCAAAGTGACTCCAAGAGAATGGACAGAGACTTGGTTATTCGAAGCGTTGGCCGCGATTGAACTGCTTTGGACGTTGGTCTTGTTGTCCCCATCGTCTTAAAAGAAAGTAATCGTCTCCTTTTCGACGATGGGTACCGTCTTCGGAGCTACTTCGCACGGCTGAACCCCATCAAGGAATCCCTCTATGTCTTTTGGAGACTGAACTCGGATCCCATCAGCTCCAGCGCGCTTCTAGTGATACGCTGATAGCGGCAGACTAGCGCTTATTATAGCCGCTAAGTACTTTACTTTAATGAGATCTACGTCCTTTCCGTATGTAGTAGTATACTCGTAAAATCTCTTTTGATCCCGTCCGTGAGAAGAGACTGAAAGTTGGTGCTATTTTGACCCTCCGGATAGCGATCGACGGATCGTGGTTTCGTGTAACGATTTTATAATTTACATTTGGATTTGCCAGGGGTGAAGGTCTGAGATCCCAACATCCTGTGCAGGCGAAACACTTCCACTAAGCTACGCGAAGGCTCGCATAGTGTCTTTTGTGCGAGTGGAGCCATTCTTGGGATGACGTGGCCTTGTTAAGTCCATGTTTTATCAGATTCCTGCGCTTAGTAGGTACATGTTAGTAGGAACTATCATGGAAGGAGCAATACTAGCAAAGTCGGCCTTTAAAAAAGTCACACAGTCATCCTGCTGGGCTACTCAAATTGTGAGTGTAACGCTTAATGACTGAAGGCCACTTTGGGAATGTGTCTGCCAGTCTGGGCATACTTAGCATTGTAACCCTCACCAAGAACAGGGTGTATGCTGCTTGGGATATGCGTAGGCAGCTATGCCTCTCTGGAGACACTGATATACAATTCCAGGACAGACGGGGGAGTGCATTGTTAATCAGCATTCGCTAAAGAGCGAATACAATCACAAATAATCTATTCAGCTTCAGGGATATGGAGCTTTGAAAAGCGTGCTTTTCTTAAAAAAAATCTTCAAGGATCAAATTATCACAAAGCCTAAATGAACATCACAAGCTATCAACCTCCTTGAGAAGATCGCCATTAGCACCGGACGCAATGCTGCACTTGGTGCCGAGGCTGCTAGTCAACACTTGTCATACTGAATATCACGCCGCATCGTTGCTGTGCGTTCTGATGAGACAGGAGAAATAGCTGCCGGGGAACACACATCTCTTGTTCCATCATAACTTCACCCTCGTTGAAATAGATTAGAGCTCCGCGAAGTGTCATGATCCTGATATTAACGATCGGGAATGTGGGGTGGATGGAGAATCTTCGTTTCCGGATGGGGGTGGTGTTGGGTATAGCTATGTCATCAACGGTCGAGGACGATGGGTGAGCGCAATGTTTGTGTGTGTGTATCATGACGAGGGTGCCGCATTATATTAGTGCTCCGTGCAGTGTCATATTCCAGATATGTGTACTTACAAGAATCCCTGTCGATCCATTGTACACTGTGTATTACACGCTAAATATGCGCGCTTAGACTCTGACGACCAACAAGCCATAGCTTTTCCCTTTTGAACTTATCTCAATTCGACCCGTCGGAAGACTTGCCACCGCCCCAAGTACACCTGAAAGTGCAAACAACGTCACGCGCTTTGCCGGGGTGATCGTTGGTATCCAACGGAGTACCTCCAACTTTACCATCATCCTTGCCCCAACCCGTGCTTGTGCATCCATGATCGTCCTTCACGTTGCTATTCCATCCTTGAGTCCCGACGAGAAAATTGATATAATCATGGTTCTTTTCGGGGGTGATTATCATCAGGTCCTCAAGCTTACTCTGTAGCTTCAAGGGATATTGGGCCGAGGCCGGTTCGGGACTTGTGTATGCAATCGATGTACCGTGTGCGTCGAGAATCTGAGGCTCCATCCTGTACTCTCCTTTGCTATCAGATATATCAATCCTGGTCTGCTTGACTTTGACTGTGCATGTGCCTGGGGCGTAGGGAGCTGTCTTAGGCCCAGGGACAGGGGTATTATTGTCCGCTTCGGTCAGGATGTTTTGAGAAGCCGGGTCGGTGGGGTCGTCAGGATCGCTAGCTACGTTGGCGCAATCGTCTTCCTTGAAATACTTGCTTGGCTTACGTTTTACCGGAGCGTCTGTTAAAACTCGTACCAGCTCGTTTGTTCCTTTGTCGTAAATGGCCTTGTTTTGATCGGTGAAAGCCTTTTCGATTGCCTTAGCGCTCTTGTCGTCATTCTTGATCAGTGCCTTGAGCGCTGCGATCGTTCTGGTTGTTGTATCACTACATACCTGGATCAGTACTATTCATTGAGAAGGGCATCATTAGAGCCAGAGGGCGGCAATGGGTGTACATGCTTAAAAGAATGTAACAGAGCGTTGAACCGCGACGCAGCAAGAAACTTCGAGGCTAGGGAGGACCTACTCAAATTGGCCCTTAGTCTTTATCCTGTAACGATGGAGCATCCATACAGTACTTCGTTCCCAGCTCTTCCAAGTGTTGTATTCCTGTATTGCAATCAGTTCAGGACGTCACCTGGTAACGTAGAGAGAGTTTCTATCTTACCGCCTTGTCACTGTAACAGTATCTCATGAATGTTGACTTGAGTAGATTCTCAGTTGGAGCAATACCGCGAAGGGCATTTGGGTTATCTCAACGGCAAAAGGTAAGCAGCGTCGCCAAGGTCAAACGAACGTCTTTGGCGTGAGACTTACTAAGAATTCTGCCTATGATTTTCGACTCGGGCACCGGATCGTGCTGTTTTGGTTCATCAGGCTGTACTGGATGTCAGTAGGTGTCGGGACCCACGCCGATCATATGTTCTTACATTGTTAGCAGAGACTCCAAGAATGGCTTTGCGAATTGTTTTCCACGCATCGTCAGAGACGTCCGCTGGTTTATCCCCTGTCGCAATTTTTGTCCAGGTTGAAAGATCCTGGACATGGTCCCTCTGATACCCAGGGTGTCGGGCTAGAGGTCCCAGTTTTTTCATAGACTCCACGATCTTCAGCTTATTTGATTTCTTCCTGGGTCCCTGTAAAAAGACAAAGTTCTGTTTCTTTGCTGCGGCTTCATCATCGAATGCTTTAATATAACTCTTGCCATCCATTTTGATAGAACGAAGGACCCATGTTTTGGCATTCCTTGCAGCTGGCAAAGTTCGCTTCGATCGAGTGTGAGGTGGATCTATATCAATTGGTCCTTGTTCTGGATCATAATCTTCAGTATCTTCATAGCCAGAGTTCTGATAATCGGAATCAAATTCTCTAATGGCCTTATCACTATCCCCTTGAGGAAGGTGGTCATCTACTGGTACTGGTATCCACTCTGGCGGAAGAGGGTCGTCCTCTGGTCCTCTTCGACTGAGGGGATAAGGCGTCGCAGGTTGAGCTGCAAGGGGTATAACGGCATAAGAACCAAATAGCAAAGCGATGGCGAAGGCTTCCCAATTGGGCATGAAGCCGCGCATAGCGAGAGCAATATATATATGACGAAGGGAAGGTCTGGGTTGGTGTGATTGAAAATTGCTGTTGATTTTTCAACGTTGGGATATCTTGCCCTTTTTTTCATGAGATATGACAGCAATGCTGCACGAATATATATAGGAGTGGAGAGATTGCTATGGGTCATTATGGAAAGGACAACGTAACTGTCAAACTGGACTGCCCCAGCCATGGCTCCAAGCAATGGATTTGAAACAAGAAAGGATGCCATCCAGCCACGCTGCTCAGGTTTGGGGCGATGGAGCCATGTGGTGCAGTCGTAAGTTCAACCGCGTTGGTTCTCCTTGGACTCTATCCTGAGCTGATATGGTGAGTATGAACTCCAAACGTCTTGTATCCATGGCAGCATGACTCTGCGAAAGACAAGATCTAAACCTACGGAGGAAAGGTCAATGCAATATCTGTCCAATGTCGTATAAGATCTGGCCAATAACAAGCCTAGTGAAGCATGTTGAGGTCGAATTTCGTGGGCCTCAAGATCGTATGAGACACCGCTTTTGACAACGGATTTCACGCCGCATAGTTGGAACTATGCTTTCACGGTTCACTTGTGGCAGGTGACTCATGACTGCAAGGATTCTCATATGTGCAGCGCCCCAAACTTCTGTGTACAGAGGCGATGCATCAACGCGAAACATAGACTACGCAGTCCGTACGAGACAAGAGGATCGCCATCTTGGCGCGGAATGACTTGCTTAATGAAGTATGAGCACACAAGTCGATTGAAACTTGTACGGATACTTGACGGTCAAGCGCAACGAAAGACTGTAGAGCAAGGCCTATCAAAGGAGTGTGGGCAGGACAGGATCAAACGGAGAGGAAGAGTGATATGATGCTGCACTCTTGGCGACAACTGATGGCCAATGAATATGGGGAAAGTTGTGGGGCAGTGCCAACAACAGGAGGAGATGGAGAAACAAAATGGTTCCATCAGCCGAGAGGGAAGGATTTGTTGGTGATATATGCCTACGTAGCCGCTGAAGGCATGGAACGCTTTGTTGGAGACTGGGCCACATCCTAGTGCCTTGGCAGTCATGTCTTCGTCTGGGTTTGCGACCTGTCTTTCCTACCTAGATATTTAATCAATCCAGCATGTGTTGTGCCCATCAATGGCACAATTGTGACAGGCATACATAGGCAGCATGAAACGAAGTGTGGCTTAGGCGACTTTCTCAGTCGAGCCTGTGAGTTTGAATCAACGCGAAGCTCGTTTGATCCTCTGCGAACCGCAGGATTTACACGCCGTATGGCTTTAGGCAGGCTTGGAAGTCGCGTATCTGTGTACAATGCGAACGTGCCCTCTGAGCTCGCTAGGTCCCTCCAAGTGGTCCTTGGGCGAAAATTTCACTCCCAGATTCTTCCGTTCCACACATTCGCTGCATGTCGACTCCATGTCACCGGCTGCAAAGCCGATATGGCGTTACGCGCGCTGGACATAATGAATTCCGAGGTGAAAGCAAGTGGACCCTATGATACCGTTGATCTTCGATGCTATCATAAACTTAGCCAGGCCTCTCGAGGGTTTCCCAAGAAAGTCGGCCTCGGCGTGATCCGAAACGTTAGCCTCGTCGTCAAGCAGATGGGCGGTCCTTTGGAGGAGGAAGTATATGTACCCGAGTATCAATTTGTGGAAGAAGAAGAAGAAGAAGATACGTCAGAAGCATCACTCGCGCCTCTGCCACCAGAATTGCAGCCAGTTTTCATCGATGATAACTTGCCGCAGGGTGACAGCGATCATGCAATTCGAGAATTTGACTCTGACTATGATGCTGCGGATTGCTTTAATGCCGAAGACTTCGACCCAGCTCAAGGTTGGATGGAATTTTGGCCATCAGCTGACGAATCGGCTGAACCATCTAACGCATTCGGGCTGGGGGAAAGCTCAGTACTCCAACCAAATGAACCTGACGATAAGACTTCGGATACGAGCGTCCCTGATCGATCCAGTACAACGCATAATGAGCCTGATACCGGTGCAACAGCCGATACAATACAGTACTTTGATCAAGTGGATTCTTCCGAATCTCGTCGTAACCCTAGCACGGGCGACGAGCCCTCTGTTCACAGTCCAGAGCTCGCTCCTGGGCTCCTCATTTACTCTTTAACCACATCAGCCTCGGCAAGCCGAAATTCTGACACAGCATTCCTAGCAATGTCAGCACGATACGCTTTTCTGACAAGTATCGATGAGTACAAAGGATTCACTGCGTACAAGCATAGGTCTCCAGGGTCTCGCTGGCTTCTGGTACAGGAATTCAGCGAAATCCACGACTTTAGTCCAGAGTGGATGGCACTGAAGAAGATTCAGGCAAAACACTGGTGGTGGAAGAATGGGTGGGAAAACACTAGCCTTTCATTCTACTCCCTGAAGGAGAACAGGAGGAGCGATTGAGCCATGAGGAAAGTACTTCATGTTGTTAGTGTTCATTGAGTTTTGCGAGCCTTGTTGGCACCGCATGATATTACACGCAATAAATTTCCTTGATCTTCTGAATCGCGTGGTCAACCTCGTAATTCGAGAAGCTTGGGCGGACTGATCTTCGAACAAAACGGAGCGGAAGTACTTGAAGGATCGAAGTATCTAAAGGTACACTCTGGTCTCGTCCGCTGAGGCCCAGTAGCCCAGCTAAGAGTCAAGGATTCCTACTAGATTCGTCTCTGACGCCGGAAGGGTAGTTCGAATTGACAGAGGTTTTGAAGAGCCTAAGTCTAGACATACCATTAATTCTGAAAATCATACAAATCCACAAAGTAAACCATGTCAACAGGGGCTAGCAGCAGCATCAGTGTATGACCTACTTTCAGGAAACGAAACATACCGCGTCGACTTTCACACTTCACCATCAACAAGCTCTGGACACAGCAACTATGAATGCTATGCAAGTCGCATGTACGACGCTACTACTTCTGCTATGCCGGTTCCATGCCAATCTTACACAGCATCATCATACTATCAGGCTATCTACTACACGAAATTTCATCAATCTGGTTTAGCTACGACGACATGAATTTCCATATCATGATCATTCTGGTAGGGATAGCTGTGTCATTGCGTTTTTCCGGGAAAGGCATCCATATATGTCGTAGAGAGTGGTGGAAGGAGTTTGGGGGAAGGGAGGGGTGGGGAGGTTGGGTGGTGCAATATTGATGAAATACTCTGCTATATACGATGGCGCTATGTGATGGATATTCAAAAATAGTACGTAGGACTTCGGTAATGTACCTAGGTAGAATATGTTGTATATGATGTGCCAAATGCTCTGACTTTTCCTAATAATAAGATATAAGCTCGTTCGTATTAAATTTTCAAATAGTTGGGGAAAGTACTTATCCACTCCCATCCCACTGTCCAAGCGTATGTTGTACATAAATAATGTCACTTCACGCACGTGCGAAAGATCTCAAAGTGTCTCGCACCCATTCAGTATAAAACCCACACTTCTCCGCGTTCCCCCTGATCTCAGCACACGATCTGGTACCACACTCGCCGGGCTATAGAGTGGAAAGTGGCAATGAGCGTGCAAAATGGGAATATGACGCCTTCACTGATCATTACAGGATTCGCTAGTGCTGAGAGCGGAAATCGTGCGGTTTTGTGATGAGGGAATATATTCATGGAATAATCTACGGTTTTCTCTAGAATAGCTGGATTGCCTGAGGAGTTGATCGCAATTCGAAAAGGATGGATACTTGTCCTGATAGAGATATTGGAAGCATTGAAGTGTGGGGTGATACTGTATCGAGCGCTGTGGGGTGAGAGGTATAAGTTCTGAACTGTCGCCGATCGCTGTCTTGTGTGAGGGCGAGAGATGCGATCTATGTTGGATCTTGGACAACCGAGTGCAAAAAGGAAGTGTGAGATACATTGAACGGGGTAATCATATGGATATTGGTGTTAAGCCAACTCATTCGCTTCGATGTCAGACGTGACTACACTGGCAAGCTTTTCGCTTCAAAAAGACATGACAGCCTGGGATATCTCGAGCCTTAGTTCAACATCACTTGTATTTTCCAAATATCACGAGGTCAGCCCTCAATATTCACAAAATGAAAGCTCGGACTCCCCGGCGTCGCCTGGTTCGCCACAGGCGGTAGCTCCTTCCTCTTCTCACCTTCTCGCTCCCCCACAACAACAATCCCCATCTTCTCCTCGTCCCCCTCAATCTTGACCACTTCAACCACCTTACACCCCGTCGTCCGCCTCAGCCCCTTGACCATCTTAACCAGTATCTCGCTCTCGTCAAAGATCAATTCGCGGTCGAATACCGCATCTGGCTTTTCTCCGCTCTGGAGGCGTTTCTTGAGAGACTGTACAAATGGCATCGCCTTTTTCATCTCGGCTTTGCCTTTCGCTTGGACTTTGGTGTTCAGGTTCTTTTCGTCGATGTGAAGGGTCATGGCGTCGAAGCTGTCGCGCACGATGGAAATGTAGGTGTTTTGCCACGCAGGGAAGGCAGCTGCCATGAAGATGGTGAGTTGTTTCGGCTTTTTCGGATCGAAGGAGATATTTTTGCCTTTATCTTTTCGTTTCTGTTGTGCGGCTTCTGCGCTCGTGATGGCTGAGCTGGTCGCTCTGACGTATTCGCGAGCAGCGGTGAGGGATGGGCGGGGGGCGGGGACGGTGGGCCAAAGGGCGTTTTGAATCGTGGATGAGTTGCCGAGAACCTCTTGCCAGATGTAGTCGGCCCAGTGCGGGGCGATGGGTGTGAGAACTAGAGCTTGCAGCTCTATGTAGCGGGTGACTAGAGAGCGGTGCATGGGGATCGAGGAGGCTATCGTGGCTTCGCGATAGAAGTCGCGGCAAGAGGTGAAGTCGTACAGAGCGGACTTCAAGGCTACTTTGTAGTCCGTTCTGCGAGTGCCGTTAGTATTGAAGAAATTGGGGTTCGATTGGGAAGGGAGCCTTACGCTTCGTAGTGCTTTCGTGCTTCGTGGACCAGTGCGTGCAATTCGTTCTCAAAAAGCTGATCCCATGGCTCATCTGCAGGACCGGTACGGAGGGTCTCGTCATTGACCACCTCTTCACACCATTCTTTGAGTGTGAACATTCGGAGGATAATTTGATTGGCGACAGACTCTTCAAAGTTGGCATCTTCAACCCCATCGCCGGCGTCGGCAAGAGCTATACGGCAGGCATCAGCGCCGTATTTCTTGACTGCATCATTCAGAGTAAGAAAATTGCCTGTGCTCTTGCTCATTTTATCGCCATTGAGTAGCAAATGCCCATTTGCTCGTACGCTTCGTGGCCAGTATTCTTTGGGGAAGAGGGCAATATGGATGTAGAGGAAGAAGGTCAAATGATTCGGGATCAGATCTTTGCCCGATGAATTCATATCAAGCGGATACCAGTATTCAAACTCTCGCCTCATAGTCTCAAGATCTGCTCTTTTGATTCCGCATGACTTCAAGAGCTCGTCGCTAAGCTCTCGCCTACAGAAAATGTAATCCCATACTTCATCGATCACCTGGTCTGGCTTGATAGATAGAAGGCCAGGCTCGGTACCGAAGCTGTCACTATGTAGGAGATGAGCAATGGTGTAGTATGCCATATAGACAGTGCTGTCGCTCAAGCTTTCGACGAGGAATTTGGGATCCCACGGTAGCTTGGAACCAAGGCCGTATGTTCGAGCACAAGCCCATCGATTTAGCCAATCCAGGTTCTTTTCGAAACCATTCTGGGTCTCGGAGCTGTAGGTCTCCATGTCGTCCTTAACGTGATGTAGCACTGTATCACGCCATTGAGGATCATTCTCTCCGTAATTCAGAAACCATTGCCCAAGATAAGCAGTGACGCATTCGTCGCCACTGCGGCTCACAACGTGACCATTGGGCTCGGCATATTCAAAGGCTTCGCCACTTTTGATGAGCGCCTCTTTCACTTTCGGTTTAGCAGACTCAACAGATTGGCCCTTGAAGTCACCCATCAACATCGTGCCTTTGTAATAACCTTCTTTGTAGGCTAGGTCCTTTGCCTCCGCAAGCTGTTTGGCATCCTTCGGTGAATTGATTTTCATCTTTTCTACTAGGAATTTGGCCGTGATCTTACCGTAAGATGGCGTCTCTATTATAGGTGGGATCTCAAGCTCAGCCCATTCTTTTTTGATGCCATAGTACTCTGCCTTCTTGGCAAGATCCATGACTGTTGCGTAGTCGTCAGGACTATCCGAGGGAACGGATGTCACAACTCCAGTGCCTTTGCTAGGTAGTACAGACTCCATAGGCAAGATCCGTACTCCTTCCTTATGGATGGAAAGAGGGGCGTTGACCAAAGTACCGACGACTTCTGCTCCCGTGAATTCTAGCACGGGCTGAAGCTGGCTGGCATCCCGTGCAAAATCTTCACTCTTGAAGAAGGTCCCTTGGAATGCCATGTTCCATGCCGCGCGTTTAGTTACCACGTAGTATTCGTTCTCGGAGACTTTAAAAACACCATAGCTGATCTTAGGGCCAACAAAGCAGCAAGTTTGCCCATACATCGTCTCGGGTCGAAGAGTGGCTGGGACGAAGTAGACATTCGCTCCCTTTGGGAGCTTTCCATCTACTTTTTTTGCAGCTTCGGGCGCCCACTCTTTAACTTTGAGTTTGAGTGCTGTATAGTCTTGGGGAGCCACGCCTTCTCCTTCGGTCCGGTCGTGGTCCATGCAAGGCTGCCCATCCTTGGGCGAGTAGATGGTATATCGGATACCGTACTGGATTTTGTTCAGTTCTCTCAAGCGACTCATCTGCCATCGAACGAAAGCGTCATAGTACGGGTTGGCATCAGTGGTCACGAAAGAACGTCTCCAATCTATTCGAGCTCCGAAATTGTTTAGGTCAGTTTTACATATGGGTGGAAAGAACTTAAGCCAGTAGTCGGCATCTGAAAACTTGTGAATTTCCTCCCGCTGTAGGCCCAATGCAAGCATGATCTGAAACTGGTACTTCATTTTCACTGTCTTGTTAGCAGCTTTACTCTTGTTCGAGGTGAATTTGGTAATGTCGTCTTTTGTTTGTGCCTGCGTGGGCGCCGGGGGCTGTTGCTCCCCTTCCCCAGTCTCCTCTGCTGTGTATCCTTCGAAGCTTTGCCCAAACTTCCCGACCTCGTCTCTCAGCTTATCTGCACAGGCTTTGATGGGCATACCGGTACAGTGAAATCCGAGGGGAAATAGGACACGCTTGCCCTCCATCCTGGCGAAGCCGGCTGCGAATTCGACCTTGCTGACGGTAAAGCTATGCCCAGCATGTAGAGTTCCGTTCATGTAGGGATACGCAAATGTACCAAAGTATTTTGGATGCTCCTTCCGAATCTCTGCTGCAGATACCGAGCCAGTCGGTATCTCGGAAGTGGAGGGCGCAGATGCATTGAAGACACCAGATTCTTGCCATTTTCTCTGATATCTCTTTTCGATCTTGATTAAAGTATCCCTCTTTTCAGTCTGGGGAGATCAGGTCAATTCCAAGCCAATATTGGGTGAGATCACTTACTTACGTTCTCCAACTTCAGCGTTTTATCAGTCTTAGGGTTCGCAGCGCCAATGGCGCCGTTGGTAGCTGCCATAGCTGTCGCGAAATGTTGTCTCAAAGGCGATGAACCATTGACCCTGCGAATTTGAAAGAAATGGAAACAGTGTATGCGCAGTCTCAAGGTCTTCGCGCCATATAACATACGTGTTCTTAAGTGGTGTTAACGTACTTGCAGTCATACATGAGTCTTTATGGACTCTCTACCGCACTAAAGATACTTAGGTACGAGGGTACTTGCGGCTCTGTGCCGTCATGCAACCCCCTGCTAGAATAGCGGGCTCTGGGGATCTTCCCGCGCTGACGGCCGCTTGTCGACAACATCCTCTGATTCCTTTGCGCCATCTTCAGTATTTACATGGGATGTTTCGGCTTTCGACGAGACGCTTAGCAGACGCTGCTCCCAAGCTTCCCCTCCTCAGCAATCCTTATAAAGCTCAAAAGGAATGGCCACCTGATTTCTCGAAGCTCCATCCTAAGCATCAATTCCGACTTGAACGCAGGTACCGCCGGAGATCAAAGCTGAAGTGGGCTCGGCCGCGATGGACGAAAGCAGTCAAACTGACAGCGTGGGGAAGCTCTGCATGTTCGGGTCCAATCACAAATCATCAGGTCAACGTGTGCTCACTTTGATTCCAGTCGTTTTCGTATATGGAATACTGTTCATGGACTGGGGAGAGATGGCAGGCAGAGAGGTTGCACCGTTCGCTGGTGTACGTGTTGCCATTATAAGCATTTCATAAGTTCCTTACTAATGTATTTCCAGGTCCGGGAATGGTTTCATGAGACGATCAATTCAATATGGACGTCAAGCCCCAAGCCTCGCCCCAGCCCTACTATTGCTCCATCGAAGGATGACCCATTACCACGTATCAAGGAATGACCATTCGAAACCCCAATCACCTCTCATCAAACCGAGTCCGGCTTCGGTGCCGGAGGCTTGCTGCTCGAACCCTCTCTATACTCTCTCGACACCCTCAAGCTCGCCCTTAGCACGGTACCATTAGGGCCTGTGAAATCTATCGTATACCCCGGCGTGAAGCCCGCTCCCGCAGCAGCCCACATCTTGAGGGCGAACGCGTGTACCAACGCCCACGGTATCAGCACATTCGAGGATAGAGTCAATTTGAACTCTCCGAAACTGAGAACCACTGCATTCGAAGGAGGCGTATAGGTCAGTTGGTAGGTGTAAGCACTCACGGCGACTGCTTGATACAGTTCTTGCAGTCCGAATGCTGCGAGTTGAAGTGGCAGTATGTGAGCAAAGGTGATGTAATTGACCTGCCAGCCTTCAGGTCCGAGGAAGCTCTGCCAGACATTGTTCATTCGCTTCCGGAGAAAGGAACTCGGTGGTGGAGGAATCTCGAATGATGGAGGAACTGTAAGGGCTGTGTCCTGCTTCGATGGTAATGCCAGGGCCGCGGCGACTGGGATAATTGGAAGGAGAAGTGTTGGCAACATCACCAGATGAGAGAATCTCAAAAACCGCATCATGCCACTGGAATTCAGAACACATGCTCCACTTGATCACGAGCGAAACATCACATCCCTTGACAACCATGAGATTCTGGCTATTGCGTGGCCTGCGCGGCATGAAGCCCAAACAAGCGACATGCGAGCCGTGCGAGCAATGGCACACAATCCCGACATCCCACCACGAGCGACCCGTTCGTCTAACCATGTCACCCCCACAGATAACGTGCTTGGCTAGAGATCATTATCCCGAAAACGGCGCCACCTCCCAAGCGCCCACTCAACTGCTTCTCCCAGTCTGAAACTCCACCACATCACCACGAAAAATCCTAGCTATACTCAATTCTTCGAATCCTCTCCTCCATCTTTCATCCTCCATCCATACTCTCCTCCCCTCCTCCACTCCCCCTTTCTCCCCCCTTTCCTCTTCCCCACTCCGCCCCTCTTCCCCATACCCCCCAACCCCCTTTATCACCCGTCATCCCTAACTCCTCGCCCCAAATAAATCAAAACGCACACCCCACCTCCACCGCCACCACCAAGTCCACACCTCCACCCCCCCCACTCCATCCTCCCCTCTACCATCCCCATCCCACAAAACACACACCTCACACCCCACAACCCTCCACCCTATCCTCAACCCTTACGAACTGGTCAACTCCATACTATATCCCACAATCTAGACACGTGATACTGCTTACCGATCAACCTCTTCACATCTTCCCATACCTACGCTAACCTCTACAGCTTCATCCAAACTACTGACAGCTCCATCACGACCATCTCCGTCCAAGAGGATCTATCATGCTGGTTTTCCTTTTACTGAGTTCAACCTCATTAAGTTTGTGAACCCTCAAGAGAATACACATACATAAGCAAAGTGGAGAGGAATAGTACCATCCTCATAGGACCTCATTCCAAAATTACCCGACCACTGCGTCCAGACATCCCAACGCCATTCTATTCATTCTATTATGTCACGACCTACACCCACCAAGAACGTCAGAGTATTCAGGAAACCCACAGAACTCATAACACAGACTCCTTCGGGATCTGGGAACTTTGCTCATTGAGCTATATACAATTGCGCTTTTTATGACAAAAGTGTGATGAAGGCAAGGCCTTTTGGGTATACATGCTCGCTAATCTAACAAGGAACTCCATTGTTCTGCAAACGCCCATCTGTATGCAGCCGCCCAGAAAGATCGCCATTAGCTAAAAGACAGGTTCGAAAAAGGAATGAAGTTTTTCGTTGAGATGGAATGATAAGAGCAGGATCGAAAAGGAAAGCCGGAAGAGCGCGGAGGTTCAGGCCTCGATGGCTTTGCGAAGGTCGTTCCACTTTTGCTTCAGACCGTCGTATTCGGAGTTCATCTGGGTTGTTGTCAGTATGACAAAAATATCAGGGGGGACTGTAATTGTGAATACCTCTGCAAATTGCATCTTTGTCTGCACCAACACCTTCTCCATATCTGCCATCTGCTCTTCCAAACTTCTGTTCTCGTTCTGGACTTCCACATTTCGCTTCATTATCCTCTCCATCTCTTCCTTTAGCCTCTTTTCAACTTCCTCGGGCTGTCGTTCGACCAGACTCCTTAGTTCCTCAGTCTGCCCTCTCAAGCTTTCAATGCCATCATGGAGCTCCTGGTTCTCAACTTTGGTCCGTACGAGCTCCGAAGCCATCTGAACATGCTCCGTATCGGACTTCTCCGTTCGTTCTTCTAGAGATCGGACCTTGAGTGCCAGGGAAGCGTTAGCTGACCGGAGTGACTCTTGCTCGACTTCTCTTTCTTTCACTGCGCGCTCTTGGGCTTCCCACTCAGATGTATAGGTCTTGAGCATGTCCGGCGTTATCTTCACCAAACAAGCATCTTGAACAAGGATATCTGCACGGTAGGTTTCCTTATCGATCCCTCCTGAGCTGCCGAAGAATCCAGACTCTAGGAGAGAATTTCCAGAAGGTGCTTGGTCAATGTAGACGTCGAAGAGCCGGTCTTTCAGGAAATTCGTGAGGCCTGCCATATCGTTCATGCCAAGCAGAGTCTCGGCGTTCTTTTGCATGAGTGCTATGCCAAATTTGAGGATGGCACCTTCGAGACCTTCACTGAGGATAAGATCGTACACTCGAAGAACAAGTTGAAGAGGAAAGCGGTAGGCAAACAGGGTGAGGAACCATTGGGTGGCGTATAATTGTGGAGCAACGTCTCTACGGTGGAGGTGACAATATAAGGCGGGCTCAAGGTCTTCCAACAGTCTTTCGAACTGATACAGGTGTAAGTGTAGCCCGGGCATGTCCTGGATGAACAAGTCCCGGAGATGATACTGATTCATCAGTCGAACCAGGAGACAGAAGGCCTCTTCTTCTGGCATCTGAGCGGACGTCAGATATGTCTTCCACTGCTTGACGGATCACTTACGTTGAACAACAGTGGCATGACAAGAAAATTCATGCCCTGGGCATAGCCGACGCCTTCATCGAACAAGGCATAAGCTTTGCACACTCCAAACAGGCCTTCTTGTAGTCCAGCAGCTGCAGCATACTTCGAGTAACTCGTCCTCGCCCCAAGATCCTTGCGGATGACCTTTTCCAACTTTTGCAAGGCAGCGGCATCCTCCTTTGCTTTCTTCTTGCGCTCACTTATCATCGCTGCTTGTAATTTCATGATTGTCTCGGGGTCGTCTTTTTGTGAGGCGGCGGGCGATGCCATGCCATTGGTCGCTGAAGTGGCGGGTGTAGACTGGCCTGAATGTGCAGACGATGCTGAGGATGCTATCGATTGCTTTTCTTTGGCGTGTCCATTCATGAGGTTGCTGGTTGAATGTTGGCCCATGGCTGCAGCCGTATGCTCTCGATCTTTGTCGGTACCGCGTACTACCAGCTCTCGATATACACTTTCTAGTTCTTCGTTTTTGCTCTGGGCCAGTACCTGCCAAACGACGCCTCGAATCGCACTTGGGATGCCGCTTGCTATCGCTACACTGAGTTCTTCGGCACTGGTTCTTGCAACAGCCGAAGGCCCTTCATATACCACGGATTGCCACAAATCCCAATCAACGACAGTTGCCGGATCAGTCATTGCCGAAGGCCCAGCATGTACACCAGACGCTGTTCCTGGAGCGAGATTGAGGTCGATCATTGGTGGAGCAGTAGCAACAGGTGAATGAAGGGGACTGGCCCCAGCAGGACCGCCCTCTTTCTCATCAGCAACGCTTGCAGGGCTTCCAATGCCAAGACCGACGCTTGCACTGCGTCCTATCATAGCAGCCAGAGCACCTCCGCTAGCTGTCGGTGACCCGAGTTCCTGCCCCTCAAGGGATTGTATCCCGGCTTCTTCTCTCATCCGAAGCATCTTGAACCTATCTCGTAGACTGTTCCTTTGGTGCTTTGCCCCAGCTGAGCTATCTGATGGAGACTCTTGGCCCTCGTCCAGCTTGCTCAACATGAGTTCTGGATTGGAGCTGACGGAAGCCATCGAGGTGACAGTATTTCGTCGATGCTGTGAAGCTGGTACAGGGGGAGCCGAGACAGCATCCTTGCTCGCGGATGTACTCCTCGAAAGCCAGGAGAAGCTCATGCCCAATTTCCTTGGCGGGGGAGGGGGGTGCGGAGGGGTTGCTGTTGGTTTTGCAGCGGGCGGAGGACCCCAGGGGATAGACGGCAGGTTACCAGATAGACCTTGTGACCGGAAGGGTAACTTTGGAGGTGGTGCGGCCATGTCTTGATCGGTAGTGGTCGTAGCAGTCGAGCTAGACGTCCTACTGTCATTGGCGCCGTCTAGCTGCACATCCTCCATGGATGAGGCTGAAACTTGATGTGCAGTCAATGATGGGGATTTGGATGACACATCCTCAAGGCTAGTATGTTGGCTTGATACCTCTTGCTCGGATCTATGGACCGGGTCTCCGTTGATGGGTGTTGCTAACTTTGGACCTTTCGGCGTCTCTGGCGTTGAGGCTACAGAGGCCGGACGCTGTGAACCAAGAGAATAGTGTGGGATTGAGTGGCTTGAATGTGGTCTTGATGTAGAGTCTGGTGCATCTTCGAAGGTATCCTACTCAGGAGTAAGCCCCTCTAATGTTCGCCTTTCATGGGGAGTCACCTACGCCTTCTCGGTCCGAATTATCAGCACTCGAATCCTTTCTGGGATCGTCTGCCATAGGGGAAGACAGCACGATTTTGTATTAGGAGGTAGGCAGAGGTCTACTCGACGGGTATCCGAATACCAAAGAAGGTCGCGCCTGCACGATAGGATGAAATAGTGTGAAGAGAACCCCGTGTCTAACGAGTCTTAGACTTGACATGAATCGATTGAAAGGATTACATTAGAGACAGCTGGACGTCTTGCTGCCACGTCTTTCTGTAAATTGGTGTTCATCAAGTACCTGAGTGAGCGTTGAGAAAGGTTCAATTGGGGAAAAGTGTTTGAGCGGTCGTCTCTTCGCGTCCCAAAACGGAAATTTGGTTCACAAGGGTGGCAGGGATCCGGATAATGATTAAATGCACCCCTCGGTCGCATACTATTAATACATACAGCGCTGCCAACTTCTCTGCTTTCATCCGACCTCTACGTGCTTTCATTCAGTGAAAGGGGCATAGGATAGAGTCTCTATCCAGTAACTGTTCTCTACTTCCCAACGCAGCCACTCCGGGCATCGACCAACCGTTCTCCAGTCTATACCCGATCCAAGTTTCCTCGTTTCGCCTGCTCTCTCTCAATCGCTTGGAACAAAGCCTTGAAGTTTCCCGCGCCGAAACCGTTGAAATTATGACGCTGGATGACTTCCAGGAATACCGTTGGCCGATCGGTCACTGGCTTGGTAAACAGCTGGAGCAGATAGCCCCCTTCGTCAAAGTCGATCAGAATGTTCAGCTTCTCAAGTGTAGCAATGTCTTGCTCCAACTGCATCATGCTGCTCGATAGTCGCTCCCGCATTTCCTCGTAATACGTGCTGGGCACATTGATGAATTGAACGCCGCGCCGCTTCAAATTGATCACGCAGTCAATGATGTTTTCGGTGCGGAAAGCAATATGCTGGACGCCAGGCCCATGGTTGAACCTTACAAATTCCTCCACCTGCGACATTTTCACCCCTTGAGCGGGCTCATTGATAGGTATCTTGATGCGCATGTTCTCCGAGGCCACCACGACAGACTTCATGGCGGAGTACTCACTGCATGATGCTCCGTCGTCAACAGAAAAGAAGCGATGAAAACCCAGGCACTTTTCGTAGCTACTTTGCATTAGCATCGTCCATATTCTATAACATTTATCGATGACTTACAATTCACAGGTTTCCTGCATCTGGTCCCAATCCTGATTGCCCACACAGTGATCGATGTCCTCCATCTCGATCACTGGTAAGAAGTCGTTCACAGGATCATGCGACTCCACTGCCCGGTATCCTGGTAGAAAAATACCTCGATAATTGCTGCGCTCGACAAGGGTGTGCGTGGTGTCACCGAATGTTCCAATCACGGCTGTTACGACCTCGCCGTCCTTGTCATTGGTAGTGAGTGGGGACTGCACACCAGTGGCCCCGTTGGCTACAGCAGTGCTGTAAGCGATCCTCACATCATCAACTTCGAAAGCTACATCTTTGACCGCATCTCCGTGTGTGTCAATATGGGCGTGAATCTCTTGGAGCAGCTGTTTGTCGCTCTCCGTCATATTGACCTCCACCCGATCGGGGGGTTGATTGGGGGATACGAAAACGAATGTGACGGTCTTGTTCGCCACCACCTACGGATTACGAAGTCAGCGCACTTGTCCCTGACAGATATAATACAGACACTTTCAGCGTCATTGACTCGTGCGCAGCTGGTACCACTATACCCAGTGAAGACAGTTACAGGAACAAGAGTTATCGAATGGTACTCACATGAGAGGTAAGTGCCCGAGACCCGGTTTCCAGGCCTTGATAGGCCTTGGGTGCAAAGCCCAGCCGAGTGATGAAATAAGAGGCAGCTTGCATCGCGTTTCCGACATACCAGGTCACATGATCGTAACCACGATAATTGGCTGTACGAGCTTGTACCGGAGAAGGAAGCTCGCCTGCTTCGGGTGTCAACCTAAGTTCAACTCATTTTTGGAGGCGCCTACCTTTGGTATGGCCATCACTCTTCGCCACAGACGAGAAGCTGGTAGAAGGCGCCATTTGAGGGTTCGTTGTGAAAGTCCCTTACGATTGGCCTGAAATCGAATACAATGTGGTCGAGAACAGAAGACGACTGTTCAATGCTGCTGTAGCGTCAATACGTCAAGGCCGAACAGAAATGCGCGCCTTTCAAGTTGGAAGAGAGTTGGGTTGGTGAGCGAGTGTCGACCTTGGGTAATCCGTCTTTGTTTATATGACGCTAGCGTGTCACGGCAGGTTTTCCCGACTTGACTAGCACCAGTAAATCATGGCATCCTGGATATCATCGGACGAAACATTCTCCTTGAGATAGATCCGGCTCTTTAAAAGAGAGAAAAGGAAACATGGTGAGTCCAAGCTCAGTGTGGAATGATACCATGCGTAAGGCGAAGCTACGGTAACAGTTGTCACGAGAACCATCGCAATAACATGCAGGGCTCTACCATTGATTGGTCTGAATTTGCTGCTAATCCACCTACCTTACCTAGGTATGTAGACCACATCATGCACGCTATCCAAATCAATGCTGCCTCTCACTTATCAACTAACGATGCATTTCCAACCATATACGGAGTCACGGAATAGGGCCTCCTTCTTGCCAATCTCGCACGCAGTCGGGCGGATAAGCGTAATGATACCGGTTGACGCAAACCCTCTATCCTTCTACCATCGCAAGTCGATCCAACCATCTAGCATGCACTCCACCTCTTCACCTCTCGATCAATCCTCATCCCAGATCTCGTATGCAACCGCAGTCACCAGATCGTGTCCGATCCACTCTTCCATAGCCCTCATCTCATCAGTGTCAGTCATCTCATGCTGAGCATCGAACGATTCTGCACTCGGCAGCTTCCAGACTTCATCGAACGGTAGCTGGGCTAACGCTTTCTTTTGCTTCCAATTGACTGTGGGATTGCCAGGTACCCTCGGCAGAGCCGGAAACCGACGAAAACCAGATGTCATCCGCTCATTGCCCTCCTCCCTCATCTCTTCTTCAGTCGGCCACATAGCTTCCGGTCGCTCTTCCGCAATTTGTTCTTCTCTCGACGGCTCCTCTCTGAACCATGACCAGGTCTGTCGTTCTTTGCAAGGCTTCCAGGTAGTCCAGATCGTGGCCATGCACAGAACGGCACTGAGGCCATCCCTGAACTTCTTCCCACCGAAAGGTGACACAGTAATCGGTGCCGTTGGCCCCGCAGATGGCAAATCTTCATGACGTGGTCTTGAGTATTGGTGTTCCATTCGAGCAAGCCTCCGTCTAGCTTGCTTCGTGCGATCATTCGCGAATTCCAAGCGATGTTCATTCCACTCGTTGAACGTGGTAGGGACGCAGAACGAACCACCAACTGGTGGAGGAGCACTTGAACGTTCAGAGCGGTACTCCTTTATCAGGCTCATCTCCTTGAGGTTCCTGTACACCTCGGCCCATCTCTCCTGCAACTTCGTCTTCGGGTTGACCCATGTCCTTGAGTTGGTATGGCTCACATCGCTCCGTGGTCGGTTCGGTATGATCAGATGCGAGGGCTCTCGTGTGCGTGGGTTCGTATGTGGGAACCTTCCACCCGTCATCCTAGGACCACTCGGGCATCGCGCCGGACCAGGACGATCTGAGCCTTCTGCGTGACTTGCTTGCGCTGCCTCATCTGGACTATCGATAGCTGCTTGACTTGAATTGCTGAGGGTTCCCATGAGATGCGGGTGCGATTCTTTTGCAGCGAGGCTTGGCTGGCCTAACGGGAGAAGACTTTCTTTCGATGGACTTGCCAAAGTAGAGCAATCTGTTCGCGGTGAACTGATCCCTCCGCTCACGCTCTCCGTACGAGGCGGCATCCTGGGACCAATGATGAAGCCGTCCACCTCCTCCGGAATCGGCGTCCCACTGTGGAGAAATTCGGATGCATTCGCGTTGAACACGTGTGGCCGCCTCATCGTCGGAGTTTGGACTTCTTCATACGGTGCTTGGGTCTCAACGGTCGGTGGACTGGTAAGAGACCCATGTACTGCTTGCTGCGGTACAACCGCATGTGCTGCTACACCTGTCACACCGTGAGCATCCTTCTGCGCAACATTTTTTAGGAATGATTCGATTATATTGACACCTGCCGATTGGTTCGGGATAGTCAAGTGCAATCGCGGCCGAAGTTCTCCGTGGGTAGGTGTCGCTACGCATTTTAGACCTGATCTCTCAGAGCTGCAAGCCCTAGTGGACTTACGCGGACTATTTGACATGTTAAGTCTTTTCCAGGGCGGTATGTATACTTGACCTGGGCTAGTGGTGTTGTTCTGGCCCCAAGGTGGTGAAGAATAATCGCTTGGAGAATTGAGCTCCGTCTTGTTCCAAGGTGAAGACCAAAATCGTCTTGATGAAGTGGAACTTGATGAAGTTCCAGCAGTGTCTAGCTTTCTCCAAGACAGCGATTGTGGGCCAAGTGTTGCAGAAGGGGCCACGTCGTTGAACGCGCCTGTCCTATACCAGGGAGATAAGTGTTGGGATGAAGCGGTGAGTGCTATATTCATTAGTCACTGCTTTCTCCGTTAACATTCACATCACGTTACCCGAAGAGGGTCTCTTCCCCTCCGGCGTGTCCTCCATTGTTGGAAGTAGCACAATGAGAATTATATTTGACGGTTGAGATTTTCGTCGCGTCTGATAATGGCGCGTGTCAGCACAAATTGTGTTAGACAAAGGGGTCCTTATCTCGTTCGTTCGTTGCTGTGGAACACAAAGCAGGTGGTGTAGATAAATAAACAGTGGAGATCGGCCGAGGGATGAAGACAATGGAGAGACAATGCATTCACTGAGAGCTATTGAGTCACGCTTTGAGCGGTGAGCGCGGGTCAAGGCCAATTCGATGGTCCCAAGACAAAAATCCTTCACGTTTGAGCTTCACATATCGAAGAGACATGTTCTGGAGACGTCAGTCCACTTTCTCTGGTCTCTAGATATGGGATTTGGTTTGAACTTCACATGGCTTTGTCAGGAAGCGATGGGGATTGCAGAATGGAGAACCACCAATTGCAATCTGCTGTCACATCCAGCAAGATCAAGATCTAAGGAACAGAGATGCATGCGACGGCCATGTCGTCCGTCCACGCAATTGCAGTTCAAAAATCAGACAGCAAAGCTTGGACTTTGCTTACAGAATACTTCCCTTGCATTATCACTTCTGTAATGGAAGTCGTGCGATGATGGTGGTATCAGAGGTTTCATCACCACCCTCAGAATCGTTGTTTGGAGACAAGACGTCTCTTTCACTAGCCAAACACATGGCTTCACGTTGCGATATCTCCAATCTCTTTACCTTCCTGTAGAATGAGAATGAAGACAATTGCGCTGAGAGATGCTTCAATACTTTAGTCTTCTCAACAATTTGTTCTCTATAGAAAAGACAAATCCATCTCTGTAGCCAACATAATGCCTTCCTAAATATGTATTGTAGAAGCGCGTTGTATATCATCGCTCGTAAAGTAATTAGGCTGAATCTTCTCAACAATCGCAAAGCGCATCAGCACAATCGAGGCTCAAGACGCCCAACTCCTTACCAACACTATCTCTCCTCTGGACCCCTCCCATCAACACTTGAAGAAAAACAACCACACCACCACAAACCCACCACCAACACCATCAACAAAAAAAACAATGCCCACAATCCCCCTCCACCTCCCCCCCATAACCCCCACCCCGAAACCCACCCCCTCAAACCCTCTCCCCCCCCTCCTCCACACCCCCACCGGCCTCGCCATCCTCGAAATCCAAGGAACCCTTCACCTGCCCCCCTCCCATCCCTCCAACGCAACTACCACACCAATCGGCCGCCTCACCTTCCCCGACTACTCACCCACCAATCCCACAAGCGACGAGAAGTGGATGAAGAGGGTGTATTTGTATGTGGGGAGGCATCAGCGGTTGGTGGGGGAGGTGAGGAGGTTGGAGAGGGCGGTGGGGGTTTTGAGGAGGAGGGGGGATAGGGGGGTAGCGGGGTTGGATGGGGAGAAGGAGGGGTTGAGTGGGGAGGGGGAGGGGGAGGGAGAGGGAGAAGGGGTGGAAGTTGTGGAGATTGTGCATTGGAAGGTGCTTTTTGGGGGGAGGGCGGAGATTGTAGGGTAGGGGGCAAGGTTTCCACTGCATGGGGCTTGATTTTATCTATCCAGAGTATGTGGTGCATTCTGGGGTTGAAGTTGGGGATGGAGGGGGTTTTTCCTGCGGGGCGACGATCTTTTCTGAGGCGTGCCAACCGATTCACTGGCCACTCACCCAGGAAGACCGGTATGTGAGCGGTTTTTGAGATTCGTTGATTTATCATCAGCATCTCTGGATATTCTTCGTCCATGTGATCTTGGGTTGATTGAGTTTCTTCAGTCCTTGACATCCTCAAACTGAGATACATGATGAGCGGCACTATGGACCTCGATTGGGGGGCTCTCACGGCCACAATCACTTCAACGGCTCGCTGGATAATCTTGGTGGTAAGTCAACTGTGTAGATACTCATTTACTGTGCCCATTGACCCTACGTAGTCGTTATTTGCATTGTCTATCAAGTTTTTGATTTCCGCTGTATACAACATCTACTTCCATCCTCTCCGCAACTTTCCCGGCCCCAACCTCGCAGCTGCGACACCACTGCCCTTCGTCTGGCGATTGATCAATGGCCGCTTCCCCACATGGACGGACAAATTGCATGCAAAGTATGGTGTGGTGGTCCGCGTCCATCCAGACGAGCTTTCATTCATCGGCTCGTCCGCCTGGCAAGATATCTACATGGCCCGACCCCAGCTTCCGAAGCCAATTTTCGGAGTGCTCGAGACACCCAATGGTCACCCGTCCATTGGGACGATCCCGGATCCTGAAACCCATGGCAAGCAGAGGAAGATTCTCAGTCACGCCTTTTCGGATCGCGCGCTACGTGAGCAGGAGTACATTTTGCAGAAATACAGTGACCTTCTCATCACACGCTTGTGTGACCAAGCCGAGAAGGGCAGGGATGGGATCCAAGAGGTCAACCTCTGCGACTGGTACAACTTCACCACCTTCGATGTGTTGGGGGATCTCTGCTTTGGCGAATCGTTCCATTCCCTCGAGAAAGGCGATAACCATCCTTGGGTGGCGGCCGTCTTCAAGGGAGTCAAGTTCGCACAGTTACTCACCGTCTTCCATCATTTCCCACCAATGTACACGCTTTTGAAACTATGCATGCCTCCTCAGGTGAAGGAGATGGCAATGCGAACGCACACATGGACGCGCGAGAAAGTCGATCAGCGTATCGAGTCGAAATCCGACCGTCCTGACTTCATGAAATACATACTCGAAAACAATTATCAGGGAGGCATGGCAAGGCCAGCAATCGACTCGACGGCTACACTGCTCGTTCTGGCTGGCAGCGAAACGTCTGCCACGACGCTCACGGGAGCTACTTACTTCTGCTTGCGAAATCCACCAATCATGGAGAAGTTGCAGGAAGAGATCCGTGGCGCTTTTGGTGGAGACCCGAAGCAGATCACCGTCTCTTCGGTATCGAACTTGCCGTATCTACATGCGGTGTTCCAGGAGACACTCCGCGTGCATCCCACAGGCCCAATCTCTGTTCCCCGACAGGTGGATAGGCCTGGAGTAGAGATTTGTGGCATACCTGTTCCTCAAGGCGTATATCTCTCCACCGACCCACACGCAGATGGGAAATAATGTTGCTGACCAATTCAGTATCGAGCTGGCATCCCCCAAAAGACAGCATTCCACTCTCCGACCAACTTCACCGAACCGGATACTTTCATCCCCGAGCGCTGGCTCGAGGATGCCGATCCCAAGTTCGCCCATGACGACAAGGGAATCTTCGAGCCTTTTATGGTTGGCCCACGGAATTGTATCGGGAAGACGTACGTGAACCACCCCTTTTTTGAAAGCTAGACTTTGTAAGGACTGATAGTGAGGTTTTCACAGACTGGCGTGGGCGGAGATGAAACTTATAATGGCCAAGATGATCTGGCATTTCGATCTGGAACTGAGCGAGAGGAATGTGGGGGAGTGGAATGATCAGAAGGTATATTTAATCAATGAGAAGACGCCGCTGTATGTGAGGATCAAGTCGAGGAAATGACTACTCTGCGACTCAAGGAAGAATATCGAAAGCTCCATGTTTCCGTCCACCAGTCTTGGCTGATACTAAATTCTTCTCATGTCATATCACAGCATCTAATGCTCCAGCGTGCCGTCATCAAGGGAAAACGTCCTGAGGTACGATATCCACAACACGAAAACAACAGAGCTTACAGATCACCCTTTCTCCGCCCTCGCGCGCGCTGTACCTTATTCACGTCCATCCTCTCGGAAGAGAACCACACTCCTCTTCAAAGGCATGCGACCCACCACGACATCTTCAAATGAAAGCAACAACCAACTACCCCCACCCCCCATACTAAAAACTAAAAACCAAAACCCCACCATCCCCCCTTCCGCTCCTCTTCCCTTACCATACCATCTCATCACCCCTCACCCTCATCCCATTAGCCACCACCCCTCCCAAAAATCCCCACAAACCCCTCCATCTCCATCTCCATCCCGCCTCTTCCCCTTCCTCAACCCTCTGACTCTTACCTATACCCGCACCTCCATCTTCACCTACACCTCTCCCCAAAACCCAATCCGCCCGTCCAAGATTTCTAGCCTAGAACCCACCTCCCCCACTATCCCTTACACGGATTTCCTCGATCGGATCCTCGTCAATCACTGAAACAGTTCATCCCACGATCCTCGACCTACAGTACGTACTCAATTCCATTATCCTCATCCTGCACTCCTCAATACATTGTTCACAGGTCTACATCCGCCGAGCGAACACGAATTTACCCAGCCATACCCTGGATATCAAGAATAAGATCGCATACCCATATAGATGCTGTATTTAGTCGATAGTGCAGCACTCCTGCCATATCTTCAAGACTGCGAATGGTATAACTTTTTTTAGTACCATTACTCATACACATTCTCAAAACATACCCATTCTCAAAACATACATACATACTACCAAACCACCTTTCCAAAATCCAGGCAGTAACCTTCGGCGACACGCAGCAAATATTTCGCGTCTAGGGGACTTCTCCGGCTGAATGATGGCAGGATGTGAAGGTTTTTTTTTCATGGTTTTCATTATGTACTGCTGATACTACGTGAAGTTTCCGATGGAGAGTTGGGCTGTGCACTTTTCTGATTTGAAGTCGTAGACTGTCTGTCTTTGTCTTTGCTGATCGTCTTGGCTCTTCAATTGGCGCGGTGCGGTGGTGTTGGTCCCACTGCTCGGCGAGGGATGGGCTCCATCGGCGCTGTGGCTTGGTATTGTGGGACTGGGATGGGATGCTTAGGTAGCGAGGCCTGGGTTTTCCTTAGGATATGTGTGGAGGCTCGGCAGGTCCGATACGTTCGGCCTTTCGCGAAGAACATGCGGTGATTGGAACACTGCTACAATCGTATGACTGCGTAGGTAGTCTAGCATCATCAAGGCCCCTTTTTCGCAAACCGCGCCAGCGCCGGTCCAAGATCCTCGTCATGCTTCTTCAGCTGCGTCCGTGCCTTCTTATTCTGCTCCATCCTCAAAGCGTCAATCCGGAGCCGTTGTTCATCAACGACGTTCCTCTTCCCCTTCTTCCGCAAATGTTTCCTCAAGCTACTGTTCTTTCCTCTGCCTCTGTTCTTCAGCGCGAGGACGGGATCTTGAGGTTTCCGGTCCAGATCTGCTTCCTTTTTCCGCTCAGCTGCAGAGGCTAGGTCGAGGTTTCCGACAAAGTCTGGGTTCAGCGATATCATTTCTGGCTGCAGCTTGTTGAGCAGTGCTTTGACTTCTGCCTCCTGTCTTTGTTTGGTATTCTCGTACGGGTTGACTTCGAGCGCATCGAAGTTTGGCTCGCCGGCGCCTGGTACGATGATACTTGAGAAGCCTCGGTCGTGTGATATGCCTAGAACGCTGTTTGTGGTCTCAACGTTAGCACACTAGTTCGTGATTAAGACTGCGAGTCGTGGAAGAGCCTAGTCCCGACAGAGAGAGGAGAGCAATAGCACCCGAACTAATGCATGAATCGAGGTACCCCAGATATAGGAAAGGTAAGTAACGTACTCTTGAAAGGGACACCACTTCACGCATTCGATGCTTCTCCCATCCCCTCCCCAACCCATGTACGGCGCCTGTACCTTCTCCTGATCATTCCGATGTTTGTTAAACAGTCCCTTGTCATGCAATAAGCTCACTGTCCCAACCCAAATCTAGGGAGATTGGAGCACCATACCTTCCAGATCGAAGTTTGGGTCCCCCATCCTACACCCACGAGGTCACGATCGCTGATCGATAATGATGAACCTGGCTTGCGAAGAAAATAACTGTTGACTTCCCTCATCATTCGCAGATCCCAGACCCCGAGATTCCTGTCTTGGCCGGCTGACACCATGTACCTACCTTCTCTATCGACAGCTAGAGAACGTACAGGTCCTCGATGGGCCAAAAGCTTGACGAGTGGTGTTGTCGAATTAGGCGACCAGAGCGTGACTGTACCAGCTTGGGACCCAAGGTGGATAATCGCATTATGTGGGTTTTGGGCAAGAGCTGTGGGTGTTCCCAGTTTGGTTGGCATTTCGCAGACGATCGAGCCAGTACTGGTGTCTTGATATTTGAGATAGCCACTGTAGCAAAACAGAGTATCAACCCAATGGATCAAATTCACGATGATTGGAAACAGAGTTTCTTACCTGTTGCCAACCGTGGCGAGAAGGAAATGGTACGGCAAGAACTCCATGTGATTTACTTCAATGTGGTGTTTCAACTGATGAAGCTCTACGCCCGAGTGATCATATATATACACATATTTCTTCTGTGCCACAGCAAAATACTGGTTGTTGTGCAGCCACTATACGGACCAGAATTATCATCAGTCGTCCGAGCTTGGGCTTGAATACTGACCTTTGCATCCCTCACGGTCTCTCTCAGCTGCAATTCGCACCCTAATTTCCCTGCCCTCCAGTCCATCGTACTGACATGGCCTTTCCTTCCTGCGAGTAGCAATCCTCTTCCGTTTCTGGTATAATCCATGATATACGGCCCCAACCCCTCTAGCTTCAGATCAAATCCCATCTTCGCCGTTTCAACGGCAATCTCTTGTTTGATCTCATCTTGCCGAACTTTGTACGTCTTTTCCAAATTTCCTTCGGTCTGTATAAAACCCTCTTGATTCTCGAGCAATATTTCGGCGTCCTGAGCTCGCAACACAGATTCCTTGTATTTACTTTCTAAACTTCTCAGATTTCCACGCAGCTTTTTGTCTTTGATATTTTGCTTCCGAATGGGAGCCCCGCGTCCATATTTCCTATGCGCCTCAAGGGCTCGTTGCTTGAGCGCTACTGCTTCTGGGTCGTGGTTCGACTCATGATCCCTTCTGGAATGTGTCTGGAATGTATCCGTGATGATCCCGACTTCAGGTTCCATTTAGACTGATTTTGTTTCGATGTGTAAGATTCCCTTCTTTTGTATTGTATGCATCGAAATTGACGTCCACACAGAAAGTCCGCAGCTGCTCCCTCGGGAAAAACTGCCCCGCAATCTTCCTCGCCTACGCTTGCCTGCACTGGATTCAACGGATCTTGGGTGCTTGGCTAACTCACCTCATCTATAGCTTACTGTTGACTCAAGCTGCGACCAGAATGATCAGCGCCGTCTTGGTGTTCAATAATTCGGGTCAGCCACGGTTGACGAAGTTTTACACACAACTAGTATGGAATACACCAATCCTATCCTTCTGAACATCATTTTGACGCCGCACTCAGGATACAAGTGTACAACAACGTCTTATTTCAGAGATCTTCACCCTAGTAGCCCAGCGCCCTGCTTCAGCTTGCAATTTCTTACCGTATGTCTCCTCTCGCTCTTGCCGACCCTTAAACATCGTACTGACAACCATTCCCCAGTCTCCCACCGCTACTCGCTTCCTCCACCCCAGCCCCCACCCCCAACCAGCCCCATAACGATACGCCTTCCCTAGTAACCTACCGTCACTACGCAACTCTCTATTTCATCCTCATCTCCACTTCCACAGAGTCCCCTCTCGCTCTCCTCGACCTGATCCAAGTTTTCGTCGAAGCACTCGATCGGCTGTTTGAGAACGTGTGCGAGTTGGATTTGATCTTCAACTTCGAGACACTGCATGCCTGCCTTGGGGAGATGATTGTTGGGGGCGTTGTGATTGAGACGGGCTTGGATAAGGTGGTCAGTGGTGTGAGAGCGCAAGGGAAGGTGGCTAAGAGAGGTAGAGACGGTGGCGGAGCGGGCGTTGGGTCGATTGCGATTGGGGTAGAGGGGTTGGCGGGGATGGGGAGAGGATGGCGATGATAGAGATATGTATGGCGTTATGAGGTAGGAACTGCAATGAACCCAAACATGGTAATCTCGAATACCTAGTATCGAATAACCAAATGCTGCGTATGGATGTATGTCCCAATACGGTGTCCACCTCAGCAATGCACCAGCATGATTTGCAAAGCCTGCTCAAGGTCTTTGCCATACTACTTCGCTAGGCGGGATCTTTCCCCAGCACTCCGTTAAGCTGCCATGCACAGACTTGCGCCGCGGGCCTGACTCTTTGCAGCATGATGCTGTTGAAGCAGTGGGCTTTGCGACACAGCCATTTCGTCAGATTCGAAGCATCTGTCCACCGAGTGACATTCGAGTGTATGGTCCCTCTGAGTGCACACCGAGTTTTCCGTAATATAGCTGCTTCAAGCGGTTACTTCTACCGGCGCTGTTGATGTGGGCGCATCTTCTCCGACTTCCTCTGGTAGATCCTCCTACAGCAGCGCGTCAACGCCGCAGATGCAGGGATCACGTCCACGCCATACGACTTACTGCTTCGAATATGACCTTGATCATCAAACTACAACTGGGACAAACTGCGACCTCTTCGCCATCGCGAAGATCTGCGAGTGAGATCTCGAATTGGTCACCGCAGGGGCAAGGGTAGGTGTACAAAGTTGTGGACTCGTGATAGGTCATATCCTCGATTTCAATCTCATCGTAGAAAGACATACCGGCGGTCAGGGAGCAGCAATGGTGGAAATCCTGTCTAAAAAGATACCTTAGGCCAGAGGGTGGTTAGTCGAAAAAACTGCGGGGGCGGAACGATGCCGCGCATTCTGCACTCGGTACGGAAATTTCGAGGTGTCTCTTCGCAGTCAAACGATTTCTGTGTGGCGCCGTCTGCCTGTGGACCCCAAGCTGGCTTCCATACCTTTCAGATTCAAAGCTGGCAGCAGTATGGCGCCAATGGTAAGCCACTATCACCGGAGCGACACCAAAGGCTCCCACAAGCCTTTCAAATCGCGGCACGCCTCCAAAAACTCGATCAGAGAATTAGCTAAAGGCAAGGTAGAAGGCACTGAGAAAAGGAATCCCAATCGGAAAACGCCTCATCAGCAAGTCATGTCTAAATTTGATCGCAAGAATCAGGCCAAGCAGATACGGCAGATTAAACACCAGCAGAACCAAAAGTCTGCGAGCGTATTTGCTGGGTATAATGGGGCACCGAGGGTCGTTGCTGTCGTGCCGCTATGTGAGGACATGGCTGCAGTAGCTGCCATACAGAAGCTGAATCAGGCCGTGGATGCAGAGTCGATATGGCCACTCGAAGGGCATATGAAAGTTAGGGTGGACAGGTTCAAGCAAAGCTTAATCTATGTACCTGTGGAGAAAAATCTTTTGACAGCCCTGGACGCATGCAGATGTGCAGATGTCATTATTTTTCTGTTGTCGCCAGCGGAAGAGCCAGACGAGAAAGGTGAACTGTTGCTCAAGACAATTGAGGGCCAGGGTGTATCAAACGTGCTTACAATGGTGCAAAATCTCAACAATGTAGAGTCCGCAAAAACCAGATCACAAACTACAGCTTCTTTAAAATCATACATTACGCATTTCTTTCCTACGCAGGAAAAGGTCTTTTCTCTTGATTCCGAGAGCGAGTGTGCGAATGTCGTCCGTTCTTTGTGTACAACCACCCCAAAAGGCATTAAGTGGCGCGAGGATAGAAGCTGGATGCTATCTGAGACTGTCCTGTGGCCGAATGCTAGTAATCCAGCTGTTACACATGGCGATGTGGTGATCACAGGTGTCGTCCGTGGGAAAGGTCTGCAAGCAAATCGTCTCGTACAAGTTGGCGATTGGGGCCACTTTCAGATCGAAAAGATCACAGATGCGAATTTGCCAGCCTCCAAGAAAAGGAAAGCTGATGAGATGGCCGTTGACACATCAGAAGAAGGGCAGGTCCTTGAAGCGCCAGATGCAGCACAAGAGGACCTTGATGAACTGGCCCCCTACGAAGCTGCTATGGAAGATGTTGACGCAATATCAGTCTCACAAGCGCCCACAGAAAAGCGAGGGGTTCTCCTCGATGACCATCATTATTTTTCGGACGACGAAACACATCTGCCTGAACCGCCTAAGCGTTTACCTAAAGGTACATCGTCTTATCAATCAGCTTGGTTCCTAGGAGACATGTCCGACTCTGGCTCGGATTTCGAAGATGCACTAGAGGAAGAGACCCAGGATTTGGACATGGATGCTACCGCTCTACCCCAAGATGGCTTTGAAGGCCTTGATCAAGCTATGCAAAGGGAGCCTACTGACGCGGCACCATCAGAGTATCCACAATCTGAGATGTTCCTAGATCCCGCGCCCGATGAAGAAGCTGCTCAGCTAGCCGAGTACAGAGCTTCCCGTAAGAACGAGGCTCAAGAAGATCTGGAATTCCCAGATGAGCTTGAGCTCCATCCCGGTGTTCTCGCCAGGGAGCGGCTAGCCAGGTATCGCGGACTGAAAAGCTTGAAGACCAGCCACTGGGAGACCAGCGAAGATAGCGCTCACGAGCCCGATGAGTGGGACCGTCTACTAAAGATTCCCGACTACAAGCGAGCAAAGAAGCAAGCAAATAATGATGCTCTGATTGGCGGAGTCCAGCCCGGCAAGCGAGTCCATGTCCACTTAAGAAACGTACCCCTTTCTCTCCAGCAGGCCCACAATCCTACAAAACCATTAGCACTCTACTCACTTCTCCGCCACGAACAAAAGCGAACGGTCGTCCATTTCAGCATGACCCTGAGCTCCGAGTACCCAAATCCACTCCGATCGAAAGAAGAATTGATCCTTCATTGCGGGCCACGTCGCTTCGTCATCAACCCTCTGTTCTCGCAAATGGGCAACACCCCCAACAACATCCACAAATTCCAACGGTACCTCCATCCCGGTCAGACAGCCGTCGCATCATTCATCGCTCCCGTGACCTGGGGTACCGTTCCCGCTCTCTTTTTCCAACGTTCCACGACCGAAGGCGTTACTGCACTCAATCTCATCGCAACGGGCACCTCGCTCCCACCCTCCACCAGCCGTGTCATAGCCAAACGTGTCATTTTAACCGGACACCCTTATAAGATCCATAAGAAGCTCGTCACCGTACGCTATATGTTCTTCAATAAAGAAGATGTCAGTTGGTTTAAGGCCTTGCAACTGTGGACGAAGAGGGGGAGGAGCGGGTTTATCAAAGAGAGTCTAGGAACTCATGGGTATTTCAAGGCGACTTTCGATGGCAAAATCAATCCGCAAGACGCTGTTGGGGTGTCACTTTACAAGCGAGTGTGGCCTCGCGAGGCGAGAGCTTGGAGGGAAGGGGATCTTGATCCTGTTGCTGCTGGTGAGGAGATGTAGGTGGTGGTTTGTGATGATTTCGCGAGATGCATTGGAGGGGAAATAGGCCATATGACTGACGAGAACTAAATGATAGCTAAACCAGATACTTTGAAAGGTCCCAAGCTTACTTCCCAACGCTCCAGAGGCGCCTTTTCATCAGTATCGTAACATAAGTTCACCGATCAAGAGTAGACCCACTCCCGTGATTCCATTTTCGAAATACAAATCCCTATATATCAGTATCGTAACACTACTTTGCTGGTGAAGAGCAAATTCAGTCCTAATCTTCCACTTTCGAAACACATCTGCCTATATTCGAGTATATTTCACGGAAATCACTTTCCTTCGCTTCCAACACAACGACATTATGTTGCACAGAAAATGTTGTATAATATATATTAATGAATCTGCCTGTGTTGGATATGTACAAGAAAGGGTATACATCTGCAAACAAATGCCACGAAATGTAATATAAGTATCTCCAACCTACTGAGCTTCGCCACCACCCAAAATTTACAAGATTTACACCGGAGCAGGTTCCTAATTTCCAGAAACCATTAAGGACATTCTCAGGGCTGAAGGGTCCGTCCTTTTATCCCGTCTTGAAGGCTCTTTGTCGCAGTCGGGATGGCGTTCCATATGATATTTGAGCCCACCACTGTCCCTGTAAATTTTGTGACATTTCTGACATGGAAAAGGGTCACGAATGTATGGACGGCTGATACTCTTCTTTTGGTATGAACCCCGCTAGTGTTGTTCAGTGTATTGAAGGGAGCATGGAATAAATCAGGAACGCACTATGTAATCTTTCGAGTGTTTTGGCTCGGCACCAAGTCTCTCGGGCTCTACAAGTGTACCGTGCTATTCTCGATCAGCAGCTACATGGGTCGAGAGGCAATGCTGCGGCGTACAATTCTTTTGGCTGGTGGTGGGCCCGGATGGGGAGCTGGCGGCGGATCATCATAGTGCTGAGCAAACACGCTCTCGCCTGTCAGCAAATCGGCAGGCTCGTCTTCCAAGGGGTCGGGCTTTATAGGAGGAGTACTTGTTTTGGTGAATCGAGGCTCGAATGAAGAAGCAGCCTTTGTGATAGCGGCGGCTGCAGTAAGAATATCGGCGGCAAATGTTGCGGTTGAACGATCCACGAAGGATTGCCCTGCGGTAGTGCTCGGCATCGGTGAACCAACTTGTCGTCCATTCGTCCCTTTCTCCTTTCGTCTTTTCCATGCAGCCTTCATTGCGGCACTCTGGGCGGCCTTCGCTTCGGCGCTCCTCACGTGGCATTTTTGGCCTGAGGCAGGCAATTGTGTCTGTGACGGCGACATCGAAGATTCTCCTCCTCGGTATTCAAACTTCGACTTGTTTCTCGAGCCTGGTGGACGACCACGCCTTGACCTGGTGCTTGGGGTTCCATCCTTACCGGGTATGATAGCTGGATCTGGTGTCTCGAAAGCTCTAGCGGGTGCTGCAGCGACTCCGGTGCCAGGTGGGGTTTGGTTCCGGGGAGCTGGCGCTTGAGAAGATACGCGGGTGTCAAATTTTGTCAAGGATGGAATTGCGGCATTCTCGGCGGATCTGAGAGTCTCTAGTGTACTGATAAGTCTAGGAAAGCCCGCTTGCTCGAAAGCGACAGCAATATCTGCTAACGTGGCAGTCAGGCCGCACTCATGGGCAACATCGTCCCAGGCTTTACTCTGATTTGCTTCATTCAAGTTCCTGTATTTGACCATATCCATGAGCTGATCCGTAGTCACTTGATCCTTCCGTACTTCAGACAATTTCCCGTGTGGAGAAAAAGCGCCGACAACATTGTCTGATGTTGCTGCCTCGAGCTTTGGTTCTGCTTCAAATGGTTGATTTGGGGATTGTTGTTGAGTCCCCTCGCGCTGGAGTCGTGCTTGTATATCGGAAGGCTTGTGGTACGGCAAAGGCTTGCTTGGAGCTTCTCCTACAGAAAGGCCGAATAGATTTGGTGCGCGCTCAGGACGAGATTCTATCTGTGGAAACCCGTTCTCGGCGGAAGGGTTTCGTTGTACCGCCGTTCGCTGCTGAACCTTGGTGCACTGAAGAGTTTCTTCATTCACTAGAATACCAAAAAGTCTTGACGGGGCAACGATCGACGGCATTCCAGGACCACTTTTTGCTGGATCAGACGAAGGATTCAGGTCATTGTTCTGCTTCCTTGTAGTATCGTCATTCGTTGCCTTATGTGAAGCTGTGAGCCTTGCGGGCTCCGAATTAGTAGCACTACCTACTCGCGAAGATGTTGTACCGAGTGGCGAGGGATGTGTCCTTGTATGGACCGTCTCAATGAGTCGCAGCCTCAGTGGCGTATGCATGGGTTTGACTGGTGATAGACCTGCCACTGTTGCACCATTGGTTAAAGGAGACTCTTCTATCGATACGAGGCCCTTATAATTCTCGGTTTGACTCCCTAGGGTTTTAGTAGTCCTCAAATCCCGGGCTAGCTTTTGGTATTGCTTTTGAAGGAAGCCTTTCGAGTATTCAGCAGCACCAGCCCGAATCATTGCGTTCTTGACCAACTGCCACTCTTCACGCCTGAACAACGCCTGAATTTCTTCCACAGCAGTCAGAAGACGTTCGCTATCGCGCTCCTCGAGGATTTGCGCATTAAGATGAGGGCGGTCGTAGGTGTTCAGAATCACGACACACGGGGTCTCTTGCCCAGTATCCTCCTTGCGAGTTATCCCAATTTCGTCCCAATTGCGTCCCTTGCTATCCATTGTTGATGCTTCTTCCCAAAACTGTAAAGTACCCCGTGGAGCCGGATATGAACCATTGTCTTCGCGTTTGACAACTGTGGGGATTGGATCCACGACGTTGTCGCCTTTATGCTCGAAGCTGAACTTTCGTGTATTTCCATTGTCCGATTCTTCCTCCCCAGCACTGGTAGAAATGGCTTCGGATTCGCTATAGTATTGGTAACCTTCTTGAACATAATCAGATGAGTCGTCACTCTCTACTGTTGGCTTATGCGTCACTCGGAGCCGTGAGGAGTTGGGCTGAGCTTGTGGGTCTGCTACCTCGTCAATATGCCGTTTCCGATGCACTTCATCAATCTCGATTGCGGAGGGGTTCTGGGAGAAAGGTTTGAACATGTTGAATGTGTCAGTTAGTTACACATGATGTTGTGGAGGAGGCGTGTCTTGACTCAATGAATCTCTGCAAGGTACGAGAAGGCCCCGATAAGATTGCGTTAGGGCGGCTCTTCCGGGTCGAACGCTTGGCTCCTAGGGCTGATCTCCAGGCCCCTCGAGAACCCACCGTGCCCACCAATGGACTGTAGGCAACATTGCACGCTCCCCCAACATTGGTGGATTTTATTGCACGGGCACCTTCTGACAAGTATGATCATGGGCGTGGGCATGCCCATATGATCCGCCCCATCGTATTAGAGAGAGATATAGAGCTTCGTACACTGCCGTTTGGCAATGACCACAGAACTGATGAGACCCGAGTGTCCGTTCCACATCAAAGTAAGGAGAAGGCGGAACGCAGGCTTATAGAGCTTTCTCCATATGAAGAAGCAATGAAGTTCTCACATAGCATTCAATTCAATGCGGTGCCGGATTGGAGCAGTAATTATATCTCTTACAGCAACCTGAAGAAGTTGATTTACCAGTTGGAAAAGTCAATCAACCAAAGCTCTACAGTCGCACACAACGATGTCGAAGCCTCGCCGTTGCTAGATACAGACGATCCTGATTCGATCTTCAGGCGCGCTTTGGATCAAGATCTCGAGAAGATATGCTCCTTTTACCAACTGAAAGAGCTTGAGATATATGGGGAGGTGGGAGAGCTAATGAAGGATGAAGAGAACTACGAGCACGATACAGAAGATGTGGATATGGAGCACATAAATGGCGAAGCCGGAGACAGGGGTCTGAGACCACGTAAAGGAAGTCTATTTGGAAAGTTCGGATTTGGTGCTAGGCAGCGGAGGACGAGCATGATGAGTGCCTCAACAATCGAAGAGGAGGAAAATGATAGTGACGACGATGCGGACGAAAGAACAGCGATGAACATGAGTGGCATGTCGAGGGACCGGCGGAAGACGTTCGACGCAAATGCCGCCCAGGCACAGAATGATATTCGAAGCTCAAGGGAATTACCTACGTCCAAACGACGGCAAAGCCAAGTGTACGATGATTCCATTGATCAGGCTTACGAGTCTTTGCTAGCCGCTGGCATGACCTTGAAGAAGAGGACAATCAGCTTGTATGTCTCGTTATGCGAGTTGAAGTCATTCATCCAGCTCAATAAGACCGGCTTCTCCAAGGTTCTGAAGAAGTACGACAAGACCCTGAATCGCAATCTCAAAAGCGTTTATCTCAAAGACAGCGTAAACCCAGCGTACCCATTTCAGCAAGATACCATGCAACATGTCGATGAGAATATACTGCGCGTCGAGAAAGCCTATGCTAATGTCATAACCAAAGGCGATGTGAATCAAGCGAGGCGGGAACTACGCCTACATCTTCGGGAGCACGTCGTTTGGGAAAGAAACACCGTTTGGCGGGAGATGATAGGTATAGAGCGGAAAGCTCAAGCCGCGAACATGGGTTTGCGCCGAACGCTTCTGGGAGGTGACAACGACCCTTCAAAAGCTCGATTGCAGGGTGACGAGGATAATGGGGCGTATACCAAGGAAGTCGAGACTCCGCTTGGGAAGTACAGATGCCCGCGGTGGCTTTTTAGCTCGACCTTCTTCATGCTGATGGGGATTATCATCATCTTCATCACCCTGCTCGCTGTGCCTATCATGAAGAAGCCAGAACAACAGAATTGTCTAGCCTTGTTGGTCTTTGTAAGCTTGCTGTGGGCTACAGAGGTACGACATTGATCGACTTAGCGACTGTTCTTCCTGCTAACACCGCCAGGCCATCCCACTGTTCGTCACGGCTCTCTTAGTCCCCTTCCTGGCCGTCGTTTTGCGGGTTGTGAGAGCAGATCAGAAGCCGCACCTCCGGCTCGCCCCCAAAGATGCAACAAAGTACGTCTTCGCAGCCATGTGGACTCCAGTCATCATGCTGCTACTTGGCGGCTTCACAATTGCAGCAGCCCTCTCCAAATTCCACATTGCGAAAATGATGGCCACCTTTTTTCTTAGCAAGGCTGGTACTCGACCTCGGACCGTTTTGGTTACCAATATGTTTGTTGCAATGATACTGAGCATGTGGATCAGTAATGTTGCTTCGCCAGTGCTATGTTTCTCTATCATCCAGGTAAGTCATGGCAATGAGTATGCTCGGGCTGCGTCTGATGGTCTGCAAGCCTCTCCTCCGCAACCTTCCATCCGACTCCAATTTCTCGAAAGCTCTCATTCTCGGAATCGCTCTGGCGTCCAACATTGGCGGTGCTGCTTCCCCCATCGCTTCTCCTCAAAACATCATCGCCCTCCAAAACATGCGGCCCCAACCCAGCTGGGGCGTCTGGTTCTTCGTCGTTCTCCCCATCTGCATCCTCTCGATCCTTCTTATCTGGCTACTCCTCCTCGTCACCTTCCAACCCGGAAAAGGCACAACGATCGTGCCAATACGGCCAATGAAGGACAGATTCACTGGCGTGCAGTATTTCATCAGTGTGATCACCGTCATCACTATAGTGCTCTGGTGCGTCACCCATCAACTAGAGCACGTCTTCGGCGACATGGGCGTCGTAGCTATCATCCCCATGGTCGCCTTCTTCGGCACCGGCATCCTCACGAAAGAAGACTTCAATAACTTCCTCTGGACCATCATAATCCTCGCAGCCGGCGGCCTCTCCCTCGGCAAAGCCGTCTCCTCTTCCGGCTTGCTGCACACCATCGCGGGCACCATCACCGAGAAGGTCGAGGGCATGAGCCTGTACGGCGTCTTCGTCGTCTTCGCCGCGCTGATTCTCGTCATCGCGACGTTCATCTCCCACACCGTCGCCGCATTGATCATCCTACCGCTTGTCCATCAGGTCGGGGCTGGCATGGAGGATCCCCACCCTAACCTGCTGGTCATGGGTTCGGCGATCATGTGCTCCGCTGCCATGGGGCTGCCTACCAGCGGATTTCCCAACATGAGTGCGTCTCTTCCCTCTCGTTCCCTCCATCTGATTATCATAGATGTATAGCAACCTCTTTCTCGCTAACGCTATACCAGCGGCCATCATGTTGGAAGATCCGCAAACCGGTCAGCGCTACCTCCGCGTGAAACATTTCATATCTCGAGGCGTACCAGCTAGCATCATCACCTTCGTCGTTGTCATCACTTTGGGGTACGGGCTCTTGCGTGTTGCGGGGTTGTAATTACAATCATTCTGTGCTACGATACCATTTAGCAAGCGTTGTAATTTACTGTATACATTGGGAAGGATTCTGGTATTTTCTAGGAGGAGGGGTTTGGAATCTGGGTGTAGGATATGTATGGCATGGCGTGGTGTCTGTACAGCGCTGGCCGTATATATTTCCCAAAGCAGCGGATGAGGGATGGCTCGTAGAGTCTCATTACTCGTGAAATCCTAACGCGTTCATTGCATCGGACTAGAGACTTCTCATAGAATCTCTCTTGATCGCAGTTAGGTAAGGTACTTTATGTTAGTTTCGGACTTGTTCTTATTTCTTGCACTGATCTGCTGATGACCCCATCTCACGTGCAGGAGTTGATATATGTACGTGGAGATTAGATAAATGCTTGGGTTATATCTCGAGAACGTGAATGATTCCTACTTATTGTACAGTACGCAGACAAATCCTTGATAAACGCTCGCCCAAGCCCAAAGTGAACATCCATAAGGTATCGACATCTATATCCAACAAAAGCCGCCACATATATCATGATCAATCATCATTATCTATATCCATCCCTATCCATCCCCGCCCCCTCTCAACTCAACAACCCAATAACAATATCCCCCTTAATAGTCGCCTTGAGTTCCAACTCCACATCCAGATTCAACTCGATCTTCAACCTCAACGTCTCCTTCCCTCCTCCATCCTCATCTTTATCCGCATCAGCCACCACACCCTCTTTCCGCTTCTTCCCCCCACCACCTTTCTTTCCCCCACCCAGCAGCCCACCAACCCTCTCCTTCGCACCCCCAACCGCATCTGGCGGCTCCCCAGCTTCATCCAGCGCATCCAATGGCCCGCCATTAGATTGTGCCTGTGTCTGCGGCGGTCCCGCTTGTGATTTCTGCCTCGGTTTTTTCTGGTTACGGTTGCGACGGCCGCCTTGGGCTTGGACGTCGCTCATGTCGCTGCGGGCGTGGGAGGAAGCTTCGCTGCTTGGGGGTTGCGGGTGGCTGCTTTGCTGACTTCGGCTTCGGCCTCGGCCTCTACCTCTGCTTCTGCGGTTTGAGGGTGGGCGGGATTGGGGTTGTGGGGTGCTGTTTGGTTCTGGAGGTTGCGTGTTTGGCGGGTGTTTCGCGCTTTGGGGTTCGTTATGTGGTGTTGGGGGTTGCGAACCGGTTTTGGATTGCTTGCGGTGCAGTTTTGGGGGTGTGCGCTTCTGCGACTGGGACTTTGGGGGGGAGGATGTTGTGGTGGTGGGGGAGTTGGAGGTGGTGGTTGGTGCTTTGGCACCGGCGGTGGCTTCTGGGGACGGCGGCGAGGGTTGGGAGTCTGTCATGTTGAGGGTCTTGCGGGGGGCGGGTTGGGGAGGTGTTTGCGGCGATGACCTTCAGAAACGACACGTCGCGCTGGGCAAGGCGATCTTGGGATAGAACAAGCGTCTAGCGATGTATTGGTTTTGGCTTCAATGATGGGAAGAACTGCTGTTATTCAAGTATAACACCGGAAGAGGTACCATCGGTGACGTTCGCCCTCCTCCAAGTCCCAGCCTCTTCAGTTCCTTGCCCCATCGCAGCACTAGCCACCTGCCGTGTGGTACAAACCGCTCGGCCTGCATAGCGCTATCTTTTGGTGGCTTTGGATTGGTACATAGCGACAGGGGGTGCACCAAGCGAATGATCATCCTGCCGAACGGCGTTGCCCGATTCGCTACCGAAAGTCTGAAGGCCTGCCTGGTGATATTTGAAGACCTTGATGAACAACACATCAGTGAATGTCTATTAAGTCACCAAAAAGAGTGGTAGTGAGCATATGGCTGGTATCTCCAGAAGGCATGGGTAGCATAAGGAAGCCGTCCAACGCTGCCTCGCGTGGCAAGCATGGATTCCCGAGCATCTCCGTGGCGCTGGACCCTTGGCCCGGTGGCTTCAAGCCAGACCACGATCCTTCGAGAACGCCACTAACGTCGAGTATGGGACGGTCAATATCAAAAATCTAGATAGCCATCAAGCTTCCACTAGTAGTCGTATGTCTGTCTTGAGCATGATTAATTTCAGAGGCTCAAAAGAGGGTAAACTTACACCATTTGTATTCATATAGTCCACAGTCTCCTTGCTTCTGTGTTCGCCCAAACGCGACAATTGTGCCCTCCTTGCTTTATAGTAGCTTCAATTAATCTCGAAAATTTCCCATCGAACAACCACCCAGCGATCATGGCAGACAGCGAGATAATTCCCAAGAAAGGTCCTCCTCCCCCAATGAGGAACACCACAGCCGACTCCTCAGCCACCGAAGCCTCAGACACAGGCGGACGCTCACGTTCGCGCTCCCAATCGCGCCGAGCGCGTCGGCGTAAGCAGACGAAACAGCCGAAGAAAGAGACACAAATGCCCGCTCTGGAGGAGGAGGGAGAAGAGGATGAAGCTGAAGGCGGCGCTGTGGTTCGCTCTTCCCCTTGCTCGCCACAGTCTTACAGCTGTGACTTTCCATCCTGACACGTTCAATTGACAGCAATCCCTCCCCCATCGCCCCAAAAACCCCCAACACCAAAAAGCCAAGGACGAGAAAAAGATGCAGAGCCGTGAGGCGAAGAAGCAGGATGGGTTGAAGCTGAGGATCGAATTGAATCTGGACCTGGAATTGGAGTTGAAAGCGAGTATACGGGGCGATATCACTTTGGCCCTTTTGTAAGTTATCCTTCATGTTGACGACAGCTGTGGAGGAGGTCATGAGCTAAATGCGCTTAGGAACTGAGATTTGAGATATGCGACTGGTTGTTGAAAGATGTTGGTCTTTTGTATGGCGACGAGAAACGCTTTGAATACTGTGATATGATTGAGCGAGTGAGCGGTCTTCTGTTGGGACATGTATGCTTGGATATCCTGGACATGTATAACATCGAGGGCTACGACCCGTATGAAGTAAGAGTCTTTTGGCGGTGTAAAAGCCTCAGTCGCTATGAACGATTTCATTGTGATAGTTCACGACGCGAATTTATGCGACTGGCGTTGTCGGTGCAAATGGGTGATATCCTTAGTCGTACAAAACCCTTGACCACCAACTCAACGGGAGAAAGAGATTGATGTCTCGCTGCCTCATGGGCGCAGCCTATATCCTCCATATCTGACAAGTTTATCAATAGTTGGCCCGAGGGAGTGAGTCATCCCTGTTTTCCCACGCGGCAGGGTTGTTTGTCGAGTGACGAAAGGGATGAGGGACGTATTTGTTCATCGAGATGTCACGATGGAACCAGTTTTCTCACAGGATTTTAGCATGTGGGTGAAAGGAATTTATACGAGGACCAGATCTTCACCAGAAGATCCGGTCGCATTGCCCAAATATTGCCCGGTTCTTTGATAAAGACTGCAAAAACTCACCGTGTAATTGGAGAAGTTACATATGTGTACCGCGGTCGTCCACCCAAATCGTCGTCGACCAGGTCATCCGAAATCCTATGCAACCGTCTCGACCCCTCTCAAACGCCATGCAATGCACTCATGTCAAATACGTTGTCTCGTTGAAAAAACACATGAGAAATATCAAACATTATGAGCCTTCTTGCCTCTCATTGTTCCCATCTAAAAGCCCATCCCTTGACCCAGCAAAGCCATTGCTCGCCCCACGCGAATGTCGGACCGAGGGAAATCGTGACACATCCGACGGACTCTCCGTAGATGCACTGTCTAATCTGGTTTGCCAAGCATCGCTGTCGCTCGAGTCAGTGCCATGGCTGAACGGTCTTGTCACAGCATGCATGGAGCGTCGCATAGCGGGACGTGATGAGGACGAGCTGTGAAAGGGCCTGGTGAGACCGACCACATGGCGAAAATTGGCGCGAGCCGACGTTCGAGCTTCGGACTCAGAAGACGAGTCGGTACGGCTATTGACTGGACGCTGGAGACCTTGGTGCGACGAAGTTGATGCGGCGGCTCCGGATGATGAACTATGTAGATTCACGAGGCCAGGACGTGAGAGCACAGGTGACATTACCACTTCGGCCGCTGAGGATATAACAGCCTCCGAATCGGTACTTTCGTCAATCCGATCGGAGTGGCCGAAGCTATCGGAATCGTAGCTGCCCATGCGAGAGTGACGCGGTCGAGATTGGAGTGACTCTGAGGAGTCGTATCTCCTACGGAAAGGACCGCGAGGCATGCCATCTCTTGTCCAGCCGGCCTCCGATTCAGAAGAGTCAAATCGATCACTTGTGGGTCGTTGTATCGGTAACTGTCGAGGGGAACTAAGCCCTGAGCGCCTGTTGTCGGTGAGCGATGGAGTAGTCTGGCTGGATGACACTGAAGAGATGCCTGGAGACGCGGCCATCTCGAGTGAAGGATCGGGACTGGGCAATTCCCAAGCAAGCCGAGGTTCCGGTGTTGAGAGTTCAGATCGAAGAGTTTCCGCGTCTGGTGACTCAAGCTCCGGGGGTTCTGGGCTTCCCATTTCACTTCTGGTGGGGAAAAAGCCAGGAGAGCCCGAGAGCTCCACAATGTTATTGGTGTAAGTTTCCTTTCCATTGATGCCAGTGAAGTATCCACCGTCTGCTTCAGACATTGGCGGTGTCATAGGGGAGTATACTGCGGTAACAGTAGCAGCAGCCATGGGCTTCTTAGCGAATTCTGGGTCTTGAGAGTAGTCGTGCTTGGAGTCCTGGTCTATGTTTGGGATGAATTTGGGCTCCCCTTCAAGCTCCTTTGGGTTGGCCTCCTTGCTACTACGACGACGCTTGAGAATTCTGAAGACGAAGAAGGCCCCGCATAGGGAAGCGATGAGGACAATTGCGATTGCAATGCCGGCGATAGCGCCTGTACCAATGCCATGAGAGCCGCCACCGGTACTAGTCTTGACTATTGGATCACCGGTGGAGGCCGGGGTGACGATTGTACCCCCAGCAGTCGCTGTGCTAGCATTCGATTTGAGAGGAACGATATGACTCGGCGTATTTGGGTTGAAGGTTGCTTGTGATATGTTGAAGCGGTGGTGTTCATAATCGACGACCAAGAAGCTGTCGATGGTTAGGACATTCATAATCGGAGTAAGTTGAAAGGTGCTTACGCTTCTTGAAAGAATGTTCGGCCCAAGGTGATACTATTGTCGTCAGAGGCACGCTGGAGAGGAAACAATCTTGCATGCTCCTTGACCAACGGGTAGCTGCCATCAAGATCGAAGCTGGCATACGGTAATGTTATGTTGATCGACGGACCACCATTTTGGCTTTCTCCAAGTTGGAATATGACGCTTGGATTTTTCTCGAGCATGATACCATGCTGTGTGTCGTTCACCACATATATCATATTGATATCATCCCGAATTAAACCGAATGCTTTCACGAAAGCTTTGCATGCTGCTTCTGGGAGCCATAGATGTGGAACAGTCGAATCCACCAGCGCCAAGACCCCTTCAGAGGATAGCGGTGTCTCTGTCTTTGAGTCTGAGTACGTAACGGACTGTAACCCTACGACAAGCTGCCTCAGAGGATTGGGTGCAAACGTAAAAGATATGTCATTAGGGGTGAACCTCGACGCATCGTAGCCGCCCAATGTCAGGCTTCCAACGACAACAGACTGTTGCTCTACGACAATGTTATCATTGTAGACAAGGGAAATGCGTTGGGGATACATACGGTAATGGTGTCCAGCAGTGTAACCGAATGAAAGACTCGGTATCAGGTTCTCGTTCTTGAGCGAGGTTAGAAGACTTGGTGACGTGTCGCTACCGTCCTGAAAATCGACGGGCTGGTCAGAGAGGCCCAAGCTGCCCACGAAGAACTTCGGGGTTGTGAATGAAGCAATGGGTTGATGATTCACGGAAGCATTTGTACCCTTACCCTGAATGCTTAGGGTGTCGAAGCCATAGGTGCCGCTGACCGAATCACTGTCGTATCCTGTGTTGAGTACGCCAAGCCTGTAGTTAGCTTTGATATTCCAGCTGGAGGACTTGGTATAATCATAGACTCCGCCCCGGGCTATGGTACAATTTGCTGCGTCGGTTGGACTGCAAGCATTGGATGCGACGACCCATGTCGAGGAAAACTCCGTGGACGGGAGCACTTGAACTTGTTGAGGAGGTGTCCCCGTGGTGATTAGGAACGTCGACCATGCTCCTTCATCCCCAAGGCTACAACGGGACAGCGAGTCAACATGCGATATTGAGCAAAGACAAAAGAAGATGGGTTGGAAAGATGGCATACAAGTCCCCACTTGGTTCAACCACAATCGGCGCAGCTTCGACAGTCATTATCTTTGGTGAAGTTGAACAGAATTATGTAGACGGGGCAGTATTAACAAGAAAGAAGATGGAAAGCAGTTATGGCATATGAAATTACACAAAAGAAGAAATTGGCGACAGCGATAACATTGGTGTCGACGCTTCCACGAAGAGAGAAATTTGGACACGCAAATGGTGTGCGGGTAGTATATGGATTTTGAGGTTCAGCTGGAGGGGCACAGGAACAGTAGGGTAAGCAAGAATGTCAGGGTGGTGGCATGGTGGTTTATTCTAGGGCGGACCAGGGCGAATAGCAGCGAATAGTGTGGGATGTAGAACCATGTAGTCCATGAAGCGATTATGCAAGTCACCATCCTTCTGCCAATGTGGAGTTCACCGTCTTGCAGCGACTGCGGAAGCTGCAATGCTCTGCATAAACACAGCCTCGCTGAGGTTTCTGCTTCATCCTATCGTTGTTTGGCGCATCGTCGCTGAAATCTCCTCGTCCTTGGATGTATTCATTCACAGTTGACAGCGGTATGTGTTCATCGTTGCGCTTGTCATATGCTGATTCCGTGAACACTTGCCTGCGTGCCATTGTTGGTGTGGTGGAAGACCCTGCTTCAGAAGTGTGAACCCCGTCGCTGTCGAAGTGGGGTATTTATGTTAGCAACGTCAGCGCTCCGAGGCATTTGGCGCAATGATCCTATCTAAGCGCTTACATATGACGAACATTGCAGTCGCGAACCCCGCTATCATGGACGACTACCGTTAGTATTGAATCCTCCTCATGCAACTTTCTTGCACCGTCTTCCTTTAGATCCATTTGACCAGCATTTTTGATAGACCTGACTCGAAAATGGCGCACTTCCTGGCCACTGATTCGTCATCATCGCCGAGCACAGCCTGCCCATGCAGCGATCGTTCATGCATCCCAAATCCTTCGGACTGACCCCACCCTCAGAACGTTCTGGCGCATATACGTATATTCACCGCTCAGGGAGTAAACCAACCATAAGCTTTTCATCCATCGACCGCGAGCTAGCATACCTTGGCCTCGCTATCGCCGGAAGGGAAGGTGTATACTTCCCAAGCCAAAGGTTCAATAAGCGGCCCGATGACATACCAAACGATACCCTTCCGGGGCATGATGCTCGATGTGGCCTTGCTTAAGCTCCCCCAGCGGTACTAAGCGGTCAATAATTGGGCGAACCGGGAGCAACGGTTACGCGGACGAGGCTTCCCTTGATTGAGGGTCCGTCAAATCCTTCGGAAAGCATCTGCAAGCCTCCGAGCGGATGGAATCCAATTGTACCTGAGCTGGTGCCTTCCCGGAGGATCAGCCATCATTATGGTCGCAGATGTGGAGACCCATATACCATGAGCTCTCCCAATGCAGTTGTCATAAGCTGCAATTTCCCTAACCACACTCGTTTTACTCAACGGCTACAGTCGTGCACAACCCACGGAATGCGTTCACTGTGCTACCCGCTCTTACTCGCTCTGAGCCATGTGCTCCAGCTCGGGTTCTGTATACCACAAGGTACTCTTCTTCCCTCCGATCTTCGTAGTTGAGGAAAAAGCTAATGGACTGGGTTCAGTGGCTCTTCAGTCCGTCTCACAAACCGCGAAATTTCTGCAACCAGCAACAGCTGTCCCAGACTCGGCAAGTGCAACAACCAAAGCTCCAGTCTGTGGTGATTGCTACATTGTTGCCGATGTGAGCCCGAGTATGATCTTGTATACGATAAGGCGCCATGTCTAACGAACTCCATGCAGGTTGCCGCCTTGGTCTGGTACTCTGAAATCTTCATAAACACAGCAGCAACAGCTGTGATATCAGTGGGCATTGTCAACGGTACTCGCGCCTCACGAACATCAGTAGTTCAGAACGAAGGGGCCTTCACCTTTAATCCAGTGGCCACCGCGGGTCCAGCCGCATTGACACAGTTGAACTTCGAACCAACTACCATTATTGGAGGAGCTATATTGTATATCAGGCATACCTTTGCGGATTCTCTCAAGTGCTGATTGCAATTCTAGGTCATCTCCAACGGCCTACAACGTCTTTACAGGTACCGCGACTCCATTGAATGACGACGAACCTGTACTAAACCGCACATAGCGTATTCAATCACATCGGCTTACTGGTCCAACGGAGTTTGTACCACAATATCCGGCACGCCTACCCTGCTATCCTCTGCTTACTCAGAAATTCTGCCCTCCGCGAATGGTAAAGTGACTCTGGATGCCAATGGCCAGCAGCAGTTTATCAATCACTTGGGTTTCTCCTCTTGCTCAGGAGGTGGAGAGAACTATCAACCAAGAGCATTGATCCAAGTTACGAATACGACTGCTACTCAGACCAGCACTTTTTTGAATGTGCCGTTGGCTGCAATGACAGCGAGTTTGACCATAGCACCCGTGAGTGTAGGCAGTCTTCCCACGCTTTTCTAAGCCTTTGTCTCAACAAAATCACCCATGCGGTACCAGATAAGCTTGTGCAACTGACTATATCCCCAGCAATCCACGCCATCCGCGTCTGCCGAACCAGGAGCTATCACTGGAGGGCCTTCTACGACGGTATTTCCATCAGTTGGCGCCCCCCAAATTATCATTGGCAATATGACTATCACACCCAGCGCGCATCCTATCGCTCTGTCTGTATTCAATGGCACTTTCGTTGGCACGGCTACAAATCTTGGAGGTGGGTCATCTGGGATCGTTCTGCCGTACCCGACGGGGACAGGAGCAGGAGCAGGAGCAGGAGCAGGAGCAGGAGCAGGAGCAGGAGCAGGAGCAGGAAGCAGCTCGTCTAGCCCCTTCGCCTTCCTCGGCGCAGCTAGCTTACATGGACCTGACACTTGGCTAAGTGTCTGGGCAGTTGCGATGATGGGAACTGGCGCGCTCGTATTTTGGTTGTAAATTTAGGGGATATGGGAGTCGGACGTTATATATCCAATAGATACCTAATGTTAATATAAGATGATTACATGGATATCCCAGTTCTTACGTAGACTTCCGTGTGGCCATTTTCTTTTGACTAAAGTACGTGATGGGTCTTCCAGGCGCTGAGGCGTCTCGCCCGCCAGATGAAACAGACGACCAGCGGATCTGTCGCCTCTTATACAACAGAATTGTGAATATAAATTCGCCGTACATACCACCCCTTCTTTCCACCACGAAGATCACCATCATAACCCACCTCATCATAAGAAAAGCCACACAAGCCCCCTCCCTGCATCCACCTTATCCTTATCCTCAATCTACCCTACCCGAGCCACAACACACTCTCCACGTTATGCAGTATGCACGCTACACCATCTCCCATACATACCGCCGGGCGGGACCGTCCACCATTCCATGAAGATCGCCCATGATTTTCCCGAAGCGGGTATTGCTTGTACTTACCTATGTAGAATATGCAGTTGTCAGCATACGGCAGGGACGCTAGACTCAAGTCGTGCGTGCGCATCTCCATTGGGGCAGATGCATATATATAGCCGTCCGCTGAGGTAGATCTGGTGATTGTTTTGAGGACGTGGCTGTGGTTGTTTGGCTTTGTGGGGGAGTTGGTTTGACATATGCAGGGCTTCTTTTGGGTTTTGGGGTTTTTTGGGAAGGAGAGGGGTGATTTCTACCCTGATTTGGATTTGGATGGGAGATGGGGGGTAGGTAGGTGTGTGAGCGTTCCTATCTGAGACAATGGTGACTTGATTAGGAGTCGTGGGAGTTTGCGATGCATGCGTGCGAGGAGCGGTGAGGTGACTTCACTGGATCGATATTTCTCCACGATACTTGGCTTGAAATGGAAATTCGCAGTCGGTAGGATTTGCACATGGCATGGTATCGTTGCTGATTGTGGGGACGGATTTGGCAGCTATTCTCAGCTCGATACAGTTCTGATGTTCTCAAACACTCACTGAATATACCATCAATGACTCAACCTTGAAAGCCTGTCCCAATTGAATGATATACAATAAGATACCTTGAATGCAGCCGAAAGGTTTTGAGAGATTGTCAAGCTGTTGGTTCAAATCGACGATCTGCACAATGATCATACCGATGGTGCAGCATCCCTCGAACGTGACACGAAAGCGAAAAACAAAAACATACAGCAATCAGGATTCGCTGGTCGTCACCGACCCAACTACTAATTGATCGATCTGAAGCTTGTCAATGGCAGAGCGGACGGGATGCCGAGTATTCTTCAGTCTGTGGCCGTATGTAAGAGATCTGCTGCTATCAATATTTATATAGATCTTTTATCCTGACTGGTGTCGGAAAATGAGAGGGGCTACACTCATGCAGATGTACTGGAGCTTAACGGGAAGGCTTTAAGAGGGTCGAAATACACGGGACTACGTAAGTATCTCCATACGGTCCTAGCAACGAGATATGGATAGTAAATCGGATTATTACATTTCTGAAGAAGTGAATATAGAATAGCGGGTTTAATTCCGCAGGCTGCATGACCCAAACATTCCATGTTGCCGAACGCTCAAGATGGTTGTCGCTCGCTCATTGTAAACATCGACGTTGGCAGTGCGCTGTATGAGATGATCACTACGTGTGTGCCTTAGTAGCACCGTACCGATGCCCACATGAGACCCGCACAATCGCGGTACCACCGCAAACCCTCGCTGTCCAGAGCATATCCACGCCCAGCGCCTGCTCCACAAAGGACCCTCCTGTACACGGTGATTGCTGCCTTTGCGTTTGTCACTATCCTCTTCTTTGCCTCACCGTCGGTTCCTATCGTCCAAGACTTGCGGCTTTTCCACCATACACCAACGCGTGAGTTCTCGGCTCAAGTTTTCTGCCATCTAGACTTTGCTAAAAGTCGCTACAACTTCCAGGCGCATACGTACTGGCGACGTTCCTTATGAACTGTCTCATAATTTATTAGAGGTGAATGCTGATTGTGGGGACTCGTTCAGACAAGCCCCATACGCAACAGAACAGTACAAGCGGAGAAGCGAAATGGTACAGCGACTGGAAATGGCTGTATCCTTTCTCTGCTACTGTAACGTTAGAGGAAGATCGCTCTTTGCTACCGAGATCGAAGCCGAGATCACCAATCTACACATTCTATGATGCGGACGCTGAGAAGGAAGAGAAGACTAAGGCAGCAGAAAACAAGCTGTTACTGTTGTGGAGGCGAGCATGGTGGGCCCAAGGTTTCAGGCCGGTCATACTGGGGAGGTCTGAGGCAATGAACAATCCGCTATACGAGAGCTTTCAAGTCCGTAAATTGCAGCCGCAGCTCGAGGCAGAACTAGTGCGATGGCTTGCCTGGGGTCAAATGGGAACTGGAATATTGGCGAATTGGCTGGTGCTACCAATGGGTCCTCGCGATGACCCTCTTCTGTCCTACCTCCGAACAGGGGACTACCCAAAACTCACGCGCTACGAAGGTATTGATGGCGGGCTATATTCCGGCGCGAAGAATGCTATCAACGCCGCCATCACCGAAGCACTGAAGGCCCCAGACCTCGAAGCATCGAAAAATCTCATCGGGATGCTAGAGCAAAAGAAAATTCTTGTAGATCCCGCACCACAGGCTATCGCTTTCTATGATGCCAATACCATCGCAGAATATTACAAGACTATCTCTACTAAACTTGCGAACGACAAAGCCTCCGGCCTACGGTCTCTGGCTCAGCTCATCACTTCGCACCTCCATCTCACGTTCATGAGCAGCTTTCCCGATGGTTTTGCGGCCTTGGACCCTTACTCAGATAATGCCCACATCCTCACAGAACACGCTCTATCGCTTGCCAATGCTCTAAGAGCTTGTCCTCCCTCTCCCTTACCGTCCTCCTGTCCTCCAAATCACCAAGATTGTTCACCTTGCTCTAACATCAAGCCTCCTCCGGTCAGAACCCCTGAGCATTATACCAACAGCTCGACAGTCTACGCCATCGGCACCGTTCCTCACCCGTTCACCCTTGCTTCACTCGTGGCAAGCAACAGAGAGATCACAACCCGGCATATACGACGCGACACCAACCGCGACCGTTGGCTCTTTGCGATTACCCAAAAGACCCTGGGCGAAAAAGTCGCTGGATACTCCCGTATCGTCAATTTCAAGGAGACTGTAGCAGGCGATTGGGGCAAGGCGCGAGGTCTATGGATGACTGAAGACCCACCTCCAGAGCACAAAGATCTGGAATACCATTTCGGCTTTGAGCTTGCGTCGTTTAATGTGACGACGCCAGACACTGATACACTTCCACTATCGAAGAACGAGAAGAAAATGGTAGAACGGACGGTGCAGTTGCAGAAAGAACTCTTGGCAAATGCGAAGGTTGTATTGAAGGAGCAAAAGGGGAAGGATGAGAAGACAGGCGTCAGAGAGATGGTTGAGGCCTGGAATCTAGCTGATACAGAGGCTTGGAGGTTTGTGAGAGCTTTCAGAGCGCGAGAGAGGGTGGAGAGAATGAAGTGGGAGGAGGAAGAGAGGACTTTTGCTGGGGCGGAGGAAGGTAGGGAGGAGGGTTGGGGAAAATGGTTTGATCGACGACGATAGCTCTGAGGAATTTTTTTTGCGAGAAGCAAAATGAGTCCTTTTCAATCTACCTATTTTCACAATGAAGAGGCTGACGCAGCGACGTGGTACCTCAATCCACGCTAATGTTGACAATGCTTTGAGACTGGACGACCACCACAGCTATTCACGTGGTTTGACAGGAATAAACGGTTGCTAATCTGGTCCCTGTATTGATACAAATCGTAGCTTAACATCATTAACATAGCGTAAATCAGAGTATCATACTCCAAAATCCTACTGCCTCTCCTCTCATCCCCGCGCAGCAAGAAGTCCCTCAAACCTCCCCACTCCCCTTCCTCCCCTCCCTCTTCCACCTCTCCCTAGAAACATCACTCGCCCCACTCCCCCTCCACGCACTAAGCAACAACCCCACAATATCATCCACCCCCTTCCCATTCTTCACCTCCGCAAAAATCACCGGTCCCCCCTCCCTCATCCTCCCCGCATCCCGCTCCATAACCCCCAAATCCGCACCCACCGCCCCCGCCAAATCAACCTTATTCACAACCAACAAATCACTCCCCGTGATCCCCGGCCCCCCCTTCCGCGGCACCTTATCCCCCCCCGCAACATCAATGACATAGATGATGAAATCCGCCAACTCCCGACTATAATTCGCCGCCAGATTATCGCCGCCGCTCTCGATGAGCAGGATGTCCGTCGTGAACTGGGCGTGGAGCGCTTGCAGCGCGTGCAGGTTTGCGGAAATGTCTTCGCGGACGGCGGCGTGGGGGCAGCCGCCTGTTTCGATGGCTTGGATGCGAGAGGGGGGGAGGGCGGAGTGGCGGGTTAGGAATTCGGCGTCTTCGCGGGTGAAGATGTCGTTTGTGACTGCGGCTATGCTGTGGGCGGAGCGGAGGGCGAGGCAGAGGGCGAGCATTAGGGCGGTTTTGCCGGAGCCTACGGGGCTGGTGGGAGATGGGGGGTTAGTCGGTATTTACGGTAAAAGCGCGGTTTTCTTGTGGGAGCAGCTCAATGCCATTGCAGATGGTTAAAGAAGGTGATGATTGAGCCGCATGAAAGCGACATGAGAGCTTACCCACCAATTCCCACTGTGAATGCCCTCTCGTTCCAGTCTCGGCCTGCTATGATCGGCATTTCGCGTGATGTGTAAGAGCCGGGCCCATCGAGGATCTCGTGGGAGTGTCCATGCTCGGCGGCATTGAGGTCGTGCGAGTGTGAATGGGGAGGATGGCCATCGTGGCTGTGAGACGCTGTTGTGGTCGCCATGACCCAGGTGTGAGAATTGGGAGGTGGATCCAGTTACGTGGGGAAGATAGGCGGACATACTGCGGAGATAAGCTTGGTGTCTTGAAAGGGGCACGAGACTGGCGTTCAATATGTTGTATATTTCCTATAATCATTTCCTATAATCCGTCTTAATAACAGCAGCTCGTCGACTTAATTCTCAAGAGAGTCGACATGCCCAGAGAGAGTACTCTACCCAACAACAGTGTGCCCATTTTCTTCCTCCGAAACTTTTCAACCATCCCAGAGCAAAATTAATAAACAATTATCAAGAAATGGAAAACCGCTTTCAGAGCTCCTGGCGCAGTATCCAATCGGGGTACCTAGCATTCCCTGGTCTCCCTTCCCAGCCAGTCCACCCTGGGCCCAGCTGGTAAATATTTTTACCAGGCTCCAGTGGGATCATACCGAATCCATTGGCCCGCACGCGCCAGTCTTTCTCAGTTGGATGCTGCTGACGCCACGCTCTCAAAATCCAATACTCGTTCTCCATTTGCTCCACCCATTTTTGAAGACATGAGGTTTGCAATTTCGCGCCGATGGTTGGCACGTCTTTACCTTCACTAGTAAAGAGATGACTGTCTAAGAGAAGGGCCCTACTGGTACATTCGCATTCATATGTTGCGTTGTCCCAGATGAGATCATTGCCAAGGTCGTCAGGGTCCTGAAACTCACTTCGAAGCTGTATCTCCAGGATTTCCTTTATCTGGTCTGTCCATTCTCCGGTGCGACATAGGAGCTCGCATAGCAGGCGATGAATATATGTGATGATACCGTGTTCATGGGTGCCGAAGAAAGCGATAATGAGTAAACGTTCAATACGTGCATTCAGCTCCTGCGAGTTTGAATCTGATGTTGGCCAGCAAAGAGTCGTCACGGTTTGTGTGACAGTATCGAAGAGTGTATAGTAGCCGCCGTTGTTCATGAAGTAGGTTTTCTGCCGCTTAAGATGTGCAGATCCAAGGCTGTACGGACCGTGCCTCTCTGGAATTTCCGGAGGCTTGGTAAAGAAACATGCAGGAGCTGTAGCGTGATCGATCACGCTTTGCATGACGAGGCCTGGATCTCCACATTCTACCCAGTGTCCCTCGATATCATCGATCTGGTGCTGGAACGAGCAATATCGGACTATTGTCTTCGGCCCACAGCCCTGGCAGAACACTGAAGAAGGGCTGTGGTCGATGACTAGCGCTTCGCAGTCAGGCTTGCGGCATGGTAGCTGATCTCTATCGTGTCGCCAAACATAATATCCAGCTGCTTCGCAAGCCTGATATTCGACCAGCTTCCCAGAAGGAAGAAAGTCAGGATGACACTTGACAGATCGGACGTCCTCCCACGGTATTTCGTGTGGGACAATGTAGACCATATTTCCAGAATATTCGATGAAAGGAAAAGACTTGCCAGTACTCCCATGGGACACGATGACTGGGGCTAGAACAGAGGGGTCAGACATCTTCATAGGAACCTGATGAGGGTAGAAGTACGTTATCGGCTTCTCCCAAAGCCAAACACCCGCATCGAGAAGAGCTTCATCGGCATCTGTGTTGGTAGCGTATGACCACCTTAGACCCTTAGTCCAACCTTCAGACGTGGGATCTGACGGTGCCGTGCTTGGAAAGTATTCTGTACTATCCTGAGAGTGACAATGCATGCCAAAACAGTCGCTAATATGATCGCCGACAACGTCGCTAAGCTCTCTCTTCGGGGATCGCTTGTTCGGACACTTTATTGTCTGATCAAGGTGGGCAGGGCCAGGAAGCGAAAGCTCAAAGGTATGAGAGTCTGAACAGTAATCTGGCGCAAATGGGGGTGCTGGACTTGTTGGTGGCTTGGATACTTCGCTATCTTCATGCCTTGTATACTGTGACTCCTGAGCTAGGTCCCTTGACGGAATCGTAATCTCGAAAACGCCCTCCTCAGATGTACCATCCTTCTCGTGAGTCGCCTCTCGTAATACATGCGCTACCTTTCGTCTGCGCTTACCTGCTTCGCCCGTCTGTTTCGATACGGGTGGTTTAAGGACAATCGCCGTGGTGCGTTCTGTAGGAGGGCTGCCGTCTGTTCGCTCTAGGATTAGCCCTGGTGTGATCTTGCGAGGTTTTCGCGTCACAATCTCATTGGGAACAGCTCGAGATGGTTGTGCAGGCGCTCTGCTGTTGCTGCTCTTGAAATTATTATTGCTTTTTCCACCTCTGGCAATTCGCGGAAAAACCTCATCGTGATTGGATTTGCTTCGATCAGGGTCCTGGAAACCGCTCATCGTACAGTCCGTTCCTTGAGACCTACCCCTTCCAGGGATAGGAATGTCGGAGGCATTCTTGTCAAGCTCATTGTTGCTTGCGTGAACTACCAACGGCCGATATCTGTCGGACAAGACTTTCTCTAGACATGGAAGTCCATGTTCCTTCGGCCCGGGATAGAAGAGCATCTCTAGGAGACCAGGAATAATTTCGTTCTCATTTATTAGCTTGGCCGTAGCTTCCGCTGTCGTGATGTCCATATGCTCCAAATTGTTGAATCGGGTGACGATGAGCTGGCCATGCTCTATGGTTTTTCGCGCTTTTGGTTCGTCATGGTCGATAGCTTCGGAATCGCTGATGTGTGTTGGGTCCCATGAAAATGGTAAGTCGCATGACACGCTACCCTAGGATCTGTGAATATTGCTCTCTCCTAAGATGAAGGCGAAGCTTACGTAAGGCCTGGCGAGGAAAGTTTTGGCAAGAGGTATAAGATCCTCTGCGTATTGTGTCTGTCCAAGTTAGACTAGAGTCCAAAGCATCCTGTTCGTACTGACCGGGCTTTTCGTCTTTAGATTCCTGACCGAAGCGAGATGTCGACACTTGACATGTGATCGGACAATCGTATACACTAGGTGAAAGGGTATAAAGCTCGGTACCCACGTAATTGAGCAGTCCTCATGATGCCGAGATCCTCTTTGATCCGCCATTTTTCTTTGAGCATTGGAGAAGCAAGCCCCAAGTAATGTGGGATTGTTCCGGACGACGAAATTGCGCTCCTCTTTGTTCATGGTGTGCAGTACACTTACGCCCTCATACTGGAGTAGGATTGAAAGTTGGAGATCGCCTCGCTCGTTGGTCTCAAGTTGATTTGAGTGAATATGAACAGCAGCCGTCTGGACCTCTCCTAACGCCTTTATCAAAACCATTGAAGGGATTCTCGATGTACTGTTGCTCGTCGCATTCGTCTCACTGAACGCGCCATCTGAAGTGGGTCAACTGTGTTTGATGGCAACATTTTCTTGAACATACGCTCACCCTCGAGCTGATGAAACCTTGCACCAAGTCCGTTACGAATCATCGCGTCGCTTGCCACACCTAATGAAACAGGAGCCCAAAGCGATACTGTTTGATCGTGGTGTTGTTTGGCCGCGAGGTAGGAGACCGCGAAAACTTTCCAGATGATCGCATCGTGTTGATACAGGCTAACCGAGCATTAGCTTTCGAGCCTGTGCACACATATGAATTATCTCCCCAGCCAAACCTAAACCTAACAAGACTTGCAAAAAGAATCGCATATGGCGGCCAACGCTAGCTTTCCAATATTGTACCGATTTTCAGCTCATCTGCTCGGGCCGCTCACTTCTCGCAAAAACCACGACTGTATTCGGTTGGGAAACTCGTTTTGCAAAGCTAGCTTAGGAGAGCGCTCGAAGAAGTCAAGAAACTCGTAATCAACCGCGGCTAGGCGATAAAGAATTACCCGTGCTGTCGAAGGAGTGTCAAGTTTAGAGACCCGTACATTTGGGATTCTAATTGGACACCCGAACCGAGTGGAAGATCCGAATCAGAGTGAAGACTCACATTCACAGCATGATTAAAAAATTCAGGAACAACCACGTTGATGTCGATCTGCCATGTCAAAGAAGCCTTTGAAGCTCCTTACAAAATCATCGATCACAAGAGGTCCCCGCCTCTCTCTCGTGGCCATAATCGATGCTGCAGCTAAACGGCACATTCGACCAATTCAACTCTATCTCCGTTCATAACAGAAAGTATGGGGGATATGCTATAAGGTATTGAGTACAAGGGCTCAGCAAGCGCTTCGGATGATGTCAATTTGCTTCCCTTCGCCTGATTCTGGCAACACAGCATATGAAGAGACATGTTCCCGCGCTATGCCGACTCTAACTGAGGGCTAGATTATACGGTTGATGTTGCTATATTGATTGCGTAGTAGGTAACCTCAAAGTTAGTATCTGATTATCCGATCACTAGAGCCTCAATCGGACTTCTGGAAATCCGTATATCTGAGGTATCTCGTTAATTGCACAAGATCATCCACAAGTTCTGGCTTGCTTGCACATGATTCTTGATTTTGAAGGGACATCATGCAGTGGCCGTTCATCTGATTTTGGTGTATTTTCCCTCTAGCCACTACACCAGACGACGGTTACGCTCAGCAATATCGTGGTAGCGCATAGCTGCAACTGTGTTGAGATAGGCACATCGACTATACAAGTGTCCTAAACCTTTGATGACTTGAAATGTCAAGCTGCCGTTCTATTGGAGTCTTTTTCTGACGCCGAGGCGCGCGGCAGTTTTGTGTTGTATTTTGGAAGACTTCCTATATTTCCCTTCTCACTGTGACCAATTGGCCTGGGCAAAACACAGGTAGATGTCGATGTTGATATTATCAATAATAACGAAATAAGAACGTCAAAAGAATGGCGCAATCCTAGCAGGGAATGATAGCTGAAGCCAGATTTCGAGTACCTACGGTTCCCTCAAATTCCGAATCCAAAAGCTACCATGTCAGACATTTCGCAAATTCTGGCAGCGTTGGGTATGTCCTTGCGATTGCGCAAAGACCTTTGCGTAACTAACAGTGTCTCCGGCAGCAGCTCAACGACCACCGCCTACTTCCGCACAATCACAAACTCTACCACAACAACAGCAGCAACCACCTCCGCACGGCTATCCTGCTTCTTATCCCCCACCAATCCTTCAACATCCACCTCCGCAAGCTGCTATGTCTTATGCCGTCCCGCAGCCAAGCAATTCGGGCAGTATTGATTTAAGCAACATCAAGCCTGTCAGCTCAGGCTCTGTCAGCTTAGCAGATGCAGTCGCAAAGGCTCGCGGAATTGCTGCAGAAAAAGGCTTATCGTACGGGGCTCGTGGCGGTGTCAGTAAGTGATCATAGTCGTCTGCTTGCTCGTGCAGACGCGGTAACTGATACAATCCCTAATGTAGCACCGAGCCGAGATGGAGACTCTAGAATGGGTAGCCGAATGTACAGACGCTCGCGATCACGGTCAAGATCTCCTATCCGGATACCGCAGGGTTTCAGAGATAATTACAATCCATATCGTGACGAGCGCCGCGATGACGCCCGAAGGCCTAACGTAATGCCCTACGGACGCGAGAGAACATTCTCCCCAGACCTGAGAGGACCTCCGCATGGTTCTGGTTTCACCCCTCCTCAAGGACGAGGCTACGGCGGTGCAGGCGACAATTCTCCTATGGGTCGCCGTGGAGGCGATGAAGGTGTCGAAACCATTCCCATTGAATCGAATCTTGTTGGCCTTATCATTGGTCGCCAGGGCGAGAGCCTTCGACGCGTAGAGGCGGATACCGCTACAAGAGTACAGTTCATCACTGGTCCCGAAGCGAGCGGACCAATGCGCCAATGTAAGATTACTGGCTCTCGCCAAGCGCGGGAGCATGCAAAGCAGGAAATTTTCCGAATCATTGAGGAAAATGGTAATCCAGGGGGAGCTCAAAGCAGTGGTAGAGCCCCTCCACCACCTGATCGCGCGCTTGGTGGCGACAGTAGTAAGACAGCTGGTGCGCACCAGCCTGCCCTTCGAGCTGGAGAGGACGCTACGCAGATCATGGTTCCAAACAGAACTGTTGGTCTTATTATTGGGAGAGGTGGTGAAACGATCCGTGACCTACAAGAGCGAAGTCAGTGCCATGTCAACATTGTGGGCGAGGAAAAGAGTATCAATGGTCTAAGACCAGTGAACTTGATCGGTACACCTCAAGCTGCAGGTATGGCTAAAGATCTCATCATGGAAATCGTGGATAGCGACACAAAAAGCCTTGCAAATCAGGGAGGCCAGGGGACCCAAAGTGGCGCTCCTCGCGACAGACCTCCACAAGCATTTGGTGCAGGCGATGGTGAGAAGATTAACGACAATATATTCGTTCCTTCAGACGCTGTTGGTATGATCATTGGGAAAGGTGAGCAAAGCATAGCTACTATTGAACCGCCCATCCACGTAAATTGACATTCTCGTTTAGGCGGTGAGACCATCAAGAACATGCAAGCGGATACCGGTTGTAAGATCAACGTATCTCCAGCCACCGGACAAGACTTCGAGCGGGATATAGGCTTGGTTGGGTCCCGAGATTCCATAGAGGCGGCAAAACACGCGATCATGGAAAAGGTCCATGCAGTGGTGAGCTCATACCTAGACGGTGTCAAGAGTCTTTGGCTAATGATCCTAAAGCAAGAAAAGAACAGCCGCCCGAGCGGTGGGAACCGCCGCAACGATGATCAACAATACAACAACAATCCGAATTTCTCCGAAGTGAACGCTCGCCCGTACGGTGGCCAGCAACAAAGTACCGCCCAACAACCTCCCGCCGGGATTCAACAAGACGCATATGCAGCCTACGGTGGCTATGAGAATTATGTCGCGCTTTGGTATTCTAGCTTGCAACAAAACCCCCAACAAGCTCAAGGTCCCCCAGGCTCGTGACGTGCTCGCTGCTCGCCTGTGAATATGTCGACATCCATCCGTGATTTGAGACTTGAGATGAATCCGCGCAGAGACATTGACACATGCTTGTTGAGTTGAGTTGAGATGAGATGAGATGATTGACTTTGAAGATTCACGGGCATGCATGAATGTGCGTGAAAAACCGTTGAACCGTGGATCATGCATGATTTCGCTGAAACATGTTCTCCACACCTCTCACGCCATCAACTTCGCAGACACGGGGCTTCGCGTGACAGGTTAGTGTGTGATATGACATGTTGTTCTTGTATCAGTGTTTCCAGCGCCGTGCTTGGCATCGTTTCGCCAAAATTTCGCACTACCATGCGGAATAGATATGGTTCCGGATGTGGTGGACAAGTTTGGGTGTGCAATCGCCATTATGTAAATTTCGAGCAGTCGAAGTAAGCAAATTTCAGTGCTTCGGGTTGGGTAGCTCCCTTTCGTACCTCCCGCAGTCAGTCCTCACTGCCTTACTTACGCCCAATCAATCAAACGGAAGATACTCCCTTGTACACATCTCCACGATCCGGGAATGAAATTCCGGCGGTGCAAAGATGTGTTACGACCAAGGCCTAACCAATCTTTCTGACGCGAGCGTCATCGCTGAATGCCCTTGAAAGAAGTATCTACCTCGTCATGCCCCCAATGTCAAATTTACAAGAGACACCCCCCCTTTCTCAACAGTGGACGAAAGTGTATGTAACGGTAATTATCCAATAGACAGTAAGTGTAAGCTTATGATACAAACGCCACCATGATATCTGCGAGACCCAGTATAAACAGAAGAGACCCCAGACCAGAAAAACCCAGATAGCATGCTTGCTCTACCATCATGCCTCAAAAACCGGGTGTGATAGGCATCCATCCGAATCATCAGAAAAACGCCTGTCATACAAAATAAGTAAGATGGTCTTTGAAAGAACGGAGAAAACGCCATCGCTGAACCTGTAGGTAGCACAAGAACCACCCTTCCCATATAAAACTTGCTCATCCCTTTTGAGATTCTTTCACTTCAGGTCATCCATTAGCCTTCTGCCTCTTCCCTCCCGGCCGCGGACTCTGCTTCACTTTGTTCACTCCGCCCCCCACCCCATTAATCTCCACCACCTCGTCGCCGCCTCCACCTCCACCTCCACCTCCACCTACACCGAGGCCGACGCCACTAGGCCGCCTCCTCTTGTTCGTGACGCTCGGGCTCGCGTTGGCGGAACCACCCGGTGTTCCGCCCGCGCTGGGGTTCGTGCCTTGATGGCTCGCGTTGGGGTTCATGGGTACGCCGCCTTGCTGCATGCTGTTCTGCAAGGCGAGATTTTGCATACTGGGTGTGGGATGGTTTGATAGGGTGGCGGGCGAGGCGGAGGGGTTGCTGTTTTGGTTTGGGAGGGAGAGGTGGGCGTGGGCGGGGGAGAGGAAGTTGTTTTGTTGGAAGGCGTTGATGTTGTGCTGCTGGGGTGTCGGTTGGTTGGGATGGTGCATGGCGTGGTTGAATTGCGGGTTCTGGGCGTGTTGTTGCTGTGCCATTTGCCGTTCTTGTTCGATCGAGGAGAACTGGTTGCACATTTGGGCCATGCCTTCAAAGGGGTTGAGCTGAGGTCTTTGCTGGCAATACGAGAAGAGGGGGCCCATTAGGGAAATGCAGCCTTCAATCTGTTGAATACGAGACAATATCAGTATCAATCACTGGGTTACGAGAGGAACAATTACCTCGAGGAAGATCCATACGGCTGGCGTTGTGCCGCATTCATGGAACGCCGATTCCGGCACTGGGATTTGAGGTTGAAGGTTCTCTTGCTGCTGCTGCTTTTGCCTCTGCTGGGCTCGTTTGCCGGCAGTTTTGCTGACATTCGGCGAGTGCTTGATTTCTGGTGATTCGGCGGCTGCTTGAACTAGCGTTGTTCGAGGTATGTATTCGTTATGTTCGTTCGTAACAAATTCCAGAACGTCCATTTTCCCGTTCAAATCAAATTGAGCATGGAGCTGACCTTTGGACACAAGCTACAATGCGTAAGCACTTGAGCTGACGCATCTACTAGGGACATCTTACCTGATGACCATTTTTCGACCAATAAATCAGAGTGAATTTTGCGTGCACAACATGATTCCCGCCATTCATAGTCCTCTCAACAGCATTCTCCGGTATCATCTGGATGTTCTGGATCCCACTTTGAAAATGTAGGAGAAAATACCTTGCCAACGCGGCATTTGAGATCTCGAATTGTTTCGTAGAATTATCCGAAGCTGACCACATTGCCTGTTTCAGTATCCCCTTCGGCGAGAAGAAACTTTCCACAAAGTCTTGCCAATATGAAAAATCATCAGCTCTCCTCCGAGGAGGCGGTTGTCCGTCAGAGCCTCCGTTGGTTTGAGCCTTCGGGGTTATCGATGCCTGACTTAGGCGATCCCCAAAATCTAAGAGCTTGAGGACTGATAATCCGCTCTTGGAATTTTGCATATGAGGCTGCTGCATCATGTGCCGTTGTTGTTGCAATTGAGCCTGCTGTTGTGCTATATGTTGCTGCTGAGCTTGCTGTTGCTGAGTACTGGGCTGCTGCTGCTGCTGCTGCTGCTGCTGCTGCTGGCCCTGTTGCTGCGCTTGCTGCGCTTGCTGCTGACCTTGTTGAGGTTGTTGCTGTTGAGGGGCTTGATTTTGCTGTTGCAACTGTTGCTGTTGCTGTTGCTGCTGCTGCTGCTGCTGCTGCTGTTGCTGCTGTTGCTGTTGTTGTTGCTGCTGTTGCTGCTGCTGCTGCTGCTGCTGCTGTTGCTGTTGCTGCTGCCGCTGGTTTTGCTGTTGCTGCTCCTGTTGCTGCTGCATCTGGGCATGTAGAGATTGCCGCTGGGCTGCTGCGACGGCTGCTTGTGGGTCTGGTCCATTGGGTATGTGGGATTGAGTGTTTATTTGTGGTTGCGGAGCTGGCTGACCTTGAGTGGTTGCCGCATTACTCACTGCTTGCTGCATTGCTGTCTGCTGAGCCTGTGCCAACGCCTGCTGTTGCTGTTGATTGCGCTGAGCTTGCTGGCTTTGTTGTAGCTGCTGTTGTTGTGCTGTGACGTGTTGCTGCTGTAGTTGAGCTTGCGCTTGCTGTTGCTGCTGCCGCTGCACCTGTAATCTCGCATTGTGAGCCTGCTGCTGTGCTGCTTGTTGCTGTGCTTGTTGTTGTTGAACGACCATGTGAGGTGGTAATGTGACACCACGCATGCCTTGATTGCTTTGAAGGAATTGAGCTTCGGTCATTGATGGGTTTCCGTTGTTCGGCACCATTCCGCCATTTGGTTGTTGCTGTTGTTGTATCTGTACCCGCTGCATCATTGCTTGTTGCTGGAATACTCGTTGTTGTTGGGCTGCCGCAGCTTGTTGCTGTTGGACCATAAGCTGAGGATTGTTTGCCACTGACAAGGTCGTTAGTGAAGTTCATAAAGGGACCCAATGTGTGGGTGGACGTGAATCTTGCGAAAGGAGAAGTGATGCCTTTGGTGCCGGATTTACAATAAGTACTAGAACAAAATATAGCTCGTGTGCAATACAGAGTCATCTGGGCTAAAGTGAATAATGAAATGTTGATGTCACTGAGAATCGGGGAGAAGATGAAGAGGTTTCCCCATTTCATGCACGTTTTCAAAGATAAAAAGAAAGCGGAATCAATGTACGCGTAGAAATGTCATGCTGTATCTTTTGGCCTAGAAGACAGGATATGTGACTCACTTGTTTGAGGTATCTGCTGCCCTGCGAACATCTGCTGGTGGTGGGGCTGTGGATTCAAGTGCTGCAAGGCATGGGCACTGGGAGTCGGTCCAGAGACACCCCCTGGAGGTCCACCACCTTGCAAGACTCCCATCATAGGCCCGCCTTGACTGACTTGTGGTTCTCCTGGCCCGCCGAGGCCTGGATGCATCTGCTGGCCCATCGAGGCTCCGAGGTGCTGTCCACCTGGTACACCTTGATTCGAATGGTGACCTTGAACCATTGGTTGACCTCCATGAGCGTTTCCTGTGTGTCCAGCCATAGTGTGAGATGTGGTGAATGGCTGAGCCATTGCCATCATGATCGAGTCGACAGTTCGCGTCAGCGATCGGTGTGATGGCTATCGGACCCCGCTCGTCTCAGGGAACAGCGAGGAGTCCGCCTTGTTCTTATAGTACTGACGAAGTGGATGTCCTCACGGTGCGTCCAGGAGCTTGATTTCCGACGCCCGACGGCAGATGGGAATAGGTGTTTTTGACTCTCTGTCAAATCACGACGTACAATCCTGCCGTTCACGTTCCCGATCGTGAGACCCAACCTGTTTTGCAAAGCTGTCTCAATCTTATCAACATTGGGCCTCTAAGACCGAATGTCCATGGGTTCTCGCCGGACAAGCCCACTACCCAGCCCTAAAGATCGCGACGAGGCGCAGGTACAAGACTGGCGCAGTCGATGCGGACTCAGCACTGATCGGTGGGGCGAACTATGTTAAGACTCCAAACACCTAGCTCTTCAGCCTGCAGTCGCCGCTACGGTATGGGTCTAGGTTCGCTCGTAATCAGGTGGTTCCCGAGTTCGTCCCCACGATTGCGACAGCGGAGGCGGGTGGGGTCTGGGATAACGTTCAGGGACCGGAGACGCTCCTCAAGGGATCAAATGGCATAGAGGCAAGTGAACAGATACCGCGAGTAACTGTCGAGCCTTTCAGCTTGAGGTTTGGCGCGCTCAAATGGCAATGTTCGATCACCTCTCGCTCAATCACGGGCTGGTTGATGTCCCAGCCAGTCGAATTAGCACTAGCTCGGTCTTGGCCACGCTTACCGTAATTGTACTAGAATAGAAGTCTGCACAAGAAATCTTCGGGCAAACATGAATAGATTTCTCTCTTCCTACTACACACCACAAACATCTCAGATGTGGACTCGATTAAAGTCGACGGACGCTGCAGGTATGTCACCGTTTTCTAGAATGTCCCTGTCAATCTTCCATACATCGAAATGATGACAACAACGAAAACATCTTCTTTTCCTACCTGAGTCGACCTTGAAGACACCGTCACTCGGATGCCCTTCGCCGGGCGTCTGCTACTTGCCAGTATACCTTGTCTGATCAGATCATCCATCTACATGCTTCTAATGTATTCGTTGAAGTTACTTGACTGACGGAAGAAAGTGTAGTAGGTATTCGGCGGAGCGACTAAGACTGGGAGCTTCGGGGAAGTGACCAATCACGATCTCTAACTGAGGGCTCCCAACCCTTCGTTCACGATGACCGACAATTTTTCCTCTACTTGATTGCCCATTGGACCTTCAAGTTCCATATTGGATTCTTCGCTACCTTCGCCTTCCTTAGCGAAGGGGTACATGAATCTATGAAGCTGCCGACTTCCTGTGTGTGGGTCGTCCGGCTAGCTACTATACTCTCGTCTCCCACCTAGACCCACCGGGCACACTTTAGGCATGTGGACTATCGTGGCATAATATCCAGGCTATTACAACGATGTGAATGGTCAAAGAGCTTGGGGATATACCCAGCATGTCTCATGCATCGTGCTATTCGAGCTGGCACAGTAAGGTACGGAACTTCATTTCATCCCTCAAATTATACCGTCCACTCCGTTCTTCTATGATGAAACACGACCACATTCGCAGTTTCCACGCGAACTGGTGCACGAACCTATTAAGACGCCAGATCCATGTGCGCATATCTTCCTTGGATGTCTGACTGAAGAACTCCTCATGTCTTATACTGTACGAAACGGAACAAGATTTTGGCTGACTGCTGGCCGTTTACAGTTATGCCACGCTAATAACGTCAGAATGATAGAGCCAACAAAGTCATTCATGACTTCGGAGAGGACGCTCAGGAAATGTGAACTTCTCGCCTTGATCATTGGAGAACGTTTCAGGAAAGGTTTGTGTACCTCGGTCTCCATCGATCTTCCGACCTGACTGCTATTTGGCGATTACCTTCGGTCGTTCGTCTTCTAGCGTTCTCGATTCTTATATGTATGGAATTTGATAATCAGATTAGATTACCTATTATATTCTGATACGCCAAGACGTGCATGTGACCCCATCTTGAGCATACTGCAAGCCATCCAATCCAACTGTCACAAGTTGTAGTCGTACTGTGAATGGTCAATCTGGGATGTCCGTGGAGTGAATTAGGTTATTCTATGATCAGTGAGGAAATGTAAAGTATTATCTATCGGTAGACGTTGCTTTTAGACTTGGCGCTCTAGAAGCGGCAAACAACAGACAAGCTTGTGCTCATGATCCTTTCGACAACCACAAAAAGAAAGCGGAGGCACAAGCTAAGGTGACCACTGCCGCCGTCTCTCACTTCCGACCGCGTCCCTCTCAATCGCTTCTACGCTGTTGTTGCCTTCATTATGGCGAACGAAGTGCAGGATCCCCGCATGACCACTATCCACCCTCGAATCCGCTACAATACCGTTGGGGGTGTCAATGGTCCTCTGGTCATTCTAGATAATGTATAGGCTTTCAAAGGCATCTGCCATGTGGGCTAGGTGCTCACCGGGTTGCTATAGGTCAAATTCCCAAGATACAACGAGATCGTCTCCTTGACGTTGCCAGATGGCTCAGAGAGATCGGGGCAGGTACTCGAGGCTCGAGGTAACACATATCATACCATTGCTGCGGATGTTCTGTGGGACTGACTGTACATATATAGGCAGCCGAGCTGTTGTGCAAGTACGTTGGTCAGAATTATCTCGGCATTCCCACAGAGGTTGATCACATCTAGGTGTTTGAGGGCACATCGGGCATCGATGTAAAAAAGGTCTGGCAGATACCCTTAGCTACGAGATGACGGTACCTAATAGTCGGCAGACGAAAGTCGAGTTCAAGGGCCATAACCTGAAGATCGGTGTCTCGGAGGACATGCTGGGGCGTATTTTCGATGGTTCAGGAAGAGCTATTGATAAGGGACCAAAAGTCCTCGCAGAAGACTACCTTGACATCAACGGCAGTCCCATCAATCCTTACTCTCGAGTGATTACCGACCATTGCTATGCGGTAATTACAGGCTGACGTGGGGTAGGTTTATCCAGAAGAAATGATTGCGACCGGAATATCTGCGATAGACACTATGAACTCGATTGCCCGCGGGCAAAAGATCCCCATCTTCTCTGCTGCTGGTCTACCTCACAACGAAATAGCCGCCCAGATTTGCCGTCAGGCCGGTCTAGTCAATAAGCCTACCAAAGACGTACATGATGGTCACGAGGATAATTTCTCCATCGTTTTTGCAGCCATGGGTGTCAACATGGAAACGAGTCGTTTCTTCACCCGGGATTTTGAAGAAAACGGTAGCATGGAAAGAGTCACATTGTTCTTGAACTTGGCAAATGACCCGACGTAAGTCCTTGCGATTATCGCGGGGGAGATCTCTACTGATGGCCACAGTATCGAACGTATAATCACGCCTCGCCTCGCTCTTACAACGGCCGAATATTACGCCTACCAACTAGAAAAGCACGTTCTTGTCATCCTTACAGATCTAACAGCCTATTGCGATGCCCTTCGAGAAGTCTCAGCCGCTCGAGAAGAAGTGCCCGGTCGACGTGGTTACCCTGGGTACATGTACACTGATTTGTCCACGATCTACGAGCGCGCTGGTCGTGTGGAAGGACGTAATGGATCGATCACTCAAATCCCTATCTTGACAATGCCTAATGATGGTATTCCTGGCAGGACCCTCTTTACCGACAAGCGCTAACCTTTATGCTAGATATCACACATCCCATTCCTGACCTGACAGGATACATCACCGAAGGCCAAATCTTCATCGACCGTCAGCTACATAACAAGGGTGTCTACCCACCCATCAACGTCCTTCCCTCTCTCTCCCGCCTCATGAAATCCGCCATTGGCGAAGGCCATACTCGCAAAGACCATGGCGACGTCTCCAACCAGCTGTACGCAAAATATGCCATTGGACGAGACGCGGCCTCGATGAAGGCTGTCGTTGGTGAGGAGGCTCTATCTTCAGAGGATAAATTGTCGCTTGAGTTTTTGGACAAGTTTGAGCGAACATTCATCTCCCAGTCAGCCTACGAATCACGCACCGTCTATGAATCTATCGATCTCGCGTGGAGCCTGCTACGTATATACCCCAAGGAGCTGCTAAACCGAATTCCAAAGAAGGTCTTGGATGAGTTCTACCAACGATCAGGCAAAGGGAAGAGAGGCAACAAGGACACGAGGGATAATGAGGAGCAGGATGGCGAGCAGCCGAAACAAAACGGTGGGCAAGAGGATTTGATCGAGACATAGTGGTCAAACCCGGATGACACCGTGTAAGTGCAGAAGAGCAGTAGGCGCGCAGTGTATATATGTATGTTTCAGAATAAATACACCCCACTAGGTAGACTTGATAGCCAGAACCGCAAGCATAGCTCTTTCCCAAATGCACAAGCAAGCTTCGTCCCACTTGATACCCATACAATGCCCTTAAAACTACAACCAGTGTATATATGCGATCGCCCAAAGAATATCTCCCTCGCTATGCCGCTAAAACGCATTTGCACATAACAAACCACCCCTCCGGCCCCCAACACCCTCCCACTTCCTATCAATCATCACCCCCCACACTCACACCCTCAATCTCCACACCCACCTCCCCCCCCAACAACCCACTCAACGTACTCCCATCCCTCAAATACACCCAATCCCCCTTTCCCTCCTCCCCTCCTTCCCCTACCCTCTGATCAGCCACCCAGTCATAGCGCTTAGGCCCACTGATCGGCGACGAGAGCCAGATCTGCTTGTTGGGCGGTTGTTTGTTGAGGACGTAGGTGCCGTTGGGAGGGAAGATGAGGGTGAGGACGCCGGCCTGAGAGGGCTATTGGTTTTGGGTGCGCACAAGAGCGCAAAGAGGTAAGGGAGAAGGGGGGGGATAACGAACGGAGTATTCAACATCGACATCTTCGCGCTCTTCCTGCATGGCTTCTAGCACTGCGAGGAGGGCGTCTATGTAGGCGTCTGAGAGGGCGTGGTATTGGGTTGTTGAGAGGGGAGTTGGTTCTTTGGCGGGTGGGGGAGTTGGAGTTGGGGAGGTGGTGGTGGAGAGGAGGCGGTGAGTTGAGGGGATGGGGGGATAGGAAAAGTTCCGGAGGCGGTGGGGGGGGATTGTGGGATGTAGGAGGCGGGGATTGGGTCGGGATGTGGAGTGGTGGTGTTGGGATCGGTGGGGGACGATGGTGTGTGGTTTTCTTGAGGGGTGGCGGAGTCGCGGGTGGGGGGTTGAGAGGAAAATGGGTGGTGATGAGATTTTTGTTGGCTTTGGGGGGTGGAGAGGAGGCATGGTTGTTGTTGTTGAGTTTTGTGATTTACATGTAGAATATGTCGAGCCACAGGATAGAGTAGGCGCGGAATGGTGCCGCTATATTGCCAAGAGAGCGGAGGTTTTGTCAGAACGGTTTGGTATGAGGAAATTGCTCCATGTGTTTCATAATTAAGAAGGATATACGCTAAGTCAATCAGCACACGTCCTCGTACTCGCTCTGGATATTGCAGAGCGAGCTGAGATTCAACAAATCACCGTTCGGTGGTAGTCATCGATGTAAGCTTATACGGGATAATCTAACATTTAGACGACCCCATCTCTTTTCGCAGGCAACGGCTGCCTTGCACATCGCCCCTCGCGTCTTTCGTAAAGGGCTCATCTGCGACTCGCCACGAGCCCGACCTCCTCCAACGCAGCTCTGGGATAGAATGGTGGTCTTTGCGATTCCTCTGGGATTTCCTTCATGCTCCATTAGGATATCTCAAGCCAGAGATTGTGCTCCCTCAGTAAGCTAGAAATGCGAGCCAACTGGCCGTATCCGCTAATCCGAATGTGGATGTCTCGTTTTGTCACGAAAGTTTATAGGGGAGTGGTTCTATGTTGACAGAGTTGTTGCGTTTGTGGAATTAGCTACGATCACGCAGGGCTATACTTATCTTTGAACGCGCGCTTCGGAACTAGTTCTTGTGAAATAGTCAGTCAAGAGTGGATTGGCAGCAATAGCTGTCACATTTGAATGATGAGTTTTCACAAATACCAACACGCCAATGCTTCGCTTTACTTCGGTCGTGCTATCCTATCAACGTCTCGACCAAACGGCGCTTGTACCTTGAGAACCGGAGAACGTCCAACTGATACGAAACCGAGGGGGTACTGTCTTGCTGAGATAGGTACTTCATCATCAGTACGGCAGTTGCAATGGTATCAGTTTGGAGAATGAGGACCATGGCAGCCTGCACAGGCTCATGTAAGGTACAAGTACCGTTTTGCTGGGACTGCGTTGGATATACTCAGTCCTATCCTATCTACTAGCTTTGGTTAGATTCAATCACCTTGGCCCCAAAATTACCCCAGCGTTTATGCACATGTGGCCCTGGACATATTTATATATTCCGGATGGCCCGTGTCTCGCATCACGATTGTTGGATGCGCTCAAGATACGCCCTTTGCGCTTCGCACAACTTTTTGCTTGTGGGAAGTGTTTTCCAACCCAGCTCATTTATCCACGTGTGATACATGTACTCTTCAAAGTCCAGTGCTTGCAAAGTGACAGCATCACCTTTCCACACTTCTTCCTTGTCTTCACCTTCACCTTCGTCTCCGTCTTCGTCGCTATCTTCAGGACATAGATCTTCACCCGAGTACAATACACAATGCTGGCCCATCGTGTCGAGGTACAGATTAGCGGTCCAAGATTCCTGATAACCTGACAAGAAACTTAATACATAACCGCCAGCGTTGCGATCTGTTTTCGGGGAACATCTAATCAGGGAGCCAAAAGAAATGTGAGTTTCATCACCAGAGGGAATACGGCGCTGCAAGTCTTCGGATTTTGCTAGAGTGAGGAATGGTGGCGGAATTTTGAGATGAAGAGTTTCAGCTTGAGCAATAAGCTTCTTCAGCGGTTTTTTCTTCATTATTGGTTCTTGGCAATAAGACTCTATCTCATCGGCGTCTTCGAGAACCGAATCGAGGGATGGTAGCCATGACAGCGATCCATTGAGATTGAGGTAGGCAAGATCCGGAGTTGAACTTTTCGGACCGATTTTCGGGAACATTATTTCGAAATCTTTAATCTTGGAAAGAGCATATTTTGCACTGGAGACTTCGAAGCAAGGTTTACCGAAACGCATTTCAAGAGAGCGCAATCGTTTGAGGGACCCCACAGCCGCCTCTGCGATGGTCAGCGACTGCTTGTTCGTCATGGCGAAGCGTGTAACAGCCTTGAGATCTTCGCCAATGTCTTCAACACCGATGCGCTTGATGATCTTGATAAGGATCTCTCTGGGTAGGTTGAGAAGTGTCGTGCACTTTGAAGAGGCCATACTGCGGGTCGCCACCTTGATCTTGGGGCCTGTAGTGGCATTCGCTTGTTTATCAGTGGGCATAATCGACAGAAGGGAAGCCAGACAAGCGCAATAATAAAGCTTCGGTCTCGTCTAGTACTTAGCTGATGGTTTGACTCTTTGTTCTATTGACTAGGGAGAGGGGGACACTAGCTCAGAAGTAGGGAACAGTGTGGGCAACCTCCAAGGGTGTGGGTAGGTGGACGTCTAGCTGGTGCAATGGGACGCCTGACTTCTGCCTGCGAGGTTGTACACATTCGCAGGTTGCGGTGGACGAGCTAAGCAATGGATAGAGCGATAGTCCGCTCTGCTTGTACTAGTCGGCTCATTGTCTTTGCACGAAAAAGCTATGACATTTTCACTCTAGATCCATCGCGTCTTGTGGTCTGTAATATGACATGGAGGATGCGTTACGGGCATTCATGAGCCGCAAGCAATGTCCAACATTGGTTCCCCAAAGGCGCTATTCTAAGGCACGGAAGCTAGGTAAGGTACCTAACCCTATGAGGCTTAAAGGCCGGGTAAGCTACCATAAGGTAATCAGGCTCGTCAGGTTCCGAGCCTTAGTGGTTCCGGTGCTTCTGAGAGAGCGGACTATGAATGGTTGATACGAGTAGAGCTGATTTTATACACAGTCCTTGTCCTCAACAGTCTCCGTATCAATACTTCCTATGATTTTGCATGTTGGTGATGGAATCGTCCGCAGAGCAAGGACGCCAATTGGGAAAAGCGAGATTGCCGCCGTCACAGTGTTTCCTACGACCGCGCCATGAGCTACTGACAAGGATACGAATCCTGAAGGACGCGGCACGATCAACCTAGTGCCAGCTTTCTGCCTTGTCAGTTGTCATATGCTCGATCTATCCCTTTCCTCGTCTTATCCTGTACACCGTTTGCCAATGTTCTAACGGCTGAACATACCAAGCATTGACGATGGTTGTCAATACGGGGAGCTTGATCGCTCTGTGTTTCGCAGCGCTGTTTGGGGCTGTTGTGTTGCCATGGAGTGGAGCCATCGCATACAGACGAAAGCGGACTCCAAAGAATTCTAGGATCACGAAGCCGAAGAATGTCGTGGACAACGCCAACAGTTACCGTCGCTACGCAGAGTATACGGCTCTGATCCTCAGCTGGGCTATCGCCATCATAGCATATATCGCTGTTCTTGACCGTGCAGTGAACGAACCTGCCTTCATGGGGCCCAAGGGCTCAAAGTCGCGTAATCTCAGGTTTCAGGTCCTTTCGTTTGTGCGCACCGGTTTTGCTGTTGTCCATTTGCCTGTTATGACCACCGTACTTGCAGCCACGGTGCCTTATTGGACAATGGCCAAATTTGACCGTCGCTCAGATCCAGAGACCTCTACTGCACCACCTACGGATTCATTGGAGGAATGTCCACAGCCGACTAGAGTGGCTAAATTGTTCTATTTGGCCGATAAAAGCTGGTCTGGTCTTATTGGATGGATCACTACCTCCATATATGGCCATAAGGAGGGCGGCCTCTCGTACACATGGACCATGCTTGCGATGATTGCAGCACTTAGTTACGTCGGCTTTCCGCTGCTGTCATTAGCTTACGTTCCAAACTCGACTCAATACTGGGCGTCGGGCGATATGCCGGCTACCGTCCGTCTTGGCGGCTTGAAATTGTCCTACAACAGTCTTCTAGAAGCAACGCAGAATACCAATCTATGGATGAAATCTGAAGACATACTCAACACGACAATTAACTCGAATATTACTGGCTTCAACTCATCAGGCGCATATAGGATGCCGTTTGGTGGGATCGCAAATCAATCCGATCTCTTTCCTTGGGCAGACAACCAGACCGTGTTGACACTATCACCGAACACTGCGGAAAACAAGCAATTGCCACTTGCTGGTATACGGGCATTTGCGTCATGTAGAATCAGCAATTATAGTCCCCCTGGGGGTCCAGCACAGGTACCGAACCTTGAGCTTGACAAAGTCGACCCCACAACGAACGGTGGCTCTTCGTACAGGTGGCGCTGTGGATATAACTGCTCCGATTCTGGAAATTCAACTGGGTTGACCTGCGGCACGCAATCCTCAGTAATCAACATGACTCCGTTCGACTTCAAAGATCAGAGCGGATACGTTGTTGATGACCTCAAGCAACCCGGGGTGTATAGGAGGATGTACAGCTTCGACAATGTGGGGCAAACCGTTCAAGGCCAGGCTCTGAGTTGCACTCAGCAAACATACAATGATCTTCAGTCTGTCGGGACCGTATTGCTAGCAGTCCAAGGTCTCAACACATCGATTCGAGTGGCAAACTGTAACCTGTCTGTTACCTACCTTCGACCTACGGTAAACACACTTATTGGATCATACATCGATTCTACAGGCTCGTCGTCTACGAATATCATCCTCGACGCTAGTCCAGTGAAGCTCTTGAACCTTTCTATGGCGTCATTCCTCAGCTTCTTCCATCAAGGTCCCCCGCCTCTAACATATCAACCCGAAGATGCGTCTATCGATAATTGCACGCTTGTTCCTGTTTCGAATGGCTTTGACTGGATCTCTAATTGGAAGCCTCCTTGTGGCAGTAACCCCTACAATCCCCCCATTTCCAATGAAACAAATGCCGCAGCCTTGCTCGCGGGTTCACCTAATTATGCGAATTTCGTTGATAAGGTTTCAAGTTTTGATGAACGAATGTTCCTAGGACCACTGATTTCTCTGATCAACGATCATTCGTTCTTCGAGAACGGGACAGTAGCTGGTGTAACATTCAAAACAGAACAAGGACTTGAATACGGAAGGGTACCAGCAGTTCTCGCGGTATTGATTCTTGGCATACCAGTGCTCTGCACGATCGCATTATCAACCATTACAACCATCCAACGACGCTGGACGGCCTCCCTCGATGCCTTCTCCATGTTCAAGCTCGGGGCCGACTGGCGTAGCAACGTAGAAAATCAGAAATTGGTTTCGCTGGGAAAAGCAAGCTCGCACGTTCAAGACATTCCTGGTACAGTCATTGTGAACCCGGAGACTGGCGTTGTGGAGCTGGCTCAAGCTCCAAAAAGGAGAAGACTATCGCGGAACTCTCGTCGGCCTCCATGGCTGACAGATTATGTTGCAGTGGATTATTCGTTTCCTCAGGGACCAAGAGCGGAACAAGAATTACGACAACCAGTGCAGACTAGCTAGCGATGGATCAGCCTTTTTCACACCCCCCTCAATTGGAAGGCATTGGATAGAGAAGGTGTGCCTAGACCCACTCAGTTGACATACCCTAAGCCAGCCCCCAGGTATCCGACATGCTACATCTTCAAGAACAACAGACTTGCAAAGGAATTCGTGCCCATCATTGAGATCCGCTATCATGACAGGTGAAACCACCACCCCGAAAGAACGCTGAAGAGGAATCACCCGAACACTAAAAAGATGTCCTAAAATTCGAGTCACACCAGCGGGTTCAAAGATCCTATGGTAATTTGAAACATTATCGACATCCTAAGCTCTGCAAATTATCCAGCTGCCGACAATGCGTGCATACAATTTTCAACGGCGCATCCGTCGCGGAGGATCCTAGATGATGTAGAACCAAGCTACCGCTCACTGGAGCAGGAACAAAAGCGAAACTCGAAGAGTTGTCGAGACCAAGGTGTCGAGATGCGACATCATCGCTTCCCACTGCCATATATCCGAACACCTCCTTTTTTGAGATACCGAAGACTACATACTGGCGCGGTAAATTCCAGCTTGTAGTATAGTATATATCTAGACTACTATGATCCGCATCACATATCACTTCTAGACGAGACGAGATAAGTCTCTTCGCCATATCACAGATCAGGTTTTGCAACTATCATAATTGAAACTTCATCCCATAGAACCTGAAGAAGACTGTCTATCCATCTACTCTACTTGAAAAACTGAGCTCCTACATCCAACGCTACACCGTTCCCTCCCTAAATTTTACACACAAACCGTACCTAATCTTATCAACAATCACACACCTTATACACCAAACTCCGCACTTCACCCTGTTCAACCATACAACATAGACTAGATCCTCGATATCGCCTACTGGTGTTCCTATATATATATACATTATATATACCCCAAACCTAGGATTTAAGATTACTATTCTAGGCTAGGGGAGGTAGTCAAGCCGCTTCAGAGAGAGTACAGAGGGAGTAAGATGTCGCAGTAGGGGAGCATCGAGGGAGCACCGGGGGAGCATGGGGGAGCAATAGGGGAGCACTGAGGGAGGCAAAGGGGCGCAGTACAAGGGAGCCTAAATTGGCAACCCCGTAGCCGGATAAAGCTTCTTACTTTGAGATTAATGACATTCGGTCGACGCCCCTACCATAACCTTTTCATTCTTACCGCTTGCTCGGCAGGCTCTAAATCTCTTCCAACTAACGCTTTACTATGAAGACCCTGACTCTCCTTTTCAACGTCTACAGCGGTCAACTGGCTCCGTGTAAGTTCTTTTAGGACCTATGCTTCAGTCTTTGCGCCGAGAGCCTGAATGCTCTGGTCTTTTGTTGACGTCGTGACACTTCCTGATGACTGCAGATCTATGTTGTCCGAGTCTGGAGCAAGTTGTCCCTGCTCTGCTCGATTCTGGTCTTGAGCCAAGCCCGGCTTATTGGTGAGTTCGCAGGCGGCCTTTTCTCGGTCAAGGATCTCTAGTCTTTCTAGGAAACCCGGAAGATAGGATCTAGCGGAGAGTGCAGCGACAAGAGCTAACAACATAGCGACTCATAAGCCCATTGATCTATCTCGTGAGTTCTTTGGCTGAAAAGGCAGAGGATGGTCCGCTAATGAGTATATCTCGTTGAGAATAATGACTGAAATGATCAACAACAGGTAAAGCAGTATAGGATGAAACAGCGGCTCCCTATTACGAAGCTTTCCAGTCGCAAGCTCTTTCCTTGCGCATTGTCGCGTAGGTCTTCTGTGTTTTGCTTTTTTGATGGTATCATTGGGCCGGGGCGTGTTACCCTTCATGCACTCTCTGAGCTCCGCTTTAGTCCTTTTTCAAGGTATGAGTATCTACGAAAGTACTGTGATCATGAACCCAAATAAGCCTGCAATCGACATGGTCGCTAATATCAGCCTGAAAGAGATCCCGAATGCTCGCTTTCTCGATACAATTGCCAAATCTTTTGACGAACGAAGTATCTGCTTGTGATCAAAGCAAGTATAGGTACTATTGAATGTGGGGTCCAGAATTCCGCTGATGTCTCTTAGCAGTGAACCAATGCTTGACCGGTATCTAGGCTCTGTTGGGTAGTCACGCAAGAGCGATACCAGGGCCAATATTGCGCCAAGTGAGACGGAGGTATCCCAAAGCCCAAAAATAGGACGTGTGGGAAGGTGTGTAATAGCACTGGAGCCGTCGAACATCGGAAGAACTGCAAGGCAGCTAATGCTCAGGATTGTCCATATGCCGACGCTATCAAGGTCATACAAGCCTCGTGATGAGATAGTGAGGAGGAATGCGTGCACTGCTGCAGTGCCGGAATAAGTCATGATCCAAGCCATGGCACCTGCAACAAGCCAGACAGAATCGCGTACCAGAGCAATGAAGGCGAACAGAACGTAGGTTAGGATTCGTTGGTGAAGGCCATATTGCCCGCTTAGCTGGTACACGCAGACAACTTGATCCTTGTTGGTAGTGGCATTGTATGCAGATACAGCTGCTGTCTTGTGGCTATACAGGGAGAGGATGGCAAGAACAAGAATATGAAGCCTCTGGATCTGACAATGATCCATCGTAGCGTACGAAAAGTGTGCACTCAATTTTGGGTCTTTGCAGGAGGAGAACAAATACTTAAGTAATTATTGAAGGTCCTCATCAAAGTAGCCTTGTGAGGTAGCGGTGTCACAACCTGCAGACGAGGAGAGTTAATACAGTATTGCGACCCTAGATAACTAGGCGGACCCTCCAAGCTGAAAGCCCCCCAAGGAAGGCGAAGACGCCTCGGGGCGGAAAACATTTCCCGACAGTACCATTTCACTCTCTGAAATCAACACAGATTACATATAATTTATACTCACCCCTTCGGATTGGTGGTAGCCGGGTTCGATTGGGAAAGGGAGCAGGGCCGCTTGAATGGGAGCATGAAGGGACCAAACGGGAGCACGGAAAGAGTACGGGGAGCAGCGAGGGACTTTGTCTCAAGAGGTAGGCCTCCCTATCCCCCAAAAAGAATGTAATGTTGTCCCACTGGGAGCCTCAGAGGGCAATTTTCATACACCGCTGCCTACTATTTCTACCAGGTAATGCAAGATGACGGTTCGTAGTGAGCCAGCCGCTGTTCCATGTCTTCGAAGTCCTACCAATGATAACACAAGTTGAGCCAATCATGTATGGTTCAAGCATTCGGCCTTCCCACAAGTCAACACATTCGGAGATATCCAGCTCATCGAAAGTCTGGCAAGATAGCCTCCCGCCCTCCATATGCAGGGTCTCGTGCCACCATGTACCAGTAGCTGCGAAGGGCGGAGAGGCAGAGTCAATGGCACTGTATCAGAGACAACGAGGCTGCTCACGGACTTGTGTAAACTCTACACGCTCGATACAGGACTCACATTGATGCTCAATCTACAGACACGACCTGAACGGGTATTTGGGAGGTTAGAAAAATGGTCCACGGAACCACAAAGACAAGAGGGGCTCGTTATCAGCGAGCCTTTTCCAGCAGTAGATATGTCTATTCGCATTGGCCCAGCTAGATAGTCAGTGACTTGTGGGCAAGCTGAGCCTCCTTACTCGCTGTGGCTACCTTCCAATCAACTCATGCCACGTCTGAAGAAGTTCAGCCTGATCGCAGAGACATCTTCTTGAACGAACAGATATACAACTCAACAATACCTGCTATCACCCAAAGTGAGCAGGAAACCTTCAGTCGTGGACCTTCTAGCTCAAGAAGAACCCATGGCAGGAATCGCATCATTGGTGCTAGCAATAAGTAGCGGCGTGGACATAGTTGCGAGAACGTCTTTTGCGATTGGGCAGCTCATTGTCGAGTGGAAGGATGCTCCAGCGCAGGTCCTCTCCCTTTCTGAGGAAGTTCAACAATTTCATAACATTTCAAAGAAGCTGAAAGAGTTCTCGTCGAAATTGGAGGCTTGTTCCCGAGATGACATTTATGTTGCAGCTATAACCAGCCTGATCTCTAGAGCCGAGCCGCAATGGGCTCAACTCCAGCATATAACTCAGTCCTTGACCGGACCGGGTGGACGAACACGTAAACAGAAGTGGCTGAGAGTTGCACACAAGGTTTCTTCACTGCAGGAGAGGTTGCGGGGCCTACGGTTTGCTATCATTGAATTACTGAGCATTCATATTGCGTAAGCTTAGCTCTCTTGGTGCTTGGAAGTGACAGTGATGTCACTAATTGAATATAGGTCTCAGGGCATACGGCTGGAGTCTTATATTGCCACGTATCAGCAGGATCAGAAGATCTGGTTTGACGCTGCTGCGCAGTCCTTTTCCGATATTATATCAAAGCTAGAGGAACCCCCGCCGGCCCCGAACCAGACTTGCCCACCGAGCCTACCAAGACTTGACGCGTCGCGATTGGGACAGCTCGATCGACATTATGGACGCGGTGACCACGTTCCATCTCAAGTGACTCAAGGGATGTGGGCAGCCATACAACATCTTCATGGCCCAAGCAACACATGTGGCTTCCACTGCCCGTGTAAATGTCATGTCGGCAAGAAATGTGGCCAGTTTCGGATCGCTCCTGCTGACAGTATCTTTGGGTCTATCTCTATGATCTTCTTTGGATGGACGTTGATGGGACCACGATGTGATACCAACTCTTGTCATAAGAAGCGCTTCAAGTTGTTTCAAGTGACCCTTTCGGTACCCTTGAAAGCATGGAAGATATCTGTTGTCGCTTCTTGCAGTTTTCTCGACGGCAAGCCTACCATTGGAGTGTCTCTTGGACCAACGACCAATGTCACTAATGAACATGACAAAGTAGGCATCTTCAACGTTGTTAGGGGCAAGAATCTTCCAGAATTGAAACAAATTCTTCAGGGACGTCCAGGTGCAGTGTTGGACGTATCACACCGCCAAGGATTCTCTGCTCTTCATTACGCATTCCAATCAGCTTCTGTGGAGACAATCAGAGTCCTTCTTGCTGCAGGCGCGGACCCATTCTACGAGGATTTCAGGGGAGCGCCTGCAATATACGAGGGGTTCTTGAGAATGTTGCAATCGTCGCAGTATGAAAGGGAGCTAAGAGATTGTTTGCCGATTTCAGTCTTTTTTGATGATTATAATTTCTCTCACTTACACCGCATTGTACTAGGAGCTCGACCTCTGGGGCTTCAGGCCGAACTAAGTAGCGGCGTGCACAGTGCTGACATTAATTCGCAAGACGACATGAAGCTGACTCCACTCCACTGGGCTGCGCTCAAGAGCGACGCCGCGGCGGTTGCAATGCTTCTGTCTGCGGGAGCCGACGTCGACGTCCGCGATACAGAGGGCAGCACAGCCCTTACAAATGCATGCCTTGTCGGCTCGGAAGCTTGTGTTGAACAGCTGATAGCATTTGGAGCTGATGTGAATGCGGGCGATAAATATGATTATCGTCCAATACATTGCGCAGTTAAGGGCAACGCTACAGGAGCGCTCCTGTCCATGCTTTTGTCCAATGGAGCAGACATCGACGATGCACGTAACGTGTTTGGTAGGTCACCCCTGGTCCGAGCGGCATCTTCCAACAGCAAACTTAGCTGTCAGTATCTTTTGGAGAATGGCGCCGACGGTGACCTTCCGGACCAGGAGGGGAATCCACCGCTTTTTGGAGCGGCTACAAAAAATGCCCATAACACTCTAGAGCTTCTATTGGCATGGAATGCTCGATACCTCCATGTGAAAAACAATGGCCAGACGTTTCTGCACACGGCTGCAGTTGGAGGGGATGAGCGTACATTTGACATCTTGAAGGACTTGATGCGAATGCTCGGGACAGCACCTCCATGACGGCTCGACAACTGTTTACGGCCCGATCTGGCGTATCCACTGATACAGCTGCAGCTTTTGAAACCCTCCTTGCAAGTTTGACGGGAGTAAGGGAGAGCAACAGAGGTAATGCCAGAGATGAGAATGACAGCGACGAAGAGGAACCGGAATTCTTCGAAGCACTAGAATTTGTGGCCTAGATTTCAGATCACATTTGTTGTCACTGTGTTGATATTGCCGGTAGCAGAGCGGAGAGCAAATGCGTGTAGATCGACATCATTCCGGAGCAGTTGATGGGCCATCTGGGATGATGCGTGGACGAGAGGACTCTCAAAGTATACAATGGCACACTTAGTATAGGGATTAGTAGGCACAGGCCGCAGCGTCTCATAAGTCAAAGGAAATTAGAAGAGTAGAAGAGTAGAAGAGTAAAACGGTACGAGCAGGAACTTGAGCGGTAGGCGGTAGGTAGAGCCATTTTCTACTCCTCTCCGATTATAGCTTATTGGGCCACTAGACGCTTGCGTTCCGACTTGCAGAAAGGGAGCAGGAGCACTAAACAGGCGTTAGCAGGGGGGCAAAGCGGCAAGACCTTACTCAACCAGCGGCTACGTATTAGCTTGGATTCTAAAAACCTATATCTACCTACTTTACTATACTTGCGGGTAAAAAAAAGAGGCCTATACACCCTAGTCTAGATACAGATTTTAGTAATCACCAACTAAAATCTATATATTTCTCTACTATTCTTATTAGGCTAATAACCTGTTATCTAGCTATTACCTATCTATAATAGCTTGAAGTAATAAAGATATACTATTTATTATCTATCCTTTTATTAATAAATCGTTGTGTGGGGATGGAAAGGCGAGGTTGGAGGTTAGGTAGTAGCTATAGACGTGGGGAGAAGCTAGGTTTGTGATGAAGGCGGACACATGGGAGAGTGTTTGAATGGGACAGGGTGAGATGATATGCGTAAGTGATTTGGTATGTAGGTAGGTATTCTATCTTGTCTTGAGCTCGACCTCTCTTTTCTTCTAGGATACTTCTTCTTTCCTCTCTTGGCCCTCCGCGCAAACACCTCCGGTCTTGCCGCTGGTATGGTCTGATTGCTGGTAAGGGCGGGTATCAAATCAATCAACCATTCTTCTTCGCTCGAAATACACATCACCCGGCCCTCGCTCATAGAATACCAAGATCTCACATCTCTCATTCGCATGTCATGTACAAGTAGACGTCCGTTCAAGTCACCGAACCACCCAATCCCACCCATCTACATAGCCACTCTCAATGCTTCTCAACATACAAGCTCTCATGCCTCGGCGCCTGTTCCCTCTCGCTCGGCTCCCTCGCGCCCCCAAAGCCCAATTTCTCATCCCGCCACTCCTCTTCGTCGGCGCGACGGCCCATCGGCTGCGCGAAATGCTGGAAAGTTCTCGGGGCGCTATTGGGTTGTGGGGTTTCGTACGCCGGTGCGGGACCAGAGGTCGAGTATCGATGTTCCATCGGGGGTTGGTTCTCGAGTGGGATGTCGCCCGCGTACGAAGGTCCGCCTTCGGCACGGCCCTTTTCGGTTTTGAGGGCGAGGAAGAGGGCGCGGCTGAGGCCCATGAGGAGGATGAGGAGCCAGACGAGGACGATGCCGGTGGAGATGAGGGCTTCGGTCCTGATGCCGTTTTCGAGGTGGGCGGCCACCTTTGCGACGGCGGCGGTGATCTTGTCGGTTGCGGCGCCGGTGCCGGCGGCGAGGAAGTTGTCGTTGCTTTTCTGCTGGGAGGTGCTATTGTTGTCGCGCTTTTGATGTGAGGAGGAAGAGGAGTTTGCGAGGCTGGCGGCGGCGCCGAGGGAGAAGGTGTTGTTGTTGAGGAGGGGGAAGTCGACGTGGGCGTTGTCGCTGACCCAGGTGAGGCCCTTTTGGATGCTGGCGACTTTGAGACCGATCAGGCATTCGAAGATTCCGGTGATGGGTTCGTAGAGGACTGTTCCGCCAAAGGTCTTGTTGAGCGTACCGATGGTTTCGTTGATGAAGACGTTGAGGGTGTTGTTGATGGCACCAGTGGTGATGTTGACCCAGCCGAAGATGTCGTGGTTGATTTCGTTGTTGACGCCCATGATGGCGGTGTTGGTGCCGTTGGCCCAGGCCTCGGAGGCGTTGTTGAGCTTGTCGACCACCACGTCGGCGAACTGAGTGATCTCGTGGGCCAGCGCGGGAACCTCGTGAACGACTGCTTTCAAGAGGAGGTACTGGCAAAGGCAGGCGAGGAGGCCGGTGATGCCAAGCGAGAGGACGACGAGCGCTGGAGGAGATGTGGCGTAGGCGACCACCCATCGCGTTAGGATCTGTTTCTTGGGGTCCTTGAAGGGTGCAGATGCTTTGATACCTACTGTTGCGGTGTACGGACGCGAGTTGATGTATATGACATCCATAGGATCGAAAGACTTGTCAGATACTAGCTCGGCCCGTTGCTTCATTTTGTTCCACCTTCGATATTCTTGGATAGCCATCGGGATGCACACACCAATTGCCAGGATTACCAAGATAGCGGTAAAGACCTTGCGAGCAACGTCTGCAATGTCAACGAGGTCGTCGAAGAACCGTTCGAGGCCGTTCTTGTGAGTACCATTGTGATCTGTGCAAAACGTGAGGTGCTCCTTTTGCGGCACGGGAAGCAGATTGCGATCGAATGTAAAATTGGCTTTCCCTGCGAGCAGCTTCTTGACCTCCTCAATTGGGAAACGTATGACATTGTCGGTGAAATTCTGGACCTCTTGAAAGTTTGGGATCGAGCTGTTGAGCTTCGTCAATTCCTGATCCACGCCCGGAGGTAGTGTAAGGTTCTGCAATTTGGTCAAGTCATCTGTAACATTGAGGGTCGGTATGCCTCCCTTGGCGCCGAATGCTTGTGGAATGCTATTGATGCCTTTTGTGAAGCCGTTCAAACCTTTCTGAAAGTCATCGATACCGGCTGCGAGGTCTTTTCCGATTTCTTTGATGGTTCCGTTGAGGAATTTGGTCACATCTTCAATGACCTGTAGGGCAACGTGCAGACTCCCGGCAACAACTAGGGTGATGAGGCACATATAAGTGGAGGTCATCATGTTGACGTAGAAAACGATGAGCTCTTCGACGCCAGTGATTGTCATGAGGAGCATAGCGTGTAGACCGTGGATGGCCTTCTCGACGCCGGATGCAGCCAAGTCATTGACACCTGCGGACAGATAATGAGGCATGGAGGCCATGGCGCTGCCCATGTCCTCGACCCCCTTGCATGCTGACATTGCCTCTGTTCTAGCGGAGCCGATGTCATGATTGAGGCCTATGATAGCGATGGAAACCCTGACAAGTATGAGGAATAAGAGGACAGTCCACCTGTTGATCCAGACTTGCGAAAGTCGAGAACGCAGTCCAAGGTAGGGAGTGATATTAGATACTGTGTGTGGTGTATTTCGTTGCGTCTCTTCTGGGGCATAGCTATTTCGCATCCCATGTTCGCTAGCGGAGAGAGACGCAGGCACAGCTGGGAATGCTGAAGGGTACTGGTTGGCAGACATCCCGGTGGTAGTAATGTGTGTCTGAATCCGTCCGGCGGATGAAATTAGGTGTTGATTGTCGTTGTAAATTCGCCAGCGAGAGTTGTGAAACGAAAAGAAAAGAAATATTATGGAACCGTAGGGTAGTAAGGCAATGGCAAGGAAGGAAACAAAAGAAAGCCGTCAAGACATGGGAGGAACAAAATTTCAGAAATTAGGTGAGGTAGACAAAGAGGGCAAACAAAGAGTCAAGTAGGGCGAAAAGGCGCCCATTGAGACAATGACAATGAAGCCGAGTGAAGATAATTATAGCATTTACGCACGCTTCATCGACCAGCATCAGTCCCACCACAAGGCCATGAAAATTCAGCCAATTCTGAAACATCAATAGTCATTTGATGCAATTGTTTCAGTTCGCCGTCTTCACCTTCACTTCTGAGACTCTTCCTACCATCGACCTATTGGCCGAGGACGCTTTCGCCTAAGCGCCGTCCACTAATAACCAAGCATCGGCGGCCATTCATTCAATATTGATGCCGGGATGCAGAAAGACTGTGTGTACATATAGAATGTTCCTCTGGGCAAGGGACGAACACCTTCGTGCTCCTTGCCCTGAGATGCGGCTTCGACAACCTCTCTTCGACATGGAGTAGATGCGCGCATTGCTGCGGAAAGCTCCATCCCCTAATCTTGCTGGACATGGGGTGTTGGTCGCTCGAAGACTTCGAAATGCAAGACCGAAGATGAATTATGACCGCAGATGATAGATGATTGAATATCGTGTTAAGGAATTGGGTTGTGAGCGTGCCGAGCTCTTTTCCTCTTTTTCTCTCTTTCGCGTCGAAACGCGCTAGAATAGAATACATCAGTGCCACTCTGGAGCTAAGCCACTTAAAGACTAGAGCTTTTGAAGAACTACTAGGCACCTACCTTAGGATTCAGCCTTGTAGCCTCACCAATGTTTGTTAATGTTTGTTCCTCAGAGTCTACATCAGAGCTCTTATCGTGATGCTTTGTGCTGTTCGTGATCATGGATATCTACCGATCAGTATTGTCCGGGTCGAGACTGCCACCCTGAGAAGGAAAACCGGACCTTAGGCACGCTCTGTACAGAGATAGCCATGAATAGAAAGAGCTGGTCCTTGTCAAAGTCTGGACCGATTCGCCTGGATGACAAGAACGCTTCAGATACCGCCGATACTCCCCAGAGCAAGAACCACGCTGTCCCCAAAGCCGCCCTTGAAGAAGGCATACTCCAACTCTTGGCCTCGGCTGCCGAGATGCAGCAACGACAGGACTTCGATTCGGCACTGCAATTATACGAAGCCGCTATGGAGAAGGTGAAAGCTCACGGTCTGAACCGCAAACGTCTTTTCACCGGCACAAGTAAGAAGCCTGCACCATTGAATCACAGGACGCCCATACAATGGTGCCTCCATGTTGGAGACATATCATCGGCCATTTGTTTGCTCGGGAGCCCGAATGCTGCTCTGGCAGAACTACGGACAAGCGTCACCTGTGAAAAAGTAGGGCAGATCCTGGACGCTGGTGCCGACATCGAGTACCGCCTTGGCCCCATGGGAAGGACGCTCTTACTACAAGAAGCAGCCGAGGGCAGACATGCAGGAGTTCGCTTGGCTCTTGATCGAGGTGCTAGTGTCACCGTCATGGATGATAACGGGGATACCGCACTTGCACTAGTATTGCTCTGTGGAAAGTCTCAGTCCAGCCAGATTGTTGCAGATCTTATGGATGCTGGAGCTGATATCAACTCCCAGGACGGGCAAGGTCAGCCTCTCTTCAAATTGGCTATAGCTCAAGGCCAGCCCGAAGTCGTGCTCCAGATAATGGAGGTCATTTCTCCATTCTCGACCAAGCACTGGGAGTGTATGATACGCTGGGCTGCGGGTCTCCCGATGCATGGTGATAAGTGGAGTAATCGAACATGTGAAGTGTTACGATTACTGCTGGACAAAGGACTTGATCCGAATTTATGTCTTCAACCCAATGGCAACGTCGCCCTGCTTGAGGTGGCTGTCCAACGACAGGCAGCAGGCAGTGAGCTACTCGTCGCAGATCTATTGAATCATGGCGCAGCGCCCAATCTAGAAGCCGCATTAAATAGCGGCATAACACCGAATATCGAAGTTATACTCAAGAAAGTAACACCTTTACAGGATGCTCGACAAGAGCAAATCATGGCATGGATGACTAATCTTCCTCTTGAGCCTTCGGCTTGGGCTCCGCGTTATGTTGATGCTCTTAAGCTACTGCTTGACTATGGACTAGATCCCAACTTGTGTCTCCTGGCAGCCCCTCACTCACCCTTGATTGTGTGTGCTGCCGCTTCTGGTAGTCTACCTTTGGTGCAAAAGCTCATCGCGCTGAAGGCCCAGCTCAACGGGATGGATGACAACTCCAACACAGCGCTCATCTGTGCAGCAAAGACTGGAAACAGACCGATCTACGATGCCCTGAAAAAGGCAGGCGTGAATGATAGGATATTTTTCGGCATGATTACTGTCTGGAGCAGCCATCAGAATGCTACCTGAGACATGCATGTAAAGCAGCATCCTTTGAATTCATGAAATAGCCCCCTGAAAGACTGTCAGATCCTTCTGATCAAGTCACGCGTCTCAACGCTGTGGTGATCTAGGACAAGGAACGAAGGACCCCACATTACTGCTCCAGTCGCAATAATTTTAAGGGGAGGCGCTGAGAGAAAATCTTAAGAGGCCTAATCCTACTTGGACTAGTTTCCCCCTTTCCGACTTGCATATCGTCGACTTAGCTTATGAACTGAAAGGTGATTTGGCCTGAGTAGCTGTGTGCGATGGCGGCCAAGCTGGAGAGGGATATAAGCAGAACAACATCAAAGAAAAATTGGTATCGAGGATGTCTCTACCCCTGCACTTGTGATACACCGTGGCAAACACGGACATTGTTCTGCTCGGACCATACCGTGAGTGCCTGTCCCTCATGCTTCTGCAATATATATGGCTGTCTACCTCCAGGGCGTGACAAGCAATGCTGATGATTGGTGCGCCTGTAGTGAAGACTGGGGCCTATAAGTGCTCTTGCTATCACCCTGCTCCAACAATACCATACCGCAAGTGTTGTGTGACAGTATTGATGATGGTAAATCCAAAGATCTTGTGAGAATGAACTGGCAACTTAGTTCAGCCTCCTTTTCTATACTTTCGACGGAACTTTGCAATTCTTCAGATTTGTATCGCAAGTGCTCATAGGACTGGTATCTATTAGCGTGTAGTTCGGCAAGAGTCATACCTATCTATTACTCGAGATTTGTGGGTGGTGAAGCTAGACTAGGTGCATTCGCCTTCTTTGAGACACTCCCACTTATCTCCTGTCGTGGCCAGCCTCGCATCTCCGTCATGTACCGTTCTACATGCCGTTATCACGTCTACAGTTTGGGTGGATATCGTGCTCTAGGAGCAAATCCTTCGATCGGGCTCTGTCAAGTTTCCCGACATCGTTCCGCAATTGGGGCCATGGCTGAATCCGAGAATGCTACCTATTGAAGAATGCAAGTGATACGGGACTTTTATCTTACACTAGCCGTGAATGAAGGCTATTACGATCTTGCCACCTTCCTCAGACGTAGCATTCTTCTTCTCTGCCATCGCGTGTCATTCATCTCTCCCCGTTCACCTTCACTCCTTCCGCCTAACCACTGGTCACCTCAACTTACATTGACTTTCAAGGCGTCGGAAGCTTCATTCAGCGCGAACAGTCAAATCGAGCTAAAAATCAAAGATCCATTGCGTGGTCCACACATTGATATTTCGGCAGACTTGTTTTTCTGTGTAATTTTGTGACTGACATCACTAGCTCAGACTCACCATTGTCTTTCTTGTGGGAGATGTATAAGCCGGTGAAGGAGAGGGTTGCTGTCTTTGTTGGATATTATATGAGTTCCGGAGAAGAACCGCCATAGTGAATGTGCTCTCATGCTACTGATCACCATTCTTCTACCTGTACTGCACGATCAGCTATCGACGTATCATCATCCCTAAACGTCCTAGCCCTCTTCCTTTAGTCTCGCCTAATAGCGTAATTATCAAGAACAAATTATCATATCGCTTCACCTCAAGCCTGGGCGCTGTAAATAACACCAGTAGTTTCCAACAGTGAAATTCTTCCCTTTCTCATATCCGGAGAACTCCTGGAAATATGGGCCATCTGACACATCCTTCTCATCAGGATTCCTTTCTCGCACCGTCAGCACCTGTGACAGATGCTTCATCACTCCCATTACATACTATCTTTTTAGAGGCTATGCGAAGACTGGCCCCTCTTGGACTAGGTAGCTTTCTTCAACCTTCTCCGAATCCGTCCGTTCTTCTATAATTCCCTCTATCACACTCCAAGAAAGATACATACGTACGATTCCGCCCTTCTCTGACACGTTTAGTAGACTGGTGACCTATTATTCCGAAGCGCAAACCTCCTCTGAAACGATGTACTATCCCTGTCGCAAGCTCATGCGACGTCGAGGTCTTCATTGGGGTGTTGAAAGGAGTGAAGCTTGTTTTTATGACAAGGGGAGGAGCTGGCCTTGTCAGGCCATAGTTCTGTTAATTTGTGGAAAAATGTTTCGTATTGACTTGTTAGCGCTGTTGTCAAGGGTGCGTTGGTGGATTCAGGGTAATAGGATTTGCTTTATTGTATAGCCAATGCGTCAAGAACATTATATATCTTGAAGAATACGAATGATATCGTTGACGTTTATAATGCTTTATTCGTGCGTTAGTTCTTGGACGCTTGCTTGTGAAAGCACAACAGTTCATGACCGAATCCTTAAACAACCAGTAACCCCTTTCCTCCCCCTCAAATTCCATATATCCTTCTTGTGCCGCTTCCACGTTTACAACACGTACCGGCCCACGAAGCTTTCGGGTTAAAACCAACCTCCTGCTCTTATCGATGAAAAGGTGATATCAGAGATGAGGGGTGGTGAAGGTGAAGTCGCGAAAGTTCGGTCTGTAGGGAAATGTGCAGGATGAGATTATATTTTCCACCTCTTGGTTTCTTAGGCGGAGGTGAGGATGCGATTGCCGCAGAACGTGGGTACGGCAGTTTATGCGTACTTGACTGTGACTAGACTACGATCAAACGCCAAATCCCAATCGCCCGATTCCTACCGCTCCCCAGGCTACTAGGACCCCAAGGGCTATTGAGCCAGGCGACCGATCGACCCTGGGGTGTGCCCGTAGCCACCATTGGCCACGTCGCCTCATGGACCTACCCCTACGTGGGACAGAAAGTTGAGGGTCCCCTTTCGCCAGGCTCGCCTGGGGCTTAGGCCGGCAAGGCCGGGACGCACTCACGGCGCGTACGGTGCTAAGAGCCGCTAATATGTAGCCTTAGGCTAGTGAGGCGGCCTGCTTTTCAAGGTTTAGTAATTTAACATTTAATCCTAATTCCAGTTGGACGGGACATTAGTCTGCACCGGCCTTCCCCCTGCTGGGCCTAGGGCGAGCGCCGCTTTATGGTTTCACCAATTAGGCTCTCATTATTGAAATTGGAACTTTGTAAAATCAAATGTTTTCCGTGATACTTAACCCGTCGCTATGCCGCTAAAAGAGTCCACAGCCAGTATGAAAAGCGAATGCCAAATCGCTCCGACGGAAACGCTCAGATCATGCCAAGCACGAACAGACAATACCTCAGCGTTACAAGTACAATGTTTGTTTTCCCCCGAGCTCGCTCAAGTTAGCTCGTCTATGCCGTTTCCCCTTTCCTGGGAGTGGCCTCCCAGTAAGAATTATCCATGTCATTCATGCCGCCGTTGGTATCTTTGTTCTTCGAGCCGTAGCATCTACTACCATCGGCGCCAATAGCTTTGAGATATTCTATGCAAGTCGCCGCCGCAATTGTGCAAACATAATTGAGACGGCAGACGATCACGCCTGTAGTTTCCTATCAGTAGATTGGAATGGTGAGCATGATCGGGAATGAAACTCACCTTGGAAATGTCCAATGGACCCTGTTGTAAGACGTAGGAGTTCTCCACCTGTGCTCTGTACAAGTGCCGCTACCATGCCGCCGCCGGGAATCACTAGCCCATCGACATGGCTACAGAAAGATGAAACGGCGTCGTTGAAGCCGTATTCTCTGTTGTCCTTGGCGACGAGAGGCATAAATACTCCGGCGTTGATGCCGCAACTTTTAGTTTTGTAAGGGTAGGCGCGGGCTTCGAGGTCGTCTCTCTTCGCTAAGGTTTGATGATTCTCGTACCCTTCAGGGTGAATTTCGACGACTTTGAGTCCGCCCCTCTTGACGTTGGCGGTATCTCTCTGGTCTAAATGGGACTCTTCGACAGGAGGTGGTGGGATGTTGAATACGTCGAGATCATCTGAACGCTCAGCATGCTGAACGGGCGAGGTAATAATACCACGAGCCGCAAGGGCGCCGAGGAGCGTGAACTTGAGGGTGCTGGAGTGCATGGTCGGTACTTTCCGATGGTTTCTTTGTCGTAGATTAATGTGATGGGTGCTTTTGTCTTCAATAAATCGAGGTATTCTGAATTGTGGGTGCTTATGGATTTGTGATGGTTGTTCTGAGTGTCTTTTGGATATACCGTTCATTACAGAGAAGTTCTCCTCCTTTATATATGTTGAGACTCGAATCCTTCCTGGGTGTGGGACGGAGTATGCTGACCTCTCCTAGCTGGGGCTTCGGTGTTACAGATCACCAACGACGATGACGTGGCTTTGTTACCACTGGCTGCTTTTCGGTCTGCTGCCGCCACATATGTTTTCGCTTTGAGGCTATACGAGAGTTTCATCCTGTCTTCCCACACGGCTTTAGGATGTAGCATCGTGCTTTCACAGCTCCTCCAACATCGTTTTCAGTTGGGACCAGCAATGGTGTACATGCATCCTTAGATGGACTGGGACCTCCCGACGGCGTTGGACATTGGTCCATGGAGTAAAGACGTCATGAATGTTTGCCAACAATGCTTATGCTATTGTTTCAGCGTTGAAACCGAAGAGGCTTGGTTAGCTTGTTCGGCCTATGATGAAATTGCGTTAGCTATGTGAATCGAGCAGCTTTGCATACAGAACTGCATCATCTAGAAAAGGCCACAGGATTGAGTAGAGCTAGTGATTGTAATGCTGCGCCTTGACCTGGGCAGTGTCTCATCCGTTGTTGTGTTCGAGCCCTATTCCTGTTGTATTGTTGGCCGCAGGAGTTGAAGGTCCATCAGGTTCAGAGGATGACGGAAAGGACAGATATCGAAAAAATGTAAGACGCCACACTTCTACATTGATGATACTTCGAAGGAAAACCTCCCGTGCTTTCCGCAGAAAAGATTAATTCGAAACAGTGCGAATCAACCTTTCATCACCTTATTCACCTTTAAATCGAGAAACAGACAGCTTCAAGATGGTTTCCTGGAGAGACATAGTCCTTGGACTCGCCCAAGTGGCCCTCATCCCAGCCGTGACAGCACTGGGATGCCCCAACTGCCTGAACTACGACAAAGGACTCATTACATCAATCTGCCACAAGGCTTGTGCCGATCCAAAAATCGGCTTCCGCAAACCAAATGAAGTCACGAACTGTCAACAATATTGCGATCATTTCGTGAACGATCAAAAATGCTGTAATACTGTCACCTGTGCAGCAGATCCTTTTACGTGTACCCACCCACAGCGCCTAAGCTCCCGAGATACAGAATCAGACAAGGCAGCTTTGCGAGAGTTAGAGAGTATTGAAAGAGACCCCTCTCTCCTCGACCTATCAAGACTGGTTTCGCGAGACCCACCTTACCATATGATCCGCTCGACTGAAGATCTGCGCTCGCTCAATCCGCGCGCACTCGCGCATTGGCAAATGGAAGGGTCGCAAACGACAGGACTCCAGACGAGAAGCAACGCCGAAGTTTGCTGCCTTATAGCTAAGGGTATGGTATGGGGAGCACAGACTATGCTCCCATCAGCGTACCAGTCGGAGGACAATTTTCATGCATTGATCATCCTTTCTGCAATCGGAATGGGGGCTGCCTGGACCTGCGGCAAGCTGTACGCGATGCCCTGTAACGTGTAAGTAAAGTCTTGAAGAAGCGACTTGACTTGCTATCTGACTATTCGGGCAGGTTTCCGCTGCCCAGTCCTGGCGCACCAGCCCCACCAGCCCCACCAGCAGCACCAGCAGCCGCACCTCCCCCACCTCCCCCACCTCCTCCGCCAGCCCGACGAAGCTTGGAGTTCTTCGCATAGAGAGATACGGAATATAGTCCTATCAATCTGCATTACATCTCGTCTTTCCTAGTCCTGTAACATATCTTGTTGAGTCTGCGCCATAGCCAAAGCTATTATTGTTTTTTTTGGCACGAGCTGTCTTCTAAGCTCTGGAAATGGATATAATGATGCAAACTCTTTAGCCAGCCGCCGGACCTTGGTAGATTCAAGCCACCGTTGAACATGAAAAGATTGATGCTTGCCTTAGAAGAGGTCAGTGATAAGTTGTAGACGCAACGCTTTGCGGTAGTTGGATATTAGCCTTGTCTTGGCAAGGCTTAGAATAGCCGCAGTACGGAATCATCTAAAGTAAGTAAAGTAGGTACGTTTCTAAGATTCCCCTCCTTGGAATTCCACATTCTCGCGATAGCTTGAAGCCTTCCGACGCCCTTTCCAGCCAAGCTTCGATCCTTCAGTGCAACAGATTAATGGATCCACTTCTCAGGTCCTGTAATCCTTACTAGAGATGTTTCGAAATTTCCATAGATTGCACCAACGTCGAGCTGTTGACGGGCTGAGTCTGCGGTCCGTAACTAATGGTTGGAAGTCTACGCGCATGTATAATCCTGTGTTAGTACCTGCGCATCTGAGGGAGAGCAGGTCTGCCTACTCAGAACGAAGGTGGGATTCGCTGGGTATCCCCAAAGTCGTATGGACTGCCTGACCGTTGGGGCTGAGTGCGAGATGTTGGCTGCAGTGATGAATCTCACAAACTATCTTTTTCAGTGTACCCTCCACGAATCCTTCGGACAGCGGTCTCCGGAAACACGACCCGGGGGCTCATCGTCTCAGCGACTATGCCGCGTGTAGGAAGCGGGCCGCTTTTCGTGCCTAATTGTTGGAGAGAGTAGAGGCCTTGCCGCGACCTGTCCCGGGGCCATGCATGACCGTATTATCGGCCTTGTAAGTAGCATCTATTCTGTCACCCTGATTTCCTGATTCCTTCAGGACGCCAACAAGTAGGCGGAGGCGCCCATGGAGGTCATTATCATCCGTTCCACAATGCTATGCTCCCCCGAAAACTTTTGCAGGATAGTGCGTGGCAGTTGCGATCGAGGATGATATCGTTCCTGGCTATGCTGAGACTCAACTTCTATCCTATTAGGCACCGTGTTGCTGGCAATCTGGCTTGTTGGGGATTTAATTGCCACGTTGGAAGCCTGTATTGTCCGCATTGACGTGTTGTCCTCTCGACTGAGAAGCTTTCGACTTTGTTGCTACTGACTTCATACGTATGTCTATCATTCCACATCTAATGGCGCGTCAGCTATTTAAAGCCTCCACCCTTTCCCACATATTCTTCCTATACCTTCAAAATCTAAGTCTTGATATCTCCGAGTTCTCATTACATAATTTACTTCATTACACACACTGCCCCGAAAAGCCTCCAGCAACCCCTTCATCTATCGAAGATGCGGTTCTTTTCTAAGCTCGTCGTCGGTCTCATAGCACTGCAAGCCTCGTGGGTTTGGGCAGACCCGCTCGTTACCAGTCAAAATGATACCGATGTCCTCACTAGCCGGGGTGAGGATGGTCTTGCCAAAAGGAACTACCCTATAAACCTCAACTTTCACTCTAGCGTCTCTGCGGCCGATCAAAGGTTGATCAACCAGGGTTTTCAAGATATGCAAACCCTGGCAAGGGCGGCAGCGAACTACAATTTCCAGAACACTGCGGGTAACGTCGACGGCATCTACAGGCGATACTTTCCGCAAGGTTCGGAGCTGAAAGTGCAAGCCATGTTCAGGTTCCTCGCTGGTATTCCCCAAACCTGGGGTGGGGTCGCGAGAAATCGCCCAGACTTTTCCGGAATGACAATAAAGCGCAGTTCTGCGATTACCACGTATCAGGCAAACACACAGCAGCTCGGCACTGGACACACTATTACCTTCTATGATAATGCGATGCCTCCAAAAGTACCGCAGTCAATCCAAGCCATGATGCCATTCAGGGAGACTAAGACTAGCATCAAAATGGAGATGCTCGGCGCCATCATCCTCCACGAACTGCTGTAAGTCATTCTTTGTACAAGGATCATCGATAATCGTCTCCCAAAGGCTGACCCGAGCTCCTGTAAAGTCACTGCAAAGAGCCGATAGTCTCCAAGATCATGTTCTTCGATAGAGCCACCGGCGGTTCCCCCCATCAAATATACATCGAGGATCAACCGGTGAACGCCTTGGGCATACCGGAAAGAGCATATGGCGGCTATCTGGCAGCGAAGCTGAAGAATCAAAATGCCGCTCTCGCTGCGCTCAACAACGATAATTTCGTGTACTTCGCTCTGGTGAGTTTTCCACAGCAGCTCACTCCAGCTCCGCATCTGTATCGTTTGACTGACGCGATCTGTTCTCCGCAGGAAGCGCATTGGTACCCAATTGTTCGGCCCTATGGTATCTTCGCACCACCGGACAGAGAATGCCTGTTAGGCTGCAATCAATTTTGGCACAACAATTGCTTGTGGTGCTGGTACCGTTAAAGCTGCTCTTTCGATCCAGCGAGCGATTTCAAAAAAAGTGCGAACAGTCCTTGCAGGCGAGGGAAACACGTCAATGGTTCTGTACACGGGACAGAATCTAGGAGAGTGAAGGTTGGGGGAGAGAACGCGCGTAATGTCTATCGCACTCTTTATCTGTCTTTAATATGCGACTTGTCAGCAACTGTGGATCCTAGATTATTCCTGTATCCAGATTGCATTATAGCCAAATACAACTCCTGTCATCAATCAGCTAGCGAATCACAATGGCGTTCTGCATTTGAGTCCATTCATTGAATCTTCTCCGAGACAGTGAAAGCTCTGTACCAAGTGACAGCGATGCTACCATCGCCATGAACTAATCTGCGGCTCTCTCTTCACAATTGACGACTTTCCAAGCATGCGACAAGCTTGAAATCCAGTCAATATCTCTTACGGGAAACGCTTGCCAATACTTGATGCGCCCAAGCTAAGTGCAAGCTCAAGGCTTCTCACGCTGTGACGGAGGGTGATATCCACCCTTCTAATCTGCTCGGTACTCGGCGTATTTGGAGTCCGTTGGGTTTGCTAGATGGCTTCTGCTAGTCCGCGCGTACCCTGTCCTGGTGCTCTTACGCCGCGCGCCATTTGGCTTAGCGGCCTGTTGGCGGGTTTCACAACATATCGTGCTTTTGCCCATCAATTTCCCGCTAACCGACGGATTCTAGGGATCCCTGTGACTATTAGAATCCTCGTGGACATACGCATACTGCAGGCATGATCTATATGAAAGTACCCCTCGTACGCTGAGTATATAATGCTGTGAGGACGTTGTACGGAGCAATGATTTTCCGCCATACCGCTCGCAAATTCCTTAAGGAGGTGATAGTAAAGTATTGATTAGCCTAGCAGGAGGCTAAGCCATAGTGCGGTCGGTAATCGCTAAGCCCTGTTACTTTATACTTTATTCGTGTTGGTCATGACGCTAAAAGTGAGCCTCCGGAGTTATATGTAGTTGGCATCTACCGGATCGGTGTTAAAAGTCCTAGCCGACTTTTATCGCCTAATTCCGGGGAAAAATCGGCCAGGACTTTTTTAACACCGATCCTCGTACAATATGAAACGAGAGGGCTCCACTTGCTGAAGAGGCTCTATAGTAGTAGTGTATATTGATAGCACACTATAAGTAGTAGTAGAGTTCCTGTGAATCAGAGTGGAGACTCAGGCCATTGAACGGGCGCGCACGGGCATTACAACATCAGACAAAGACATAAGCGCTGATCCAATGGTGGTGCTTGTGGCTTTTTCTTCATTTACCTCTCGTCACGACGTTAGTCCGTCGACGCACCCCCTAAAGGCGATTATTTAGATCGCACCGTAGTCGCTGGGAAAGGCTGGGAACGAGAAGATTATACTCGACTCAAAGGCTAGTTAGTAGTAGACTGTATCAACACTGCACTATATAGTAACCAATACCTCGGCGAACCCAGTCTACTGCATGCGGACGAGGACGGGGTATACCCTTACCGGCGCCCTATACATGTAAGACTGAATGGAGAGGAAAATGACAGGGAACAGGTTCATATGTTTTCACGGCGCTGGATCGCTCTCGGCTACTCATAGATAGTAGCCCCAATCCCGGTCCAAACAAACATGCTGATCGTAATCCCACCCCTTATTCTCTCTCCCGACATACCCAACCCTTCAACTCCTCCGCAAACCCCTCCACCTGGTCCGGCCTCCACCCCCACAGACTCGGATCCTGCTCGGTCGTTACCACCCTTAGCTCGAAAACCTTCAGTCCCCTCACCTCCTTTATAGGCCTCACCCACGGATCACCCACGTCAAAGCGCGTTACCCACGCAGTATCCTTAATTCCCACGTGCAGTTCGCTCAACGCGGGCATATGCTGCGCCACCGTACGCCAGAATTGTAGGTAGGTGCCATCATCGTGGGGCGCGTTCTCGAGAGATACGGTGTCGGGGCTCTGCAGCGGGGGAAAGGTGGTGAACCAGTTCAGATGGAGGGTTTTGATCGCGGCGAGGCCGGGGCGGGGCATGGTGGCGGCGAAGATGTTGAAGGTGCTGAGGTCGTCGAAGTCGAAGGCGTTGGTGGAGTAGAGGAGGGGTAGCGCTTCGGTATAGATCTGTCGGCAGGTGCGGAGAAGCAGCGCGGTTATTTCGGAAGGGGGGATGAGGGTGAGTTGGGTGGTTACGTGGTTGAGGACGGAGGGACAGCAGGTTCGCTCAAGATCCGGTGGAGTGGGGCTGGTGCAGCGGATGTGGGTGATCCGGCCGGGGGTCAGCAGGATGTGGATGAGATGGTCACCCAGGGCATATCTGTAGATTTTTTGGCGGAGTTCGAGGGGTAGCTTTGTGAGGAAGGGCGAGGTTCCCCAGGAATCTATGGTATAAGAGAGAGAGATGGCTTTACGGTTTTGGGACAGCGATTTCGGTAGGAGTTTATTTCGCCTTTTCAGCGCCTTCCGAGGGTCTTCTGTGCAAGATCTGCGGCTTGAAAGCAGGATGAAAGGAAGGAGGAAAGGTAGTAAGATGGCATTCTTGATCCACTTTGGCAACATTGTTTTTCTCAAAAGTTATGTCTTTTCGGGGAAAGTAGTGTGATGAGACAGAATAGACTAGATATTTCAAGTAACACTTCAAGAAAGCCACTGGAGTGGATGGTTGGTTTTGTTTGGCATAGCTGAGACGAGGCGAAGTGGCCAGAGTAGTTCTCCAAGAACCCAGCCGCTAGAACTAGTGACCATAGGCATCCTCGGATAGAAATATGAAAAACATGAAACGTCCCACAGGAAGATTTCACTACCTCGAAGGATCAGTGTGATGATTGTCTGTATTACAGAGCAGTCGAAGGAGATATACGTAGTAAAGGGGGCGGAGCGCGGCGCAGTCTTGGCAGTCTGGTGTTTCGATCGATTTTTGCAGAATGAATGATTCAACTACGACTCTCCAAAAGGAAAGCCCGAGTCCATGGTCGTACCGATCTGCTACCACAAGGTTCGTGTCGCCGACGAAGTAATCCGTTCGTGCTTCCCATCATAACCTCCTGGGTCCTGGCTCCTCAGGATCATCCTCGATTGCTGATTGGTCCGAATTGTCTTGCCCGCCCTGCAACCCACGACCATCTGCACCACCACCACCACCGCTTCCTCCAAGGCCCCCAAGCAAGCCATATTGTAAAATGTCTGGAAAGTTGTAGAGACTCCAGGCGATGTCGAGAGGTATTGTTGCGATGGCCCATGCAATCCGCGCCGGCCACCCTAGGGTCTGGCCATACTGAGCACCTGCGAAGGACCGCTCTATGTATCGAATGCGGAACCTTTTGGCCGCTGGAGTCAGATAGGCGTTTGCGTTAATTCTGTCTCGCTCTACAGCAAGCTGGTGGGCGGCGATGGTAGGATCCTGCGATACCCTGATGTCTCCCCCCGGCGTGCGAAGCTGCTCGACTATTTCGTGCGTACGGGTAAGTTGTAGGTCGCCCATGACGACTGTTGTACTGATGAAGGTTATAAGAGAATAGTGAAGCTTTAACTTATGTTGATTTTACTCTGATGGCGTGGTGCCAAAAATATATGTTGCTATCTCAACCAGCCCTTATATCTTTTCGTGGGGAAGGAAGAGTTTGCTATTTAATGAAAGGGTCACCGCCTTTCACAGTGACTGCAGACAATCTCGATTCCGCTCTGCCTTTCAAAGCTGTGCCGTCTCACACACAGGTGCAACGCCCCACCAGACTCAGCCACTTCCCACAGCCTTAGCCTGAAGATCGACCACCTGAGTAGGGCTAGAACTATGTGCAAGTGCATGTACATCTTTTTCTTCGAACGTCGGTTTGGGGGTGAGTCGAAAGGCAGCCTCGATGTTGCATCAGCCACTGAGGCCTGGGGACGGGTTTCGGTCGCCGTGAGGTGCAACGGAGATTCTGACGACAACTTCACTCCACGCCACACGAAATCATTGCGGTCACACCCTGCAACATACTCTTCTCAGAAATGAAGCGAGCTATCAGAAGAGTATTACATCCATTCAGCTGATAACAACGTGTAGATTATCCACTTTTGAACTCTTGATAACACTAAGAAGTAACATCTGGTGATACGTATTTCACTTTATTCTTGCTTTGCGCTTATATTATAGAGAATAGACTCGACTTTCTTCTCGGTTATTGATAGACTTATCAGAAGATCTCCATTGTTATATATATACTAGAAAATGCCTGTAAAAATCCAGATTTATAAGTAGGGAACTCACCCTACTACCTGGCGCTCGTAGAGGTGTTTGCGGAGCTATACCACCTTATTATATTAGCTGTATCCGGTTATATAGCTGGTCGAGGCGCCCGTCCCCCACCCTGTACATTCCAGCGCTGCTATTCCTGATCATCCTCTTGATTTTACTTTTCAGATACTCTCCAAACAAGTCTCTCTCCGCTGACTTCCTTTCGCCTCAGCGCATCTAATGCATTCTGTGCTCTTTCAAGCAGTGTCTTTCCTTCGACAATCTTCTGCTTGTTTGGTTTTATAATGCCCTTTTCCACTAGTGCAGGCATGATTTCCGATTGCAGGTGCTTTGCGTGAAATTCATTCTATTGTTCCGCCATAGACATCTCAGTTAGCCCGTTGTTTCCGATTTGATCGAGCATTTGAAAGTGTCGGAGAGGGTCATCGAACAGATACTTACATCAAGATAAAAGTGCGTCCTCACTCCCCTAACCTCGACACCAGTAGGCCAGGTGGCAGCCTTTCCTACATCCATCTTATAAATCGGCTCTACTTCCTCAGTCGCATCCCTGACGATCACAGGCAACAGTATGGCTACTTTTGCCCCTTCACCCACAATACTAGTAATGGGTCGCACGCTGCCCTCCAAGCTTCCGATGCAGTCAAGCACCAGCTCCACTTTACCAACCGCTTTTTCGGTTTCTTCCTTGAAAGTCTTACTGCCATAATTAACGACATGGTTGGCACCGCATTCCTTGACCAATTCGAAATTTCTCGGACTGGCGGTCGCAATGATATTACGATAACCGTAGTACCGCAGTATTTGCAAGGCATACTGGCCACAACTACTGCTTCCACCCCATATCAAGATTGCCTTGTCCTTTTCGCCCCCCTGCTCGATGCTGCCCTCAGGCTTGGGCCAGGGTAAGCTAATTCCTAGATCCGTCACGAACGTGTGCCACGCAGTGACGAAATTATTTGGCACAGTGACCAGCTCCTTTAGTCTGTTCTCCCACCCGGCCGGGACTTTGGCAAGAAGGTTCTCTGGCGCAAGAACGAATTCTTGATAGGCCTTCTCGTCGGGGGTGCGCCAAGTGAAACCGAAGACTAGATCGCCGACTTTCAGTCGCGTGGAGGCGCCGGTTGCGACGACTGAACCCTATGGTGGAAACCCCTGATTAGAATCTGAGAGATTTTCATGCTGTCATAGATACAGAGAAGTAGGCGGGGCCAGGACTTCCATTGCGAAATGATCCGGGAACGATAAGAGATGATCTTGTCAAGGAAAGATGCTCAATAGGATTCCGAGCGTATCGAAAACGTGAATGCTTAACAAGGGAACGATTGACTGAATGGCGTTTTCTCTTTAATGCCAGATGACAATTAAGAGAATGGGAACCTACGGCCACCCCATCGCCCAACCTTGCTGGCCAGCCGGGCAATGCTATCCCGCCATCCGCTTGATGAAGATCCAATGGTGTCGAAGCCGTCCAAAAGTTCTCTATGAGAACCTCGTTACCGGTCGGTGACGGCGTAGGCACCTGGACGATTGACAAAGGAGTCCGAGGCGCCGTAGTGACTACGGCGGAATGAGTCGATTTCGACATACTATAGAGTAAAAAGTTCCAGGTGAAAATGTTTTTCTAGTGACTGAGAATTGAATTTAATTATACGTACTGCCCGATTATCAATCTTACGCACCTGTTGGTTCTTTCGTACCGAGCGGATGCACACTCAGCCTTAAAAGGCTTGGCACTGAGGGAACAGGAGCATAAAAGGGTTGGAAGACTCAAGTTCCTCTTACATAGGCCACGCGCCCGCAAGAGGATACACCGATAAAGTATATATATTTCCCCTATAACTCCCCTTTCTTAAGAGGACGCGCCCCTATATCTATTTTACTGCTAGTCTTAACTAGTTATATAATTAAGATCTTTTAAGCTTATATATAAAGATAATAAGGCTATTTAACTATATTATACTACTAAGAAAGTAGTAGCGAAATCGGGCTATATAAGGGCGTATTCTCCTAATTTTATTTAATTTTTATTAAGGCCTATTAAATTAATTAGTCTAGCCCGTAGAATATTTCTACTAATAGCCCCGCCTTCAGCTCTAGAAAAGGGTTAGAAGACTTAAGTTCCTCTTATATAGGCCACGCGCCCGTAAAAGGATACACCGATAAAGTGTATATATCTCCCCCACAGGAGCTATGTGAGATCGAGGGTTTGAAGCTATTCAACCCCGAGGCGAGACCTCAGAGGGGGTCTCTGTTATTAACAGGACTTTTGTTACCCGGCGATGGGTATTTAGGCTTCTGAATAGCACAGCTGCATATCTGCTTTATGCGGACGGGTCAGTCTAAGATTAAATCAATCAATCGATCAATCAATCGACTAATTATGAGTACCTTGATATCTTCTTGGATCGATCTTCTCTCTCCATTCAAAAGAACGCCTTTTTCCAACGAGCTTTCCACATGTTTATTATAACCATCGAGTTTACCGGGAGATGCCATCAAACAATCATGCTTTCCAAACCATTCGCCATCGTCTGTCTGTCCAGCCCGACCTGAACCATTGCAAGAAAGCAATCGTGCTAACCATTCTGAGTCATCCATCTCAGAGCTTGGCTTTCCCATTCTCAGGAACCTTCCGCCTCGATGACGGTATCGGCAGGGCGCAGATGAATACTCCCATCGTTCCTTCTCCTCGTCTCCTCACCATCAATCACCATCCCCTCGATCCCCCGTCCTCTCGCCTTCTGCCTCTCACCTCTTCCTCCCGCACCGAGATGATCGGAATTTGTCGTGATATTCATCAAATCTCGCGCCCCTTCATCATCATTCTAATTATTCGAGAAACGCAAACCGAAAACGTTAGCAACCTGCCAACCAACCAACCACCTCTTCGCCCAAATTGGAGGGAAAACACAACATAACCCCCGGGGGGGGGGGGGGGGGGGGGGAAGG